>BNJU01001957.1_pt1 | contig 129449 bp, 131 predicted proteins | sample 8539281 | NCBI WGS metagenome assembly BNJU01 (sample SAMD00202456, study PRJDB9452) | human saliva metagenome | isolation source: human saliva | place: Japan
TCACAGCATGCAGGAGACGCAGCCCTCGACCTCGGTTCCGGTCAGGGCGGCCTGACGCAGACGGATGTAGTACGAGGGTCTTGATGCCTTTGCGCCAGGCGTAGATCTGGGCGCGGTTGACGTCGCGGTGGTGGCCGTGTCCGGGAAGAACAGCGTGAGGCTCAGCCCCTGGTCCACGTGCTGGGTGGCCACGGCGTGGTGTCGATGATCTTCTCGGGCCGATCTCATAGGCGTCCCGGTAGTACTCGAGGTTGTCATTCGTCATGAAGGGCGCCGGGTAGTAGACGCGGCCCGATCTTGCCCTCTTGCGGATCTCCACCCTGGCCCACGATCGGGTGAATCGAGGAGGTGGAGTTGTTGATGTGGGAGATCGAGCCGGTGGGCGGCACGGCCTGCAGGTTGCGGTTGTACAGGCCGCCCTTCGTGATCTTCTCCGCCAGCTCGGCCCAGTCCTCACGCGTGGGAACGTGCACGCTGGAGGCCGCGAAGATCTCCTTGACGCGCTCGGTGACCGGCACGAGGGTCCTGGGTCACGTACTTCGAAGAACTCGCCGCTGGCGTAGGGTCGAGTCCTCGAAGCCCACGAAGCTCTCCCCGCGCTCCACGGCCATCTCGTTCGACGCCGTCAGGCGGCGAACAGGACGCTGGCGAAGTAGACGTTGGTGAAGTCCAGGCCCTCCTCGGAGCCGTAGTGGATGCGCTCGCGCGCCAGGAAGCCGTGGAGGTTCATCTGCCCCAGGCCAATGGCGTGCGACTCGTGGTTGCCCCGGTCGATGGAGGGCACGCTGGGCGGGTGGGTCTGGTCGCTGACGGCGGTCAGGCCGCGCACGGCGGTGCGGATCGTGCGGGCGAAGTCCGGGGAGTCCATCGTCTTGGCGATGTTGAGGCTGCCCAGGTTGCAGGGAGATGTCCTTGCCCACGTGGGCGTGGTGAGGTCCTCGTTGAGCTCGCTGGGCTCGGAGACCTGCAGGATCTCGGAGCACAGGTTGGACATGACGACCTTGCCCTTGATGGGGTTGGCCTTGTTGACCGTGTCCTCGAACATGACGTACGGGTAGCCGGACTCGAACTGGATCTCGGCCAGAGTCTGGAAGAAGGTGCGGGCGTTGATCTTCTTCTTCTTGATGCGCCCGTCGTCCACCATCTCGCGGTACTTCTCGGTGACGTTGATGTCCGCGAAGGGCATGCCGTAGACGCGCTCGACGCCGTAGGGGCTGAAGAGGTACATGTCCTCGTTGTTGCGGGCCAGCTCGAAGGTGATGTCCGGGATGACGACGCCCAGCGAGAGGGTCTTGATGCGATCTTCTCGTCGGCGTTCTCACGCTTGGTGTCCAGGAACCGCATGATGTCGGGGTGGTGGGCGTGCAGGGTCACGGCCCCCGCACCCCTGGCGGGCCCCGAGCTGGTTGGCGTAGGGAGAAGAGTCCTCCAGCAGCTTCATGACGGGGATGACGCCGCTGGACTGGTTCTCGATGCGCTTGATGGGGGCGCCCATCTCCCGCAGGTTGCTCAGCAGGAGGGCCACTCCCCGCCGCGCTTGGACAGCTGGAGGGCGGAGTTGATGCCACGGGCGATCGACTCCATGTTGTCCTCGATGCGCACGAGGAAGCAGGAGACGGCTCCCCGCGCTGGGCCTGCCCTCGTTGAGGAAGGTGGGGGTGGCCGGCTGGAAGCGGCCGGACATCATCTCGTCGACGAGGTCGAGGGCCAGCTGCTCGTCGCCGTCGGCCAGGGTGAGGGCCACCATGGTGACAGCAGTCCTCGAAGCGCTCCAGTAGCGCTTCCCGTCGAAGGTCTTGAGCGTGTGGGACGTGTAGTACTCTGAAGGCGCCCAGGAAGGTCTCGAAGCGGAACTTGTGGGCGTGAGGCGGCTTTGAAGGCGGACTTGACGAACTCCGGGGAGTACTTGTCCAGGGATGTGGCCCTCGTAGTAACCCTCCTCGACCAGGTACTCGAGCTTCTCCTCCAGGTCGTGGAAGAAGACCGTGTTCTGGTTGACGTGCTGGAGGAAGTACTGCCAGGCCGCCTCGTGGTCGGCATCGAACTGGATCCTGCCGTCCGCGTCGTAGAGGTTCAGCTTCGCGTTGAGCGCGTGGTAGTCCAGCTCCGGGGAGGGACACGGTCTCGGAGCCGGTGTCCGTCAGCGTGTCTGCCAAAAAGTCTTCCAATCCTTCTTTGACGCGTGCGACGTCCGTGGGGGTGCCGAGCAGCTCGTAGCGGTACAGGAACGGCACCCCAGCTTGCTGGCGATGATGTCACCCGCCAGGCAGTAGGCCTGGCCGAAGTTGGTGTTGCCCGAGGCGATGACGCCCCGGCACAGGCCCGGTTGTCCGGGTTGTTGAGGAAGGCGATGACCTGCTTGGGCACCGCCCCTTGACGGAGCCGCCACCGTAGGTGGGCACGACCAGGACGTACCTCCCGATCCACGGTCAGCGCGAGTCCGTGCGCCTCAGGGGATGCGCGCCGTCGGGAAGCCGAGCTTGCCCACGAATCGGTGCGCTGTTCTCCGAGGTGGAGGAGAAGTAGACCAGCAGAGGCCCGCTACTCACGGCGCGCCTCGCGGCCTCAGACCGCGACGGACTCGACGGCCAGGGCGAGGGTCTTGATCTGTCCGGGCGGAAGCCGGACCAGTGGTCCCTCTCCGGCGACGACGACGGGGGCCTGAGCGTACCCCAGGGACTTGACCTGCTCGAGGGCCTGAGCGTCCAGGAGATGTCCACCGTCTCGTAGGGACAGGCCGGCCTTGTCCATGGCGCGGTAGGTGGCCGTGCACTGGACGCAGTTGGGCTTGCTGTAGATGGTGATCGCCATGTCCGTCTCTTCCTCAGGGGTCAGGTGGCGGTGACTGCGGCCCGTCCCTGAACAGGGACTGCGCGGCGGCACCACACGCTTGTCATTCACGGGAGGCCAGAACGGCCCCTGCGGAGCAAGACCTACCCCTTAGGGGTGATCCGGGTCCATCACCCCAAGATGCTGTGTCTAACGTGGGCCCTGTGCACACCACTCCCTCCCCTCTGTGGAAAACCTTCGTCTCACTGTGGACGGCTGGTGGAGACAGTCCGTGGCCGCCTCGTTGGAGGTCCCTCGAGCCCCATCCTCCCGCAATCCGCACAACGATGGTCCCTGCACGGGTACGACATCTATTCGCATCCCCTAACCACAGGCGCGGCCGGTCGTCGTCAGCTCTCTACCCCAGCCCCTGGGGATGAAGACGCAGAATTCGCCCTCTCGGACACACCCCGTTCGGCGTGTCGCCACACCCAGCGAACATCCAGCAAAGCGATCGGATCCGACGGCGTCGAAAGCGACCATCCTCGATCGACACCTCCCTGCCGCCAGCACCAGCAGGCCGAGTGATAACCGTGACAAACGAGAGGCTGCCCGAGAGTATGCAGCCTCACACCAGACAGAGGGCTCGCGCACTAGCGCGATTTATACAAACCAACCTATCGTTATGTTAACGTAATAATACGGTTCCCAACCCATCTCCCCCAAGGACATCCTCGCAGCAGGTGTTGCAAGACCTACCACTGACACTGGCTACATCGGCGCCGACCTGGTGGCTCTCGCCATCCCTGGTCAGGGGCCCTTTACATTCCGCGCCACGGGCGCCGAGACCTCGTGGCCGCCTACATCGGCGTCAACGTCGGGCGTCCTGGCGGTCACCCTGCTGCTGTCGACGAGCGACAACGTCGGGGCCGGCCTGGGCCTGGGGCTCTTCGGGCGTCCTGTCCATCATCCGCCTGCGCTCCTCCTCCCTGGCCCAGGGGAGGTGGCCTACTTCTTCGCGGCCCCTGGCCCTTGGCCTGCTCGGCGGCATCAAGAGCCCACCTCATCATCGTCGCCATCCTCATGGCTCTCATCCTCGCCTCCCCGTGGGTGGGTGACCACCCGGCACTCATGCGCCAGCAACCGCAACCAGGTCGTCACCCTCGACCGAGCCATCAGCGACGAGAACGAGCTCATCACCGAGCTCGAGGACCTGCTCGGCGCCCAGGTGCGCAGCGTCGACCTCAAGAGCCTGGACCTGGTCAACGACACCACCATCGTCGAGGTCCACTACCGACTGTCGTCCTCGCTCCCGCGCAGCGAGGCCGGCTCAACCACCGGCCGCCCAGCTGCAGCAGGAGGAGACGCAGCAGGGGTCCCCACCTGGTCCGGGAGGCTCCGCCTCAGGCCCCCGTTCAGGCTGCTCAGGCCTCAGCCAGGTTCAGCCCGCCGGTCAGCAGCTCTGGCCCGAGACCCCCTGTGGCCGACAGCGCCGCGAGAGCAGCCACCGCCCCGCCCCGGTACGACTGGATCACCGGTCACCGCCAGCAACACGCCTCAGCACTCCCAGCAGCACGCTCAGGTGAGCAACCCTCCGTCCATGGTGCAGCCCCGCTACAACTGACCGCAGCCGGCCCGCTCACCGGCGGCGCCACCGCATCGGGGCAGCGCATCGTCGCCGCCGAGGACATCGCGCACGCACGAGCACTCCCACCGCGCTCTCGCCACGCAGCCACTGCTGCCGCCGCTCCTCCACCGCTGCCGCCCAGCAGCACCGGCCCCCCACCTCGCGACTCCCGATCCCGGAAAGGACTGCACCGTGCTGAACACCGACGGCATCAACACGATCTCCCTCGCCGAGCTCAACTCCGAGGCGAGCCTCCTGACTCGCATGGACCGCAAGTACCTGGTTCCCCCGGGGAGACACCCAGCACGTCATCAGCCACCTGGCCCCGCGAGCGCAGGTCCTCCAGATCGACGGCCTGCGCACTTCCGTTACGCCTCGACCTACTTTCGACACCCCCGGCCTGGACGCCTTCTTCCTGGCGGCCCGCAAGCGCCGTCGGCGTTACAAGATCCGCACCCGCACCTACCTGGACCCGGCCTGTGCTTCCCTGGAGGTCAAGACCAACGGGTCGCGCGAGGCCACGGTCAAGGACCGCTTCAGTACGATCCCGACGACGCCGACCGCGTCACACCCGACGGTCGCCTGTTCGTCATCGAGCGCCTCGTGGAGTCCGGCACCTGCTCCTCGGACGAGGCGCGCACGATCGCCGATGCCCTCGTCCCGGTCATGGACTCCACCTACAGCCGCACCCACCCTGCACCTGCCCCACGACGAGGCCCGCGCCACCTTCGACACCCAGCTCACCTGGGACCTGTTCGGCCCCGACGGGAAGCGCCTGGGGCAGGGCGTCTCAGTGGATCACCTCAACGTCGTCGAGACGAAGAACCCCTCCACGGCCTCCCCACGGACCGTCTCCTGTGGAATCAGGGCACCGACCGGCCCGGATCTCGAAGTACGCCACCGGGTTGGCCCTGCTGGACGCGAGCCTGCCCACCAACCGTTGGAACCGCACCATCAAGCGGGACCTGGGGCGCTACTGGCGTCAGGTCCGGTCGCGCCAGCTCGCGGCCTGAGCAGCACCGTCACGCCTCCACCCTCATCCCCTCATCAGCGCCTCCGCCGGTCACGGGCCTCGCCCGTCTGCGGGGGCGCTGCTGGTCGTCTCATGCCGCGGCGCAGGCAAGTCATGCCTCCCCATGCCCCTGTTCACAGCGCGCTCATGGAATGCGCCCGTTGACTGTTTCTCACCGGACGGAGCCGCACAACGCCGCGGCGCGCTGAGGGCGCTCCCCTGCTGCCCACCCCGCGGTCAGGCCCCGTCACCGGTCCGATTGACCCGACAGGAGCCTCCCGATGAGCCTGACCACCCTGACCTACATCGCCGCCGACCTGATCGCCCTCGCCGTCCTGGTCGGGGCCCTCTACGCCCCGCGCCACGCACGCAAGGACCTCATGGCCGCCTATATCGGCGTCAACGTGGGCGTCCTGGCCGTCACCCTGCTGCTGTCGACGGCGAGCGTCGCGGCCGGCCTGGGCCTGGGGCTCTTCGGCGTCCTGTCCATCATCCGCCTGCGCTCCACCGAGCTGGCCCAGCACGAGGTCGCCTACTTCTTCGCGGCCCTGGCCCTGGGCCTGCTCGGCGGCATCCAGACCGCACCCATCGGGATGGTGGCGGCCCTCATGGGCACCGTCGTCGCCGCCCTGTGGGTCGGCGACCACCCGGCACTCATGCGCCGCAACCGTCACCAGGTGATCGTCCTCGACCATGCCATCACCAACGAGACCGCTCTCATCGCCCACCTGGAGCGCACCCCTGGGCGGGGCAGGTCCGCTCGGTGGAGGTCCAGCGCCTCGACCTGGTCGACGACACCACCACCGTTGACGTCCGCTTCCGGGTGCCGCGCCACACTCCCGCTGAGCTCGAGATCGCCACGGCCTTCGACGACGTCGCCCCTGCCGCGCAGCCGGCCGCCGAGCCGACCGGTGCCGTCGCCCGCGAGGCGCAGACCGCCCAGCCCTGGAGCGGCACGCGCCTGAACTCTGCGCAGGCCGGCTCCCGCCCCGAGCCCGTCGAGGCCCAGCCCCTCACCGTGGCGCCGGCCGCCCAGTACGTCATCCCGCTCCAGCAGTCAGGTGGCCTCGCCCGCCGCCGTGGCCTCGCGCTGACCGCTGACCGGACGAAGCCGACAGGCCAGACCAGGACAGACAAGGACCCCGATGATGACCACGACGACAACCTCAACGACGATCTCAACGGCAACCGTGAGCACCTCCCGGGCAGTCTCCTCCGCGGGCCTCAGGCTCCGACGTCGGGCTCCCTGAACGCCGAGCACCTGGCCAGACCAGTCTCGCCGAGCTCAACGGCGCCGCGGGCCTACTCACCCGGGTGGACCCGCAAGTACCTGGTGCCGCTGGAGCGTGCGCAGGGAGCTCGTGGGCGGTCTCACCTCCGGGCCCGGGTCCTGGACATCGACGGGAGGCGCCGCTTCTCCTACGCCTCGACCTACTTCGACACCCCGGGGCTGGAGGCCTTCATGCTCACGGCCCGCAAGCGGCGTCGGCGCTTCAAGGTGCGCACCCGCACCTACCTGGATTCGGCCTGTGCTTCCTGGAGGTCAAGACCCTGCGGCGCCTCGGCACCACCGTCAAGCGACGCATGGGCTACCACCCCGACGACGCCTCCCGCCTGACCGGCTCGGGTCGTGCCTTCGTGGCCGCCCTGCCCTGGCGAGCACGGGGTCACCGGTCCGGCTGCTGCCCGGGATGTCGCCGCCGCGCTGCGGCGGTGCTGGCCACCACCCATGAGCGCACCACCTGCACCCTGCCTGAGGCTGAGGCCCGGGCCCACCATCGACACGTCCCTGACCTGGCGGCGCCTGACTCCGGCGGCACGCGAGAGGACTGCCGTCGTTGCTGGTGCCCCGCAGGCCCTGCGCCCGGCCCACCTGACCGCGGCCATCGACGACGGCGAGCCGGTGGCGGTGAGCGGCCTCGCCGTCGTCGAGACGAAGAATCCGGCCGCCCTCGCCCGCGGACCGGGCCCTGTGGGATGCCGGGCATCGCCCCGCCCGCATTTCGAAGTACGCCACCGGCATGGCGCTGCTTCACCCCGAGCTCCCCTCCAACCGGTGGTACCGGACCCTGACCCACGAGCTCGCCGACCTGTTCGGCACCGACCGCTCCAGCCTGGAGAGCATCGGCGCCACGAGCCCCACCGTGAGCGCCGCCTGAGCGCCGCACCCAGACCACCCACGATCCGACATCGGACCCGAGAAGAACCCGAGAAGAAGAGGCCAGAAACCATGAAGACCATCAAGACGACGCCCACGCCCATCCACCGACTCCGCCGTCGTGCGACCGGAGCCGTCGCGTTCCTGGCCGCGATCGCCCTGGCGGCCGGTTGCTCGACCTCCTCGGCCTCCGGCAACGCCAGCGCCTCGAGCTCGAGTGAGTCGGATACGACGTGGACGACGATCTCCTCATCGGTGGCCACGGCGTCGACCGGCGCGAGCGTCTCCGACATCCTGGGGGCGAACGCCTCGGTGGAGGACACCTCGAGCTCGGCGGACGACGCCGGGACCCCTGACACGTCGTCGGCCGCCACGATCACGCTGTCGGGATCATCGGCCTCAGCCAGCGGGTCGGCGTCGAGCAACGTGAAGGTCGATGGGGGCACCGTCACCATCAGCGGCGGCGGCACCTACATCATCAGCGGCGAGCTCAGCAACGGGCGGATCGTCGTCAACTCCCCCAAGGCGGACGTGCGCCTGGTCCTCAGCGGCGCGAGCATCACGAGCTCGGACCGGCCGGCCATCGACATCCAGGACGCTGGCAACGCGATCGTGGTCCTGGCCAAGGACTCCAAGAACACGCTGACCGACGGCGCGAGCTACGCCTCGGGGCAGGAGGCCACCGCCGCCCTGTTCTCCTCCGACACCCTCACCGTCACCGGGACCGGTCAGCTGGACGTGACCGGCTCCTACAAGGACGGCATCTCCTCCAAGAACGGCCTCATCATCACCGGGAACGCCACCATCACGGTCAAGGCCGCCGACGACGGCCTGCGAGGCAAGGACTACCTGGTGGTGGAGTCCGGGACGCTGACGGTGGAGGCCGGGGGCGATGCCCTGAAGTCCAGTGAGGGCGACGATGAGACGAAGGGCTTCATCTCCCTGGGCAAGGCGAGCATCACGCTGACCTCCACCGACGACGCGATCTCGGCGACCACGGACGTCACCGTCAAGGACACGACCCTGACGATCACGGCCGGCGGCGGCCAGGCCAACGCCCCTGTTGAGGAGCAGGCCCCGCCCGGGTCAGGAGTCGACGGCGGACTCCTCGACGCCCCTCACCCAAGGGCATCAACGCCGGGGTGAGCTACACGCAGGACTCCGGGAAGGTCACTGTCAATGCTGCCGATGAGGGGCTGCAGGCGCCGTTCATCAACGTGGCCGGCGGGGAGCTGTCCATCGCAGCGGGCGACGACGGCATCAACGCCTCCAACGGCGACCACGTCATCGAGGGGCACGAGAACGCCGACTCCGAGTCCGACGACGGCTCGGTGCTGACGATCAGCGGCGGCGAGGTGGAGGTCTCCTACGCCTCCTCCGACGGTATCGACTCCAACGGCTCCGCCTACGTCAAGGGCGGGATCGTCGTGGTCTCGGGGCAGGCCGGTGCGATGGACGGCTCGGTGGACGCCAACGGTGAGAGCCAGCTCGTGGGGGTGACGGGGTCGCCGTCGGTGAGCGCGGGGGACACGCTGACCGTCACGGATGCTTCTGGGTCTCAGGTGGCCTCGCTCAAGGTGGACTTCACGGCTGAGGCGATCACGGTGCTGGGGCTTACTGAGGGCCAGCAGTACACGGTCGCGACGTCGTCGGGCGGCTCGGCCACGAGGACGGCCTCGGCGCTGTCGGCCGGGATGGGCGGTCCCCATGGGTGGTGGCGCCGGTGGCCAGGAGGCCAGGGCGGTCAGCGCTCGGCGGCGGCCAGGGCCAGCAGTCCAACGGGCAGTCCCAAACCGGCAACCAGAACAGCCAGTCGAACAACCAGTCCAGCATCGCCCAGAGCAGCTGACCCGGGTTAACTGAGGGGGGCCGCAGCACCGCTGCGGCCCCCACCCTCACAGCCAAAAAAATGGTTCAAGAAGAAATCAGATATAACCACTCACGACAAGACTCACTCCACTAACATGAACAGCATGCTAACTACCGCTATCGCAACAGTTTTGTTGATATACACCTTTCATGAGTTTTGTATACTGGGGCTATTTTTCCAAATTTCGCCGAAAACCAACTTACGCCATGGAGTCAATAAATGATCTCTAATCAGTTTGCGACTGGGTCCACTAAGCCAGAATCTTTCTTTATTTCCGCGTTGATTCTCATTACATTGATTTCAAACCATCCAGGACTACTAATCTGGCGCCCTTTTTATGGGCGACAACGAACAACTATCTGGAACCCTGAGCAAGACCTGCAGAGTACTGCTAGCGGTTCTCGCTTTCATCACGACGACCACAGCCAATGCTGCACGAGATCGATCGCAAGGCGGAACTCACTTTGGTCGATTCTTGTCGACCTACTTAATTTCTAAGTCATACACTAGCAGCCTTCTATGGACTCCAATATTTAAACTATTTTCTTTGATCGTTTTTCTGTACCCATTTATTTCAAGTTCCTTAAGCGCAGAACAAACTGATCTAGCGTTCCTATCGATTCCCAACCCTCACCTTATTGGAAATGCAGTTTGGTTATCGTGTTTCATTATTGTAGGACTAACTGTCTTACTTAACGTACTTTCACTACTGCGTCAAACATTTATTCAACTACACCAACCTAGTCAGTTTTAAGCTTGAAATTGAGGAGGATATACAAACGGAATCTAAGAAAGAAATCAAGGACCTTTACTTAACTGATCGAGATTCCATTCCCTTACACTGCGAGACGCTCTTCACCAGCTATATTGAATTCGCATCCTCGTTACCCACTGAGCATGAGCGAAATATGTACTTCAGACTGACATTGGGGTCAAGCGTGTGGCGGCAATCAACGAACAAGTTAGTCAGTAAGCTAGAAGTTGAATACCGCACACTGAACGACATTAGCAAACGCAAGCCAGGCACCAAAGAAGCAAACTAGATTCTGGGACAAACTGCTGAGCAGCCGAACATCGACAGAAGAACGTCTTCATTCTGCGCAATTGATTATGCAAGGTCGACATGAGGCAATAGTTAGAAAACTTGATTCACAAGACACTCAGTCGATACGAATAAAGCTGATAAATCAACTGCTCGTTGATGCCTCAGCAGTGGAAGCGTGCCTGAATGCGGCAATCCACACCATATCCAAAAAGAAGGAACTGAGGGTTCTCAAAAATTGCGGATTGATTTCACAAGTTAACCAGATACCCGATCCTCAGGCACAAGAAACCGCATTCATCTATCATGTGACCAGAAGCTCAGCAAATACATTCCCTCGGTTGTCACCGTGACGGCGATGACTTATCGAGACCTGGCTAGGACTATTCAAAATGGATGCTCGTCGAAACCCCTTATCTCAACACTACTCTGTCGAGCTTTTTACATGAAACTAGTGCGCAATGCAAATCGTATTACCATGAACCCACCAGAAGATATGCGCTACATCAGCTACTAATGCATTAATTGACGCACTCATTATCAACCGGCATCCCCACGAACAAATTCCTACCAACTCCCTTAATGCATTGATTTCCTTTCCCAGTAACTACTCGAGTTCTCCCTCAACTGAGAAATTCTAGTGGCTCTTCAAATCACCTCATTCCCCGATCGTCGAAATATCTCTTGGTTGTATAAACTCTCATCTCACTGCTGGAGGTCTTTTGAGCCCTGAATCCTACTCCGAATTGTTGAAGTATGTAAGCTGATGAGGACGCCGTGAAAGCACTGCTAGTATATGCTTCTATACAGCTATCTAAGCAAGCCCCGGTGTCATCAAACATACTGCGTCCCTTTGTGGAACGGTTTAGCTACCACCATGGAGTTTCTAGAAATAAGAAGCAGGATTTCTACAAGGTGGCATCCGTCGTCCCTCGGCGAGTCAAGCAGAGTATCGCACATAGTAACCAAGTCGGGACCGACATGGCTTTCGATATTCTCGACAACCCTGTTGTCGGTGAGCTGCACCAGATTTTATGGAGAAAATATATGTAAAATCCGTTACTATCGGTTTTTACCGACCTTGTCATATGGAGAGCTGTCGTCGGAAATCGAATTCACTTCAGAGAACATTTCTTGGACAGCAAGCAAAAGTTTAGCTTTAACGATCGGCAAGCCGAAGAAGCCGTAAACGACATCAAGGATGCCGCTGAGATCCTCGAGAAATCTGGGATGAGTGAGGAGGCGAGAAACCTCCGCGCATCTCTGCCCGACGAAGAATACTCAGAAGAAGAGCAACTGAGGAATTTGCGACAAGCAACATCAGCACACCCTCTCCCGCACCTTCATCCCGGACCTACGCCTAGTGCCGATCGGCGTTTAAGTAATCGCCAAAGGCGTCGACTGTCACGCCCGATCCAATAACGGGGTTTAGATGCAAAAGCGTGTTTCGCTGCCTTTTGCTCAGCACTCCACGACGTTGACGGCCAGGCCGCCGCGGAGGTCTCCTTGTACTTGGCGAGCATGTCCTCGCCGGTCTGGCGCATCGTCTCAATGACGGTGTCGAGGCTGACGGCGTGCCGGCCCTCGCCCCACAGGGCCATGCGGGCGGCGTTGATGGCCTTGACGGCGGCCACCGCGTTGCGCTCGATGCAGGGGATCTGGACCAGCCCGCCCACCGGATCGCAGGTAAGCCCCAGGTTGTGCTCTATGGCGATCTCGGCGGCGTTCTCGACCTGGGCGGGCGTCCCGCCCAGGGCCTCGGCCAGGCCGGCGGCCGCCATCGAGGAGGCCGATCCGACCTCACCCTGGCAGCCCACCTCGGCCCCCGCGATCGATGCATTGGTCTTGATGAGCCCGCCCACGGCCGTGGCGGCCAGCAGGAAGCGGCGGGCGCCGTCGTCGTCGGCCCCGGGGATGAAGCGCTCGTAGTAGGCCAGGACCGCCGGCACGATACCGGCCGCGCCGTTGGTGGGGGCGGTGACCACGCGGCGCCCGGCGGCATTCTCCTCGTTGACCGCGAGCGCGAACAGGTCCACCCAGTCCATGCCGCGCAGGGGGTCGGCCATGGTGAAGGCGGCACCCGGACCGGTCGACTGGGCGCACAGCCGCTCATGGAGGGCCTTGGCACGCCGACGCACCCCGAGTCCGCCCGGCAGGATGCCCTCAGCGTTCATACCGGCCTCGATGCAGGCGCGCATCGTGGCACGCAGCCGGTCCAGGTAGGACGATGACCTCCTCGCGGCTGCGGGCGGAGAGCTCGTTGGCCAAGACGACGTCGGACACGCTCAGGCCCTCGCGCTCGCAGATCGCCAGCATCGCGGCCGACGTGGTGAAGGGGAAGGGCGCGGGGGTGGCGTGGGCCTGGGAGGCGGAGGCGGTCGCCAGGGCCTGAATCGACGGCGCCCCGGGGGTGCCGACGTCCTCCATGACGAAGCCGCCGCCCACGGAGTAGTAGGTGCGGCGCAGGATTTCGGCGCCGCTGGCGCAGTAGGCGGTCAGGGTCATGCCGTTGACGTGGTAGGGCAGGACCCGCCCGGGCAGGAAGTGGATGTCGACGCTCGGGCTGAAGGGGATGGGACCGACGCCGTCGACCACCAGCTCGCCGGCGGCCTCGACCTCCTCCATGAGGGACTCGCACACGACGGCAGGGACGGTCTCGGGCTCGTAGCCGGCCAGACCCATGACGGCGGCGCGGTCAGTGGCGTGCCCGCGGCCGGTGGCGCCCAGCGATCCGTAGAGCTCGACGGTGACGCGGGTAGGCTGCGGCAGGCCGGCGCCCGGGGCCGGGGAGGCGCACTCGGCGTCGGAGGCCCCCGCACCGCTCGGGCGGACCGCCTCGGCCAGGGCCCGACTGAAGGCGCGGCCGGCCCGCATGGGGCCCACGGTGTGGGAGGAGGAGGGGCCGATGCCGATGCGCATGAGGTCGAAGACGCTCAGCGGGCGGGGCGCCTGCTCGACGTCGATGGCCCCAGCCAGGAGGGCCGCGGGCGTGGCCGAGTCCAGTGCCGCGGAGACGAGCGCGGTCTCCCGGGCGACGTGGATGGGCTCAGTGACCGCCGTGGCCGCAGAAGCGGCTGCGGAATCGGGGGCGTTTGACGAGGTGGGCAGGCTACGGCGGGTCACGCCCTTAATGATGCATGCCCGCCGCCCGGGGCCCAACTCCATGCCGGGACCTTGGTCCGTCTCAGTCCGTGGGGCGCACCAGCCACCAGGCGGCGTAGGGCGGCACGGGCACGCGCCCATCGCCCGCCCCGTCCAGCGTGGTGGAGCCGAAGGGGACCGTGTCGGTCAGGACGTCAGTGGCCCCCATGACCCCGAGCCGGGCGAGCTGGTAGGCGGCCACCGAACGCCACTGCGGCGTCACGTTGTACACGCCCACGAAGCTGCCGCGCGGGTGGTCGCGGTAGGTCACCAGCACCCCGGGGTCGTCGACATCCTGAACCTGGGTACGCACCGCGGCGTCGAGCTGGGGCAGGCCAGCGCGCACCTGCGCCATGTGCGCCAGGTCGGTGAAGACGCGCCCCTCGACGGTGGAACGGTCGCGGCGGTTGGCCAGCCGGGCCTCATCGAGGCGGGGGCGACCGGCCCAGCGCGAGTCGGCCTCGTGGCCGGGCTCAGTGTCCCAGTTGGGGTCGTTGGGCTGGGCGAGCTCGTCCCCGCTCCACAGGACGGGGATGCCGCCCCAGCCGTAGACGATGGCGTGGGCCATGCGCAGGGCATGGATCCGCTCCTCGCGCCAGGTCCACAGCGCCTCGGCCTCGTGCTCGGGGGTCTCGTCTGTGACGCCCTCCCAGGCCTGGTCGGCGGCCTCGATCCCGATGAGCGAGCGGCCGTCCCGGCGATGCGCCGGTCCCCGGTGGCCGGGTTGTGCTGGAAGACCAGGCCCGCGGCGTCGGAGGTGGGGTACTCGCCGCTGTACCAGTCGGCCAGGAAGGACCGGTGGTCGTAGCCGCTCAGGCCGACGGCGGCCGCGTCGTCGTCGTCAATGGCCCAGCCGATGTCGTCGTGGCAGCGCAGGTAGGTGATCCAGGTGGCGGTGGAGGGCTCGACCGGCAGGTTCTGGAGGGCCTCGACGGCCAGCGTCGTGTCCCGCGCGGCGAGCATGGACCAGATCTGGACCATGAGGGAGTTGTGGTAGGCCAGGTCGGAGACCTTGCCGGTGTACTTTGCCCTGGCCGAGGTACTGGAGGAGCTCGGTGGGGGCGACGATCGCCTCGGCCTTGAGGTCGACGGCGGGGCAGACGATGCGAGTCAGGGCGCGCAGGACCTCGGTGATGGCGTGGACCTCGGGCTGGCCCTGGCAGTCGGTGCCCTTGCGCTTGATGGTGAAGGCGATGGCGTCCAGGCGCAGCACCTCGACGCCGCGGTTGGCCAGGTTCAGAACGATGCCGGCGAACTCGGCCATGACGTGGGGGTTGCGCCAGTTGAGGTCCCACTGGAAGGAGTTGAAGGTGGTCCACACCCAGCCGCCCACACCGTCGTCCCAGGTGAAGTTGCCGGGGGCGAAGTCCGGGAAGACCTCCGGCAGGGTGCGCTCGTAGGCGTCGGGCTCGGTGCGGTCAGGGAAGATGAGGAAGTAGTCGCGGTAGCGCTGCTCGCCGGCACGGGCCCGCGCCGCCCACTCGTGCTCGGCGGCGACGTGGTTGAGGACGAGGTCCACCACCAGGGAGATGCCCTCGGCGCGCAGTTCGCCGGCCAGGTGCTCAAGGTCCTCCATGGAGCCCAGGTCCGGGCGCACGGTGCGGTAGTCGGCGACCGCGTAGCCGCCGTCGGAGTCACCGGGGCGCGGGGTGAGCAGGGGCATGAGGTGGAGGTAGGTGACGCCCAGCTCGCGCAGGTAGTCGATGCGGTCCTCCACGCCGCGCAGGGTGCCGGCGAAGCGCTCGGTATAGGCGGCGTATCCGACGCGGCCCGGGTGCTGGGCCCAGGCGGGGTCGAGGGTACGGGCCAGATCCAGGCGGCGCAGCTCGTAGTCGCGCTCCGCGTAGGCCCGGGCGGCCAGGGCCAGCAGGTTGAGGACCTCCTCCTCGGCGGCGTCGCCGTAGAGGGTGGTGAGCCCGTCGAGAAGGTCGGGGTACCAGGCCTCGGCGCGCGTGAGGAAGATGTCCCGCTCCACGGCCTCAAGCGGGTCGAGGACATGGAAGACGATGTCGTTGAGGGATGGCGGGAGGGAAGTGGCGGCGCTCATAGATCTATGGTCCCCGATTCGGAGTCGCCGCGGTACTCATTTCCTCATCGTCGCGTCAGCCGGGGCGCCCAACGGCAAGGCGACGGCGCGGTCGGTCACGCAGTCGGCCATACAGTCGGCCCCGACAAGCGCCAACGGGCGCCGCCGGGCGCGGTCGGGCGCGGCCCCATCTCCTGACCCCACAGCTCGGTCAGTCACGCAGTCGGCCATACAGTCGGCCCCAACGGCCACCAACAACCACCAGCAGGCTCCGCCCCGCTTCCTGGCCCGCGGTGCCAGACTCCGGAACCCGCAGTGCCGGCCGCCTGAACCCACGGCCCCACCTCCGACGGGGACATGGCGCGCGGCCGGGGGCGTGTCATTCCGGGCGGGAGCATTCGACGCCGTCGGGGACAGGAATCCTGTCCCCAGACGCGCGGCACGTCCCCGGCCGACCGGGACGGCGCCCGGCCGCGCAGAATGTCCCCGGCGGCAGAAACAGCCGCGGAAACAAGCGCGCTCACGTCCCGAGCGCGCTGAGGGCCTCAGGATTCGACGGCGTCGTAGGGACTCGCGGTGGGCCAGGATCTGGGCTGAGTGGGTGTGGATCCAGGTGCGCAGCGCGTCGATGAGGCGCCTGGAGGCTGCGGCCCAGGTCGGTCAGCTCGTAGTCGACCCGCGGCGGCACGCCCGGCAGCTGGGTGCGCGTCACCAGGCCGTCGCGCTCCATGGATCGCAGCGTCTGGGTGAGGACTTTGGGCGTCACCCCGCCGACCCTCGCGCGCAGCTCCCCGAAGCGGCTCGGCCCGTCGGCCAGGACCGTGACCACCAGCGGGGTCCAGCGGTCAACGACGTGACGCAGCACCGTGCGCGACGGGCAGGCGGGCGAGAGGATGTCGAAGTCGAAGACCGGCGTCTGAGTTCCCTCCGCGGCTGGAACCTCGCAGCATGGGGCGCTCTCCCGAGTAGCCGCCTCTCCTGACTCGCCTGACGGCAGTTCCATCGCGCCTTCCACACTCGAGGTGTCGGCACCGCGAGCGGCGGCAACGCTCCTCGCACTGCTGACGCCGCCTTGTGCCGCCTTCCGCCGCTCAGCCATCAGCCCCTCAGCTCGTGACACAACACACTCCCTTAGTTACTTCGAGGTACTCAGTATCTAAAGCATACCATCGAGTCATCGGGAGGTCGCCGGTACCCGGCACACCCACCTCGGACCAGCACCCCATCTACCTGGAGGAAGTCATGAAGATCGCCGTCATCGGAGGAACCGGCATGGTCGGCTCGGCCACCGTCACCGAGGCCGCCGGCCGCGGCCACGAGGTCGTCTCCGCCTCGCGCTCGGGCCGTCACGCCGAGGGAGCCGCGCAGGACGTCACCCTCACCCTGACCGACACGCAGGCCGTCGTCGACCTCGTCAACGGCTCCGACGCCACCGTCATCACCGTCTCCGCCGGCCGCGGAGAGCCCGCCCAGCCCGTCATTGACGCCCACCGCGCCCTCATCGCGGCGGCCCCCACCGGCCGGCTCATCGTCGTCGGCGGCGCCGGCTCCCTGCTCACCCCCGACGGCACCCGCCTGGTGGACACCCCGGGTTCCCCGAGGAGTACAAGCCCGAGGCCCTGGCCTTCACCGAGGTCCTCGACCTCTACCGCGAGGCCGGCAGCGCCCTGACCTGGACCTTCCTCTCCCCGCCCCGGAGTTCACCGACAAGCCGCGCACCGGCACCTACACCGAGGGCGGCGACCAGCCCCGCAGGGCAGCGAGATCTCCGTGGCCGACTTCGCCGTCGCTCTGGTGGACGAGGCCGAGAGGACGCGCACCGCGGCCACCGCTGGACCATCGCCAACGCCTGAGCCCACGGCCGCTGACGGCGCGCCCGCCGAGCCGGGCCGGTTCCATGCGACCGGCCCGGCAGCTCACGCACCCAGACCGGTGCAGGCTTGACCCCATGACTGCCATTGCCCTGACCATCGCCGGCTCCGAGGCCTCGGGCGGCGCCGGCGCCCAGACCGACCTCAAGACCTTCCACACCCTCGGCGTCTACGGTTTGCACGGCCCTGACCTGCATCGTGTCCATGGACCCCAGGACGGGTGGAACCACCGCTTCGTCCCCGTGGACCCCGGCGTCATCGCCGACCAGATCGAGACCTGCGCCGCCGTCCACTCGCGCATCGACGCCGTCAAGATCGGAATGCTGGGGTACGGCGCCCACCATCGACGTCGTTGAGCAGGCCCTGGAGACCTACGACTTCCCCCACCGTGGTGCTCGACCCGGTCCTCATCTGCAAGGGCCAGGAGTTCGGGGGGCGCCCTCGAGGTGGACAACGCCCTGCGCACCAAGATCCTGCCGCGCGCCACGATGACCACTCCGAACCTCTTCGAGGCCGCCACGCTGGCGGGCATGGAGAGATCACCTCCGTCGAGCAGCTCAAGGACGCCGCCAAGCGCATCCACGACCAGGGCGTCCCCAATGTCCTGGCCAAAGGCCGGCCCGTCGCTGGGCACCGGCACCGCGCTGGACGTCTTCTACGACAGCACCACCCTGGAGGTCCTCGAGGTTGAGGCCGTCGGCACCGAGCGCGTCCACGGCGCCGGCTGCACCCTGGCCGCCGCGGTGACCGCCGAGCTCGCCAAGGGCGCCTCCCCGCTTGAGGCCGCCGTCACCGCCAAGGAAGTCGTCTCCTCCTCCATCCGGCACGGCCTGCGCGGCAACATGCCCTTCCTCTACGTCTACCAGGGCGAGTACCGGCAGGGACTGAGCCCGCACCGCTGAGGCGCCCCTCGGTTTCCTCATCGATCTTCCCGCTTCACCATCCGCCGCCGACGGTTGTCAGCCCGTCGACGGCGGATGTGCGTCATCTACGCCCAGATCTGTCACGGATGGCGACTTTTCAGGCGGACCGCCGCGGCCACCAACCCATCCGCACCGCCCTGACCTGCGTAGATGCCCCTGGCCCACCGACGCGACGCAGCACAGACACCTAAAAGTCGCCATCCGTGACAGATCGGTCCCTGGGAAACAGCACGCCGGTCCAGTAGATAGACAACCTAGTAACTAGGTAGTCTATGAACCATGGACTCATCAGCGGCGCGCCTCCTGCGCGGATTCCTGGAACCCTGTCTGCTCTCACTGCTGGCCGAGCACGCCGACTACGGGCTGTCCCTGGCCCAGCGGCTCGCCGCCGCCGGATTGGACGAGGTACCCGGCGGCACGCTCTACCCGGCTCTCATGCGCCTGGAGAAGCGCGGCCTCGTCGCGGTCTCCTGGCGCCCCTCCACCTCCGGGCCCGCCCGCAAGTACTACGAGCTGACGGACGCCGGACACACTGAGCTCGCCGCACGTCGGACCGAATGGCGCACCTTCTCCACGGCGGTCGGCGCTCTCATCGAGGGCCGCAGGGTAAGCACGGAGGCCCCCTCATGAGCCGGCCCGAGGAAGCCAGGGACCCAGCACAGAACACAACGGCCGAGTGGTACCGAAGCTTCACGGTAGAGCTTGCCTCCCGCGGTCTGCCGTCCTCCGAGGTCGAGCGCACGGCCGCCTCGACCCGGGCGGAGGCCGAGGCGGCCGGGGTGCCGCCCGGCGACCTGTACGGTCCGGCAGTCCTCTACGCCCGCGAGGTCGCCTCTGCACTACGGGACTACCAGGCGGCAGCACCCGCCCCGGCCCCACACAGCTCGTCGCCCCACGCCACTGCTGACCTCGGCACCACCGACTTCGCCACCACATCTGCCAAGACTCCGCCCGCAACCCCCGTGGTCCTGCGCCTGACGGACGTCTCCGCGCGCCGCGGCAGGCGCACGGTCCTGTCCGGAATCAACCTCACCATCCACCGGGGCGAGGTCGTCGCCGTCGTCGGGGCCAACGGCGCCGGCAAGTCGACTCTGCTTCAGCTTTGCGCGGGCCTGCTGCGCGCAAGCGGTGGGCGCATCGAGAGGACGCCGAACTTCGGCTATGCGCCTCAGCTCGACTCCTTGGCGCCGCTGCTGACGGTGGACGAGCACCTCCGGCTCTTCGGGGCGGCGCGTGGGATCCGGCAAGGCCGCTCCATCTCGACCGGCCGCCGTCTCCTGACCCGCCTGGGCTGGACCGCCCGCGGAGACCAGACCGCCGGGACGCTCTCGGGCGGGACCCAGCAGAAGCTCAACGTCGCTCTCGCCCAGCTCGACGCGCCCGACCTGCTCCTGCTGGATGAGCCCTACCAGGGCCTGGACGCCCTGGCCTACGAGGATCTGTGGACCCTCATCTCGGCCTGGCGCACCTCGGGCGCGGGCGTCCTGCTGGTCACCCACCTGCTGCGCGACGTCGACCTGGTCGACCGCGTCGTCGAGCTGCCGGCCCCGCAGGAGGACGCAAGCCGGACTGTCCTCCGAATGCCCCGGCGGGTACAGCGAAAGGAGTCCGCATGAGCACCTTGCCTGACCAGTCCACGCCACAGACCGAGTGGGACCGCTCCGAGGGCGCCCGGTTCCGGTCGAAGGCCGCGACCACGGGCCTGGTCGCGCTCGTCACCCTGCGTGAGCTCGCTCGACGACGCGGCGCACTCGCGCTGGCAACCCTCCTGCCGCTGACCTTCTACCTGGTGCGCCTGGAGACGCACTGGACCGCCATCCGGCTCCTGTCGATCGGCCTGGGCTGGGCGACGGCGACGCTGGCGCTGTTCACACAGGTCTCGTCCCGCTCAGTGGACCGCCGCCTCGCTGTCAGCGGGGCTCGACCCGCAAGCCTGCTGCTGGGCCGCTACCTCGCGGTGCTCGGGCTCGGGTGGATTCTCGGCCTGCTCTACAGCGGCCTCGTCCTGGCCACGATCGGCGATGAGCTCACCCACCCGAGCGCGGTACCGGTCATGCTGCTGCTGACCGCCACCGTGGCCACTCCCCCTGGGCTCCCTGGCCGCCGCCCTGGTTCCACGGGACCTCGAGGGAGCACTTCTGCTGCTGTCAGTGATGGCAGTGCAGGTACTGGTGGATCCTTCCGAGGGCTGGACCCGAGTGCTGCCGCTGTGGTCGACCCGGGAGCTCGCGAGCGTCGTCGTGGAGAACCTGGGGCCCGAGACCGCCGACTACCTCCGCCGCGGGCTGGCGCATGGCGTCGCCATGACCGTCCTGCTGACCACGGCGAGCTGGGCCGTGGGCGTCCAGCGCCTGCGCACGGTCCGCCTCCCGGCCCCGGCCCCTGCCGGGCCGGCTTACTCGTAGGCGGGCTCGGGGGTGACGTCGCGCGCCATGTTGGCGAAGCGCGAGACGTGCCCCTGGAAGGCCACGGGGATGGTGCGGGTCTGGCCGTTACGGTGCTTGGCCACAATGATGTCGGCCTCGCCGGGGCGCTCCTCATTGTTGTAGTACTCCGGGCGGTGCAGCAGCACGATGATGTCCGCGTCCTGCTCCAGTGACCCGGACTCGCGCAGGTCGCTCATCTGGGGCTTGTTGCCGGTGCGCTGCTCGGGACCGCGGTTGAGCTGGGCGACGGCGATCACCGGGATCTCCAGCTCCTTGGCCAGCAGCTTGAGGGAGCGGGGAGAACTCGGAGACCTCCTGCTGGCGCGACTCGACGCGCTTGCCCGAGCTCATGAGCTGGAGGTAGTCGATAACCATGAGCCCCAGGTTGTGCTGCTGCTTCATGCGCAGCGCCTTGGAGCGAATCTCCGGCATCGTGAGGTTCGGCGAGTCGTCGATGAACAGCGGCGCGTTGGAGACGGGGTTGTAGGCCACGGCGACGTCGGTCCAGTCGCGGTCCTCCATCTGGCGCGAGCCGCGCAGCTTGTTCATGTCCACGCTGGACTCGGCGGCCAGGATGCGCATCATGAGCTCCATGCGCCCCATCTCCAGGGAGAAGTAGCAGCTGGTGATGCCGTGGTGGATCGAGGCCGATCGGCAGAAGTCGACAGCGAGCGTGGACTTCCCCCATGGCGGGGCGCGCCGCCACGATAATCATCTGGCCGGGGTGGAGGCCGCCGGTGAGCTCATCGAGCTCGATGAAGCCGGTCGGCACCCCCGTCAGCGCCCCGTTGTCGCGGTTCTGGGCAGCCTCGATCTCCAGGTTGGCCTCGCCCAGCAGCTCGGAGACGGCGACGTAGTCCTCCTTCTCCCCCTCGTGGTGGGCCACCGAGTAGACCTCGGCCTCGGCCAGCGTGACGAGCTCAGCGATGTCGCCGGCGTCGGTGGAGTATCCGAGCTGGGTGATGCGGGTGCCGGCCTGGACCAGGCCGCGCATGACGCCTTGTCGCCCTGACGATGCGGGCGTAGTAGCCGGCGTTGGCGGCGGTGGGGACGGTGGCCATGAGGGTGGCCAGGTAGGGGGCGCCGCCGATGCGCTCGAGCTCGCCGCGCTTGGAGAGCTCGTCGGCGACGATGAGCGGGTCGGCGGGCTCGGGCGGTTGTGAGACCTCGACGATCGCGTCGAAGATCGACTCGTGGGCCGAGCGGTAGAACTCCGGGCCACGCAGGACGTCGATGACGTCGGTGATGGCCTCCTTGCTCAGGGGAGCATGCCGCCGAGCGTGGCCATCTCGGCCCTCAAGGTCCTGGGGCGGGAGACGGTCGAAGGCGGAGCTGTCGGTGCGGACGCTTCCTCCGTCGGCGCCGCCCGAGCCGGCCTGAGCGCCCATGCCGTTGTCCATCGGCCACCTCCCGCACTGTCACGCCGGTTGGTCCCGGCTCGTCCTACTGCTCCCGACGACGGCCCGCGGCGTCAGGAAGACGCTCGCCCGCGTGGAGCGCGCGCGTGACGATAACGCCATCGGGCAGGCCCCGCAAACTCTCAAGTTCACCGGCCTTGGGGATATCGGCACGACCGCTGTGGGAAGACCCCCAACGCCTGGGGACAGAGGTGGGCAGGCTGTGGACACAGATGTGCGCACTGGTGGCGACTCCCCAACAGGAAGGCGACTTTTCCTTTGGTATACCAGGAATCTGTGAGTTCAGGGTTCCTATAGGTTCTTCCCACGACATCACAATGTGATCTGTGGACAAGTGGGTAAACCTGTGGACAAACATCATCTTCGACTTGAGGTCCGCACCGTTTGTGACTCCCCTACAGGGTGGTCCGCTCCAGTTATCCCCAACCCCCGCCATCTCGCCTGAACATCGGCTTCATTAGGCATATCCTCAGCAAGTATTCAGCCTTCCACTACTTTCCTGGGGCTCAAATAGTTGTGGGATCCCCCAGGACAATCCCGGTGATCCGTAGCCTCGGTCACGCGCACGACCCACCCCCGCGACCTCACCTCAACCTCATCCTCAACCTGGCCGTGAGGACCTCCCCGGGCAGTCTCCCTCCGTGCTTGGAGCCCCACTCGGCTCCCACCTCGAGTGCTCTGCGGTGGCGGCCACACGCCCTTCCCTCTCCGCGCGGTGCCGCCCAGGGACCGCCGAGGCGCTGATGCTCCGGCGCGGACCCCTGGTCCACAATGGGCCCGTGCCCCAACACCAGTCGCCCCGCCTCCTCCGGCCTCAACCATCAGGTCCTGTCCCTGGCCGTCCCCGCTCTGGGGGCACTCATCGCCGAGCCGCTCTTCGTCCTGGCGGACTCGGCCATGGTCGGCCACCTCGGCGCGGTGAGCCTGGCGGGCCTTTCCCTGGCCTCGACGATCCTGACGACGACGGTGGGCCTGTTCGTCTTCCTGGCCTACGCCACCACCGGCGACGACGGCGCGGCTGTTCGGGGCCGAGCCGGCGCACCGAGGGCCTGCGGGCCCGGCGTCGACGGCATGTGGCTGGCACTCCTGCTGGGACTGGGCGCGGGCGCCTTCCTGGGACCGACCGCCCCTGGCTGACCGCTGCGATGGGCGCCGACGGCGCGGTGGCTCAGGCGGCCGTCGCCTACCTGCGCGCCTCCTGCCCGGGGTTGCCAGGCATGTTCGTCGTCCTGGCCGCCACTGGTGTGCTGCGCGGTCTGTTGGACACGCGCACGCCCTTCGTCGTGGCCACGGGCGGGGCGGTCTTCAACGTCGTCGTCAACGCGATCCTGCTCTACGGCGTCGGAATGGGGATCGCGGGCTCGGGTGCCGGAACCGCGATCGCGCAGACGGCCATGGCGCTGGCGCTGGCCGGTCCGATCACCCGGGCGGCCCGGGCGGCCGGAGTGGGTCTGCTCCCCCACCGCGAGGGCCTGCGGGCCTCCCTGGGCAGTGGGGCGCCGCTACTCATCCGCTCACTGAGCCTACGGGTGGCGATCCTGGTGACCGTGTGGGCGGCGACCGCGCTCGGGGAGGTGTCGCTGGCCGCCCACCAGGTGGTCAACGCCCTGTGGGCCTTCGCGGCCTTCGCCCTGGACGCGCTGGCCGTGGCGGCTCAGGCCCTCATCGGCACCGCCCTGGGACAGGCCCAGCGAGCGGACACCGGCTCGGCCGCACCGGAGGCTGAGGCCCTCACCGAGGAGGAGGCCGGGGCTGCGGCGGCGACAGCCGGCTGGTCCATTGACGAGCTCCTGAAGCGAATGCTGGCCTGGGGCGCCGGGACGGGGGCGCTTATCGGGCTGCTCATGGCGGTGGGCGCCGCCTGGCTGCCCCGCGCCTTCACCTCTGACCCGGGCGTCATCGCGGCCGCCACCCCGACGCTCCTGGTCGCGGCGAGCGCGCAGCCACTCGCCGGCGTCGTCTTCCTGCTCGACGGCGTGCTCATGGGCGCCGGCGACGGCCGCTACCTGGCCCGGGCGGGCCTGGTGACGCTGGTGCCCTATGTGCCGCTCGCGCTGCTCATCGGGGGCGGCGTGCTACCGGGGGCTGACGGGGCGACGTCGGGCCTGGTGCAGCTGTGGATCGCCTTCGCCTGGGTCTTCATGGCCGCCCGCGGCGCCACCACCTACCTGCGCTCGCGCGGTACCGCCTGGCGCCACTGACCGGCCGCCCTCGCCGCCAGGTCCCTTCCCCGCGTTCGTACCTTGTGTCGTGCGTTCGAGGGGTAAAGGTACGAACGCACGACCTACCCTACGATCCGGACCGCCGGCACGACCCACGACAACGCCGTCGGGCCGGAGCCCCCACGGGGAGGACCCGGCCCGACGGCGGAAGGATGCCCGGCGCTCAGCGCGCGGGGACGACGTTGACCTCGAGGGGGGCCACGACGTCGGCGTGCAGGCGCACGGAGGCGCTGTGACGGCCGGTCGACTTGATCGGCGGCACGACCTGGATCTTGCGGCGGTCGACGGCGGGGCCGCCAGCGGCCTTGACGGCGTCGGCCAGGGTCGCGGTGGTGATGGCGCCGAAGAGGCGGCCGTTGTCACCGGCGGTCGCGGAGACGGTCACAACGTTCTCCTGCAGCCAGGCGCGAGCGGTCTGGGCGTGCTCGAGGGACTCGATGGAGCGCTTGCGGCGCGCCTCGGCCATCTGGTCGATCTGGCGCTGGGCGCCCTTGGTCCACGGGGTTGCCAGCTTGCGGGGCAGGAGGTAGTTACGGGCGTAGCCGTCGCCCGACCTCCACGACCTCGCCGGCGGAGCCGAGGTGGGGAGACGTCGTGCGTGAGGATGAGCTTGGTGGTCATTGCGCGTGCCTCCGATCAGCGAGCCGAGCTCGAGTAGAGCAGCAGAGCCATCTCGCGGGCGTTCTTCACGGCCTAGCGATCTTGCGCTGCTCCTGGACGGAGACGCCGGTGACGCGACGGGCGCGGATCTTGCCGCGGTCGGAGATGAACTTCCGCAGCGTGGCGGTGTCCTTGTAGTCGATGGTGCCGACCTTGATGGCCTTGACGGGGCTGACCTTCTTCTTCGGCTTGCGAAGTTGGGGCTTCGCCATGGTGGTACTCCTTGGTCTGAGCGCCTGGGCGCTCTACGAGATGAAAAGTGTTGTGTGTGAGGGAACGGGACGACGACGTCGCGGCTTCAGAACGGGGGCTCGTCACCGAAGGAGGTGGAGCCGCCCGTGGCCTGGGTCGTCCGCGGCGCCGCCGGCGAGGGCGTTGTAGCCCGGACTGGCCCTGGCCGCCGAAGCCGCCCTGCTGGGGGCCGCCCTGGTTGTATCCGCCCTGACCGCCCTGGTTGCCGCCGAAGCCGCCGCCCTGGGGGCCGCCCTGACCTCCGCCGAAGCCACCCTGGCCGCCGCCGCGCGGCTGGCGGGTGACCTGGGCCTTGGCGTAGCGCAGGGACGGACCGATCTCATCGACCTGCATCTCCACCACCGTGCGGTTCTCGCCCTCACGGGTGGTGTAGGAGCGCTGGACCAGCCGGCCCTGGACGATGACGCGCGTGCCCTTGGTCAGCGACTCGGCCACGTTTTCCGCGGCGTCGCGCCAGATCGAGCAGCGCATGAACAGGGTCTCCCCGTCCTTCCACTCGCCGGCCTGGCGGTCGAAGGTACGCGGCGTGGAGGCGACCGTGAAGGAGGCCACCGCTGCCCCGGAGGGCGTGAAGCGCATCTCGGGGTCCGCGGTGAGGTTCCCGACGACGGTGATGATGGTGTCTCCGGCCATGGCGTTGTCTCCGTTCGGTAGAGCTCAGGCCTCGGGACGCAGCAGCTTGGTGCGCAGGACGGTCTCGTTGAGGCCGAGCTGGCGGTCGAGCTCCTGGGCGATCTCGGGCGTGGTGGTCATGTCCACGACGGCGTAGAAGCCCTCGGACTTCTTCTTGATGTCGTAGGCCAGCCGGCGCTTGCCCCAGATGTCGACCTTGTCCACGGTGCCCCCGTTGCTGGGGACGACCTGCAGCAGCTTCTCGAGCGTCGCGTTGGCGGTGCGCTCGTCCGTCTCGGGGTCGAGGATGATCATGATCTCGTAGTGACGCATGCTTGGTACCCACCTCCTCTGGTCTGTGGCGGTCACGGTCCTTCCGTGACAGGAGGGTGATGCGTGCGGCGCACCATCTGACGGAAACAGGCTTCATTCCGCCTTCCGCCCAACGGCGCAGCCAGTTCGCCACATTACCGGACAACCGGGTGGCCCTGAAAGCCGAGACGGTGGGCCGACGACGTGCCATGCAACACGTCGTCGGCCCACCGTCAGGCGTCCGCGGAAGAGCGGGCGTCAGTCGCCGTGAGGCGGTAGGACGCTAACCGACGCCACCTTCACCACCACCCGGGTTGCGGTTATTTCCGCCGCCACCTTGGCCTCCGTTACCGCCGCCTTGGCCGCCGCCCTGGTCGCCACCATTGTTGCCGCCGCCGGGGTTGCCGGGGTCGCTCCCGCCGCCCTGGTCGCCGCCGCGGTTACCGCCGTTCTGGTCGCCACCATTGTCATCCTGACCGTCTCCGGGCTTCTTCGGGGAGTCCGGTTGCTCGGTCTTCTTCCCGTCAGGCTGCGGGGTGCCCTGCGGTGTCGGCTCGGCGGTGGGCTGCTGGGTGGGAGGCGCAGTCGCCTCCGGCGGAGCGGTGGGGGTCGCAGTCGCCTCCTCCTCCGGCTCACCGGTGGGCTTGGCGGTCTGAGGAGCCGTCCCGCCACGGGTGGCCAGCAACTCGGCCGGCGCCGGGAACTTCTCGACCTCAAGCCCCTCATGGGCGACATTCATGTAGTTGATGAAGATGTCCGCCGGGTAGGTCGAGCCGGTGATCTCCTCGTACTCGCCCCAAGGCTCGATCGACTCCTCCGAGCCGTCCGTTCCCGACTGGTAGAGGGTCACCGCGGTGACCACCTGCGGGGTGAAGCCCACGAACTGGGCGGACTTGTTGTCCGACGACGATCCGGTCTTCGCGGCCACCGGGCGATCCATCTTGGCGGCTACCTTGTCCGCACTGCCGTTCGGGCCGGAGACGACCTGCTGGAGGGCGTAGGTCGTGTCCGCCATGACGTCCTCATCGAACTCGCGATGCCCCTTGGTGTCGGCCGCATACCGGTCCGTGCCGTCGGGGTTCTTGAGGGAGGCCACGATGTGGGTGTCGTGCCGGATGCCCTGCGAGGCGAAGGTGGAGTAGGCCGTCGCAATGTCGATCGTGTGCGGGGAGGCCGACCCGAGCACATTCTGGACGAGCATCCGCTGCTCGGGAGTCTTCAGGCCCTCGGTGTTCTCCGGATAGCCGGCGCGGTTCGCCACCTTGGCGGTGACCCCTTTCTGATCCTGCAAATCCGGGGCATTCAAGAGCTCCTGATTGAGCTGGAGGTAGGGGGTGTTGAGCGACTGCTCCGTCGCCTGAGTGAGGCTGGCCCACTTCAGGGAGACGTTCTTGAAGTTCTGGAACTCGTGGCCCTCAATGGTCATCGGCGAGGTGGCCGGATAACCGCTGTCCAAGGACCACCCGTTCTCCAGGGCGGCCACCAGCGCGAAGGGCTTGAAGGTGGAGCCGGCCTGTGCAATGGCGTCAGTCGAGGTGTTGACCTGACTGATCAGGTAGTCCTCACCCCCGTAGAGAGCCAGCAGACCACCCGTCTTGGGGTCGATGGACACCAATGCTTTGCGCAGGTTCGGGGAGGCGCCCGGAGGCAGGGAGTGGACCGCGTTGACGGCGGCCTCCTGGTCCTTCTGGTTGATCGTGGTGACGATCTTGAAGCCACCGGTGTCGATCTGCTCCGGCGAGATCTTGGCCTTGTTCTCAAGCTCGGAGCGCACCATCTGCAGCAGGTAGCCGTTGGTGCCGGCGTAGACCTGCTTGGTCTGGGACTCCTTGACGTCCGGCATACCCGTCTGCTTGGCCTCGTTGTACTGAGCCTGGGTGATGTAGCCGTCATCGAGCATGAACTGCAGGACTCGTCCCCACCGTTCCTCGGCCTTCTTCGGGTTCTCGGCCGGGTCCCAAGCGCTGGGCGACGGCAGGATCCCCGCCAGGAGCGCGGCCTCCGAGGGGCTCATGTCCTTGGCGGGATGGTGGAAGAAGGCCTGCGAGGCGGCCTCGATGCCATAGGCGCCACGACCGTAGTAGACCGTGTTGAGGTAGTCGCCCAGGATCTCCTTCTTGGGCTTCTCCCGGTCGATCTTGATGGCCATGATGGCCTGCTTGAACTTGCCGGAGTAGGAGCTGGTCGTGTCGACGTAGTAGTTCTTCACGTACTGCTGCGTCAGGGTCGAGGCTCCCTGGGTGTCACCTCCGCGCAGGTTGTTGACCAGGGCGCGCGCGATGCCCTTGGGGTCGACGCCCTTGTTGGAGTAGAAGGAGCGGTCCTCAGAGGCCACCACCGCGTTACCCACATAGTCCGGCAGGGTAGAGGCATCCACGGACTGCCGGTTGATCTCGGCGAACTTCCCCATCTCCGTGGTTCCGTCGGCGTAGTAGACCGTGCTGCTCTGAGCCAGCGCGAACTCACTGGGCTTGGGCACCTTGATGGTGTTATAAGCCCACATGAAGGCGCCGACGGTGCTGAGCACCCCCAGCAGGAAGACGCCCAGGACGAACCGCCAGCTGGGGATCCAGCGATGGATCTTCCCCTTGCCGGCGCGGGGGTAGTCGAAGAAACGGCGCTTGCGCCCCGAGGCGGCGTCCTTGGAGCGCTCGGCCGTCGACCGCTTGCGCCCCTTGCCGGGCTTCTTACCGGCCCCCGAGACCCTGCTCAGGGACTGCCGACCGGCGTTGGCCACCTGGGTCAGCTTGTTGCCGACGGGGCGGCTGGGTCCGCTCCCACTCGTGCCTTCTGCCACGCGCTCCTCGTTTCGGTTGACTGTCATGGAGGTGACTGGGTGCCGCGACGGCGCGGGGGATAACGCTCCGGTTGCGACATAGGGTGTCATCATGACCGATGTTGGCTGCTGGCACCGACTCGGAGACCGGTCACCGCCCAGCAGGACCGCCGACGGCGATCGGGAGTGATCGCTGCGGACAGGCCGCATTGGGCGCCGACATGCGTCCAGTATGGGGGAACACGGGGTCGTGATGGTAGCGATGCGGACCTGGGAACCAGCCATGACGCCACCGACTCACGTTATCGCGTTGTCACCTAAATCGGCCTGAACAGTGCACTCATGCGCTTTGAGGGCCGTAGACAACGCAGCGGGGGCCAGAATGTGAGTTGGCGCCCAGCCGGCAACGAAGCACACCGAAAACGGCCGACATCAACCAGGACAATGGGCCCCGGCTGCTGGTGAGACACTGACCCCAATTCCTCCCATCAGGTCATTTTCGCGTATCGGCTGCTCCTCGTCCGCTCGAGGAGCGCCACCCCTCACCCGTTCCGCCCAACCGGGGAGATCCTCCATGGACGCCAGCACAGCCCTTCAGACCCTCAGCATCATCCTTCAAGTCGCCATCATCCTCAGCTGCCTCATCATCGGGGCGAAGAAGGGCGGGATCGCCCTCGGTCTCATCGCCGGGATCGGCCTGCTGGTCCTCGTCTTCGGTTTCCGCCTGGAGCCGGGCGAGGCCCCGGTCGACGTCATCCTCACCATCCTGGCCGTCATCGGGTGTGCCGCCACCCTCCAGCAGTCCGGCGGCCTGGACGTCATGATGCAGGTGGCCGAACGGGTCCTGCGTCGACATCCCGAGCAGATCACCATCCTGGGTCCCTGCGTCACCTGGTTCCTCACCGTCCTGTGCGGAACCGGCCACGTCGTCTACACGATGCTGCCCATCATCGCGGACATCGCCATCAAGAAGAACATCCGACCCGAACGCCCCATGGCCGCCTCCTCGGTCGCCGCCCAGATGGGCATCACCGCCTCACCGGTCTCAGTGGCCACGGTCTCCATCGTCTCCATCATCGCCAAGAACACCGATCGGCACTGGTCAGTCCTCCAGATCCTGGCGATCTCCATCCCGGCGTCGCTGTGCGGGGTCCTTCTGGCCGCCCTGTGGTCGATGCGCCGGGGCAAGAACCTGGACGAGGACGAGGAGTACCAGAAGCGCCTGAAGAACCCGGAGTTCCGCGCCACCGTCCACTCCAGCTCCGAGACCCTCATCGGCAAGGTGTTCCCGCCCCAGGCCTACCGCGCCACCTGGATCTTCCTGGGCGCCATCGCCATCGTCGTCGTCCTGGGCGCCCTCGAGGTGCTGCGCCCCCAGTTCCCCACGGGCGACGACGGCGCCATGGAGCGCCTGAGCATGAACCTGGTCATCCAGATGGTCATGCTCGCCGCGGGGGCGCTCATCCTGCTGACCTGCAAGGTGGAGGCCGGCAAGATCGCCTCCACCGCCGTGTTCAAGGCGGGGGCCACCGCCATGTTCTCCATCTTTGGGGTCGCCTGGATGACCGAGACGGTCGTCCACGCCCACCTGGAGAGCCTGGAGCACAGCCTCTCGGGCGTCCTGTCCCAGCACGTGTGGATGTACGCCATCGTCCTGTTCATCATCGGCAAAGCTGGTGAACTCCCAGGCGGCCGGCCTGCTCATCGTGGCCCCCATGGCCCTGTCACTCGGGGTGAGCCCGGTCGTCGTCGTCGGGTTCATCGGCGCCTCCTACGGGTACTTCATCCTGCCCACCTACCCCTCGGACCTGGCGGCGATCGGCTTCGACCCCACCGGCACCACCCGTATCGGCAAGTACGTCATCAACCACTCCTTCCTGGTGCCCGGGGCTCATCGGAGTGCTCACCTCCTGCGTCGTGGGCACCGCACTGTCCCAGATGCTCCTGACCTGAGCACCCTGTCCTGAGAGCTCGACGTCGTGCCGGTCGGTCGATGCGGCCGACCGGCGGGTGTGACGTCAAACACGCCGTCGAAGCCGTTCGTCTGGGCAGAACGTAACAGGAGCGTGTCACCGCGCTTGTCTAGGCTCGTGCCATGACAACTACAGACGCGGCCACCACTCCCGCCATCGCCCTGCGTTTGGAGCTGCTGGGACTCCCCGTTCCGGCACCGGTCAAGCAGAGTGAGGCGGACCGTCTCATGTCCCCGATTCTGGCTCGCCAGCGCGAGCTCTCCCGTCGGCTGGCTCACCGCCCCTGTGCCGCCGACCAGCGCATTCAGACCTTCCTCGACTCCTACCTGGAGGGCGCGGCCGTCACCCCGAGGCTGCCCCGCTCCACCTTCGTCCTGGACCAGCCGGGCCTGGCGCGGGCCCTGTCCCTGCCGGAGGACGCCACCAGCTTCACCTCCGACTACGTCGAGAGCTACCGGGTGCTCGGCGGCGTCCTGCACAACCCCCGCAACGACCGGCGCACCACCGCCGGCGTCTTCCACGTCGCCGAGGGAGGCCTGCCGATCCCCGATGACAAGATCGCCGTCCCACGCGATGTCTTCGCCCGCCTGCTGGCCCACGCCGTCGAGGGCCCCCGAGGACCTGCTGACCCTGCCGTGGGCCTCCCGGCAGGAGGACCCGGCGCGCTGCTTCGTGTCCCTGCTGCTGCGCCCCGTCGTCGTGCCCGAGGTCCCCGGCTTCTCCGCCGAGCGCTCCATGGAGATCCGCTTCATCGCCCCCGGCGGCCTGGTCTCCAACCTGGACTTCGTCGAGGGCATCTTCGGCAACGGCGGCGACCCCTACCTGCCGGAGAACGACTCCTCCCTGGCCCCGGAGTCCTGGACCGGCCACACCGGCTGCGTCATCCTCGCCCCACACCTGACCACCCTGACCAAGAAGGAGCTGGGCCTGCCCTCCTGGGAGGAGGCCACCGAGCGTCAGCGCCGCGACGGCCAGTGCTGGAAGGACGAGGCCGAGCTCTACAACGGCGGCAAGGCCTTCAAGTGCGTGGCTCGTGACGAGCGCGGCGTCATCGTCACCGTCATTGCGGACAACTACTTCGGCTACTGCAAGAAGGAGGTCAAGACCCAGATCGGGTACTCGGCCAACCTCTTCGGCTGCGTGGAGGAGGAGCACGCCGGCGGCGCCGTCGCCTACCCGCGCTACAACCTGGGCCAGGAGTACACCGACGTCCACACCCCCGAGGGCCTGACCCTCGAGCACGTCATCGAGCGCAACCCCGGCCACTTCGAGGCGCGCCAGGACGGGTCCGCCGTCGTCGTGGCCGACCCCACCGTGGTGCTGGTGCCCGCCGGCGCCCGCTACTCGATGCGCAGCCAGACGATCACCTGGACCGGCCCCGACGGCCAGGAGGCCTCGATCCCGCTGCTGGTGGGCAACACCTACGTGGCCCCCAACGGCTACCGGGTCCACGCCAAGCACCGCGAGGGCGACGCCACCCAGTGGCACCTGGTGGGCACCGCCCCCTGGTCCACGCAGGCCCACAAGCCGGCCACCGTCTCCGGCGGCGGCAAGTCGGAGATCTCCAAGTCCCTCCTGGACGCCTTCGTCTTCGGTGAGGCCTACGTCGGCGACGTCGACGAGGACTTCGACGCCGTCCAGGCGATCCTCGACGGCAACTACGCCGACCGCTTCGTGGACCCGGCCAACAAGAGCAACAACCACCGCTCGATCCTCTCCGAGCGCCGCTCGCTGGGAAGCGTCATCAAGCTGCTGACGCCGTCGTCGATGTACACCGAGGGTACAACGCCTTCCTGGAGTCGATCCCGGCGCACATCAAGGAGCTCGTCTTCACCGTCAAGCGCTTCTACCAGCCCAGCTGGGACCAGGACTGGCGCAGCCACTTCTCCCGTGGGCATCATCAACGGCCCGCAAAGGGCAACTCCCTGCGCCTGGACGGTGAGGTCATCAAGGTCAACATGCTGCGCGTGGGCTTCGAGGACGACGGCGCCTGGCGCCTGCTGTCCCTGCGCCCGGACTTCTCTCCGGCGGCCAAGGTCCAGACCGAGGACGACATCACGGCCTCGATCGTGGCCCCCGGTGGCCTGGTCTCCACCCCGGACTCGCAGCTGTCGCGCAAGTTCGTCACCAACTGCGAGTCCCTGCTCTTCCAGCGGCCCGACGACGCGATCGTGCGCGGCTACGACAAGCAGACCGAGTCGGACATGTCCGATCCGCAGGCGGACCTGTTCATCTCCAACTTCCAGCCGCTGACGCCCGCCAACGCCCGGGCGATGGCCGCCGACGCCCCCGGCCTGTCCCGCTTCACCCAGCCCATGCAGGACCTGGTGGCCCGCGCCGCCGCCCTGCCCGAGGCCGAGGACCCCGCCGAGGAGACCTACTGGGTCTCCACGGCCGACCCGCGCCTGGTCAACGGGGCCCCCACCAAGAACCCCCGCTACCTCCAGGTGCGTCCCGACATCGCCAACCCGAAGGACGTGGCGCTGGCGGACCTGACCAACCACCTCTTCCGGGATCTTCCCCTGGACGAGGCGCTGCGCCACAGCGTCGACGTCGTCGCCGCCGGGCGCCGCAACAACCCGCCCGAGGACGGGGTTCCGCCGCTGTGCGCCTACAACCCGTTGCACTACATGGAGCTGCCCGAGCTGTTCATGGAGTTCATCTCCTCCATGACCGGCAAGTCCCCCTCGACGACGGGCGCCGGTAGTGAGGGAGCGCTCACCAAGGCCCCGTTCAATGCGCTGCCGGCCATCTACGACCTCAACGCGGCCCTGCTGTCCTACGCCCTCAGCGGCTATGACGGCTGGCTGTCCTCGGCCGGCTACATCGGCCCGAAGGTACAGGTGGCCCACGACATCTCGCTGCTCATCCCGGAGATCTTCTCGCGTATGAGTGCTGAGGAGCGCGACGCCCACCGCCTCGTCGAGGGCGGCTACCTCGAGCGCATTGAGGACTTCGAGTACGAGGGTCGCACCGTCCAGGCCTCGCGCCTGGGCTACCGCATGAACCAGGCCTTCGCCTCGACCTTCTTCGGCCGGATCTTCCTGCACCCCGACGTCGTGTTCACCGAGGAGATGCTGCGTCCCGAGCTGCAGGATGAGGCGGTCTTCGCCGACTCGGTGGACATCATCGTCACCACGCACAAGGTGGTGGCCGAGCACTACCGGGCCGACGGCTCCATCGAGTGGGCCGTGCCGCCACTGCGGGCCCTGCTGGAGATCATGATCGACGGCACCTCCCGTGAGGGCTGGGACCTGACGAGCCCGGAGTTCCGCGCCCTGTTCGAGCGGGAGAACATCCTGAGCTCGTCGTGGTATGCGGAGCGCCTGGACGCCAAGGTCGCCCGCGACACCCGTCAGGCCCAGCAGGCCATTGAGGACCTCACCCGCTTCTTCACCGCGGAGAACAACGAGGAGGTCGTCGAGCGCCTGAACATCGAGGGGCGTTTGGCCGAGGCCCGCGCCTGGCTGGACAAGGTCAGCTCTCCGGCCTACCGCGAGCACCTCGTGGGCACGCTCGGCCTCCAGCCCTCGCTGGCTTGAGCGACGTCACGCCGGGCCCGCACCGACTTCCCGCGGGCCCGGCCGCACGCCCGCCCTGTCACCAATGACGATGGAGCGCGTGTGGGGAACAGGATTCTGTTCCCCACACGCGCTTCGTTCCTCACACTGCCTCTTCGTTCCGATGGAAGAGGCCTGGCGGGCCGCCGGTCAGCCGACGTCGGCGTTGCCGGACAGGTGCCAGGTGGCGTTGGCCCAGGGGAAGACGTACTGCATGAGCACGTAGACGACTCCGGCGATGAGGATGAGCGACTCAATGGCCTTGAGCCACGCAGGACCCGGCAGGTGCCGCCAGATGAAGCCGTACATCAGTTGACCCCCGGGTCGTTGAGCACGGACTCCGGACGACCCTCGGAGCGATCCATCCAGTAGGCGAACTTCGCGTGGACAATCCAGCGCAGGTCATTACCGAACTCACCGGCGGTCGATCCGTGGCAGGTGGTCAGTGTGATGTACCGGTCCGTGGGCTGGGCGTCCGGCTGGTTGGGGACCGGGGCGATGACCTCGACCTGCTCGGGCTTGACGAGCTCGTGACCAGTCACCTTGAACACGTACCAGGTCTTGGCGGTGGAGACGATAATCTCGTCGCCCTCCTGGAGCAGGTCAATGCGGCGGAAGGAGTTGCCGTAGGTACGGCGGTGCCCGGCGATCGCGAAGTTACCGACCTCACCGAGCTGCTGGGTGTTGGTGTAGTGGCCCGCTGCGGCCTGGTCCAGAACGTCGGAGCCGGTGCCCTCCATGATGGGCATGTTGTTGTTGGTGACGCCGTACCACTTGGGGACGACGAGCATCCCGATGGTCTCCCCGTAGCCAACCTGCTCCATGACGGGCGGAGCGTCAGTGCGCTTCGTACCCGCCTTCTGAGGCGACTGGACCTGCTTCTCGTGGAACTGCGTGGCCACCGCCTGCGCGCTGGCGTTGGCGTCAATGCCGGTCCACCACAGCTGCCAGCACAGGAAGAGGGCGACGACGAGGCCGGCGGTGATCAGCAGCTCACCGATTCCGGTCAAGGTGCCGTTGAAGATTCGGACAGCACGACTCTGGCCGGGTGCTCGGTGTCGCACAAGACCTCCTCTAGTCATCGCCCCTCCTCAGAATTGGGACATCATCAGGCTAGCGGCCAGTCTAAGGGGGTACACCCCCCACATGACCAGCCAGGAGTGGTGGACTCATCACAGGGTGCACCGCGAGGAAGCTTCACAGCATGTCCTAGGCTAGGCCCGGATGTATTTGCGGTGGTCTCATGCCACCATCCCCAACCAGTGAGGAGACCCAGGGTGGCCTTGGAGAAGAAGTCCACAGCGGACGACGCCGACAAGAGCTCGGAGAAGGTCTCGAAGAAGAGCTCTGAGAAGAACAGCGCGAAGAGCGCTGAGAAGGACAAGGGCTCGACGAAGGACTCTGCCGCCTCTGAGAAGACAGAGAAGAAGAGCAAGGCGGACAAGGGTTCGAAGAAGAACTCGTCGAAGAAGAAGCACCCTGAGCGCTCCGGCAACCCGGCCAAGGCCGCCAAGGCCCTCGAGGAGGAGTCGCGCGCCGCAGCGAACCGGGTCTCACGCACCCCCAAGAAGATCAAGGACACCGCCTCACCGCGCTGGTACGCCCCCACCATGGTGACGCTCCTGGTCATCGGGCTGCTGTGGGTTGTCACCACCTACCTCTTCCAGGGCAAGTACCCGCTGCCCTACTTCGTCGAGCACCATGTCGGCGACTGGCTGTTCAACGGCAACCTCTACATCGGCTTCCTCATCATGATGTCAGGCTTCCTCGGCCTGCTGCGCTGGAAGTGACAGGTTTCAGACACTCCCGCGATCAGGCATCCGCGTCAGGCCCCCGAGCACCGGCTCGGGGGCCTTGTCGTATCGTCTCGCCCATGGGGATCTCCGGGCCCCGGCGTCCAGACGTGCGAGGTACTGACGAGGCGGGTTGAGCCGGTTGGCAGGGGTGCTTGATCGCATCGTCGAGGGGCCCGTACCGAGGAGGGAGCCGGGCTGGAGCCACTGAGTGTCCCACGGCCTTGTGGGCATGGGCTCAGCTCCCTCCTCCTTCCTCCCAGGTCGCCTGTGGATCCGTGGACAACCGACTCCCCACAACCCACGCCGACTTTCCCCATGTGTGGACACACCTGTGGATAACTACACGCTTGTGTTTCCACACCTGTGTCCACAGATGTGGATGAACCACAGGGGTGTTCTTTCAGCCTTGTCATTCATGGCCGCACGGGCTGCTCGGTGCTTCTCAGGGCCGGTGCGTCTCATATGCCGTCTCCTCACTTCTGAGACACGTGAGTGTCATGACTTCTGAGACACCCGCTCGGGCGGGAACCCAGGGCAGGCTGGTGGTCCTGGAAGCGAGAACAGGACGAAGGGAAGAGGTCTGGTGGGGCGTCGGTGTCCACAGCGCTGACATTAACCCCTCATCGGGACTGCTCGCTGAGGAAAAACCGCAGTATTCCAACGATCTCCGCTGGGTGATTCGCCGGCAGGCTCGGTAATGTCAGCGCTGTGGACACCGGGCCGCGCAGGAGTGAGTCCGGGGTTCTTGCGGCAGAGCCCGGCGCCTCCGTCACAGGTCCGCCCCCACCGACTCCTGCCCACCATCTGCGCAGGGTCCCGGTGGTCATGGATCGACGCCGGCCCAGCTCTCGAGTCTTACCTCGAGTTGGTCTGATCCACGAGGGTCGGGATCCACTGACCAAGGGGCGTGCGTACTGCACGAAGACCCCACCCTACCCTCAGTACCCCCTGACCTCGACCAGTAACACCCACCCCTCGTGCAGTGCACCCAGCCGACGCCGGAAGCCACCACAGTGACCGGGCCAGCCCCCTCCAGCAGGCCAAAGCAGCAGCTCCCTCACCTGGCAGACCCACCCCACCGGTGTCCTGAGAGATGTCATGACGCCCGAAACTCTCAGAAGTCATGACACAACACAGAAGCAGTGGCGTCTCAGGTGAGAAGGGCCCCAAGCAGATCGAGCCCTACCAGGGCCACCGCGACCGCGACGGTTCCGGCGATCCCCACGACCTGTCGCTTCCCCCGTGGCGCCCAGGCATAGATCGCTGAGACGATCCCGCCGACGACAAGCCCACCGAGGTGCCCCTGCCAGGAGATGTTGGCCCCCAGGAAGGAGATGACGGCGTTGATCGCCACCAGCGCCACGATCCCCGAGGTGTCTCGCCCAAAGCGCCGCTGCACGATGAACATGGCCGAGAACAGGCCGAAGACCGCTCCCGAGGCACCTACCGTCAGCGTGAGCCAGGACTCCGCGTCCGGCCAGGAGAGCCAGTAGATCATCGTCGAGCCGCCCAGGGCGCTGAGCAGGTAGACGCAGGTGAAGCGCCACCGCCCGAGCACTGGTTCAAGAGCACCGCCCAGTACCCACAGAGCCCACATGTTGAAGCCGAGGTGCATGTAGTTCGCATGGAGGAAGGCGGTGGTCAGGAACCGCCAGGGCTCGTAGACGGCCAGTGCCGGCACGAAGCCCAGGCGGAGCTCCAGCGACTGCATCGTCACCTCGGGGATGAGGACCTGAAGCGCGTAGACGACGACGCACAGGCCGACGAGGATCTTAGTGACCAGGGCCCCGGAGGTGACGTTCCCGCCCAGCAGCGTGCGCGCCTGACGTCGGCCGGCCTGAGACTGACGAGCACAGTCCACACAGTGGACCCCCACCGAGCTGGGCACCTGGCAGGCGGGACAGGTGGGTCGGTCGCAGCGCTGGCAGCGCACGTAGGCCACCGTGTCCGGGTGCCGCGGGCACACCGGCGGTGCCTGCTGCGGAAACGAGTTCGTCGAGCTCATCGGATGCTCCTGTGCGAATGATCGGGGCTTAAACGGGTTGGGCCGGGCGGACCGGATACGACGACGCCGCCCGGACGCGGGTCCCAGCGGCGTCACAGAGGCGAATCACACCTGATTCCGGTGCTTCGGTAGCGGTGCGGTGGGTGACCCCTCGTTGCTGAGCGGCCACCCCATCCCCCTCTCGGAAACTACTCGGTGATGTCCACCGAGGTGATGATGACGTCCTGCACCGGGCGGTCGCGCGGGTCGGTCTCCACAGCGGAGATCGCATCGACGACGGCGCGGGAGGCCTCGTCGGTGACGGCACCGAAGATCGTGTGCTTGCCCTGGAGCCACTCGGTGGGGGCGGTGGTGATGAAGAACTGCGAGCCGTTGGTGCCCTTGCCCAGGCGGCGGCCGGCGTTGGCCATGGCCAGGACGTAGGGGGCCGCGAAGGTCAGGGAGGCGTCGATCTCGTCGTCGAAGACGTAGCCGGGTCCTCCGGTACCGTCACCCAGCGGGTCACCGCCCTGGATCATGAAACCGGGGATGACACGGTGGAAGATGACGTTGTCGTACAGCGGGGCGTGGGACTCCGCGCCGGTGCGTGGATCCGTCCACGCCTTCTGACCAGTGGCCAGCCCCACGAAGTTGGAGACGGTCTCAGGAGCCTGCTCGGGGTAGAGCTCCAGGCGGATATCACCGAGGTTGGTGTGAAGAGTCGCTTCCATGAGTGCCATAGTGGCACGGTCCCGCGCCCATCGGCATGAACCCCCAAGTGGCGTGCGGTGCTGTTCACCCCAGGCAAAACGCCTGGACATCGTGTGGGCCAGGCCGCCTGAGGATGCAACTATTGGTGCACGTTGCACAACGACCGTCTGTATCCGTTTCCAACCTGGGAGGCAACCATGTCCTGCCTGACGAAGACATGCTGCGACAAGAAGCTCGACACCACTCATCTGCGCAAGGAGGCAGCATCCCTTGCCGGATCCGTCGTCGGCCAGGCTGAGAAGGCCGCCCTGTGGGCTGCTCCGCACGTCAGCAAGGCCGCCGGGGGCGTGGCCCGCGCCGCCAAGGACGCACAGGAGCGTCTGGAGCCCGTGGTCCACGAGGCCCGCTACCGGGTTGTCGAGGACTACATCCCGCGTGCGCAGCGCGCCGCCGTGGCTGCCCAGGCTGCTGCAGGTACGGACGGTACCCTGACAGAGCGCGCCCAGCGCGTGGCTGTTGCCGCAAAGTCCGCCGCATTGGAGGTTCCCGTGAAGAAGCAGAAGAAGCACCGCGTGCTCAAGACCCTGGGTTGGCTCGCCGTCGCCGGCGCGGCCGCTGCCGGCGCCTTACGTCGTGTGGCGTCGTAGCCAGCCCGTTGAGGACCCGTGGGCCGAGGAGTACTGGGCCGACTCCACCGAGGATGAGGCCGGCTACGGCATCAGCCCCGAGGACGCTCAGGCCTGACCGCCCCCTCTGAATTCACGACGGCGCGCCGCGCTGGGTCATGTCCAGCGCGGCGCCGTCGTCGTTCCAGTCGTCATTGCCCGCCGCTGGGGCGCGACCGGTCTGAACCAGGAGGCCCCAGTGGCAAGGGCTGCCGATTCAGGCCCGATGACGGTGGACCCGGAATCCGGGGCCGATGTCGCCGGCCGGGACCATCTCGGCCAGAGAGGCGGGGTCGCTCAGTGAACTCGCCGCGATGAAACCGGTGATGGTGTCCACGCCGTAGTCGAGGAGCACCGGGTTGAGTGGCGTCGATGGCCCCACCAGGACGGTGTGCGCCTGGCGGGAGAGCTCGATGAGACGCGGCGCGGTCTTGTTGACGAAGCTCGATGAGGAGATGAAGACGAGGTCGCACTCGGGCAGGACGTACTCGCAGGCGCTGTCCGGCCAGTCGCCGGGCTGAAGGTTGCGCTCGAGGCAGATGTACTCGCCGGCGCCGGCCAGGGCGGCCTCGGCGAAGGGGAAGTGCCCGATGACTGCGACTCTCTTGCCGACGATCATCTCCCGGTAGGGGTCGAAGACCTGGCGCCAGGTCAGTCCCTCCCCGGTGGGTTCGAATCCGTTGGCCGCAGCCGTCTGCTCGCGCGAGTACCAGGAGTTGATGGCGGCCTGGCCGATGCTGGCCTCAGCCAGGTTCCAGGACTTCGCCAGGGCGCCGACGTCGCGCAGCGGCCGTCCGTCGAGCGGCCCGTCGTTGAGGGCCGGGCGGCTGCGCACATCCATGGTCCAGGCCGTGCCGACGCCGCCGGCGGAGTTGAGGACGCGGCTCCAGCGTGGCCCCTGTCCCGCTGTGCGCACGACGACGTCGTCGGGCAGTCCGTCAAGAAGCGCGTCGTAGATCTCCCAGGGTTGTGACATGACCTCATCCTTCTGCAACCGGGCGGTGACTGAGCCTTACCTATCCTAAGCAGTCCCGTCCGACGGCGCAGCCCCTTCACCCCAGTGCCTCAGCGACTCCTCGAGGCATCGCCTCAGCGCAGACAGAACCGGGCGCCGCTGCCCGAGCACCGCTGCCCGCACAATGAGCGCACGTACAATGAGCGCAGGCACAATGAGTGCACCGGAAGAATACTAATGCGTCACTTTCCGACCGATGACGCAATTCATTGACGACACTCAACCGTGATATTGATTGCTGTTGAGTTGCAGGAATCTCACCGTGATTCTCTGTGGAATTCCTTAATGCTACCGTGTCAAGGCCCATGACCCTAAAACTGAGGTAGCGCTTCATGCTTCGCCGATTCTTTGTCCGCTCACACCGGCGGGAACTGACGTCATCACGTCAACCCTCACGCCAGTCTCGTCGGAGACTGAGGAGCGGCGCCGCCATCTCGACATTTGCCCTGATTGCCGGCGCACTGGGCACAGCGATGCTCCCGGCTCCCCCGGCTGAGGCCGTTCACGGCAATCCTGCCGGAGGATCGGGAAAATACACCCAGGTGATCGACTGGATCGACTGGACCGAGATGACTAATACCTTACCCGGGAAAGGCACGAGAATCCTTCCCGACGGAAGCACCGGCGTGGTCTGGTCGACTCCCTCACGGATCTCCGGCGATAAGTGGCGAACCAGTCGATGCACCCTATCCAATGTGCGCACCACTGCCGTGGGAAAGAATGAGACGGGGCTGCCCACGGACCGGGGCCTGAGTGTCGGATACTATCCGGGTAACTGGAGGGGAGACGGCCTGGCTCGCCTTTACAACGACGGCACCAACTACACCGCCGGGGTTGCCAAGAAGCCCTATGCGACCTCATCGAACCTGCCTCTGGGCATTGCCAACCTGAGGGACTCCTCTACACAGCAGTTCCAGATCGAGTGCAGCGCCTACCTGGTGACCTCCGCCTCCCAGCCTGCGAAGAGCCAGCTGGAGCACTTCCCCAACAAGGTGGAGGTTCCGATGGAGGGTATCGTCTTCGCCGATGCTGAGGCCTCGAGCTGGCACATCCCGAACGGCCAGAAGGAGTACATCTCCGTTTCCCCGATCCCCTACGTCGCCTCCCAGAACGTCACCTACCGCCTGTTGGAGAGCGCCCGGACACCGGGATGCATCACGAACTCCGTCGTGGGCAAAGGTCTCCGTCTCCACCCCTGTTGGTAACCGGCCCGGCGTCAAGCTGCGCCCGGACGACGCCGAGTGCAGCGCCAAGGTTCCCAACGGCTACGGCCCCTCCTCGGTCATGCTGCTGAGCAACATGCGCACCGGCTACGTCGAGATCCACGGAGGCGGTCGAGGCGCCGTCGCCTTCGGTGTCGTCTCCTACATGGACTACGGCGACGCGCCTGAGAGCTACGGTGTTGCCGGCAGCGCGTTCCAGCCGGCCTGGAGCGGTGGGGAGCTGTCTGACAGCGGAGAGCGCAACATCGCCCGCGGCAAGGCACCGTATGAGGGCGACGCCGGAGACTGGTACAACCTGAGTGCGGCAACGGACCAGGGCAACGTGGCCACCACGAACTCCGCCGTCGTGCGTCTGGGTGCCCTGACGGACCACGATGACACCATCACCCACAGCGCTGACGCCTCGAGGGACAACACCACGGATATTGATGACGAGGACGCCCTGCCCGCCAACTGGGACCGCGTCATCTGGACCGATATCGGCCAGAAGTGGAGCCAGGAGATCACCTGCTCGGGCAGCAACACCAAGATTGCCGGCTGGGTGGACTGGAACCGGGACGGCGTGTTCTCCGCCGGTGAGCGCTCCGCGGTGACCTCCTGCTCCAGCGCCGGTAAGGCCACTGTGACCTGGACCGTCCCCCAGGACGCCAAGCGGAGCACCATCAATGGCAACGGTGCGGCCACCTTCATGCGTCTGCGCATCACCGGCGCCCCGCCCAACGGACGGGAAGCCGAGGACCCTCAGCCCACTGGCATCGCTGTCAACGGTGAGGTCGAGGACCACCAGGTGCAGGTCCAGCTGCCCAACCTGTCTCTGGTCAAGCAGGTGGACAACACCGCGGCCGGCTCTCTGGGTCTGTCCGCCAAGGACTGGACGCTCACGGCAACTCCCAAGCGCGGTAAGACCGCCTCAGGCGCCGGCGGCTTCGACTCCGCTTACCTGCCCCAGGGCCAGACGGTGCTGTCGGAGTCCTCATCGTCTCCCAAGTCGGCCGGGTACAAGGCCTCCGTCTCCTGCGTGCCGCACCCGAACTCGGATATCAGGACTCCGTCGTCGACGGTCAACTCCGCCTCCAAGACTCTGGATCTGGCCACCGGTGAGTGGATGCAGTGCACGATGGTCAACACGGCTCAGCCCGGTCAGGTCGTCTGGAGCAAGGTCGACGACGCCGGCAACCCGCTGGCGGGGACCGTGTTCACGCTGGCCTCCCCGGCGCTCAACGGCGGTCAGAAGGAAGTGACCGACTGCGTCGTCACCGGTGGGAAGGCCACGTGCCCCAACGGCTCGGTGGACCAGGACCCTCGTGCCGGGTTCTTCAGGGTCTCCGGGCTCACCTGGGGCAACTACTCCATCACCGAGACCCAGGCTCCGGCCGGCTACCACCTGTCCTCCACCACCCTGACCAAGACCCTGGACGGATCGGCGCCGGCCGCAGGCACCGACGACGACACCCCCACCCTCGACCTGGGTCAGGTCACCAACACCCGGATCAAGGGGTCGGCCACCTGGACCAAGACCGATGAGCGGGGCAACCCCATCAAGGGTGCCCAGTGGTCGCTGGTTCCCCTCGACTCCAACGGTCGGCCCCAGCCGGACCAGGCCCGCACCATCACCGACTGCGTGGGCACCTGCGCCCAAGGCAGCCTGGACACCGATGGGAACCCCGGCGCCTTCAAGCTGGCGGAGCTGGGCTACGGCTCCTACGGGCTCATGGAGACCAAGCCACCGACCGGCTACATCCTGGACGCCACCCCCCGCACCATCACCATCTCCTCCCAGGGGCAGGTCGTGGCGCTGGGCAAGATCTCCAACCGCAAGTCGGCGGTGCCCGCCATCCCCTTCACCGGAGGGAGCGCGGCCGACACCTTCCTCATCGCCGGTGGGGCGGTGCTGGGGATCACGGCCCCGGTCATGATGATCCAGGCCTACCGACGCCGGCGGGCCCTGGACTCATGACCTAAGCGAACCGTTAGGACGCACATGATGGGCGGCAGACACCTCGGTGTCTGCCGCCCATCTGCGTGAACCATCAGGCCGGATGCCTCACAGGAGCGGCAGGAGAATGTCGGTGACGGCGTCGACAGGCGGGGTGGTCGCCGGATCGGTGAGGTACTCCTCGATGATCGGATGGTCTCGCGGCTCCTCGCCCGAGCTCGGCAGCCACTGACCGTAGAGCCACCGGTAGGCGGCATGCATCGACGAGTACGGGCCGATGTGACGCATGATCGCGTACCGTCCGTCCGGCACCATCCTCTCAGCAAGGCCGTGGGGAATCTTCATACCGGGGTCGACGACGGTTCCAGCCGCCGAGCGCAGATCAGCCGGGGGAACGGCGTCGGGATCGTCCTCATAGATGGCAACCATCAGACTCCCGGAGCCCACACGGTCTCTGACTCGGCTGAAGGCCCGGCCGATATCCAAATAGGAACCGCGGTGCTCGGATACGGCAAGTCGATAGCCGCGGCGAGTCTCCACGCGCACCGCCCACCCCGGGTCCTGACTCACCGACGACGTCGATCCCGAACCGCAGCTCATCGCCGGTGAATCGATCGATGCCGGGCGTCCATCGATGCGGAATCGGCTGGGAGTCGTCCCATAGGAGCGGAGAAAGGCCCGACTGAACACTTCGGTGCCGGTGAACCCGGCTTTCCAGGCGATCCGTTCCACCGGCCACGAGGTCTCTGTGAGCATGGCGGCCGCTCGCTCCAGGCGGAGACGACGTACGGTCTGAGCGGCCGTCTCTCCGCGCACCGCCCGGTAGATACGGTGCCAGTGATACGCGGAGAACCCGGAGACGCGAGCGAGAGTCTCCAGGCTGAGGTCGTCGTCGAGATGCGCGTAGATGTAGTCGGTGACAACGTCGAGGTGGTGCAGGTACTGCTCGGCCCTCATGTGTTCGGAAGGACCCCGATGGACAGGTGGATCGAGCCGTCCGGAGCGTAGTACTCGTAGTCGGCCCGATAGTCACGGGCCAGGTCCTCGCGGGCCCAGACATCCACCCACGCGTCATAGACACTCTCCGGCCGAGCATCAGCCAGCGTGACGATCTCGTGAGTAGAGGCCGGGACCGTCACAGTCACCTGGCCAGGGGGAACCGGACCTCCGGCCTCGATGCGCCTACCGATGACGAGGGTGTAGACACCGTCGACATCGTCACCGGGGAGTCTCGTAGTCGGTGTAGACCGCATAGATGCCGGGGCCGACGCCGGGCTTCTCGGGTGCGAGGAGCCCGGCGTCGGCAGCGGCCTGCCAGTGAGGAGGGATGGTGCGGGCTGCCTCTCGGTTCGACGTCCGAAGAGGTAGGCCAACAACATCGAAGGAGCCGATCGTTTCTCTCATGCGCACCATGATGCTCTTACGGCGCCCTGAGCTCACTGACGAATCTTGCGGACCTGGACGGGTCGTCAGTCCTGCGAGTGGGTCAGAACGATCTTGCCGGTCGTGGTTCCCGCGCGCACCGCGGTAACGGCCTGAGCGGCCTCCTGGATCGGGAGGCGGTCGGTGACGTGGACCTGGAGCTCTCCGGGAGGCCACAAGCTCCACCGCGCGCCTCAGGTGGCCTCCGACGAGCGCCGGGTTCGCCTGGCTGAAGGCCCCGAGGTTAAAGCCGATGACGCCAATGCCCCGCAGCCACAGCGACGTGGTGCTCACCTGCTGGACCTCCGCCTGGGAGGCGTCCCCCAGCGCGAGGAGGCCGTCCTCCCGTACGCAGCAGGTCGAGGCTGCGCAGCCTGGCCGGGCCGGCCACCGGGTCGGCGACGACATCGAACTGGGCGGGTTCGACCTCCGCGAGCTCCTCGGGCAGCCAGGCCTCGTCATAGCCCAGGTCCAGGATCTCCTGGCGCTTGGCCTCGCTGCGGGTGACGCCGACGACGCGGCCCGCACCGAGCAGCCGGGCCACCTGACCCATCTGCGATCCGAGGCCGCCGGCGGCGGCGTGGACCAGCACGCTCTCGCCGCGGCGCAGGTGGGCGATCTCCTCCAGGGCGACGAGCGCCGTCGTCGAGTTGGCCGGAACTGCGGCGGCCAGGATCGGATCGAGTCCCGCGGGGAGCGGTACGACGAGCTCAGCGGGGGCCACGGCGACCTGCCCGTAGCCGCCACCTCCGGTGATGGTCAGGGCGACGACGGCATCTCCGACCCGGTAGCCATCCACCCCGTCGCCGAGGGCGCGGACTCGGCCGCTCACCTCCAGCCCGGGGGTCCAGGGCAGGCCGATGGGCACGAGTCCCTCGGTGAAGAGCGCCTCGACGTAGCCGACGCCGGCATGGTCCACATCCACGGCGATCTCGCCCGGTCCGGGCTCAGGGGTGGGAGCCTCCTGGTACCGCAACCCGGATGCCGGGCCATCAAGCCGACGATCTGCATGGCCTTCATGAGCAACACCTTCCTGTATCAGTCACCAACACAGTATCAGATACCTGATACGTGACACGGGGCAGCCCCGTTGCGATTCGCTGAGCCAGTGGTGTTCGTAGGCCCGGCCCGTGAACGCCTTGATCGTCGATGTCTCGGCCGCTATTCGGCGATGAGGTCGTCGCGCAGGAGGGAGGTGACGCGCCCAAGCATCTCGGTGAGCTGCTGACGCTCCTTGGCGGTGAAGGACTCGGCCATACGCTGCTCGATGCGGCGTGCAACCTTGTCGGCGCGCAGTAGCAGGGCCTCACCCTCGGGTGTGAGTGAGGCGATGAGGACCTTGGCGTGGTCGGAGGAGGGGCGGCGGGTGACGAGTCGTTTCTGCTCCAGCTTGGCGATGACGGTGGCCATCGTCTGCGGAGTGACCGCGGCGGCCCTGGCCAGCTGGGCCGAGGACTGCTCGGGCACGTAGTACAGGGAGAGCATGGCCGCGTACTGAGCCACGGTGAGGCCAAAGCGCCTCAGGGCCTCGGTCTTGGCGGCCATCATGGCCTGCTCGGCCGACTTGATGTGCAGGCCGAGCCGCACCCCGGTGTCCTCGACGAGCTCGCGACGTCCTCGCCTCGGGGGCGGAATGTCAACGGAGCGGCTCACGGCGTTCATCCTAGGAAGCCTCGTCATCGGGGAAGAAGATCTCCTCGATGGTCAGGCCGAAGACGCGAGCAATGGTGAAGGCCAGGGGCAGGGAGGGGTCATAGCGCCCGGCTTCCAAAGCGTTGACCGTCTGGCGGGAGACCCCCAGCTCCTCGGCGAGCCGAGCCTGAGTCCAACTGCGCTGGGCACGCAGCACCTTGAGATCGTTCCTCACCGGTACCGCCAGGAGGACCACAGCATCCCGACACCGAAGAACAGAGCCCACGCACCGCCAACCCAGATGAGGCCGACTCGAGGAGCCCCCACCTCCTCCAACAAGCTGTAGCCGATCGACGTGATGACTGTCCCCGCTGCGGAAACAACAAGCGCTTCCATCACCTTGCGCGCCTGCATCTCATCCGCCTCGCGGGCCAATCGCATCATCGCCCACGCACAGACGAGGACACCAACCATGGGAAGCAGTGCGAGAGCGAATCGCCACGGGTCGCCTTCCATGGATCGCGCCCATCTCAAGCCGACCAGAACTCCGACGGAGTAAAGAACGGCGCCGACAGTGAATCGGATGGAGTAGGCGATACCTACCTTTACGCTCGATAGTCATGGCTGCCTTCCGTCCATGGAGACAAAGAATCGGCTCGGTTGCCGGCGATCGACCGGATCAACCCTGACCACAACATGCATGATAAAGTCACTCTGTCATCGAGTCAAGGTCGCTTGACTTTCCGACGACGTCCTCCCGACCTCCCTGTTGTCATCAGGTACGCACTGCCCAGGGCCGTGCCGGCGATGACCGGGAAGGCGGGGATCACCCACCGGTGGGGGCGCACCTCGACCCCATGAGCTCGCAGCGTCCGCTTCGCCAGAATCCAGAAGGGCAGGACGAACGGCAGCACCGTCACCACTCCCGGGGTGTAGCGCCGGGCCAAGACCGCTGAGCCCAGGTAAGAACAGCCCTCCGGTCGCCAGTGACACAGGATCCATCACAGTCACCTCCAATATAGACAATACCGGATGAAAAATCCCCGAGGCGGACCATCACGGCCCATCTCAGGGATCAAGGAGTATAAGAAACAGTGGTGGAGCCAACGGGACTCGAACCCGTAACCCCCTGCTTGCAAAGCAGGTGCGCTACCAATTGCGCCATGGCCCCTTAGGGAGGATGCTCACCGGTTCCGTCAGCTGCTAGTCAACGGGGTCGGTGACCTCGGCCCACGCGGCCCGCTCCATACGGGCCGCCTCGAACCTGAGCCACGCGGCATAACCCGCAGCGGCCAGGAACGAAAAGACCGCGGCTGATACGACTGCACGGTTCCTCATGAAACCTCCTCATCGTCTCACCGCGGACGGTGGGCCTAGCTGGACTCGAACCAGCGACCTCATCCTTATCAGGGATGCGCTCTAACCAACTGAGCTATAGGCCCTTGCGACCGGAGAAGATTAACCTGTCCGGCTATCGCAGACCAAATCCGATCACTCGTCCGCAAGCGTGAGATGGATCCCACCGACGAGGGTGGCGGTGATGTTGTAGAGAAAGGCGCCCAGCGTGGTCAGGGCGGTCACCAGCACGATATCCACCACGGCGACAATCGTGGAGACGGCCAGAGCGCGCGGCAGCTCGAGGTAGGCCACGATCGCGGAGAAGGTGTTGGAGCGCTCACCGGCGACCGTCTTGACAAGCTCCTCGATGGTGGAGAACACATGCATGGCGTCGAGCATGAACCACACGACCGCCGTGGCGACGATGAGCATGATGCCCGCGGCGAAGCTGAGCAGGAAGCTCGCCTTCATCACTGACCAGGGGTCGACCCGGGTCAGGGCCAGACGCACGCGGCGCGGCCCGGCGATGGTCTTCTTGCTCTTCTTGCTCTTGCCGCCCGACGCGCTGCCGGAGGCATCCGCGCCACCCACAATGGATGCGGCACCTGCGGACTGCCCACCGTCAGGGGACATGGAAACCGGCTGGCTCATGCTTCGACCTCACTCTCGTTGTCTTCCAACGCTACCGTGTCCGCCACTGAGTCCGCAGGAGAGTCGCCAGTGTCACCTTCCGGGGCCTGGAGAGCCTGGGCCTGGTCGGTGGAGTCCGCAGAGTCGGCACTCGGGGCGCTATCGGCGGCATCGACTGCCTCCTCCATGTCCCGTTCAGTGCTACGGGCCACCGCGATGATGCGGTCTCCGGCGTCGGGCTTGGCGAAAGTCACGCCCTGCGTGGTCCGACCGGTCCGCGAGACCTCGACGACGGCGGAGCGGACCACCTTGCCCGAGGCCATGATGCACAGGACCTCGTCACCGGAGTCGGTCACCAGGGCACCCACGAGGTTGCCTCGGGCCTCGACGAGGTTGGCGACCTTGACGCCCAGGCCGCCACGGCCCTTGACGGGGTAGTCGACGACGTTGGTGCGCTTGGCGTAGCCGCCCTCGGTGACGACGAACAGGTCCGCGTCCTGCCAGGAGGGGTCGACGACGTCCATGGCCAGCAGGTAGTCGTCCTCGCGGAAGCGCATGCCGGTGACACCGCTGGTGGCCCGGCCCGTGGGCCGCAGGGTGTCGTCGTCGGCGTGGAAGCGCAGCGACTGGCCGGCGCGGGAGACCAACAGGAGGTCCTGCCCGGTGCTCAGGAGGCGGGCGGAGACGAGCTCGTCGTAGTTGCCCTCCTCGTCCTGGCGCAGGTTGATGGCGATGACGCCGCCGGAGCGGTTGGAGTTGTACTCGCTCAGGCGGGTCTTCTTCACCAGGCCGCGGCGGGTGGCCAGGACCAGGTAGTCGGCCTGGTCGTAGTCCTGGAGCTCCATGACCTGGGCGATCTCCTCGCCGGGCTGGAAGGCCAGGAGGTTGGCCACGTGCTGGCCCTTGGAGTCGCGCCCGCCCTCGGGCAGCTCGTAGCCCTTGGCGCGGTAGACGCGGCCGTAGTTGGTGAAGAACAGCAGCCAGCGGTGCGTCGTGGTGACGAAGAAGTGGTCGACGACGTCGTCCTCGCGCAGCGTGGCCCCGCGGATGCCCTTGCCGCCGCGGTGCTGGGAGCGGTAGGAGTCGGTGCGGGTGCGCTTGGCGTAGCCGGAGCGGGTGATGGTGACGACCACGTCCTCCTCGGGGATGAGGTCCTCCATGCTCATCTCGCCGTCGAAGGGCACGATCCGGGTGCGGCGCTCGTCGCCGTACTTCTCGACGATCTCGGCCAGCTCGTCGGAGACGATGCCCCGCTGGCGCTCCGGGGAGGCGATGATCTCGCGCAGGTCCTTGACCCGGGCGCGCAGCTCCTCGGACTCCTCCTGGATCTTGAGCCGCTCCAGGGCGGCCAGACGGCGCAGCTGGAGGGAGAGGATGGCCTCGGCCTGGGCCTCGTCGACGTCCAGCAGCCCCATGAGGCCGGTGCGGGCCTCCTCGGTGGTGGGCGAGCGCCGGATGAGGGCGATGACGGCGTCGAGGGCGTCGATGGCCTTGAGCAGGCCCTCGAGGATGTGGAGGCGCTCCTCGGCCTTGCGCAGGCGGAAGCGGGAGCGGCGCACGATGACGTCGATCTGGTGGGCGACCCAGTGGCGCACGAAGCCGTCCAGGCTCAGGGTGCGCGGCACCCCGTCGACCAGGGCGAGCATGTTGGCCGGGAAGTTGTCCTGGAGCTGGGTGCGCTTGTAGAGGTTGTTGAGGACCACCTTGGCGACGGCGTCGCGCTTGAGGACGATGACCAGTCGCTGACCGGTGCGCCCGGAGGTCTCGTCACGGATGTCGGCGATGCCGGTGACCTGGCCGTCGCGCACGAGCTGGGCGATCTTGTCGGCCAGGTTGTCGGGGTTGACCTGGTAGGGCAGCTCGGTGACCACCAGGCACTGGCGGCCCTGGATCTCCTCGACGTTGACCACGGCCCGCTGGGTGATGGAGCCGCGGCCGGTGCGGTAGGCGTCCTCGATGCCCCGCCGGCCCAGGATGGTGGCGCCGGTGGGGAAGTCGGGTCCGGGGATCCGCTCGATGAGGGCGTCGAGCAGCTCCTCGCGCGAGGCGTCGGGGTGCTCGAGGTACCACTGGGCTCCGCGGGCGACCTCGCGCAGGTTGTGCGGCGGGATGCGGGTGGCCATGCCGACGGCGATGCCCTCGGAGCCGTTGACCAGGAGGTTGGGGAACCTCGACGGCAGGATGACCGGCTCCTGGTTGCGTCCGTCGTAGTTGTCCTGGAAGTCGACGCTGTCCTCGTCGATGTCCCGGAGCATCTCCATGGCCAGGGGCGCCATCTTGCACTCGGTGTACCGGGGGGCGGCGGGCCCCAGGTTGCCAGGGGGTGCCGAAGTTCCCCTGGCCCGGCCACCAGCGGGTAGCGCAGCGACCACCACTGAACCAGGCGGGCCAGGGCGTCGTAGATGGCGCTGTCGCCGTGGGGGTGGTAGGTCCCCATGACGTCGCCGACGATGCGCGAGGACTTGGAGAAGGAGGCGGTGGGGCGGTAGCCGCCGTCGTACATGGCGTACAGGACGCGGCGGTGGACCGGCGAGGCCCGTCGCGCACGTCAGGCAGGGGCCCGGCCCACGATGACGCTCATCGCGTAGTCGAGGTAGGGGCGTTGCATCTCCATCTGGAGGTCGACCGGCTGGATGCGCTCGGGGGCGGGTGCGTTCGTCGCTCCCTCGTCGCCGATGATCTCTTCAACTTCGTCGCTCACAGGATTCCTTCGTGTTCAGAGGAGGTCGCCGGCCGCGGGCCGGCGCTTCACGTGTGGCTCGGTGCCGCTCAGATGTCCAGGAAGCGGACGTCGGAGGCGTTGCGCTGGATGAAGGAGCGCCGCTGCTCGACGTCGTCGCCCATGAGGATCGCGAAGGTCTCGTCGGCGTCGGCCGCCTCATCGAGCGTGACCTGCTTGAGGATCCGGGTGGTGGGGTCCATGGTCGTCTCCCACAGCTCGTGGTCGTTCATCTCGCCCAGACCCTTGTAGCGCTGGATCCCGCCGTCCTTGGGCAGGCGGCGGCCCTTCTCCTGTCCGGCGGCCAGGAGCTTGTCGCGCTCGGCGTCGGAGTAGGCGAACTCGTGCTCGGCGTTGGACCGCCGAGCCGGTAGAGCGGCGGCATGGCGATGTAGGTGTGGCCGTGCTCGATGAGCGGGCGCATGTAGCGGAACAGGAGGGTCAGCAGGAGGGTGGCGATGTGCTGGCCGTCGACGTCGGCGTCAGCCATGATGACGATCTTGCCGTAGCGCAGCTTGGCGATGTCGAAGTCCTCGCCGATTCCGGTGCCGAAGGCGGTGATGAGGCTGCGGATCGTGTCGGAGGACAGGGCCCGGTCCAGGCGCGCCTTCTCCACGTTGAGGATCTTGCCGCGGATCGGCATGATCGCCTGGTGCTCGGGGTCGCGGCCGCCGACGGCGGAGCCACCGGCGGAGTCTCCCTCGACGATGAAGATCTCGGAGTCCGCGGCGTTCTTCGAGGAGCAGTCGCGCAGCTTGCCGGGCATGGAGGCCGACTCCAGGACGCCCTTGCGGCGGGTGGCCTCGCGGGCCTTGCGGGCGGCCAGGCGCGCGGCGGCGGCCTGGGAGGCCTTGGTGATGATGGCGCGGGCGTCACCGGGGTGGGAGTCCAGCCAGTCGCCGAGCTGGGCGTAGACCGTCTGCTGGACGAAGGTGCGCGCCTCGGTGTTGCCGAGCTTGGTCTTGGTCTGGCCCTCGAACTGCGGCTCGGAGAGCTTGACGGAGATGACGGCGGTCAGCCCCTCACGGATGTCGTCACCGGTGAGGTTGTCGTCGCGCTCCTTGAGCAGGCCCTTGTCCCGGGCGTACTTGTTGACCAGGGTGGTCAGGGCCGTGCGGAAGCCCTCCTCGTGGGTGCCGCCCTCGGTGGTGTTGATCGTGTTGGCGTAGGTGTGGACCGACTCGGGTGAGGCGCTGGTCCACTGCATGGCGATCTCCAGGCTGATGGAGTGGTTCTCGCCCAGGGGACTGCTCGGCCTCGAAGTCGATGATCTCGGGGTGGACGAGCTCGGCCTTCTTGGACTTGTTGAGGAAGGCGACGTAGTCACTGCAGGCCGTGCTCGTAGCAGTAGGGAGTCGGTGCGGAAGCCGACCTCGGGGGCGTCGGGGGCGGAGTCGTCCCCGGCGATCTCGTCGCCGGCGTCCTGGACGCCGAGGCGCTCATCGGTCAGGGTGATGCGCAGGCCCTTGTTGAGGAAGGCCATCTGCTGGAAGCGACGGCGCAGCGTCTCATAGTCGAAGTCGACCGTCTCGAAGATGGTCGGGTCCGGGTAGAAGGTCTGGGTGGTGCCGGTGGAGTCGGTGGCCTCGCCCTTGACGAGCTCGGTGATGGGGCGGCCACCGTCGGCGAAGGACATGCGCCACACGAAGCCCTGTCGGCGGACCTCAGTGTCCACCCGGGTGGACAGGGCGTTGACCACGGAGATGCCCACGCCGTGCAGACCGCCGGAGACGGCGTAGCCACCGCCCCCGAACTTGCCGCCGGCGTGCAGGATCGTCATGACGACCTCGACGGTGGGCTTTGTGCTCGGTGGGGTGCTCATCGACCGGGATGCCGCGGCCGTTGTCGCTGACGCGCACGCCGCCGTCGGCCAGGATGGTGACCTCGATGTGGTCGCAGTAGCCCGGCCAGGGCCTCGTCGACGGGTTGTCGACGACCTCGTAGACGAGGTGGTGCAGACCCCGCTCACCGGTGGAACCGATGTACATGCCGGGGCGCTTCCGGACCGCTTCGAGCCCTTCGAGGACGGTGATGTCCGAGGCTCCGTAATCGTGATTCACAGTGGCGTCCTGGTCAGACACGTGTCAGTTGCTCCTCAATCTGTGCGCATCGGGACCTCAGTGGTCCGATGTCTCCGTCAGCCCCTTCACCGACGATCCTGAGGAGGATCGTGCGCACACGTAGGTGGGTACATCAGGACGGTCCTGGGCGCACCTTGGGCGGTTTCACCGCATTCTAGCGTAGATGGGCCCATGAACCGTTGTGCCGTGAACAGCTGGGGGCGTGCCCGTGGTCACCTCTGTCCCGCGTGGATCGGCGCGCCGCCCGATTCCTGGCACCCGAACCGTGTCTTTCCCACGACGACGGCCGCGGCCGGTGCGTTGACAATGATACCTGCGCCCCCGCTACCCGTAGGTATCGCGCGGACCACGGGTGCCGCGCAGGCCAACTCCGCGGCGCTTCCAGGTTGGGCCGGCCGGCCCCAGGATCCGCAGCTCCACCCCGTCACCGGTGCTGATACCTCCGGCCTGGCGGCCGCCGGGCCCCGAGCGCAGGGCCTCGACGATCCTGGCCTCGATGGTGGGCTGGAGGAGCCTCAGCTGCTGGGCCCAGCTCGAGGACGAGGCGCGCAGGGTGATGCGACCGGCGTCGAAGGACTCGATGGTGCAGTGCTCGGCGACCTGATCGCCCACGATGGCCCGCCACCGGGCGACGACGCCGGCCACCGCGAGCTTTCCGGCCCAGCCGTTGTCGGCCACCATGCGGCGCAGCTCGCGCTGGCCCGGTGCGGGGGTCGAAGGGGTGGGGCCGGGCCGGTCGCGTCCCCGCGCCAGTCCGGGACCGCGGTCGGCCGGATCATCGGGGTTCTGCCCCAGGGCCCGGGCCAGCTCGCGGCGCTGGTCCCAGGGCGCTGCCTGCTGTGCGTCCTTGGCCCCGGTGCCGCCGGGCTCGCGCAGGCGGCGGACGGGGACGCGGCTGTCGCCCTTCTCCCAGGCCTGGGCGCGCTGGCGGGTCAGGGCCCGCTGGGCCAGGACGTCGGGCAGCGGGCCGTCGCCGGTGGGCGCGGAGGGCTCAGCCACGGGTGACCTCACCGTCGGCCACGCGGTACCGGGCGCCGGCGAGCTCGGCGGGGACGTCGTCGTCGACGGCGGCGGTCAGCAGGACCTGCTGGGCGCCGGCGACCATCTGGGCCAGGGCACGGCGGCGCTGCTCGTCCAGGGAGGCGAAGACGTCGTCGAGGATGAGGACCGGCTCGCCGTCCCCGCCGTAGGCGTCGATGTCAGTGCGCAGCATGTCGTAGGAGGCCAGGCGCAGCGCGAGGGCCAAGGACCACTGCTCGCCGTGGGAGGCGAATCCGCGGGCGGGCAGACCGGTGAGGAACAGGCTCAGGTCGTCGCGGTGCGCCCCGACGAGGTTCGCGCCGCGGTCGATCTCGCGGGCGTGGAGCTCGCCCATGGCGCTCTCCAGGCGCGTGGCCAGGGCGGTCTCATCCAGGAGCGTCTCCTCGCCGGCGAGCCAGGCCGACTCGTCGTGGGGGTCGGGCTCCGGGTGTCCCTCGTGAGTCAGCAGGCTCGAGCGATAGGCGATCTGGGCTCGGGAGCGCTGCCCGGAGGTCCCCGAGACGGTCTCGTAGGCGGAGGCCACCCAGGGGCGCAGGCGCCGCACGACGTCGACCCGGGCGGCGATGAGCCGGGCGGCCGCCGCGGCGAGCTGGGCGTCCCAGACCTCCAGGGTGGAGAGCATGGAGGAGGTCGAGGAGCGGGCGCGCGCGCGGACTTCAGGAGGCTGGCGCGCTGGGCGAGGATTTTGTCGTGCTCGGCGCGCACCCCGGCCAGGCCCGGGCGCAGCGTGACCGCCAGGTCGTCGAGGAAGCCCCGGCGGACCCCGGGCTCGGCGCGCACCAGGGAGAGATCCTCGGGGGCGAAGACGACCGCGCGCAGCACCCCGAGCAAGTCGCGGGGCCGGCAGCCGCCCCGGTTGAGGCGGGCCCGGTTCGCCTTGCCGGCAATGATCTCGATCTCCAGGACGCTGGGCCTTTCCCCGTGGACGGCCCGGGCGCACGACGGCGCCGGCCGGCTGGGTCTGTCCCGGTGCCGCCCGTCGGACGAGGGCGGTGTCCGCGCCGATCCGGTGGGAGGAGAGGGTCGCCAGATAGACGATGGCCTCGACCAGGTTGGTCTTGCCCTGCCCGTTGGAGCCGACGAAGGCGCTGGGGCCCGGCTCCAGGGACAGCACCAGGCTGCGGTAGGAGCGGAAGTCGTCCAGGGAGAGGTCAGAGACGTACATGCCCCGTCGGGTCTCAGGCCCCGAAGCGGATCGGCATGAGCAGGTAGCGGAAGGAGGAGTCCTCGGTGCCCCCGATGGAGTCCATGCCGGTGAGCACCGCGGGCTTCGAGGCATGGGTGAAGTCGAGGCGGACGTAGGGCTGGTTGAGGGCGCCCAGGCCGTCGAGGAGGTAGCCGGGGTTGAAGGCGGTGGAGATGTCGTCGCCCTCGAGGTGGGCGACAAGCTGCTCGGTGGCCTGGGCGTCGTCGCCCTGTCCGGCGTCGAGCTCCAGGTTGCCCTGGGTGAAGGACATGTGGATGGGGGTGGAGCGGTCCGCGACGAGGCTGACACGGCGCACGGCAGCCATGAGCTCGTCGGTGCCCACGGTGGCGTGGATCGAGGTGGACTCCGGGAAGAGGCGGCGCACCGGCGGGTAGTCGCCGTCGGTGAGCAGGGAGGTGGTGCGCCGGCCGCCGGCCTCGAAGCCGATGAGGCTGGAGGCGGCCGACTCGCTGCTGAGGGCCACGGTCACGTCTCCGGAAGAGGTCAGGGACTTGGCGACGTCGGAGAGGGTGCGGGCCTTGAGCAGGGCCGTGGTGGACAGCTCGGTGTTGGACGGCGACCAGGTCAGCTCCCGCACGGCCAGGCGGTAGCGGTCGGTGGCCATGAGAACCAGGGAGCTGCCCTCGACCTCGATCTGGACGCTGGTGAGCAGCGGCAGGGTGTCGTCGCGGGAGGCGGCGATGGAGACCCTGTCCGACGGCGCGGGCCAGGTCGTGGGCGTCGATCGTGCCGGCGACGGCGGGCATGACCGGCAGTGCCGGGTAGTCGTCGGCGGCCATGGCCGCCAGGGAGAAGCGGGCCGATCCGCAGGAGACGGCGACCTTGTTGCCCTCGATCTCCAGGTCGACGGGCTTGTTCGGCAGTGCCTTGGCGATATCGGCCAGGAGGCGTCCGGAGACGAGGACGACGCCGTCCTCCTCGACGTCGGCGGCCACCTCGCAGTGGGCGGAGACCTCGTAGTCGAAGGAGGCCAGGACGAGGCTGGAGCCCTGGCCTCCAGCCTGACGCCGGCGAGCACGGGTACCGGCGGGCGGGCGGGCACGGATCGTGCAGTCAGGTGACGGCTTCAGCGAGGATGTCTCGGTCAACCCTGAGCTTCACGGTAGGTGCCTCCGTCAATCGTGGTCGGTCGGCCGGTAGGCGTCGTGGCACTACTGAGCCGAGAGAAATACGTGGTGCCGGCAGGTCGCCGGCGGACAGTCGTCATGGGAACGGCGTCGCTGGGTACGCAGTCCTGGGTCGAGAGTGTAGACGGTAGTCCGTGGGAGTCACCCTGTCACCAGCGATCACCCATGCTCATCCCATGAGCCTCTCCGAATGACAAGCGCCCGGGGCCTGGTCCGGTCTCGTTGGCCGATCGTGCTTCGCGATTTCTTGTCATCTAGATCTGTAGGGGTAGTAGCACGTGTGGATGCTGGGGATAACAGGATTTTTCGCCGTCATGACGCCAGTGGCGCTGGGGAATGACACGTGGGTGGTTCTGGTGAGCGGACAGGGGTATCGGTGGAGAGAGCGAATGACATCCCTGTCATTCCACAGTGGGGGTGCGCTACCTCCACAGCGACACGCTCGCTCCTCCACGTGCCGTCCTCAGCACCGTCCACAGCTGCGGTTGACGTGGTCCGGTGAAGGCACTCTTGGCAACCATCCGCGCCGCTCGTTCCTCGCGGCGCTCCCGCCAGTCCCGTCCACGCCTTCGAGCACCTTCACCGGACCACATCTGTCAATCGCGTGAATGATGCGTCCCGTCGTCGGCTCAGGAGGGTGACTGGGCGGCCTGCTTGATGCGGCTGGTCAGCTCGGTGACCTGGTTGAAGGTGGAGCGCCGCTCGGCCATGAGGGTGCGGATCTTCTTGTCCGCGCTCATGACGGTGGTGTGGTCGCGCCCGCCGAACTCCCGCCCGATCTTGGGCAGGGAGAGGTCGGTGAGCTCACGGCACAGGTACATGGCGATGTGGCGGGCCGAGACCATGGTGCGGGAGCGGTTGGCCGAGCACAGGTCATCGATGGTGATGCCGAAGTAGTCGGCGGTCTGCGCCATGATGAGGGAGGTCGTGATCTCCTGGCCCTCGGGGTCGGAGATGATGTCCCTGAGGACCATCTCGGCCAGGGTCTGGTCGACGGGCTGCTTGTTGAGGGAGGCGAAGGCCGTCACCCGGATGAGGGCGCCCTCGAGCTCGCGGATGTTGGTGGTGATGCGCGAGGCGATGTACTCCAGGACGTCGAAGGGCAGGTCGAGGCCCTCGGCGGTGCCCTTGCGGGAGAGGATCGCGATGCGGGTCTCCAGGTCCGGGGGCTGGACGTCAGCCAGCAGGCCCCACTCGAAGCGGGAGCGCAGGCGCTCGTCGAGCCCACCGAGGGCCTTGGGGGCTGGTCGAGGTGAGGACCACCTGCTTGCCCGAGGAGTGCAGGGAGTTGAAGGTGTGGAAGAACTCCTCGAGGGTCGACTCCTTGCCCTGGAGGAACTGGATGTCGTCGACCAGGAGGATATCGACCTCGCGGTAGCGGCGCTTGAAGCCCTCCATGCGGCCGTCGTCCTGGTTGCCGTCGCGCACGCAGGCGATGAAGTCGGAGACGAAGACCTCGGAGTTGACGTACTGACGCGGATCCCCGGGTTGAGGGTCTGGGCGTAGTGGCCGATGGCGTGCAGGAGGTGCGTCTTGCCCAGGCCGGAGCCGCCGTAGATGAACAGGGGGTTGTAGGCACGGGCCGGGGCCTCGGCCACAGCCAGCGCGGTGGCGTGGGCGAAGCGATTGGAGGAGCCGGTGACGTAGGTATCGAAGGTGTATCTCGGATTGAGCTGGGAGACGTCGTGGGCCGCGGTGGGCGTCAGCAGCCCGGTGGGATTCTGTGGGCCGGTGCCCCCGGGGCTGTAGGTGCCGGGAAGTCCCGACCTGCAGGGGAAGGGAACCCGACATCGTCGACGGTGCTGAGGACGCGGAGGCCTGGGCGTGAGGCATCGGTGAGGCTGCGCTCGCCGAGTAGGGCGAGGGCTCGGCGAGCTGCTCACCGTAGGTGGGCACCATTGGTGCGGCGGGCGCGGCGGACACAGCCGATGCGGTGGAGGGCCCCGATGGCTGGGGTGGGACGGAGGAGGACGGGGAGGATGCCGGTGCAGGGGGCGACGGTCGTCAGGTTGACCGGTTCAGGGGGCCACCAGGGGGCATGGGTGTCCGCGAGGCCTCCGAGGAGGTGTCGACCGTGACCTCCATGGGCATGGGGCGGCCCCAGACCTGGGTGATGGCGGCGCTGATGGGAGCACGTGCCTGCTCGACGATGTCCTTGGCGAAGGCCGATCCGACGACGAGGACGAGCGTGCCGTCGACGTCGATGAGATGGGTCATGCGGATCATGGACATCTTGCCCTGCCCCAGCTCTCCGGAGCTGGAGAGCACCTCGAGGGCTGAGAGCCATTTGGTATTGGCGGCGTCGGGCACGACGGACTCCTGATCAGCATGGTTGGTGAACCCGGTGACTGCAGCCCGACCGACGCCGGTCGGGACCCTGCGTCGATGATGACAGGGTTGTGTGGAACTGGCGAACCGGAAGGTCTTGACCGGGCGTCCCATCATGCTGGTTCTCCACAGCCTTGTCCACACCTGGGGACACACCGAGCGATGACTCACAGATAACGTTCAGAATAAACTCCGAAAACAGTAGGCATGGCTGGTTCCGATCATGTGCTGTCAGCCCGCGGAATGACAGATGTGTCGTCATTGACGGGACTTTCGAGTCGGTACGTGCAGGTCAGGAGTTATCCACATATCCGCAAAGGGTGTGGACGCAGGACTTCCCACAGTCGTGGACACGGACGACCCTGGTTGTGGACGGAGTGTGGAGGAGTGTGGATGACGCCACCGGTCACAGTGGTCACAGTCGGCCACATTCGTTTTGACCGGCAAGAGGGCCAAACGTGAGGCTGTTGCAGACGTTCGCGCGAGTCAGGTCCCGAACCATGGGGCAGTCGCACGAGCGACAGTGCCGCGAACCTCGCGATGCACTGTTCCGATCACCTCAAGCAGGAGTTAAGCCCGTGAGCAAGCGGACCTACCAGCCGAACAACCGTCGTCGTGCCAAGGTGCACGGCTTCCGTAAGCGCATGTCCACCCGCGCAGGCCGCGCCGTCCTCGCTTCGCGGCGCCGCAAGGGCCGCGTTCGCCTCGCCGCCTGAGGTGCTCGGCGCGGCGCACCGATTAGCGCGGGTGAGGACTTCACTACCGCGATTCGTCGGGGTACGCGCTGCGGGAACCGCAGGCTGGTCGTGCACTACCACGCCGGCGGGAGAGGGGATGACTCCCCGGCTCTCGTCGGCGTCGTCGTGCCCAAGAAGCAGATCCCGCTGGCGACTCGCCGCAACCGCGTCAAGCGCCGGGTGCGAGCCCTCATGGCGCAGCGGGTCGGTTCCCTCGAACCGGGCGCCCGCGTCGTCGTACGCGGACTGGCAGGGTGCCGACGGCGCCGACAGCAGCACCCTGGGACGGGACCTGGACCGGCTGCTGAGCCGGTGCCGGGAGCGTCAGGCCGAAGGGCGTCGGCGGTGAGCCGGCCGGTTGCGGGCGCAGCGATGGGCAGATGGTTGACGCGAGTCCTCGTGGCTCCGGTGCGTTTCTACCAGCGCTTCATCTCGCCCGCCCTGCCGGCCTCCTGTCGCTACTACCCCACATGCTCGGCCTACGCCGTCACGGCGCTGGAGGTGCACGGTCCGATCAAGGGCCTGCTGCTGGCCCTGTGGCGTCTGCTGCGATGCAACCCGTTGACCCGCGGTGGAGTCGATCATGTCCCGGACAGGGGGCAGTGGCGATACCACCATCCCCGTGACGTTCCGAGGTTCACGGTCGAGGACCCCTGACCGAACCCGCTGAACCGGCGGACACGACGCCGGCTCGAGCCCTGAGCCCACACTGATACCTCTCGCACGAGAACCCTCATACAAGGAGTACGGATGGACACGTTGCTGTGGCCCCTCAGGTGGCCGTGGCCTGGGTCATGGTCACGATCCACAAGGCCCTGGTCCTCATCGGGTTCCCCGACGGACCGGGTATTGCCTGGGTGCTGTCCATCATTGGTCTGACGATCGTGGTGCGGCTACTCATCATGCCGCTGTTCGTCAAGCAGATACGAGCCTCCCGCGGGATGCAGCTCCTCCAGCCCGAGCTGCAGGCCCTTCAGGCCAAGTACAAGGGCAAGAAGGATCCCGAGTCGCGCCAGCGCATGAACGAAGAGATGATGGCGCTCTACCGCAAGCACGGGACCAACCCCATGGCCTCCTGCCTGCCGATTCTGGTGCAGATGCCCATCTTCTTCGCCCTGTTCCGGGTTCTGGCCTCCCTGGGCGCCGTCGCCGGTGGCACCTACGGACGTCCCTCGATCGGTCCGCTCACGCAGCAGCTGGCCGAACAGGTCCAGGCCTCCAGCGTCTTCGGCGCCAGTCTGTCCTCCTCCTTCCTGGGCAGCTCCGACACGCAGGTCAAGATCGTCACGGTCGCCATGATCATCATCATGTCGGTGACGCAGTGGTACACCATGGCGCAGCTGTCGATGAAGAACATGTCGACGGACTCCCTCAACTCCGACAACCCCATGATCCGTTCCCAGCGGATGATGCTGTACGTGATGCCGGTGATCTTCGCCGTCTCCGGCGTCAACTTCCAGATCGGTGTGCTCGTCTACTGGGTCGTCTCCAACCTGTGGACCATGGGCCAGCAGTTCTTCACCATCCGCAACATGCCCGCACCCGGCAGCGAGGCGGAGAAGAAGTACCGCGCCCGGATCAACGCCAAGCGGGCGCGCAAGGGCCTGCCCTCCCTGGAGGAGGAGGAACGGGCCGAGGCGATCGCCAAGGCCGAGGCCGAGGGACGTACCGGCGGCCAGCGGGTGCAGCCGGTGCGCAAGAACCGGCAGAAGAAGTCAGGCGGTCAGGACGAGTCCCGCAGTGAGGCCTTCGTCGACGACTCCGATGTCGAGCAGCTCGAGGACGCCGATGAGGACAGGGACTCGACGTCGGCCAAGAACGGTGGCCTCAGCGATGAGGAGATCGCTCGACGTCGTTATGAGCGCCGAGCTCGCCAGCGTCGAGAGGCGGCGGCTCGACGCAAGGCCCAGGCCAAGAAGAAGCACAACCGCTGAGACGTGCTCAGCGGCCAGATAACCCGGTTCCCAGCACAGATACGGATGACATGATGAGTGAGCAGCACAGTAACGACTCCTCCCAGCAGACAGCGGAAGAGGTCTCGAGCAGCCCCGTGAGCAACACCGTCTCGCGCCTCGAGGAGGAGGGCGAGATCGGTGCCGACTACCTCGAGGAGCTTCTCGACATCGCCGATCTGGGCGGTGACATCGACATCGACATCGATCACGGGCGCGCCTCGATTGCCGTGGTCGCCTCCGAGGAGGGTGACGAGCGCGAGCTCGCCGACCTCGTTGGACGCGATGGTGAGGTTCTCGAGGCCGTTCAGGAGCTGACCCGTCTCGCCGTCCAGGCGCGCACCGGTAACCGCTCCCGGCTCATGCTCGACATCAACGGCTACCGCGCGGACCGACGCACCGAGCTGACCAAGGTGGCCCAGGAGGCGGTCACCAAGGTCCTCACCTCGGGAGAGGCCGTCAGTCTTGAGCCGATGAACCCCTTCGAGCGCAAGGTGTGCCACGACGTCGTCGCCGCCGCCGGACTGGTCTCCGAGTCTGAGGGCGCCGAGCCGCACCGCTACGTCGTGGTCCTGCCCGCCGACGAGGAGGGCGTGGACGACGCTGCCGAGGACGCGGCCGACGACTCCGCTTCGGGCAGGCCTGACCATGAGTGAGGAGCAGCGGGCCCAGGTGGAAGAGCCGACGGCGGAGATGCGGGAGATCTTCGGGGTCTCCTTCTCCGCGGCGGAGCACTTCGCGCAGATGCTCGCTGAGGAGGGTGAGCTGCGCGGTCTTGTGGGACCGCGTGAGCTTCCCCGCCTGTGGACCCGGCACATCGTCAACTCGGCGGCCGTGGTCCCCTTCCTGCCGGCCCGGGGAAGCGTGGCCGACGTGGGTTCCGGGGCCGGCTTTCCCGGTATCGTCGTCGCGCTGCTGCGCCCCCGACCTCGACGTTACGCTCATTGAGACGATGGAGCGGCGCACACAGTGGCTCTCCGACGTCGTTGAGGAGCTCGACCTGGACAATGTGACTATCAGGCGGGCCCGGGCCGAGGAGATCAAGGACCGCTATGACGTGGTGACGGCTCGCGCGGTGGCGAACCTGTCCAAGTTGGTGCGGTTGACGGCGCCCTTGCTCCGACCGGGGGGTGCCCTGCTGGCCCTCAAGGGCATGAGGGCGCAGGATGAGGTCGACGACGCCAAGTATGTCATTAAGAAGGCAAAGTTATCAGTTGCCGTTGTTCATGAGGTCGTCACTGCTGGCGAGGAAACGACGGCTGTCGTTGAGATTCGCCGCCCGAAGAACCGTTGAGATACGGCGCGCGTTCGGTGTAACGCGTAAGGATCGACCTGCTCGCGTAGACTCGTAACTGCCCGACTGGCTCGGGCTGTTGGGTCACCGTCCGAGGAGAAGCAGGTTTGTCCGGATCGTCTATCTTCGATCAGCTCCAGGCCGAGCACCTCGCATTAGACGAGGTAGCGGGTGGAGAGTTCCCACATCCCGAACGGACTCGCGTCATCGCAGTCGCCAATCAGAAAGGCGGCGTCGGAAAAACATCGACGGCGGTGAATCTTGCAGCGGCTTTAGCTGAAGGCGGGTTGCACGTCCTGCTCATTGATGCCGACTCTCAAAGGTAATGCCTCTACGGCACTGGGGGTGGAGCATGATGAGGACAGTGCCTCCATCTACGACGTCCTCGTCGACGCCATGCCGATCAAGGATGTCGTCGCTAAGACGCGATTCTGTGAGTCCCTGTGGTGCGTACCGGCGACCATTGACGTGGCTGCGGTTGAGATAGAGCTCATCTCCACGGCCGAGCGTGAGTCGCGGCTGCGGCGTGCCCTGGTGGACTACCTGGTTTCACGTGAAACCGACGGTCTGGAGCCTCTCGACTACGTCATCATCGATTGCCCTCCGAGCCTCGGCATTATGACGATCAACGCCTTCGTCGCTGCGGACGAGGTTCTCATTCCGATGCAGGCCGAGTACTACGCTCTCGAAGGCCTCGCCCTGTTGACGCGCTCCATTGACAGGATCGCGCGTATTCACAATCCGGGGCTGGGAGTCTCCATGATTGTGCTCACCATGTTTGACGGACGTACCACCCTGGCTCGTGAGGTGGAGTCTGAAGTTCGTTCCTATTTCCCTGATGCGACGCTGGACACCAAAGGTGCCACGTTCCATCCGTGTTGCCGAGGCCCCCTCCTTCGGTGCTCCTGTGGTGTTCTGGGATCCCCGGTCCACCGGCGCAATTGCGTACAAGAAAATGGCTCGTGAGGTCGCTCTGCGGGGCGCTCCCCGAATTGAAGGCGAGGAAGCCTGATGGCTCAGAAACGGCGCGGACTGGGACGAGGTCTGCAGGCGCTGATTCCCGAGGCGCAGAAGGAAAAGGTACCGGCTGCGTCTCGTCCTTCCGATGTGTTCTTCCCCGACTCCCGGAAGGACGAGTCGCGTGATGAGGGATGCGGCGTCCCAGGCCACGCATGACGCTCCGGAGCCTGAGCCGACCGCTGAAGCGCGCAGTACTCGCGATCTGGCCGCTACTCTCCTGGCTCCGTCTCAGCGGAAGCGTGGCTCCAAGAGCCGTTCGACTCGTTCGACGACAGCTTCCAAGACCGCTGCCTCAAAGACCACTGCGCAGAGTAGGCAGTCGAAGCCGGTTTCACGTGAAACCACGCCAGACTCGGAGACTGCTGCTCAGGTGACGGAGAAAAAGTCCACGAAGAAGTCGTCCTCTGCTGCCACGAAGCGGACGTCGTCGGCGGCGCCGAAGCGAGCGACCACGAAGGCGACAAAGGAAGCGTCTGTCGCGGTGGAAAAGCCTTCGCATGAGGCCTCCACGGTCGAGGATCCCCAGGAGGAGATTGCGCCGACGTCTGTTGCTCAGCCGGACGAAACGCCCGTGGTCCCCGAGGTTTCACGTGAAACGGCAGAGGAGCAGCCTGTCGCTGCCGATCTCGGAAGCTCCGATGCCGAGGAGGAGAGGACCGAGGAAGACCTGGCGGCGGTCTCATCTGACGCTGGCACTGAGGGCGTCGGACGCGACCGTTGCTGAGGAGGAGACGGCGGATACAGGCGCGGACGACCTCGTTCCCGTTCCGGGTGCTCGCTTCGCTGAGATTCCAGTGGGGCTGATTCACCCGAATCCCCGTCAGCCCCGTCAGGTCTTCGACGAAGAGGACATCGCCGAGCTGGCGGCTTCGATTGCTGAAGTGGGTCTGCTGCAGCCGATCGTGGTGCGCCAGGTGCCGACTGCTCCGGGAGAGGAGCTTCGGTACGAGCTCATTATGGGTGAGCGGCGTCTTCGCGCTTCCAAGGAAGCTGGGCTGGAGACCATTCCGGCGGTCGTTCGGGACACCGACGACGTCGACCTGCTGCGTGACGCACTGCTGGAGAACTTGCACCGCGTCCAGCTCAACCCCTTGGAAGAGGCCGCGGCCTACCAGCAGCTGCTGGAGGACTTTCAGTGCACTCACGCGGAGCTCTCCGAGCGGATCGCCCGGTCTCGTTCCCAGATCTCCAACACGCTGCGTCTCATGAAGCTACCACCGTTGGTGCAGCGCCGGCTGGCTGCGAATGTCATTTCCGCAGGACATGCCCGCGCACTTCTGGGTCTTCCCAATGCGGCGGAGATGGAACGACTTGCTCAGCGCGTGGTGGCGGAGGGGCTGTCGGTGCGTGCCACGGAGGAGCTCGTGGCCCTTCATGAGGAACCTGAGCCGGGACCAGATCAGCCGAGGGTCTTACGCGCTCGAAGCACCCCTCTCCCGGCGCTCTCGACTCGGCTGTCCGATGCCTTCGACACTCGCGTGAAGGTGACACGGGGAGCGAAGAAGGGGCGCATCACCATTGAGTTCGCGGGTGATGAGGACCTCGCCCGCCTGGTCGATGCGCTGGCGCCGGGAACGTCTCTTGACGAGGAGTAGCCTGCTCTGATCCTGCGATTCACGGTGGGGCCGAGACACTGAGTGTCTCGGCCCCACCGTTGTCTCTGCCGATCGGGGAGTCTACTCGGCTCGAGGGTACGGGGTTCTCTACTGTGTTTCACGTGAAACACAACCGTGGTCATTGGTGATCCAATGATGGGGGTGACCTTAAGGGTGTCACCCACGATGCCGGAGTTGGACTGCGCCAGTCCGGGGATTCACGTGAAACATGTGGATACCGAGTTGTCCGTCATTGCTGAGCCACGTCGACAGCGACGCACGCCTAGCCGGCCGAGGTGAGAGTGGTTTGTCGTTTCATGATGTGTGAGAGTTTCGAGGTCATGGCATCTGAGCCGCTGGTGGGAATGATGCCTGCTGCATTCGTGAAGCGTGCATGGGCACTGACCAATGCCTCCCGATCCTCGTGGAGTGGGCGGACCTGGGGAGAGGCTCTGGAACCGGCCTTCACCGTGCGACTCGCGCCTCAGTGCTGAAGTCTGGGGGCAGGTACGGGAAGGTGCGGCCGATCCCAAGGTGAGAACGGAGCGTCGCTGGAATACGACTTCGGTTTCACGTGAAACACGGGAAGCGGTTGTCGCGCCGGCGCCAGAGGTATGTCGTGCGACCGTACCGAGGCGTAGCGGTACTGGTCGATGTGGTTCTCAGGCGGCGATAGAGGAGTGCGTATGGCAAGGAGCGCGGAGTCACGACGCCTCCCGTGCGGCGTTGTATGGGTGATGACGCGGATGAGGCTGTACGCGTACGTCCTCTTCAGAGTCGTTGCTAGGTCCGCTCGAAACTGACGTGGGTCTCTCGCATGGATACGCAGACACGGTCAAAGCTCGCCGCGCCAGCGTCTCAAGTACGGGGGCAGTGGGTCCTGAAATGCTGACTTCGTTGTCATGAACCTATGCGTCGTTGATTGCTCCGGGACATCGGTTCCGTCGGTAGCGGGGAGACTGGGGATTCCCGCGGTTTCACGTGAAACCGAGGGTCGAGTTGCCTCCCCTCCCCGTGGGGTAGGGGTGGTGCTCTACGGGTCACCATTGCCTTGTCGTGGCCAGACAGATCCGCGGCAGGAGAAGGCCGCTTCCTGGTGGAACGCACGACCGCAGGGCCAGGCTGACCTCAGTGTGTCGGCCACGAACAGCGGAGGAAAGTACACAGGGGAACTCATACCGAATCCTCGTGAACGCTGGTTTCACGTGAAACCAGAAGAGTGTCGATGGAGAGTGGATTTCGTTGAGGGTCTTCTAGCGGACGTGGTGCGTACGAACGTTGCCGATGAGTGGTCGGCGATGCCGTCTCAGCCCCTTCCCCGGGGGGAGGCATCGGTTCGCATTCCAACAGTGAGGACTGCTCGTGATGCTCACGTCTTCTGTAGCGCATCGGTTGGCGCACCAAGCGCGGCGTCAAGGGCGGAATTCTGCATCGTGGCGAGTGCTGAGGCATGGGTGAGACTACTACTCGCAGGCGTCATGAGCTTGCCAGGCACGGCCAAGAGGAGCGCCGTGCTTACCTACCCTGGGAGAGCGGACCGCGGAATGACGTCGGCGCTGCCATGACGCCCGCGCCGTATTTGTGAGTCGGTTTCACGTGAAACGAATGGTGAAGCCTCTGACGGTCATGATCCGTGAGTCTCTGCAGACGTCACCGAGCGCAGAAGCCGTGACTTCAAGCTGCTGATGAGATGTGATGCCCTCTCCCTCCTCGGAGGCAGGTAGGGCGTATGCCGTAGCCATTGAGGAGCAACTTGATGCCGCCTCCCAGTGCCCGGCAGCGGACTCGCGTTGAATACGTCGTGCTCGGCGGGATACGACGGACTGCTACCGCGGAAGAACGTGGCAGATGCATCTGCTCCGGGCGGGGCAGATCGCGTGTCGTCTGTTAGAGAAGCACAGCAAGTTCGATCGTGACAACGTGCGCCGCCTGACTGGAGTGGGCGGCATGACAGCCGTTTCTCGGGGGCTGGGGCCGGTTTCACGTGAAACCAATGGCGAAGCTTCCGCCGGGAGTGCTCCACAGGACTCTGCAGACGGAACCGAGTACTCAGGCCGTCACTTCAGGTTGCCGGATGGCGTTGATGGACTGATGAACTCTCCTTCCCGGAGGTCGACCCGTCATGTGCTGTAGCACGTGAGGATGATCCAGACGCCGCTGCTATGTGGAAACTGAAGGTCGGCCGTCGAGTACGTGGCGTCCGATGGGATGGAATGCGTTGTGCTGAGATCGAGGAGTGTGGAAGATACATCTGCTTTGGCAGGTGCTGATCGAGTTGCCGTGCATTGGGGAAGCACAGCGAATCCGATAGTCACGACGTGCACCGCCGGACTGAAGGGGCAGGTATGGTGCACTTCCTGGGGGCTGTGAGCCGGTTTCACGTGAAACCGCGGCGAGTTGCCGAAAGACCATTCTCGTACTGATTCGGCCGGTGGACGGCACGCCAATGTACGCAGGGTCTATCCTGGCGTGCGGGAACGGGATTTCCAGGCCTCCCCCGGGAGAGGTACCGCTGGCTCTCCAAGCGATGAGTACGACGTGGGGATCCCGTTCGTGCTCCGATGCGATGGACAGAAGTATGTCAAGCACTTGATGACATGCTTCGAGTGCCAGTGTTCGGCACGGAGCCGTGCAGCAGGTAGCTCTACTCCTTCACGTGGATGGAGAATGCGCCGCATCCGTATCAGCGAACGAAGTGGACCGCGCAGCGGGCATAGTGAAGTCGTACCTGTGCTCTCGTTGTACCAAGGCGATGGCTCGTAGCGGTTTCACGTGAAACCACGAGATCGGCAGGCTAGGCGGTACGCGGAGCGTTCTGGTTCAGCACGGAAGCCTGGAGCGCATGCAGAAAGACCGGGAGCTACGAAAGGTACCGCGGGCTTGCCAATCGACCGGACGCGCGGGAGAAGCAGAGTGGACCCTTCAGGAGCCGGAGGCCATCGGAGCTGAGCTCGTTCGTCAGGCTTCATTGCTAGGCACAGGAACCTTCGGGGTCCTCGACACCCTTCGCCAGCTGCGCTCGAAGGGGTCGTCCCTGCTTCGACCATCCGCTATCAGGGCAGGAGAGAGAGGACGGCGATTGTCGTCGACCACTAGCAGTACGCCCTATCGGCACAGCGATGAGCGCTCCGGGGCCAGAGCCGGGACCGGAATGGCATGAGCGTGTTCCATCCGAATCCGATTTTTAGTCACGAGGCTTGCTGGCTCGGAGTACCCCTACTCCGGGGATGACTGCTCCTGATGAGAAGCGTCGGGTATCAGGCTGAGCCGGGTTGTACCCGGATAGACGGCCACCGCACCAGTTGGCACTCGACCCCTCTTCCGTCATGAAGCTGACGTCGTATGGGCGGGAATCGAGTGAAACTGCGGCAGACGGCAGGTTTCACGTGAAACGCTGAGGATTCCGTACATCCGATGCTCAGTCCTCGTGGTGCGATGCCAGCGCTGATCGTTCTGGTGGGGTCGAGGCAGCTCTTAGTGACGCCAGTCCCTGCCCCGTTCCGAGAGCAGCGCGCCTCGACGATTGTGCGGCAGACGTGCCCATCAGGACAATGACGCTCGTATACCGCATCCAGTTTCACGTGAAACCGCCGTCCCTCGGTTGCTCGTGATGGAGCGTCGTTGAGAAGAAGACGCCGATGGGATATCCCCTCGACGCCCTGAGGAAGAGCATCCGGAAAACAACGGTGGCTCCACCCGACATGAGTGGAGCCACCGTTTCACGTGAAACCGAGCCGGCGTTACGGATGCACTAGTGGGTTCCTCACCAGCGCGTCATACAGCTCTTCTAGGGAGCCCTCCGCCTTGGCGGCGATAGGCAGCAGGGACGTTTCTGTCATTCCTGGAATGACGTTGACGTCGATGAACCACGGAGTCCCCTCGTCATCAAGAATGAGGTCGGTGCGTGAGAGATTGCCCAGCCCGAGAGTGGTGTGAACCGTGACGGCCGTGGTCTTCACCTTCTCGATGACCGCCTCATCCAGCCGAGCCGGAACGAAGTACTCCGAGCGGCCCGGGTTGTACCGTGCATCGAAGTCATACTGCCCATCGGTAACGACCTCAACCGGGGGAAGCGCGCGCGGCCCCTCTCCTGTGTCGACAACGGAGACCGCCAGCTCCGTCCCGGCAACGTACCGCTCGATGAGGGCGCGCTCGTCGTAGGCGAAGCACGCCACCATTGCTGAGCGCAGCTCGTCCGCTGACGACGCGTAGGAGACACCAAGTCCGGAGCCCCCCCTGATGAGGCTTCACCACGACAGGAAGTCCCAGATGTCCCGCGACGACGGTGAGAACCTCCTGAGCCCCCAGTTGACTGAAATAGGATTGTGGAAGCGTCAACGAATCAGGAGTAATCACTCCTCCGGTGCGAACGCTTGCCTTAGCCGTCGGTTTGAAGGAGGCCCGCTGGCAACCGTCGGAGTGCGTGCCGACGTATGGAAGTCCCAGGGAGATGAGGATGTTCTGGATCCCCCCGTCCTCTCCGGGGCCGCCGTGGACCAAGGGCCATACGACGTCGGGCCCGAAGGTCTTGAGCGACCCAATGGTGCGTGCATCGATGTCCAGGACGAGGACGGTGTGCCCGAGGTGCTTGAGTACCTGGGCGACGCGATGCCCCGAGCGCAAGGAGATGTCGCGCTCATGGCTCAGTCCGCCGGCGAGCACAGCGATACGGAGTGGAGACTGGTTCATCGTCAACCTCAGATCTGGTCGGGTGCGGGCGCGTGGACGCCCTCGGACGGATGGGGACTGTGGGTGGGCCCGAACAGGCTCAGCAGCTCGAGATCGCGGGTCACGACGCCGGAGAGCCGGCGCACCCCTTCACGGATCTCGGCGGGCTCGGGGTAGCAGAACGACAGTCGCAGGTGATCCTGCCCTGCCCTGCCGCCGGCGTAGAAGGCCGTCCCGGAGACGTAGGCGACCAGGCTCGTGACCGCGCGCGGCAGCATATCCTTGGCGTCGAGACCCTCGGGAAGCCGTACCCACACGTAGAAGCCACCGTCGGGCACGTTCCAGTGGCACATGGGCAGGAACTCCTCCAGTGCCGAGACCATGGCGTCGCGCCGCTCCTGGTACATGGCCCGGAAGTCCACGATCTGCCGCTTCCAGTCGAACTGCTCCAGGTACATGGAAATCGAGAACTGCCCCACCGACGATGGGCACAGGATCGCCGCCTCGGAGGCCAGCTTCATCTTCTCCCGCACGGCCGGCGGGGCCACCGCCCAACCCACGCGGTAGCCCGGGGCGAAGATCTTGGAGAAGGAGCCCAGGTAGACGACGTCGTCGGGTGCGAGGGTCTTGAGCGCGGTGTAGGTCTGCCCCTCGAAGCCCAGAAGACCGTAGGGATTGTCCTCCACGATGAGGATGTGGTGGCGTCGGCAGGTCTCCACAACCTGCCCACGGCGCTCCTCGGCGAGGGTCACTCCGGCGGGATTATGGAAGTTGGGGAGGCAGTAGAAGAACTTGATACGGCGTCCTTCGCGTTCGAGGCGGACGATCGTCTCCTCCAGAGCCTCCGGGACGACGCCCCCGGCATCAATGGGCACCTGCTGCACATCGGCCTGGTAGGTCGCGAAGATCGACAGTGAGCCGACATAGGTGGGCGCCTCGGTCAGGACGACGTCGCCGGGGTCGACGAAGAGCTCGGTGATGATATCGACGGCCTGCTGAGAGCCGGTGGTGACGATGACGTCCTCGGGATCGGCCCTGATCCCCTCCAGGGCCATGACCTCGGTGATCTGCTCGCGCAGCCGCGGCAGTCCCTGCCCGTTCCCGTACTGCAGCGCCCGGCCGCCGTCCTCGCGGATCATCCGTGCAGTGGCCTCGGCCAGACGCTCCAGCGGGAGGTCCTTGAGGTTGGGCATGCCGCCGGCCAGGGAGACGACCTCGGGTCGGGAGGCGACGGCGAACAGGGACCGTGTCTCCGAGGCACGCAGTCCGTGGGCTCGTGCCGCATAGCTGTCCAGCCACGGGTCGAGTCGGTTGCCCTTCACCTGGTTACTGCTCTCACTCACCTGCGGTCCTTCCTTGGTCGCCACTGATGCGTCCGTGGCCCTAAGTCTGCCACGGACCCAGCCGTGCTCAGCAGTCGGCGGGGGCAGGAGTATTCCGCGGTGTTTCACGTGAAACACGCTCCTCACCTCATCGCTGGGACGGTGCGCGCGCTGAACAAGGACGCGCCGCGCATCGTGGGTGCGATGCGCGGCGCGGTGAGGGTCAGGGCCCTTGCGGGCCGACCTCGGTCAGCGGGTCAGGGCCCGCTCCTCGATGAGGGCGCGCAGAGGAGCCTCCTCGTTGTCGATCGTCTCGACCTTCTGGGGCCGGGCAAGCAGATCAGCGACGACGTCGGGGGTCTCCGGCTCGCTCCCGAGAGCCTCGGCCACCGTCTGCGGGAACTTCGCGGCCTTGGCGGTCTCCATGACGAGTGTGGGGAAACCGGGCTCCATGACGCGCAGAGCGACCGTCACGCCGTCGGCGGTGTGCGGGTCGATGAGCCGTCCGGAGCGCTCCTTGACGGTGCGGATGGCCTCCAGTCGGTCGGCGTGTGTGGACGTGCCGGCTACGAAGCCGAACTCCTCGCGCAGGCGTGGGAGCTGATCGCTCAGGTCGAGTGTGCCGGTGGTCTCCAGCTCCGCCCAGCGCTGCACGAAGGCCTCGGGCCCCAGCAGTGCCCAGATGAAGCGCTCAGGTTGGAGGCCTTGGAGATGTCCATCGACGGGCTGGAGGTGGCCAGGGTGTCCTCCGCGGAACGGGGCCGGTAGATGCCGGTGGTGAAGAACTCCTCGAGCACGTTGTTCTCATTCGTGGCCAGCATGAGACGACGGATCGGCACCCCCATGGACCGGGCCAGGAAGCCGGCGTAGATATTGCCGAAGTTGCCCGAGGGCACGCAGACATCGACCCGGTAGCCGGCGCGGCGCCCCTCCTCCACCGCGTCGGTGACCCGCAGCCAGGACCACACGTAGTAGACGGCCTGCGCGGCGATCCGGCCGATGTTGATGGAGTTGACGGCGCCCAGGTGATAAGCGGCCTTGAACTCCGCGTCGTTGCTCAGCGCCTTGACCAGCGCCTGGCAGTCGTCGAAGACACCGCGTACCGCGATGTTGTGGATATTGGCGTCCTGGAGGGTGTACATCTGGGCGCGCTGCACCGGACTCATACGCCCGGCCGGCGAGAGCATGAAGACGCTGACGCCCTCCTGCCCCCTGAAGGCGTGCTCGGCCGCCGAACCGGTGTCGCCGGAGGTGGCGCCCAGGATGTTAAGGACCTGTCCGTGCTTGGCCCAGGACATGGGGAATCGCCTGCCCCAGGAACTGCATGGCCAGGTCCTTGAAGGCCATCGTCGGCCCCTCGGACAGGCCCACGAGGGCCAGGCCGTTGGCGACGTCGTCAAGCCCGGTGACAGGGACGACCGGCTGGGGGAACCTCCCCTCTGCCATAGGCGGCTCGGGTGCAGCTCAGCCCGGGTCCTCCCGGGGAATGTCGGTGGCGAACAGGCCGATGACCTCCGTGGCCAGGTCGGCGTAGCCCAAGGGCCTCCAGGCCTCGATCTGCTCGAGGGCTCAGGGCGGGAAGGCGGCTGGGAACCGCCAGGCCACCGTCGGGCGCCAGGCCCGCCACAAGAACGTCCGTGAACCCCGCTGCCGCCATCTGGCCACGGGTGGAGATGTACTGGGTGTGCTGCATGTGCCGCCTTCTTGCCGTGTCGCATGCCCTGGTGCCGCGTGCGAATCCGGTGCGATTCTACGGGGCCGTGACGGCGGGTGACAGGTGGCGTCAGATGCTGTGCAGATACGGCCTCGCTGAGGTGACGGACTCAGACATCGACGGAACCAGACGTCAGACAACGCCGGGACGGGACATCGGCCTCGCTGAGACGCCGTGAGTGGCGGCTCGGCGAGGCCGATACGTGAGAGTCGAGAGGCAGGGCGGGGTCCCTGGGCCTCAGGCCAGGACCTTTTCCACCTCGGCCTTGAAGGATGCCTTGGGGCGCGAGCCGGCTGAACTGGTGGAAGACCTCGCCGTCGCGCACCACCGCGAAAGGTCGGGATGGAACGCACACCGTAGGAGCGGGCCGTGGCCGGGTTGGCGTCACGTCGACCTCGACGAACTTGACCTTGTCGCCGAAGTCGGCGGCGACCTCGTCCACGATCGGCGCCATCTGGCGGCAGGGGCCGCACCACTGGGCCCAGAAGTCGACGACGACGGGCACCTCGGACTTGAGGACCTCCCTCCTCGAAGGTGGCGTCGGTGACGGCGAGAGCCTCGGACATGATTGTTCTCCTCGAACGTTGTGGGTGGGTGAGTCAGGATGGACGGGGGCCGGCGATGCGACGTCGGCGGTGCCGACTCCCGCCCTGGGCTGAGTGGAGGCGGCCGGCCCTCAGGCCTGCAGAGTGGTCAGGTAGTGCTCGGCGTCCAGGGCCGCGCGGCAGCCGGAACCGGCCGCCGTGATCGCCTGCTGGTAGGTGGGGTCGGCGACGTCACCGCAGGCGAGACCCCGAGGATACGGGTGCGCTGAGAGGCGCTTCGACCTTGATGTAGCCGGCCTCGTCGAGCTCGAGGACGTCGGCGACGAGGGCTCGCTGCGCGGAACCTGTCCGATGGCGACGAACAGACCCTGTTGCCTCGAGCGGCGGCGGTCCCACGGTGACGGTGTCCTCCAGGGTGACGCCGGTCAGCGAGTCCTCGCCGTCGAGGCTCGACGACTCGTGAGTTCCAGGCGAGAGGAGATCTTCGGGTCCTCCTGGGCGCGCTTGGCCATGACGGCCGAGGGCGCGCAGCTCGTCGCGGCGGTGGACCACCGTCACGGAGCGGGCGAAGCGGGTCAGGAAGGTGGCCTCCTCCATGGCTGAGTCCCCACCACCGACGACGACGATGTCCTGGTCGCGAAGAAGAACCCGTCGCAGGGTGGCGCAGTAGGACACGCCGTGGCCGGAGGCGCTCCTCCCCGTCGATGCCCAGGTGCCGGTACTCCGAGCCGGTGGAGATGATGACGGTGCGGGCCTCGTGAGACGCCGTCAGAGGTGGTGATGCGCTTGACGTCGCCCCTCCAGCTCGAGGGCGGTGACGTCCTCATGGCGGATGTCGGCACCGAAAGCGCTCGGCCTGCTCCTGCATCTGGGTCATGAGCTCAGGGACCCCATGATGCCCGTCGACGAAGCCGGGGTAGTTCTCCACCTCGGTGGTGTTCATCAAGGCACCGCCAGCAGTCACCGAACCGGCCAGGATGACCGGATTGAGGCTGGGCGCGGGCCGCGTAGATGGCAGCTGTGTAGCCGGCGGGACCGGAGCCGACGATGACGACGTCGTGAATCATGACTCTCCTGACGAGCGGATAGGGGGCCGCAGTGCGCGACTACCTGAGGTAACTGGTGACCAGTACGGACTGTTCCCAGGAAAGGTCCTATTTGATTGTGACCTCAGTCACTGTCGCTTGTAGGGGAACTCGGTGGGATCACTGTTCTTGGGCAACTGGGTCACCCTGATGACGATGGTGTCGACCTCCTGCGGGGTTGTCGACCTTGAAAGTGGTGCTTCCCGGGGTGAAGGCGCCCTCGGGCGAGGGCGTGCCGCCGCCCGCGTTGCTGAGGTCCGTGGCGCGGATCTCAACCTGCCCGCCCTCGTTGGTTCCCTGCAAGTCGATCTCAGAGACCTTGGCGCGGCTCTTGAGCGATCTCGATGTCGATCAGCTGGGTCAGATCCGGACTGCCGGTGTTGTGAGAGAACCAGGGGCGGCTGGTGTCCCCGTCAGCCAGGTACTGCTGGTTGTTGGCCTGTTGCGTGCTCGGGTTGTTGAGCCACGCTGACGCCCGGCGATCTCGAGCTTGGCCGCAGCCGGCTGTGGCGCGGCGCTGCTGTCCACCGCCGTTCTCCTGGGCGCTGGCCGAGGGACAGTGTCAGCAGCCGCGCGGTCCTTGTCCGCGAAGGGGATGCCGATCGTCTGGTACACGATGTAGCTGGCCACCACGAGCAAGACGATGACCATGAGGAAGAAGGTGACCAGGACCGAGCTGGTCGTGCGCTGCTCGCGGCGCGCTGGCCTCGAGGTCGACCTCCTCATCCTCGTCGTCATCGAAAGCCGGGAGAGCTGCCGGTGAAGGGCTCGGCCGGGACCGGTGCCGGCCCAGGGAACGGTCTCCGACGCAGTGGACAGGGACATTCGGGATCCGGGTTCGTCGGCCCCGTGACCTGGATATAGGCGTCGTCGGCGGGCTGCTCCTGCGCAGCCGCCGACTCAGGCTACTGCGGATCAGGGGCCGGCGTGGCCGGTGCCGTGGCAACCGAGGCCGCCTCCATGACGGAGGTCTGCTCGGCCGGTGCGTCGGAGGCGGCGGGCACGGACGGTGCCGGCTCCGGCTGAACCGGTGCGGGTGCCATCTGTCCCGCCGGGGCGCTGACCGTGGTGCTCTTGCCCGCGCCGGTACGCCGCAGCCTGTCCGGGACTCCGCGCGCCGCGTTGGCGACACCGGCTCCTGCGGCGCTGACGGCGGCCCGTCGCACCTGCGGAGGCGCTGCCACTGCCACCGGTGGCGCCGTTCGACGAGGGGCGCTGGGACGTGGGGCGCTGTGTTGGCCCGGACTCGTGGTAGCCGACCACCTGGTCCCAGGTGCCCAGTGAGCGCGCCACCTCCGCTGCGGAGATGGGGGCTGGCTGCTCCAGGTGCGTTCGCACAGCTCGTCCAGGACCGGGTCGATTCCCGGCACGAGCGTGGAGGGCTTGACCGGGACGCCGCCCAGACGAGGTGCGGAGGAATGCCGGGGCGCTTGCCCGGCCACCGTCGGTCAGGCCGTAGTGAGGATCTCACCAGGGGCGGGCGTCGACGCGGTCGGCGGCTGACGGGTCATGGCCCGGCGACCCGGCTCTCCAGGTCGAGGGCGGCGGCCTCAATGCCCCAGGCCGCTGACCTTCACCGTTCCGTCGGGCAGAACGCGGATGGACTCCGGAGACAGGTTGAGGTGGTGCAGGCCCTTGCGAGCACCGGCGTCGAGCGCCTGCGCGGTCTCGCCGATGATGGCGCGCGCCTGCGCCGGGGGCATGCCCCGGGAGACCAGTGAGGAGAAGGTGCGTCCGGTCAGCGGCTCGGTGACGATGACGGAGGGTTCGGCGCGTTCGACGTCGTAGACCTGCTGGAGACGCTGGTCCTCGACCAGGACCGCCCTACTGGCCGATTCCAGGACGTTGTCGCGATGAAGCGTCGCATCGGTGAGAACCAGGATCGTGACGTCTCGATCCAGGATCGTGTCGACGCCACGGTGCCTGACAATACGCGGCAGGGTGGTGGACAGCGTTCCCAGGAGCCCGTAGCGACCACTGCCGATCGGCGTCGCCTCCGACATGCGTCTCCTTCCTTGAGATGGTTGTCCATCTGAACCAGTTGACCCCATCGTAACTGTCTGCGGGCTCCAGGCCGGGGTGATGTGGCCCGTGTGGGCAGGGGCTGTGTGACGGGTAGGCGGCAGGGTGCCCTGTGGCCACCCGGGACGGGGGAATGCTGGCCGGCAGTGACGGCGGGATATTCCCGGGTGCGTCGGCTGGGACGTGCCCCGGGGTGTGCCAGTGCTGGGAGGAGCCGGATGCGGCACCTGCACTCGGGGGCGGCGGTGCGGCTGCGGCCTGCGAGGGCGCCGGTGGTGGCGGTGCGAGCCGGTGGTCGGGCTGCCCGTAATAGGTGCGGCCCGCCACGGGCTGAGACAGGGTGGCCACCCGCGGGCTGGGACCCATTTGACCCAGCTGTCCCCAGGGTGGATCTGCGTCTGTGCAGGCGGCGGCGGTGCGGGCGGAATCGCCTGCGTGCCGCCGGAGGTGTAGCCAACAGCACCATGCGCCACCGCTCCCGTTGACGCACCGGAGGGGCCTGAAGCCGCCTGAGCCGGCGGCGGTGGGGGCGGGGGCGCAGGCGCCTGGACCGCGGCCATCTGGGCAGTCGCCTGGGTCTGTGGCGGTGCCGGTGACAGCCAGGCTGCCGCCGCCAGGACCGCTCGCCCGGGGGCGCCGGGTGGACGACGACCGAGCGTGGACGGGATCCGCGAGAAGGGCCGGAAGGCGACCGTGATTTCCTCGATCCTGACGATGCGCCCCATCAGCAGGGTAGATGAGCGACATGACGGTGGCGACGACGGCGAGGTGTCCGAGCGCTGCGGTCATGTTCGCCAGGGTGGAGTCGGCGTCGATGTCACCAAGCATCGCGTTGAGCAGGATCCGACGACGACTGCGGGCGCCACCGCCAGGATGAGACGCAGGTGGGTGGTGACGATCTTGCGGCCGTCGAGGCTGGGCAGGTGGGAGCGCATCATGGGGATGACCACCACGCAGCCCCCGATCTGGCTGATCGTGTTGGCCGCGCCCGCCCAGGTCATCCAGTGGTTGGCCGGGGCGACGAAGTAAAGCCAGGACGCACAGGATCACGGGGATGACGCCGACGACGACGTCGGCCAGCAGCAACCGCTTGGTATCGGAGTGGCCAGCATCACCCGCTGGGTCCCGAACCAGATCCCTGCGGGACGATGCCCAGCGCCAGAGCGATGAGCATGGGGGCGCTGGCCTGTGCCTCGGGCAGGGGTGATCGAGGGGTGAAGAGCTGCAGGGCCGGGACGGCCAGGACGCAGATGCCCGCGGTGGCCAGCACCGTGAAGACGCCCGCCGAGCGCAGTCCCAGGGAGAGGTCCTCGCGCACGCCGGTGGCGTCCCCAGCCGCGGCCTTCTCACTCATCCGGGTGAACAGGGCCGTGATGATGGAGGTGACCACGAGGGACTGGGGCAGCATGTACACCAGGTGAGGCGTTGAGCCACATGGTCGTGGAGGGCACGATGACGTTCGCGTACTCGGGCTGCTCGAGGCCGTCACTGCGTAGGAGCCCAGGTTGGAGGTGATCCAGTTGCTCAGGCTGGCCGCCCACCCCGGCCAGTGCCCACAGGGCCACCTGACGGTCTTGCCCAGCCCCAGGCCCCGCACCCCGAAGATGATGCGTGGCCGGAACCCGGAGCGCACCAGGGGGATGTAGAGGATCAGCGCCTGGACCGCGATGCCCAGGGTCGTCGTCGCCCCGATGAGGGTGATCCGGCCCCAGCCCCAGATCTCTGCGCCTTCACCAGCGGTGTAGCGACCGTAGAGATGGAGGTAGAGCAGGATCGAGGCGATCGAGATGATGTTGTTGAGCACCGGGGACCACATGTAGGGCCCGAAGCTCGAGCGGGCGTTGAGCACCTGCCCCCACAGGGCGTACAGGCCGTAGGAGAAGACCTGCGGCATGAACCAGAACGCGAAGGCGAAGGACAGTGCGCGCCACTGCCCCTGGGCCAAGGAGTTGGCGTTGAGGGTGAAGATGAGGGGCGCGGCCGCGGTCGCGATGCAGGTGACCGCCAGCATGAGCGTGGCCGCGGCGGTCAGGAGGCGGTTGACGACTTCCTCACCGTTACGCCGTCGGAGGGCCTGAACGATCTGCGGCACCAGGATCGCGTTGAGGATCCCGCCGATCATCATGTTGTACAGGTAGGTGGGCAGGTTGTTGGCCGTGTTGAAGGCGTCGGCGGCCCCCGACCCGGTGGCGCCCAGCGCCATGACGATCAGGGCGTTGCGCACCATGCCCAGGATGCGGGAGACCAGGGTCCCCGAGGCCATGATGGCTGAGGAGCGCGCCAGGGAGGCCTGGCTGCGCCCCTGGGAGGAGATCGCCCGATCCGTACACGCTTGATGATGCTCATGCCGTCTCCTGTGCAGCCGGTGCAGCCGGGGCCACTGTGGTGCGGCGGCCTCGTCTTACTGTCCTCACCGTACCGATCACCACGATGGAGACCAGCACCCCGACGATGACACCGGTGCCGCGTCCCTCCCAGTCGGCGCGCACGCGCATGTTGACGGTGGTGGGGGTGCCCACGGTGGTGCCGTCGGCGGCGAGAACCTGCACCGTCAGGGCGACATCGCCCGAGCCGACGGCCTGGATCGGCACCGTGACCTTGGCCTGTTGGTGGGCCGGGACCCGCACGGTCGTGGTGCGCGGGACCTGGAGGCGCTTGTTATTCGAGACCAGGTAGACCTGGACCGTGACGTCCTGGCTCAGGGAGGAGGTGATGCGCACCGGCAGCTGCGCCTCGGAGCTGATGACGTTGATGGTCGACGACGGCACCGCGGCCAGCGAGGAGGTGACGCCGGCCCCGGCCGCCTCGGCAGTGGGAACCTGGGCGTTGCGGGTCGCGGGGTCGGCCCGCCAGGACGCTGAGGAGACCACCGCCTCCAGGCTGGTGTGAGTCGCCCAGCAGCGCGGCCGGCTCGAGAGCACTGAGGAGATCGACTGCAGGGGTCGTGGCCGTACGGCCGGCGGCGGTGAGGGTGTCGGCGGACGAGCTCGTCGTCGTCGATCACCGTGTCCGGCGTCTCGGAGCGCTCGATCCGTGAGGTGCCCTCGTTCACGGCCGCGACCTCGTGCTGGGCGCGCTCCTGGAGGGCGCCCAGGGGCTGGGACTGGACCCAGGGCACTGAGGCGCAGGGCAGCCACCCGCTCCCGCGACCGAGGACTGCACGGCGGAGGTCGCCCGGCGAGCATCGCCACGACGATGTCCCGTTCAGCACCGGGGCCTGGCGGACCAGAATGGCACTGTCCCCACGCAGCGGGCTGGCGGGTGTCGAGTGCGGAGGCCTGGGCGCTCTGGGCAGTCGGATCGCCCTGATCGGAGGCCGCGGGTGTGGCGTCCTGGCGGTGATGCCCCGACAGGGACTGCTCCGGGATGAGGATCGCATGGTTCCCGAGGCGCCCTAGACCGGAGGGGTGTAGGGTGAGACTCGTCGGACGGAGGCAAGGACTCCGGTGAGGCGATGATGGTCGAATCCGGCTGCGCCAGGGCACTGACCGTGGTGGCGTCCGCGACGCTGGAGGCCAACCAGGACACCGACGTCGGGGCGCCCGCCTTGACGATGACCGACTCCTGGGTGCGTCGCGCGGCGGTCTCGATGAGGCTCGTCTGCTGCAGGTGCGCCAGGGCCGCGGTGTCAGAGTCGCCCCACGGCAGAGCCACGAGGCTGTCGGAGTGGATGGCCCGTGCGAGAGCCGCGGAGAGCTGGATGACCTCGTTGGAGACCTGCGGGGCCTTGCCCGATGGCGAGGCGGTGGCACTGCCCCCCGCCTGCGGGGACGGGGTGGCGCTCGCCGAGGGGGGCGTCGTCGCCGGAGCAGTCGGGGGTGACGACGCGGAGGAGTCGGTGCTCTGGGGCGCCTGAGGACGGCATCCGGCGAGGAGGGCTGGGGAGCCGTTGTTGCGGGCGGCCTGCTCGAGGCTGGCCGTGGTGACACCGAGGGCCTCGACCAGTGCCGGGTCGACAGCGGTGACGACGCCGTCGCCCGGCCATGCTCCTCAGGCCCAGGACCCGGTTGTGGATACGGCTGAGGGCCTCCGTGCGCTCCTGGGTGTGCGGGCCGGACAGCACCGCCATCTCCTGAGCGGAGGCGGTGACCGGCAGAAAGACGGTCATACGCAACGGCGAGACGGAGGCGCCGCTGTCCCACACGAGGATGCTGCGGTCCTGGGCCAGGGAGACGTCCTGGGTCGCCAGGGCGACGGAGACGCCGCGCGGCCCCCACTGGTCGGTACTGTTCAGCGGCAGCTCGTCGGCGGGGATGGTGATGGAGAACTGGGAGACGCCCCCCGGCTGGAGGTCGTGACCCAGTGGGACTGTGAAGGGGTCGGACAGTCCCGACTCATCGGTCCCGGTCAACCACTTGCTCAGGCCCCCGCTCGTGGACTCCGTGGATCGCTGCACCCGCGTCACCAGGTCCGCCCCAGTGATGGTCTGAGCAGTTCCGTTGGTGATGGTGCCGGTCAGGTTGAGGTCCTGGTCGCTGCGGAGCACCTCGGGGGTCAGGGCGTCGATGCTCACAGTCACCTGGTTGGTGGGCTTCTCGCCCGTTGCCGGGGCCGTTGAGGGGGCCGACACCGAGGTCGACGCCGAGGCCGACGCCGGAGCCGACACCGTGGACGGCTTCGCCGAAGCCGCCGGGGCGGCCGGTGCGATGTCCGCGGAGAGTCCGGCGGACTGCGCGAGCGGGAGCGTGCCGGAGCCCTGGTCCGCCTCGGCCACGGGCAGCGCGGCCACCGGCCACGTCACCAGGCCGGCCACCCCCAGTAGGGCGGCAATGGTCACCATCGCCCTGCTCCGCATCCGGGAGCCCAGCGTGGTGACCACCTTCGCGTACACAGAGGCGGCGGTGCCCGTCATCCATCCCCCACCAGGATGTCCCAGGCCGCGGCCACGATACGGCGCTCGTTGGGGTAGGCCAGGCGGTGGGAGACGTCGTCGAGGGCGACCCACTCGACGTCCTCGGCCTCATGGTCCGGGTCGTTCTCCGTGGTCAGCGTGCCGCTGACCGCCTCCAACAGGAAGTGGTGCACCACCTTGTGGACGCGGTGCTCGTGGCCGGCGAACCAGTAGTCGATGGTCGCCAGGTGCCGAAGAACCCGACCGGTGATCCCGGTCTCCTCCATGATCTCGCGGACCGCGGCCTGCTCGGGGGTCTCGGCGCCCTCCAGGTGCCCCTTGGGCAGGCACCACTCCAGGCGCCCGCCCCGGTTGCGCCGGGCGATGACCGCGGTGAAGGCCTGCCCGTTCTGGACATCGACGACCAGGCCGCCGGCGCTGGTCTCGTTGACGATGGGCAGGGCGCGCGCACTCGCCCGGTGGGCCGGGTTTCCGGCGCGGGACGTGCGAGTGCGTGGAGAGGGCATGGGGACACTCTAGGGCGTCCGGGCCGCCGGGCGCCGCTGGCCGAGTACGTCGTCGCACACAACTGCGCCATCCGCGGACGGACGTTGGGGGCGGCGGTGACCGATGGTGGCCCGGTGCGGGATGGTCCTCACCACAGGGCGGCTGAGGCCGAGGACGACGGCGCACCGGTGAGGGTTCATGGCAGGCTTGGGCCGATGACTGCGCACCCGCTCCCGCTGACCCCGCCGACTCCCGGAAGCCGCCGAGAACCGCGGCCTGACGCCCCAGGCCCGTCAGGCCCTCGAGGGCCTGCCCCCGCCCTGGCGGCCCTGGGCCACGCCTTCGTGCGCGCCGGGCACGAGATCGCGCTCGTTGGCGGGCCGGTGCGGGACGCCTTCCTCGGCGTCGCCCCCACGACCTGGACCTGACCACCTCGGCCCGCCCCGAGCAGACCGAGAAGATCCTGGCCGCCTGGGGCGAGACCACCTGGGACGTGGGCCGGGTCTTCCGGCACCATCGGCGCGCGCAAAGGGCTCCACCATCGTGGAGGTCACCACCTACCGCACCGAGGCCTACGAGGTCGGCTCGCGCAAGCCCCAGGTGACCTATGGCGACACCCTCACCGGGGACCTCACCCGCCGCGACTTCACCGTCAACGCCATGGCGCTGCGCCTGCCCGACCTCGAGCTCGTCGACCCCTGCGGCGGCCTGGCCGACCTGAACGCCGGCATCCTGCGCACCCCGTCAGCGCCGAGCAGTCCTTCGACGACGACCCCCTGCGCATCATGCGGGCCGCCCGCTTCGCCGCCCAGCTCGGCTTCGACGTCGAGATGGACGTCATGACCGCCATGGAGGAGATGGCCCCCCGCCTGGAGATCGTCTCCGCCGAGCGCGTGCGCGCCGAGCTCGAGCGCCTGCTCATCAGCCCCTGGCCCCGGCGCGGACTGGAGCTCATGGTCCACACCGGCGTGGCCGACGTCGTCCTGCCCGGGCTGAGCGCCCTGCGCGAGACCGTCGACGAGCACAAGCGCCACAAGGACGTCTACGAGCACACCCTGACCGTCCTGGACCAGGCCATCGACCTGGAGACCGGGCCCGACGGGCCCGTCCCCAGCCCTCGACCTGGTGCTGCGCCTGGCCGCCATCCTCCACGACATCAGCAAGCCCGCCACCCGCCGCTTCCTGCCCGACGGCACCGTCACCTTCCACGGCCACGACCACGTCGGCGCCCGGATGACGGCCAAGCGGCTGCGGGCCCTGCGCTTCGACAAGCAGACCATCAAGGACGTCTCCCGGCTGGTCGAGCTCCACCTGCGCTTCCACGGCTACGTCGACGCCGCCTGGTCGGACTCGGCCGTGCGCCGTTACGCCACCGACGCCGGCCCCCTGCTGGAGCGCCTCCACCGGCTCACCCGGGCCGACGTCACCACCAGCAACCGCCGCAAGGCCGCCATGCTGGACCGCGCCTACGACGACCTCGAGGAGCGCATCGAGGCCCTGCGCGCCGCCGAGGAGCTGGCCGCCATCCGCCCCGACCTCGACGGCGGCCAGATCATGGCCGAGCTCGGCGTGGCCCCCGGACCGATCGTCGGCGAGGCCTACCGCTTCCTCATGGACCTGCGCATGGAGAAGGGGCCCATCGGCGAGGACCTGGCCCGCCAGGCACTGCGCTCCTGGTGGGCGGCCCGCCAGAAGAGCTGAGGGAGACAGAGTGCGTGAAGCCTCAAGGCAGCTGCGGGTCGGCGTCGTCGGCATCGGGGCCCGCTGCTACCTGGCCGCGCTCGCGGACTCCTCGCCGGTGTCGGCCCGCCTCGTGGTCGCGGCCGACACCGCCCCCGACGCCGTCGAGCGCGCCCGGCGGCTCCTGCCCGAGGGCGTGGCGGTCGTGGCCGACCACCGCGACCTGCTGGGGCACGGGATCGACGCCGTCGTCCTGACCACGCCCGATGACACGCACGAGGAGCTGGCCTGCTTCTTCCTCGAGGCCGGTATCCCGGTCTACCTGGAGAAGCCCCTGGCCATCACCATCGAGGCCGCCGACCATATCTTGGAGACCGCCCGGCGCACCGGCACCCGCCTCTACGTGGGCCACAACATGCGCCACATGGAGGTGGTGCGGCTGCTGAAGTCGATCATCGACTCGGGGCGGATCGGCGAGGTCAAGGCCATCTGGTGCCGCCACTTCGTGGGCAACGGCGGCGACTACTACTTCCGCGACTGGCACGCCGAGCGCCGCCACGTCACCGGCCTGCTGCTGCAGAAGGCCGCCCACGACATCGACGTCATGAGCTGGCTGGCTCACTCCGCGCCCGCCCGCGTCGTCGGCATGGGCGGACTCATGGTCTACGGGGAGGCCGAGCGGCGCCCGGCCGGGACGAGCGCCGGCACCGTTATGCAGGACTGGTTCAGCCTCGATCACTGGCCCGCCGACGAGGTGGACGGGCTCAACCCCATCATCGACGTCGAGGACCACTCCATGCTCGCGATGACCATGCGCAGCAGGGTCATGACCTCCTACCAGCAGTGCCACTTCACCCCCGACTACTGGCGCAGCTACACGGTCATCGGTACCCGCGGCCGGGCCGAGAACCTCGGTGACGGGGCCGGCGACGTCGTCAAGGTGTGGACGAAGCGCACCGAGCACTACGCCGAGCGCGCCACCCAGGAGTACGTCATCGCCGAGGAGGGCACCGGGCACGACAGCGCTGACCAGCTCGCCATCGATGAGTTCCTGCGCTTCGTGCGCGATGGCGGGGCCACCGAGGTCTCCCCTGTCAGCGCGCGCGACGCCGTCGCGGCGGGGGTGCTGGCCACCCGGTCCCTGCGCTCGGGCTCCGTGCCCTTCGACGTGCCCGAGCTCGATGCGGAGCTGGCGGACTACTTCCACCGTGGACAGCACAATCCCTACACACCGACCGAATCTTCATAAACGACGCGGCTCCGCGTCATCTGTGAAGAAAATGTCGGTCTGTACGGTCGGTAGCACGTACAGTGCGAGCCGGGCGGTGCCGGTGCCTCGAGAGGGACTAGAGCCGCGGGCAGGACAGGCCGGAGCCGAGGAGAGCGCATGATTCACCACATCACCCTGACCGGGCGGAGCATCGCCCTGGCCTGCGACGGCACGGTGACCACCCAGCACGGGGCCGGCGGGGCCACCGGCGCGGTCTACGTCGAGGCCTCCCACCTGACCCTCCTGCATGACATGCGCGACGGCGAGTTCTACCGCACCGGCCAGAACTCCTGGTCGCCGTCGGGCTGGCGCCGCCTGAGCGAGGCGCCCATGCGCATCGCCGACGAGCAGCGCCGTCGGACCGCCGACGACGCCCCCTGGGACGACCCGGCCCGTCACCACTCCGCCTGGATGGCGGTCCTGGAGGACTCCGCCGGGGCACTGCTCGTGGGCTGCCTGGACGGGCGCACGCCGCGGCTGCGCGCCGACACCGCGGTCCTGGAGGCCTTCACCGAGTCCGGCGACCCGGCGCGCTGGGTGATCCTGCCCGGCCCGGCCACCGCCGTCATGGCCCGCTACGCGCGCGAGGCTCGGTGAGAGCCTGGGGGGTCAGGAGATCGAGCCGCAGAGCGTGTGGTGCTCCTGGTACTCCTACTACGAGGGCATCTCGCAGGAGGCCCTCGAGCGCAGATCCGCAGGTCGCCGGGCTGGGCTTCAAGACGCTTCAGATCGACGACGGCTGGGAGGTAGCGGTCGGCGACTGGGAGGCCGGCGAGAGCTTCAGCGACGGCATGGAGGCCGCCGCGAGTCGGATCCGGGAGGCCGGCATGCAGCCGGGCCTGTGGGTGGCACCCTTCATCGCCCTGCCCGGCTCACGGGCCGTGCGCGACTACCCGGAGATGTTCGTCCACAACGCCGACGGCGGACTGGCCGTAGCCCGGCTCCAACTGGGGCGGCGACTACTACGCGCTGGACACGACCCACCCCACCGCCCAGACCTACGTGCGCAAGCTCATCGCCAAGATCGTTCACCGGTGGGAGCTTCAGCTACCTCAAAGCTCGACTTCATCAATGCCGCCGCCATCCCCGGCTATCGGCATCGCCAGATCGACCGGGAGGAGGCCTACGCACCGGGCTGCGGCTCGTGCGCAGACTACGGCCGGGAGGAGACCTTCCTCCTGGGGTCAGGGGCACTCATCATGCCCTCCATCGGGCTGCTCGACGCGGTGCGGGTGGGGCCGGACGTGGCCCCCATGTGGGAGAACTACGCCTCCGACGACTTATCCGACGCCAAGGCCTATAACGCCCTGCACGCCGGCATCAACCGGCTCTGGCTGGGGCGGGTCATCGGGGTCGATCCCGACGTCGTCTTCTTCCGCCACCGCCGCAACCTCCTGGACGACACCCAGATGCAGTGGCTGCGCGACGTGGCCGAGGCCAGCCGCTACCGGTGCCTGTCGGACCAGATGACCTGGCTCGACGAGGAGGAGAAAGAGGCCGTGCGTGCCTATCTGGCCGCTGAGGACGAGCCCCTGGAGATCCTGGGCCGCTACCGCTTCAGCCTGGGTGAGCGCGAGATCGACCTCACCGAGGCCATCGAGGGGACGCCGTCGGCCTACCCCCTGTGAGGCGGGGCGGGGGTGGCTGTCTGGAGTCGGTTGAAGCTAGGCGGATCGCTTCATCGACTGTTTGGTCGTCTCTTCACAATCTGTTTGGTCGCCTTTTCATGATCTGTTTGGTCGCCTTGGTGCGTGTGCATCGCTCTCTTGAGGCTCCGCAAGTCATTTCCATGCCAGCACAGGAGATATCGGTTGGTGGCCGTTTTGCGCTTGGGCCAGGGCGCCTACTGCACGAGGGGCGGGTGCTACTGGAAGAGGGTTGGGGCTACTCCGCGGGGGTCAGGGGGTTCGCGCAGTACGCACAACCGTCGGTCAGTAGATCCCCACCCTCGTGGAGTGGGCCGGCTGGAGGCAGGGGCGGGATAGCGCCGACGTCGAGCCACCGCCGGGAGGCTGCGGGGGAACCAGGTGGGAACCAGAGACGGCCGGTCAGAGGTCAGGCAGGGGAAGGAGGCCGGCCCCTGGGGTGAGGGCGCCCGGACCCATCGCTAAGACCTCGCAGGACCCTGCGGAGTCGAGCCCGTCGGCAGCTCAGTGTCCACGGTGCTGACATTAGCGGTCCCGCCGTCGAGGCGCCCAGCGGAAATCGTTGGAATTCCGCGGTTCTTTCTTGGATTGTGGTACCGGAGTGGCGTTAATGTCAGCCTTGTGGACATTGACGCCCCGCCAGGCGGCCGTGAACGCCCTGCTCCTCAGCCGGCCGCGACCTCGAAGGTTCCGACCCGCTCCGCGATCCCCGCCGCTAGGTCCTCGATCATCCTGGCGTCGTGGAGGCGTGTCCGCCAGCCCTCCGGGATTGCGCTGCGCCCGTAGAGCGCCCCCGCCAGCTGCCCATAGATGGCCCCGACGGTGTCGGCGTCGTCGCCCAGGTTCACGGCCAGCAGCGCCCCGTCGAGGAAGGTATCGGTGCGGGCGAGGGCCCACAGCGCCGCCTCCATGCTGTGCAGGACGTAGCCCGACGACGAGATCTCCTCGCGCTCCTTGACCCGGTAGGAGCCGCTCAGGATTGACGCCAGCTCGGGGCTGGTCACCTGCTTGGACAGGTCGGCGGCCAGCACGTACAGATCCTTGTGCGACGCCCCCTGGATGGCGGCTGCGATCAGGCGTCCGTAGGCCCCGCACGCCTCGACGCACTCGACGGCCGGATGGGTGGTGCGCGAGCTGTCGGCGCAGAACCGTCCCGCGGCCTCGAGGTCGTCGCAGAAGGCCATCGCGACCGGCGCCAGGCGCATGAGCGACCCGTTGCCCGCGCTCATCCCACCGGCCGTCTCGCGGTAGGGCTCGCCGGTGGCCTCGAACTCCCTCAGGGCGGTCAGGGTCTGGTTGCCGATGTCGAAACACCGGCCCGTGCTGCTGAGGTACCCGTCGCGATACCAGCGGACGAACCGGGCCAGCTGGTCGCCCGGATCGTAGGTTCCGGTCTCCACCAGGCTCGCTGCGATGCACAGCGCCATGGACGTGTCGTCAGTCCACTGCCCTGGCGCCAGACCGAACACCCCGCCGCCTACCATGTCGGTGACGGGTGGGAAGGAGTCGCGGGCCTGGAACTCCACGGTGGTACCCAGGGCGTCGCCCACTGCCAGCCCCAGGAGGCTGCCCAGAATCCGATCCTCATTCATGGCGTCACAGTACAGAGGATGCCGGTGGATGACCGGAGGATGACGGCCCCCAGGGCGGCCGCCCGGACCCGGGTCGGGGAGCCCGGCCCCGGGCGGGCTCCGCCAGCATTCCGTCAGGACTCCGCCGTCGGGCCCGGCCTACTTGGTGGGGGCGCGGCCCAGGGTGAGGTAGCCGGGAAGCGTCTGGTCCTGGCCGGCGCTGGAGAAGCGCAGCGGCTGGCCCGAGTCGAGCGGGTTGACCACGCGCACCAGGATCGTGTTCTCCCCGGCCGGGTCCGCCGGGAGCTGCCCGGAGAAGGTCTGGGTCTTGCCGACCGCGACCTTGCGCAGGTCGCCGCTGAGCGTGGTGCGCCCGACCTCCATGCCGTTGGAGCTGTTGATGGCCACCGCCTCCACGTTCCAGTTGTAGTAGAAGGGCGCCACCCCGTTGTTGGCGATCTGCACCTCGACCTTGCCGTTGCGCATCCGCCAGCGCGCCACCGCCAGGTCGTAGCCGGTCTCGGCGGAGGCCTGCACGGTCCGCTCGCGCTCGGAGCCGTTGAGGGTCGTGGTGAAGGCCCAGTTGTCCACCAGCCAGCTCGCGTGCGTGGCCTTGATGGAGGCGTTGATGTCCACCGTTCCTCCGTTGGAGCCCGAGGCCATGCAGCTGCCCGGGTTGCGCACGGAGCACTCCTGGATGCCCGGGTAGACCTCGCCGCCGATGGGGTGCTGCTGCCAGGCCTGGTCCGCCTTGGCCTCCTTCAACTTCGGCAGGAAGTGCCAGTCGGCGGTGTCCATCGTGGCGTAGCCGAAGGAGTCGTCGTGGTAGCCGACCCCGCGCTTGACCGTCTCCGCGGACGGGTAGCGCGCCAGCGTCGGCGTCACCTGGAAGGCGCCGTCCCAGGTGTCGATAAGCGTGTTCTGGTTCGCCGCCGACGGCATCCAGTTCTCGCCGGAGGGGTTCTCCCCGGAGACCTTGCCGTTCATCGGGTAGGTGTGCCCCTCACCCCAGAAGCCCACCAGGCCGTGGGTGATGAAGGCCAGGCGCGGGTCGCCGTCGTACTGCTGGCCCAGGGCCGAGACGAAGCCGGTGAGCATCGACATCATCTCGGGATCGTTGTAGTCCGGCGCCAGCGACTGGCCCGGTGCGTTGCCGTTGAACGTGTACTCGTGGGTCGGCACCGCGTGGGAGCTCAGCAGATAGGCCGGGATGCCGCTGGGGCGCCCAGGGTAGTCGACGTAGAAGCGCAGCACCGCCTGGTGCCCGCGCGAGGCGATGGCGTTGAGGTGCGCATCGAGCTTGTCCCACGCGTACGAGCCGGGCCCGGTGACGACGTCGCTGACCGGCAGCGTCAGCCACTCCATCGTGTGGGGCGGGGCGTTGTCCTGCAGTGCCGGCGAGTGTGAGGCGTCCGCCGGCGCGAAGGGCATCATGCCCTTGAGCGGGTTGGCCTCCGGGGTGGCCGCCGCGGAGACCTCCGTCCAGGCCCGGTTGCAGTTGCAGGCCCGGAACCCGGTGGCCAGGGACACCACGGCGACCAGCGCCATGAGGATGGCGCCCAGGCGCGGCCTGCGTCCCCTGCGGAGCCGGTCGAGCACCTGGTGTCCCAGGGAGGGAGTGCGATCGGAACCTGGGCCGTGCGATTGCTGCGCGGCCGCCGACGTGGAGCCGGAAGCTGCTGCAGAAATGGTCTCGTCGTGCTGTGAATCGATCATAAAAACTTGTCAGGTAGGGACTTGGGCGTGGGTAAACCCTACCGGCCAGTTGAGCGGTCCACCTGTGCTATCGCTGACAACGTGCTCGGTTGACGGGGTGAAGGGCCTGTGCCACCCGTACTTTTGGAGGACATGAGAATTTCGCGCTGCGCCGCGTTCTGGCCGTGTTCTGGCCGTGTTCTGGCCGCATTCCGGCAGCGGTTCGGCTGCGCTCCGACGTCGGCGGGCGTCGCTATGCGGGACGAGATTGCCGCTGCGCGTATAAGCGGCAATGATGACTCCGTGCGCGTCTTCAATTTCTCCGCCGGTCCCGCCCAGCTCCCCCTGCCCGTCCTCGAGACAGGCCGCCTCCGAGCTCACCAGCTGGGGCGGATCGGGAATGTCCGTCCTGGAGGTCTCCCACCGCGGAGCCGACTTCGTGGCCTGCGCGGCCGACGCCGAGGCCACCCTGCGCCGCCTCCTGTCCGTTCCCGAGGGCTACCGTGTGCTCTTCCTTCAGGGCGGGGCCAGTGCCCAGTTCGCCGGCATTCCCCTCAACCTGACCGCCCCCGGCGATACGGTCGCCTACCTCAACACCGGCCAGTGGTCCGCCAAGGCCATCAAGCAGGCTGGCGCCTACGAGCTCGACGTCGTCGTGCCCGCCGATGAGGCCGCCTCCTCCTACACCACCACCCCCGAGCCCGGATCCTTCACGGTGCCCGAGACCGCCCGCTACCTGCACTACACGCCCAACGAGACCATCGGCGGCGTCGAGTTCGACTACGTGCCCGAGGCCGGCGAGGTCCCGCTGGTGGCCGACTTCTCCTCCACGATCCTCTCGCGGCCCATCGACGTCTCCCGCTACGGCCTCATCTACGCCGGAGCTCAGAAGAACATGGGGCCCTCGGGCCTGGCCGTCGTCATCGTGCGCGAGGACCTGCTGGGGCGGGCCCGCCCGGTGACCCCCACCGTCCTGGACTACCAGAAGATGGCCGACGCCGACTCCATGCTCAACACGCCCCCCACCTTCGCCATCTACCTGCTGGGGCTCATCGGCCACTGGATCGAGGACGGCGGCGGCCTGGAGGCAATGGCCGAGCGCAACCGCGCCAAGGCCGAGCTCCTCTACGGCTACATCGACTCCTCCGACTTCTACGCCAACCCCGTTCAGGAGCGCTCGCGGTCCTGGATGAACGATGCCCTTCACCCTGGCCGACCCCGCCCGCGACGCCGACTTTCTGGCGGCGCCCAGGCCGCCGGGCTCACCAACCTCAAGGGGCACCGCTCCGTGGGCGGCATGCGCGCCTCCATCTACAACGCCATGCCGATCGAGGGCGTGCGCGCCCTCATCGACTACATGACCGACTTCGCCGCCCGGGCCTGAGCGCCCACCGGCCCGCCGGCCCCTGCCACAACCTTCCCCCGGACCGCTCTGCAGAAAGTACTTCCGTGACCACCAGCAGCGTTGACCACAAGTTCCGCATCCGCACCCTCAACGCCATCTCCGGGGCCGGCCTGTCCCGCCTGCCCGACGAGGCTCTACGAGGTCGGCGGCTCCGTGAGGAGCCCGACGCCCTCCTGGTGCGCTCGGCCAGCTCCACGACACCCCCATCGAGGACTCGGTCCTGGCCGTGGCCCGGGCCGGCGCCGGCACGAACAACATCCCGGTCGAGGCGCTCACCGAGCGCGGCGTGCCCGTGTTCAACACTCCCGGCGCCAACGCCAACGCCGTCAAGGAGCTGGTCCTGGCGGGACTGTTCATCGCCTCGCGCAACCTCATCCCGGCGGCCCGCTTCGCCCACACCCTCGAGGGCGACGACGCCGAGATCGCCAAGGCCGTCGAGGGCCGGCAGAAAGCAGTTCGTCGGCTTTCGAGCTGCCCGGCCGCACGCTCGGCGTCATCGGGCTGGGGGCCATCGGTGTGCAGGTGGCCAACGCCGCCCTGGGGCTGGGGCTCAACGTCGTCGGCTTCGACCCGGGTATCTCCGTGGAGCACGCCTGGCACCTGAGCGCCGAGGTCGAGCGGGCCGACTCCATGGAGGAGGTCTTCCGCCGCGCCGACATCCTCACCGTTCACGTGCCCCTCATCCCCGCCACCCGCGGACTGGTGAGTACCCAGCGCCTGGCCCTCATGAAGGAGACCGCGGTGCTGCTCAACTTCGCGCGCGCCGAGATCGTTGACACCGACGCCGTCGTGGCCGCCCTGGACGAGGGCACGCTGCGCGGCTACGTGTGCGACTTCCCCTCCACGCAGGTCCACAAGCACCCCAAGTGCATCTCCCTGCCCCACCTGGGCGCCTCCACCAAAGGAGGCCGAGCGCAACTGCGCCATCATGGCCGCCGACTCCCTGCGAGGCTTCCTCGAGGACGGGCAGGTCCACAACTCGGTCAACTTCCCCGAGGCCGTCATGACGCGTCAGGAGGGCACGCACCGGCTCGTCATCGTCAACCGCAACGTGCCCAACATGGTCGGCCAGGTCTCCACGATCGTGGCCCAGCACGGGCAGAACATTGCCAACCTGCTCAACAAGTCGCGCGGCGAGCTGGCGGTGACGCTGGTCGACGTCGAGGGCGAGATCGAGCCCAAGGTCCTGGAGGAGCTGCGCGCGATCGACGGCGTGCTGTCCGCGCGCGGCATCTGAGCCGACGCCCCGCGCGGCCGGGGACATCCTGCGCGTGCGGGGACATTCTCTTTCGGCCGGGGACCTCTCGCGCGTGCGGGGACGGGATTGCTGTCCCCGACGGCGTCGAACGCCCCCGGCCGGAAGGACACGCACCCGGCCGCGCGGAATGTCCCCGCCGTGACGACGTCCTGTCGCACGTCCGTGGGGAGCCTGCCGGCGCCCGAGACCCTCGGCCACCTCATCCATGAGGTCCAGGACGTCCTGAGCCCTCCAGGCTCGGCGACCCCGGGAGACCTGGTAGCCCCGAACGACGCCGGCGTTCTCCAAGCGCTCCAGCGCGCGCCGCGCCGCCTGCTCCGAGACTCCCACCGCAGCGGCCGCCCCGCGAACATCCGTCACCGGCTGGGAGACCAGATGGCGTACGAGGTCACGGTCGGGGGTCCCAGCACGGGAGGACACACGATCCTGCATCTGCCTGTGCACGTCGTCGAGCTCCCGGCCCGCCCAGGCCCCGAGCTCCGCGGCGCGCTGCGCCGCATCGATGAACAGCTCGACCACCGCCAGCGGCGCCCCTGCTCGGTACTTGTCCAGGGCTCGGAAGTAGGTCCCTACATCGGTCAGGAGGATCGCCGACAGCGGCAGTGGTGCGTTGAGGCACAGTCCTTCCCCCGACAGGATGACGTGAATCAGCGCCCGCCCGGTGCGGCCGTTGCCGTCCGCGAAAGGATGGATCGTCTCCAGCTGGGCGTGCGCCAGCGCCGCCTTGGTCAAGGGCGGCAGGTCCGAGCGCCGTAAGAAGGAGAGCAGATCCTCCAGTGCGCTCGGCACTCGTTCATGGTGAGGCGGGACGAACATGGCGCCTGCCGGGGATAGGTCCGAGCCACCGATCCATACCGGCTCTTGCCGGAGCCGGCCCGCGATGGTTGGGGCAGAGTCCCCCAGCAGGGCCTGATGCATGGACAGCAGGGAGCTGAGGCCAAGGGGCCAGGGTGCTGCGGTGGCCGCCTCCATCGCTCGGGTGTTGGCCACGATGAGGGCGGCGTTTCCACTGCTGCGGTCGCCGCCGAAGGTCTCCTCCTCCACGATGCGGCGTGCCGACGACGTCAGGCGCTCAATGCGCGAGGACGCGCTCGACTCGCTGCGCAGAAGCAGGGGTGTGAAGGGAAGCAGGGTGCAGGCCGCCGTCGTATCGAAGCGCGTGATGGCGGACACTGCTGCCGCTTCACGTGCCATGACCTCGGTGGGGAGCTCGATGGCGGCGTCGGCGATATTCGGTACGACGGCCGAGTCGTAGGTGCGTGGCAGACGAGAGCGCTGCCGAGCGCTGAGAGCAGCGCCGTCCCGGGGGCGCCAGGGCAGGGTCTCCCAGGTCACGCGCGGCCATGAGGCAGCTGCGGCTGCATCATCCATTTCTGACACCCCCGGTCGATCTGATGACAGTTCACCACCATAAGTGTCAACAGAATGTATGTCGAGTCTTGTGCGTACTGAGGCCGGGGCACATCCTGTGCGTGCGGGGACATTTCTGTGCGGCCGGGGACATTCTCTTTCGGCGGGGGACGTCTCGCGCGTGCGGGGACGGGATTGCTGTCCCCGACGGCGTCGAATGCCCCCGCCCGGAAGGACACGTACCCGGCCGCGCGCAATGTCCCCGTCGGTGGTGACGGCCTGCCGGATGGAGGTGCCCCGAGTTCGAGGACGCACCTGAGGGCTCCCGGTCTGTGCCCGCAGGGGCCGTGCTCGTGGCCTCAGGTGCGTCCTCGACGACGTGCGGCTCACCTGTCTGTGCACAAGGAGTGACAGGGCAACGGGTGGGGTGCGCCGGCGACGGATCCAGGGCTCGGCTGTCCGCACGCATGGAATGACGGGGGGCGTGGTCGCGACGGACTTTGGGACCGGTTGCCCGCACGAGGCGTTGCAGGACAACGATAAGGTGCGTCGGTGACGGGCCCCTGGGGTCAGCTAGTCCCACGCAAGGAGTGGTAGAGGGACGGCAGGGTGCGCCGGCGAGGGACCCCGGGTAGTTGCCCGCACGAGGCCTTGCAGGACAACGGCGAGGTGCGTCCGTGACGGACCTTGGGGTCGGTTGTCAGCGCGAGGCACGGTAGGACGGTGACAGCGGGGCCGTCCTCACGCGCCGGGCGGCCACGCCCCCGGGCCGATGTTGATCGTCGCAACACGGCCCTATCGAAAGGACGTGGCTGGTGTCCCAGGCCAGGAAAGCCTAGGGGCACCAGCCACCCGATCGAAGGATCAACCAGGCGTGGCGCCTGAACCTCCAGGCGCTCAGTTGACGCCTCCGCCTCCGCCGCCAGGATTGAGGGTTGCCCGGTTGCTGGTTGTCGCCGCCTCCGCCGTCCTTACCGCTGGAGACCGTGAGGGTTAACGGTCGAACCGGCGGGCACCGGTCTCCGGCCTTCGGGCTCGTACCGATGACCTTATTGGCATCCACCTTGTCAGAGGACTTGTAGTCCACGGTGACGTTGAGTCCGAGCTTTCTGCAGTTCGGCAGTTGCCTCCTCGACGGTCTTGCCGTTGAGGGTTCTTAGGGAATCGTCACGGGACCGGTCGGCGCCTGTGGCCGCGCCGCTGGAGAAGTGCACGGTGATCGTGTCTCCGGAGGAGGCGCTGGAGCCCGCGGCCGGGTCGGAGGAGACGGCCTTGCCGCGCTCGACCTCCGCCGAGGCGACGTCGTCGCCCTTCTTGAACTGCAGGCCGGCGTCCTCAATGGTCTTCTTCGCCGTGGCCTCGTCCTGGCCGGAGACGTCGGGGACGGAGGTATTGCCGGTGGAGAGCACCAGGTCCACCGTGGTGCCGCGCGCAACGGAGTTCCCCGCCGGCGGGTTGGTGTAGATGACCCGGTCCTTGGCGACCGTGGCGGAGTCCTCCTGAGAGGTGTTTCCACCCTCGAGCCCGGCGTCCTTGAGGGCCTTGCGGGCGTCCTCCTGGGTCTTGCCGGTCAGGTCGGGAACCTTGACCATGGCGGATCCGGTGGAGAAGTGGACGGTGACGGTGGAGTTCGGCTCGACCTTCGTGCCCTTGCCCGGGTCGGAGGAGACGGCCAGGCCCGCGCTGACCTCCTCGTTGGCGACCTCGTCCTTGGCGAACTTCAGGCCGGCGCCCTCGATGGTCTTCCGGGCCGATTCCTCGTCCTGACCGGAGGTGTCGGGGACCTCCACCTTGCTGATGGTGGGGCTCGGCGTCGGGGTCGGGTGAGAGTCGAAGGCCCCGGAGGCCCACAGCCCGCCGGCGACGGCCAGGGCCATGAACAGCAGGAACACGAGGATCCAGACCCAGGCGTGGCTTTTGGGCTTCTCCTCGGGCTCCTCGGCTTCCTTGGCCGCCTGCATCGGAGAGGACCCGGAGGCCACCTGGGCGAAGGTGGAGGTGGGCTGAACCGGCTCGGCCTCCGGTGAGGCCATGACCGAGGTGGCCGGGGACCAGGAGTCGGCGGCCGGCGCGGCCACGGACAGCCCCCGGACGGCCGCCTGCAGGTCGGCGCGCATGTGGGCGGCGTCCTGGTAGCGGTCCTCGCGGCTCTTAGCCAGCGACTTGAGGATCACCCGGTCCAGGGACTCGGGCACATCGGCCGCCAGCGACGAGGGGCGCTTGGGGATCTCCCGCACGTGCTGGTAGGCGATGGCCACGGCGGAGTCGCCCTGGAAAGGCGGCTGGCCGGTGAGCAGCTCGTAAAGAAGACAGCCGGTGGAGTACAGGTCCGAGCGGGCGTCCACGGACTCGCCGCGAGCCTGCTCCGGGGAGAGGTACTGGGCGGTGCCCACCACCGTGTGGGTCTGGGTGACCGTGGAGGCGGAGTCCTCAATGGCCCGCGCGATGCCGAAGTCCATGACCTTCACCGCGCCGGTGGAGGTCAGCATGATGTTTCCGGGCTTGATGTCACGGTGGACGATCCCCACCCGGTGGGAGTACTCCAGGGCGTCCAGGACCCCGGAGACGATCTCCGCCGCCTCCGCGATCGGGACGGCCTCGCCCTCGCTGAGGAGCTCACGCACCGTGTGCCCCTCGACGTACTCCATGACGATGTAGGGGACGGTACGGCTGGCGCCACCGGGCTGGAGGAGCTCCTCCTCCCCGGAGTCGTAGACGGCGACGACGGCGGGGTGGTTGAGCGCCGCCGCGGACTGGGCTTCTCGGCGGAAGCGGGCCTGGAAGGTGGGGTCGCCGGCGATGTCCGAACGCAGCAGCTTGATGGCCACGACCCGCGACAGGCGAGTGTCGTAGCCGAGGTGCACCTCTGCCATACCACCACGTCCGATGAGGTCGCGGATCTCGTAACGGCCCGCGAGGACCTGGGGGAACTGACTGGTCACAGTACCTCCTTGACAGGGATGCTCAGCATCAAGGCTGGCATGACCTGATGCGCATGGGCAAGCGTACCCGTGCTGTGCAGGGTGATGAGCGCGAGCGCCGGGATGACGACCCTCAGCGTCAGCAGGTTGAGGCCAAGGAAGGAGCGCCCTGAGGCGTGCCGGGCGGTGCGCGACGGCGTCGGCTCCTCAGGCTGCGTGACGGCCGGGACGCACGGTGGCCGGCCGGGGCAGCTCGCGGGTCTGCGGGCCACGGCGACCGGTGGCCTCCCAGCTGAGCGCCTCACGGGGATCCCACGCGTCCGTGGGGAGGTTCACCACCGCCCGGTCCAGGGCGCGGGCCACCTCCCGGGCGGAGTGCGGCCGGTCGGAGGGCTCTTGGCGAGCAGGCTGAGGATGATGGCCTGGACCTGCGGCGGGACGGCGTCGGGGAGGCGGGCACCTCCTCGTTGACGTGCGCGAAGGCGATATCGACCTGGGTGGCTCCGCTGAAGGGGCGTCGCCCCACCAGGGCCTCGTAGGCGATGATTCCCAGCCCGTAGAGGTCGCCGGCCGGGGTGGCCATGTTCCCCATGGCCTGCTCAGGGCGAGGTACTGGGCGGTGCCCATGACCATGCCGGAGGCCGTCAGTGGGCGCTGGTTGATGCCGGTGGAGATGCCGAAGTCGGTGAGCTTGGCCAGGCCCTCGCGGTTGATGAGGATGTTGGAGGGCTTGACGTCCCGGTGGACGACGCCGGAGTCGTGGACGACCTGCAGGGCGCAGGGCCACCTGTGCCAGGACCGGCAGGATCTCCGCGGGTGACAGGGTCCCTCTCGGCGATGATGTCGGACAGGGCGCGCCCCTGGACGAGGCTCCATGATGAGCCAGCCGGTGCCGTCCTTCTCCCCGGAGTCCAGGACGACGGCGAGGTTCGGGTGGCGCAGCCCCTTGAGTTCTTGGCCTCCGCACGCAGGCGGGACAGGAAGATCTCGTCACCGGTCAGGCTCAGGGGCGCAGGATCTTGGCGGCCACGGCACGTCCCGAGCGCAGGTCGGTGGCGCGCCACACCTGGCCCATGCCGCCCAGAGCGATCTGCTCGACCAGGCTCGTAGCGGCCCTGGAGCTGGAGCCCGGCAACAGGTTTCACTGGTTCACCGCCGCATCGATGACCGCGGCGGCGACGGGTCCGGCGATCTTGCCGCCGGTGGCGCCGTCCTCGGTCTCGGCATTGCCGTCGAGCACGACGGCCAGGGGCGATCTCAGGCTTGTCGATGTCGGTGCCGGCGAAGCCCACGAACCAGGTGGTGGGGCCGCTGTCCGTGCCGGTCTCGGCGGTACCGGTCTTGCCGGCGACCTGGACCCCGCAGACCTGGGCGCTGGTGCCCGTGCCCTCGGCGACGGCGGTCTGCATGAGGGAGGACAGGGAGCGGCGGTGGCCGAGTCGATCGGGGTGCAGGGCCACCTTCGTGGAGGTGGGCGACCTCGTTGAGGTCGGGGTCCAGGGATGCGCGAGACCAGGTAGGGGTCATCTGCTCGCCCTTGTTGGCCACGGTGGCGGCCACCATCGCCATCATGAGCGGGGTCGCCTGCACCGAGGCCTGACCGATGCCGGCCATGGCGGTCTGCGCCTGGGAGTCGTTGTGCGGGTAGGTCGACGGCGTGACCTTCAGCGGGATGGACAGGTCGGAGTCGAAGCCCCAGTTCTTCGCCTCCTGGAGAGCTCCTCCTCACCGACGTTCGATGGCCAGGCGCGCGAAGGGGTGTTGCAGGACTCGGCGAAGGCGTGGGAGAAGGTGGTCCGACCGCCGCCGCAGGACTCCCCGCCGTAGTTCTCCAGGGAGTGGCTGGTGCCCGGCAGGGGTGATGGTGTCGAGGGCGTCGACCTCCTGATCGGGCTGATCTTGCCGGTGCGCAGTGCCGCCGCCGTGGTGAGGATCTTGAAGGTCGACCCCGGCGGGTAGCGGTTGCCGGCGATGGCCCGGTTGTCAGGGGACGGGAGGGTCCTGGCTGAGGGTCGCGTTGGCCTCGTTGGCGGCGTTCCCGTTGCGGGTCGCGAAGGCCGAGGGTCGTAGGAGGGGTGGAGACCAGCGCCAGGATGGCCCCGGTCTTGGGGTCCAGGGCGACGACGGCGCCCTCGCGCCCGCCAGGGCGTCGTAGGGCGGCCTGCTGGATCTCGGGCTGATGGTCAGCTCACGGCCCCGCCCCGCTGGGAGTCACCGGTGATGAGGGTCTTGATCCAGGAGGAGAACAGGGAGGGTCGTCCCCGTTGAGCACGGAGTTGCCCTCCTTCTCCATGCCGGTCATGGAGGCGAAGGCGGGCGAGAAGTACCCCGTCACCCGGGGCGTAGAGCGGCCCGTTGGCGTAGACGCGCTGGTAGTCCTCAGAGCCCTGACCGTTGTCGGACTTCTGGGTGCTGGCGATCGTGGTACCGCCGGCCAGGAGGATCGGGCCCCGCTCGGTGTCGAAGTTGCGGCTGACGGTGCGCCGGTTGCGCGGATCGGAGTTGAGGGCCCCATTTGCCGACCACGACTCCCACACGGACGGACGGGCCAGGCCCTGGACGCTCGTGACGGACAGGGCCAGCGTGGCGAACATGACCAGCACCAGGAAGGCGACCCTGACGGATCTGTCGGTTCATGGCAGGCTGCCTCCTGTCAGAGTCCTCAGTGAAGCCCAGGGCCCGCGATGAGCGCAGGGTCGCCCCGTCTGGGTGCGGTGTGCGGCGGAGGCGGCGCCTCCGGGCTGACGGCGACGGCGGGGCTGGGCGTCGTCCGCCAGGTCGCCGAAGCCGGGTGCGGCTGATGGGGACGCGTAGCCCCGGCGTCGGCAGGTGTCGTTCCGGTGGGCGCGTCGCGGCGGCCTCCGGCGTCGACTCCTCGGCTCCGGCGTCCTGGACCCGACGGCGCAGGGACAGCGGCAGCTCGGCGGTGTCGATGATCCGCGGCGCGTGGGTGGCCGGGACGCCGGGCGGCGTCGGACAGGCGCAGCAGGAGGCCAGGATGATCCAGTTGGCGATGAGCGAGGAGCCACCGTAGGCCAGGAAGGGCAGGGTCAGTCCCGTCAGCGGGATGAGCCGGGTGACGCCGCCGATGACCACGAAGATCTGCAGGGCGATGGCGAAGGACAGGCCCACGGCCAGGAGCTTGCCGAAGCCGTCACGCAGCGAGACGGCCGTGCGCAGTCCCCGCTGGATGAGCACGAGGTAGAGCACGAGGAGGACGAGCGTGCCGGTCAGGGCTCAGCTCCTCACCCAGTGAGGCGAAGATGAAGTCGGAGTTGGCGAAGGTGACCAGGGTCAGTGAGCCCTTGCCCCAGCCGGCGCCCATGAGCCCGCCGGTGGACATCCCGAACATGCCCGTCAGCAGGCGCCAGGGAACCGCCGGCGGCGTTGTACACGGCGTCATCGGTGGCGTGGAGCCAGCCGTTGATGCGCTGCTGGACGTGGTGGAGGTGCGTGGCCGCGAACCAGGCCGCTGGGAGGAACAGGGCGGCGCCGATGAGCAGCCAGGAGGGCCGGTCGGTGGCCACGTACAGGACGACGACGAACAGGCCGAACAGCGGCACCGAGGGCCCAGGTCCTTCTGGAGGACCAGGACGCCGATGCTCACGCCCCACACGATGAACAGGGGCCCAGGTGCCGGGCGCGCGGCAGGCTCATCCACAGGACCTTGCGACCCGCCAGAGCCAGGTTGTCCCGGTTGGCCACCAGGTAGGAGGCGAAGAAGACCGCCAACAGCACCTTGGACAGCTCGGCCGGCTGGAAGCTCATCGGTCCGATCCGGATCCAGATGCGGGCGCCGTTGATGCTCTGGCCGATCCCCGGGATGAAGGGCAGGACGAGGAAGACCAGGCCGGACCACATGGCCCAACGGTCCCAGCGCCTCAGACGCCGGTAGTCGCGCAGCAGCAGGAGCGTGGCGGCGAAGAGGATGACGCCCAGCAGCGTCCAGACCAGCTGCTTGGAGCCCACGTAGAACTGCCACTGCTCGTTGACCTCGTAGGCCAGGTCCAGGCGCCGGATCATGGCCAGACCGATCCCGTTGAGCGCCACCGCCGTCGGCAGGAGGACCGGATCGGCCCATGGGGCGGCGTAGCGCACACACAGGTGCATGAGGACGGTCAGGACGAGGAAGGCGATCGCCACGCCCACGGTCTGCGCCGGGGAGGAGCCGGTGCGGTTGAGGGCGGTGAGCACGAAGCCGCCCAGCCCCAGGACCAGGGCGACGCCGAGCAGCGCCGCCTCCGCCCACCGTCCCGAGTACTTCGCGACGCCGGCCGGTTGGATGGTCGCGACGCCCGCGGGAGGGCGCCCAGGGGCCGGGAGCAGCAGTCATCTCACCCTCCTGCCCGGGCTTGGCGGGCTGGGTCGGTGCGGCCGAGGTCGGCGACAGGGGCGGCGGAGGGCAGGGAGGTCGAGGACGAGGGCTTGGCCGTGGGGCTCGAGGTGCCCTGCGGGGTGGCGGCCTGCTTGCGGTAGGAACGGACCGTCTTGTCCACGTAGGTCTCCGCGGCGCTCATCGACGGCTGGGTGACGGTGGCCTGGAGGCGCTCGCGGATGTTGTGGTCGAGGCTCTCCACGGGCAGGTCCGCGTAGGTCTTGACCGAGTGGCTCAGGCAGAGTGGGCCGACGGACTGGGGATCCCCTGGTAGATGGCGACCTCGCCCTTGTAGGTGGAGACGTAGTAGCGGGTCTGGGTCCAGCGGTAGAACAGGGCGCTGGCACCGACGAGCGTGGCCAGCAGGACGATGCTGCCCACGAGGACCCGACGGCGATGACGGCGTCGGGCCTTCTCCTGGGTGGCGGCCTCGGCGGCGATGGCCTCGCTGACCTCGGAGGACTCCTTGGCGGAGGCGGCCTCGGGCTTGTCCTCCAGGGTGGCCATGAGGGCCGCGGCCTTGGCGGCGGGGCTGGCGGCCTCGGCCTCCTGGGCCTCGGACTGCTCGTCACCGGCACGGTGGGCGGCGGCGGCGCTCCTGGGCGAGGCGCTCGGTGGCGGCGCTGCCCACCACCTGCGGGACGGTCTGGGGCTCGGGGTCGTCCTTGACGACGTCGAAGACGACGGCGGTGACGTTGTCCGGTCCGCCGGCGCGCAGGGCCAGGTCGATGAGCTGGTCGGCGGCCTGACCGGGGTCGGCGACGCCGGCCAGGACCTCACCGATGGTCTCGGCGGTCACCGGGCCGCTCAGGCCGTCGGAGCACAGCAGCCAGCGGTCGCCGGGAACGGCCTCGCGGATCGACTCGTCGAGCTGGACCTCGCCCTCGGTGTCCCCCAGGACGCGCAGGAGGACCGAGCGCTGGGGGTGCTGGCGGGCCTGGTCCCGGGTGAGGCGCCCGGTCTCCACGAGGTACTCCACGAAGGTGTGGTCGGTGGTGACCTGGGTGAGGGTGCCGTCGCGCAGCATGTAGGCGCGCGAGTCGCCCACGTGGACCATGGCGAGCTTTGTTGCCGCTGCGCATGACGCCGATGCAGGTGGTGCCCAGGCCGGCGAGGTCGGGGTCCCTGCGAGGACAGGGTGACGAGCTCGGTGTGGGCGGCCTGGACGGCGTCGCGCATGAGGCCCAGCAGCTCGCCGGCCTGGTGGGAGTCGGCGTCCAGGGGCATGAGGGTGCTCGACGGCGACCGCCGAGGCGATGTCTCCGCCCGCAGGTCCGCCCATCCCGTCGCACAGGAGGCACAGGTGGGGGCCGGCGTAGCCCGAGTCCTGGTTGGACTGGCGGACCAGGCCGACGTCGGAGCGTGCGGCGAAGCGCAGGGAGATGGTCATGAGCGCAGGCTCCAGCGTCGTTTGGCCGATTCGGACAGGAATGTTCATGGGGAGCTCCACGGCGCCGTGCACGGGGCGGCCGTCCATCATGGTTCCGTTGGTGGATCCGAGGTCCTCCAGCCACCAGGCGCCGTCCTTGGGGAAGACGCGGGCGTGGCGCGATGAGGCGTAGGAGTCATCGAGGACCAGAGTGCAGGGAGGGAGCGGCCGATGATGATCGACGAGGGGCTCAGGGGCACGGTCGAGCCGGCCAGGGGGCCCTCGGTGATGACCAGGCGGGTGGCGCTGCGGCGCCGACCCCTGGGGGGAGGGCCTGAGGGCTGCTCGGAGCCGCCCATGGAGCGTCGACGCGACGGGCCGGCGACGGGGGAATCGGCCATATCGCGGCGCATGACGCGCACGATGAGGTACAGGAAGAACCACAGCAGGACTCAGTGGCCCAGCCGCAGGATTGTGAAGGCGAGTGCGCTCAACCGTTGACTCCGCTGTTCTGGGTGCCATCCCAGAACAGGATCTGGGTGCGGCCGATGGTGAGGGTGTTGCCGTCCACGAGCGTGACGGCGTCGACCCTCTGGCCCTCGACGAAGGTTCCGTTGGTGGAGCCCAGGTCGCTGGCGATGGCGTTGCCGTGCGTCAGACGGATCTCCAGGTGACGGCGGGAGACGCCGGAGTCGTCGACGATGATGTCCGCCTCAGAGCCACGCCCGATGACGGTGACCGGTCCGGTGAGCAGGTAGCGCTGGCCGTTGATGTCGACGATCGGGTGCGCCGGGGTGGCGGTGGCGGAGGCGGCCGGGGCGGCGGCGCCGCGCCGCGTGGAGGACTCGATCTCGATCGCCGGGGCGTTGGGGTTGTTGTTGACGAGGAAGGAGACCTCGACCGGGCCGACGAAGGAGTAGCCCTGGTCCGCGGCGTGCAGGTGGCGACCTCCTCCATCTGGCGCACCATCTCGTCCTGACCCCAGGCGGTGATGCGCTCGATGCTCGGCGGGTGAGGTGGATGCGGAAGATGTTGGGAACCACGGAGCGGTCGCGGGCGAAGGACGCGGCGCGCTTGTCCATGGTCTCGCGGAGCTTCGAGGCGATCTCGATGGGCTCGATGTCGTCCGAGAAACGGGACATGGCGCGGTTCGTGACGTTCTCGACGCCCTTCTCGAACTTGTCCAGGAATCCCATGGACAGTACCTCCCCCAAATATGGTGTGGCGGCCCCCGGGATGGAGCCGGGAGACGGGACTGTCCCGCCTCGCTATGGGCCTGCACGGACCTGCGTGCAGGCCGATACCGTTCCCATCGTAACGGTAGCGAAGCCATCGCAGGGAAGACGGCCCCCTCTGTGTGAGGTAATTGTGTCGTGAGCGGTCTCACGGCCGGATATGGCAGTGAGGATTGGACGCGGGCGGGGATGGCAGGCTAGTCTCATGCTCGCTTCTCGCGCGAGTGGCGGAATTGGTAGACGCGCACGGTTCAGGTCCGTGTGATCTTACGATCATGGGGGTTCGAGTCCCCCCCCGCGCACAGAACGGAAAGGCCCGGGCCAGATGGTCCGGGCCTTCTCCATTCTCTTGTCGTTCCTGCTGGCGGGCGTGCCGGGTTGCTCAGAAGGCGGCGGGTGGCCCGATGGAAGAGGTCCGACGGGGCGTCCAGTGTCCCGAGCGACATTGTGCGTACTGCCGAGTGCCGCACGGAGCAGAGAAACCCCCGGAATTCCAAGGATCCCTCGTGCGTGACGCTTCTGACGGCGGGGCCGCCAATGTCAACCTGGTGGACACCGGGCGCGTGGCGTCGTTCCCGTCTGACGGGAGGTGAGGTTCGTAGGCAGCCCGCGCGTGCAGACGGCGCAGCAGGTACCAGGCGGCCAGGGCCCCGGCCCAGGCGCCGACGGCGTTCTGACCGACATTGGCCAGCGAGGGCGCCGCTCCAGCATCGGCAGGAGGCTCTGGAGCACCTCGGCGCTCAGCCCGACCACGCAGCCCACCAGCGCCCACATCCACCAGGGGATGTCCCGCCAGCCCGCGACCGCGCAGAAGGTGGCCGGAGCCAGCATCACCAGGTTGAGGACGACGTCCTTGCCCTCGGAGCTGAGGGAAAGCCCGGTCCCTACGGTGTCCTTGAGCTCGGCGACCTCACGCCCGGAGGGCCACACCACCGCCACGCAGACGATGGCCAGCAGGATGACCGCCGCGACGCGGGCGATCCGCTCGTGAGAGGCGTGGCGCGGCAGGAGGGCCTCAGAGGACCTCGACTCCGAGGCTCTGCCGCCCGTCGGCGAAGCGGCCGGCGCCGGCGATGTCCCCAGGAGGTGTCAGGGGGACTCGGCGGACGTCAGTGCGTCGGGCGCGGGCTGCTGGGCGGGCACGCTACGACGCTACCGCCCGCCCTCCGGGAATCCCGGAAGGCGGGCGGTAACGATCAGAGCACATCGGAGTGCGGGAGCGGCCCCGGCTCAGCAGCAGCTGGCGTTGATCTCCGTCTCGGCCTGCTTGGCCCGGGCGCGCCAGAACTCGCGCTCACTCATCGGGGCCGTGCCCGGAGCCGTGCTCAGAACCGTGGGCGCCCGCGTGTCCGTGGGGGCACTGCGCGTGCTCGCGGGCGTAGCGCTCCAGGTAGCGGTCATAGGCGGACTCGCCGGTCATGTCCCGCCACAGGGTGCGGGCCCGGGTCAGGACCTGGCGGACCCGATGTCGGGCGCTGGGTCGATCCGCCGGCTGCGGCGTCGAAGGAGGAGGTGTCATGACTTCTCCGCGTGGGCCTTGTGCGGGATGAGGGCCGGGTCGCCCACCTGCTCGTACTCCCGGGAGACCTTCTTCATGAGCGAGGAGGCGATCATCGTCTCGGGCGCGTAGAAGTTGGACTCCTGGTACGGGTCCTCCGACGTCGTCGTGTCCCGGTTGCGGAGCGTCTGGACGATGCGGATGAGGGCGCAGACCATGACGAAGGCCACCATGACCAGGAAGATGATCGACAGCGTCCCCTGAATCATCGTGTTGCGCACGATCGCCCGGGTCTCCTCGATCTTGGCCGGGTCGGTGAGCGTGCCCAGCTTGGCCACGGCCTCGCGATGCTGCTGGAAGTAGCCCACGAGCGGGTCGGTGGAGAAGATCTTCTGCCATGAGGCCGTGAAGGTGACGGCCGTGTCGAAGACCAGCGGGATCGCGGGGATCCACACCCACTTGGTGTAGCCCTTGCGCACCACCATGACGGTGACCACCAGCAGCGCCACGGCCGCGATGAGCTGGTTGGCGATACCGAACAGCGGGTAGAGCGTCTGGATGCCGCCGCGCGGTCGGTGACGCCCATGAGGAGCAGCGCCCCCAGGAGGCGACGACGACCGCCGTGGTCCCCAGGCGCCCACGTGCCAGGACGGGTCCTGAACTTGGGAAGGCGTTGCCCAGCGCGTCGGAGAGCTGGAAGCGGGCCACGCGGGTGACGGCGTCGACGGCCGAGAGGATGAACAGGGCCTCGAACATGATGGCGAAGTGGTACCAGAAGCCCATCATGGCCCGGCCTCCGCCGATCTGGTGGAGGATGTGGGCGATGCCCACCGACAGGGTGGGGGCGCCGCCGGTGCGCGAGACGACGTTGGGCTCGCCGACGTCGCTGGCCAGGCGCTCCAGGGCCTCGGCGCCCGTGTAGGTCTTGGGGTTGCCGTTGTCGTCCCAGGAGTCCCACTCGGGGGTGGGCTTGTGGCCCTGGGCGTCGGTGACGCCGAGGGTTGCCGACGGCGACCTCGGCGAAAGCTCTCGCAGTGGTGCTCAGGGGTCGTCGGTGGTCTTGCAGGGGCCGCGGCCACCGTCTCGGGGCCGGCGAGCTTTATTCATGGTCGCCGTCGAGGGTGTTCATGGAGAGTAGATGCCCGGGCTCAGCGAGACCGCGGCGGCCAGCGCCATGATCGCCACGAAGGACTCCATGAGCATGCCGCCGTAGCCGATCATGCGGACCTGAGTCTCCTTCTCCACCATCTTGGGGCTGGTGCCCGAGGAGACCATGGCGTGCATGCCGGACAGGGCGCCGCAGGCGATGGTGATGAACAGGAAGGGGAAGAGGGTTCCGGCGAAGACCGGGCCCTCGGTGTTGAAGGCGAACTCGGTGACGGCGGACATCTCCACCAGGGGGCGCACGATGATGATGCCCAGGGCCAGGATCGTGATCGTGCCGACCTTCATGAAGGTCGACAGGTAGTCGCGCGGGGTGAGCAGGACCCACACCGGCAGGACCGCGGCCAGGAAGCCGTAGATGATCATGGCCCACACCAGGGTCTTGGGGGACAGGTGCAGGTAGTGGCCCAGGGGTGACTCGGCCACCCAGCGCCCGCCGATGATGACGGCGATGAGCAGGCCGAAGCCGACGAAGGAGACCTGCGTGATCTTGCCGGGCTGGACGAAGCGCAGCCACAGGCCCATCCCGATGGCGATCGGGATGGTCATACCCACCGAGAAGACTCCCCAGGGGGAGGCGGCCAGGGCGTTGACGCAGACCATGGCCAGGACCGCCAGGACGATCATGAGCATGACGAAAGACGACGATGGTCGCCACGATGCCGCCGATCCGGCCGATCTCGTCAGTGGCCATCTGGCCCAGGGAGCGGCCGCCGCGGCGCATGGAGAAGAACAGGACGAGCATGTCCTGGACGGCGCCGGCCACGAGCACGCCGATGATGATCCACAGGGTGCCGGGCAGGTAGCCCATCTGGGCGGCCAGGACCGGGCCGACCAGCGGGCCGGCGCCGGCGATGGCCGCGAAGTGGTGGCCGTAGAGGACGACGCGGTGGGTGGGGTCGAAGTCGCGTCCGTTGTTGATGCGTTCGGCCGGGGTGGCGTTGGTGTCGTCGGGGCGCATGATGCGCCGCTGGATGTAGAGGGCGTAGAAGCGGTACCCGATCGCGTAGGTGCACACGGCGGTGACCACGAACCAGATGGTGTTGACGTGCTCGCCGCGCACGACCGCCAGCATCCACCACCCCAGGACGCCCAGGGCAGTGATGGCCACCCATGTGGCGATCCGTACGGGTGTCCATCGATTGTCAGGACGTATGCCGACGGGGACGCCATCGGCGTTGCGGATGATCCGCTTCTCCTCCTCCGGTGAGTAGGTCGGCAGAGAGGCTTCTGTCTGGGGCATCGGGATTCCGTTCTCGTCGTCGAGAAAAGGTGTGACGTCATCGTCTGCGGTGACTCTCCCAGGGTATTCCTCCTGGTGGCGGAAAGGAAGCAATCCTGAGTCCGACGGCGGGGCGTTCGTTTCTCGGCCTTGATATCAGCACCATTTATCCCACCTATCGAATAGTGTTTCCGGTGGCCGCTTCGCGGCCTCGCGCATGACGCCGGCCGGCCCGGGCGGGGAATTGGTGGCGTGCGGTTCGGGGTGCCCGGGGCGTGCGACTAACCTGGCTTCGTGTCCGTGCTCCATCCCGTCCTCGACGTCCTCGCGCAGGCGCCGATCCTCACCGTCTTCCTCGTCATCGGCCTGGGGACCGCCGTCGGGCAGATCCCGCTGGGACCGATCCGCTTCGGCGCCGCCGGGGCGCTCTTCGTGGGCCTCGCGGTGGGCGCCCTCGACCCCCGGCTCGGTGCCGATCTGACTCTGCTGCGCAGCCTCGGCCTGGCGCTGTTCTGCTACACGGTGGGACTGGGCGCCGGCAATACTTTCTTCCGTGACCTGCGCAGGCAGCTGCCGCTCATGGCCCTGTGCGTCGTCGCGCTCGTGATCGCCGGCGCGGCGGGCGGCCTCTTACTCCCACCTGACCGGGGTGAGCCCCGCCATGGACTCCGGCGCCTATGCGGGGGCTCTCACCTCACCGGTGCTCGACGCCGCCATCGAGGCGGCCGGGACCCAGGAGCCCGCCGTCGGCTACGCCCTGGCCTACCCCGTGGGCGTCGCCGTCGCGATCCTCATCGTGGCCGGGGTCGTGGGGCGCACCTGGCCCGGGCGGCGCGACCCGCGGCCCGCCAGTGCCGACGGCATCACCGCCACCAGCGTCTACCTCCTCCAGCGGGTGGCCCTGGGCGAGATGAAGGCCTTCAAGGAGGGCCGCATCCGCATCTCCTACCTGGAGCGCGACGGCGAGACGCGGGTCGTGGCCCCCGGTGAGGAGCTGCTGCCCGGGGACAAGGTCGTCATCGTCGGGGCGCCGGCCGCCGTCGAGTCCGCCATGCACGACCTGGGCACCGGGCTCCACAACTGCCTGGCCAAGGACCGCACCGCCGTCGACTTCCGGCGCCTGACCGTCTCCTCGACACGGGTGGCCGGGCGCACGATCGCCGAGGTGGACATGCCCGGGCGCTTCCAGGGCGTCATCACCCGCGTCAAGCGCGGTGACCTGGACCTGCTGGCCCGCGAGGGACCTCGTCCTGGAGCTCGGCGACCGGGTGCTGGCGGTCGTCCCCAGCGACGAGCTGGAGAAGGCCGCCGACTGGTTCGGCGACTCCGAGCGCTCCATCGCCCAGATCGACGCCTTCTCCGTCAGGGGCAGGCATGGCGCTCGGTGTGCTCCCTGGGGCTGGTGGCGATCCCGCTGCCCGGCGGCATCACGCTGCGGCTCGGGGTGGCGGCCGGGCCGCTCGTCGTCGGCATGGTCCTGGGGTGGGTGGGGCGCACCGGACCCTTCGTGTGGGGGCTGCCGCACGCCGCCAACTCCACCATCCGCCAGCTGGGGCTGCTGTTCTTCCTGGCCGCGATCGGGCTGGCCTCGGGGCCGGACTTCGCGGCCTCGGCCTTCTCGATGACGGGACTCAAGGTGGGGGTGCTCGCCGCACTTATTGTGGTGGTCAACGCGATCATTCTGCTGGCCGGGAGCGCGGTGGGCCGGGGTGTCCGCGCAGCGCGCCTCCGGCGGCCTGGCCCGGGCTCGTCGGGCAGCCCGCGATCCTCGCCTTCGCCCTGTCCAAAGCGCGATGACGAGCGCATCGAGGCCGGGCTATGCGACCCTGTTCGCCCTGGCCATCGTTGTCAAGATCGTCATGGTCCAGGTCCTCGTGGCGCTGTAAGGCGGGTGACCTGCGGCGGTGGGTGGGGAGTGCCTCCGGGCCGCCGGAGCCGGTCCGAGTGAGCCCTCGGGTGTCCGCATCTGCAGCAAAGAAGCCTGCGTCCCGATGAGGGCCGTCAATAGAACCGCGGAATCATGCGGTTTCTTTGCGGCGGTGTACGCAGAGCCCGCCTTTGATCCGATGTGGACACGCGCGCCTCTTTGGCGACCTGCTGAGGCCGCGCGACGGGCGGTGCGGACGATCAGTCGGTCGCGTCGCGCTCGGCGAAGACCTCGCGGGCCACGAAAGTGGCGTTGAGCGCCCGTGGGAAGCCGGCGTAGACCGAGGCGTGCAGGATCGCCTCGACGATCTCCTCGCGGGTCAGGCCCACGTTGAGGGCGGCCCCGATGTGGATCCTCAGGCGCGGCTCGCAGCCGCCCAGGGCCGTGAGCACGCCGATCGTGACGGGCTGGCGGCTGCGTGGGTCCAGGCCGGGGCGGGCGTGAACGTCCCCGAAGCCGAAGGCCGCGATGTGGTGGCCGAGTGCCGGGCTGATGTCCGCCAGCGAGTCGATGACGGCCTGGGCGGCCTCGCCGTCGACCGAGCGGGCGACCTCCAGGCCGCGCTCGCGCCGCGCCAGGTTCTCGGGGCTCGTGATGTCGTGCTGGGGGTGAGTGGTGTCAGCGGTCATGAGGGGTTCTCCTTGCCAGTGCTGGAAGTGTTGATGTCGTCCGTGGTGGCCTGCTCCTCCAGCTCCCGCGTGTAGGTGGCGATCTTGTACTCGGTGGCGGCTAGCGCCAGGCGGAGCTCGTCGATCCGGGCGCGTAGGTCGTCGCGGTGCTCGGTGAGCAGAGCCAGGCGCTCGGGCACCGTGTCCCGACCGGCTTCGACCAGCTCGATGTAGCGCCGCAGGTCGCGGATCGGCATACCTGAGGTCCGCATCCGGGTGAGGAACACCAGACGCCGCACGCTCGCGGCGTCGTAATGACGGTGTCCCGAGGCGTCACGGTCCACCCGCACGAGCCCGATCCGCTCGTAGTAGCGCAGCGTGTGGGCGCTAACTCCCAAGCGGTCGGCGGTGGTAGCGATGTCCCATCCGGCTGCACCGGGCCCGTCTGTAGGCCCGAGGTTGTCGCTGCGTGGGATGGAGGCGAGCCGCAGCGCCTCGCGGAGCTGGGCGTCGTCGGGCTCGCCGCCTGGAGCAGTCGCGCTGGTCATGGGGCAGACCGTAGGACTTCGAGCGCGCTCGAAGGCAAGAATACTCCGAGCGGCGGCCCCGGCGGTGCCGGGCTAGCCTGGCTGCATGCTTGTCGCCTTCTCCGTGTCCCCGACCACCACTGACGCTCCCGACGGGTCTGTCTCCGAGGCGGTGGCCCGGGCTGTGCGCGTGGTGCGCGACTCCGGCCTGCCTTATGAGACGACCTCGATGTTCACCACGGTCGAGGGCGAATGGGACGAGTGCATGGACGTGGTCAAGCGGGCCTGCGAGGCGGTCGCCGAGGTGAGTCCCGCGCGTGGCGCTCGTCCTCAAGGCCGACATCCGCCCCGGCTGGACCGGCCAGATGACAGCGAAAGTCGAGCGCGTCGAGGCCCGCCTGCGCCAGGCCGACTGAGCGGCGCCCGGCAAATCGACCAAAACTTCATAAACGACGCGGCTCCGGGTCAATTCTGAAGATTCTGTCGAAGTGTGGGTGGGGAGGGAGGTGCGGGCGGCGTCAGCGACTCAGCCGAGCAGGGCCAGGACGACGGCGGCGCTGCGGGCGGCGGCCTCCTCGGCGGCGATGTGGAAGTCCTGGCCCGCCGCAGGGGCCGCACAGGTCGGACACACCCGCGCACCGAGACGAAGGGGACGCCGGCGCCCGCCGCCACCTGCGCCAGCGCCGTCGACTCCATGTCCGTGCTCAGTGCCGCCGGGAAGACCTCGCGGGTGTCGGCGACGTTCGCGGCCGTCACGAAGGAGTTGCCGGCCAGCATCTGACCGACGCGCAGTCGCGCCGAGCCCGACGACGCCGTGGCGCCGCGCAGGGCCTCCTGGCCCACCTGCTCCAGTTGCTCCAGCAGGGCCGCATCCCCGGCGAAGGTCTCCGGCTGCCCCGGGGTCTGGCCGCGGGCGTAGCCGAAGGCGGTGGCGTCGGCGTCGGTGTAGGCCAGGGTCGCCGAGGCGCACACGTCGCCGACCTCGACCTGGCGGCCGAGCCCGCCGGTGGTTCCCGCCGAGACGACGGCGCTGGGGCGGACCTGAGCCAGGACCGTCGCCAGCGCGCTCGCGGCTGCCACGAGCCCGATGCCGCTGCGCACGACGATGAGCTCGCGCTCGCCGTCGGGAAGCTGGAGGGACCAGGCACGCGCGGACCCCGGCAGGGGCGGCGCCTGGGCGGCCGCGCGCTTGGGCAGGGCGTCGAGGAAGGGCTGGGCCTCCTCTGCCATGGCGCAGGAGACGATGACGGGTGCGGCACTGGTGCGACTCACGCGCCGAGCCTACAGGGGGTGGGTGGAGGGCGATGGGGTCAGTGAGGGCTGCCCTGAGTGCTGTCCTCTTCCCGGCTCCCGGCTCCCGGGCTCACTGACGGGGACATTCCGCGCGGCCGGGTGCGTGTCCTTCCGGGCGGGGGCGTTCGACGCCGTCGGGGACAGGAATACGGTCCCCGCACGCGCAGGATGTCCCCGGCCGCGAGAAATGTCCCCGCCGCAGGCCCGCACTCGACGACGTCGAGCGCGATGTCGAGCGTCGCCGACCTGCGTCGGCGTGCTCAGCCGATAATGACCGCCTCGATGAGGTCTCGCAGCCTGTCGCAGTCCGTGTTCTCAGTGATCGAGTCCATGAAGAGCAGGCTGACGAGGTCGGCCAGGCTCGCCGTGGGGACGGTGGGGCGGCGCCCCATGCGGGCGAGAACCTTCTCGACCGTTCCGGACAGTCTGGCGGTGAAGTCGGCGCGCGCCGTTCCGGGGATCGTCGGGCTGTCGGGGTTGCGCAGCTGGAAGAGGAGTACTCGGTGGTCAGCGGGTAGATGGTGCGGGCCTCGGGGCGGATGGCCTCGAGCAGGGCTCCACGAGCGAGTCCATCGTGGGGGTGCCCTCGAAGGAGTCGATGGCCTGCGTGACCCGTGACAGCAAGGTGTTGGAGCGCGTGACGATGGCCTCGGTCAGGATGTCCTGGAGCGAGGTAGTTGGAGTGAAGGCGCCCCGGGTGAAGCCGGCCTGTTTGACGACGTCGTCAATGCGAGTGCTGGCGATGCCCTTGGAGGCGACGATGTCCGCAGCCGCCTCGATGAGGCGGGCGCGGGTGTTCTCCCTCTTGCGTAGCGTGCGCTCGGCGGCGGGCGGGTCGGTGCTCGGTGTCATGAGACCGCCCACCCTACCGGCGCCATAGGGGTGCGAGGTCACAACGTCCTGGGTTTCAATACATGAATGTATCCAGTACGTTTGCGTATCGAATTCGATCATCTCGTACCTTCTGAAAGGTCTGTCATGTCCACCTTCCTCTTATCCCTGGGGCGATGGTGCGCTCGTCACGCCACCCGGGTCCTCGCGGCCTGGGCGCTGCTCATCGCTGCTCTCGGTGGCGTCGTCGCCACCACCGGTATCCAGCTCGACGACACCTTCACCATTTCCGGCACTGAGTCGATGCGCGGCCTGGAGGTCCTCACCGATCGGCTTCCCCAGGCGGCGGGCACCAGCGAGCAGGTCCTCATCACCAGCTCCAACGGCCGCATCGAGAACCACGCCCCGGCAGTCAACGCCTTTGCTCTTCGGGCATCGCAGATCGACGGCGTTGCCACGGTTTCCCCGCCCTTCGGTGACAAGACCGCCGGCGTTGCGTCATCCGTCTCCGCGGACGGCACCCACGTACTCGTCCAGGTGCAGACGGACGCCTCGGTCGGCTCCATCACCACCGGAACCACACCGAAGGCCAAGACCGTCGCCCAGGACCTCGACACCCTCGCCGAGCGCGCCGAGGCCATGGACCCGTCCTGACGGTCCAGCGCAGCGCAACATCGACCAGGAGGTGGGGATCGGCATCTCTGCCGTTGAGAACATCGGCGTCGCCATCGCCGCGATCGTCCTGCTCATCACCTTCGGCTCCCTCGTGGCCGCGGGTACCCCGCTCATCGCCGCCGCCGTCGGCGTGGGCGTCGGCATGCTCGGCATCCTCGCGACAGCAAAACTCACCGACATCAACTCCACCACCCCGGTCCTGGCCGTCATGATCGGACTGGCGGTCGGCATCGACTACGCCCTATTCATCGTCTCGCGGGCGCGCGAGTGCCTCGCCGACGGCGTCGATCCGGCCGAGGCCGCTGGGCGGGCCACCGCCACCTCTGGAGGGGCCGTCGTCTTCGCCGGCACCACGGTCATCGTGGCCCTGTGCGGTTTGAGCGTGGCCGGCATCAGGTTCCTGACCACGATGGGACTGGCCTCGGCGGCGGTTGTGGCAGTGGCCGTGCTCGTGGCGCTGACGGTCGTGCCCGCTCTCATCGGCCTCCTCGGTCAGCGCCTGCTCCCGCGGCGTCGTAGGGCCGCCGACGCCGGTGCGGACGCGGACCGGAGGCCGGCCTCCCGCTGGGTGCGCACGGTGACCCGCCGCCCCTGGGTGACCATCGGCGCCGTCGTCGTCCTTCTGGGACTGTGCGCCGTCCCCGTCAGCGGCCTGCGCCTCGCCCTGACCGACAACGGCTTCGCTGAGAAAGGGTCGCAGCAGCGCGAGACCTACGACGCCGTTGCCGCGGCCTACGGCGAGGGCTACAACTCTCCGATCGTCGTGATCGCTGACATCTCTCAGCCCTCCGGCTCCGTCGCCGCGGTCCAGGGTCTGGCCCGTGACCTCTCCCAGGCTCGACGGCGTCGAGGAGTCTCCCTAGCCACTCCCAACGAGGACGGGACCCTCGCCTTCGTCCAGCTCCGCCCCGAGAAATCGCAGGCCGACCCCTCCACGATGGAGCTCGTGCGCAACATCCGCTCCCACGCCGGCGACTATGAGAGCCGCTACGGGCTTACTAACGTCATGGTCACCGGTCAGACCGCTGTCGCGATCGATGTCGCCGAGGAGCTCAACGCCGCCCTCATCCCCTTCGGCATCGTGGTGGTGGGCCTCTCGCTCATCCTCCTCATGGTGGTCTTCCACTCCATCGCCGTTCCCGTGACCGCGACCCTCGGGTACCTGCTGTCTCTGGGCGCGGGCATGGGCGCCGTGGGGCCGTCTTCGGCTGGGGCTGGGCTGCCGACCTCCTGGCCGTCTCCAAGGTCGGCGCCGTCATCTCCTTCCTGCCGGTCATCGTCACGGAGTCCTGTTCGGGCTGGCCGCTGGACTGCCAGGTCTTCCTCGTTTCACGCATGCGCGAGGAGTGGAGCCGACGGCGCGGCGACGCGACTGATGCGACGCCTGAGGCTCGCCGTGAGGGCGCCGCGGTGGCAGTCGAGACCGGATTCAGGGCAGCGCGAAGGTCGTGGTCGCGGCGGCCGTCATCATGATCGGCGTCTTCATGGCCTTCGTCCCACCGACAACGTGTACGTCAAGCCCATCGCCCTTGGCCTGACCGTCGGGATCGCCGCTGACGCCTTCCTCGTGCGCATGACTCTTATCCCTGCGCTCATGGCGGCGCTGGGAGAGAAGGCCTGGTGGCTGCCGGCATGGCTGGACCGGCTGCTCCCCGTCGTCGACGTCGAGGGGGAGGGCCTGGAGCAGGCACTGGAGCAGGAGGAGGCCGCCGCCGGCCAGTCCGCCCGACCGGTGACGGACAGCTCGGGCGATGAGGCCGAGGATGCTGAGGGCGCCGCGGACGCCGAGGACAGGCAGGCCCGCTGTCGTGTCCTGAGCCCGCGCTCGCGGGGTCTGGCGAGGGCGGGTCAGGTGGATTGCCGCCGGCCCGCCCTTGCCGGGGACATTCCGCGCGGCCGGGTGCGTGTCGCTTCGGGCGGGGCGTTCGACGCCGTCGAGGGACAGGAATGCGGTTCCCCGCACGCGCAGGATGTCCCCGGCGGTGCGGAAAGGTCCCCGCACGCGCAGGATGTCCCCGTACGTATCGGGCAGTCCGTCGCGGCCGCCGACCCTGCCCTTCACCCACCGCCGTGCCGTGCTTTGCCGCGCCTCTTCGCTGGTCCTCAGGCCCCGGGCCCACTGTGTTCCGGCGCCCCATGGTCTCGACGCCCTACTGACCCGCGCCCTCGTCGTCCCGGGAGCCCGTGGCGGCGGTGACGGCCGCGGCCGGGTTGATGGGCAGCGCCCGGCGTGACTGGTCGCGGCGCAGCAGGAAGTTCCCCAGCCGGATCGGCCAGGGCCACGTGGTTGATCCGCGGCCAGCGCAGCATGACGTAGTCGACCGCGTCGTCCACCTCCAGGCGCCGCGTCGAGTTGCCGACCCGCACCCACAGCGCCGCCCCGTCGCGGCCCTTGGCCGGCAGGGTAGACCGGCGGCGGGGATGGGGGCGCCGTCACCCAGCACACCTCCGCGGTCCCGTCCGGGTTGGCGCGAAGTCCACCTGCGGCAGCGCCGCCGCGTTCGTGCCCATGCGTGTGCGCACATGCCGCGCAGCCACAGGCTCGAAACGGTCGGCGTCGGGCTGCTGAGGTCGCGTAGTCGGGGCCGAGCCCGATGAGGTTGCCGCCGTCATCGACGCCGAGCAGGAGCGTGCCGCCCGCGGGTTCATGAAGGCCGCCACCGTCTTGGCCCGACCTCCTCCATGGCCTCATCGCGCTTGTCCGTGCGCAGGTTCCAGCGGGCCGACGACTTGAACTCCAGACGGTCGGACTCGCCCATCTGGGCGACCTCCGCGATCGGCAGCAGCGTGGGATGGTGCTGGACGCGCGCCAGCACCGCGGAGGTTGCCACCAGCACCACGACCGCCACGCCGCAGGAGGTCGCCAGCATCTTGATCGAGAACAGGTCGCCCTCGTCGAGATCCACCCCGCCAGCAGCAGCCCTAGCCACAGGCCGACCAGCGCGATGAGCGTGGCCGCCGCACCCGACACGGAGACTCGCCCGCGCAGCGAGGACCGCGTCAGCCGCCCCACGAGGAAGGACAGCAGGAGCAGCAGCGGCTGGGCGATGACCCACCAGATGAGGATGGGGTTGGCGGGGTTGGTGATGGTGACGGTCGATGCTCTCCACGTGCGTCAGGTTCTCTTCGTCTCGGTGCCTCGCGGCGCGGCACAGGGTGGGCGAGGGGTGGGCTGAGTGCGATTCAGGATGCGGTTGGCGCCGGTGTTGGACCGGGCCCGATGTCAGAGCCCGGCGACGGCGCGCTGTCTCGCCCATGACTGTGCCAGGCCCGGTGTTGCCAGACTGTGAGGACGGTCCTCTCCTCGTTTCCTGGTCTCGGTGGCACTTGGTCTCGGTGGCACTTGGTTGTGGCGGCTCCTCGTCTCGCCGGCGGGGACATTCCGCGCGGCCGGGTGCGTGTCGTTCCGGGTGGGGGCGTTCGACGCCGTCGAGGGACCGGAATCCGTCCCCCAAAGCGCAGGATGTCCCCGGCCGGGCAGGGATTGTCCCCGCACGCGCAGGTTGTCCCCGGCTGGGAGGGAGTGTCCCCGGCCGGGCGGCACAGGGCCGCGCAGTGCGTCAGGCCATGACCGCGTCCACTCCTCGCGGGCGGCGAGGAAGTCGCACCGCCTCCTGGGCGGCGGCCAGCGAGTGGTTCGCCCCTCAGCCGCACTGGACCTCGTTGGCTGCCGGCACCTCCTGGGCAGTGAGGGATGTCGCGGAAGGTCGCCTCCAGCAGCGGCAGGAACTCCTCGGTCTCCACCCCCAGCATGAGGGCGTAGAAGCCGGTCTGGCAGCCCATGGGGGAGAAGTCGATGAGTCGGTCGGTGTGGTTGCGCATGAGCTCGGCGCTCAGGTGCTCGATGGAGTGCACGGCCTCCATCTCCAGGTGCTGCGCGGTTGGGCTGGCAGAAGCGCACGTCGTACTTGACGAGCACGTCCCCGCCGGGCGGCTCCTTGCGGTCGGCCACGCGCACGTAGGGCGCAGCCACCTGGTGTGGTCCAGGTTGAAGGACTCGACGTTCATCCTCGGCGTGCTCTGCTCGCTCGTCTCGCTCATGGGCTCAGCCTGCAGGGCGGTCACGAGGCAGGATGGGGCCATGACTTCACTGGCGCGCATCGTCACGGGGCCCGACGACGCCCTCCCACCCTGGTCCTACTCACGGCATCACCGGCTCCGCGGTCTCCCTGGCCGAGGCCATCGACCACTGCGTGGGCCGCGGCTACCGGGTCGTAGCGGTCGACGCCCGCGGGCACGCCTGTCCCCGCAGTGGGAGTCGGCCCGAGCTCGAGCGGGCCGGGGAGGTCCTCGTGGAGGACCTCATCGCCGTCCTGGAGGACCTGGAGGCCGCCTCGCGCGGTCAGGGCCGCCCTGGGCCTGCCGACGCCGCCGCCCCGGTCGTCATCGGTCACTCGATGGGTGCGGCCACCGCCATGGTAGCCGCCGTCCGCCGCCCCGACCTGCTCTGCGGCGTCGTCCTGGAGGACCCGGCCCGCTTCGGCACCCGCAGCCCGCGCGGCTCCTGGCCCGCGGCGCCGCCCAGGGGCAGGCTCGCGCCGCCGAGGTCGCCGACCTGCCGGCCGCCGTCGGCCGCGCCCTGGAGACCATGCCCGACGCCGAGGCCCTCCCGGGTGTATGGGCCTCCCAGCGCACCGACCCGGGCCTGCTGCTGTCCGGCGTCGTCACCCCCGAGGTCCCCTGGGACGAGGCCATGGCCGCGCTCGAGGGTCCCCGCCCTGCTGCTCACCGGCGACCGGCCCGGCAGCGCCCGCGTGGGCAGTGAGGGCCTGGCCACCGCCTCCCGCAACCCCCACATCACCCCGGTCCTCGTGCCCGGGGCCGCCCTGGGTGCGCCGCAGTGACCCACAGGCCTTCTACCGCGCCGTCGACGCCTGGCTGGCCGAGGTCCTGCCAGTGGACTGAGACAGGGCCGGGGCGGGGCCGCAGGCAGCCGGAGGCCACCGACCCTCGCCGGAATGCCACCAGAGGCACTGCCGCGCGCCACTGCCGCGCACCACCGCGACCGCGCAAGGGGAGAGCTCCCGCGGCGCGTCCCAGGCCGTCGGGGCGCAGTGAGCCGCCCGTCCGTGGGAGGATGCGCCCATGGCAGCTGTGTCGGACAAAGCTCGGAGGCCGCCGTTCCCCTCCCGGGGAGCGCACGCAGGGAGACCATCGCCTACCTCCTGGCGGCACTGACCATTGGCGCGGTGGGGTCTACCTCATCCAGGACCTCTTCGCCCCGGCCTTCTTCGCCCTCACCCTCGTGGTGACGGTCCGGCCGCTGGTGTCCTGGCTGACGCGCCACCGGGTGCCGCGCGTGCTCGCGGCGACGGCGGCGATCGCGCTCATCTTCGCCTTCGTCGTCCTACTGTTCGCGGCCCTGGCCGTCGCCGTCGCCAGCTCGTCGACACCCCTGCCGCAGTACGCCCCTCAAGTTCCAGGCGATCTGGCACCAGGCCGAGACCCAGTCTCAACAGCATGGGGGTCGACCAGTCCGCGGTGCTCAAGCAGGTCACCATGTCCTGGACACCTCCCAGGCTGGTCATGGTGGCCCAGCCGGTCCTGGGGCAGGCTGACCTCGGCCAGCGCGATGCTCGGCGTCATGTCGATGGTGGTCGTCTTCCTCATGTTCGACACCGCCAAGATCGAGATCCGCACCGCGGCCCTCGGCGTCCTCAAGCCGGGGATGGCCTCAGCCCTGGTCTCCTTCTGCGAGGCGGTGCGCTCCTACTGGATGGTCTCGACGGTCTTCGGTCTCATCGTGGCCGTCATCAACGCGGTGACCCTGTGGTACCTGAACGTGCCGATGGCCATCACCTGGGGCGTGGTCTCCTTCATCACCAACTACATCCGAATATCGGCTTCGTCCTGGGCGTGGTGCCGCCCGGCGATCCTGGGGCTGGTGGACTCCGGCCCGTGGACGGCGCTGTGGGTGGTGCTGTCCTACGGCGGCCAACTCGTCATCCAGTCCCTCATCCAGCCCAAGTTCACGGGGGACGCGGTGGGGCTCAATACGACGACGACCTTCCCTGTGCCTGTTGTTCTGGTCCACTGTTACCCGGGGCGATGGGGACGATCCTGGCGGTGCCGCTGACCCTGTTCGTCAAAGCCCTCCTCATCGACTCCGACCCGCGCCTCGCGCTGGGTGGGGATCTTCCTGTCCGCCGGCGACTCGCCCGTGCGCGACCCCGATGAGGCTCGACCGGGGCGTGCTCGACGAGCTCGACCTCGACGGCGACGGCGTCGGCGAGGCCGATCCCGACTACGGCCGGGCCGTCGTCGAGAAGCGCGCTGAGGTCATCAGGAGCGTGAGAAGGCCGGAAAGTCGGCCACGCGCGCCAGCGGCGGTGGGGACGGCGACGACGGCGAGGTCTCCCGCGCCCGCGGACTCAGCCGGGCCACCAGGACTGAGCTCAGGCCTGCGCCCCGCGCACTGATGGCCGCAGGGCGAGCCTGGCGCTCAGGGAATCGGCGACTGCGTTTCGCCCCGAGAACGTACTTCTCCTCCAGATCACTGAGGTCCGTCCCCAGTCATCTGGAGGAGAACGCAGATCCTCGTGCAGAAAGTACGTTCTCGACGACGTGGCCTCCGGCCCGGCCGGCCGCGGCCCCTCAGGGCTGGCGGGCCAGGTCCGCAGCGCCGACGAGCCCGGCCTCCTGGCCGCCCTCAGCCAGGACCACCGGAATGGTGGGGCGGTGGGTGCCGGCCGTGAGGTTGTCGGCGAAGGCCTTGCGTGTGGGGCGAGCAGGATGTCGCCCGGCCTCAGCCAGGCCGCCGGCGATGACGATGACCTCCGGGTCCAGCAGCGCGCACATATCGGCCAGCCCACCCCCAGCCAGTGGGTGAGCTGCTCGTAGCACTCCAGGGCGGCGGGGTCCCCTCGCGGGCGGCTGCGGTGACGGCCTTGCCGGAGATGTGCTCCGGGTCGCCGCCGGAGAGGCTCGATGATGCGGGCCGCGTAGCCGGGCGGAACTGCGCCAGGGCTCCCCAGGCGTTGACGCCCAGGGCCGTGCCGGCGCTGTAGCGCTCCAGGCACCCGCGCAGGCCCGCACCCGCAGGGGCGCCCGCCGGGAACGACGTTGAGGTGCCCGATCTCCCCGCCGAATCCGGCCGCCCCGCGCAGGAGGTGGCCGTCAACGATGATGGCCCCGCCCACGCCGGTGCGCGATGGCCACGATGAGGGCGTTGCGTTTGCCGCGGGCCGCCCGAAGCGGGCCTCGGCCCACCCGAAAGGCATTGGCGTCGTTCTCGACGACGACAGGCGAGCCCACGCCCTCGGAGACGACGTCGCCGATCCGCATCCCAGTCCAGTCAGGTTGGTGCCGTGCGCCATCGTGTTTGCGGTCGGAGGACACGAAGCCCGCCGCCCCTGATGCCCACGGTGGCCCACGTCGGGAAGTCCTCCGCAGCCGGCGCACCACCATCGTGATCGTGTCAATGATCGCCTGGCGGTCGGCGGCGGGGAGTCGCGCCGAATCGTCTGAAGAACCTTTCCCTCGTCGTCGACGACGCCGGCCGCGATCTTCGTTCCGCCGACATCCACTCCGATGCTCAGTGCCATGCTCGCGCTCCTTGGTGAAACGACCGTTGCTGACGTCGCTGGTTGCGTCGTTGCTCGTCAGACGATCAATGGGATAAGTCATGGAAGAATAGCGTCCCCAGCCCGCCCGTGGGGCGAGTCGAGGAGAGGCTCCGGGGTGGGTGGGCGCGCGGGCGCCGAGGGGCGCCGTCGGCGTTCCGCTGCGCGGTGGTCAGTGCGCCGACGCCGGTGCCGCCGGGCTCGTCGGACTCGCGGTCCCGGTAGTGCCCTGGGCTCCCTTGGCCTCCTGGCCTGGCGGCCTGGCTCTTGACGACGGCCGTCATGTAGTCAGCGTCCTTGTACCCGTTGATGCTGGGTCTCGCCCACGATCGTGAACAGGGGTTCCCTGAATGCCGATGGAGTGGACGTGGTCGGTGGACTCGGAGACGGCCTTGACGGTCTCGGCGGCGGTCGTGTCAGTGCGGAACTTTGACAGATCCGCCACCCGGCCCTCTTGGCGAAGTCGACCAGGGAGTCCTCGGTGTAGGTCAGGGTGGCCCTTGGGGTCGGCGGCGGCGTAGACGGCGTCGTGGAACTCAGAACTTTCCCTGCTTGGCGGCGGCCCGCCCGGCCTGGGCGGCCAGGGCGAGGTTTCGCTGATCTGGGCAGGTCGCGCCACTCGATGCGCAGTGTGCCCTCCTTGACCAGGCTTTGTTCAGGGCTCGGGCTCGACATTTTGGGCGAACTGGGTGCAGAAGGGCAGGCGAAGTCGGAGTAGATGACCATGACGACCGGCGCGTCGACCTTGCCCTGGCCTGGCCGTCGGCCGGGTCGCGGTGGATCTCGGGTGGATGAGCTCCAGGGTCTGCTGGTCGGCGACTCGGCGGGGCCGGTACGGGCTCGGGGACCGCGGCGGCGAATCGGAGGAGGAGGCGGTGCCTGGCTGGCGGCGGCGGCTTGATGGCGGCGGGAGGCGACGTTCTGCAGCAGCACTGCGGCGAGGACGGCCAGGATGACGGCGATGACCACGAGGGTGATGACCGTGGCGCGGTTGGTCTTCGACTGCGTCTGCGTCGGCGTCGAAGAAGGCGGCTGAACACTCATGGCAGCGAGTCTGTCGGAGGAGCAGGCCCCGCAATGACGCCTGATATGGCTGATGAGAGCACAGTTCGTCACAGCCGTCTCAGGCCGATCTCGGCAGGCCCGTCAACCTCACGGGGCGCTCACGAGCCGCTTAGCGGCACGCTCACGAAGGTCACCGAAAATCATCGGCCCCGGAGGCGCCGTCGCCCATCCCCGACCCACACACTTCGACCAGATCTTCATATTCGACCCGGAGCCGCGTCGTTTGTGAAGTTTTGGTCGAAGTGAGGCCGAGGGCCGGCCCGGCGGCGCTCTAACGCAGGGCTGCGCCGGCAGCCAGCCCGAGTCCGACGGCGCCCAGCGTCGCCGTCGTCATGAGGGTCGCGATGCGCCAGGGCCGGCCCCACCGCCCGCCAGCAGTAGGCGCGCCCCTCGACGCAGGCCGTGGAGAGGTCAGTACCCGCCCAGGAAGCCGGTCCCCAGGACGGTCAGTGCGGTGGCGGCCCAGGTTCCGAGTGCGGCGTGCCCGGCCGCCCGGCCCACGAGCAGGCCCATGAGGAGGCAGGCGGTCACGTTGACGACGACCGTGCCCCACGGCATTCGCAGCATCCGCGACATCCAGGGCGCCCGCACCCCGGAACGACGCCGCTGCCCGGCCTCCCGCCGCAGCCTCCCGGGCGACTCGGCTGCCGAGGCGGCTGACCGAAGTGTCCACGCCCAGCGGCAGGGCCGCCCCCACCCGCCGGCCAGCGCCAGAGAGAGCCAGTCGGTGAGCCAGGGTTCCCAGCCCGGCGGCGGCCCCGCTCATGACACCTCCGGGAGGCGGCCCGCTGCCTGCGGTCCACTCGGCCTGCACTGCCCACACTGCCCGTGCGACCCGTGCGGCGCAGACGGCGGCCAGCCACAGCCCGAGCCCGGCCGCCACCAGCCCGGCCACCATCGACCCACCGGGTAGGGCGGCGCCGGGACCGGGTGGCCGCCGTCCCCGCTGGAGGTCAGGAGCCGGTGGCTCTCAGGATGAAGGTCGAGTGCGTCGTCAGCCCGCCCAGCACCCCCGTGCCCAGGGCCAGTCGCAGGCAGGGGCGGCCTTCGCCGAGCGCCCCGAGCAGCAGCCCCCAGGGCCAGGGCCCCGACGACGTTGAGGGCCAGGGTCGTGACCGGCAGGTGCCCGGGGAGGCAGGGCCAGGCCCGCTCCAGGGGCGCGCGCGCTACCAGCGTGCCCGCGCATCCGCCCGCGGCGACCAGGGGCCAGGGAGGCAGTCACGGACGGGGCCCGCCCGGCTGCCGATGGGGAGCCGGCTGCCGGCGGGAGTCTGCGGCGCTCCCGAGGGGAGCCGGCTGCTGGCGGGGGCGGCTGCAGAGGGACGCAGCCATGGACGGGGCGAGGACGCAGCCACGGATGAGGCTCGCCCAGCGGGCGGGCGACAGCCCCGGCGCGGAATCGCCCCCGGTCGCGGAGAGCGTCGCGGGTTCCGGAACCGGCGCCGGGGACGGCCTCAGCCATTGCGCTTGGCGATCTGGTAGTTGTCCTTGTGTGAAGATGACCCGGTGTAGGTGGCCCCTGCTTGGGTGCTGCTCGCCCCAGGTGGCGCGTGGTAGTGCCCACTGGTTGGCGCTGGTCAGTCATGACGATGTACTCCTTGTCGGGGCCGCTCGTGCCCACCCAGGAGACCTCGGCCCGGGGCACCAGGTAGGCCAGCAGGGACAGGTCGGTGACCACCGTGGCCCCCTCGGGGATGGTGGCGATGGCCTCGTGGGCGACGGCCACCCGATGCGTCTCGGTTCTCTTCGCCTCGTCGCTCTGCTTGGCCTCGGCGGCGAGCGGGTCAAGTTCTTGTTGGTGGCCTGCACAGCGGGAGGTGGGGGGCGGGTCAGCACCCTGTGGCCACCGTGGTGAGGGATGCTCGTGGTCACCACGAAGCGGTGCCCGCAGCGGCACCGTGAGCCAGGGTGGGGAAGGCGGTTGGGCTCCGGCGCGGGCCGTCGACGTCGGACTCGCCGGCGGTGCCTGCCTCCCCTGCCTCCCCGGCAGCCAGGGCGGCCCGGGCGGAGCGCCCCATGACCGCTCGGCCGTCGACCCCCACCTGCCTGACGGGGTGGTCGGCCACGTAGGGAGCCGTGCGCCCGGCGCCGGGCGACGACGTCGAGCAGCGCCCCCAGCGCGATGGGCGATGAGGGTGGCGTTGTGGTGCCAGTTGTCCCACACCAGTAGAACTCCACTGACCCCAGGAACCGCCACGCCAGCGTCGGCAGCACCACGAGCAGCCACGGCGAGGTCACCCCCGACGACCCCACTGGTGAGGATCAGCACGACGACCACCGTGGCCTTCTGGGTCAGGGCGTCCGGGTGAGGCAGGCTGGTCCGTGAGGCCCAGCCCGTAGTCCCACACCCGTTGATGTTGAAGGCCGGCAGGAACACCTGGATGGCGAAGAGGAAGGCCGCGATACCGCCGACGATGCATGCCCGCTTAGGCGCAGCCCCCGATGCCGGTTGCGGGTGGCGCTCGTCCTTGAGAGCGTTCCCAGCGGCGGCGTTGAGGTCCTCGGTTTCCGCGGGCCCTGCCGGGCGGATGACCGTGCACGTGCGGTACCAGGCCGGGACGGCTGAGGGTGAGGATGACTAGCCACTCCGATCAGTGAGCTACCGTCAGCCCCATGTCCTCCTTGACCAGGACCAGGGGCACCGACCAGGCTGTCACCGCTGGCGCCGCTCCACGAAGGCCACCGAGGCACAGCCAGCAACGGCATCGCGAAGGCGATCTCAGTGGAACTGTGCCGCCGGCCCCTTCATCCCCAGGACAGGATGTAGACGAGCCCCAGCCCGCCGCCACCACTGATCTCGTCAGGCGGCTGGCCAGACGGGTCAGCGAGCCAGGCCGAGAACGCCAGCAGCAGGGTCCCTGAGTGATGAGCAGGCTCAGGGGCGTGGGAAGAGCCTCCAGATCGGCCCGCCCAGCAGAATGAGGATCGGTGAAGTGGTCGCAGGAGGTTGTATCCGTCACCGCTCGAGCCGGCACGATTGGGGTCTGGAGTGGGCGTAGGCCAGCCAGCTCGGAGAAGATCGCCGAGATCCCGAGCGGGCACCAGCTTTCATCGTCTCCCACTGGACGATCGAGTGTGGATCCATCACCCAGGCGCCGATGGCGACGACGATCGCAGCCGGAATCGGTGGCGGATCTGCTCCTTGAGGTTCACGGCGCCGAGCCTACCCGTGTGAATCGGGATGAACCCTGGTAGCGCTGAGGCTCGTGGCGTCACCCACGATCAGGAGACGAGATGCCCCCACGCCGACGCCCCGCCGACTCCACCTCGGCGGCCGAGCCTCAGCACCGCATACGCGGCCTGACCTCGACCAGATGGTGGACCACGACGCCGAGCCCCGGCTCCAGCGCCACCCTCACCAACCGCACGTCCAGGTATCGCCATCGGCGGGGCCATCGAACCGGGCTGTTCACTGGGGTCGAGGAGGGCGATCTCCCTGGCCGGCCCCGTGTGTTCCTCGTCTACGCGGTCATCGGCGCCATCCTCTTCCCGGTCATGCGGGCCCCTGGGCGGTGCTGCTGTCCAACCTGTCCTACAAGTCCTTCGCCGACGTCGCCCACGACCTCCATCGGGCCGTGGGCGGAAAGCTATCGTGGGCTGGACCCACTACGTGTGCTGGCTGGTGACTGGCCGTTGCCGAGGTCATCGTCATCACCGGGTACGTGAGTACTGGTGGCCGGACCTGCCGTTGTGGATCGTGCCGGTGGCCACCGTGGTCCTGCTGTTCAGCCTCAACCTCGCCACCGTCAAGGCCTTCGGGGAGATCGAGTTCTGGTTCTCCATCATCAAGATCGTGGCCATCATGGCGCTCGTCGTCGTCGGTGTCCTCATGGTGCTGCGCGGGTTCACGGCGCCCAACGGCGCCCACGCGCAGTTCTCCAACATCTGGAGCGGCGGATTCTTCCCCAACGGTGCAGCGGGTTCTTCGGGGCCTTCCAGATCGCCATCTTCGCCTTCGTGGGACTGCACCGTGGGGACCGCGGCCGCCGAGCCAGGGACCCGGAGGTCACCCTGCCCGCCATCAACGCCATCCCGGTGCGCATCGTCCTGTTCTACCTGGGGCGCTCGCGGCCATCATGTCGTCACCCCGTGGCGGGAGATCAACCCCGAGGCAAGTCCCTTCGTGGCCATGTTCGCCCTGGCGGGGCTCGGCGTGGCCGCCAGCGTCGTCAACTTCGTGGTGCTCACGGCCGCGGCGTCGTCGGCCAACTCCGGGGTCTACTCCACCTCCGGATGTCTTCGGCCTGTCCGGGGCGGACAACGCCCCCACATCTTCCTGCAAAACTGACGGGCCCGTTCGGTGCCTGGGATGTCCCTACCGTCACCTGCGCAGCCTGCTCACCCTCGATCCCGCTGCTACACCTCCAAGTCACATCATCGCGGCCTCACGTGGTGACCACGGTGGCCAGCGTCTGTTCAATCCTCGTGGTGCGTCGATCGTCGTGAGTACCTGCGCTTCCTCACCCTGCGGCCTGAGCACCGCGCCAGCACCTTCCGCCTGCCCGGTGAGCGTGGGGGCAGCCTGGCTGTGCTGGCAGCTTCGCCATAGCTCATCTGGACCCTCACCCAGGCCCCGAGCACTCGCATCGCGAGTCTTCGCCTCGCCCCCTGTGGCTGGTGGTGCTGGGCGGCCTGGCTCGTCCACAGCAGCCGGCTCACCCGGGCAGCAGGCTCAGTCGTGAGTGCCGGTGGTGGGTCAGTGACACCGGAGCCGTCGGTCGGGCCGACGTCGTCAGCCTGCCTGGAGAAGCTGCTCGCCTGCGGGGTGGCTGCAGTGCGCCAGGCGGCCGCCTTCACTGGATCGGGTGAGGACCTGCGGGTCGAGGCCGAGGCCCACCGCAACGACCTGGTCACCCAGGTCGATCGCGGCGTCGAGGCGCATCGTCGGCCACCTGGAGGCCGCGGGCGTCACATCCACGGCGGGAGGCGCACCCGTCAGACTTCGAGACCTACGCGGGCGGGCCTGGGTCTCGACTCATCGACGGGACCCTCAACCTCGTGGCACCACCGCGACTGAGCCATCTCCGGCCTGGTCGACGACGGCGCCCACGGTGGCCGTCCTCGCCGACCCCGTGGCAGCCGGCTCACGCCGCATCCGCGGGCAGGCGCATGCGGGTGCAGCCGCTGGCGGAGTCAGGCAGGCACCGACGACGCGGCGCCGCGGGCGCTGGGCAGCTGGAGGATCCGCCATGAGCGAGGGCATGCCATCGCCCACTACAGGCTCACGCAGAACGCGGGCATCGGCCCGAGCCACTGAGTACTCGCGCGGCATGCGCGCGCTACGCAGGCGGCCGCCCTGGAGATGGCGGAGGTGGCCGCGGGCGGCGCGGTCGTCTACAGCCCAGCCCGCGGCTCCAGCCCTGGGACGTTGCGGCCGGTGCGCTGCTGTGCGCCGAGACCGGCGCGGCCTGACCCCGGATGGACGGGCGCGCTTCGACGTGCGCCGCGGCTCGCTCGTGGCACCCCGACCGCCCACGCCGAGGTGCCGAGGGCACCTGCGCGCCGGCAGGCCTGGGAGCTCGCAGGCGGGCAGGGCGCCCGCTTTCGCGCGGTCGTGCCTGCTGCCTCGAGATCGAGTTTCGAGGTGCGACCGCGCGACCCTGACCGCGCGTCGTGCAGCCGGTGAGCGCTGCGCACAGGTGGTCGCCCGGTGTTTGAATCTGTGTGGCGGTCGTTTAGGTCTGGGGTGCGCGCGCGGGAAACCCTCTCGCGAAAAGGTGCACCTGCCAGCGGACACTCGTCTTGCTGCTGATCTGCACCGCCGACTCATGAACGTCCTGGCGATACGGTCGTCCTCCGTCGCGCTGCCTGACATGGGGGCCCGCACAGTCGCTGAGCGACCGGTGGGGGTCAACGCCTGACCCTGCCGCTGGGGACACTTCTCATGTCGGCGGCGACGCTGAGCGGATCGATGGGGCGGCTGCGCTCTTCCGCTGGAGCGTTGTCCTGTTCACGGCCGGCTCCCTGGTCTCGCGCGCACGTCGGTCGGTGTCCTGGACTGGGCCGCTTCAGTTCAGGGTCGGTGGCGCGATCTTCCTGGGCGTCGGCGTCCCCACGATCTCGGACCGCTACCAGGCGACGCTGCCGGGCGCGGGCGATCGGTGATCTGGGCAGTGTCCGGTGGCGATCGTCTGGGACCGCTCTTCGGCGGGCTCGTGCTGATGGCGGGCTGGCGCTCGATCTTTCTGGTCAACGTCGGTGGGCCCTGGCGGTCTGGCTCGGATCGCGCTGGGTTCCCCGAGGTTATGGCGCGGACCGGGCGGCGCTGCAGGGCGAGGCGGCATCCAGGAAGGTCGATTGGCCGGGCACGGTGCTGTGCGTCGCCATGACGGCGCTCACACTGGCGCTCCTCCAGGAAACACGTGATGGGCTCTCGCCCGTGATCGTCTCCTGCTGGCGGCTCGGCGGCGCTGCTCGCCGCGTTCTGCTCGTCGAGACGATATCGGCCCACAGCATGGTCGACGTCCGGATCCTCCACGGGCGCACCTACGCCGGCAGCGTCCTG
>BNJU01003885.1_pt1 | contig 129446 bp, 124 predicted proteins | sample 8539281 | NCBI WGS metagenome assembly BNJU01 (sample SAMD00202456, study PRJDB9452) | human saliva metagenome | isolation source: human saliva | place: Japan
TGGCGTCGGTCTTGGCGCTGCCCGGTGTCAGGTCGGCGATGCGCCGCATCGACAGTCCGGGCAGATAGCCCACGGTGATGCCCATGTCCTGAGCCACTGCCACGGCCAGGGCCCCGATGGTGGCGGGCTGGTCTACTACCACCAGCAGGTGTCCGTGATCGACCAGCTTCTTGTAGAGAGCACGCAGGCGCTCCTCGTCGTTGGGCAGGGCCTTGTCGAAGACCTTCCGCCCTTCCCGGCTCAGGGCCGTAGCCCAGTGCTCGCTCTTACCGACGTCGATGCCGATGAAGACCTCGATGTCCTCGGTATTCATCTTCGTGCCGCCTCTCGCTGCATGGGTGTGGGGCCAGCCGGTGGACGACCGGTTCCGCACCCACGTTACGAAAGACCTCACACTCGATGGGTCGTTCCCCTTATCAGCGGTCACCAGTGCCCGGCTGCTGCGGGTGACAACACCCCCCCGGATCATCTAAGGACAGGGGCAAGACATCATGCCCACAGCAGCTGGCCCAGCCCCGGACGACCCGGGACCACCAACAAGGTAACGGGCTGGCGCCGTCAGGCGCTCCGGCCCCGGATGAAGGGGATGGTCCGGAGAACGATCCAGCCGAGCGCCAGCAAGGGCAACCAGTATTGGCGTCACCGTGCGGAACGGTCCGGCCACGCCGTGCACCGCATCACGCGTGGGCGCACTGACGCCTCGGTCAGAAATCTCCGTACTCTCAGGGCATGACAGCTTCGCCGGCCGCTCCGTCCGACCACGGGCTGAGGACGGCTTTCCCCGCCACGCTCCTCATTGCCCTGGCGGCGCTCGCGGCCGTCGCGCCTCTGGCCACCGACGCCTACCTGCCGGCCTTCGCCCAGATGGCCGATGATCTGGGTGTCTCCGCCTCCAGCGTTCAGCTGACGATGACCACGTTCCTCGTGGGAATCGCGCTCGGCCAGCTGGGCATCGGGGTCCTGTCCGACCGCCTCGGCCGGCGTCCCCTGCTGCTGTGGGGCAGCGTGCTCGCCCTGGCCGCCAGCATCGGCGCCGCCCTGTCCCCGAGCCTGTCCGTTCTCCTCATCGCCCGCTTCTTCCAGGGGCTCGGGGGAGCGGCCGGCATGGTCCTGGGGCGGGCAGTCATCTCCGACCGTTCCCGTGGGATCACCGCCGCCAGGGCCCTCAGCGTCGTCATGGCGATTCAGGGGATCGCCCCGGTGGTGGCGCCGATTCTCGGGGGCGTGCTCGTCGAGCCCATCGGGTGGCGCGGCATCCTGGGGGTCGTGGCCGCCTTCACTGGACTGCTCGTGGTCATGGTCCTTCTCTGGGTACCCGAGTCCCTGCCCGCCGAGCGGCGCCATGACGGCGGCCTACGGATACTGCTCGACGGCACCCGTGAGCTGGCCCGCGACCATGTCCTCGTGCGTCTGCTGTTCATTAATGCCCTGTCCTTCGGGCTGCTCATGGCTTACCTGTCTGCGGCGCCCTTCGTGCTTCGCAACGTGCTGGGCATGGGGACAGTGGCCTATACGGCGGTCTTCGGGCTGTGCGGGGCGACGGTGACGGTGACGATCGCGGTGGCGGCCTCCCTCGTGCGCCGCTCTCCCAGGCCCGCCAGGTGCGGGTCGGGCTTATCGCGGGGCTGGTCGTCGACACGGTCTTCGCGGGGGTCTGCCTGACGTGGCTGCGTGAGCCGGTGACCGGACCGGAGCGGATGCCGCTGCTGGTGGCGGTCGTGGCCCTCTTCCTGGCGCACGTGGCCTGCCTGGGACTGTCGATGGGCAACGCCCCCCGCGCTCGCGCTCGACCGCACTGGCCGGTGGGCGGGAACCGGCTCCGCGCTGCTCGGTTTTCTGCAGTTCGTTATCGGTGGGCTCGTCAGCCCGCTGGTGGGGCTGACCGGTGAGGCCAGCGGCGTGGCCTTCGGCGTCGTCATCGTGGCCGTCGGTGCCGTCGCCAACGTCCTGGCGGTCTTCGGCCTGCGCGAGCGGGGCGAGAAGCAGCGCCTGGGCCAGTGACGGCTCCGGCTGGCAGCGCGCACTCAGGAGGCTGAGCGCAGCCGCGTCGTCGGAAGAGGCAGCTCGATGGCACCGATGAGGTCCACGGACTTGGCGACGCTGGTGGCCGACAGGTCCTCCATCGCCCTGGCGACGATGACGTGGTCCCGGTGGATCTCGCGGATCCTGACCCGAGTCCAGCTCGCCTCGCCCGTCTGCGGATCGTCCTCCTCAAGGAGCCAGTCCTCCGCCAGAAGCCGCAGGCCGATCGCGTCCAGGACCGCCTCGGCCTCGTCGAGCTCCATGGCCGCTCCGCGCCGGACCCACAGCCGGTCATACGGGATGAACCGGCCGTCCGCACTCATCTCGATAAAGCCCACGTGCTCGCCGTCCTCGCGACGCAGATGATCGAAGACGTCCTCGGGGTCGGGCAGGCCTTCCTGCGGGTGGGGACTGCTCATACTCGCGAGGCTACCGAGCTGGTGAACGCCGCGACGTCAGCGCAGGCCTGTCACTTCCGACGTGGCCTATCTACCTCAAGCCACGAGTGGCTGATAGCGCTGGCGGGCTGCTTCACCGGAGGTTCCGACCATATTTCCAATGGCCGCCCAGGACATCCCAGCGTCTCGAGCGCCTCTGACGGCATCAAGGACATGTCGTTCGGCCTGGGCCTGTTCAGCAACTGCGTCTCGCAAGGCCGCTAATGCGACCACGTCGACCTCATCGGCTCGATTGGGTCGTAGTTCTCGAATCGGGTGGCCAGCTCATTGGCATGCGCCAGGATCTCGTCAACAGTACGGGGCATCGTCATCACCTCAGAAACTTCTCTCGGGCACGCATGGCGTGGACGATAACGATTGCGGTGATGCCTTGAATGTAGCCAATCTCGAGAACAAGGGCAGCGCGGTTGGCTCCCAGGAGCATAGTGAAACCATCTCCCATGTCCCAGGCCCGGATGGGGTGGTGATAGGCGTGAAGGATGTCGGCCTCGCTCAGGCCGTGCTTCAGCGCCGATCTGGCAATGATCGGATCGTCCACAGATCCAAGGTAACTTGCGATGTGCTGTGTGGTCGAGGGGGCGTGGTCCCGGGGTGACGCTGGTGGGCTCTGAAAAGTCGCCAATCGTGACACGTCGGCGGCGTGTGGGGCTGGGTGGGCTGATCGAGAACGTACTTTCGCGACGAGGACTGCGTTCTCCCACAGAACTCGCGGGTGGGACCTCAGCCATCTGCAGGAAATCGCAGTCCTCGTCGGGCATCGCAGTCCCCGGTATGCGGTTGGAGTGCGCCGTCTGGCGCAGCCGGAACCGTCCGCCGCGCTACCGCGGCCAGGGTGCTTCGTGAGACAGGTGGCTCGCGCTGTGTCCGCGTGACAGCCCTGTGCTGCAGGTCACTGTCGACTCCGGGAATGGACCGCGGCCTGACAAGGTTGAGCCAGTCAGACTCAAGGTTGTATGCAGTCAAGTTGACAGAGCCTGACTCAATCACAATCCTGAGTGCATACGACTCAACCTGAAGGCGCCGGAACCTCCGGCCCTCACAACAGACATCAACTGACCACAAACCAGCAACCACAAGGAGCACATCACATGGCACGCGCTGTCGGTATCGACCTGGGTACCACCAACTCTGCTATCGCCGTCCTCGAGGGTGGCGAGCCCACCATCATCCCGAACGCTGAGGGCGGTCGCACCACCCCCTCCGTCGTCGCCTTCTCCAAGTCTGGCGAGATCCTCGTCGGTGAGATCGCCAAGCGTCAGGCGGTCACCAACGTGGACCGCACCATCTCCTCGGTCAAGCGCCACATGGGCACCGACTGGTCTGTCGAGATCGACGACAAGAAGTACACCGCTCAGGAGATCAGCGCCCGCATCCTGGCCAAGCTCAAGGCCGACGCCGAGGCCTACCTGGGTGAGCCCGTCACCAACGCGGTCATCACCGTCCCGGCCTACTTCAACGACGCCGAGCGCCAGGCCACCAAGGAGGCCGGCACCATCGCGGGCCTGACCGTGGACCGCATCGTCAACGAGCCCACCGCCGCGGCCCTGGCCTACGGCCTGGACAAGGGCAAGGAGGACGAGCTCATCCTCGTCTTCGACCTCGGTGGCGGTACCTTCGACGTCTCCCTGCTCGAGGTCGGCAAGGACGACGACGGCTTCTCCACCATCCAGGTGCGCGCCACCAACGGTGACAACCGTCTGGGCGGTGACGACTGGGACGCCCGCATCGTCGACTGGCTGGTCAAGCAGGTCAAGAGCAAGGACGGCGTGGACCTGTCCAAGGACAAGATCGCCATGCAGCGTCTCAAGGACGCCGCCGAGCAGGCCAAGAAGGAGCTATCCTCGGCGACCTCCACGAACATCAACCTGCAGTACCTCTCCATGAGCGAGTCCGGCCCCATCCACCTCGATGAGAAGCTCACCCGCTCCAACTTCCAGGAGATGACCGCGGACCTGCTCGAGCGCACCAAGATCCCCTTCCACAACGTCATCAAGGACGCCGGGGTCAAGGTCTCCGACATCGACCACGTGGTCCTCGTGGGTGGCTCCACCCGCATGCCCGCCGTCGCGGACGTGGTGCGCGAGCTGACCGGCAAGGACCCCAACAAGGGCGTCAACCCCGATGAGGTCGTTGCCATCGGCGCGGCCCTCCAGGCCGGTGTCATCCAGGGTGACCGCAGCGATGTCCTGCTCATCGACGTCACGCCGCTGTCCCTGGGCATCGAGACCAAGGGCGGGGTCATGACCAAGCTCATCGAGCGCAACACGGCCATCCCGACCAAGCGCTCCGAGGTCTTCTCCACCGCCGAGGACAACCAGCCCTCCGTGCTCATTCAGGTCTACCAGGGCGAGCGCGAGTTCGCCCGGGACAACAAGCCGCTGGGCACCTTCGAGCTGACCGGCATCGCCCCGGCCCCCCGCGGCGTGCCCCAGATCGAGGTCTCCTTCGACATCGACGCCAACGGCATCGTGCACGTCTCGGCCAAGGACCGCGGCACCGGCAAGGAGCAGTCCATGACCATCTCCGGCGGCTCCGCCCTGCCCAAGGAGGACATCGACCGCATGGTCAAGGAGGCCGAGGCCCACGCCGAGGAGGACAAGAAGCGCCGCGAGGACGCCGAGACCCGCAACTCCGCCGAGCAGCAGGCCTACTCCATCGAGAAGCTTCTCAAGGACAACAAGGACAAGCTGCCCGAGGACGTCCACTCCGAGGTCTCCGAGGCCGTCACCGACCTCAAGAAGGCCCTCGAGGGTGACGACATCGAGCCGGTCAAGACCGCTCAGGAGAAGCTGAACTCGGTGGCCCAGAAGGTCGGTGAGGCCCTCTACCAGGCCGACGCCGCCGCCCAGGCCGCGGGTGACGCCTCCGCCTCCTCGGCCGGCTCCACGTCCTCCGACGACGAGGACATCGTGGACGCCGAGATCGTCGACGACGAGGACTCCAAGTGACCTCGGCCGGCCCCACCCCCGAGAACGAGGGCATCGACCCCGAGCTCCAGGCGGCCGTCGAGTCGGCCTTCGAGGAGGTCCCCGACGGCGTCCGTGAAGGACTCGCCCAGGGCTCGCCCGAGGGCGCGGCCGGCCAGGCCGACGCCGCCTCCGATGAGGCGACGGGGGAGGACCCCCTGGCCCAGGCTCAGGCTCAGGCCGCTCAGGCGGCCGACGACCTGGCCCGGGCCCGGGCGGACCTCTACAACCTCCAGCAGGAGTACCAGGGGTTCGTGCGCCGCTCCCGTGAGGGCGCGGCCTCCCACCGGGACGCCGGTGCCGCCGGCGTCGTCGAGGCCCTCATCCCGGTCCTCGACGAGATCGAGCTGGCCCGCCAGCACGGCGACCTGACCGGCACCTTCGAGACGACGGCCGGCAAGCTCGAGTCGATCCTGACCGAGAAGTACTCCCTGGAGCGCTTCGGCGCCGTGGGCGAGGTCTTCGACCCCACGCTGCACGAGGCCCTCATGGCCACCGAGTCCAGCGAGGTCACCGAGCCCACCATCGCCGCGGTCCTCCAGCCCGGATACCGCCTGGGTGAGCGCGTCGTGCGCGCCGCCCGCGTCCAGGTCGCCAACCCGGCCTGATACCCACCGCACCACTAACCCCGGCCCGACGGCGGACCCGAGCCAGCAGCTCTGGCGGGTCTGAGTCCGCCGTCGGGCCGGCAGGTGCATCAGGGCGCCCCAGCCCCAAGGGCTGCGGAGCCGCCCCCCACAATCTTCAGCTTCAGTAAGGAAAAACCACGATCACCCGGATAAGGAGGCGGTGAGACGACCATGGCCAGTCAGGACTGGATGACGAAGGACTTCTACGCGGTCCTCGGCGTGAGTAAGGACGCCGACGCCGCCGCAATCAAGAAGGCCTACCGCACACTCGCAAAGAAGTACCACCCCGACCGCAACCCCGACGACGCCGCGGCGGCCGAGAAGTTCAAGGAGATCGGAGAGGCCTACGCGGTCCTGTCCGACGAGGCCGAGCGCAAGCAGTACGACGCGATCCGCTCGATGGCCGGAGGCGGCGCCCGCTTCCAGGCCGGTGGCCCGGGAGGGCCGGCGGCGCCGGCTTCGAGGATATCTTCTCCTCCATGTTCGGTGGCCAGGGCGGCAACGTTCGCTTCGAGACCGCCGGCGGGGCCGGCGAGCCCGACCTTGACGACCTGCTGCGCATGTTCGGCGGCACCCCCAGCCCCACCCGCTCCGGTGGCCGCTCCGGCCCTTTCGGCTTTGGCGGTTTCACCCCCAGCCCCGTCCGCAGAAGGGCGCCGACGTCCTGACCTCGGCGACGCTGGACCTGCGCGACGCCGTCACCGGCACCACCGTGGAGCTGACCGCGGACGGGCGCACCATGAAGGTCCGTATCCCGGCGGGCGTGCGCGACGGCCAGAAGATCCGCCTGCGCGGCAAGGGCCGAGCCGGCCTGAACGGCGGCGAGAACGGCGACATGGTGGTGACCATCAGCATCAAGAAGCACCCCGTGTACTCGGTCGACCCGGTCGACGGAGCCAACCTGCGCATGGACCTGCCGGTCACGCTGCGCGAGGCCGCCCTGGGCGCCACGGTCGAGGTCCCGCTGCTCGACGGCGGCACCTCCAAGATCAAGATCAAGCCCGGAACCTCCTCGGGCACCGTCATGCGCCTGCGCGGCAAGGGCGCCACCACCCGGAAGAAGACCGGCGACCTGCTGGTGACCATCCAGGTGGCCGTGCCCAAGAAGCTCTCCAAGGCCGCCAAGGAGGCCCTCGAGGCCTTCGATGAGGCCATGGGTGACACCGACCCGCGGGCCACCCTCATGGAGGAGGCGGCGAAGTGAGCCGGCACCGGGCCGGGCAGGGCCTGGGCGTCCTGGCCGACGACGCCGCCGAGCGCGCGGTGTACGTGGTCTCGGTGGCGGCCGAGCTCGCCGGGATGCACCCCCAGACCCTGCGCCAGTACGACCGGCTCGGACTGGTCAGCCCCGCCCGGACCCGCGGGCGGGGCCGGCGCTACTCCCACCGCGACGTCGAGCGCCTGCGCCGCATCCAGTCCCTGTCCCAGGAGGGCATCAACCTCGAGGGCATTCGCCGCATCCTCGCCCTGGAGGCCCGCGTGGAGGAGCTGGAGGCCGACAACGCCCGCATGCGCAGCCGTGAGGCCGTCGTCCAGCGGATCTTCGCGGCGGCCGCCGACGGCGAGGTCCAGGTCGTCGCACCCGGCCGCCAGGGCCGCGGACCCGCTGCGCGCCACAACGAGGCGGAGCGCGCACACGCCGCCGGTACAGCGGGAGGCGCGAGCACTGCGCTCGTGCCCGTGCGCCGGTGGCCCTGACTGACACTGACTGGCACTGACTGGGACTGACGCGCGCGGGCGGGCAATGGTGAGCGCCGGCGGGTTCTGGGCGTGGGTCCTGGGCGCGGACACTCAGACGTCGGCACTGATGCGGCACTGACCCCATCGGCCGCTGCGGTGGAACAGGCGGCCGGCCTCCGCACATCATTATCCGGGCGGATATGCTGCCGGTCTCCAACCACCCGTAAGGTTCCGCTCATGCGGATGACGACCTCCTTCACCGGTTCGCGGGGTGTGCGATACCCCGCCCCTGACGTGGCCCGTGGCTTCATGCTTCTGCTCATCGCGGTCGCCAATGTTCCGTCGTGGAACAAGATGCCGAACGGGGCCGAGCCTCCCGTGTCCTCCGTTGACGGCTGGTGGATGTTCGTCCGCACACTGGTGGTGGACCACCGGGCCTACCCGCTGTTCGCGATGCTCTTCGGCTTCGGGCTCATGACCATGATTAACCGGCGCATCGCCTCCGGGACCCAGACCTACCTCGCCTCCCTTCCCGGCGCTGCGGAGGGTCGCGAGCCGATGCCGCATGAGGCGGCCTGGGCCCGCGAGATGGCCACCATCGACGCCTACCGCCTGGTGCGACGCCGCGGCTGGTGGATGCTCCTGATCGGATTCGTCCACGGCCTCGTCTTCCCCGGCGACATCATTGGCGCCTATGGGTTGGTCGCCGTCCTCCTGGCCAACCTGCTGGCCCGCAAGAACTACTCGGCGCTCTACCTCACCGGGGGCATCATCTCCGTGCTGGCCCTGGCGACGTATCTGGCCTCCGGGACCCTGTCGGGCGGCAGCACCCTGACGGCCTCCGGGGAGCAGTCGGTCTCGCTGACAGCGGCGCTGCTCTGGGTTGTCAGCAATGCCCTGCAGTGGGCCGTGGTGCTGGTCGTGCAGGTGCTCATCGCCCTCATCGTCCCAGCCGCGGTGATCGGTGCCCGCCTGGCCGACACCGACCTCCTCACCCATCCGGAGCGGCACCATCGCCTGCTGATCTCGGTGGGCCTGGGCGGCCTGGTGCTGGGGGCACTCGCGGCGTTCCACGGTGCGCTGACGCTCGCGACGACGGTGCAGCTCTGGCCGTGGGACTTCGCCATGACGGAGTTCTTCGGCCTGGCCGGCGCCTGCGGCTGGCTGGCACTGTTGGCCCTGTATGCCGGTGGACCGCGGCCGGATGGCCGGCTGACGGGCCTGCGCCGACTGGCCTCCGCCGTCGGCCGCCGCTCCATGACCGTCTACCTGAGCCAGACGATCCTGTTCGGCATCATCTTCGGCGTCGTTCCGCTCCTGGTGACGGGCAGGCGCCTGTGGATGGGGCAGGCCGCGGCCGCCCTCGTCGCCCTGGGCGTCTGGCTGGCGTGCGTGGTCCTGTGTCTCCTGCTGGAGCGCGGCGGTCATGCCGGACCCTTCGAGACCCTGCTGCGCACCGCCGTCGCGCGCAGTGAGCGCAGGAGGCCGACGCCGCCGCCCCCGCCCGCCGTCTGGCCCGGGATGCAGCCGGGGGCGCAGGTCCAGCCGGGCATGCCGCCAACGGCTCAGCCGGGATCGCAGCCGGCTCCCTGAGTCGGCTCGCCCCGGGTCCGTCCGCCGGAAGAATGGCCGGGCGTCAGGCTCCTCCTTTCGGTGGAGACCATCTCGGCGCTTAAGGTGGACGCCGCGGAACCACTGGATTTCATACGGTCGAGTCATGAACACGACGACTTCCTCCGCGACCTCATTCACTAGTTCCCGCGGCCTGCGCTACCCCGCCCCCGACGTCGCCCGCGGCTTCATGCTGCTGCTCATCTCCCTGGCCAATGTGGGGTCGTGGGTGGCAGGCCCCGAGGGCCGTGCGCCATCGACCGCCGACAGGACCTGGGCCTTCATACGTGCCCTGTTCATCGACCAGCGCGCCTACCCACTGTTCGCACTGCTCTTCGGCTTCGGGCTGGCCACCATGGTCAACCGGCGCATGGCATCGGGCATCGACGCCTACTGCCAGCAGCTGACCGGCGGGCTCCGGGCGCCATCGGCGGCTGAGCTCGACCAGGCCCGGGAGCAGGCGGCCGTCGACGCCCGCCGCCTCGTGCGGCGCCGCGGCCTGTGGATGGTCCTGTTCGGGCTCATCCATGGAGCCTTCTTCCCCTCGGAGATCATCGGCACCTACGGCATCGTCGCCGTCGTCTTCGCCGGGTGGTTCGCCCACAAGCACCACAAGCGCCAGCTGGCGGTGTGCGCCCTGGTTCTTCTGTCCCAGTTCGTGCCGGTGGTCCTGGCCATGCTCTTTGGTTCCGGCGGTGAAGCGGCTGCCTCCGGCGCGGCGGCTGCGGCACCCACCGGAGCAGGTGAGTCCATGGCCTCAGCGCTTCCCTGGTTCGTGACCAACGTGAACGGGTGGTTCTTCACCGCTCTGAGTGCGGCCTTCACCACGATGATTCTTCCCGCCGCCTTCCTCGGCGCCCGCCTGGCCGACACCGACCTCATCGCCCACCCCGAGCGCCACCGTGGTCTGCTGACGGTCGCCGGGATCGGTGGTCTGGCCCTGGGGGCGCTCGGTGCGCTTCACGAGCTCCTGGTCCCGCTCACCAGCGCTCAGCCCTGGGCGGCCGACTCCGCCCTGATCATGGTCCTGGGCCTGGCCGGGGGCTGCGGCTGGCTCGCCGTCCTGGCCCTCTACGCCGGCGGGCCGATGGCGGACAACCGGCTGACCGGCCTCAGGAGGCTGCTGTCCAACGTTGGGCGCCGCTCCATGACCGCCTACCTGTCCCAGACGGTCATGTTCGCCGGCATCTTCGTCATCGCGCCGCGACTGACCGGGAGGTCCGTGTCGCTGGGGTTGGTGGCATCCGCCGCGGTGGCGGTGATGGTCTGGCTGACGACCGTGGTCCTGTGCGCGGTGCTGGAGCGGCTCGGCATGCCCGGTCCCTTCGAGGTCCTGCTGCGCGCCGCTGTCGCCCGCAGCGAGCGCAGCCGCACGAACCCGTTCCCCCAGCAGGTCCCCGCCCAGCACGCGGCCCAGCTCCTCGGCCAGCCGACGAGCACCCCGGTCACCGCGGGAGCCTGAGAGCGGGGCGGTGCCCGATGCCATCGCAAGAGGGAAGAGCCCTGGTCCTCGGGGAGGAGGACCAGGGCTCGGTCCATGCTCCGGGAGGAGAGGATCAGCCCTGTCACGATGGCTCCGCAGGGGAGGTGGAGCTGGCGGCCGCCCCCTCAGCGTGGAGGGCATGAAACTCGCGACGTCATTCACCGGCACTCGGGGGTGCGCTATCCGTCCCCGGATGTGGCCCGTGGCTTCATGCTCCTGCTCATCGCCCTGGCCAACATCCCCTTCTGGACCAATGTGACGCACGCTTCCGCCCCATCTGACGCGGTCGACACGGCCTGGCTGTGGGTGCGCTCCCTCCTGGTCGACTCGCGGGCCTACCCGCTGTTCGCAATGCTCTTCGGCTTCGGACTGGTCACCATGGTCAACCGGCGCATCGCCTCAGGTACCTCCTCCTACCTCAGCTCCCTGCCCGGCGTGGAGGACGGCCGTGAGCCGACGTCGCAGGAGGCGGCCTGGGCCCGTGAGCAGGCCACCGTCGATGCACGTCGCCTGGTGCGGCGTCGGGGCCTGTGGATGATCCTCTTCGGCGCCGTGCACGCCGTGCTCTTCTCCGGTGACATCATCGGCCCCTACGGCTTGGTTGCCGTCATCTTCGCCGGCTGGATCACCCGCAAGCACTGGAAACGGGCCGTGGCCTTCTGCGCCGTCGTCGTCGTTGCCGGCACCACAGCCTTCCTCAACATGGGCAGCTTCCTGGCCTCCCAGGGCACGACCTCGGCGACGGACGCGCACCAGGGGGCCGGCGCCTCGACCGATACGGTCCTGTCCTACGTCTCCGACGGACTCCTGGCCTGGGGCGGAAGCCTGGTCTCGGCACTGTTCTTCTCCATGATCGTTCCGGCGATGTTCCTCGGTGCCCGTCTGGCCGACACCGATCTCATTGCCCACCCCGAGCGCCACCGCCGGCTCCTGGTCGCCGTCGGCCTGGGCGGTCTGGGGCTCGGTGCCGCGGGCGGTATCGGGTTCGCCATGTGGGCCGCGGGTGGACACCTGGTCGCCTGGACCATGCCCCTTCACACGCTCACGGGCGTGGCCCGGGGCCTGCGGCTGGTTGGCACTGTTGGCCCTGTACGCCGGCGGGCCGAGACCGGATGGCCGGCTGACGGGGCTGCGCCGGCTGACATCCAGTGTGGGGCGCCGCTCCATGACGGCTTACCTCAGCCAGTCCTTTCTCTTCGCAACGATCTGCCTAGCCCTTCCCGCGCTGACCGGGATCGAGCTCCACCTGGGCGAGGCCCGGGCCGCCGGGATCGCGCTGGCGGTCTGGCTGGTGACAGTCGGTCTGTGCGCCGCCCTGGAGCGCGGCGGTCACGCCGGCCCCTTCGAGACCCTGCTGCGCACCGCCGTGGCCCGCAGTGAGCGCCGACGCCGGCTGGCGGCCCCTCCTGCCCCTGCGACCCCGGCCGCACCGGTGCTCACCTCCAGCACCTACGACCTGGTGCGCTGAGTCCCCGGAACACAGGTAGGCGCCCTGAGCGATGGGGAGGGCTTCCCCACGGGCAGGCGGGTGCGTGCCACCACGGCCTTGAGGGATTCTGTATGGTGGGACGGCCCGATGACCGCCTTCAGGGTGCGTCATCGCACCATGTCCTGAGGACTGTGAGTCGCCTCGCAGAACGTGAGGGGTGACTTGAGCGTTTCACAGGGCATCGTTGACACGGTAGCCTGCCTGCGTCCCCAACTCTGAAGGAAGCGAACAGTCCTCATGACTCAGCCCCCCAACCCCTGGTCAGCCCTTCTACCAGCAGCAGCCCTCGGCGCCCTCGGCTCCGGCCCCGGGGCAGCCCCTACCCGCCCCAGCAGCAGTTCCAGGGCGCTCCCGGCGCGCCTGCTGCTCCCTGGCGCCCCCGGCCAGCCCTTCCCGCAGGCTCCGGCGGGGACAGCTTCATGGGCAACCTCTTCGACACCGCCAAGCCCTTCGCCGAGAAGTTCGGCAAGGTGTTCTTCTACATCGTTGCCGGCGGTCTGATCGCGCTGTGGCTGTACAACGCCTACAACGCCGGTTCTCTGGCCGGTGACATCGACTACGAGTCGGGCAAGCGCTCCTTTGCGTTTGGAACCTTCGTTCTCTACCTGGTCTTCAACTCGCTGTGGACCTTCGCCCAGATCGGTCTGGTCCGCCTCTTCATCGAGCTGGTCATCAACTCCGGCAAGAAGAACTAGCCACTGCCCGGCGGAGTCTCGTCTCCGCCGCAGCCAGGTGCTTGACCCTGACGGTCGCCGGCCCTCGTGGCCGGCGACCGTCAGTCGTTGGAGCCGGCTGCGCCCGAGTCGTCCTCGGCCCCTCCCACCGGCAGCTCGAGGACGGCCGTCAGCCCGCCGTCGGGGTTGGCGCTCAGACGCAGCTCGCCGCCGTGTGCGGTGGCCACCGCCGTCACGATGGCCAGGCCCAGTCCGTGCCCGGAGCCCCGGGTCCGTCCCCGTCCCTCGCCGCGCACGAAGGGCTCGCGCAGAGACTCCACGCTGTCGGCCGCCACGACGGGGCCCTCGTTGCGGATCGTCAGGCGCACGCCGTCGTCCAGACGCGCCATGCCCACGGTGATGCGGCCGCCGTCAACGTTGTAGCGGGCCGCATTGCGCAGCAGGTTGGAGACGCTCTGGCGCAGCAGCACCGGATCCCCGGGGACCCGGGCGGGCAGCAGGTGGGTGGAGACGTGAAGGTGGCGCTCAGCGACCTCCGGAGCGATGAGGCCCAGGGCGTCACGGACCGTGGCCTCCATGTCCATGTCCTCGTGGGCCAGCTTGCCGGACTGGGCGTCGGCCAGGTCCAGCAGGGCGTCGATCGTCTCCCGGTTGGCGCGGTTGGTCTCCAGGACCCGGGTCAGTACCCGGCGCAGGTCCTCAGCCGAGGCCTGCGGGTCGGACAGGGCGACGTCGATCATCGTCTGCGTGGTGGCCAGGGGAGTGCGCAGCTCGTGGGAGGCGTTGGCCGCGAACCGGCGGTGGACGGAGAAGGACCGCTCCAGGGAGGCCAGCATGTTGTCGAAGGTGTCCGCCAGGTCGTGGATCTCGTCGCGCGGGCCGGACAGGTCCAGCCGCTGACTGAGGTCGCCCGAGGCGGCGCGCTTGGCCGCCGCATTCATCGAGGACAGCGGCTGCAGCATCCGCCCTGCCAGAATCCAGCCGACGGTCCCGGAGAGCACCACGAGCAGCGCCAGCGCGCCGACGGCCGAGCGCATGATGCTGCTGAGCAGATCGAACAGGTTCGTGTCCACCTTGGCGGCCTCGCCGACCTGCGAGACCGGCACGGCGGCGGTCTGCCCGACCGGGTCGCCGATCTGGATGCTCAGCGTGACGTAGCGCGTGTAGAAGTAGACCAGGGCGATGAGGACCACGCCGGCGGCCGTCACCATCCCGGCGTAGGTCAGGGTCAGGCGGGCCCGGATACTCAGGTGCCGGGCGCGACGCAAATGCTCCGTGCGGCCCGGCCGGGCCGCACGGGCGCCGGGGGTCTTACTGTCGGCGCCGGGCTGCGCCGCGTCGTCGGCCCGGGTCCCCGCAGCCGCCTGCCCGCTCATGCGCTGAACCTGTAGCCCGCGCCGGGGACCGTCTGGATCACGCGCGGCTCACCGAGCTTGCGACGCAGGTGGGAGATCGTCACCCGCGTGGAGTTGGTGAAGGGGTCGGCGTTGGCGTCCCAGGCCTTCTCCAAAAGCGTCTCGGCGCTGAGGACCCCGCCCTCGGCCTCCATGAGGACCTGAAGGACCGCGAACTCCTTGGGGCTGAGGTGAATGAAGTGCCCGTCGCGGTAGACCTCCCGGCGGAAGGGATCCAGGCGCACCCCGTGGGCCTCGAGGACCGGGGTGCGCGCCGGCTGGCTGCGTCGTCCCAGGGCCCGCAGCCGAGCCACCAGCTCGGGGAACTCGAAGGGCTTGGTGAGGTAGTCGTCCGCCCCCAGCTCGAAGCCGCCCACGCGCGCGTCCAGCGTCCGAGACGCGGTGAGCATGAGGACCCGCGTGCTGGGGTGGTCGCGCACCACCCGCCGGCAGACCTCGTCGCCGTGGACCACGGGCAGGTCCCGGTCCAGGACGATGATGTCGTAGTCGTTGACCGACACCTGCTCCAGGGCGCTGGCCCCGTCGCCGACGACGTCCACGGCCATCGCCTCACGCCGCAGCCCAGTGGCGATGGCCTCAGCCAGGTACTCCTCATCCTCCACGACGAGCACGCGCATCGCCCTGCCTCCTTCACTGTGGATTCTTTCGGCTGGTCCCTCAGCGAACCAGCCCCCGTGTTGCCACAACATAAGCGAATTTGTGAACCCCGTGGCAACACCGCTCCCGGTTGGCTGTTCCCCGAACGAACGGACGCCACCGCGCCCCGACCCACGTAAGCCGAAAGGACCCTCTCCCATGAAGCAGCCCCTCAACACCCGGATCCTCACCCGCGTTGCCACGGTGCTGACCTGCGCCGTGTGCGCCGTCGGCCTCATGACCGGATGCTCCCAGGGCTCGAAGGCGGACTCGGCCGCCTCCGCCTCCGCCACCAGCGGGGACGACTACCTGCTCAAGATGGCCAAGTGCATGCGTGACAAGGGCATCGATGTCTCCGACCCCGACGCCAACGGCAACGTGCAGTTCCCCGACAACGAGGCCGCCACCAAGGCCGCCCAGGAGTGCGAGCAGATCGTCGGCCCCGCCCCGGCACCGAGGACCCTCGCCAAGCCCGAGACGCAGCAGGACCTGGTCAAGGCCGCCGAGTGCCTGCGCAAGGAGGGCTACGACGTGCCCGACCCCGAGGCCGGCAAGGGCATCCAGATCAACGGTGACATCCCCCAGGACGTCATGAACAAGTGCTTCTCCCAGGTCGGGGGCAAGTGACACCGCGCCCTTGCGGGCGCCACCAGACCACAGGCTCGCGCGGCCAGGCCGCCGCGTAGACACACACTCAGACAGGCAGACACATGGATCAGACCACCACCTCCACGCAGGACGACGACGGCTCGACCGGCACCGCGGACAAGCCGGGCACGGCCCACCGCACCCGACGCCGGGCCTTCCTGGCCATGGGGGCCGCCGCGATCCTGGCGGCGGGCGCTGGTGCGGGCGCCTTCGCCTCCAGGTCGGGCCCCTTCGCGGCCAAGGCCAAGCCGACGACGTCGACCTTCAGCGGCGCCACCGATACCGTCACCAAGGGCGACCTCCAGGGGCAGACCTCGGTGTCGGGGACCCTGCGCTACTCCGACTCTCGCAAGTTCAAGTCGGGCTTCGAGGGCGTTCTCATCCAGGTGCCGGCCTCCGGGGCCGTCCTGACCCAGGGTGACGTCCTCTACCGCACCGGCAACGAGACCGCCTACCTCATGCGCGGCAACCTGCCCGCCTGGCGCAGCTTCGAGGCCGGCATGGAGGACGGCGAGGACATCCGCCAGCTCGAGACGGCCCTGCGGGACCTGGGGTACTTCGACTACGAGCCCGACGACCACTTCAGCTGGGCCACCACCAGCGCCATCCTGAAGTGGCAGAAGGACCTGGACCTGCCCCGGACCGGGACCCTCCCACTGGGACGGATCGTCTTCACCCCCGGGGACCTGCGCGTGGGGACGGTCACCGCCCGGGTGGGGGACCGCATCGCCGCCGACACCGAGCTCTTCGACGTCACCTCCACCACCCAGGTGGTCGACGCCAACATCAAGCTCTCCGATCAGAAGCTCGCCGTCGCCGGCACCGCCGTGACCATCAAGCTGCCCGACGCCAAGAAGACCGCCGGGAAGATCACCTCCGTGGGCACCCCCACCGAGAAGTCCTCCGGCTCCGGGTCCGGCGCCGGCTCGGGTGAGTCCAAGGAGCGGGTCATCCCCATCACCGTCACCCTCACCGACGCCTCGGCGACCACCAACTTCCAGGAGGTCTCCGTCACCGTCGACCTGCCCAGCGAGAAGCGCACGGGCGTTCTGTCGGTGCCGGTCGGGGCCCTGCTGGCCCTGAGCGCCGACCAGTACGGCGTCGAGATCGTCGAGGCCGGCGGCACCACCCGCAAGGTGCCGGTCACCATCGGGCTGTTCGCCGGCGGGCGCGTGGAGATCTCCGGTAAGGACATCTCCGAGGGACAGCGAGTGGTGGTGCCGCAGACATGAGCCGCATCCTGTCCCTGCGCGACGTGAAGCGCACCTACGGTGAGCCGCCCGTGGCCGCCTGCGCGGGCGTGAGCCTGGAGATCGACTACGGCGAGTTCGTCGCCATCGTCGGCCCCTCCGGCTCGGGCAAGTCCACGCTCCTCAACCTCATCGGCACCCTGGACCGGCCCAGCTCCGGCACCGTCGAGATCGACGGCGTCGACGTCGGCTCCCTGTCCGACGCCAAGCTCTCGGCCCTGCGGGCCAGCCGCATCGGCTTCGTCTTCCAGCAGTTCCACCTGGCAGACGGCGTCAACGCGGTCGACAACGTCGCTGACGGCCTGCTCTACAGCGGGATCCCCCGCTCCGAGCGGCGCCGGCGCGCCAGGGCCGCCCTGGAGCGCGTCGGCCTGGCCCACCGGCTCGACCACCGCCCCCACCAGATGAGCGGCGGCGAGCGCCAGCGGGTGGCCATCGCGCGGGCCGTCGTCGGCGAGCCCCCGCTGCTGCTGGCCGACGAGCCCACCGGGAACCTCGACTCCACCTCTGGGGCCTCGATCGTCGAGCTCCTCCACGAGCTCCACGCCCAAGGCACCACGATCATCGTCATCACCCACGACAACGAGCTGGCCGCCCAGCTCCCGAGGCAGATCGCCATCCGCGACGGCCGCATCGTGGGGGACTCAAGCCTGAAGGAGATCGTCCATGACGACGTCTACGCTCCGGCGTGACCGGTCCGCGGCCGAGCGGGCCGCCCGCGCCCCGGCCCGGCGGATCCAGCGCTCGCGGCTGCGTCTGGCCGACGTGCTGCGCCTGGGGGGCACCGGCATCAAGGCCCGCCCCACCCGCGCCTTCCTGTCCGCACTGGGGATCGCCATCGGTATCGCCGCCATGATCTCGGTGGTCGGCATCTCGGCCTCCAGCCGCGCCCAGCTCTCCGCCCAGCTCGACTCGCTGGGGACCAACCTGCTGACGGCCACCGCCGGCCAGGACCTGTTCGGCAACTCCTCCTCCCTGCCGCAGGACAGCGTCGGCAAGGTCCGCCTCATCGACAACGTCCAGAGCGCCTCGAGCACCGGGCTGGTCAAGAACTCGCTGGTCTACCGCACTCCGCTCATCGACAAGAACGCCTCCGGCGGCATCACCACCCTGGCCGCGGACAAGTCGCTGCTCGACGTCGTGGCCGGACAGGTGGACAAGGGCACCTGGCTCAACGAGGCCACCAGCAAGTACCCGGCCACGGTCCTGGGGCAGACGGCGGCCCAGCGCCTCGGCGTCGTCTCGCCGGGAACCAAGGTGTGGATCGGCGGGAACTGGTTCACCGTGGTCGGCATCCTCAGCCGGTGGTGCTGGCTCCCGAGCTCAACAACGCCGCCCTCATCGGTCAGGGCGTGGCCAGCGACCCTGCTGGGGCACGACGCCAAGCCGACGACGGTCTACACGCGCAGCCAGGACGCCGCCGTCCCCGACGGTGCGCAAGCTGCTGGCGCCGTCGATCTCGCCGCAGGCCCCCAATGAGGTCAAGGTCTCGCGCCCCTCGGACGCGCTGGAGGCCAAGAACGCGGCCGACAAGGCCTTCACCGGTCTGCTGCTGGGCGTGGGCTCGATCGCCCCTGCTCGTCGGCGGCATCGGGGTGGCCAACACGATGATCATCTCGGTGCTCGAGCGCCGTCGGGAGATCGGACTGAGGCGGTCCCTGGGGGCGATGCGCGGACACATCCTCGTGCAGTTCATGACCGAGGCGCTGCTGCTGGCCTCCCTGGGCGGTGCCCTGGGCTGCGTCATCGGGATCGGGGTGACCGCCGGGATGTCGGCCGCCAACGGTTGGCCCTTCACCCTGCCAGTGATCGCCGTCGTCGGCGGGCTGGGAGTCACCATCGCCATCGGTGCCCTGGCCGGCGTGTACCCGGCCGTTCGGGCCTCCCGCACTCCTCCGACCGCCGCGCTCAACGCGCAGTAGGCGGCCCCGCCGGCCCGAGGGGAGGCCGATGAGACGTCCCGGTGGGAGACGGCTGGGCCCCGCGGTGGCGGCACCGGACTGTGGCGGCCGGTGCTTGAAAGAGATGGGGAGAGCCCAGCTGACCGGGAACGCGTGAGGGCCCCGCACTGAATGGTGCGGGGCCCTCACTCCTGCGATCAGAAGACCGCGGTGCCTGTGGGTAGGCAGGCTCTCAGCCGGGTCACTCCGTGCCGAGCTTGCCGTCGACGGCGTCGCGGGCGGCGTCGATCTTGTCGTCGTACTTGCCGCCGGTCGCCTTCTTGGCAGCGCCGGCTGCGGCGTCCAGCGCCTTGTCGCTGATCGCCTCGGCCTTGTCGGAGCTGAGAGCGTCACCGGCCTTCTTCGCCAGGTCATCAAGTCCCATCTGTGTCTCCTTCCGTCGGGTGGCCAGACGTCGGATGACGACGGCCTCGCCTGAATAGTGCCAGGTTTGCGCACCCGCGTCATCTGAGGCTGGGCTCGGCCGCGGGATCTGCGGGAGGGACCCTCCGGGAGGGAGGCGCCCTCCCGGGTGGGAGGGGCCACGGCGCTGCCGAGGGACACTCACGCGGCCGGGGACTTTTTCCTCTCAGCCGGGGGCATTCGACGCCGTCGGGGACCGGAATCCTGTCCCCGCACGCGCAGGACGCCCCCGTAGGGAAGTATCCGCACCCCTACGCGCGCAATGTCCCCGGCTGTTCTGGGTGGTGTCAGCGGTGCCGGGCTTCACCACTGCCAGGTGGGGCGGGCGGGGAGCCTGCGGCGTCGGCCAGCAGGACGGCCTCGCGCACGCGGCGGGTCAGGAGGGACAGGACGAGCCGGTAGGAGTCCTCGACCATGGCGGTGGCCTCGTCCGCTTGGTAGTCGGGGCTGGTGAGGTCGATGCTCACCCAGTGCCGCTTGGACTGGTGGAAGCCCGGCTCCACCCACTCGAAAGCGGCCCGCACGGCGACGACGTCCTCAGGGTCGAGCTTGACGTTGGCCAGGAGGCGGCCGTCGGTGTGGGGTATGAGCAGCAGGAAGAGGCGGGGGCCCACCGAGGCGACAGGGATGTCCCACTCGGGCTTGTGCCCCGCCCAGGCACCCGGCAGCGTGGCCGCCTTGGCCAGGAGCTCGTCGCGCCGGGCAGCCACGGTGGCCTCGTCGACGCGCGTGGAGGACCCGTCGGGGCGAGGGTTGCGGCGGAGCGGTGTGGTCATCGACGTCGAGCCTACGTGCTCCCCACGGCTGGGGGACATCCTGCGCGTGCGGGTGCAGGAATTTCCGGCCGGGGACATCCTGCGCGTGCGGGGACGGGATTGCTGTCCCCGACGGCGTCGAATGCCCCCGGCCGCAGAGGAAAAGTCCCCGGCCGCGTGGAGTGTCCCCGGCCGGAGTGACACGCGCGGTGCTCAGTGGATCGTCTCGAGGATGGTTGTCTTCAGCTCATCGATGGACTGACCGCTGGAACCGGCGTTGACGGAGATGATGGCGTACTTCCCCTTCTCCTTGGTGGGGGTTGCGATGAGGGCGCCGTTGATCGTCTGGCCCCCGATGTTCGCGGTGTAGTTGAGCACGGCCGCCTCGCCATTGGCGGTCTGCTCGGTGGAGTAGCCGGTCGAGGTCGCACCGGGGATCGAGGTGAGGGCAGGGCTCAGCTCGGCCTCGGTCAAGGGCTTGGTGGCGGGAATGGTGGTCTTGGAGACGTTGGCGTTGCCGAGGTAAGGAGTGAAGCCGTCGTCGGGGGCCTTGTAGTAGACGTCGGATGTAGCGTCGAGGGGGGTGGCCTGCCAGCCCTCGGGCACCGCGAAGGTGATGCCGACGGTGGGGGCGGTGACCTCCTGGTAGCCCGCGGGTGTCGCCTTGGGCAGGTCGCTCTGCGTGGCGCTGGCGCTGGCGGAGGCCTTGTCGTCACCCTTGTCGGTCTTGTCCGCCTCGGCGTCCTTCTTGCTGTCCTTGGCGTCGCCCTTGTCTGATTCTGCCGAGCTGTCGGAGGCGGCCGACTTGGAGGAGTCGGAGCCCTCAGTGCTCTGAGAGCAGGCGGTCAGAATAGGGGCGGCTGTCAGGGCGAGGCCGGCCAGCAGGGTCGCAGCGGTGCGTACGGGTTTCATGATGCTCCAGTGTGTGAGTGCGAGTGTGATCCCTAGGGCATCACATTCTGGTGGGAACGCACGATGGGGATGCTTCCCCATCGTGGACTGAAGGAGGGCTCGCGCCACTGGGCTGTGACAGGCCCGCTGTCGCCTCTGTCCGTCAGTGGGCCGTCGTGAGGATGGTGGACACGATGGTGTCGACCTCCTCGGCGCTGCCGGCCGTCACGGCGATGCGCACGTAGGTGCCCGACGACGTCGGAACGGCGATGACTGCACCGGCCGTCTGGGTGCCCTGAACCTGCGCGGTGGAGGTGTCAACGGCGGCCTGCCCGTAGGTGGACGGCTTGGTGGAGTAGCCAGTCGGCGTGCCTCCCTGCCGGGTGATGATCTCATCCAGGCTCGCCTGAGACGGGGGCGTGGAGGAGGTCTCGGCCTCCTTGGCGACCGCGACGCTGTTGAAGGACAGGCCACCGCTCTGCGAGAACCGGCCGTAGAAGGCGTCGGTGCTGCTCAGGCGCTGGGTGAGAGTGGACGGATCCACCCCCTGGGCCCGGGCGAGCAGCGCCTTCTGGGCCTCGGGAAGGGCGTTGAGGTCCTCCCAGTCCTCGGGGATCGCGAAGGTGAGGCCGGAGGTCGGTGCGGTGACCGCCTGGTGCCCCGCCGGGATGGAGGGGGAGACGCTGCCGGAGGCGCTCGCGCCGCCCCCGCTCGACGACGTCGCCGCGGCCGCGGGGCCCGAGCCGGTCGCTGTCGCTGCGGCCGAGCCCGCCGACGAGGGGCTGGTCTGCGAGCAGCCCGTCAGGATGAGGATGGTGGCCAGAGCCAGGATGGCGCGCGTGGTTCTCATGATGTCTCCGGGGTGAGGACGGGGTCGTGACGCGACCATAGCGGTGTCGTGGAACAACGGTGTTTCAAGCGGTTGGTTGGCATGTTGCGGGTCGGCGCGATGACCGGCTGGAATGTCACCGGCAGCACCCCGAGGAGTAGCCCACGTCACTGCCGGTCCCAGAAGTTGAGTGGAATAGACTCAACTCTGCGAAGGTTGTGGTGACCAGAAGACGCAACACGTGACTACCTCTTGAAGGAGATCCGCATGGACACCAACTACACCACCAAGTCGCAGGAGGCGATCTCCGGGCGCGATGCAGGCCGCCGCCGCGGCCGGCAACCCCCAGATCGAGCCCGCGCACCTGCTCGTTGAGCTCCTCTCCCAGCCCGACGGCGTCGCCGCCGGACTCCTGGCCGCGGTCTGCCCCGACGCGGCGGCCCGCCAGGCCGTCGGCGCCTCCGCGCGCCGCATCCTCACCCAGCTGCCCGCCTCCTCGGGCTCCTCCATGACCCAGCCTCAGCCCTCGCGCTCCCTGCTGGCCGCCCTGGAGGCCGCCTCGACGGTCGCCAAGGAGCTGTCTGACGAGTACATCTCCACCGAGCACCTGCTCATCGGCCTGGCCAAGGGCGACACCTCCGGCTCCGCCCCCACCGTGGCCCGCATCCTGGCCGACGCCGGCGCCACCCCGGAGGCCCTCATCGAGGCCCTGCCCCAGGTCCGCGGCTCCTCCCGCGTCACCTCCGCCAACCCCGAGGGCACCTACAAGACCCTCGAGAAGTACGGCACCGACCTCACTGAGGCCGCCCGCGAGGGCCGCCTCGACCCGGTCATCGGCCGCGACGCCGAGATCCGCCGCGTCGTGCAGGTCCTGTCCCGGCGCACCAAGAACAACCCCGTCCTCATCGGTGAGCCCGGCGTGGGCAAGACCGCCGTCGTCGAGGGGCTGGCCCAGCGCATTGTTGCCGGTGACGTCCCCGAGTCCCTGCGAGACAAGCGCCTCATCTCTCTGGACCTGTCCGGGATGGTGGCCGGCGCCAAGTACCGCGGTGAGTTCGAGGAGCGCCTCAAGGCCGTCCTCAAGGAGATCAAGGACTCCGACGGTGAGGTCATCACCTTCATCGACGAGCTGCACACCGTCGTCGGCGCCGGCGGCGGCTCCGAGGGCGCCATGGACGCCGGCAACATGCTCAAGCCCATGCTGGCCCGCGGCGAGCTGCGCATGGTCGGCGCCACCACCCTGGACGAGTACCGCGAGAACATCGAGAAGGACCCCGCCCTGGAGCGCCGCTTCCAGCAGGTCTTCGTCGGTGAGCCCAGTGTCGAGGACACCGTGGCGATCCTGCGCGGCATCGCCCCCAAGTACGAGGCCCACCACCAGGTGACCATCTCCGACGGCGCCCTCGTGGCGGCCGCGACCCTCTCCGACCGCTACATCACCGGTCGCCAGCTGCCCGATAAGGCCATCGACCTGGTCGACGAGGCCGCCTCCCGGCTGCGCATGGAGCTCGACTCCAGCCCCGTCGAGATCGACGAGCTGCGCCGCCGCGTGGACCGCATGCGCATGGAGGAGGCCTACCTGGACGAGTCCATCGAGGACGTCTCCAAGGCCGACCCCGGCCGACGTCGAGCGCCTCGAGCGCCTGCGCGCCGAGCTGGCCGACGCCTCCGAGGAGCTGGCCTCGCTCAACGCCCGCTGGGAGGCCGAGAAGGCCGGCCACAACAAGGTCGGTGAGCTGCGCGCCGCCCTGGACGAGATGCGCACCCGCGCCGACCTGGCCGAGCGCGAGGGCAACTTCGAGGAGGCCGGCCGCCTGCGCTACGGCGACATGCCCGCCCTGGAGCGCCAGATCCGCGAGGCCGAGGCCGCCGACGACGCCGCCGAGCAGACCGCCGGTGAGCCGATGATCGCCGAGCAGGTCGGTGCCCCCGAGATCGCCGAGGTCGTGGGTTCCTGGACTGGCATCCCCGTGGGCAAGCTCCTCCAGGGGGAGACCGAGAAGCTCCTGACCATGGAGGACGTCATCGGCGAGCGCCTCATCGGGCAGAAGGCCGCCGTGGCCGCCGTGGCCGACGCGGTGCGCCGCTCGCGGGCCGGCATCTCCGACCCCGACCGCCCCACCGGCTCCTTCCTCTTCCTGGGCCCCACGGGCGTGGGCAAGACCGAGCTGGCCAAGGCCCTGGCCGAGTTCCTCTTCGACGACGAGCGCGCCATCGTGCGCATCGACATGTCCGAGTACTCCGAGAAGCACTCCGTGGCGCGCCTCGTGGGTGCCCCTCCCGGGTACGTCGGCTACGAGGAGGGCGGCCAGCTCACCGAGGCCGTGCGGCGTCGGCTCTACTCCGTGGTCCTGCTCGACGAGGTCGAGAAGGCCCACCCGAGGTCTTCGACATCCTCCTGCAGGTGCTCGACGACGGCCGCCTCACCGACGGCCAGGGGCGCACGGTCGACTTCCGCAACGTCATCCTCGTGCTCACCTCGAACCTGGGCAGCCAGTTCCTCACCGACCCGCTCACCAGCCCCGAGGAGAAGCGCAACGGGGTCATGAGCGTGGTCCAGGCCTCCTTCAAGCCGGAGTTCCTCAACCGCCTCGACGACATCATCATCTTCGAGGCCCTCTCCAAGGAGGAGCTGGGTGAGATCGTCGAGATCCAGCTGGCGCGCATCGCCAAGCGCCTGACGGACCGGCGCCTGAACCTGGAGGTCACCGACGCCGCCCGCAGCTGGCTGGCCGACGAGGGCTACGACCCCGCCTACGGGGCCCGGCCGCTGCGCCGCCTCGTCCAGCGCGAGATCGGCGACCGCCTGGCCCGCATGCTGCTGGCCGGGGAGGTCCTCGACGGGCAGAAGGTCGTCGTCGACAAGGTTGACGGCTCCGAGGGGCTCACGCTGCGGGCCGAGGGTGAGGCGCACCTGCCGTCGGCCTCCTCGGCGGCGTCGCCGGCCTGAGCCCGGAATCCGACTGACCCGACCGCCTGAAGCGCAGGCTGTGACACGCCAGTGACAGGCCAGTGATGAGGGGCGGGCCCACCTGAGTGGTGGGCCCGCCCCCTTCGTGCTGCCGGTTCACGCTGCCGGCGGCGTCACGCGCCTCAGCTGGGCTGGTTGTCCTGGGTGGGCCAGGCGTTGTACACGCAGCCTCCGGCCAGGTCGTGGCTCTGCTGAGCCATGAGCGGGGCCTTGAGGCCGGCCCCGGCGCAGAACTCGTGCTCGTGGCCGAGGAAGTGGCCCACCTCGTGGTTGGTGACGTAGGTGCGGTAGGAGTCGACGTCGGGGTAGGTCACGGCGCCCCAGTTCCACCGGTCGGAGTTGATGACCACGTTGTCCCCGTTGCGGCAGCTCCACATGCCGCCGGTGTCCAGTGGTGAGCACAGGGCGTCGGCGCTGGGCGGCGTGGCGATGTTGAAGGTGAAGTCCGCGCTCGCGGGGTCGGCCACCGGCTGGAAGGAGGTGTTCTGCGCGGTGGGCCAGCCGCGCTCGTCATTGAGGATGCGCTCCACGATGGGGGCCGCCGTCGCGGCGTCGACATGCGTGCCGCCCTCGACCCGCAGCACGTAGCGGTAGACGGTGGCGGCCGCGGGCCGGGAGACGGGCACGGCCGGTGCGATGGTCCAGCTGCCGTTGCCGACGGCGCCCGGAGTGCGCGAAGCCCTCGGAGTCCAGCTGCGGGGACGGCAGCGCCGAGGCCGACGGCGTCGGTGAGGCGGAGGGGGCGGCCGAGGCCGTGCGGGTGGCGGACGCCCGAGCGGAGGACTGGGCCGTGGCCTTGGCCGGGGTTGAGGACTGGCGTGCGGAGGAGCCCAGCGGCAGGGCGAAACCGGGGTGGAGCCCCCAGACCCGCAGTCCGACGACGATCAGGGCCAGCGCCACGACGAAGGTCGTGCCGTACAGGAGCCGGTTGCGGGCGCGACGCCGACGTCGCTCCCGGCGGGCGATGGTGAGGGCTCGCCGGCTGGCGGGATCGGGTGCGTCCGACGCAGGGCTCTGCGGGAGGGCCGGCCCTCAGGGGCTGCGTCGATGACCGGCGGACGTTCGACGGCGTCCAGATGCCGACGACGAGGCGCGGCCGGGGCGGGAGGGGCGCCGCGGCGGCTGCGGGGTCGAAGGACGCATACGACCATCGTAGGGGCGCACGCCCGACCAACCCGCCGGGAGGCACCCCTGCGCGCCCAAGGTCACACGCGGCGTCGAGGCGCCGGCAGGCCTCATGGTCGGCGTCCAGCGGGCTTCTCGGTGCCTCCGGCCGCGCCGCCGGGTGACGGTGGGCGAGAAGGAGATCAGAGCGGGGTGGATCTGCTCGTCGTTGGAAGAGGTTCGCGGAATGTATTTGAACCGGAAACAAGAATCTCACAAGTGTTATGCAACTGTGACCATCGGGGTGCTGCACTGCGAACCTGGATGAAATCACAAAGAGCCTGGGTGGCGACGGGAGGTCGTGGCGGCCAGCAATCCCAGCAGCCCCAACAGACCGCGTGGTCGGGGAACTCTGTGCTGGTAGGAGCCGGTTAATTGTGTGAAAACCGAGACCAAGTCGTCACTCACGTCACGGGGAGGGCACGTGGAGGTCACACTTGAGCGGATTATTCCGATGAGGGCCTTTCTGCCTTGCAATTCCCTTACTGGAAGGTGCCATGATGCGGCCATGAACACTGTCAGTACCCCGACTTCGCCCCAAGCTGCCCCGGCTAGGCGGCGCGGACCCGGGCGCCCCCGAGCGGGCAGCGAGGACAAGCGAGCACGCATCCTCAATGAAGCCGTGGTTCTCTTCGGAGAGCACGGGTATGCCGGCACCTCCCTGGCCGACATCGCCAACGCGGCAGACATTTCCAAGGCCGGACTCCTGCACCACTTCTCCTCCAAAGGACGAGCTCTTCTGCAAGGTGCTGGAGCGCCGCGACCGCGAGGACGCCCTGAGCATTCTCGTGGAGTCCCCGGCCGGCGAGGGCGACACCGTTGAGGCTCCCGTCGACACCATCGGCAACCTGGACACCCTCGACGTCGCGGGTGCCTCCGACCTGGACGGCAACCCCTGGGCCCTGCTGGAGCGCTACATCGAGCTGCTCGAGCGCAACGTCGCCCACCGGGACCTCACGGCGATCTACACCGCGACGGCGGTCTCGGTCCTCGATGCCGAGCACCTGCGCACCGGTGGATGGCCAACCACCTCAACAGCGCCGTCGAGCGCTTCGAGTCCAGCTTCGAGGCCGGCAAGACCGCCGGGCTCGTGGACCCGAAGATGCCCTCGCGCCTCGTGGCGCGCAGCCTGGTCGCCCTCATCGATGGCCTCCAGCTGCAGTGGCTGTGCTCGACGACGCCCGGGACGGCCGCTGCGGAGTCCCTGTCCACCGACCTGGTGGCGGAGATCCGCCTCTACGCCGACTGCCTGCGCAGCCAGTGGGAGGTCCAGGAGACTCCGGAGACCCCTCAGCGCCCCAAGGCCGCCTGACGGTCAGAGGCACTGCGTCGCCCTGGGCTCGGCGCCTCCACGAATCCTCATCAGAATCCCTATCCATCCCATCCGGCTCGGGAACCTCGTGTTCCCGAGCCGGTCCTGTCCTCGGGGTGCTGGTGGTGAGTGGGGCACGCCTGATTCCGACCTGATTCAGCGGTCCGCCCACAGCAGCAGGTGCGGGGTGATCGAGGCCAGGTCCGGGACGACGACGAGGCCGGGGTCGGCCGGGAAGTGCTTGGTCGCCCCGATCTGCACCACGTGGATCCCGTTGCCCCGGGCCGAGGCCGCCCCCGTGGGGGAGTCCTCGACGACGACGCAGTCCTGGGGGCGCAGGTCGAGACGCTCGACCGCGGTGGCGTAGGGCAGTGGATCCGGTTTGGCACCGACGCCGTCGTCACCGGTGACCAGGACGGCGAAGACGTCGCCGAGCGCGGAGGCCACCTTCTCGACGATCCGGCGCGGTGAGGCCGAGACGATTCCCTGGGCCAGCCCCACCTCCGACAGCGCCGAGGTGATCCGCAGCGCCCCGGGCAGCAGGGGAGGGGCGGCGCTCACGGAGGCCTCGACGTCGTGCGCGATCGCCTCGAAGACCTCCTGTGTGGCCGGATCGTCCCAGGAGCGGGTGGCGCCGGTGGCGGCAATGAGCTCGCGGGCCTGACGGATCGAGGCTCCCGTCATCTGGGCGACGAGCTCGGGGCGCGGGTCGCCGCCCAGGGCCTGGCAGTGGTGGATGAAGGCCTCGTCCCAGAAGGGCTGGGAGTCCATGAGGGTGCCGTCCATGTCCCACAGGACAGCGCGCACCGTGAAGTTGGGAGTGGGGGATGGCGTCATGAGAAATAGCCTAACCGGAGGGTGTCGTGGCGCACAGGGGCCGGGCGCGCAGTCTCATGACCCGCCTTCCGGCGCTCGGGGTTATGCGCTGCGTCGTCGTCCTGGCAGACTGCCGTCAGGACGCCTGGTGGTGCACGTGCCGGAACCCTACGGGGTGTGCAGGTGGCGGTGCAGCCGGAGGGGCCGGAAGGAGAGCGGGTGGGCGACACCTACAGGACCACGATGGCGGACGTGGCCAAGGCGGCCGGCGTCTCGCGCACCACGGTGTCCTTCGTGCTCAACAACCGCGACGGGGCTCGTATCCCATCGCAGACCCGTGAGCGCGTCAAGCAGGTGGCTGCCGAGCTCGGGTACCGCCCACACGGCGGGGCGCGGGCCCTGGCCTCGCGCCGAACCTCCCTCATCGGCCTGGTCTCCGAGATCGTCACCAGTCCCTTCGCGGCCGCCACGATCCGCGGGATCCAGGACACCGTCCGGGCCGCCGGCTACACCCTGTTCATCGTGCCGACCTCGACGGAGGCCACCGTGGATGGTGAGGCCTTCGAGACGCTGCTGAAGTCCCGGGTCGAGGGGATCATCTACGCCACCGGCTGGAACTGCCGGGTTCGCATGCCGGCGCAGGCCCGCGAGATCCCCACTGTCCTGGTCCACTGCGTCGACCCGGTCTCCGGTCTTCCCTGCGTGCGCCCTGACGAGGAGCAGATGGGGCGCCTGGCTGCGCAGGCGCTCTTGGAGGGCCATCACCGCGATATCGGTGTCATCGAGCTCGACCCCAACGACGGTGAGGCCGCTCCGGGGCGGCGCGTCGGCTGCCGGACCTACCTGGAGCAGGCCGGCATCCCCTGGAGCACCGTGCACGTGGCTGTCGGCCACGGCACCGCCCGAGACGGGTATGCGGCCGCCTCCCGCCTCCTGACGGACCATCCCTGGCTGACCGGGCTGGTGTGCGGCAACGACTGCATGGCGATGGGCGCCTATGCCGCGATCCGTGAACAGGGGCTGAGGGTGCGTGAGGACGTGGCCGTCATCGGGATCGACGACCAGGAGCTCATCGCCGACCAGGTCCATCCGGCCCTGACGACGGTCGCGCTGCCCTTCGAGGAGATGGGGCAGGTGGCCGTCTCCCACCTGCTGGCCCTCATGGAGGGCGAGGAGGTGCCCGCTGAGACGCTCCTGCCGGGCACGATCATCCGTCGCTCCTCGGCCTGACAGCGCATCGCGCCGCCTCTGCGGCCGGGGACAATGTGCGCGTACGGGTGCGGAACCTCCCGGCGGGGACATGCTGCGCCGTCGGGGACAGGATTCCGGTCCCCGACGGCGTCGAACGTCCCCGACCGCAGGGGAATGTCCCCGGCCGTGAGGGAGGCTCTGCCGCTCAGGAGTGCCGACGGCGCAGGTGCAGCGTGTAGGCGCCGGTCGCGGCGGCGGCCGCCCCCAGAGCGCCCAGGGTCAGGGAGGCGCCGGTGCGGGCCAGCGGGAACCGGGCGGAGGCACTCTTGCCGGCCGCAGCGGCGGTGGGGCTCGCCGACGCCGCAGCCGCCTTCGCCTGGCCGCGGGCCGGCCCCTGGACGGCGGGCTTGCCGGCCCCGGGGGAGTCGGGGCCCTCGGCCGGGGCGCCGGCGTCCTGGACGGAGCCCAGGTGCCACAGGCTCAGGGAGCCCAGATGCGCCGTGCCGCCCTCGGCGTAGAGCGAGACCCCCGTGGCGTCCTGTTCGGGGTAGACGGTCTGGGTGATGACGGGAGTGCCGTCGGCCGCGAAGACCTCCACGGAGTGGGCGTCAACAATGACGCGCAGGTGGACCTGTCCCTTGCTGTCCGGTGACAGCGGCGCGGTGGAACGACCCGGGAACTTCGGGGAGAAGTCGGTGACCCCGGAGTGGGTGCGGTCCACGACGAGCTGCTTGGCCTGGGAGTCATAGCCGATGAGCGTGTACTGCTCGCCGTTGTCGAGGACCTTGAGACCGGCGAAGGAGGAGGCGCCGGAGCTCAGGTCCACACTGATGTCCAGGGAGGTGCCCTGAGCGGCCTGTCCGAGGGAGGTCACGCCCACCGGGATGTCGGTGTCCTTCCGGGTGAGCTCCTGGCCGGTGCGCAGGGACTCCAGCGCGGTGACGGGCCGAGCGGTCAGGCGCAGCGTGCCGTCCACCCGGGTCAGTCCCATCTCGCGCACCGTCGACATGGCGGTGCGCCAGGTGGTGGTGGGCAGGTCGCGCACGTAGGCCCAGTTGCTCATCCAGCCCACCTGGTAGCGCTTGCCGTTGGGGACGTTGTCCCAGGTGACGGCCGCGTAGTAGTCCTTGCCGTAGTCCAGGCGCGGGACGACGTCGGCCCCGGAGAAGGCCTTCGTGTCCGACTGGAGGATCTGGTCGACCATGAGGTGGCCCCAGTCCTCGGCGTTGCCGTTGTGGTCCTCGATGACGAGCCGGGCCTTGCGGCCCTTGTAGGCCGCCACGTCCATGCTCGTCCACTCCAGGGTCCCGGAGTTGTTGCCGGTGGCGGAGGCGACGACCTTGCCGTCCACGACGAGGTTGACGGAGGTGTTGTCCGCGATGGGGGAGGCCTTCTTGTCCGAGGCGCGCACCTCGTCCAGGAGGATGTGTCCCCAGGGACCGGTGGCCGTGTCGGTGACGACGATCTGAGCGGACTTGCCCTTGAGGTCGCTGACGTCCCAGCTCTGCCAGTTGAGCTCCTCCAGGTTGCGGCCGGTGGCCGAGCGCACCACCTTTGCCGTCAACGACCAGCTCGACGACGCTCACTCCGGAGCCCCCGTCGGCGCCGCCCTCGGGGCGCGGGTTGTTGCCGCCGCCCATGAGGAGGTTGAGGTAGGCGGAGTCGATGGTGAAGGTCGGCGAGGTCGCGGTGCCGGTAGTGGCATCCGAGCCCTGCCCGGTGGCGGCGTCGAGATAGGTGTTGAGCAGCCCGGCGCTGGAGTGGTTGACCAGCGGCTGCTGGCCGGGGGTGGCGCCCTGAGGGGGCGTGGCCCCGAAGGCGTTGCCCTTCACGGTCCAGCCCTCCCAGGAGCCGTCGAAGCCGGCCAGGAGCCTTCCGCCGCCGTTGTCGCCGGTGGCCTGCGGGTTGTAGGGGTGCTTGCCGCCGGCGGTGCGCAGGTTGATGTAGGACGAGGAGACCGTGAACTCATCCGAGGTCAGCGTGCCGGTGTCGGCGTCGCCGCTGCCGAAGGAGTCCACGTAGGCCTTGCCCTGGTGGCCGGGCAGGTCCCCGGTGGCCGGGCCCGAGCCGAAGGCGGCGCCGTCGGCCTTCCAACCGGCGTAGCCGTTCTCGAAGTCGGCCAGGGTCGTGCCCTCCTCGCCGGTGTAGTGGGGAATCTCGTCGGGGGTGAAGGTGGTGCCGTCCCAGCTGCCCACGAAGTACTGGGCGGAGTCGGCCACCGTGACCACGAGGACCCACTTGACCTCCTTGGAGCTGCCGTCGACCGGCAGCGGGAAGAAGTCCGGGCACTCCCACACCGCCGAGGTGATGCCCTCCCCGCCGAAGCTGGACTGCTCGGTCCAGTGGATGAGGTCGGGGGAGGAGTAGAAGGAGACCCGGTGCTCGGTGGCGTGGGAGACCACCATGGTCCAGCGTCCCGGAGGTCTGGTCCCAGAACACCTTCGGGTCGCGGAACTCCTTGGAGCCGATGTCCAGGACCGGGTCCCCGTTGTTGTACAGGTTCCAGGTGCGGCCCTTGTCCGTGGAGTAGGCCAGGGACTGGGACTGGTTGCCGCCGACGTCGGCCCGCGTCCACACCGCGACCATGGCCGGGTTGTCCCGGGCTGCCCAGGCCGGAGGTGTTCTTGGTGTCGATGACCGCCGATCCGGAGAACACCCCGTACTGCGAGGTGTGCGGGATCGCCACCCCCAGCTCCTGCCAGTGGACCAGGTCCTTGGAGACGGCGTGGCCCCAGGACATGTTGCCCCAGTCCGAGCCCTCGGGGTTGTACTGGTAGAACATGTGGTACTCGCCGTCGTAGTAGACGAGCCCGTTGGGGTCGTTCATCCAGTTCTTCTGGGGGGTGTAGTGGCTCTGCGGGCGCCACCGCTCGCCGGACTGGTCGGCCTTCGGGGCCGTCGGTGCGTTCGGTGCGGCGGAGGCCGGTCGGGCCTGGCCGGAGGCGGCTGCGGGCATGGAGGTCAGCGTAGAGGCGGCCGCCAGCAGGCAGAAGGCGGTCAGGGCGCTGAGTGCTCGGGTGGTCCGACTCATGTGCTGTCCTCCGGGAAGCGGGCTCGGCGTGAACGAGGGTGGGCGCCGTTGCGAGGGCGGAGGTGTATCGAGGGGCTGTCGCCCCGTTTCCTACGCCGATCCGATAACGCGCGTTAGCGCCAGTATTAAATTACGCGGCCCCTCGATGCTGAGCAAGCACCCGGGGGTCATTCCCGATCAGCATCGGGGACGTCTCAGGGTGCTCCCCGATAGTCGGTGGCGGGCCTCATCGGCCAGACTGTTTGCCATGACGCAGCAGCAGTACCCCGGTCAGTTCAGCCAGTCCGCCCGCTCCGAGGGCGCGGGCGCCGCCTCCGGTCGGACGGGCGAGTTCTTCCGTTTCCGCGACTCCCTGCCCCGCCGCTCCCGCGAGCACCGCATTCTCGGTGGTGTTTGCGGGGGGCTGGCCGAGGCCTGGAACATGCCTGTCACCGCGGTGCGCGTCGGGGTGATCCTGGCCAGCTTCCTGCCCGGCCCCATGTTCCTGGTCTATGTCGGAGCCTGGTGCCTCATGCTCGACGAGCCCGCCCCCGCCCAGTACTGACTGTTCTCAGCCTGCCCGGGCGGGTCCGAGCCGACTGGCCCGGGCCGTGACAGTCGTTCGGAGACCTTTAGCGCTTCGGTAACACGACCCGTACCAGACTCACGACTACCGATATCGGCCGAGGACGTCGACGTCTTCGGCCCCGTAGAAAGAAAGGTAATGGCTGTCTCTTCGCTCTCCTCAATGCTTCTCTCCTGCCGTCTGTCCATCACTCGTTTTCTCCTGACGCATGCCCGTCCCTGCTGCCATCGGTTCCAGGCGGCGCCTCGGGGCCACGCGTGAGCGATGGGCTGCGCCCGCCTCGCCACCCCCGGTTCCACGGGTGACGCGGCGGGCGCAGCGTGCTGCTGAGTGGGGGTCGTCGATGCATACGGGGGCAGAGCTCCTGCTCCTGCACGCATCGAGTGCCCCGGTCGCGAAATGAGGGCGGCGGCTTCGCGGGAAGGCGCCGTCGATGGGAGGATCGAGCCGTGACCGACACCGTGAATGCCGCAGCGACCGACATCGAGTTCCTCTCCGCCTACGACCAGGGCTTCGCCCGCGTCGCCGCCGTCACCCTGCCGGTGGTGCCCGTCGACCCGGCCGCCAACGCCGCCGCCATCATCGAGCAGGCCCGCGCCCTGGCCGAGGATGGCGTCTGCCTGGCCGCCTTCCCCGAGCTGTGCCTGACGGGCTACGCCATCGACGACCTCCTGCTGTCCGACGTCCTGCTGTCCGACGTGCTCACCGCCATCGAGACCCTGCGCGCCGCCAGCGCCGACCTCCTGCCCTCCCTCGTCGTCGGCGCGCCCCTGCGCCTGGGCGACCGCCTCTACAACTGCGCCCTGGTCATCCAGGGCGGGCGGGTGCGCGGCGTCGCCCCCAAGTCCTATCTGCCCACCTACCGGGAGTTCTACGAGAAACGGCACTTCGCCCCCGGCGACGCCCTGCCCGCCGGGGTGGAGAGCATCGAGCTGCCCGGTGTGCTCAGCGGTTCCGACGGCGCCGAGAGTGCCGGCAGTGCCGGCACTGCCGAGCCGGTCGCCCGGGTCCCCTTCGGGGCGAACCTCCTGTTCGAGGTCGAGGACGTTCCCGGCCTGACCTTCCACGTCGAGGTCTGCGAGGACATGTGGGTGCCCGTCCCGCCGTCGTCGCTGGCGGCGCTGGCCGGGGCGACGGTCCTGGTCAACCTCTCCGGCTCGCCCATCACGGTGGGGCGGGCCGAGGACCGTGAGCTGCTGGCCCGCTCCTCCTCGGCCCGGGGGCTGGCCGCCTACGTCTACGCCGCCGCCGGGCAGGGCGAGTCCTCCACGGACCTGGCCTGGGACGGTCAGACCCTCGTCTACGAGAACGGCGAGCTGCTCGGCACCACCGAGCGCTTCCCCGACGGGCCGCGCGTCACCGTCGTCGACGTCGACATCGAGGGCCTGCGCGCCGAGCGCCTGCGCCAGGGGACCTTCGCTGACAACGCCCGCACCCTGAGCTCCCCGGTCGCCGGCGGACCGGCCCGCGGCCACCACCTTCACCGATCCGGCGGCCTTCCGCCGCATCCGGATCAGCGCCGCCGACCTGACCGCCCCGCGCACGGACATCGGCCTGCGCCGCCGCGTGGACCGCTTCCCCTTCGTGCCCGACGACCCGGCCCGACTCGCCCAGGACTGCTACGAGGCCTACAACATCCAGGTGGCCGCCCTCGTCCAGCGCCTGGGGGCCATCGGCAACCCCAAGATCGTCATCGGCGTCAGCGGCGGCCTGGACTCCACCCACGCCCTCATCGTGGCCGCACGCGCCATGGACCGCCTGGGCCGGCCCCGCTCCGACATCCACGCCATCACCATGCCCGGCTTCGCCACGAGCGCCGGCACGCGCCGCAACGCCGAGGACCTCGCCGTCGGCCTGGGCTGCACCTTCGAGGAGCTCGACATCCGGGCCACCGCCACCCAGATGCTCACCGAGATGGGCCACCCCTACGGCGAGTACGCCCGCACCGGGGTCCTGCCCGAGGGAGCGAGCGAGCGGGACCTCTACGACGTCACCTTCGAGAACGTCCAGGCGGGCCTGCGCACCGACTTCCTCTTCCGCATCGCCAACCACCGCGGCGGCATCGTCCTGGGCACCGGGGACCTCTCCGAGCTCGCCCTGGGCTGGTGCACCTTCGGGGTGGGCGACCAGATGGCCCACTACGGCGTCAACGCCGGCATCCCCAAGACCCTCATCCAGCACCTCATCCGCTGGGTGGTCGCCGAGGAGCTGTTCGACGACGCCGTCGGCCGCACGCTGCTGTCCATCCTGGACACCGAGATCAGCCCCGAGCTGGTGCCGGCCGGGGCCGGCGGCGCCATCCAGTCCACCCAGGCCAAGATCGGCCCCTACGCCCTGCAGGACTTCACCCTGTGGCACGTGCTGCGCCGCGGCTCGCGCCCCAGCCGCATCGCCTTCCTGGCGCTGCTGGCTTGGCGCGACGCCGATGCCGGGGACTGGCCCGAGGGGCTGCCGCAGGCCGAGAGGGTCGCCTACGACCTTCCCGAGATTCGGCGCTGGCTCGAGCTGTTCCACCGGCGCTTTTTCACCAACCAGTTCAAGCGCTCCACCCTGCCCAACGGGCCCAAGGTGGTGGCCGGCGGCTCGCTGTCGCCTCGCGGGGACTGGCGCATGCCCTCCGACGCCGCCGCGACCGCCTGGCTGGCCGAGCTTGAGCGCAACGTGCCGCGGGTGTGAGGCTCCCGTGAAGAACCGGGACTATTGTCCTATGATGTGAGGCACAACACAATGTGACTCCTGAGGCTTACCTTGTTCGAGATTGATTCAAGCAAAGCGCATATTTACGGCGAAAAGTTACGGTGATGTTCTGGTAACGCGCGTTATCAGCATTGGTTTTGTGTGCTTCTGTGTGAAAGTGGTGGGCATCTGAGTGGTGGCGATCACGCTGATCCTTTTTATCGTCGCCATGTCACACACGTTGCTGTTGCCCAGGCCATACACACCCTCGGCGGCAGCCCGGATGGGAAAGGTCCCCGCCCATGGTCTGCCTGGTCGTAGCCGCGCACGGACACCTGGCTGAAGGTCTTGTCGCCTCCTCAGCGATGATCGTCGGTCCCAGTGACGACGTCGTCGCCGTCACCTTCGAGCCCTCCGAGGGCCCCGATGACCTGCTGGCGAAGTACGCCGCCGCGGTCGAGGCCTCCTCCAGCCAGGAGTACCTCATCCTCGTCGACCTCTTCGGCGGCAGCCCCTACAACGCCGCCGCCCGGTTCGCGGCGGGGCGCGACGATGCCGACGTCGTCACCGGCGTCAACCTGCCCATGGTCATCGAGGTCCTGTCCCGACGTCTGACCGGCGCCGGTCTCGCCGAGCTCGTGGAGGCCGCCCGCACCTCCGCCGTCGACGGCGTCAAGGTCCTCTCCGAAGTCTTCACCCCTGCCCCCACCACCACTTCCGACGATGAAGGAGACGAGCTCTGATGGACGTCAAGCTCCTGCGTATTGATTCCCGCCTGGTTCACGGACAGGTCGCCAACAACTGGGCCGGATCCCTGGGCGCCGAGGCCATCCTCGCCGTCTCCGACGGCGCCGCCAACGACGAGCTGCGCAAGACCCTCATGCTGCAGACCGGCGGCGGCAAGGTGAAGGTCCACGTGCTGGGCGTGGAGAAGGCCGCGCGCGTCTACAAGAACCCCAAGTACGAGACCCTCAAGGCCGTCATCGTCGTCGAGACCCCGGCCGACATCGTGCGCCTGCTCGACCTGGGCGTGGAGGCCAAGGAGGTCAACGTCGGCGGCATGACCTTCAAGCAGGGCACCAGCCAGGTCTCCCAGGCCGTCTACGCCAGCCCTGCCGACGTCGAGGCCTTCAAGGAGATCGACTCGCGCGGCATCAAGCAGTACATCCAGCAGGTGCCCTCCACCGCGAGCTCCGACCTCATGGGGGCCCTCAAGGAGAAGGGCCTGCTCTAAGGGCGCGGCCTTTCGTCCCCACACCTCCCTCGCACACCTCCATCCCGTCACCCTTCGGTGGCGGGCTCAGCAGGAGTGTGCTGTCAACCCTCACATGAGAGAGACATACCGTGCATGACATCAATCTGATCCAGATCATTCTGGTCACGCTCGTGGCGTTCGTCGCGGGTATGGCCAGCGTCCTGGACGAGCGGCAGTTCCACCGCCCGCTCGTCGCCTGCACCCTGACCGGTATCGCCCTGGGCAACCCCGCCGTCGGCATCATGGTCGGTGGCTCCCTGGAGCTGATCGCCCTGGGCTGGATGAACGTCGGTGCCGCCATGGCCCCCGACTCCGCTCTGGCGTCCACCGTCTCCACCATCATCGCCGTGGCCTCGGTCGGTGACGCCTCCTCCACCAAGGGCGCCATCGCGGCCGCCATCGGTGTGGCCGTCCCGCTGGCCGTCGCCGGCCAGGCCCTGACGATCTTCGTGCGAACGATCGCCATCTTCTTCGCCCACCAGGCCGACCGCTTCGCCGAGCAGGCCAACTACCGGGGTATCGCCATCATGCACTTCACGACCCTGGGCCTGCAGGGACTGCGCGTCGCCATCCCGACCGCTGCGGTTGCCGCACTGGCCTCGGGCGACACGGTCAAGCACGCCCTCGACGCCATTCCGAAGGTCATCACCGAGGGCCTGGGCATCGCCGGAGGCTTCATCGTCGTCGTCGGTTACGCCATGGTCATCAACATGATGAAGGGCGCGCAAGCTCATGCCCTTCTTCTTCCTGGGCTTCATCTTCGCCACCTTCGCCACCACCGTGGGCGGCTCGGCCTCGATCGGTGACCACAGCAAGGGCATCGACAAGTGGGTCATCGACCTCGCTCCCAACGGCGCCACCCTCGTGGCGCTGGGCATTCTGGGGGCCTGCCTGGCCGTCATCTACGTCCAGCTCAACCCCGAGTTCCACGACTCCGTGCGCCTGCCCGCCGCCGCCTCCCCCGCGGCCAGCGGCGGCTCCAGCAGCGACCTGGATGACGACCTCGACGACGAGCTCGACTGAGCTGGAAGAAGGAAGACTCTCATGACTACTGAAACCGCTCCGGCCACCTCGGAGAAGATGCTCACCACTCGTGACCTGCGCCGGATGTACTGGCGCTCCACCTTCCTGCTCGGCTCCTTCAACTTCGAGCGCATGCAGGCCATGGGTTTCTGCTACACGCTCATGCCCGCCATCCGGAAGTTCTACCGCGACGACAAGAGCGCCCAGGCCGCCGCTCTCAAGCGGCACCTGGAGTTCTACAACACCCATCCCTGGGTCTCCTCGGTCGTCTTCGGCGTCACCGCCGCCATGGAGGAGCAGAAGGCCAAGGGCGAGGAGATCTCCGAGGAGACCATCACCTCGGTCAAGGTCGGCCTCATGGGGCCGCTGGCCGGCGTCGGCGACCCCATCTTCTGGGGGACCGCTCGCCCCGTCCTGGCGGCGCTGGGAGCCTCCCTGGCCCTCAACGGCTCGATCGTGGGCCCGCTGCTGTTCTTCGTCGGCATCAACCTCCTGCGTGTGCTCACCCGCTGGTACGGCCTGAAGTTCGGCTACGAGCGCGGGACCGAGATGGTCACCGAGGTCGGCGGTGGGCAGCTCAAGAAGATCACCCAGATGGCCGCCATCATGGGTCTGTTCGTCATGGGCGCCCTGGTCTCCAAGTGGACCACCATCAAGTTCCCGACCGTGGTCTCCAAGGTCGCCGACCCCGACACCCAGATCGTCAAGGTGACGACCGTCCAGAGCATCCTCGACCAGCTGCTGCCCGGCCTGGCGGCGCTGGGCCTGACCTTCCTGTGCATGTGGCTGCTCAATAAGAAGGTCAACGCCCTGTGGATCATCCTGGGCATGTTCGCCTTCGGCATCCTGGGGCCGCTGGACCGGCTTCCTGGGAGTCTGACGACGGCATCCGCATCCCGTCTCTGAGCGGGGAGGGGGCGCAGGACTTGCTTCCAGCCCCCTCCCCGTTCCGTGTGTTCGGTAGAATGCGCGGGGCCGGCGCCAGCTCTCCCGGCGCGCCATCAGTGCTCCACCGGGGCCGTCCGACGCCTTCTCCCGGTTCTCCTCCTCCCGCCCCGCTCCGACGTCGTCCCCGTCCTCCGCCCCCTGCAAGCAAGGAACCCGCGTGACCCGACTCCTCGTCACCGACCTGGACGCCACCATCGTCTTCGACCGCTCCGTCTCACCCGCCGACCGTGAGGCCATGGCCCGCTGGCGGGCCGCCGGCAACCTCCTGGCCGTGGACACCGGCAAGTCCTCCTTCGCCACCCGCGACGTCCTGGCGCCCCTGGGCGTCGACTTCGACTACGGCGTCGTCTTCACCGGGGCGGTCCTCATCGACGGTGGCTACCAGGTCCTCTCGGCCCGCTACCTGCCCGACGGCGTCGCCCGCGACGTGGCGACCCGCACCGTTGACCTGCCGGGGGTGACCACCTACGCCACCACCATCGAGACCGACTACATCCTGGCCGACAACAACGAGGAGATCTCCTCCATCCTCGCGGTCTTCGAGCACCTGAGCCTGGAGGAGATGGACGCCCACCGCTTCATCGGCGTGCCCCTGCGCGTCACTGACGACGCCCTGCGCGAGCGCCTCTACCACGACCTCACCCGGCGCTGGGAGGGCGCCCTGGACTGCCACCGCAACCAGGAGTTCCTCGACGTCGTGCCCGCCGGCGCCACCAAGGGCGCGGGCCTGCGCGCCCTCCTGGACGGGCCCCTGGTGGGGCAGGACATCGAGGTCTGGACCATCGGCGACTCCTGGAACGACCTGGACATGCACGCCGTCGCCGACCACGCCGTCGCCCTGCCCTGGTCCCCGCCGGAGGTGACGGCCGCGTGCGAGACGACCGTGGGCTCCATGGCCGAGCTCATCACCACGATCCTGGAAGGTGACCGGCATGAGTGAGAACAGCAAGACCGACGGCGCGCGGACCCTGGGCGCCCGGGTGCGCGACTGGTTCAACGGCGGGGATCCCGACGGGCGCGCCAAGCTGCGCGCCTGGGCCACTGGGAGGACGGCCGCTGGCGCGGCTACACCCACTCCATGGGCAAGTACGTCACCTGGCTCATGGTCATCGCCTGCGTCCTCTACCCCTTCACCCGGGGCATCGGCTCGATCCTGGCCCTGCTCGTGGCCATCTTCCTCATGGGCGGACGCGCCATGATCGAGCGGCAGGTGCGCCGCGACGTCTCCGACCTGGAGGAGGCCAAGCGCCAGTGGGGGCTCACCCGCAACCCCGAGTACCTGCGGTTCATGACCCTGCGCGCCGAGGGGCTGCTCGAGGACAACAAGATCCTCACCCCCGACTCGCGCAGCCTCCTGCAGGGCTACGCCCAGTGGGCCCACGAGCGCCTGGAGCGCGAGGACAAGAAAGCAGGCCAAGAAGGCCCGCAAGGCCGAGAAGAAGGCCCGCCGGGAGGGAGCGGGTCACGAGTCTGACGAGTCCGCTGACGCTGCGGCGAAGAATGAGGAGAATAAGGCTGCTGACGGCTCCTAGCGATCCTGGGCGGCTCGCGGGTCGCCCGCAGGCCGCTCTGAGGCGGCTGGAGACCGGCAGGACCGGAACGGAAAGGACTCCCATGCCACGCAGGCTCATCTCCACCGACCTGGACGGCACCATCGTCTTCAACGGGACGATCTCGCTGCGTGACCGCGAGGCTATGGCCCGGTGGCGGGCGGCCGGCAACCTCCTGGTCATCAACACCGGCAGGTCGGTCTCGGCGCTGGAGCACGTCGTGGTGCCCATGGGCCTGGAGTTCGACAACGCCATCCTCTACACGGGGGCCGCCATCGTGGATGAGGACATCCGGGTGCAGTGCTCCACGGCGCTGCCGGCCGGCGTCGTCGAGGACATCCTCGACTTCGTCGAAGGGGCGCCGGGCGTCACCGTCTTCACCACCGGACTGGACGAGGACCTGCTCATCTACGACACGATCGGCTCCGGCTCCGAGCTGCTGACCCTGTTCCGGCCGGCCACCCGGCGTGAGCTGGACGGGCGCGAGGTCATCGGGGTGCCGATGCGCTTCACCGACCCGGAGATGGCTGCGCGCACCGAGACCTACCTGCGCCGGCGCTGGGAGGGGCAGGCGGTGGGCTTCCGCAACCAGGACTTCATCGACGTCGTGCCCGCCTCGGCCTCCAAGGGGGAGGGCCTCAGGCGGCTGGTGGCGAGCCTGGCCGAGCCGCCCGCCGGGGAGGCGGACGGGGGTGTCCGGGACGGGCGCGGCCAGCGGGGCCGGGGAGGCTCCGACCGGCAGGCGAGCGAGGCGCCGGTCGGCGGCTCGGCGGGGCTCGGCGTCGGATCGCGCCCACCGGAGCCGGTGGAGACCTGGTCCATCGGGGACTCCTGGAACGACATCTCCATGCACGCCGCCGCCGACCACTCCTACGCCCTGCCCTGGTCCCCGCCGGAGGTAGTGGCCCAGTGCGACGGCACGGTCTCCAGCCTGGCCGACCTCATCGACTCCCTCATGGGGCGACCGACGCTCTAACCCCCACACACTTCGACAGAAACTTCAGAATCGACGCGGCTCCGGGTCTTTTTTGAAGATTCGGTCGAAGTGTTGCGGCGTCGCAGCGTTGGTGCGCTGGTGTGCTGATGCGCCGGCGGGCTGAAGTGTTGTGGCGCGCGGCGGGAGCGGGGAGCGCGGGCTATGCTCGCCGGCATGCGTCTGCTCGCCACGGATCTCGACGGCACCCTCGTCTTCCACCACGCCGTCGGGCAGGCCGACGCCGAGGCCCTCGTGCGCTGGCGGGCGGCCGGCAACCTCCTGGTACTGGCCACGGGGCGCTCGGTGCGGCTGGTGCAGCACGCCGTCGAGGTGGCCCGGTCCTCGACGTCCATCGGCCTGGACTACGACTACGCCGTGTGCGCCACGGGCACGACCGTTATCGACGCCGTCGGTCAGGTGCACCGCACCCGGACGCTTGAGGCCGACCAGGTGCGGGCGGTCGTGCGGGCGATCGGCGATGTCGCCCAGGCCCCCGTCTCCGTGTTCGCCTCGACCCTTGAGCGCGACTACGTGCTGGACGACCCGATCGGCCTGTCCACCGACCAGCGCACGCCGCCGGACCGCTTCACCGCGGCGCCCCTGTCGCAGGTCGCGGGCCTGGGAGTGACCTCCATGCCGCTGCACATCCCCGACGTTCGGGCCGCCGCGGCGCTGGCCCGTGGCCTGGAGGAGACGGTGGACGGCATCAGCTGCACCCGCTCGACCGGCTTCGTGGACGTCACGGCCGCGGGGGAGTCGAAGGGGACGGGCCTGGGTCGGCTCGCCGAGCTCCTGGCCGAGCGGGGCATGGAGGTCAGTGAGGTGGCCGCCGTGGGCGACTCCTGGAATGACATCTCGATGTTCGAGCAGGCCGACGTCCCCTGCGCGATGGCTGGCGCCCCGGGTGAGGTCGTTGAGGCCGCCGGCGGGCGCACCACCCCGAGCGTGGCCGCCTTCATCGACGCCCTACTGGGCTGAAGATGGGCCTGCTCACTTCACCGGCACCTCCCGTCCGCCCGCCTGAGCACCGACTGGCTCGGCGCGCCCACATCGACCGAAACTTCAAAAACGACGCGGCTCCGGGTCGTTTCTGAAGATTCGGTCGAAGTGATGGCGGTGGTTGGTGCCAGCGGCGGTGTTGCCAGCCGCGGTGAGGAGGCGGCCGTCGAGGGCCTGCGGGGGAGCGCTGCTCAGGCCTGGGCGTAGCGGTAGACGTTGGTCTCCCGCAGCTCGAAGCCGGCGCGGCGGTAGAGGCGGTTGGCGGCCTCGCGCGAGGGGCGGGAGGTGAGGTCCACGGTGCGCGCGCCCAGCTTCCCGGCGTGCTCGACGGCGGCCTCCACGAGGGCCTGGCCGGCACCCTGGCCGCGGGCCTCACCGTCGACGACGACGTCCTCCACCCAGGCGCGCAGGCCCGTGGGGATCGTGAAGGTCGCCAGGGTGAGCATGCCCAGGATCGGTGCGCTCTGGCCGGCCTCGGCCTCGGGCCGGAAGACGAAGAGGAAGACCCCCTCCTGAGCGATGAGGGCCTCGCACTGCTCGGCGGTCAGCGCCGGGGCGCTGCGGGAGAGCTGCGGGATGAGGCGCTCCATGGCCTCGACGATCTCCGGGCTGGAGGTGGTGACGAGCTCAACGGTCATGAGGAGTTCTCCTGCTGATTGAAAAGAGGCGGCGGGCCGAGACGGGCTGGTCCCGCAACGGCTTCCTGTCAGCCCTGGAGCCTACCGCCTGGGAGCGCTCCGAGCGGCGAGATGCCCCACCGACCGGAAGAATCTGGCGGAGAGTCTTGGCCAGTGAGGTGGGATGCCTGAGGTCGTGGGGTGGCTCGGCCGACGAGCCACCTTGGCTTACGGGCCACGGCCCGAGGGCGCCCGGGCCGGCCGCCAGCGGGCCCGGTCAGGCCGAACCGCTGATCTCCTTGACGGTGGGATCCATGATGGCGGCTTCGAGCAGGGAGGCGCCGCTGGTCAGGTCCCGCAGTCGCAGCACGTAGGGGTGGTCCACCGTGAACGTGATTGGCTTGGTCTGCTCCGCCGGCGCCGCCATCGCCGCTGCCTGGCCCTCGCTCAAAGCGGCTGCGACGGTGCCCTCCTCATCCAGGATGAGGCGTATCTGCTGGACCACCTGGGTCAGTGCCAGCTCGGGCGCGATCTTGTCCAGGCCCTCGGGCTTGAGCCCCTGCTCCTTGAGGAAGTCGAGGAGCTCCTTGGGCTCGGAGGTGAGGTCCAGCTTTGGGCAGGGCCAGCTCCACCTCTCGGGGGCGCACCTTGTCCAGAGCCGTGGATGCCTCCGCCCATGTCCCGGCATCCATGGCACTCGGCAGGGTTCCGGCGTCGGGCAGGACGACGTCGAGAGCGAGGTCGGAGTCCCTGCCGTCCTCCCCGCCGGCGTAGGCCAGGCGCACTGCCGCCCAGCCCTTCCCCGTGGTGTGAGGGATGGAGCGCGTGTCGTGCATGAGGTCGGCCTTGACGGTCTTGCCCCCGGCGAGCGTGAAGTTCCTCTGCGAGGTGCTCCCGGCCTCGAAGGGGGGATTCCCACTGGGCCGCGAAGAGCAGCGCGTTCTGCACCACCAGGCGGGTGTCCTGGGTGACATCGATGCCGCTTTCCGGGATGAGGCCGGCCGTGTTGCGTGAGGCCCAGGCATCGAGGTTCTCCTTCATGGAGCTCACGCCGACCTGCTCGATCTCAGTGGAGAACCAGCGCAGCACCGTATCGAGGTAGGTCTGCTTGACCTTGAACGTCTTGTCGTCGGAGATGAGGACGTGGTTGGCCAGGTGAACGAGCGGCTTGTCGGGGGCCTTGTCCGGGTCGAAGCCCTTGAGGTCACTGTCGTAGCGGTTCAGGGAGTTCTGGATGGCTGACCAGGCCCGGTCGCGGTCCTCACCCGAGAGCCCCAGGAGCGCGTCATAGCCCTGGGCCGCGGCGTCCGTGGCGCCGTCGGCCAGGATCGCCAGGACGAAGGCGAGACTGAGCGGGGAGGCCAACGCCGTCGCGGCCGAGTCCTCCTTGAGGTAGTGGGTCAGGAGCTTGCTCCCGAAGCTGGTCGCAGGCGGTGGCGGCCTTGGTCACCTGGGAGGCGACGTCGGAGAGACTGACCTTCTCGCGGGTGACCTTGGAGGTCAGCTGCGTGCCCGAGGCCAGGGAGCAGCCGCCCAGCAGCGCCACTGCTGCGGGGACCAGGGCGCCCAGTGCCAGCACCTGACGGCGGGCCAAGCCGCAGTGGTCGGAGGCGGACAGGCTCATCAGGGGATCACGCGGGGTCATGACGTCAGATTAGGGAGCCCATCCTGCCCTGTCAGGGCCTTGGCGCGCTCCCACCATGGGGAATCATCCCCGGACCGGTGGCGGGCGGGCCGCAGCAGCCTGCGCCAGCGACCGATTCGATCGGCAGTAAACGGCCCCATCGCGCCGAGACAACGGTGACGCGTTCTGCCTCCGGGATCGGCCGCCTCGAAAGCCGGTCAAGAGTAGGCTCCCGACCAAGGTCCCACAATGCCCCGCAGCCACCGCAGCTCCGACGCCGCGCGCCTGCGCCGCCCCCAGGAAGGTCACTAGGAAGGTCACTCATGGTCGAGTCCGCAGCTCACGTCGAGCACGTCTTCGCCGCCGACGAGCTCTTCTTCTCCACCACGGACTCCGGTGGGCGCATCCGCCGTGCCAACTCCACCTTCATGCGCCTGTCCGGCTATCCGCGCGGCGCCCTGGTGGGGCGGGCCCACAACGTGGTGCGGCACGCGGACATGCCCGCCGGCCTATTCCGCTCCATCTGGGACGCCATCGAGGAGGGGGCGGGCCGCCAGCGCCTACATCACGAACCGCTCCTCCGACGACGGCCACTACCGCGTCTTCGCCACGATCGTGCCCTCCGGCTCCGGCTACCTGTCTGTGCGCACCCTGCCGATGCTCACCGGCCTGCGCGATGACATCGAGGCCGCCTACGCCCGGGTCCGCGACGTCGAGGAGGCCTCCGCCGCGGCCGGCTCCACCCGCCGGGAGGTGGCCGCTGCCGGGCAGGCCGCCCTCCAGGCCGAGCTGCAGGCCCTGGGCTACGCCGACGCCATCGACTTCACCCGCCGGGTGCTGGTCGCCGAGGTCGGCGAGCTGCTCGCCCACGGCGTCGGCATCCCCGACAGCCCGCAGAGCGAGGGCCCCGTGGCCCGGATCCTGGGCGCCATGGGCCGGATCGAGGCCGAGACCGCCGGGCTGGTCGGCATCCTCCAGGAGGGCCAGCGGCTCGCCGACCTCCTGCGCGAGAGGGCCGGCGAGATCGAGGCCCTCTCGACCCGCCTGGGCACCCTGCGCGAGGCCATGCGCGCCGTCGGCACCGACGTCGAGGTCCTGGGCCACGGAGAGCAGGCCGACGACGTCGCCGCGCGCTGCCAGCAGGTCGACGCCCTGGTCCTGGAGTGCTCCGAGCAGCTCCACCCGCTGAGCAGCCAGATCGAGGCGCTGCGCGGCGACCTGGACTCGGTGAGCTCCGCATCGCGCTGGCCCGCCTGCACAACCTGGCCGCCGGGCTCTTCGCCCTGCAGATCCTCCAGGGTCAGGACGAGGTTGACGCCAACGACGCCGTCGGCAGCCTCACCGAGCTGTGCTCGGCGCTGAGCGACGGCGCCGACAACCTCACCCAGCGCGTCGGCCTGCTCGACGCGCGCCGCGAGCTGGTGGGTGGTGAGCTGGATGTCGTGGCCGAGGACCTCAGCGTCATCCAGGGCCCGATCCTGGAGGTTCTCGAGGCGGCCGCGGCCGCCGGCGCCGGGCAGGCCGACTCCGTGACCACCGCCCGCGCCCTGGCCGAGCAGGGCTTCGGCGAGGCCCGGGACCTGGCCGACCTGGCCGTGCGTCTGCGTGACCTCGAGGTCCCCTTCGAGGCCGAGGCCATCAACAGCGCCCTGGCCGACGTGCGCGCCGCCCTGGCCGAGCTCGGCTAGCCGCGGGCTCAGTCCCGCACCAGCTCCACGAGCACCTCGGCGTGCTCGGTGTGCGGGAACATGTCGAACAGGCGCGAGCGCACCACCCGCATCGAGGGCAGGTGCGCCAGGTCCGCCGCCAGCGTTCGCGGGTTGCAGGAGGAGTAGAGCACCCTGCTCCACGCCGGAGGCCTCGATCCGAGTGGCCAGCTGCTCCCCGATCCCGCGCCGGGGCGGGTTGACCACGAGCAGGTCCGGGCGCTGCACCCCGCCGGCGCGCTCCCCGGCGGCCGGGTCCAGGACGCGGGCGTCGCCGGCCTCGAAGCGCACCAGGGCCGGGTCCAGGCCCATGAGGTCGGCCGCCGCGCGCGCCCCGTCAATGGCCGACGCCGAGACCTCCACCCCCAGCACCTGCCGGCCGGGAGCCGCCAGGGCCAGGGCGAAGCCGCCGACGCCGCAGAACAGGTCCCACACCCGGGCCGGCTCGGCCTGCTCGGCCCAGTCGCGGGCGGTGGCGTAGAGCGCCTCGGCCACGGCCGTGTTGGTCTGGAAGAAGGAACGGGTGGGTAGGTAGAGGGGCAGCTCGACGCTCTCGGCGCGCCGGCCTGCCCGGCTGACGAGCCCCGGTGACGGCAGGCTCAGGCGCATGAGGAGGCGGTCCTCCTCGGTCAGGACGATCTCCTCGGGTCCCTCGATGACGGCCTGGTGGACGCTCTGGATGTTGACGGCGGCCACCGCCAGCTGGGGCAGGCGCCGGTGCAGATCCGGCACGGCGGCGCGCAGCCGCTCCAGGTAGCGGCGGGAGCGCAGGACGAAGCGCACCATGAGGTCGTCGTCGGGCGAGGCGGTCACGAGGATGTACTTGAGCTCGCCGCGGCGCGTGGGCACGTCGTAGGGGCGCAGGCCCAGCTCGGTGACGAGGTCGGCCAGCACCGGCAGGGCCGCCTCGATGGCAGGCACGTGCAGCGGGCAGGTGCGCAGGTCGACGCCGCACCCGGCGCCATCGAGGATCCCCAGGGTGGGGTGGGCGGCGGTCCCGGCCACCGCCATCTTCGCCTTGTTGCGGAAGCCGGTGGGGGCGCTCGCGGCCGGTGCCTGCCACAGCTCGGCCGGGACGTGCTCGGCCAGGAGGGCGGCGACGCGGGACTGCTTGGCGGCCAGCTGGTCGGGCATCGGCAGGGCCAGGTGGGGGCAGGAGCGGCAGGTGCCGGCGTCGTGGAGGGCGCAGGACGCCGCGTCTGCTGCGGTCACCGACATGTCCCCTCCCGGTGGTGCGCTCGTGGCCGGGCCGTGGGGTGGGGCCGTGACAGGAGTGGCCGGGCCCCGGACGGCTGCGGGCGATGAGTGGAGCCGCTTGTCGGACTCGAACCGACGACCTGCTGTTTACAAGACAGCTGCTCTACCAACTGAGCTAAAGCGGCGCGCGGCCGGCCAGGCGGCCGCAGGTGCGTGGGACAGTCTGTCACAGACCGCCCCACGGCGGGAAACCGTGGGAGGCGGTGCTGCGCCCGTCGCGCCCCGGGCCGGCGGGTGCCGGGAGGAGACCTGTACGGGGCCGCGCCCCGGGCCGGCGCGACGGGCCCCGGTCAGCCCTGCTGAGTCGGCTGCGGGCTGGGCTGCTGAGAGGCCTGCTGGCTGGGCTGCGCCGTCGGGGTGGCGGCGGCGACGAGCTCGGTCAGGGAGGTCGGAGTCTGAAGCTTGTTCAGGTCGACCTTCTCGCCCTTGAAGAAGACGGTGGGGGTGCCCTCCAGCTCCCGGGCCTTGAAGGCCTCATCGCCGAGCTTGACCCACTTGCCGTACTTGTCGGAGTCGACGGCCGCCTTGAACTTGGCGGAGACCTCCTTGGGGACGTTCACCTTGGTGGCGGCGGCCACCAGGCCCTCCACCGTCATGTTGCTCTGGTTCTTGGTCTGAATGGCCTGGGAGAAGATCTCGAAGGCGGCGTTGTGGAAGCTCAGGGACTGGGCCGGGGCCTCATCGAGCACCACGCCCATCGCGTTCATGACGACGCTGGTCCACTCCTGCTCGAGGAGCTTGCAGGGGTGGAGGGCCAGGGTGATCTTCTTCTCGCTCAGGAGCTGGTTGATCTCCTGGGTGTGGAGGCCCTCGAACTGGGCGCAGTGAGAGCAGGAGTAGTCGAAGTAGATGTCCAGGACGGGGGCCGAGGCGGCGACGGTGTCGAGGGCGGGGCCCTCACCGTAGGTCCAGGAGGCATCAGAGAGGACCTGCTTGGGGATACCACTCTGGTTCGCCTTCGCGGTGGCCAGGCCCTCGCTCGGTGCGGGGAACTTCGACGACGACTTGTTGTCCTTGGTGCCGTTCTTGGCCTCGACGCCGCGGTAGACGAGGTAGCCGAGTCCGCCGGTCACTCCCAGGCCCGCGACCCCGATGAAGCTGCGGCGGGCGATCATGTTGCGGCGCTCGCGGCGGGCTGAGGCCTCGCGCAGCTCCTTGGCCTTGAGGCGCGCGGCCTCACGGCGCTGGGCCTTGGTCTGGCGGGGCTGGTTACTGGACACGCGGTGCTCCTTGTGGTGCGGTGACGAGCGGACGACCAGGAAGACGAATGGTCAACGAGTGATGGCTGTCGTGACGACATTCTGCCCGAGGATCCTGGAGGAAACCACGCCTGGTGTCTGCCGGTGGCGGATTGTGACGCATCGGTCGTCGTTGGCGCGGCGCGTGCAGCCGGGGTCGGGCAGAATCGGGGGAATCAGACCGAGCGGTCCGGGAGTGACCGGGTGGAGGGGATTGTGACCATGATGGATGGGCCCATGGATGGCCAGATGGAGGAGCAGATGGTCCTGCTCCAGAACATGTCGACTGACTGGGGCAACTGGATGCAGTCCGTGGGTGCCCAGGAGGTCGTGGTGGAGGTCGAGGGGGTGGGGACGCGCGCCGCCGTGACGAGTCGCGTGCTCAGGCCCCGTGGCATTCTGCGTCGCGCCCAGTGGGCCGAGAACGAGATGCCCGTCGAGCTGGTCCGTGAGGCCGTGCGCCTGCGGGCGCTCATGGCCCACCCCCGTGGCGGGACCTGGACCTGGGCGGCGCTGTCCATGAAGAGCAGCGAGGGCTACAAGCTCATCTCCGACTTCGACTACGACCGCGAGCCGGTCCTCGACCCGCCCTACACGGCGGAGGACTGCGCCAAGGAGCTGGAGGTCTTCCCCCGTGACCCCGGTGCGATCCCCGACTGGATGAAGATCGGGATCTGAAGGCAGAAGAACTGGCTCGGAGGGATGCAGCAGGGGCAAAAGGTTCGCGGCTGCATTAAGACGTGCCGCAGTAAGAGTGCGGGAGAGTGAGTTGACGTCAAGTACTCAGAGGGGCCGGGGAAATCCGGTGGTCTCGAAGTGTGAGGTGTTGCTGCGTGGCCGGCTGACTGAGGGCAATGGTGCTGGTGATCCTGATTCGGGTAGAGTCGGCCGCTCTGATATTGAGTGAGTGGGGGAATGGCGTGAGTGAGACGCGGGATCCGGAGGTCGTAGCGTCCTGGGGTGGTTACTACACGGTGCAGGAGTCGGCGCCGGAGGTCGACCCGGCGAGGCGGTCCGTGCCGGGCCCAGTGACGGGCTACGGTGCCTTCCCTGCGCCTGGGGATCCGGGTGCGCCGGCCCCCGGGATGGTGCCTGAACCGATGATGGCTCCGGCGCCAGTGAAGGTGTCTGCTCCCTCGGGTGCTGAGGCCTGGTGTGCGGGGCTGTTCGGGCTGCTGGCGCCCCTGCCGATCCTCGATGTGCTGCTCGCCATGGTGGCGATGATCGTGGTCGGCCTGTGGAACAAGAAGGACCTGCGTGAACCGGCCCGGACGAATCGCCGTCTGGCGGCGAGCTGGGGACTGACGCTGCTGCTGGTGGAGCTGGCTCTGGTGGCGATCCAGATCGCCGTGTTCACCATCGCGGACGATTTCTATGAATCGCTGCCTTTCATCCCGTGGGGCACCCCGATCGTCATGGCACTGGTCATGGTCGGGGTCCATGTGCTGGTGTGCTCCGTCCAGGCGATCCGGGCCTACCGCGGCAAGACCCTCCGCTTCGGAGGCTTCCCCTTCTTCCGCTGACCAGGCCCGCACCCGCACGGGTCCAGCATTGAGCCCAGCGCACCGGGCCCCGGAGGTGGAAGTCGCCGAGCAACCACGGCGCCCGCCGCCGAGGCGGCATCTCAGGTCCCGTAAGGGCTCATCCTTGGAATCGGCATCAGCCCAGCAAAGGACAGAATCAATATCACGGCCCCAATACCCAACATGGCCATGACCAGGTTCCTTCGGGCATTGTCACTGGGGGCGACGGAATTGAGGATATGTGCGCCACCGCGTCGCGTCGCCGCACCCCATGGCGCCAGCCACAGGATGAGAAGGTCCAGGGCGACCCCCAAGAGGAAGATGGTGTAGAAACGAACAGGTAGCGGGATCGATCCAAAAGTCTCGGATTTTTCCTGCCCCAGATCCGATGAGAAAACAGCCATGAGGAAGAGGAACGCAGTCCCTGAGGCCAGAAGAAAAGCGAAGCCAACAGAGATCGCCGAACGCACCAGGTACCACGGGGTCATGGCCCACATGCGGGAGTCGTCCGACGGCGAGGTACCGCCCCGCTGAAGCCGGTTCCAACGCCGAGCGTCCTGGGCCCGGCCCACAGCGCCGGCCACCACCGTCAGAATCGCCGCGATGATCGCCATCCAAACCGGTCTGAAGATCCCGGCCGCGGACAGCATGAACCACAGGGCCAGCATCGCTATCGGGTGACGCACCGGCTCCTGCGCCCACTGAGGCAGCTCCCCCGGACGTCTGGGAGCGTTGCCCTGGCTGATCTGCGCCCTCCGGGCGCCGGCTGCCATCGGTCCTGCCATCGCTCCCGCCGATGGCGCAGCCGTCGGACCGGCGACGGCCTGGGAATAACCGGGCTGATACGCCGTCGGATGCTGACCCGAATAGGGGAACATCGGCACCTGCCCCGACGGTGCCGGCCGCGGGTACGCCCCCGAGGCGGCCGCAGGTGCAGGAGCGCCCACGCCGTACTGCATCGACTGCGCCCCCCGTGAGGGCATCGCCGAACTGTTCTGGTACCACTGGCGAGGCGGGATGGCCGGTGGGGGCTGGGTGGAAGCGCCGGAGGCGGCCGACGGCGCCGAGTAGCCGTACCCTCCCTCCGCGCCGGAGGGCGCGGAGACGGGACTGCCGTAAGCGGCCGGGGAGGCCGAGGTCGCACTGCGAGCATCCCGAGGCGACCCCGGGGTCGAGCCGTAACCAGGGGTGAACGTACTGGTGCTTCGCTCCAGCTCGCTGAACTCCGGCTCCTCGTCCTCGGGTCCCAGGAGCCGGTCGACCGCCTCCTGCCCGGTCCCGCCCTCAGCGATCTCATCGAGCACCTCGAGCAGGCCGTCCGGGCTCAGGCGGTTCTCCGCCTCAGGGGCGAGCGCCGCAGTGAAGGCCCGCGCCAGCGCCGGGCACTCCTCCTCCAGGTTGCCAGCTCCGGGGTGCCCCCGTAGACGCGCCGGAAGACCACCTGCCAGGCGCCCGAACCGAAGGGCGCCAGACCGGTGACGGTGAATAGGAGCACGCCCGCGCAGGCGTACCAGTCGACGTCGGCATTCGGCTCCCCGCCGTCGAGCATCTCCGGGGGGATGAACCCCGGCGTACCCGTGACCTGGCCGGTCTGCGTGAGGCGGACGTCGTCGGCCACCTGGGCGATACCGAAGTCGATGAGAACCGGCCCCTGCGCGCCGAGCATGACATTGGAGGGCTTGAGGTCGCGGTGGATGACGCCGGCGGCGTGCACCGCGCGCAGTGAGTCGACCAGCCCATGGGCCAGGTCGGCCAGGTCACGGGCGTCAGTGGTCAGGTCGTAGACGCCCTCGTGCTCCACCTCGTGCTGCAGGGTGGGACCCTCGATGAGCTCGGTGATGACGAAGGTGATGCCCTGGGAGCCGTCCCCGGTCTCGATGTCCAGGATGCGCGCCACGCGCGTGTCCCTCACCCGGGCCAGGACGCTGGCCTCCCGGTCCAGGCGGCGCCGAGCCGTGGGGTCCGCGGCGATCTGCGGGTGGAGGATCTTCATGGCCACGTGGCGCCCACCCTCATCGGTGGCCTCCCACACCACGCCCATGCCGCCGGCGCCCAGGCGACGCAGAAGCCGGTATCCCCCCACTGAGGTGCCGGCGCGCAGTTTGCTCAGGGTGACCGGCTCGCCCGGGTGCGCGTCGAAGTTCTGCGTCATGGCCCCCACAGTACCGGCCCGGATTCGCTCGTGGGCGCCCCGAGCCTGTGGGGCTCTTCGCCCGACTGTGGGCCATGTCGCGGGAGTAAAGCCAGTGGTGGAGCCGGATTGCCGGTATCGGGTCGGGCGGTTTCCGACGGTGGGGATGGGGAGGTCTCCACCGTCCGCCATCGCCGTCGAGGACCGGGCTGACTGATTGCTGAGAATCTCTGGTCAAAGCGGGAAACCTGTGTCAAGATGAGCCCGTCCGCGGTCGAACGGCTGATCGCGGCACGTGTCAATGCGGACACGCATCGGCACCTTTCACGACGGATCGTCCGGCACGTACCTGCCGGTGAAGGGATAGCACCACTCATGGCAACTGTGACTTTCGAGAACGCCACACGTATCTACCCGGGCAATGACCGCCCCAGCGTTGACGCTCTCAACCTCGAGATCGCCGATGGCGAGTTCCTCGTACTCGTTGGCCCCTCCGGCTGCGGTAAGTCCACCTCCCTGCGCATGCTCGCGGGCCTGGAGGACGTCAACGCCGGTCGCATCCTCATCGGTGACCGCGACGTCACCGACGTTCAGCCCAAGGACCGTGACATCGCCATGGTCTTCCAGAACTACGCGCTCTACCCGCACATGACCGTGCACGACAACATGGGCTTCGCCCTCAAGATCGCCGGCACCCCCAAGGCCGAGATCGACAAGCGCGTGCGCGAGGCCGCCAAGATCCTCGGTCTGACCGAGTACCTGGACCGCAAGCCCAAGGCCCTCTCCGGTGGTCAGCGTCAGCGTGTGGCCATGGGTCGCGCCATCGTGCGTAAGCCCAAGGTCTTCCTCATGGACGAGCCGCTGTCCAACCTGGACGCCAAGCTCCGTGTGCAGACCCGCACCCAGATCGCCTCGCTCCAGCGCTCGCTGGGCGTCACCACGGTCTACGTCACCCACGACCAGACCGAGGCCCTCACCATGGGTGACCGCATCGCGGTCCTCAAGGACGGCGTGCTCCAGCAGGTCGGCACCCCGCGCGAGATGTACGACCACCCCGCCAACGATTTCGTTGCCGGCTTCATCGGCTCGCCGGCCATGAACCTGGGACAGTTCACGGTCAAGGGGGACGTCGCCACCGTCGGCGCCGCCAAGATCCAGCTGTCCAAGGCGACCCTGGACGCCATCACCCCCGAGGACGGCGGCAAGGTGACCATCGGGTTCCGCCCCGAGTCGCTCGACGTCGTCTCCGCCCAGGACGAGCACTCCATCCCGGTGCGCCTGTCCTTCGTGGAGGAGCTGGGCTCCGATGCCTACATCTACGGTGAGCTCGTCGGCGCCGAGGAATCCGAGGCCAAGCTCGGCTCCGGTGAGGACTCCAGCCAGATCATCGTGCGCGTGCCTCCGCGTACCGCCCCCGAGCCGGGTGAGACCGTCTACGTGCGGATCCGCCCCGGTCAGGAGCACATCTTCTCCGCCTCCACCGGCAAGCGCCTGCCCGCCTGAGGATGCTGAGCACGACGGCGCCGTTCCCCTTCCCGGGGGCGGCGCCGTCGCCGCGCTCACCGCGGGGGCCGGTGGCCCACGCGCCCGGCGGGGAGGTTCAGCGGCCGGCACTGTCAGAAGTGTGGTCGGCGGCTCATGTCTCGGAAAGCAAATTGGGTTCTGGCCTGAAAGAATGACTCCATGTCCCAGTCCATGAAGATCACGGCGGCGACCATTGATCCGGCGCTGCTCGACCTCCCCTGGGAGACGCCGCTGGAGGAGTGGCCCACCGAGGTCCTCGCCGCGCTGCCCCGTGGTCTGTCCCGCCACATCGTGCGTTTCGTCAACCTCTCCGAGCGCGTCATCGCGGTCAAGGAGATCGGCGAGTCCGTGGCCCACCGCGAGTACGAGCTCCTGCGCGACCTGCTGCGCCTGGGGGCGCCCTGCGTGCATCCGACGGCGGTCATCACCGGCCGCAGCAGCGTCACCGGTGAGGAGCTCAACTCGGTGCTCGTCACTGAGCACCTGTCCTACTCCCTGCCCTACCGGGCGCTGTTCAGCCAGTACATGCGGCCTGAGACCGCCACCCGACTCATCGACGCGCTCGCCGTGCTGCTGGTGCGTCTGCACCTGCTGGGCTTCTACTGGGGGGACGTGTCCCTGTCCAACACGCTCTTCCGCCGCGACGCCGGGGCCTTCGCCGCCTACCTGGTGGACGCCGAGACCGGGGAGCTCTACCCCGAGGGGCTCACGGACGGCAAAGCGCCTCTACGACATCGACGTGGCCCGCACCAACATCATCGGCGAGCTCATGGACCTCCAGGCCGGCGCCCTGCTGGAGCCGACCGTGGACACCATTGAGGTGGGGGACCGGATCGTCAGCCGCTACACCGAGCTGTGGGACGTGCTCACTGCCAAGGAGTCCTTCTCCATGGATGAGCGCTGGCGCCTGCGCCGCCGGGTCGAGAAGCTCAACGAGATGGGCTACGACGTCGCCGAGCTCGCCATGAACACCGACTCCGACGGCAACCACATCACCATTCAACCCAAGGTCGTCGACGCCGGCCACTACCACCGCCAGGTGATGCGACTGACCGGCCTGGACGTCCAGGAGCGTCAGGGCCAGCGCATGCTCAACGACCTGGAGGCCTACCGGGCCATCACCGGCCGCAGCGAGGACCCCATCGAGCTCGTGGCCCACTCGTGGCTGGCGGAGGTCTTCGAGCCCACCATTCACTCCGTCCCCGTCGAGATGCGCCGCAAGCTGGAGCCCGCGGAGATTTTCCACGAGATTCTCGAGCACCGCTGGTACATGTCCGAGGCCCAGGACCGCTACGTCACCACCCAGGAGGCGGTGGAGGACTATGTGGCCACGGTGCTGCCCCAGCACCGTGACGAGCGGGCCTACCTGGGGGTCGGCGACACCCAGGAGATGGAGGCGATCGTCGTCGACGACGACACCGATGAGCCGATGCCCGAGGACGACGCCGAGTTCGCCGCCCGCGACGAGCAGACCCTGGCCGACTACGCCGCCAACCCCTATGGCTTCACCGCCGGTATGAAGTTCAAGGGGGAGTAGGGCGCGCCTCGCAGACCGGGCGGTGCGTCGTCGTTCGCGCCCGGTGACGCCCGGCCGGTTGATAGTCTGGCCTCCATCAGCTGAGGCGACGAGAAGGGCCGTGACGGGGATATGAGCCAGGACGTGCCCGCATTCCAGGCCCTGCCCGGGGCCACGCCGCAGAACAGCGCCTTCATCGACCTGTACTTCGACCCGTCCATCTCACTGCCGGGCAAAAGCACCGTGTCCATCACGATCAACGGCTGGTCGATGCGCCTGTCCGCGGGTCAGTTCGTGAGGATCGCGGTGCCGCCGGGGCCGGTGAAAGTCGTCTCCTACCACTTCGCGGCCTTCCTCAGTCCCAAGCCGCGTCTTGAGTTCGTCGTGCAGCCCGGCCAGGTGGTCCCGGTGTTCTACCGCGCCTCGATCCTGAACGGCGACCCGGGGGTGCTGAGCATAGGGAAGCATCGCGGCATGTCCCGAACCGAGAAGGGGTCGCTGATCTTCGTGCTGGTGGTGCTGTTGTGTATTCTCGTCATTGGCGCGACTGCCGTGGTGCCGTTGCTGATCCTCTTGAACTCGGGGATGCCTGAGTAGTCCGCCGGTGCACCTGCGGCTTACCGGCACGGCTTGCGGGCGGGGACATTGCGCGCGGCCGGGTGCAATCCGTCGCGGAGGGGGACAGCTCACGCGTCCGGGGACAGGATTCCTGTCCCCGACGGCGTCGAAGGTCCCCGGCCGTAGAGAAATGTCCCCGGACGCGTGGAAGGCCCCCACGGCCTCCATCCTCCGGGGCAATAGACCAACGGTGCGCAGTACACGTAGCCCCCACCGGGGTGAGCGTGCCCGCCTCCACCGGTGATCCTGTTGGCTAGAGGCGGCGCCGTTCTTGTAGCCACTGCGCGTAGGTGGGGCCCACTGCAGGGACGTCGTCGCCGGGAACCAGTGCGCCGCGACGGAAGGCGAGTCCCCAGCCGGTGGGCACCACCAGGGGGAACCGGCCTCGCCACGAGGCTCGGTAGCTGTGCGGTCATCTCCCACAGCGTCATGACCTCCGGTCCTGCGACCTGGTAGGTCTGGCCGTCGGTCTCACTCAGGGCCGCCTGGGCCACCGTGTCGGCGACGGAATCGAGGCTGACCGGCCGCATCCTCATCGAGGGAACGAGCGAGACGGGGCCGTAGCGCATGCGCTCCATGTTCTGCTCGGCGAACTCGAACCACTGGGTCGAGCGAACCAGCGACATGCGCTTGCTCAAGTCTTGAGCAAGCCGCTCCTGCGCGCACTTGCCCGCGAAGTAGCCGTAGCCCTGCACCTCCGGAAGGTCGCAGTTGACGATCGACAGCAGGACGTGCCTGGCGCCCAGGGCGTTCGCGGCTGCGGACACGGCGCGGGTCGAGCGCGTGAAGAAGTCGGTGGCGACCCTCTTGCTGGTGGTGAACCGTCCAGTGGCCTCCACGATGACGTCCGCGCCGGACAGTGCGGCAGCTCCGTCGTCGCGCAGGACGTCGAAGCCGGTACGGCGCGAGTGCAGCGTCACCTGCGCCCCGGTCGCCTGTAGGGCGCGCTTGATGGCTTTCCCTGAGTCACCTGCCCCGACAACTGCCACCTTCACTGCGGTCGCCTCCTCATGGCCCGATCCGGCCGTCGCGTAGACCTCTACGATCATAGAGTGTTCTATGATCGTAGAGGTCGCTGTGGTCGGAAGGCAAGGAGCAGGCACGATGGGGCGCAGGGAGCACATCGGCGACGCCGGGGTCGGGCTCATCGCCCGTGACGGGGTGCATGCCCTCACTCATCTGCAGGTCGACACGGAGGCGGGACTGCCCCGCGGGTCGACCTCCTACTACGCCCGGACTCGCCGTGATCTGCTGGCGCTCGTGGTCAACCGCCTCTCCGAGGGGTCACAGGCTGACATCGACGACCTTGAGATCCCCGCGTCGGTCAGCCGACAGGAGGCCGCCGAGATCGTCGTCGGCGTCCTGGAGCATATGGCGCGGCGTGCGGACGCCCAGGCCGCGCGTGGGGCTCTGCTGTTCGAGCTGCGCGACGACGTCGAGCTCCGGGAGCTGCTCACGGCGGAAGCACCGGTCAGGCAGCCGCTGACGCGTCTGGCCGAGCGGGTACTCCTTGCTGCGGGTGTCAACCAGGCCTCTGCTCACGCTCCCGACCTGGTGGGGCTGGTGGACGCCCTGCTCATGTACCAGGCGGCCAAGGCGGCACCCGTGAACGCCCGCAGGGTGCTGAGGGCCTACCTCGAGGGGCTTGACTGACCGGCCCGCCCTGCGGTGTGACGCTTCTAGGCGCCGAGCTCCTCGGCGACCAGGGCCATCTCCTCGTCGGCGCGGCGGCGCAGTTCGCGGTGACGCGTCCAGGAGGCCAGTGAGACCTCGGTGATGGCGTCCACCAGCAGGAAGGCCCCCACGGCCGCCATCCCGCCCGGGATGCTGCCGGTCGAGCGACGACGGCGCACGGCGGCCCCCACGAGGGCCCCGCCCAGACCCGCCTCGAGCAGCGCGGCACCCCGCACCGCCCACGGCTTGTCCGTCACCGTGCGCACATAGCCCTGCCAGAAGGCCGAGCCCGGGGTGGAGGGGTCGGCCAGCAGCAGGCCCACGCTGCGGCCCACCGCGTTGGACAGCCCTCGCGGCTCGTGCACGACGACGCCGGGAACCTCCACCGGCGCCAGGCGGCCGGTGAGGACCTCCAGCACCCAGTCGGGCAGGCCCAGGGCCTCAAGCATGGCCGCGAATCCGTCAATGCCGGGCTTGACGATGGCGGCGGCCGCGGCCTCCAGGTCCGCGCCCGGGACGGCGGCGACGATCCCCGACGCATCGGTCAGGTCTGCCAGCAACTCATCCACCAGGGACCTCAGGGCCGGGCCGGGCTCCTTGACCCCGCCCCACACGTAGCGCGACGTCATGCCCCAGGAGAAGACGGCGTCGTCCTCCGGGTCCCCGGTGGGGATGGCGCGGATGGACATGTCCTCGGAGTCGGAGGTCAGCACCAGGGCCGGCAGGGACTCCTCGTCCCAGCCGAAGGTGCCCAGCTCGGTGCCCTCACCGGAGTACATGACGATGCGGCGGTCCAGGCTCGGCGTCGAGGCCACTGCCAGGGGGCGCTCCAGCAGGGTGGCCTGCAGCGGCACCATGTAGGCGCTCATCGGGGAGATCACCACGGTGCGGGCACTGGCCGAGCCGTGATGGGAGATCGAGGGCAGCTCGACGTCGTCGGGCAGGGCGTTGAAGGCCGCCGGGCCCACGGCGACATCGGCCGTGAACTGCCGGGCCAGGGACTCCACGAGCTCACTGACGCTCGGGCCGGGCACAACACCCCCGCGCGAGGGTGGCGTCACCGCGACCCGGCCCTCGACGTCGGTCATGAGGGTCAGGCTCAGCAGGTGGGTGGTGGCCGGGAACCACTCCAGGCGCACGACCACCCCGCGCTCGGCGAAGGCGTCGGCGACCGCCTCGGGCGTCGTGCCCGGCGCGATGAGCACGCCGTCGGTGCGGTTCCAGCGCTGCGAAGCGTCCTGGGCCATGGGGACCTCCTGTGGATCGGATGCGGCCCATTGTGTCAGCAACGGGGCCGTCATGGGGAAGTGTAAACCGGGCGCATTTCCTGCCGGGGTGGCCGGATCAGTTGGATCCGTCGGATTGGCCGGCTCGGCTGCCTCCGTCGGGAGCCGGCCGGCCCTGAGCGGCGGGGGTCAGCTGCCGGCGCCGGCGGCCCGGCGCCGCAGGCGGTCGACCTCGTAGAGGCTGATACCTGTGGCCACGGCCGCGTTGAGGGACTCCACGCTGCGGCTGATCGGTACCGAGGCCAGCACGTCGCAGCTCTCGCGCACCAGGCGGGACAGACCCGCGCCCTCCGCGCCGGTGACTAGCACCAGGGGTGAGTCGGCCAGGGTGAGGTCCTCGACGGCGGTGCTGCCCGAGCCGTCCAGGCCGACGACGAAGCAGCCCTCCTTCTTCAGCTGCTCCAGGGTGCGCACGAGGTTCGTCTCGCGGGCCACGCGCACCCGGGCGGCGGCACCGGCCGACACCTTCCACACGGTGGCGTTGACGCCCACCGAGCGGCGCTCGGGGATGATGACGCCGTCGGCCCCGAAGGCCCCGGCGCTGCGCAGGACCGCGCCGAGGTTGTGGGGGTCGGTCACCTGGTCCAGGGCCACGAGCAGCGGCGTGTGGCCCAGGGCGCGGGCGCGCTCCAGCAGGTCGCGGGCGGTGGTGTACTCGTAGGCGGGCACCTCGATGGCCACGCCCTGGTGGGTGGCGGAGTCGGTCAGGGCGTCCAGGTCCAGCTTGGTGGTCTCCAGCACCGGGGCGCCCAGCAGGGCGGCGCGGCGCACCACGGCGCCCAGGCGCTCGTCGGACTGGGCGGAGACCGCCATGAAGACCCGGGTGATGGGCACCGAGGCGTAGGCGGCCTCGGCCACGGCGTTGCGCCCGCACAGGATCTCGTGGCCCTCGGGCACGTCGAAGCGGCGCTTGATCTTCTCCAGCTGCTTGGCGCGGGTGGGCTGGGCGGCCCGGGACTCGGCGCGGGCCTTCGCCCGGGCCTTGGGGTGGCCGACGCGGTTCTCCGCGCGCGGGGTGGGGCCCTTGCCCTCCAGGCCCTTGCGGCGCTGGCCGCCCGAGCCCTTCGTGGGGCCCTTCTTCGAGCCGGGGCGGCGCTTGGCGCCGGGGTACTGCTCGTTGCCGGGCATCCGGCCTCCTGTTCGTGACGATGCGAGTTGATGCGAAAGAGTCGTGGGTGGTGGGCGGGCCGCTCAGGCCAGGTGCCAGCGGGCGCCCGAGGGGGAGTCCTCGACGACGACGCCGGCCTCGGTCAGCTTGTCGCGCAGGGCGTCGGCGCGCGCCCAGTCCTTTGGCGGCGCGGGCCTGGGCCCGTTCCTCCAGGTCGTGGCGGATGAGACGGTCGAGGGCCTCCATGGCGGCGCCGCCCTGGGAGGAGCCGGCGCCGTCGAGCACCCGGGTGCGCCAGGGCTCAGCCAGCGGGTCCAGGCCCAGGACGTCGAGCTGGGAGCGCAGGTCCAGGGCGAGGCCGGTCACCGAGGCGCGCAGGTCGTCGTCGGCCCCCTGGCCACCGCTCGGGGCGGCCTGAGTGAGGGCCACGTTGAGGGCCTTGAGGGTGGCGTGGACGACCGCCATGGCGCCGGCCAGGTTGAGGTCCTCATCCATGGCGGCGGTGAACTCGGCCGGCAGGGCTCGGGCGCGCACCTGCTCGGCGGGGGCGTCGACGGGGTTGGCGTCCCCGCCGTCGCAGAACTCGTAGGCCCGCAGGATCGCGCCGGACAGGCGCTCCCACAGGGCGGCGGCGTCGGCCAGGGTCTCCTCGGAGAACTCCACGGTGGAGCGGTGGTGGACGGTACCCAGGGCCAGGCGCAGCACGGCCGCGTCGTAGCGCTTGAGCAGCTCGGCCACCACCAGGGAGTTGCCCAGCGACTTGCTCATCTTCTCGCCCTTGATGGTCACCCAGGCGTTGTGGACCCAGTGGCGCGCGAAGCCCCAGCCGGCGCCGTGGGACTGGGCCTGCTCGTTCTCGTGGTGCGGGAAGCGCAGGTCGATGCCGCCGCCGTGGATGTCGAAGGTCTCGCCCAGGTAGCGGCGGGACATGGTCGAGCACTCCAGGTGCCAGCCGGGCCGGCCCCGGCCCCAGGGGGCGTCCCAGGCGGCGTCGGCCGGCTCAGTGGGCTTGGCGGCCTTCCACAGGGCGAAGTCGCGCGGGTCGCGCTTGTCGGCCTCGACGTCGTCATCGAGCTGGGATTCGTCCTCGGTGGTGGCCAGGTCCTCCAGGCGCTGGTTGGTGAGGGAGCCGTAGCCGGGCAGGGAGCGCACGTCGTAGTAGACGTTGCCGGACTCGCCGACGTAGGCGTGGCCGGCGTCCAGCAGGCGCTGGACCAGGTCGATCATCTCGGGGATGTGGCCGGTGGCGCGTGGCTCGTAGGTGGGGGCGGCCACGCCCAGGGCGCGATAGGCGGCGTCGAACTCCCGCTCGAAGCGCTGGGCCCAGGCCCACCACGGCACCGGCGGCTCGGCGGCGGCCGACTTGCTGAGGATCTTGTCGTCAATGTCGGTGACGTTGCGGATGAGGCGGACCTCCTGGCCGCAGCGCTCCAGCCAGCGGCGCAGACGTCGAAGGCGATCCCGCTGCGCATGTGGCCGATATGGGGCGAGCCCTGGACGGTGGCACCACACACAGGTAGATCGTCACCAGGCCGGGGGTGGCCGTGGGGGCCAGTGGCACGATCGCGCGGGCAGCGGAGTCGTACAGACGCAGGGCCGGCGCGTCCACTCGGGCGGCGGAGTCGGTGGGGCCCGCGGACTCAGGGGGCTCAGTGGGGGTGATGCTCACGGGCACAGGCTACCTGGCCGCCCGCCACCGGTGTCTACCAGGACCAGGACTTTTTCCCGAGGTGCCCGACGTCGCGGTCGTGCCTTAGTCCGCGCAGTCGAGGGTGAGGGGTACGACCTCGAGGACTAAGGTACGACCGGGCGAACGGCGTCGGGGACCGGGTAGACCAGGGCGGTGGCGACGGCGAGCAGGCCCTCGGTGCGCCCCAGGAAACCCAGGTGGTCGGTGGTGGTGGCGGAGAAGGAGACCCGGGCGGAGGCGGCCTCGGACAGCGCCTGGGAGGCCTCGGCGGAGCGGGCGGCCACGCGCGGGCGCTCGCCCACGAGCTGGACGGCGATGTTGCCGATCTCGAAGCCGGCCTCGCGCACCCGGCGGGCGGCCTCGCTCAGGAGCGCAGTCCCGGAGGCCCCCTTCCACTGGGGCTCGGCGGTGCCGAAGTTCGAGCCCAGGTCGCCCAGACCGGCGGCCGAGAACAGGGCGTCGCAGCAGGCATGGGCGACGACGTCGCCGTCGGAGTGACCGGCCAGGCCCACTTCGCCGGGCCACTCCAGGCAGGCCAGGCGCATGGGGGTGCCCGAGTCGGGGGCGGCGAAGGCGTGCACGTCGGTGCCGATGCCGGTGCGCGGCAGGAACTGGGCGATCTGGTTCAGGTCGATCGTGGCCGGGCAGGCGGCGTGGCGGGCCCGGGACGGTGTCGGGGCCTGCGAGTCGGGGGTGGCGGGTGCGGCGTCACCGGGGACGGTGCCGGTGGCGACGGCGTCCATGGGCTGAGCAGCGTGGGATGACTGGTCTGACTGGCGTGCGGACATGGGGCCGTGTCTACCAGATGGGGCCCCGGCCGTGTTCCGAGCGGGCCGGCTGAGCGCCGTCGAGCCTCCGGCGGTGATGAAGGGACGTTTTTCTGCGCGAGGGACGAGGCTGATGCCGCTTCCCGGTGGAGTGTGAGGCCTGCGGGTGGTGTACTGCACGAGGTTGGGGTGCTACTGGGGGAGGGTTGGGTGTACTGCATGGGGGTCGGGGGTTCGTGCAGTATGGATAACCCTTGGCCAGTGGATCCCGACCCTCGTGGAGTAGGGCCTGGCCGGCAGGTGGTCGAGTCGGTCCCCGACGTCGTTCCAGGACAGGCGGCTCCCGACCCTCGTGGAGTGCGGATTTCCAGGTCGGGTGCGGAACCACAGGTGCGCGAATGCGACCTTAATCCACAGAGCTGATCGCAGCGGGTGACCCGTGCCGTCGCAGTAAGCAACCCTGAGATATGACTCCGCGACCTTCAGCCCCCGGCACTGTCTCCGATCTGCGTCCGCGTCTGCTGCACACATCGCGCCGCTCCCGCCGCGGTTGTCTTCCCCCGCGTTCGTGGATCCGTTTGGCCCGTGGATACTACTGGCTGCCGGATCGTGATGCTGAGCGCTGGCAGCATCGTTACACCCTGTCGTTGGCGCGGGCCGTGGTTGCCCAGCGCTCCCAGCTGTCCACGGCCTATCTGTCGCACACATCAGCGGCTCTGGCGCTTGAGCTCGACATGTTCTCCCAGGAGCCCGATGTCTATCTCGCGGTGTCCAGCGCCCCGAACCAGGTCCATACCGTTCTGCCCCGTATCTGGGTTCCGGCCCGCGGTACACCCGCGCTGATCTCTGAGGGACCCTCAGACTCCTCCGGGTGCCGGGATGTTTATCTATGGCGACGCCGTCTTGAGCTGATGCCGCATGAGGTCGAGTCAGTGGGGAGACGGTGACGACGACGGCGGTGCGCACGGCCTATGACTGCGCCTTCGACGAACCAGCGCACAACGCGCTCGCCATCGCCGACTCGGTGCTGCGTCGCTGTTGTCAACCGGACCGGGAGCGGCCCGAGCTGTGCTCGGCGGCGATTGATCGAGTGAGGCAGGAATGGGCCCGCACGCTCAAGTGTGAGCCGAGACGCCGCGGGGTGGCTCAGGCTCGAGCGGTGCTGGGGCTGGCGACTCCGTTCTCCGAGTCGGCGCTTGAGAGCGCGTTGCGCTGGCTGGTTCTGGTTCTTGGGCTGCCGATCCCGCAGGTGCAGTACCCCGTCGAGACTTCCGAGGGGCGTTGGTGGGTGGATATGTGCTGGCCGGACAGGAGACTCGTCGTTGAGGCTGACGGCAGGAAGAAGTACCAGGGGGCTGAGGACCTGTGGAAAGAGAAACGGCGCCAGGACAGGATTGAGTCGCAGGGGTGGACGGTGCTGCGCGTGTCCTACGGAGACATGATGCGTCCAGGCCAGCTCGGCGCCAAGATTCTGACGAAGTTCCCGCCTGCGGAGGTTGCGCGCCTCCGGCCCCGACAGGAGCTGGAATGGGCGGGTATGCGTCTAGAGGCCGGCCTGCGTGAGGCATCGTTGCTGGGGCAGCGTCTTCCTCGAGGATCTGCTGAGCTTGCTCCATGAAACAAGGGCAGCCGCCGTCGACCGTCGGGTACACGCGAGGCTGCGTACTCTCAGACGGAGTCTGTTGATCTTGCAATGCCGGCAGGACGCCAGAAGGGGCGAGGAGCTGCGGGCGCGGGGGTCGGTGCTGTTGTCTGGTGGGGTGTGAGGCCTGCGGGTGGTGTAGTGCACGAGGTTGGGGTGCTACTGGGGGAGGGTTGGGTGTACTGCATGGGGGTCGGGGGTTCGTGCAGTATGGATAACCCTTGGCCAGTGGATCCCGACCCTCGTGGAGTAAGGCCTGGTCGGCAGGTGGCCGGGCCGGCCCTCGACGTTCAGGGCAGGCGCCAGTCCACGGGCGCGGCCCCCATCTCGGTGAGGATCGCGTTGGCGCGGCTGAAGGGGCGCGAGCCGAAGAACCCGCGCGAGGCCGACAGCGGGGACGGGTGCGGTGAGGCGATGATGGGGGTCTGCCCCAGCATCGGGGTCAGCGACTGCGCCGGCCGCCCCCACAGGATCGCCACGAGCGGGCCGCCGCGCTCCACCAGGGCCTCGATCGCCCGCTGCGTCACCTTCTCCCAGCCCCAGCCCTTGTGCGAGGCCGGCGCCCCCGGGCGAACGGTGAGCACCCGGTTGAGCAGCATGACGCCCTGCCGGCACCACGGCGTCAGGTCCCCCGACGTCGGCCTGGGCACGCCCAGGTCGCTGACCAGCTCGCGGAAGATGTTCTCCAGGCTGCGCGGGGGCTTGACGCCGGGCGCCACCGAGAAGCTCAGCCCCATGGGGTGACCCGGGGTGGGGTAGGGGTCCTGGCCGACGATGAGGACGCGCACGTCCTCCATCGGGTAGGTGAAGGCGCGCAGCACGTCGGTGCCCGCCGGGAGGTACCCGACGCCGGAGGCCACCTCCTGGCGCAGCCGCTCCCCGATCTCATGGACCGTGGGCTCCACGGGGGCCAGGGCGCGCGCCCAGGAGGGATCGATGATCTCGGACAGGGGCTTGGCGGATGTCACGCCGCGAGCCTAACGGCCCACCTGCCACACCGCAGGAATCTGCCGGGCCCGATGTCACCGCCTTGTGAGCCGGACGTGGTGAGCAATACCCGACGAATGACGCTCGGACCGGTATCTTGTGAGCGTGAGCAACTACTGACTACCCCGAGGACGAGTTCGACGTCGGCGATGATGACGGCCCGGTTCCTGTGGGCGTGCACCGTGCCCAGGTGCCCAGGTGGCGCAGCTGGGTGCCGCTGCTGGCGATCATCATCATTGTCCCGGCGCTCGCCTGGGGCGCGGTGACGCTGTTCCTCAACGGCTCAGGAGGCTCCGGCTCGTCGGACGCGGTCTCCTCCTCTCAGCCCGCCCAGGGCGGACAGGCCGGTGGCAACAAGAACGCGGACAGCAAGGGCGACAAGGGCGACAAGGGCGGCGCCGCCTCGGCCAAACCCAGTGCCTCGGCCAGCGCCTCCGGCAACGTGGACTTCAACACCGGGGTCTCGGTGGCCAACGGGACGAACACCGACGGCCTGGCCAAGGGGGCCAGCGAGAAGCTCACCAACGGCGGCTTCACCGCGGTGGAGGTCATCCCCGGGATCTACGAGAACGCGGAGCCGGCCCAGTCGACGGTCTACTTCAGCTCCCCGCAGGCCCGGCCCGCGGCCGAGGAGGTCGGCAAGCGCCTCGGGATCAGCAACGTGGTGGAGGGCACCGCGGAGAACACCCAGGGCGCCTCGATCGCCGTCATCCTGCGTGACGACTACAAGCCTCAGTAAAGGGGCATGAGGCCACTGGCGCATCCCGGGCGTCGTCGGTTCCTGACTCTCGCCGCGGCGGTCCCGCTCACCGCCGCCGCGGCCCTCTGGGGCGGCTCGCGCCTGGTGGGCCTCGGCCGCCGCGCCCCGACGCTGCTGAGCGGCGGGCTCGTCGTGGGCGGGGAGGGGCCCTGTACCCCCTGGCCCCGGGTGACACCGTTGCCTACGTCCCGGGGACCCGCCTGCCTCAGGGCTCCCCGAACCGTGGGGCCTGACGACCTCGCAGCAGAGCGCCCTGGCCCGTCAGGCGCTCGCCCGCCGCCAGGCTGCCCGCCTTCCCTCAAGGCCGGTGGGCGGACCTGGCCGACGGCGCCCTGACCGACCTGCTGGCCCTGACCGGACCGGCACTCATGCCCGGGCCCGATGACCCCGCCGGGCCCTGCTGACCCGTCCGCCGAACCTTCCGCCGGGACCGACGCCGCTCCCGACTCCCCGTCCCCACTGCCGACGCTGCCTCCGCCGCCTGCCGGGGACGCCGGGCGGGAGGGGCGCGACTCGCGCGAACCCCTGCCCGCCAGGGGCCGAGGTCTTCCCGCCGGGCGCGGTCGTGGCGGCGCCCGTGAGCATCTGGCGCTACGTCTGGCCCCGGGACGCCGCCTTCGCCGCGGCCGCCCTCAGCGCGGTGAACCTGGCCGATGAGGCGCTGGGCGTTCTGGGCAACCTGGCCTCCTGGCAGCGGGCCGACGGCGGCTTCGAGGCCCGCTACACCAGCAGCGGCCGCGTGCCGGACAACCGCCCCGCCCAGGCCGACGGCGCCGGATGGTTCCTGTGGGCCGCGGGCCGGCTCCTGGCCGACGGCGTTTCCCGCCGCCGACCTGCGTGACCGCCTGGGCGCACCCCTGGGCGCGCCGCCTCCCGGCTCCTGGGAGATCACGGACACGCCCTCCCACCTGCCCGCGGCCTCGCCCGACTACTGGGAGGTCGCCGAGACGGTCCTCACCCTGGGGACGGCCGCTCCCGGTGCTCCTGGGGCTGGAGGCGGCGACAGCGCTGGCCCGGGCCGGGATCGACCTCGGCGGCCCCGCTCAGGCCCTGGCCGAACGGGTGACAGCGGTGCGCAGCGCCATGGAGCGCAACTTCGCCCCCGCCTGGGGCCGCCACCTGCGGCGCGACGACGTCGACGCCGCCATCGCCCTGGTCCTGCCTCCCTTCACCCGGCCGCTGGCCGGGGCCCGAACGGTGCGGCAGACGGCGGCCGCACGCATGCACCGCCCCACCGGGGGCCTCGCCCCGGGAGCGGGCTGGCGTGATGACGGTGTCTCCTGGACGCCGGAGACCGCCCTCATGGCCTGGTCGGCCCTGTCCCTGGGGATGGAGGAGGAAGGGACCCGGCTGCTGGCCTGGCTCGAGGCGCACCGCACCGCTGCCGGCGCCCTGCCGGAGAAGGTCCTGGCCGACGGCGCCCCGGCGGGGCCCGCGCCCCTGGCCTGGACCTGCGCACTCATCCTGCTGGCCACCGCCTCAAGGGCCGAGACCCCGCCCTCCTGACCCGGGCAGCCGCCACGAGGGTGCGACCGGCTGTGGGACCTCCCGCCGGCCCACCCGCGGGCCCGGCAGGATTCCCTGCTTCGCCGTCGGAGGATTCAGTGCCGATGAGAACTGAGCTCCTTGCACTCAAGGGCTGAGAGTGCCAGCATTGCGGTTAGCACTCGGGCACCTCGAGTGACAAAGCATCCTTGAATGCACCAAGTTCATCCAGGCTGGAACGTGAGGGCCGGCGTCGGGCGTGACGTGAACGCCCGGAACCGATCCGTCCGTCGCGGGCACGAACCGGCCGCCCCTACCACGCAGTGGAGGAAACTCAATGTCCAAGATCATCGCCTTCGACGAGGAGGCCCGCCGCGGCATGGAGCGCGGCCTCAACACCCTCGCCGACACCGTCAAGGTCACCCTGGGCCCCAAGGGCCGTAACGTCGTGCTCGACAAGAAGTGGGGCGCCCCCCACGATCACCAACGACGGCGTGACCATCGCCAAGGAGATCGAGCTCGAGGAGCCCTACGAGAAGATCGGCGCCGAGCTCGTCAAGGAGGTCGCCAAGAAGACCGACGACGTCGCGGGCGACGGCACCACCACCGCCACCGTCCTGGCCCAGGCCCTGGTGCGCGAGGGCCTGCGCAACGTCGCCGCCGGCGCCAACCCGATCGCCGTTCGCCGCGGTATCGAGAAGGCCGTCGCGGCCGTCGTCGAGCGCCTGCTGGCCGACGCCAAGGAGGTCGAGACCCAGGAGGAGATCGCGGCCACCGCCTCCATCTCCGCCGCCGACGAGCAGATCGGTGCCTTCATCGCCGAGGCCCTGGAGAAGGTCGGCCACGAGGGTGTCGTCACCGTCGAGAGTCCAACACCTTCGGCCTCGAGCTCGAGGTCACCGAGGGTATGCGCTTCGACAAGGGCTTCATCTCCCCTACTTCGTCACCGACCCCCGACCGCCAGGAGGCCGTCCTGGAGGACGCCTACGTCCCTGCTGGTCGAGTCCAAGATCTCCAACGTCAAGGACCTGCTCCCGCTGCTGGAGAAGGTCATGCAGACCGGCAAGCCGCTGGCCATCATCGCCGAGGACGTCGAGGCCGAGGCCCTGGCCACCCTCGTCGTCAACCGCATCCGCGGCACCTTCAAGTCCGTGGCCGTCAAGGCCCCCGGCTTCGGTGACCGCCGCAAGGCGATGCTGCAGGACATGGCCATCCTCACCGGCGGTACGGTCATCTCCGAGACCGTCGGCCTCAAGCTCGAGAACGCCACCCTGGAGGACCTGGGTCAGGCCCGCAAGGTCGTCGTCACCAAGGACGACACCACCCTGGTCGAGGGCGCCGGCGACAAGGAGGCCATCGAGGCCCGCACCGCCCAGATCCGCATGGAGATCGAGAACTCCGACTCCGACTACGACCGCGAGAAGCTCTCCGAGCGTCTGGCCAAGCTGGCCGGCGGCGTGGCCGTCCTCAAGTCCGGTGCCGCCACCGAGGTGGAGCTCAAGGAGCGCAAGCACCGCATCGAGGACGCCGTGCGCAACGCCAAGGCCGCCGTCGAGGAGGGCATCGTCGCCGGTGGTGGCGTCGCCCTGCTCCAGGCCGCCGAGGTCCTCGACACCCTCAAGCTCGAGGGCGACGAGGCCACCGGCGCCGCGATCGTCAAGGTCGCCGTGGAGGCCCCGCTCAAGCAGATCGCTGCCAACGCCGGCCTCGAGGGCGGCGTGGTCGTGGACCGCGTGCGCAACCTGCCCACCGGTGAGGGCCTCAACGCCGCCACCGGCGAGTACGTCAACCTGCTGGCCGCCGGCATCGCCGACCCGGTCAAGGTGACCCGCTCCGCCCTGCAGAACGCCGGTTCCATCGCCGGTCTGTTCCTGACCACCGAGGCCGTCGTGGCCGACAAGCCCGAGCCCCCGGCCGCCCCGGCCGACGGTGGCGCCGGCGACATGGGTGGCATGTACTGATCGACGCGACTGCCGACGAGCCAGTCATCACCCGGTAGCCCGGCCGCGACGTCGGCCGGCCCCGGAACCGCGGCGGGCCGTCTCTCACACACGTGAGGGGCGGCCCGCCGCCGTATCCGTACCTGTCCCGTACTGGGCGGGTCGGCTGGGCCTGTGAGGGCAGGCCGTGTGGCGCTCACGCTGAGGCGAGAGGCGGCGCGGTCCTGAGCGAGCCTCGCCGTCGGCGCCTCCTACCAGGCGCCCAAGGGCGCCGAGCCCGCGGCCGGTGCGGGAGCCGGTGCGGGCGCGGGAGCCGGCGTCGAGCCGGCGAAGCGGCCCTGGTTGGAGGTCTCGGCGTCGTCGTAGCAGACGGCGGCGTTGTCCAGGGCCAGGCTGATCTGATCGAGGTTGGACTGCACCTGGATCTGGGTGAGGTGCCAGTCGGCCGCGCAGGCGGCCATGGAGTCCGACGCCGTCCCGGTCCAGCAGGACTGGAGCAGGCCGATGTCTCCCCGCATGCCATCGACCTCGGTCTGGATCGTCGCGATGCGGGTACGGGTTCGGGCGGCGGTGTCGGCCACCGCGGCAGTATCGACGGAGTAGGTGGGCATGAGGGGCGTCCTTTCGTGAGAGGCGGCCCGAGGGCCGTGCGCGGTGTGCTGGTGGTGCACCGAGGTGCGCGCTGTGCCTCTCACGGTAGGGGCCCGGCCGGCGGCGTACCGGGCGAGGATCCGGCCCTGTGGAGGGGGCCTGCAGATCGTGGCCTGTGGCCCCGCAGACGGCAGGGCCGTCCCTGAGGGAAGGGGAGGCCGGGAGCCTCAGAGGTCCCCGGCGCCGTCGTCGATGATCTCCTCGGTGATGGGGGCGATCTCGCCGGTACGGGCCTCGCGCAGCTCCTTGGCCTCCTGGGTCTTGGCCCGCAGCTTCTCGGTGAGCTTGTCCCGCTCGGCCTGGACCCGGGCGCGGCGGTCCTCGCCGTCGTCGGAGCGGTTGCGTGAGCACATGAGCAGGTCCAGGTCCGCGATGCACGACTCCATGGAGGCGGTGTGCGTCATCGCCTCCTCGCCGTCCTTGTCCTCGCGCCCCTCGCCGCGCTCAGCGGGCGCCTCGACGGGGCGGCGCGCCGAGGCCACGGCCGGGATCCCGCGGGCGGGGGTGCGCGGCGAGGAGGCGCTCGACGGGGAGGAGGATGATGCCGGAGCCGCCGGCGATCCTGAGGACGCCGTGGTGGCCGGGGCGGCGGGTGTCGTCGCGCTCGACGGAGGGACCGTGGCCCGCAGGGCCCTGAGCTCGGTGGGATTCAGACGCAGGGTGTCGCCGTCCCTGGGCGGGGCCGGCCAGGGGGTCCTCGGCGGGCAGCGCCTGGAGGCCCAGCGGAGGGGTGCGGGGGGCGCGTTCGGCGGCCTCGTCCCAGCTGCCCGGGCACGGGGGCAGGTGGCGCCAGCAGGATCGCCCACAGGGGCGACCGGTGCGGGACGCGCCGGTTCCTGAGCGGCCCGCGGCCTCCAGGGGCCGCCGGATCGGCCTGCGCTCCCTGCTCATCGGCGAGCTTGGCGAGCTTCTCGTGGAGACGTCGCTGCTCGGCCGCCAGGTTCTCGCGGGCCGGGTGCTCCCAGCGCTGGCCCAGCGGGGAGTGGAAGAGATGATCGCGGTCCAGGAGCCGGGAGACGATCGTCAGGCGGCCGCGCAGGTACTCCTCCACGGGGATGTGGGAGTACTCCTCACGCAGAAGCCGCACGTACTCGGTGTAGGTCTGGGGGTCCACGGCCAGGGTGCCCAGGTCGGCGTCGATGAGGGCCTGGGCGTCGATGTCGTCATCGGCGAGCATGTGCCGCTTGAGGTTGACGATGAGGCTGCACACCCGCTTGACCGTCTCCATCGGGACACCCAGGTGACGCAGGTCGGCCTCGGCGAAGGCGGCCGAGGCGGTCTCGTCCTCGCCGCCGTTGCCGCGGATGACCTCCTCGACGTCGGAGGAGAAGACGCAGCCGTGGTACCAGCAGGCGACCCGCATGATGTCCGGGTCGTGCGACTCCTCGGCCAGCTCATCGACCCGCGCGAGCATGTCGATGAGGTGGCGAAGATTGTGGAAGCGACGATCCGGTGTGGACCAGCGCTCAATGAGGAGCTCGCCGGCGGAGCCGATCGCCTCTGGGGGCTGCGTGGCGCCGATCGCCTTCACCGAGCGGGTGAAGGCGGGCAGAAGCCATTGCGGTGCTTCGATAACACCCATGGGTCAGTCTCCGTGTTGGAAATGGAACGCGTGCCATCGTAGGACTGTCCTCGCCGTGACGTCGACGTGACACAGTGTCTGGCGTGCCACTCTTATCGTGATCGAGGCCCGCCGGCGCTGCCTGAGATGCGGCGGCGGGGCCTACCAGGCCGGTGCGGGCGGCAGCTCGATGTGGACGGTGGCGCCGCCGCCGGGGTCTGGAGCATCTGGACGGTGCCCTTGTGAGCGGCCACGATCCCCAGCACGATCGCCAGTCCCAGGCCGGAGCCTCCGGTCTCCCGGTTGCGGGAGGTGTCCGAGCGGTAGAAGCGCTGGAAGACCTTCTCGGCCGCCTCCGGTGGCACGCCGTGGCCGTGGTCGCGGACCTCGACGACGACGACCGGCTGCGCCGTCGGGTTGGCGCGCGGGGGCGCCATGCCGATGGCGATCTCCACCGGCGTCCCGGAGGGGTGTGGCGCACCACGTTGCCCAGCAGGTTGGTGAGGATCTGGGAGAGGCGGTCGCGGTCACCGATGACCTGGAGCGAGGGGCCTCCTTGCCGGCGGCCTCGTCGCGGGGGTCGAGGGGATGAGGCCGCAGTCGCGCTCGGGGGCCAGCACCATCATGTCGCTGAGGGCCCCGGCGGCCAGGTCGGTGAGGTTGACCGGCTCCATCGACATCTCCCGGCCCTCGTCGATCCGGGCCAGCTGGAGGAGATCGTCGACGAGGCGCCCCATCCGGTTGGACTCGGTCTCGATGCGCCCCATGACCTCACCGGTCTTGTTCGCGGGCACCCCGCCCATCCGGTAGAGCTCGCCGTAGCCGCGGATGGCGGCCAGGGGGTGCGCAGCTCGTGGGAGGCATCGGAGACGAAGCGCGTCATCCGCTCCTGGGCCACGACCTGGGCGGCGAAGGAGCTCTCGTTCTGGGTGAGCATCGTGTTGATCGCCCGCTGCAGCGAGCCCACCTCCGTGGTGCGCGGCTCGGTGACCAGGATGCGGGCGGACAGGTCGCCGTGGGCGATCCGGGCGGCCACGCCCTCGATCTGGCGCAGGGAGCGGAACGAGCGGTGGACCAGGTAGGTGGCGAAGAGGGCGCCCACCGAGATGATCGAGACGTCGGCCAGGGCCACCACGAGGCGGGTGCGCTCGACGGTCTCCATGACGTCGCTCAGCGGGAGGGCCAGGGCCACGGCGCCGGTGTACTCGCCGGTGTTCTGGTCCCGGATGAGCAGGGTAATCATCCGCCACTGGTGGCCGGGCTGATCGGAGTTGACCGTCGTGATCGGGAAGTCGTTCTTGTCCGCGTGGGCCAGGGCGCGCCGGTAGTCCAGGCCCTTGATCTGGGGCCGGCCGTACGTGGCGGCGGTGTCCGGCGAGATCCACTCCCCGTTGCGGGTGGGGTCGAGGTACTCGGCCTTGACGTAGTAGTTCGAGGGGAAGGTGGTGCTGCTGGTCCCGCCCTCGCGGATCTGGGCCAGTCCCTGGCTTCCGATGGCCACGGAGGTGGTGCGCAGCTGGCTGTCGATCTGGCCCATCATGTGGCTGTAGAGCAGTGAGGTCACCACGAAGGAGACGACGATGAGCCCGATGGCGAGCAGACCGGTGGTCATGAGGGTCAGGCGCGTGCGCAGCGGCATTGCCTGCCAGGGCCGCTGAATCGCGGTGATCGGGTGCCATCGGCCCCGTTTGATCGGGCGGTGCTGCTTACCGGACGACTTGGCCGGGCGCGTGCTCCCCCCACGCGCCGCCGCCATCACTCGGCCTTGGGTTCGCGGAGCATGTAGCCGACTCCGCGACGAGTCTGGATGAGCGGGGTGACGGGCTGGCCGTCAGCGCCCTGGATCTGGTCCACCTTGCGGCGCAGGTAGGAGATGTAGGACTCCACGATCGCGGCGTCGCCGTTCCAGTCGTACTCCCAGACGTGATCGAGGATCTGGGCCTTGGACACGACGCGCCCGGCGTTGAGCATGAGGTAGCGCAAGAGCTTGAACTCGGTGGGGGACAGATCCACCTCGACATCGGCGCGGTACACCTCGTGGGCGTCCTCGTCCAGGACCAGGTCGGCCACGCGCACGACGCCGTCGTCCTGGTTCTCAATGGCGTGGGTGCGGCGCAGGATGGCGCGGATGCGGGCGATGACCTCCTCCAGCCCGAAGGGCTTGGTGACGTAGTCGTCGCCGCCGACGGTCAGGCCCTGGACCTTGTCCGCCATGTCATCGCGGGCGGTCAGGAAGAGGATCGGGGTGGTCACGTCACGCTCGCGCAGGCGCCGGGCCACGGTGAAGCCGTCCATGTCGGGCAGCATGACATCGAGGACCACCAGGTCGGGGGATGTCTTCTCCACCGTCTTCAGCGCGCCGTTGCCGTCGCCTGCGATCGAGACCTCGAAGCCTGCGAAGCGCAGGGACGAGGCCAGCAGGTCGCGGATGTTGGGTTCATCGTCGACGACAAGGAGGTGAGCTTCGGTGCGGGACTGCTGGGAACGCTCCATGAGTCTCACCATTCCTTCAGTTTCTGGTCGTTTCCTGTATGGCTTCCGAACGGTCGCTGTTGATAGGTCAAGTGGTTCGTATGACCTCACACCAATTGTAGACCCAGGAAGTCTTGGAATTCCCACAAAACTGGGGGCTGTGTGGCTGCCACGTGAACCGGGGCGATTGCCGGCGACTCTCCGGTGAGTCGGGCTGTGACGTGAGGCGGGGCGGCGACACCTGTCGCCGCCCCGCCGTCGGGTCAGAGGAAGGCGAGAGGGTCGAAGTCCTCCAGCGGGATGATGCACACGCGCGGCAGCGGGATGGTGAAGGCCTTGACGTCACTCTCCAGGTCGTAGACCGTCAGGCCCTCGCCCTCCAGGGCGGCCAGCTGGGCGTTGAGGAACTCGCGGAAGCACAGGATCCCCACCGTGGCGCCGGCCTGCAGGAGCCGCTCGATGTGGGGGATGTAGTCGCCGTCGTGGCTGCCCAGCAGGACGTGGGCGTCCTGACCGGACTCGACCCGCTCGGCCAGCGCCTCCAGGGTGCGCTGAATACCGATGTCGACGACCTTCTCGTCATTGCTTCCGGACCCGGCCAGCGGCACGGGGCGGTAGTCCATGGCCAGCAGGGCCTGGATGAAGCTCATGGGCATATGGCCGCTGGTGGCGTTGAGGAAGAACAGGGCGCGGGCCTCGTCCCCCTCACCCTCGGCGGCGTCGGCGGAGGACAGTTCATCGCAGTATGCGAGGACCCGGTCCCAACGGGGCCGCTCCTCAGGTTCGGGACGCCGCCCCAGCACGCTCATGCCGAGAGTGGCGTCAATGTTCTCGCCATCGACGAGAAGATAAGTCGGTACGCTCATGGGGCTCATGCTACCGGTCACGGCGTCCAGTAGCCTCCGACGACGCCCAAAGACACCGCACCGATACCGGTCTCCCTGATGTCCCGTGACACCGATGGGTGCGGTCTGCGCGGTCGGGGACAAAACTCGCCCGGCGGGGACGTTCGACGCCGTCGGGTGCGGAAATCCTGTCCCCGCAGGCGTGAGATGTCCCCGGCCGGAGTGGAGTGTCCCCGGGCGCGTGAGATGTCCCCGGGCCGGCCCGGGTCGGCCCAGTGTCGGCGGGCGTCGGCCGACGTCGAGGCGCACGAAGCCGCCCGGTGCTCATCGGGATGATGAGCACCGGGCGGCTTGCGTGGCTGAGGCGCCTGGGTGTGCGGCGAGGTCAGCTCAGTTCAGCTCAACTCAGTAGGAGGAGGTCTCCTCGCCGGCCGGCTGACCCTGGTTCTTCAGGGCCGCGAAGGCGGCGTTGATCGCGTCGTCGTCACCGTCGGTGATCTGGGCGGGGGCCTGCTGCTGGGCGCCCGGAAGGGCCGGGTTCTGCCCGGACTTCAGGGCCGCCAGCCGGGCCTCGGCCTCCAGGCTGGTGCCGGAGGCCTCGAGCTCGGCGAACTGGGACTCCAGGGAGGAGCCGGCCAGCTCCATCTGCCCGGCGGCCTGGGCCTCGACCCGACGCACCTGGTCCTCGTAGCGGGACAGCTCGCTGGTGGGGTCCAGGACGTTGATGGAGCGGATGGCGCCCTGCACCTTGACCTGGGCCTCGGCGGTCTTCTGACGGGCGATGAGCTGGTCGCGCTTGGAGCGCAGCTCGCCGAGCTTGACCTCCATCTGCTGCAGGCCGGTCTTGAGCTGCTCGACGACCTGACGCTGGGAGGCGATCATCGGCTCGGCGGCCTTGGCCTCATTCTCCGCCGTGATCTGCTTGGTCAGCGCGATCTTGGCCAGCGAGTCCCACTTGTCCGCGCCGGCCGTGTCACCGCCGGAGCGCAGCTGGTCGGCCTTGCGGGAGGCGGCCAGGGCCTTGTTGCCCCAGTCCTTGGCCTCGGCGACGTCGGCGTCGTGGTCCTTCTCCGCCAGGCGCAGGTTGCCGATCGTCTGGGCGACGGCGTCACGGGCCTCGGCGATGGACGCCGTGTAGTCCCGCACCAGCTGGTTGAGCATCTTCTCCGGGTCCTCGGCGCGGTCCAGGAGCGCGTTGATGTTGGCGCGGGTGAGCTGGGCGATGCGCCCCAGGATCGACTGCTTCTCAGCCATGGTTGTTCGTCCTTCCGTCGAGCTGCGACGTCGGTGTGGGCAGGTATGGGCAGGTATGGACCCGGCGCTCGCCGGGTGGTCGCCAGGTGGTGGCCGGTGGGCCAGGCGGATCAGGCGTCATGATCGCAGGTCCCGGCGCTCGGCGTCATGCGGGCGGGGGCCGCATCGCTCAGGGCATGACTGGAGTGCGACCGGGGCCGGACGCCGGCAGGACGCGGCTCAGAAGTCGCCGCCGCCGTCGAAGAAGCCGCCGCCTCCACCCGAGAAGTCCCCACCGCCGGAGAAGAAGCCGCCGCCTCCGCCCCAGTCGCTGTCGTGGTGGTGGGAGCTCCAGCCGCCGTAGTTGTGGCCGCCGCCCAGCAGCAGCCCGCCCAGCAGGAGCGAGCCCAGGTCGAGCCCGCCGCCTGAGCGGCCGTAATCGCGGGAGTAGGAGTAGCGCTCACCGGAGTTCGGGCTCCACGAGCTCGACGATCCGCGCACGTCGGCCTCGGCCAGGGCCTGGGCCTGGGCCACGAGCGGCTCGGCCGCCGCGACCTCCGCCAGGGCGGCCACCGGGTCAGTGGTCTGGACGGTGGTGGCGGCCGTGGCGTGACGGGCGGCCTCACTGAGCGCGGTGCGCGCCGAGGGGCCCACCGCCCCGCGATAGGTGGTGATGTAGGAGGTCACGGACTCCACCTGGGAGTTGAGGCGGGCCAGGCGCGAGCCCAGGGAGGCCCGGGCGCGCGAGTCGTTCTCCTCGCGCTCGCGGGCCGGGGGCCAGGGCGGCGTCGATGGCGGCCTCGGCCCGGGCCAGGTGGTCCAGGGCGGCCAGGGGATCGCCGCTCGGGTTGGCGCCACTGGCCTGACGGCCCTCGGCGACGGCGGCCTCGGCGTCGGCCACGAGCGGGGCCAGGGTCGCCGCCGGCACCGCGCCCTCCAGGCGCTTGGCGTCCACCAGGTCCGAGGAGATCGAGGCGATGGCCGCCTCCAGATCCTTCGCCGCGCTCTGAAGGCGTTCGCGGGCCCCGGTGACCTGTGCGGCCAGCTGACCGGCCTGGGCGATGGAGCCCTGGGCGATGCGGACCTGCTCGACCGCCGTCGCCTCCTGGGAGGCCTCGACGCTGGCGCGGGCCTGGTCCAGGGCGGTGCGCCCGGCGGCCAGCAGACGGCGGGCCTGCTCGGGGGCCTGGGCCACACTGGTCAGGGAGGAGGCGGGGTAGGCGGCACTGAGCGTCACCAGGATCGTCTCGGCCATCACGATGGCCTGCTCGGTCTCATCGGCCCGCTGGGCGGTCTCGGCGATCGACGTCGGCAGGTTCGCCTCAATACCGCGCCGCTTGTTGAAGGCCTCCTCCTGTGCGCGGATCTCACCGACCGCCTCCGAGCAGTGCTGGAGGATCTCGGTGTACATCTGGCGCTGCTGCGGCTCGGTCTCGGGGATGTCGTCGTCGAGGATCTTGCGCAGCTCGAAGCACCGCGACAGGTGCTTGCGGGCGCTGTCCAGCGCGGCGGTGAAGGCATCCGTGGCGGACAGGCCGAACTGCGCCTGCGCGTAGGACAGCTCCTCGGCGGCGGCGCGCACCGTGTCATCGGCCTGGACCAGGGCGCTGCCGGCCTGCGTGCGCAGCTGCTCCACCGTCATCGCCGCGGGGCCCGCCGGCTGGTTGCCCGGGGGCGCCGCCCTGATTCCTGCGCTTGCCGAACAGCATGTCGTCGTTCTCCTTGTTCTTCCTGCGCTTGTACACCGTCCAGGCGGCGGCCCCTCCGGCCGCGGTCGCGACCGCGCCCCCGCCCAGCAGGAGCGGAAGCGCCGAGGAGCCTGAATCACCCGAGCTGCCCGAGCCCGATGAGCCGGACATGTTGTCCGGGATGGCGGCCACGGCGTCGTCGTAGTTGCCTGCGCTGAGCTGCTTCTTGATGGCCGAGTCGATCCGCTTGTAGTCGGACTCGGAGAACTTCGAGGAGTTGTCGTGCGCCTGCAGCTTGTAGCTCTTCGAGGCCGAGCCGTCGGAGGGGATGTTGATGACCAGGAGCATGTCGTCACGCCCCAGCTTCGTGTCCTTGAAGGCCTGCGCGGCGATGGCGGAGGCCTTCTGGCTGGAGTCGGAGACGGTCAGCACCCACAGGCCCACGCCGTACTTGGAGGACATGGTGTCCACGGCCTGCTGGGCCTTGGAGGCATCCAGGATCCCGAGCTCATCGGTGACGTGCTCGGTCAGGGTGGTCGACGCCGCCGGGAGGGCCCGGGGCGCACCCGCCGAGGCGGCCGAGGTCTGTGCGGAGGAGGCCAGGGCCAGGGGATGCGGGCCGGGCGTCGTCGGAGCGGCCGCGGCGCCGGCAGAGAGCCCCAGCAGCCCCAGGGCGGCCGCCGTCGCGACGCCGGAAAGGGCCATCTGGTGCCAAGGACGGGGGAGTGGGGGCTGCTGGTTCTTCATCCGGGACATCGTCCCCGCCGGGTAAGGGTGTGAGCAAGTCGTTTCGCCTCAGGCGGCACGCCTGCGCCTGTCACCGCGCGCAGGCAACCGAACCGGCGGCAGAATGTCGTCCATGACTGACACGCTCACGATCACCGTCATCGAGCCCGAGGAGCTCGCGCCCGTGGGGCGCCTGGGGGAGTGGCTCTTCGCCGAGGGCGCCTCGCTGCGCATGGTGCGCCCCTGGCGGGGCGAGCCCATCCCCTCCCTGGACGAGATCGGCGACGGCCTCGTCGTGCTGGGCGGCTCCATGAGTGCCCACGACGAGGGCGAGCACCCCTGGCTGGCGGACCTGCGTGAGCTGCTGCGCGGCGTCGTCGCCGACGACGTCCCCGCCATCGCCATCTGCCTGGGTGCCCAGGTGGCCGCCGAGGCCCTCGGGGGCTCCACGGCCGTGCCGGCGCTGGGCAACGACGAGGTCGGCGTCGTCGAGCTGACCATCACGGCCGCCGGCGAGAGCGACCCGGTCTTCGGGGCCGTGGCCGCCGAGGCCATCCGTGCCGCCCACCGCGCCGGAATCCCCACCTCCGACGGCACCCGCCTGCCCGTCATCGTCTCCCACCACGACGCCGTCACCCACCTGCCCGAGGCCGCCACCCTGCTGGCCTCCTCCGACCGCTCCCCGGTTCACACCTGGCGGGCCGGGCGGCTCCTGGCCTTCCAGCACCACCCCGAGTCCGACCCGGCGCGCGTGGCCTACTGGCGCACCCGCGACGCCCTGAACGACCTGGCCGGCACCATGGACGCGGCCTCCCTCCAGGCCGCCCGCAACGCCCTGGAGGTGGCCGCCGGCCGGAACGCCGCGCCGGGCGCCGCCGGAACCCACGGGGCCACGGCCGCCGACCTGCCCGAGGCGGCCGCCAGCGCCGGGGCCGCTGCCCGTGAGCAGGCCGAGAGGGTCGACCCCGCCATCCAGGCCTTCGGCCGCAGCCTGGCCCGCGTCCTCGTGCGCAACGTGCGCGCCCGCAGCCTGGCGCGCTGAGCGGGGCGCCAGGCCCATGTGGCCCGGTCGGCCCGGCCTGCCGGTTGAGCCTCGTTCGCCGTCGGGCCGGGCTCAGCTGTTCGCGGTGAGGTCCTCGGAGTCGATGATGGCGTAGGCGTAGCCCTGCTCGGCCAGGAAGCGCTGCCGGTGGGCGGCGTACTCCTGGTCGGCGGTGTCGCGGGCGACGACGGTGTAGAAGTGGGCCTGGCGGCCGTCCTCCTTGGGGCGCACGATCCGCCCGAGCCGCTGGGCCTCCTCCTGGCGTGAGCCGAAGGAGCCCGAGACCTGGATCGCGACGCTCGCCCCGGGCAGGTCGATGGAGAAGTTCGCGACCTTGGATACCACGAGCGTGCGGATCTCCCCGCAGCGGAAGGCGTCGTAGAGGCGCTGGCGCTCGCGGACCGTCGTCGCCCCGGTGATGACGGGGGCGTCCAGGTGCTCGGCGATCTCGGTGAGCTGGTCCACGTACTGGCCGATGACCAGGGCCGACTCGCCCTCGTGGCGGGCCAGGAGGGCATCGATGATCGGCAGCTTGCGCGGTGAGCAGGCGGCCAGGCGGTAGCGCTCGTCGGGTTCGGCGGTCGCATAGGCCATGCGCTCACCGGCGTCGAGGGTCAGGCGCACCTCGGTGCAGATCGCTGGGGCGATCCAGCCCTGGTTCTCCAGGTCCTTCCAGGGGGCGTCGTAGCGTTTGGGGCCGATGAGGCTGAAGACCTCGTCCTCGCGGCCGTCCTCGCGCACGAGGGTCGCGGTCAGGCCCAGGCGGCGGCGCGCCTGCAGGTCCGCGGTCATCCGGAAGATCGGGGCGGGCAGGAGATGGACCTCGTCGTAGACGATGAGCCCCCAGTCGTGGGAGTCCAGCAGGTCCAGGTGCGGGTAGACGCCCTTTGCGGCGAGTGGTGAGCACCTGGTAGGTGGCGATCGTGACGGGGCGGACCTCCTTGCGCGAGCCGGAGTACTCGCCGATCTCCTCCTCGGTCAGGGTGGTGAAGCGGATGAGCTCCTCCTTCCACTGACGCGCCGAGACCGCGTTGGTGACCAGGATGAGCGTCGTCGTCGAGCTCTTGGCCATGGAGGCGGCGCCCACGAGGGTCTTGCCGGCCCCGCAGGGCAGGACGACCACGCCCTGAGCCCCCCGCCCAGAAGCTCTCCACCGCCTCGCTCTGGTAGGGGCGCAGCTGGAAGGTGTCGGGGGAGTCGGTCAGGGTGATGGGGTGGGCCTCGCCGTCGACGTAGCCGGCCAGGTCCTCGGCCGGCCAGCCCAGCTTGATGAGCACCTGCTTGAGGTGACCGCGCTCGGAGGGGTGGACGACGACGTCGGCCTCCCCGAGCCGGGTCCCCAGCAGGCCCTTGGTGCGCTTGGAGCGCATGACCTCCTCCAGGACCGGCACGTCGGTGGCGTGCAGGACCAGGCCGTGGGCGGGGTCGGTGAGCAGCTGGAGGCGGCCGTAGCGGCTCATCGTCTCGGCGATCTCGGTGAGCAGGGCGTGCGGCACCGGGAAACGCGAGTAGGTGATGAGGGTGTGGACGACCGTCTCCGCGTCCAGGCCCGCGGCGCGCGCGTTCCACAGGGCCAGCGGCGTGATCCGATAGGTGTGGATGTGCTCGGGGGCGCGCTCCAGCTCGGCGAAGGCGGCGATGGCGCGGCGGGCCTGCCCGGCCTGGGGGTGGGCGACCTCCAGGAGGACGGACTTGTCGGACTGGACGATGAGCGGGCCGTCGGGGACCGAGGACACCGGGGACGCAGGATCGCTGGGCGTAGCGGACATGGGCGGGAGTATCCCAAGCCGGGGCAGCGCGCCGCCGTGACGGAGGAGACGTTCCTCTTCCAGCGGGAGGGGCGATCCGGTCGGCTTCATGCCCGGGCGCGCGTGGCTGACAGTGCTGCCGACAGTGACGTCACGTCGACATTCAGCTCATGCCCGCGCGCTGGACGGCCCGGATCCTGGGCTGCCGCGGTGGCGCGCGAGCCGTGGGGTGCGGGCCCGAGCCCCGGACGCGGGTCGGGAGGCGCGACAAGGGGCCAGGAAGGGGGGCATCTGCGGGGTCGTGTCCAAATCGGAGACAAAGGCGCGAGGCGCGCTGCGGCCTGCGAAAGAAATCCGCATGATTCTGCGGTTCGTGTTGCTAGGCCTCAGGGGTGGTGCGGTCCCTTGTGTCCGATTTGGACACCGGTGCCCTCCAACCACGCCCGGCTCTGTCCGTGACTGGGGCGGGGGCGTATTTTGGTGCGGATGAGCCCTTCCGCCTCCACCCAGGACCTCGCCGTGCACCTGACGGCGCTGCCGGACCGTGAGGTCGCCGCCCTACTGGTGGCGCGCCCGGACCCTGGCCGCGCCGCCGTCCTCCTTCCTGGCGCTGGCGACCCGCGCGGGGGCTCCGGGCAGCATCGAGCACGCCCTGGCCGGGCTGGATGCGCCGACGCTGGCCGTGGCCGAGGCGGTCGTGGCTCTCAACCGACCCGATGAGTCGGGCCGGGCGGGCGGGAGCCGGGCTGACCGAGGCCGCCGAGGTGGTCGGGAACAGGCGGGTCGGCGGTGCCGGTGAGGCCAGTGGCGATCCGGCCGACGGCGAGCCTCTCGGTGATCCCGCAGCCCAGCTGGCCAAGCCGGCCACCCCGGCCAGCCTGGACAGTGCTGACAGTACTGACCTGGCCGGGCTGGTCGCCGCCCACCTCCCGCTGCCTGCCGAGCAGGTCGCCGAGGCGCTGGAGCACCTGGGCCGGCTGGCGCTCGTCATCGAGGGCAGGCCCGTGGCCGCACTCGAGGCGGCTTCCGGGCCGCACCCCTTCGGACTGGGGCCCTGGGCCGCTGAACCCCTCAGCGCCGAGCAACTGCCACCCACCCTGGAGGAGCTGAGCGAGGAAGCCGCCGGCGGCAAGCCGGTCATCCCGGCGGCCTCCGTGGAGATGCTTCAGGCCCTCACCTGGGGGCCGCCCGCCGGCACCCTGCGCGCCGGCGGCACCGCACCGGGTGCGGCCCCGCTCATCGAACGCGGCTGGCTGGAGCGCAGCAGCGATGCCCACGGGCGCACCCGCTTCATCCTGCCGCGCCAGGTCGCCCTCGCCCTGCGCGGCGGCCGCCTGACCCGTGAGCCCCTGACCGCTCCCGAGGCCGGCGACCTGGAGACGGTGGGCGCCGACGTCGTCGCCTCCGAGTCCTCCTTCCACGCCGAGGAGGCCGTCCGGCTCGTGGCCGCCCTCCTGGAGGTGGGGCCGCGAGGGCGGCACGATCCGCCGCACCGGCGGAGTGAGCGCGCGCGCCCTGGCCCGCACCGCCGACGCGCTCGACCTGGAGGCAGACGCCGCCGCCCGCATCATCGAGATCGCCGCGGCCGCCGGGCTCCTGGGGCTCGACGACGACGGCGCCACCTGGGTGCCCTCCTCCCAGGCCGCCGGCTGGCTCACCGACAGCCTCCCCCAGCGCTGGGCGCCGCTCGCCCTGGCCTGGTCGGCCAGCGCCCGCACCCCCTGGCTGACGGGCACCCGCGACGACGACGGAACCCTGCGCGCCGTCCCTCAGCCCGGACCTGGAGGCCGGGTGGGCGGCGCGACTGCGCGCCCGGGTGCTCGCCCTCCTGGGCGACCTCCCGCCGGGGGCCAGCGCGACCCCCGCCTTCGTGCGGGCGGCCCTGACCTGGCAGAGCCCCCGGCGCACCATCCCCGGCGGGGCCATCTCAGCGGTCCTGGCCGAGGCCGAGACCCTCGGGATCACCGGCGGCGGGGCGCTCACCGAGGCCGGCAGGATCCTTGCCCGACGTGCTGCGGCGAGCCTCGACGAGCAGGACCTGGGAATCAGCGGCGGGCCCGGTGGCCCCACCGACCCCCGGAGACGCCGGCCGCGCCGAGGATGCGGGCGGCGAGGCATACGCCGAGCCGTTGTCGGACGACGAGGCCCTCACCGCCCTGGAGGCGGCGCTCGCCGCAGACCTGCCGGCCGCCGTCGAGATGATCCTCGTCCAGTCCGACCTCACCGCCATCGTGCCGGGCCGCCCCGCTCCCGAGCTGGCCGCGCTGCTGGAACGCACGAGCGTCGTCGAGTCGCGCGGCGGGGCGCTCACGGTGCGCTTCACGCCCGAGTCGGTGCGCGGCGCGCTCGACGTCGGCTACCGGGCCGAGGAGATCACCCAGGCGATCGGCCGTTACAGTCCCACGCCCCTGCCGGACTCGCTGAGCGTTCTCATCCAGGACGCCGCCCGCCACCACGGGGCGGTGCGCGTGCGGGCCGTGTCCGCGCTGCTGCGGATCGGCGACGAGGCCACGGCCGCAGGGCTCCTGGCCGAACCGCGCCTACGGGACCTCGGCCTGGACCAGGTGGCGCCCGGCATCCTCGTGGCCACCGCGAGCGCCGGGCAGGTACTGCGCGAGCTGCGCGCCACCGGGCTGGCGCCGGTGACCGAGGATGCCAGCGGCCACCTGGTGGTCGGGCCGGCCACCGCGCAGCAGGCCCGCCGGGCCCCCGAGCCGACGCGCCCCGGCAGCGAGCACTCCGTGCGACGACGTCGGCCCGGGAGGCGTGAGCTGACGACCCTCGTGGGGCGGCTGCGTGTGGGTCAGGAGGCGCTGCAGGCCGCGGGGGAGGCGGCTGTGGCCACCGACCCGGTGCACGCCCTGGCGGTGCTGCGTCAGGCCCAGTCCTCGCGCTCGCGGCTGCGGCTGAGCCTGGCCGGCCCCGACGGCGCCGTGCAGGAGCGGCAGGTGCGGGTCATGGCCGTGGAGCCCGGCCGGGTCCGGCTGCGCGACGTCGTGCGCGAGACCGAGCTGACCGTCGCCGTCCACCGCATCGTCTCGGTCGAGGCGAGCTGACGGTTCACTCGCTGACTCACCGACTCGGGCGAGAATCTTCACATTCGACGCGTATCTGTGTCGATTATGAAGATTCGGTCGAAGTGTGGGCGGGCGGGGCGGTGTGCCCAGGCCAACCCGCGCGGGCCGGGGCAGTTCCAGCAGGCTCCCCTACACTGGCCGGGTGACCGACACGATCGACTCTCACACCGACGCCTCAGGCGAGCCCGCAACCGGGACCGACTCGGGTTCACCGGCGGGCGCCGCCACCGGGGCGCGCACCTCCACGGCGACCCTGGAGCGCCCGGCCCCGGCATTTGGTGCGGCCTCGCCCTCTCCGACGCCGGCCCCCGTGCCGCGCGCCGGCGCCCTGCCGACTCCGGCTGAGCAGGCCCTGGCCGCCAAGGACAAGACCCTCACCTCCCCAGCGGCCATCGAGCTGGCCCGCCACGCGCTGGAGGAGGTCACCGACCCCATCACCGTCGGCGAGTACGTGGCCGCCACGCCCGACGCCGAGCGCCTCGTCACCCACCTGTTCGACTGCACCCTGAGCGGCTACCGCGGCTGGCGCTGGGCGGTCACCCTCAGTCGCGTCCCGCGCGGCCGCACCGCCACCGTCTGTGAGATGGCGCTCCTCCCCGGTGAGGAAGCCCTCCTGGCCCCCGCCTGGGTCCCGTGGGCCGAGCGCCTCGAACCCGGCGACATCACCCGCTCAGACCGCCTGCCCCGCAAGGAGACCGACGAGCGCCTCGAACCCGGGTGGGAGGCCACTGGTGAGGACGCCGACGCCGTCGCCCTGGACGAACTCGACCTGGGCCGCCCCCGGGTCCTGAGCGCCCAGGGCGTCGCCAGCGCCGCCGAGCGCTGGTACGGCGGCGACCACGGCCCCGACGCCGAGGGCGTCCGCAAGGCCCACGCCACCTGCTCCACCTGCGGCTTCTTCGTGCCCATGGCCGGCGCCCTGCGCGCCATCTTCGGCGTGTGCGCCAACGAGTGGGCCGCCGACGACGGCAGCGTCGTCTCCCTGGACCACGGCTGCGGCGCCCACTCCGAGACCGACCTGCCCGACCAGGGTCCGGAGTGGCCCATCAACCCCTCGCGGGTCGACGACCACCTCATGGTGCCGCTGAGCACCAACGGGCTCGACCTGCGTGAGGGCCGCAGTATCGCCGAGCTCACCGCCGAGCAGGGCGACGACGTCGACGCCGAGCCGGGTGGTGCCCCCGCCGAGGACGTGGCAGACGCATCCGGTCGGGGAACCGGTGCGGAGTCGCCTGCTCAGGATGCCGACGCCCCGGCCGACGCTGCGAAGACCACCACCGACTCCGACGCCCAGGAGGCTCAAGCCGAGGACGGCGCCGCCGGCACGGATGCCGCCGCGCCCGCGGCCGAGGAGCAGACGGAGGAGCCCGGGACGAAGACCACCAAGAAGTCCGCTGCGTCCGAGCAGAAGCCCGCCGCGAAGCGTTCCCGTCGCGCGGCCACCTCGACGCGCCGCCGTCGCACGGCCGACTCTCCCGAGGAAGCCTCCGAGGAACGCAGCAGCCGCCTGGTGGGGCTCGACCTGGGAGAGCTCGAGCGGGCGACCGCCGCGGCGTCGGCCTCCTCAGCCCCCGATGCTGCGAGCGCCGCCGAGTCTCTCGCGGCAACCGCGGAGCAGCCCTCACCGGCCCCCGCCGGAGCCGAGTCCAGTGACACGCCCAGCGAGCGGGCCGCCTCGGCCCGCGCAGCCGTCGCCGATCTGTCCCTGGCCCTCGGGATCGACATGCCCCAGGACGACGCGGCCACCGACGACACTGAGAGCGCCGAGTCCGACGCCCCCGCGGAGCAGTCGCCGCGGACCCTCGCCGAGCTCGAGGCCATCCTGCCCAACCGCTCCTGATTGCGTCATCATGTCTCAGCGAGGCGCTTGGCGGCCTCCAGCACGTCATCGAGCATCGCCTCGGTGAGCCGACCGGTGAAGGTGTTCTGCTGGCTGGGGTGGTAGCTGCCGAGCAGTGTCACCGCCCTCCCGTCGGGCCTGGTCAGCTCCGCCGTCGCCCCGTGGCCGAAGCGCGGCTGGGGGCGGGGGAGGATCCAGCCGGCCTCCCGGGTGACCCGCAGAACCGCGCCCCATCCGATCCCGCCCAGCGCCAGCAGCACCCTGATCTCAGGCATGAGGGCGATCTCGCGGGCGAGCCACGGGGCGCAGGTGGCCCGCTCGACGGTCGTCGGCTTGTTGGCCGGCGGGGCGCAGCGCACGGCAGCGCCCATGCGCGCCCCGGTGAGCCGCTGCCCGTCACCTGCCGCGGTCGAGGTGGGGGACGCAGCCAGGCCCGCCCGGTGGAAGGCCGCCCACAACCAGTCCCCGGAGCGGTCCCCGGTGAACATCCGGCCGGTGCGGTTCGCCCCATTGGCCGCGGGCGCCAGCCCGACGACGTAGATGCGGGCATCCGCCGGCCCGACACTCGCCACCGGTCGCCCCCAGTACGGCTCATGGGCGAAGGAGGCGCGACGACCGGTCCGGGCCACCTCCTCACGCCAGGCCACGAGTCGGTCGCAGGCACGGCACACCGTGATCCGGGCATCGAGCGCGGACAGTTCCGACGATGCACCGGCCAGGCGCGCCACGTCGGCGGCCGAGCGGGCTACGGGTGTTGCGGCAGTAGCGGGGTCATCGGGCCATCCGGTCCCGGGAGGGACCGGGGAGTCGAAGAACGCTCCGGTGATGGGGTGCGGATCGGCCATGTCCTCATTGTGAGCGCGTCGAGCGCACCGTGGGCCGGCTTCCGTCACCGGTGAGGAGCCGGCCCACTCATCGCCAGGTGGCCCCGGAGGGGGGCCGCCGGCGAGCCGCATCCCCCTGGGGTCGCGCACGAAACCGGCCTCACGCAGGAGGTCGCTCACGGCCGGCGCCAGCGCGGTGACCCCGTTGAGGGACTCCACCACCGTGCGGCGCCTGACCGCCGCTGCCCCCTGGCGCGCGAACATCGCCTGCCTGTCGGCCGCCAGCGCGGTCAGGGCGCGTGCCAGCTCCTCGCGCGCGGACGTGTAGGAGATGAGGACCTTGAGGTTCTCTGAGGCGTAGAGCACCGGGGTGCCACCCAGCACGACGACGCTTGCCCCCTGGCGCCGGACCGGCGGGCCGCTCGTCTCCTCACCGTGGCCCCCGGCCGACTCGCCGAGGCCAGCAGGTAGCACCGGCTCGGGCCACGGCACCCCGCGTCCGACGAGACAGGCCGGGTCCTTGAGATCGAGCACGACCGGTGTCTCCGCCGCGCCGGCGGGGCCGGGGGTGAGGGACCGCAGCCGCTCGACGCTCTCCCGCTCGGCGAACTGCGCCGGCCCCAAGCCTTCAATGAAACTGCCACGCAGAACCACCCCGGTCTCCTCCATGCGCCGCAGCACCGGCATGAGCGGCCCGAGCCCTCCCGCGCCGCCGAAGGTCAGGGCGAGGTCGCGGGAGACGACCCCGTAGCGGTCCAGCAGTGACTCCACCTCCGCGATCGCCCGCTCCTCATCGCCCGCCGAGGCGGAAGACAGCCTCACCCAGGAGGTGGAGGCCACCACGGAGGACAACCGCCCGGCCACCGTCACCTCCCCGGCGCGCGGCATCCCCATCATGAGGCGACGGCCCCGGCGGCTGCGCACCCGCCGTGAGGGCGGGGCAGTGCGCGTCCCGGCCGCGGGCACCAGCACCCGGCGCACCGGTTCGAAGGAGCGGCCCGTGGCGGCCCCCTCACGAACCAGCCTCCAGAGCTCCTCCTCAGTGACTCCCGTCTCCCGGCCCTCCGCTGCCTCCGGCTCGCCCAGCGCGATCGCCTCCCCAGCGATCGGCGCCAGGGCGGAGTCGGTGGGGAAGAAGGCGATCTCGCCCGGCGCGGGGACGTCCTCGGCCCCGCTCCTCACCCGGGCCGCACCGGACCGGGACGCTGCGTCGCCGACGGGCCGCGCCTGCCAGACGACCTCCCCGGCGGCGATGAGCTCATCGAGCATGGCCGGCCGGTAGTCGGCCACGCGCGCGGGCAGCACCACCGACTCCCACAGACCGGCCGGCAGCCACACACCCTCCAACGCCGCCAGGGCCTCCGCCAGGGCATCGACGCCGCCGCCCGGGTCATCCAGGCCCGCCCGCTCCAGCACGAGAAGCTGGAGAGCCGAGGGTGGCACTGGTGCGACGGCGGCCCGCGCCCGGTCCAGGGAGCGGTGGCGCACCCGGGCGAGGACCGCCGGCTCCATCCATCCCACCGCACCCCAGGTCCACGAGCGAGCCGTCCCCGGCCAGCTCGGCCAGGGCTCCCTCCGCCACCGCCGCCCCCAGCCCGAAGGCCTGCGCCACGCGCTGCGGTGTCACGGTCGTGTGGGTGCGCGCGTAGCGCAGAAGCAGGTCGTTCAGCGGCGAGCGGGCCGCCGCCGTCCGTTCGACAGTGCCACCGGCCCTCAGCCCGCTCCAGCGCCCAGTCGGGGACCTCTGATCCCAGGGCCCGTTGCAGAGCCGAGGCGTCCTCGACCCGGGCCCACAGCTCCCGCCCGCCGACCCGCACCGTGGCGGCTCGGCGAGCCCCGGCCAGCTCGGCAAGCGCCCGCCCGACCGTCTGCTCGACCTTGCGCTTGTCCCCACGTTCGACGTCGTCGCCGTCGCCTTGCCCGTCCTCCCCGGCTCCCGCCCGCCGACGTCGGTGCACCGCGCAGCCAGCTCGGCCGCGCTCAACGGGCCCAGCTCACGCAGCAGATCGACGATCCCCTCGGCGTCGGCGCGCACCCGCCTGCCGGGGGCCAGGTGCTGGAGCTCGTCCTCCACCTGAGCCAGGACCTCGTCGTCGAGCAGCTCCGCGACACCGCCGTCGCCCAGCAGGGCGTCGAGAGCCTTGGGGTCCAGGGAGAGCAACTGGGCCCGGCGCTCGGCGTGGGGCAGGTCCTCCTGGTAGATCAGGGTGCTCGCGTACCCGAACAGCAGCGGGTGGGCGAAGGGCGACGGCTCACTGGTGACGGCCTCGACGACGCGCACCCGGCCGGAGGCGAGACGCTCCATGAGGTCGGTGAGCGCGGGCAGGTCGTAGTACTGCTGGAGGCACTCGCGCGCCGCCTCCACGCTGACGGGGAAGTCCCGGAACTGGCGGGAGGCCTCGAGTAGCTGTCCGGCCTTGACCCGCTGCAGCCACAACGGCGTGCGGCGCCCCGGGCGGGCGGCGGGCATGAGCAGGGCTCGGGCGGCGCACTCGCGGAACCGGGCCGCGAACAGTGCCGTCGTCTCGATCCGGCTGCGTACCAGGGAGGAGATCTCCGCGGCGTCGAAGGTGATGAGCCCGGCCCCCGGGAGACCGCCCTCAACCGGTGGGATCTGCAGGACGATGCCGTCGTCGGCCACGATGGTCTGCGGGCGCACCCCCAGCAGCTGGTGCACCCGCTCCCGGATCGCCATCGCCCAGGGCTCGTGGACGCACCGACCCAGCGTGCTGTGGACGATGATCCGCCAGCTGCCGGACTCGTCCTCATAGCGCTCCAGGACCAGGGTCTCATCCGTCGGCAGGGCGCCGGTGGCTCGGTACTGCTCGCGCAGCAGCGCCAGCAGGTTGCTGCGGGCGTGAGCGTCCAGCCCCGCCTCCGTGAGCCGTCGTCGCAGCGCCCGCTCGCCCTCCGACTCCCCGGCTCCCGCCTCCGCCGGCAAGGAGTTCTGCGCCTCACGCAGGAAGACGCCCTTGGCGAGCCCGGTGGCCGCAGGCCTGCCCAGCCCCTCGCCCTTCCAGAACGGCAGGCGGGCGCTGCGCCCCTCGGCCGGGTCGACGACGACACGGTCCCCCGTGATCTGGCGGATCCGCCAGCTCGACGTCCCCAGCGTGATGATGTCGCCCGGGCTGGACTCGTGCACCATCTCCTCGTCGAGCTCCCCGACCCGCCGCCGCCCGGCATCCTGCGCCCCCTCGGGCAGGACGACGGGGAACATGCCCCGGTCCGGGATCGTTCCCGAGGAGGCCACCGCCAGCCGCTGCGTGCTGGGCCGGGCACTGAGTTCACCGGTGGCGCGGTCCCACACGATCCGTGGCGAGAAGTCCGTCAGATCCGCCGAGGCGAAGCCGCCGGCCAGCAGCTCCAGGACCGAGTCGAAGGCCGGGCGCGGCAGCGAGGAGTAGGGGGCCGCCCGCCTGACGGTGGTGAACCAGGCCTCGGCCGTCAGCCCCTCCGCCACACTCACCGCGGCGACCGTCTGCTGGGCCAGCACGTCCAGAGCGTTGGACACCAGCTCGGTGCGCTCGATCGCCCCGGCGCGCATCCCCTCGGCGGCGACGACGGCGTCCACCAGGTGAGTGCGCTCCACGGGGTAGATGACGCCGCGCGGCCGCCCGCCCACCCGGTGGTCGGCGCGCCCCACCCGCTGCAGGCCCGCCGCGACCGATGGGGGCGGAGCCACCTGGAGCACGAGGTCGACCGAGCCGATGTCGATGCCGAGCTCGAGGGAGGCCGTGGCCACCACGCACCTCAGCTCGCCCGCGGCCAGCTCCCGCTCCACGCCCAGACGCTGCTCCTTGGAGACTGACCCGTGGTGTGCCTTGGCGATCACCGGGGCGCCCGCCGCCAGGGGCTCGGTGTGCGAGCCGGTTCCCATCTCCCAGGACTCCCGGTGAACCGGTACCTGCGGCGCTGGCGCCACCGCCCCGAGACGCGCGGCATAGGCCCTCGTTGAGGTGCGCGGTGAGCCGCTCGCAGGCGCCGCGGGAGTTGACGAAGACCAGCGTCGTGCGGTGGGCCAGGACCTGGTCGAGGATCGCGTTCTCAAGGTGCGGCCAGATCGAGGCCGACACCCGGGCGGGCACCCCCGCACCGGGCCCGTCAGCCCGCCCCGCCGCCATGGCCCGGCCCAGCGCCTTATCGGAGCGCCAGGCCTGCGAGGACCCTGCCCGTCCGATCCCGGAGGGCCGGGAGCCGCGGCCGCCACCCGCGCTCGCGGGGGCTGCCAGGGCCCGCTCCATCCGGGTGCGCCGGTCCGAGATCGCCGGAATGCGGGCCATGTTCTCCACCGGCACGGACACTGTGACCTCCGGTGTCGCCCGGCCGTCGTCGGAGATGATCGTCACCGGGTGCGGCCCGCCGAGGAAGCGGGCGACCTCCTCCGGCGGCGAGACGGTGGCGGACAGGCCGATGCGCTGCGCCGGCCGCCCCAGGAGGTCATCGAGGCGCTCCAGGGACACGGCCAGGTGCGTGCCGCGCTTGGAACCAGCGAAGGAGTGGATCTCGTCGACGATGACCGTCTCCACCGTCCGCAGCGTCTCCCGCACGGCGCTGGTGAGCATGAGATAGAGCGACTCCGGCGTTGTGATGAGGATGCTGGGCGGGTGGTTGCGCAGCCGACGACGCTCCCGCGCGGGCGTGTCCCCCGAGCGCACCCCCACCGAGATCGGGCGGGTGGGGCCGACGGCGCGGATTCCCGCCAGCGGCCGGCGCAGGTTGCGCTCCACGTCCGCTCCCAGCGCCTTGAGCGGGGAGATGTAGAGGACGCTCACGCCGTCGGCCCTCAGCCCTGGGCACCCCTCCCTGCCGCCTCGGCCCCCTGTTCCTCCGCGGCCGGCTCCCGCCCCAGGCGGTCGATGGCGGACAGGAAGGACGCGAGCGTCTTGCCCGAGCCGGTAGGGGGCGATGACCAGGGCGTTCTCACCCCGACCGATCGTGGCCCAGGCTCGCTCCTGCACCGGGGTGGGGCCGGTGGGGAAGGCGTCGAGGAACCAGGTGCGGGTGGCCGAGGAGAATTCCTCCCAGCCCGGCTCGTGCGGACCTGCGGCGGCGGCCGGGTCGCCTGCTGCCTCGGTCACGGCCATCACCTCCTCCCGTCTGGTCTCACTGACCATCCTTCCACGAGGTTGTGACAGTAATTCCGGGGTCTAAGCGATGGGGCGAGCGCCGGCGGGAGCGATGACGGCAGTGCTCAGTTTCGCTCAGCGCGTGATGATCTGGAAGAATGCCGCCGTGAGCACACGTACCCCGACGAAGGCCTCATCTTCGTCCTCGCCCAGTCAGGTCTCTCGACTGGATCGGTTCTTCCACATCACTGAACGCGGTTCGAGCATCTCCCGAGAGATCCGTGGCGGCATCGTCACCTTCTTCTCGATGAGCTACATCCTCGTCCTCAACCCCGCGATCCTGTCCAAGGCGAGCCCCCCCGGGAACCGAGGCCCAGCTCGCCGCCGGCACCGCCTTCGTCGCCGCGGTCATGACGATCCTCATGGGCGTCGTCGCCAACTACCCGATGGCCCTGGCCGCGGGCCTGGGGATCAACGCGATGGTCGCATACACCCTCGTGGGCACCCAGGGCATGACCTACGCCGACGCCATGGGCCTCATTGTCATCGAGGGCATCATCATCCTCGTCCTGGTGCTCACCGGTTTCCGGGAGGCCGTCTTCAAGGCCGTCCCCGACCAGCTCAAGACCGCGATCTCGGTGGGCATCGGCCTGTTCATCGCGCTCATCGGCTTGGTGGACGCCAAGATGGTGCGCCGCGGCGGCACCCCCCTGGAGCTGGGCCTGGGCGGCTCCCTCCAGGGCTGGCCGGTCCTCGTCTTCCTCTTCGGGCTCTTCCTCATGGTGGTGCTCCACGTGCGCAAGGTTCGCGGCGCCATCCTCATCGGCATCGCCTCGGCCACCGTCCTGGCCATCATCATCGACGCCGTCACCCACCTGGGCCCCTTCAACGATGACCCGGAGAAGGGCCCGCTCAACCTCACCGGCTGGTCCCTGTCCGAGCCTCGCCTGGACGGCTTCCCGGTGGACGTGCCGAGCCTGTCGACGCTGGGCCACTTCAGCCTGCTGGGCAGTGTGCACAAGGTCGGGATCGTCTCGGTGATCCTCCTGGTCTTCTCCCTGCTGCTGGCCGACTTCTTCGACACGATGGGCACCATGGTCGCCATCGGCGCCGAGGGCGACCTGCTCGACGAGCACGGCAACCCGCCCAAGACGCGCGAGATCCTCGTCGTCGACTCCCTGGCCGCCATCGCCGGTGGTGTCGGGGGCGTCTCCTCCAACACCTCCTACGTGGAGTCCGCCGCGGGCGTGGGGGAAGGGGCCCGCACGGGCCTGGCCTCCGTGGTCACCGGCTGCATGTTCGCCCTGTCCATGTTCTTCGCGCCGCTGGTCAAGATGGTCCCCTACGAGGCGGCCACCCCGGCGCTCGTGGTGGTCGGTTTCCTCATGATGATGCAGGTGACCGACATCGACTGGAAGTCCCCGGAGATCGCGCTGCCGGCCTTCCTGACCATCATCATGATGCCCTTCTCCTACTCGATCACCAACGGGATCGGGGCCGGCTTCGTGTCCTACCTGGTCATCGAGGTCGCTCAGGGCCGGGCACGGAGGATCCATCCGCTCATGTGGGTGGCCTGCGCGATGTTCGTCGTCTACTTCACCCTCGCGCCCATCAAGGCGATCCTCGGCGTCTCCTGACGAGGGCGACGGCCTCCGGCGGAGCGCCGGAGGCCGCCCCTCATTGGGTGATGACGGTGTCAGTGTCCATATCTGCAGCAAAGGCTGTGAACGGCTTCGCTCCTGCGGAAGCAAACCGCATGATTCCGCGGTTCCTGCTGGCGAGGAGAGCGACGCTGAGTCCCCTTTGCTGCAGGTATGGACACTCGGCGCCTGTGGACGGCATTCCGCTCCTCTTCACCCGCGCCTCACGCCCCGGCCAAGGGGCGTTTCACGTGCTTCGGAGGTCGACGAGGGGCGGAGTCGGCTGACTGAAGCGGGCCCGCGCGCAGCGGTTGGTTATCACCATTGGTTGAGGATGGTGGGGTAGGTGTCGGGGGCGCCGAAGGTGAAGATGGCTCCGTTGGCCACGGGAGCGGTTCGGGTGGCTAACTGGGTGGCTCGTTCGTAGTGGGGTGAGTCGGAGGCGAAGAACATCTTCCAACCTGGCAGGTATCTGTAAGGCGGTGGAGTGGCAGAACGTGGGCGCTCTTTGCGGGTCAGGGATCCGATGGTGTTGGGGGTGAAGATGGTGGCGGTGGTGTGCATGAGGGTGTCGGCCAGGTCCTCGCTGGCATTCAGAGCAGCTCCGAGTGCTTCTCCGATCATGAGTCCGATGCCGGAGTTGCCAAGGGTGGGTTTGTTGAAGCTCAGTGTGAGCTTGTTGCCCTTGGCCGATCTGTCCGGAGAAGGCCGGTGCCAGGCCGAAGTCGGGGAAGTTGGAGGTGGCTTGGGCATCGCGGATGTACTGGAGGAGGTAGTCCTGGGTGATGGGTGGGGACTGTTCGGCTTCCTGGGGGCTGTTGGCGGTGGGGCGCCACAGGTCCAGGGAGGGTGCAGGGGCCTGACCCGCTGAATCCACTCCCATACCCGATGTCCCTCCGAGACCGGGTCACCGAGTGCTTGTCGCCTGAAGCTGAGTTCCCATCTCATGGTTGCGTCCTTTAGTGGAAGTACTGGGGGTACTCGATGTGGGGGTCGTGCTCGCGGTGGTCGACCCACTGGTCGATGACCTGTTGTGGTGTGATGTCGGGGGTGAGAACGGTGTGTCCGTCAAAGACGCTGGTGGTGAACCACAGCACTAGATTTGGGTCGGGGTTCAGTGAACGGACCCAGGCGGCGATGTTGGCCGCCTCCTCAAAATCTAGTCCGCTGGCAGAGATCAGTCGATTGTCTTTGAAATGGCTGATGATTGTTGACGGCCCTTCTGGATTAAGAACGATGTCGGCATCTGTTATGTCTTCCTCGCTCCAGCGCAATGCTCTGCTGTCTGACCATTTTCTTGACCCTTCGTAAAGAAAAGTGTCGACATCGACAATAATGTGTCCTGGATTGATAGCTGGGTAGAGGTAGTTGACGCCCATGATGTACTTGTTGTATTAAGTGCTCGGGTAGTCGCCGTAAGAGTCACCATTGGTTGAGGATGGTGGGGTAGGTGTCGGGGGTGCCGAAGGTGAAGATGGCCCCGTTGGCCACGGGGGCGGCTCGGGTGGCTAGCTGGGTGGCTCGTTGGTAGTGGGGTGAGTCGGAGGCGAAGAACATCTTCCAGCCCGGGACGTAGAGGAAGGGGTAGGGCCCGTCCCGGTTGAGGTTCCTGACCGGGTGGCCTTTGCGAGAGAGGGCTCCGATGGTGTTGGGGGCGAAGATGGTGGCGGTGGTGTGCATGAGGGTGTCGGCCAGGTCCTCGCTGGCATCCAGAGCAGCCCCGAGCGCCTCCCCGATCATGAGTCCGATTCCGTCGTTACCGGGGTTGGGCATGTTGAAGCTCAGCTCGAGCTTGTTGCCTTGGCCGATCTGTCCTGAGAAGGCCGGTGCCAGGCCGAAGTCGGGAAATCTGGAGGTGGCTTGGGCGTCGCGGATGTATTGGAGGAGGTAGTCCTGGGTGACGGGTGGGGACTGCTCGGCCTCCTGGCGGCTGTCGGCGGTGGGGCGCCACAGGTCCAGGGACGGGTGCAGGGGCCTGACCCGCTGGATCCACTCCCACACCCGACGTCCTCCGAGACCGGGTCACCAAGAGCCCTCCAATCAAATCCGAAACTCCATTCCATGGTCGTCCTTTCCTCGCGGTGCTGATTGACTAAGATGTTAGTTGGGGGGTGTGTAGAAGAGCTCGATCTCGGCAGGGAACTTGCCCCAATCCTGTTTGTCTCTGAGGGTGTCGAATGTGTCTTTTTCTGCGATGTGCCATTGGATGGGTGTGTTGGTTCCAGTTGAGCGCACGGCCTCGACCTGTTCCTTGCCTATATCGATGAGTCCTTTCTTTTCCTTGATCATCTTTCCTTTTGTCTCGCTGTATCTTTCGGGTGTGGTAAATGGTTCGTCCGACCAGTCTGACTTGATGCGGAAGGCGTAGCCGGGGCCTTTGGCGTCGACGAGGGCGAAGCCGTCGAAGCCGTCGAACTCTTTACCGCCAACATAGTAGGAGTGCTCGATGGGGACGCCGGTGACCTGCTCCTCGTAGAGTTGGGAGCGGGCGGAGCCGTAGTTCTTTCCCTTGCCCCACAGGCCGGGGCCGCCGTCGGATTGTCCGGGTCGGGGGGGTGCGCAGCCCGGGGTAGTGGAGGCCGTTGCGTGGGCTCCACATGGAGGTGCTGGCTGCGCCGGTCTCATCGTGGATGAGTCTGTGGCGTGCATTTCGGACGTAGTGGCGCCATGCGGTTCGGTCGGTGCGCCACAGCCAGGAGGCATACCGGGCCTCGCGGGTGGCGGCGTAGGCGCCGCGGGCCATTTGCCCGCCCATGGCGCTGGCGGCTCCGCCGCCGACCGTGGTCAAGGCGGCTGCCGCCAGGTCCAGGGCGATCTCGGCTGGGGTGTGGGTGGACAGGTAGCGGGCCGTCGTGCCCCGCGGGTCGCGCATGAGGGCCGCCGCCCCGCGAGCGGCCCCGAACACGGTGGCCACGCCCATACCGACCTCGAAGGCCAGACCGAGTGTGCCCCCGGACAGGAGGATGATGGCCCTCGGCGAAGAGCATCAGCCCGAGCTTCTGCTCCCAGCTCAGCGACTCCCACGCCGCCCCCAACGCATCAAGAAGCCCCGCCAACCAGTGCGCCGACCCCTCGCCCAGGCTATCGGCCATGCTCTGCGTGAGCCCGGGAACCATGGCAATGACGAGTAAGCCGGCCACCACCGCGCACAGCCCTGTGAGCCGTACCCTCCACCACTGCTCCGGCGCCGGATCGAGCTCGGCGCGCGCCGCCTCCTCCCGCGCGATCCGCAGCTTCGCGGGAGTTGCCAGCAGCAGCCTCGGCTCGCGGAACGCGGCCGCCTCCATGAGCGTCATCCACGCCCACCGCCACTCCACCCCGACGACGGAGACCAGGCAGGCGCCGTCGGCCAGGAATCGCCCGAAGGCATTGCGCGGCACTCCGGCCCAGACGCGCCACCGCCACGGGCCCCAGCGGTTCCCGTAGTTGTCGCTCTCAAGGGTGCTCACGTACCCACCGCCCCACAGTGTGCGGCTATCGATGACCCAGGCCAGAGCCAGCATCAGCAGAAGAATGACGCCGCGTCCGTGCCCGTAGCCGGTGATCGATGCCGTCACCTCGATGGGCCACGACGGCGCCTCGCCTCCCGTCTGCAACCACAGTACGTAGTCGGAGGCGTTGCGTCCCATGTGGTCGACCACCGCCACCCACCAGGTCCATAACGGCACCACCGGGGCGAGAATCTGCAACGCGGCCCTGTATCCACCACGATGCACCCGACCACGGCGCCACAGGGCGATCCCCAGCCCGATCGCCCCGGCCACCAGCCCGGTGACAACCGCGTGCCCGGCGTAGGGGAAGACGTTCCCGGCAGCCCCGGAGAACGGACTCAGGGAATAGGTCGTGGCGCCGTTGCACTCTACCTGCCTTGCTCCGCCCTTGGGGCAGAGGAGGCTATCCAGGAGGCTACCGCCACCGGTTAGGAGCCTGATACGGCGGGTGACCTCCTCGACCGCCTCGAAGGCGGCGCCCGCCGCCACCCCGAGAACGATCCAGTCACTCATCAGGAAACGGCGTACCCGCCCCGGAGCCGCCAAGGCGAGAACCGCCAACGGCGTCAGCTTGAGAACCTCCTCCACCACGGAGGCGACCACTATGGATGCGGCTGTATCAGACGGGGTGACGCCGGCGGCGCTGCAGACCCACAGACTCACCATCGCTATCAGCAGCGCCAACGGCATCCCGGTGGCGAGCACCCCCGAGGTCAGTGCCCAGGAGACGGTCTTGGCCCGAGCCAGGGCGAACCAGCACACCACCAGCCACAGGCACCCGATCCAGGCCCCCAGCGCGGTACGGAGCGTCGGCGAGACCACCACGGCCACAACGAGGACCAGCAGCGCGAACCAGGTCGCAACGGCCCGCAGTCGGCGCAGCGCCAGGACGATCCGGGACCGCGACGTACGGTCTCGCAGCCGCTCCCACCACTCCTGCCTCGGCGGTGCGTCTGCCCCCGGTCCCGGTCCGGCTGCGGGCTCCGGCCTCGGTGCCGCAGCGGTCGTCATGGTCACAGCGCTCGGGTGAACAGGTGCCGTTGCAGGCTGGGGCGGCCGGGCGGTCCCCTGGGCGGGCTGCGGTTCGGAAGTTCCGCTGGAGACCGGCATACGGCCATGGGCAGCCGCCTTCGCTCGGTCGACCGAACGATCGTCTGGCCGTACTACCCCATAGGTCGTGGCTGGAGCACCCCCGTGGGGCGTGGACGACATGACCCCGTATGTCGCCGTGGGGACGTAGCCGTAACCCGATGCCGATTCTCCCGACGTCGTACGTCTCTCCTGCTCCGTGCGGCTCGGCCGGCGCCGGGCTGTCGGCCAGATCCGGGGAGGCTCCATCCGAGGAGGCTCTTCGGGGCTCGATTCCGGCACATAGCCATAGCCGTCACCGCTCACCGTTCGCGCCTCTCCGGGAACACCGTCTGATTCCGTAATCATTTTGTGACTTTCGGGTGACTGGCACGGCGGTTCCGGTGTCTTTGGTGTCTTCGGTGCCACGGAGGCAGTTGGGCACGTCCAAGAGAATCGTTGGTACGCCGGGGTCTACTCTTCTCAGACGGGGCCTTCGTCGCCCGCCTCGTACCTGTCGGCACCACCCCTGACACTCGTCAACCCGCCCCACGTCGTCACCACGTCAGGACATGACCCACATGACCTCACCGCGCCGCCCCGGCGGTGGCATCTTCGCCTCCTTGAGATTCCACAACTACCGGATCTGGTTCCTGTCCGCCCTCGTGGCCAACACCGGGACCTGGATGCAGCGCGTGGCTCAGGACTGGCTGGTGCTGCGCGTCCTCACTGACGACTCCGCCTCCGCCACCGGCCTGACCACGGCCCTGCAGTTCCTCCCCATGCTGCTGCTGTCCGCCCACGCCGGCCTCGTCGCCGACCGGGTCGACCAGCGCAAGTTCCTCATCCTCACCCAGAGCGCCATGGGCCTGGTCTCCGCGGTCCTCGCCGTCGATGTCCTGGCCGGCACCGCCCACCTGTGGCACGTCTACCTGGCCGCCTTCCTCACCGGCGTCGCCGCCGCCTACGACGCCCCCGCCCGCCAGACCTTCGTGGCCCGGATGGTGCCCGCCGAGCACCTGTCCAACGCCGTGGGCCTCAACTCGGCCTCCTTCAACGCCGCCCGCCTCCTGGGGCCGGCCCTCGCCGGCGTCGTCATCACCTGGGTCGGCGCCGGCTGGGTCTTCGCCGTCAACGCCGCCACCTTCGTCTTCCCGGCCGTGGCACTGGTCGCCATGCGCGTGAGCGAGCTGGTGGACATGCCCCGCGCCCGCCGCGCCGCCGGCCAGCTCCGTGAGGGCCTGACCTACCTGCGCGGCCGCACCGACCTCGTCGTCATCATCGCCGTGGTCGCCGTCGTCTCCATGCTCACCCTCAACTTCCAGGTCACCATGGCCGCGATGGTGCGCACCGTCTTCCACCTGGAGTCCGACGCCTACGGCACCGTCTCCTCGGTCTTCGCCGTCGGCTCCCTCTCCGGTGCCCTGTGGGCGGCCCGACGTCGCAACCCCCGCCCCCGCACCGTCGTGCTGGCGGCCCTCGCCCTGGGGGTGTTCACCCTCCTGCTGGCCGCCATGCCCACCTACCCGACCTTCACGGTCATGACGATCCCGGTGGGCCTGTGCGTGCTGACCCTCCTGACCAGCGCCAACCAGACCGTGCAGATGACCACCGAGCCCGTCCATGCGCGGGCGGGTCCTGAGCATCTACATGATGTTCTTCCTGGGGTCGACACCGCTCGGCTCCCCGCTCATCGGCTGGGTCGCCGACACCTGGGGGCCGCGCATCGCGATCGCGGTCGGTGGTCTGAGCGCTGTCCTCACCGCGCTGGTCGCCGCCGCCTGGAGCTACAGGCACTGGAACCTGTCCCTGCACTACTCCTCCACCCGCCCCTACCTCCGGGCCGCGCCTAAGTCGCCGACACCACCGACGCCGCCGCAGACCCGCGCTGACGACGCCGACTAGCGCCGACCGACACCCACCGGGCGCCGCTTCGCACCGCACGACCGGACCGCACCGGGCGCCGAACGAGTAATACGTACGCTACCCGTGGCGCATCTCCCCGGCACTGGGGAGTCCTCCCCAGCCGAGGATCGGCGCGCTTTCAGACGGTACTGGCCCACATCACAGGATGCCGCCTATCCTGGCGAGGAACGCGGTTCGGTGAGCGAGCCCTTCCGAAGGCATCGAATGTCCGCGGTAACCCACCTCAAGCAGGAGCCCACCCCATGACCGAGCTGATCGACACCACCGAGATGTACCTCAAGACCGTCTATGAGCTTGAGGAGGACGGCGTTCCCCCGCTGCGTGCCCGCATCGTCGAGCGTCTCGATCACTCGGGTCCCACGGTGTCCAGACGGTGGCGCGCATGGAGCGTGACGGCCTCATCAAGGTCGCCGAGGACCGCTCCCTGGAGCTCACCGATGAGGGCCGCAGGCGTGCCACCGACGTGATCCGCAAGCACCGGCTCGCTGAAAGACTGCTGCTGGACGTCATCGGCATCGAGCGCCGATTCGTCCACGACGAGGCCTGCCGCTGGGAGCACGTCATGAGCGAGCAGGTCGAGGAGCGCCTCGCTGACATCCTCGACGACGTCTCCACTGACCCCTTCGGCAACCCCGTCCCGCCGCGGACCGCGGAGCACCCGCGACCCTCCGCCGATGAGGTCAGTGTGGACCGCTTCGCCGGACGCGACACCGTCACGGCCGTCATCAGCCGCATCGGGGAGCCGATCCAGGCCGACGCGGAGCTCCTCGCCGGCCTCGAGGACGCGCAGATCGTCGCCGGGGCCGAGGTGGAGCTGCGTGTCAGTGCCGGTGGAGTGCGCCTCGTCGGGTCCTCCGGCGATCCCGTCGTCCTGGCCGACGACGTTGCCCGCCACCTCTTCGTGCGGCGCTGAGCGCCGACGCTCGACCTGCCTGTCAGCCCCCTCAAGGAACCCTGAAAACACCCTGTGCAGGCAGGGGGTTCAAGGGTGTTATCTGTCTCAGGAAGTGAGATGCGTGGGGTCCGCCTCGGTGACGGTATGACGGCCGTCCGAACTCCCTCGCTGTGGGGTCCCATAGTTGCTGGGACAGGGGGCCTATGTTGGGCTTCCGTCGAAGCCCATGCAATTTTTCCGCGTCATTTCGCGCTTTTCCGGTTCTGGTTGCGAGCGCGCCGATGGACTGAGGTCCCTGGGGCAATATGGATAAAAGCGAGAAGTGCTTCATAGTGCTTCGGCTCACAAGAGTGTGTGACACCTGGCCGTGACGAAGCGTGGGTCTGTCATGTAGCGTTCAGGTCGTTGCCGCAGACAACCGTCTCGGTGACGTCTCGGATCGGGGCTTAGTCCTGCCGCTCGGTCTGAGGCTCGTGGAACCAACAACTCAAGTGGCAGGAACGGGGGAACCAACTACCGGTCGCCCAGGCGAACAGCCGAAGCGGCCTTGGGGTGAAGCCCGCATCTGCGGGCCGGACGTCTCCAGTCCGAACCCGACAGCTCACCTCGTCGGCTCAACAGGAGAAAGCATTCATGTCCTCACGCACCACCGCACGTCACCGCAAAGCCACCCGCGCCCTTACCCCACTGGATGACTTTGCTCCCACCGCGCGCCGCGGTCTGGCTGTCGCCGCTTCGTCCGGCCTCGCCCTGACCATGATGGCTTCGGGAGCCAACGCCGCCGGCCACACCGAGGTCACCTCCTCCGGCACCATTGAGGCTTCCGGCGTGACCCCCGGGGTCGGCATCTTCGCCGCCAACGCTCGCGAGGCCCTGGCCGCCCGCCAGCAGGTCACCATGTCTCAGGTCAACTGGGTCACCGAGGCTGCTCCTGAGGTGGAGGCCGTTGCCCCGCCCCTGCGGCTCCTCAGGCGCCCGCCGCTCCCGAGGCCCCCCGCTGCCCAGGCCGAGCAGACCTCCTCCGAGGCCGCCGCCCCGGCTGCTGCTGCTGACCAGGGCACTGACTCCGCTGCTGCCGACACGCAGGCCGCTCAGGCCACCCCGGCCGCTGCGCCCGCCAGCACCTCTAACTCCTCTGTCGTGGCCATCGCCATGCAGTACGTCGGTTCCCCCTACGTGTGGGGCGCCTCCGGCCCGAGCGCCTTCGACTGCTCCGGCTTCACCTCCTACGTGTACGCCCAGGTCGGCATCAGCCTGCCCCGTACCTCCGGCGAGCAGGCCGTGGCCGGCACCCAGGTGTCCGCCGCTGAGGCCCAGCCCGGCGACCTCGTCACCTGGCCCGGTCACGTCGGCATCTACGCCGGTGACGGCAAGGTCATCGACGCCGGTGACGAGTCCACCGGTGTGGTCTACCGCGAGATCTGGGGCTCCCCGAGCTTCGTCCGCGTCGGCTGATACAGACGCTGAAGTCTTCACCGTGAGGGGTGAGCGCCCGATGGCGCTCACCCCTCACGGCGTGTCAGGAGGGTGGGAGCCGGCTGATACTGGTCAATGCCGGTCAACGGGGCGTCTCAAGGGAGCAAAACGAGGACAAGCCCGTCATGTGGTGGTCCCCACACCCCTTTTCGGGGCAGAATGTTCCTAGGGTCGTAGACCGTGATCTCGAGAAAGGGCAGATCCCATGACTGATGACAATGTCGTCCTCGTTGGAGTCGATGGTTCACCGGAGTCCCTGGCGGCAGTGGACTGGGCCGTGGCGCGGGCTGAGTGCCAGGGCTGGCGCGTCCACATCCTGTGTGCCTACTCCCTGCCCTCCTTCACCACTGCCTCTCTCGACGGCGGCTATGCGGCGCTCGATGACTCGGCCATCAGGTCCGGCGCCCAAGCGGTCATCGATGAGGCCGTCGAGCGCGTCAAGAAGTCGGGCGTCGCTGTCACCTCCTCCCTGGAGACCGGGGACCCGGCCGGGGTCCTCGTCGACCTCTCCGAGGAGGCGACGCTGGCCGTCGTTGGCACCCGGGGCGGTGGCGGCTTCGCCGACCGGCTCCTGGGAACCGTCTCCTCGGCCCTTCCCGCGCACAGCCACTGCCCGGCCGTCGTCGTGCCCCAGCACAACGAGGGAGCCGACTACACGCCGGTACGCCGCATCGTCGTCGGGGTGGACGGCTCCTCCTCGGCCCGCCGGGCCCTCAAGTGGGCCGTGACCGAGGCTGAGGCGTGGGGCGCCGAGCTCACCGCCATCGCCGCCGTCCCGATGGCCTCCGGGGCCGGGGCGCTGGCCTGGCTGCCGGCCGCCGTCGACCGCGAGCAGGTCCTGGCCGATGTCCGTTCCGGACTCGACCGCGCCATCAATGAGGCCCTCGAGGGCCACGAGGGCGTTACGGTGCGCCGCCACGCCCTGGACGGCAACCCGGCCGAGCTCCTGGCCGAGTTCTCCACCGCCGTGGACCTCATCGTCGTCGGCTCGCGTGGGCGCGGGGGCTTCTCCGGTCTCCTGCTGGGCTCCACCAGCCAGGCCGTCCTGTCCCACGCCTCCTGCCCCGTGCTGGTCGCGCCGACGCACCACGCCAAGGGGGAGCGGCGCACCTCGCGCACCTCCACCCCGTGGGGCCGGGCCTGAGGCCCCACCCGCCGCGGCGAGCACGCCTCCGCTCGCCGCGGCGCCACCCCGTGGCCCGTGTGGTCATGGACGGGTCGATCCGCTGGTAGTCTTCCCCCCAGGCCCTCGTAGCTCAGGGGATAGAGCACCGCTCTCCTAAAGCGGGTGTCGTTGGTTCGAATCCAATCGAGGGCACTGACACCACCGGGTCCGCTCGGCAGGCCTCGCCGCCCGACGGACCCGATCGATTCCACCCGGCGTCCCCTGCACGCCGGTGGCAGGCGCACTGCGCGTCGGCCGATGTCGGCCGGCAGATACTGGTGCTGGCGGGCGCCGGCCGGCGCCGGCCCATGGGGCGTGCCACGCCGCGGTGCGTCTCCACGCCCAAGGGTCGATCGGCCTATATCTTGAGCATATGACGCCTTCGTTCTTCTCCTTCGGCCGCAAACGGCGCGATGCTGCCCTGCGGGAGGATGAACGCAAGGGTGCCCGAGCCTCGGCCGGCTCGGATCAAACCGCGAGCCGACGGCGTTTCGCCGCGGATTTGGGGGCTGTGGCCGCCGCACCGCGCCAGCCCGAGCCCGCCCCCGCACCGGAGTCTCCGCCCCCTGCTCGCCCCTGCGCCCGCACCGCCGCTGAGCGCGGCGGACGTCGAGCAGCGCGAACGCATTGACACGGCCCTGTCCACCTGGCGCAGCCAGCTCGTGGACCTGGGGGTGTGGCCAGCCTGGATGACATCTCCCTGCTCGACGGCGTCGTCGACCTCACCGCCGCCCACCCCTCCGGCCTGGCCCAGCTCTACGCCGGCCGCCCCACCAACCTGTCCAGTATCGTGCGCGAGCGCAACGCCCTGGGTGAGGCCCGCCAGTCCCTGCGCGAGGTCTCGGCGCGCACCGATGTCCTGGCCCGCCAGTTCGGCGTCGCCCCGGTCTACCTGGCCATCGGGGTGGCCACCTGGAATGAGACGGTCCCCCGAGGACGGCGAGGAGGACGGCAGCATCCACCTGGCTGACGGCGCCTCACCGGAGGCGGACCTGACCGCCCAGATCCCGCACGTCGAGCGCATCGCCGCCGAGCACGCCGCCCGCAACGCCCTGGCCGCCGCCGGCCTGACCGTCCCCGAGGCCCCCTCGGCCCCGCGCGTGCGCACCGTCAACGCCCCCGTCCTGCTGCGCCCCGTGCGCCTGACCACCGCCACCGCGGACGCCACCCTCACCCTCGACCCCCACCATCGAGGTCAACCCGGTTCTCACCCGCGCCCTGCGCCGCTACCAGTGCACCACCGACATCGGGGACATCGCCCGCGCCGCCCTGTCCTCGGCGGGCTTCACGCCGCGCGCGGCCCTGGCCCGCATCGGTGCCCTGGGCCGGCAGTTCCTGCCCGGCTTCGAGATCCACGAGCGCCTCGTCGTCGGCGCCTTCGTCCACCCCGGTCAGGCCCTGGTGGAGGACTTCGACGCCGTCCTGGAGCGCTCGCGCACCTCCGCCCTGGTCGCCGCCATCGCCGGGGACGAGGGCGCCCGCGAGGCCCTCAGCGTCGAGCTGCCCCCCGCCGTCCCCACCGACCGGGTCCCCGGCGCCGAGCGCGGCGTGGGAGACCTGGAGCCCGCCCAGCTCGACGTCATTGAGGCGGTGGGCACCGGGGCGAGCTTCCTCATCGACGCGCCCCCCGGTTCCGACGTCGCCGGCACCCTGGCCGCCGTCTTCGCCGACGCCGCCGCATCGGGGCGCACCGTGCTGCACGTGCCCGCCACCAGCGCCGACGGGCACGCCGTCGCGGCCGCCCTGCGTGAGGAGGGCCTGGGCTCCATGGTCCTGGACCTCACCGAGGACGCCGCCTGGCGCCAGCACGCCTCCGAGGGCATCCGCGAGAGCCTGGGCGTCCAGCCGCCCCAGCTCGACGTCGCCGCGATCATCGCCTCACGCGACCGCCTCACCTCGGTCCGCTCCCGCCTGGACCGCTACGTGCGCGCCCTGCACCGGCCCCGCGAGCCCTGGTCGGTCTCCGCCTACGAGGCGCTGCAGAAGCTCGCCGAGCTCACCAGCCGTCGCGACCGGGCGACCACCCGGGCCCGCATCGACGCCGAGCACCTGGGGCGCCTCGACGAGGACGGTCGGGAGCAGGCCCTGACCCTCCTGCGTCGCGGGCACACTCTGGGACTGTTCACCCCGGAGGTCTCCTCCAGCGCCTGGAACGGGATCCCGGTGGAGGACATGGATGAGGCCACCGACGCGCTCGTCCACCTGCGTGCCCTGGCCAACGACCTGCTGCCCACCATCCAGGAGCACACGGCCGTGGTCGCCCGCACCACCGGGCTGAGCCGGGCCCGCAACCTGGGCCAGTGGATCGAGCAGCTCGACATGTTCGACGGCGTGCGCGAGTCCCTGGACGTCTTCCTGCCCGAGGTCTTCGAGCGCTCCGCCGCCGACATGGTCATCGCCACCGCCTCCAAGCGTTGGCGCGACGACCGGGGCATCCACATGGACGGCTCGCGGCGCCGGCGCTTCACACGGCAAGCCAATGACCTGGTGCGTCCGGGCCGCGTCGTCGACGACCTGCACGCCGAGCTGGTCAGGTCCAGCGCCGCCGCGAGGTGTGCGCCGCCACGACCCCGACGGCGGCTGGCCCCGCCCTGCCCCAGGGCCTGGACGAGATGCGGCGCACCGCCGGCCGGGCCCGCGGCGCCGTGGCCGAGGTGCAGCCGCTGCTGGGACGCGCCCAGGACTCCCCGGTGCTCATGGAGATGCCCCTGGAGGATCTCCTGGAGCTGGCCCGCTCCCTGGCCGCCGACGACCTCACCGCTCAGAAGCTCCCCGAGGTCAACCGCATCCGCACCGAGCTCGAGACCCTGGGGCTGAACGACTTCGTGGCCGATATGGCCGCCCGTGGCGTCGAGGCCGACCAGCTCGAGCCCGAGCTCACCTACTGCTGGTGGTCCTCCCTGCTGGCGCAGACCCTCGCCGCCGACCCCGACCTCGGCGGTCTCGACGCGCGCGCCCTGTCCCACATGGCCGTCTCGCTGCGCGAGCTCGACGCCGCCCACACCCGGTCCCTGTCCGGTCCCGTGGCCCAGGCCTGCGCCCGGCGAGTGCGGGCCGCCGTCGAGCAGGACAAGGCCGACGCGCGAGCCCTGTACATCGCCCTGGCCCGCGAGGACGGCGTCCCGCTGCGGGAGATCATCGACGCCCACCCCATGGCCCTGCTGGCCCGGCCGATCTGGATCGTCCCGCCCACGCTCGTGCCCCAGATCTTCTCGCCCACCGCGGTGGTGGACCTGGCCGTGCTGGACGCCTCCACGCCCATGCCCGTCCCGCAGGTGCTGCCCGCCTTCGTGCGCGCCGAGCAGGTACTCGTCGTCGGCGACTCCCGACGCGCCACGACCGGCCTGGCCGCCGAGCTCGGCCCGCTCCTGCCCTCGCGCACCCTGCCGACCGCCCGCAACAGCCTCGACGCCGGCATCGCCTCCTTCCTGGCGGCCAACGGCTACGAGGGGGTCGTGGAGGCCGTGCCCTCCCCACCGGGGGACACCTCCCTGACCCTGGAGCTCGTTGACGGGCGCGGCATGCCGGCCCCCGGGCAGACCGCGGTCGAGACAGTGGAGGCCGAGGTCTCCCGCGTCGTCGACATGGTCATCGACCGGGCCCTGACCCGGCCTGAGGAGTCCCTGGCCGTCATCGCGCTTAACCGCCTGCACGCCGACGCCCTGCGCTCGGCCATCACCCGGGCGGCCGCCGGCGCCTCCGCACTGGAGGAGTTCTTCGCCCCCGGGGCGGCCGAGCCCTTCACCGTCGTCGAGCTGGCTGAGGCCCGTGCCCTGCAGCGCGACCACATCATCATCTCGGTGGGCTACGCCAAGACCCCGCACGGGCGCACCATCCACAACTTCGGGCCCGTCTCGGACCACAGTGGCATGGTGGGGCTCGTCGAGGCCCTGTGCGCCTCGCGGGGCAGCACCCAGGTGGTCTCCTGCCTGGCGGCCGCAGACATCGACCGCGACCGGCTGCGCGCCCCGGGGGCCCGCCTGCTGCGCGAGGTCCTGGCCCGGGCCGAGGACTCCTCCCAGTCCGGCAACTCCGCCGGCAAGGTGCCTGACCGGCTCCTGGTGGACCTGGCCGAGCACCTGTGGCGCAAGGGCTTGTCGGTCGTGCCCCGCTACGGGACCGACGGCGGCGTGCGCATCCCACTGGCCATCGGCCACCCCGACTACCCCGACGAGCTGCTCGTGGCGGTCCTGACCGACGACGTCGACTACATCAGCGAGCCCAGCCTGCGCCGGCGCGACCGGCACCGCGTCGAACGTCTTGAGCGGCGCGGGTGGCGTGTCCACATGGCCTTCTCCGCCGGGGTCTTCGTGGACCCGGAGGCCGAGGCGAAGGCCGTCGAGGAGCTCGTCCTGGCCGTCCTGGTGGAGCGTCAGGGTGAGGCCGCACCGGACATGGAGGCCGTGCCCGAGCGCGTCGACGACGCAGTGCGCGCCGTCACCGAGGCGCCCGCTCCGCAGACCGCCGAGGCCCACGAGCGCACCGAGCGCCCCCGCATCGCCCAGGGGCTGCCGCTGCAGGCCTACTCCGACGACCAGCTCGATGACCTCATGGCCTGGATCCGCTCCGACGGCGTGAATCGCTCCCGAGGCCGGGAGGTCGAGAGCTGAGAAGCGCACTGGCTCTGCGCCGTCGCGGCTCGGGGATCGACGCGGTCCTGGCCAACGCCGTGCGACGCACCCGCTGAAGCCGCCCGAGCGGTACTGGATGACGCAGTGAACGACCGTATTGCTGTGAGTGATGCCGCGAGTGATGCCGTGAGTGACGGTGTTAACGCACATCGTGAATGACGCCGCCGTGACCGGTGGATCGGGCCGCGTGCGGGCCGCGGAGACGGAACCCGCCGCAGACGGAGGCGTGACGTCCCGGACGCGGGCAGCAGCGCGGCGTCGTCGTCGGGTGGTGGCCCTCTCGCCCCAGGACCAGGAACGTGTGGCCCGAGGTCAGAGCCGGAGGACCTGGCGCGGGCGGACTACGAGCATGACGCCCTCAGCGGCCCCGCAGAGGGCCTCGACGCCCCTGCTCCCCGGCGGTGCGGGCTCCAATGACGCCCGCCTCCGACGCGACGTGCCCCCTCACTGGGGCTGATCGTCCTGGAGGTGATGGTGGGCCGATGGGGAGGCCTGTCGGCTCGCCGGTGTCCATGGTGCTGACATCAATCCCCTGCATCGGCGCTGCACGCCGAAGACAAAACCGCAGCATTCCAACGATTCTCACTGGGCGTTTCGATGGCGGGATCGTTGATGTCAGCGCTGTGACACTGGACTGCGTCGGGACTGACTCCGTGGGGTTGGGGCGGGGCCGGATGTCCTCATCTCGGGGCCGGCCTCGCCTTCCTGCCCAGCCCCTTCTGATGCCTGCGTGACTGGAAGGTCATGGTTCGACGCCCAGTTCCCGGTCCGGCCCCTCATCCCTGCCCCCGAGTCGGTCTACTCCACGAGGGTCGGGGTCTACTGGCCGAAGGTTGTGCGTACTGCACGAGGGCCCCACCTACCCGCAGTACTCCCGACCCTCCTCCAGTAGCACCCCGCCCTCGTGCAGTACACGCAGAACACCACCGAAGTATCGATGAACGACCACGTCCGCTCGGGCTGAGGCGAGCAAGCGATCTCAGGAGTGCGCGTCCGGCCTCTGTCTCAGATGTCGTGACGCCCGAAAAGCTCCAGTAGTCATGAGCAGCACATGATGCTGCGGTGCAGGAAAGCGGAGGGCCCCGCCGATCTTCATGATCGGCGGGGCCTTCCGGTGATGCGATGCTCAGATCGCTGCGGGCCTCAGCGCTTGGTGGCGAGCAGGTCGCGGATCTCGGTGAGCAGCTCGACGTCGGTGACCTCGTTGGCCTCGTCGGCGGCCTTCTGCTTGGCCAGGCGCTCCTTGAGCTTGTTCATCGGCAGAACGATGGCGAAGTAGACGGCCGCGGCCACGAGCAGGAAGTTCACCAGTGCAGTAACGATCGTGCCGGGCTGGACGTACTCGGTGGCACTCGCGGTGATCTTTGAACTGACTGACGGAGTCGAAGTTCGGCTGGCCGATGATCTGACCGAGGATGGTCATGATGACGTCGGTGATGGCGTCGACGATCGGCTGAACGCGCGCACCGATGATGACGGCGACGGCGAGCTCGAGGGCGTTGCCCTGGGCAATGAACTCCTTGAATCCCTTAATCAGCGGCGATCCTTTCTGAGCGGCGCGGGCAGACGTCTGCCGGGGTGCGCCATCGGGGCTGGAAGTGAGAGCGTCTTATCGTTCGCGTAAGACGTCGCAGCGGCATTACGGGCTCAGCGCAATGCCGAGCGTGCTATTCGTTGCCGCGCCAACTACCAGAGTAGCGCTACTTGCAGGAATAGCCAGTGTGATAAGTGTTGTTTCTTGTTTCCTGTCCATTGTCCACCCTCTCCGACCTGTTGAATCATCACTACTCGCGCTCGGAGCAGAGAACTGTGCTGTGTGTTTCCCAAAAGGCGCTACCGGTATTCCTTGGGAAATGCTCAGAGAGACTCTTGAAATCCTGGTGATTCCCTGGTCGGTTGGTGAAGAAGGCGCGTCAGGGCTTCCAGTGGGACTCGTTGTCGAGGTGTTCCCCAGGTCTTTCGGTGCGGTGGGGACTCGGACTGCTCTCCGGGACTCTGCGTCGTCCCGCCCTGAGAGGCGTCGTTCTGCCCCGGCGGTGTCCATCCTTCGGAGGCCTGTCCGATGATGTCCACCCGTGCGCCGGGCGGGCCAGCTCGGCGCCGACGTCGATAGCCACCTGGACCAGTCGCTCGTCGTCTCCCAGCTGCTGGGCCAGGGCCGCCGCTGGTCATCGAGGCCGTCAGCACCGTGCCCTCTCCAGGGAGATGGCCGCCCGGTTCCCCACCGCCTGCTCCGTGGAGGTCAACGGTGACTGGGGGAGGGCTCCGGTCGGAAGTGTGCTGATCGAGACGTCCCTGGTCGGTGAGGAGCGCCCCGGCACTGATCGTGCGCGAGGCGACAAGAACCTGCTGCCCGCGTTGGGGGCCGGGTCGCAGCACGCTGAGGCCACCAGGACCGCGGTTCCCAGGCAGAGGGCCACCACGAGGTGGCGATGTCGCCACAGCAGGGAGCGAGGCGGCGCCCCTGACCCATCCCGGGCCCGGCCTGCCTGGACGGGCCCGGACGGGAGTCGGAGGCGATGGGCGAGGCGACCCTCCTCGGGATCGTGAGGCTCCCGCGAGGCGCTGAGGAGGGCGGCGGGGCAGTCCATGGCGAGCTCTCATGCCACCAGGGTCGGCGGCCGGCGGCGGCCTGGCACGCCTGCTCCTCGGCGCTGTGGACGGGGGCGCCTCGGCGAGCCCTGTGGCCCCGGAGGCCCGCGGCGTCGGTGGGCTCAGGACTCCGAGTGACATGGCGTGCGCCGGCGAGCCGGCAGCCAGCAGGAACCACTCCTGGGCCGTGATGACGGCGTCCACGGGCTCGTCGTGCTCCTCCATCGGCAGCGGCCCGGGCACCCAGCTCCTCGGGGTGGAGGATGGCGAAGGTGTGGGCCTCCGGGGAGCGCAGCGGCAGCATCCGGTCATACCAGCCGCCGCCCTGTCCCAGGCGGCGCCCGGCTGTCCACGGCCAGTGCCGGAATGATGAGGGCGTCGACCTGGCCGACCGCCTCGGCCGGCAGTGTGGGGCCACTGGGCTCGGGGGCGCCTCGGGGCCCGCTCCGCCAGGTCCTCACTGCCCTGGAACAGTCCCCAGCTGCGCGCCAGGCGAGGGCCGAGCACCGGCAGTAGGACCTGGACGCCGCCTCGTGAAGCCGCTCCAGCAGCAGCCGGGTACAGGGCTCTGCCCCCACCGACACGAAAGGCCGCCACCCTCTGCGCGCCGGCCACCGCCTCCAGGGCGTGCTCGGTCAGAGCCTCGCAGGCCGCCGTGTGTCCCCTGGGCCGGGTGGTGGTGATGGGCGCGACGGTGCGCCCGCAGCACCCTGCGCAGCTCGTCCCTGGCGTCGTCGTCCCTCGAGTCGGCTCGTGTCGGGAAGGTCCAGCGCGCCGGTCGTCATGGTCCCCATCCTCGCAGGTGATGACACATGCGCCTGAATCGTTCGTCCCGGCGGGGCACGGCGCGTGTCGTCAACCTGACGGTAACCTGAGTGTCATGAGAACAGTGGCCGAGCACCTGGCCGCCTGCCTGGAGATCGCCCAGGCGGCAGCGCCCCTCGACGTGGTCCTGCCCGACGCCGTCGGATGCGTCCTGGCCCAGGACGTCGTCTCCGGAATCGACCTGCCGGCCGTGGACCTGGCTGGACAGGACGGCTATGCGGTCATCGCCCAGGACGTCGCCGAGGCCGATCGCAACAACCCGCTCGTGCTCGACGTCGTCGACGCGGTGCGCGCCGGTGACATGCGCCCCTGCCACCTCGTCTCCGGGGCCGCCGTCCTCATCGACTCCGGCGCCCCCATGCCGCTGGGCGCCGACGCCGTCATCCCCTGGGCCGACACCGACCGCGGCGAGTCCCGGGTCGCCATCCACCGCGCCGTCGCGGCCGGCGACAACGTCCGTCGCCGCGCCGAGGACGTGAAGTCCGGAACGACCGTTCTCACGCGAGGGCTCGCGCATCAGTGCCCGCCATGTGGCCCTCCTGGCGGGCCTCAGGCTGCATCGGGTGCGCGTGCGCGCGCGCGTTGTCGTGGTCTCCATCGGGGACGAGCTCGTCGAGCCCGGCCAGTCCCGCGAGGCCGGGGACGTCTTCGACGCCAACGGCCACGCCCCTGGCCTGCGCGGTCACCGACGCCGGCGGCCAGGCCTTCCGGGTGGCCGCCGTCCCCGACGAGCTGCGCGCCCTGGCCGACACCATCGAGGACCAGCTCGTCGCGCCGACGTCCTCATCACCACCGAGGGCTGAGCGTCGGGCAGGGGGACACCGTCAAAGGACGTCCTGGCCCCTGGCTCGGTGCGCTTCGACGCCGTCGCCATGTCCCCGGCCGCCAGCTCGGCGTCGGGACGGTCGAGGGCACCCCGATCTTCTGCCTGCCCGGCGACCCGGTCAGCGCCCAGATCGCCTTCGAGACTTTTGTGCGCCCGGTCCTGCGCCAGATCGCCGGACGCACCTCCTGCACCGCCCAGCCTGCCGGCCACCATCTCCGAGGGCTGGCACTCCCCGAGCGGCAAGCGCGAGTTCGTCCCGTGCAGTCACGGCTCGCCCTCCCGCGGATACCGCGCCGAGCCGACGACGCCGCCGGGCACGGTCCGACTGCACGGCCTGTCCGAGGCCAACGCCATCGCCGTCGTGCCCGAGGACACGAGCACCGTGGTGGCCGGCGACACCCTCCACTGCCTCCTGCTGGACGCCTGATGTCCGACTCGGCCTCGACGACGCCCGCCGACTCCCTCGGCGGGGGAGCTGCGGCAGGCCGTCGCCGGCCTGCTGCTCGGGGCCGGGACGCCCGGCGCGCTTCACCTGGCCGGTGCGCCTCGAGCCTGAAGGGAGCTCAGGAGGGCTGGCGTCCGGTGCCGCGCCGTCGCCCGAGACGCCCCTGGGTCGTCGTGCGTGAGCTGCGAGCCGAGGATGAGGGCCCCTGGAGGCGCTGCGACTGGCGGAGAACGACCGACTCGCCGCCTGGGAGGCCACTCTGCCCGCCGGCGGCGGGGAGATGCTGAGCACCTTCCCCGTCTTCCTGCGCCGCCAGACGCGCCGGGCCAGGCTCGCCGAGGCGATGCCCTTCGTCGTCGAGGTCGACGGCGCCTTCGCCGGGCAGATCGCCGTCGACCCGATCGTCTGGGGTGCCACGCAGCGCCCAGGTCGGCTACTGGATCGGCTCGACCTGGCAGGGGCGCGGGATCATGCGCCTGGCGGTGGCCCTCGTCCTGGACCACCTGCTGGGGCCGGTGGGGCTGCACCGCGTGGAGATCAACGTGCGCCCCGACAATGAGCGCAGCCTGGCCCTGTGCCGCGGTCTCGGGCTGCGCGAGGAGGGGCTGCGCCGCGGCTACATGCACATCAACGGCGCCTGGGCCGACCACGTCTCCTTCGCGGCCCTCGCCGAGGAGGTCCACGGGCCCGAAGGCGCCGGATTCGAGCAGCGACTCGCGCACGGGTGACGGTTTTTCACGACACCCCCTGCGGTGAAGGTGAGCGCTCGCGGGGAGCGACGGGGTGCTGACGGCGCGTTCGCGCAGGATGTCTGACGGCCCGTCGCGGCGTGCTCAGCGAGGCGGAAGAAACGCGTGTGACTCTAGTGGCGACAGAGGTGTCATGCTGACGGTGTGACATCGTGAATCCCAGGTATTTCGAAGGAAAGTCAGGTGTTCCTGCGAGGGGACGAGGGTGGCGCACTTACGGTTGCGGTGTGGGAATCGAGATCTGCGCAGTCATCGCCCTCATCACGGTTCTCTCCGTGTACCTCCTTCCGCTTTTAGTGGGGCGCCGCGAGATGGCTCGCCGCTCCAACGTCCAGGACCGCTACTCGGCTGAGCTGCGGGTCCTGGCCACGGGTGCGGCCGCCGTCGAACGCGACGACACCTGCGCGAACAGTGGGCATGCGGAGCTCTTTTCGACGTCGACCGAGGTGAGGGTGATGAACAGGCCCGCCGTGAGGAATGTGCGCGCCCTGCGCACCGAGCGTGAGCTTGACCGTGCCCGCCAGGTTCACGCCCAGGGGCGTGAGCGCCGTCGGGTCGCCGCCTCGCACCGCGGGATCGTCGCCGGAGTCCTGCTCGGAGTCTCGCTGGGCGCCTGGGTGCTGGGCCTGGCCACCGCGCTGCCGTGGTGGCCCGCCCTGCTGCCCTCCGACCCCTGCTGGGAGCCTCGATGGTGGCCGGGCGCCGCGCCGCTCTGGCCTCGGCCGCAGCGGACCGCCGTGAGCGCCGCCGCATCGCCGAGCTCGAGCAGACCCTGGTGACCCTGACCGGTCGGCGCTCCTCGGCGTCGGTCGTGGCCGCGCCCCGCTCCGTCGTCGACGGCCCTCGCAGCGCCTCCAGCGGTTCGGTCAGTGCTGTCAGCGCCAGTGCGGCCTCACCCGCCGTGTCGGCGGTGTCGGCCGAGTCTGTCGAGGCTGCCGGCGACTCAGGCGCGCAGGACTCCTTCATCGAGCGCCTCGCCCGCGAGGGCGCTCCAGCGGTCGACCGTGCGCTCTGCGTCCGCCGAGTCCGCGGTGCCCGCTGAGACCGCCGCCGGTAGCCCCTGCTGAGGCGACCGGCACCGCTGCCGTCCGTCCCCTCCCGAGCCGTCGACTCTGAGGAGGAGCGCCTGGCCAGGCTCGACGCCGACCTCGATGACGAGCCCGCCGCAGCAGGGGCCGCCGCGCGCGCGGCGGCCCGCCGCGCCTCGGTCTACGTGCCCTCCCGCCACGCCGGCCGGGTCACCCGGGACATGGGCGTGCGCGAGGCGGTCTCCCGCGACGGCGACGAGGAGAGCTCGCCGCGCACCAAGGACTTCTGTCGCCTCCTGCCTGCCTCGGCCTCCCCGCGGCCTGCCCGGTTGGGGCAAGCTCTTCGCCGAGGCGAGCGCCATTGAGCAGGAGGCGCAGGAGCGTGCCGCTGCGGCCCCCTCCCCGCAGGTCGCCGCTGAGCCGGCCCGGCGCACCGCCACGGCCTCTGCCCAGTCCGCCCCCAGACTGCCTCCCTGCACTGCTTCAGGCCGGCCCGCCCGGCCGCCCGCCCGCAGGCCCCGCCTGCTGCTGTCGCTGCCCCGGCTGAGGCGGAGGAGTCGTCAGAGGAGGCGACGACGTCGACCCCGCCCCCAGGGCTGGCGACCGGTCCACGTCCCCGGCCCCGACCTACACGCTGGCGGCTGGGCCCTCGACGCTTTCTACGCCGACCCGGTTGTCGACCCGGGCACCTCCCGCACCGGTGCCCGCGCGCCCGCAGTCGGCCGCGTCACATCCCGGCTCCGGTGGAGGACGAGGATGCTTCCACCCCATCGACCTCGACGCCATCCTCGAGGACGGCGCGCAGCTGGCGAGTAACGCCGGGCGCTCCGCGGCACGCCGCCGGGCGACCCGGGTGCGGTGGGCGGGCTCACCGCACCCGAACTTGCCAGGACTCCCGGCGGCGATGCTAGGATCGGTCCGCACTTGGGGCTATGGCGCAGTTGGTAGCGCGTCTCGTTCGCAATGAGAAGGTCGGGGTTCGAACTCCCTAGCTCCACCTACCTCGGTCTGTCCCGCCAGGAAACTGGCGGGACAGACCCTTTTGTCGTGGCTGATGTGAGCGAAGACGGCGCGAGTGATCTCCCTCACGCACGGTCGGTGCTGTTCGGTGGGAGATGCGGATTTGTGCGGGTCTGCGGGGTCCTGGAGGGCGGCTGGCGCGATGTGGCAGGTCGTCGAGGGCGAGTGTGCGACTTTCGTCTGCGGTGACGGCGATCTCGTGCTTATCCTGGAGAGGAAATCAACCGAGTGGACTGTTAATGGGAGAAGAACCTTGCCGCAGCATGAACGGATGAGGCGTCGCAGCTTTCTCATGGGTGGTCTCGCCCTGGCCGCCTCGAGCACTCTTCTACCCTGCAGGCTGCAGACGGCGGCTCACGCCTCCCGGCCCCGGGCTGCAGGCCCTGCCGCGGCGCTCCTCGCAGGTGCTATCGGATATGCAGGACCCGCGCGCCTGGGCTCTCTCCTCCCGGGACGGCTCCATCCGCCCCGACACCTCCACCCACTCCCATGGGAACCAGTCGCTGGAGATCACCACCACCGGTGACTCCGGCCGCCCCACCAGTGTGGATCTGGCCCTGTCGGGCGTTGACGACGACCGACTGCCAGTGGGACCTGTGGCTGCGCGCCGAGGACTACCGGCAGATCGAGAGCATCCAGCTCGAGCTCGGCGGGGAGGGCGAGGACTGCCTGCGCCTGGACGTGGCTCCCGACATGCGCACGCTGCGCACCGGTACCTGGTGCCGGGTGACCGTCAACCGTGCCGCCGAGCGCGCCGTCGTCGGCCACCCCCGGCTGGACCAGGTGACGCGAGTGCGTTTTGAAGGTCGTCCCCGCCTCCGACTCGACCTCCGAGCCGCCTGTGGCTCGGCTATCTAGCCACCCCTGCCCTCGGCCGCCAGCGGCATCGTCTCCATCTCCTTCGACGACGGCTACGACAGCGACTGACAAGACGGCCCGGGCGATCCTGCAGGACTGCGGCATCGGCGCGGCAACCTCGTACGTCATCGCCGACAAGGTCGGGCTGCCCGGCCGCATGAGCACCAACCCAGCTCGCCGAGATGCGCGAGGTTCACGGCTGGGACATCGCCGCCCACGCCTCGACCGATCTCACCACGCTGGACGAGGCGGGGTGCCGGGAGCTGGAGACGATCAGGTCCTTCCTTCTCGAGCACGGCTACCCCGAGGGCGCCGCCCACCTCGCCCCGCCCATGGGCAGGGTATAACGACTCATGCTGCGCACCTCCTGGGGACTACTTCACCTCGATGCGCACCATCGAGAACGCCCCGAGACCCTCGCGCCGGGGACCCGTTCCGGCTGCGCGTCTTCTACTGCGGCCCTACACCACCGAGTCCCAGGTCGAGAAGGCGCTGGCCCTGCTGTCAGGAGCACCGCTGCTGGACCCATATGGTCTTCCACCGCATCGATGAGCAGACCGGACGGCGCCCCTGAGTCGATCAGGGCGGACAGCCTCGAGCGCTTCATGAGGGCGAGTGGCTGACTCCGGCCTGCCCGTCAAGACGGTTCCCGAGGTCATGCGCAGCCAGTCGCCCGCCCCTGGCCTGCAGGCGCCGTCGCCTCCTGGAGCGGAACCGGCACCTCCCGACACGGGAAAGACTGACGCTGTGACCTGGTCCTTCGGCCCGCTCGTGCTGCTGATCTGCTCTGGTCATCCTGTTGGCCTGCTTCTGCGGTCGAGCTGCTGTTCAACGCGCCGGACGCGGCTCCGGGCGGTCCGGAGCGGTCCACAGAGGGCGGTACGGGCGCGGCGGGTGGTCACGTGCGCACCCCGGTGACGACGCCGGACGAGGCTCAACGATCGGCCGACGCCACCGGGCTGCCCCAGGGCGCTCATGCGGGCCGGTGGGCCGCTGCCCGCCGTCGTCGTGGTCCTCGGTGTCGTGGGTGGCTCTGCTGGCGCGTGCTGGTCAGCTCGGCACCACGTCCTGGACGCGTGGATCGTGTGGACCTTCGATGTGCTCTTCGTGATTGTGGCCGTGCAGCTCGTGGTGGCCGGCTCGGAGGGCGTGTGATCGGCCGCGGCGAGGCGCATCGGGTCGCCGTGCTCGTAGCCCGCTCTGCAACGGGATCCCGACGTCGTGGTGCGGATGCTCTCCGCCCCTGCTGCACCAGAGCGCACCGCCGGCCGAGATCCACGTCGTCGACGACGGCTCCACGCAGGTGCGCCTACGTGGAGGAACGGACTGGTTCATTCGGCAGGCGGCGCTGGCCGGCATCTACGCCAGCTGGCAGCGCACCCTTCAATGAGGGCAAACGCCACGCGCAGGTCCACGGTTTCAGGAAGATCCGTGACGCCGACCTGTTCGTGACCGTCGACTCCGACTCCATGCTCGACGCCGAGGCCCTCCATGAGATCGTCCAGCCTTCAGTGACCCCGGGTCATGTCGGTGGCCAGCGTCATCCTGGCGATCAACAACCGGGAGAACCTGCTCGCCCGGGTCACTGACTGTGATCTTCGTCGGCCAGCAGCTCATCGACCGCTCCTTCATGTCTCAGCTCGGCTCGGTCATGGTCAACTCCGGCGGCCTGGCCGCCTACCGGTGCTCCATCCTGGCGGAGAACATCGACACCTACCTGAGCGAGAGCTACCTGGGGCGGCACGTGGAGTTCTCCGACGACTCCATGCTGACTCTCTTCGCCCTGCTGCACGGCAGGACCGTCCAGCAGCCCTCGGCCTTCGCCTTCGCATGGATGCCCGATCGCTGGAGCCACCACTACCGCCAGCAGGAGCGCTGGTTCCGCGGCTCCTTCATCCGCGGGCTCTGGCGCATCCGCTTCCTGCCGGTCCTCTCGTGGGGCTGGTGGCGCCAGGCCACCGGGTGGATGCAGATCTGGCTGGTGATCTCGGTCTTCGTCTACCCTGCTGCTGTGGCGCCCGCTCGTCCTGGGCAGCGGTGTGCCGCCGACGGTGGTGCTGGTGCCTTTGGCGATCGGGCTGGCGCAGGGCTCGCGGTACATCTCCGTGTGGCGCTCGGACACCACCGGCCCCCAGAGGTACGCCAGCCTCCTCCTGTCCCCGGTGGCGACGCTGTGGTCCGCGCTGATCCTGCGTCCCCTGCGGGTCTGGGGGATGGTCACCAGCGCCAAGATGGGGTGGAACACCCGCCAGCAGGTCGAGGTGACCTCGCAGTGAGTCGGTCGCGCCCGCTGTCGTCGACTCTGACTTCGCCCTGTGCCCACTGACACTTCGACCAGAATCTTCAGAAAAGACCCGGGCCGCGTCGTTTCTGAAGATTCGGTCGAGGTTGAGTCGACGACGGCGGCCTACCCTGGGTGCCGTAAGAGTGCTCGCTCGGGCGGTCGTCAGTCCGGCCACTGCCCCTGCCCTGCGGGCAGAGCCGACGGCGGCCAGCAGTCCCGAAAGCGCGCTCGATGACGTCGTCGCGCCGGGTGATGCGCCGGTGCTTGCCCTCTCGTTCGGTGTGCATGAGCCCGGACTCGCGCAGCACCCGGAAGTGGTGCGACATAGTGGACTTGACGACGTCGTAGCTCAGGTCTCCGCAGTACAGGGGGCCGTTGCTGGCGATCCGTCGCAGGACGTCGCGGCGGATGGGGTCGGACAGGGGCGCCAGGATCGCGTCCAGGGAGATGTCGGCCGCCTCGGGTGGAAGAGCTCCCTGTCTTTCACGGGTCGTCCCTGCCTTTCTGTCCCGTCTGTTCCGACCACCGTCCTGGCGCGCGCCGGGACGGGGTTGACAACGATAGCGTCTCGAATAATTCTTAGTACGTCAAACATCGAACTAAGGGGGTTTGAGATGACTGAAGAAGCTCGTGTCTCAACGCGTGCGTCCGCGGATGACGAGAGGGTGCCGTCGAAGGGTGCTCGCGTCTCCACCATGGGGTGGCTGTCCTTCTTCACCATGTTCGCCATCAGGGACCGACACCTTCCTCGTCGCGCTCCCTGCTGCCCCTGCTTCAGCGCGACTCGACGTCCCCCTGTCCCGCGCAGGCTGGCTGGTCTCCGCCTACGCCTTGGGGTACGCGCTGTTCGCCCTCGTGGCCGGCCCCGTCTCCGACCGCCACGACCGACGTCGGGTCATCCTCTCCGGCCTGGCGGCCTTCGCCGTCCTCACCTGCGCGTGCGGTCTGGCCTGGAGCTTCTGGAGCATGGTCGCCGCCCGCTTCCTGGCTGGCGTGAGCGCCGCCTTCGTCAGCTCCCAGATCTGGGCCTCCATCCCAATGACGGTGCCCCGGCGATCCATCATCACGGTCATGGGGTACGCGACCGCGGGACTGGCGGTTGCTCAGGTGGCCGGAGTGCCGATCGGCTCCTACCTGTCAGTCAGAGGATGGCAGCTGCCGTTCTTCGTGGTCGCGGCGGTCAGCGTCGTCCTGTGGGGACTTCTCTTCCTCGCGTTCCCGCATGTGCGGCCGGTGGGGGAGTCCGTCGACGTCGTCGGCTCCTACCGGAGGGTCCTCGGCTCTCGGGTGTTGCGGTGGTCGCTCCTCGCCTACCTCGTGTTCCAGACCGGCAACTACGCCTCGTTCTCCTTCATCGGCTCTTGGCTGGCCAAGGACTCGGTGCCTCGCAGACCGCTATCAGGAAGGCCAGCATGATGATCGGACTGGGAACTGCGCTGGGGTCGATCCTCGGTCCCGCGACTCGCTGCAAGGGTCGGTGAGCGGCGGTCGCTGTGGGTCGGCATTCTCGTCCGGGGACGTTCTACCTCCTGGCTGCGGCGATGCCCTCATCGCGCACACCATGTGGGGCGCCGTCGTCGCCTTCGCCGCGGCCCTGGTCGTGGCCGGCTTCCTCCTGCCCGTCCTCATGGGGCAGCTCCAGGCCCATGCCGGCCAGGCGCGAGGAACCGTCTCCTCACTGTCCAACACCGCGATGTACCTCGGTGCCACGATCGCCGGCGCCGTCGGCGGAGACCTCTCGCTCGACTCCCCGGCTCTGGGGCTGCAGCCTCATGACTGGTCTCGCATTCCTCCTGGCGGTTGCCCTGTACAGGATCGCCGGCGCCCTGACCTCCGAGTGAGCCGGGTGCTGCATGGCATCGCTTCTCGACACTTCGACCAAAACTTCATAAAAGACCCTGAGCCGCTCGTTTCTGAAGATTCGGTCGAAGTGTTGAGCTGACGACGACCGCCCTGATCCGTTGTGCATCGAATGAGCTGTTAACGATCGTTTTTCGGACACGGTGCTACTCTCACCCCGGAATCATCCCGACCTCGAGAGATCTCACCATGTCCACAACAACCTCACGCGGCTCCGCTGCGGCGAAGCCGTCCAGTGCCGGCTCCGGCCCGGTCAAGGAGCTGACTGCCCGCGGCATCGTCATCGGCGGCATCATCACGCTCATCTTCACCGCGGCGAACGTCTACCTCGGCCTCAAGGTGGGACTCACCTTCGCCACCTCGATCCCGGCCGCCGTCATCTCCATGGCGATCCTGCGCCGCTTCTCCGATCACACGATCCAGGAGAACAACATCGTCCAGACGATCGCCTCGGCGGCCGGGACGCTGTCCGCCATCATCTTCGTGCTGCCCGGACTCATCATCGTGGGCTGGTGGACCGGATTCTCCCTCCAGACGGTCCTGGTCATCATCCTGGGCGGCATCCTCGGCGTCACCCTACTCCATCCCGTTGCGGCGCGCGCTCGTGACCAACTCCGACCTGCCCTACCCCGAGGGCGTGGCCGGCGCCGAGGTCCTGCGCGTGGGCGACACCAGCGAGGGGTCGAGGAGTCCAGCCGTGGACTGGGTGTCATCGTGCGGGGACTCGATCGCCTCGGCGGCCCTGTGCTTCCTCAACGCCCTCAAGGCCATCAGCGTTGACATCTCCGGGGTCTTCCGGGTCGGTGCCGGCGCCACGATGGCGGGCACCTCCCTGTCCCTGGCGCTGGCCGGCGGGCCACCTGGTCGGCATCGGCGTCGGCATCGCGATGATCGTCGGCCTGCTCATCTCCTACGGGGTGCTGCTCCCGATGCGCACTTGGGGCACGGCGGTCGCCGACAAGGACCTCGCCGACTTCGTGGGCGCCACCTTCGCCAGCGAGGTGCGGATCGTCGGTGCCGGCGCCATCGCCATCGCCGCCATCTGGACCTTCCTGAAGATTCTCGGCCCCATCGTCACCGGTATCCGCGAGTCCCTGGCCTCCAGTGCCAAGCGCGACGCCGGTGAGAGATCCCCCTGACCGAGCGCGACCTGTCGATGAAGACGGTCATCGGCGTCACCGTCGGCTCCATGCTCCCCATCGGCGTGCTTCCGTGGCTGTTCCTGCACGGGACCTCCATGGCTCACCACGCCACGGGCCTCATCATCATCTCCATCCTCTCATCCTGCTGACCGGCCTGGTCGTCGCCTCGGTGTGCGGCTACATGGCCGGCCTCATCGGCTCCTCCAACTCGCCGATCTCCGGCGTCGGCATCCTCGTGGCGGTCACCGCGGCCGCGCTCGTGCGCTACCATCGCCACCCGACCTCCTCGCCCGACGACATCCGCACCCTGGTGGCCTACACCCTGTTCGTCACCGCGGTCGTCTTCGGCGTGGCCACCATCTCGAACGACAACCTCCAGGACCTCAAGACCGGCCAGCTCGTCGACTCCACCCCGTGGAAGCAGCAGGTGGCCCTCGTCATCGGTGTCGTCTTCGGCGCCATCGTCATTCCGCCGGTGCTCAGCCTCATGCAGGCGCCTTCGGCTTCGCCGGCGCTCCCGACGCCGGTGACGACGCTCTGGCCGCACCTCAGGCGAACCTCATCAAGCACCTGGTTCAGGGCGTCCTCGGCGGGGACCTCAACTGGAGCCTGCTGGGGCTGGGCGCCCTCATCGGCGCCGTCGTCATCGCCATCGACGAGATCCTGCGCCGCACCAGCAAATACTCCCTGCCGCCGCTCGCCGTCGGCATGGGCATGTACCTGCCCACGGCCGTCACCGTCATGATCCCGATCGGTGCCGCTCTCGGTCACCTCTACGACCGCTGGGCCGAGCGCACCGCCAACCCGGAGCGGGCCAAGCGTATGGGCACGCTCATGGCGACCGGCCTCATCGTCGGCGAGAGCCTCGCCGGGGTGGTCTACGCCGGAATCGTCGTCGCCTTCGGTGGCAAGGCGGACCCGCTGGCCATCATGCCCGAAGGCTTCGCCGGCATCGCCCCCTGGGTGGGTGTAGTCCTGTTCGTCGGCACGCTGTGGTACCTCTACCGCGGCGCCCGCCAGGGAGAGCCTCGCGACTGAGTAGTCGCTGCTGCGGCCCTGCGGCCGCCGTCGGTTCTTTCCGTCCGTCCTCGCGGTCGCTGTCCCTGCACTAGGCTGGGCAGCGGCCGCGAGGACGCGTAGTACCAGGAGGACCTCATGACTTCGACAGCACCAGCAGTTTCCGTGGCATGCGGGATCGACATCGGCGGATCGGGCGTCAAGAGCGCACTGGTCGACCTAGCCACCGGTACGTTCATCGGTGAGCGCGTCCGCATCGACACCCCGAGGAGTCCACTCCCGCGGCTGTCGCCGAGGTCTGCCGTGAGCCCTCGAGCAGCTCGAGGTGGGCGACGACGTCCCCGGTCGGCGTGGCCCCTGCCCGCTCCCGATCGTGCACGGCACCGTCCCCTTCATCGCCAATCTCGACAAGTCCTGGACGGGCGTCAACCTCACCGAGCTCATGCGCGAGCACCTGGGCCGGCCAGTGACCGGCCTCAACGACGCCGACGCCGCCGGCCTGGCGGAGGTAGCCTTCGGCGCCGCCAAGGACGTGCCAGGGACCATTATCGTCACCACCCTGGGTACCGGGATCGGCTCAGCCGTCATCGTCGACGGAACCCTGGTCCCCAACACTGAGCTCGGCCACTTGGAGATCGACGGCTACGACGCCGAGACCCGGGCCTCCGCCGGGCAGCGCACCGCCCAGGACCTGTCCTGGAAGAAGTGGGCCAAGCGCCTCCAGCGCTACTACGCCCACGTGGAGATGCTCTTCTCCCCAGACCTGTTCGTCGTCGGCGGGAGTCTCCTGCAAGCACGAGAAAGTACCTGCCGCTGCTCGACCTCAAGACCCCGATCGTCCCGGCCCAGCTGCTCAACACCGCTGGCATCGTGGGGGCCGCCTACCAGGCCTCCCGAACGCGCACCTCCTGAGCGCCCGCGTGGGACGGCGCTGAGCGGCGGTCCAACTCATCCGAGACTGTCCATCTGGACAGGGGCGCTGTGCTGCGGTGGGGGTGGTCGGCCTGCGGACTCGTGACACTGGAGGCATGGGTAAAGCAGAGAAGTTCAGTCCTGTCCGTTTCCGACGCAGTCACTCCTGAAAGCCCAGAAGCAGTAGGGAGGCTGCCGGTACCCGAGCCGGCCGTCGCCGGTCGGTGGTGTGGCGGGTGCTGGCGGTGCCTCTGGCGGCGGCGATCGCGTTGGGGGGCTGCCGGGGTGCGGCGTCGGGCGGCGCCGTCGAAGGGGAGGCTGAGAGCCTGAAGTCCCGGGCCCAGGGGCTGGTGGAGGCCGGCTACCCGGCGGCGTTGGCGGCGGTGACCGACAGCAAGGGCGAGTCGGCGCGGGTTGTGCTGTGGGCAGGGCAACCTGGAGACGGGTCAGGCCCCGCCGATGGACGGCGAGGTGCAGGGTCGGGTCGAACACGAAGACCTTTTGTGGCCGTGGTGGTCATGCAGATGGTCCAGGAGGGCAGGTGGGGCTCGATGAGCCGATCGAGACCTGACCCGCCCGGGCCTCATCAAGGGCGAGGCGTCGACGGATCGAAGATCACGGTGCGCCAGCCTCCGCAGCACACCAGCGGCCTACCTGACTTCGACGAGACACTTTTTCGGTACGACAGATGTCTTTCAATACCGATACCACTATGTCACCCCGGAGATATCGCCTGACAGTGCGCTGAGCAAGCCGGCGCAGTTTGAGCCGGGTGACGCAGTGGAAGTACAGCAATACGAACTATGTCGTGTTGGGGATGCTTGTTGAGCGGGTGTCTCAGCGGCCGGTGGGGGAGCAGATCGATGAGCGCATCGTCAAGAAGCTGGGTCTGTCCCACACCTACTTCCCGGCTCAAGGGGAGGAGAAGATTCGTGGCACCCATCCTCGGGGTACCACCCTCAACGGTGAGGGCAAGCTGGAGGATGATTACCGAGATGGATCCGACTTGGGCGTGGGCGGCTGGTGCGATGGTCTCGACCCCCAGTGAGCTCAACACCTTCTTCCAGGCCGTCTTCGACGGCAGGCTGCTGACCCAGGCCAGCATCGAGGAGATGAAGAAAGGCGTCGATATTGGATCAGGAGGACGAGTCTACGGGCTGGGCCTCGTCGGGTACTCCGCTGTCCTGTGGGGCACTGCCTGGGGCCACGGAGGTGACATCGCGGGCTATCACACGAGAGGTGGAGTCGGCCCTGACGGCACCGCCGTCACCGTCGCCGTGACCGCCCTGCCCACAGCCATCGCGGACCAGAGCAACTTGGAGAACCCGCCAAGGAGAAGGCCGGCAAGATCGCTGAAGCCGTCGATATCTCCCTGTGCCACAAGTGATGGGTTCGGAAACGGACTCGGGCACCTCGCGGCTGCGTGTGTGCTTGACTCAGAGCGTGCCCAGCCGCGTGCCCGATTCCGTCGTCGGCGCAGTCGCCACCGAGGCTCCCACGAGCCGCGGTGGCGCCGTGTTTGGGCCATTCTCGATCAGGGGCTGTGTCGAGTGAAGGCGTTCCAGTTGGACTGTCCATATGGACAGTGGGTGCTGTGCTGTAGGTGGGGTGGTCGGCCTGCGGGCTCGTGACACTCGGAGGCATGGGTAACAGCAGAGAAGTTCAGTCCTATCCGTTCCGATGTCACTCACGCCCGAGAACCCTAGGCCCTGAGGCTGCCGACGTCCCGCCCGCCATCGTCGTGGGTCGGTGGTGTGCGGGTGCTGGCGGTGCCTGTGGCGGCGGCGATTGCGTTGGGGGCTGTCGGGAGGGTACGGGCGTCGGGCGGCGCCGTCGAAGGGGAGGCTGAGCTCTGAGTCCCGGGCCCAGGGGCTGGTGGAGGCCGGTTACCCGGCGGCTCTGGCGGCGGTGACCGACAGCAAGGGCGAGTCGGCGGGGGTGGCTGTGAGGCAGGGGCAACCTGGAGACAGGTCAGGCCCGCCGATGGACGGCGAGGTGCGGATCGGGTCGAACACGAAGACCTTGTGGCCGTGGTGGTCATGCAGATGGTCCAGGAGGGCAGGTCGGGCTCGATGAGCCGATCGAGACCTACCTGCCCGGGCCTGCATCAAGGGCGAGGTATTGACGGATCGAGGATCACGGTGCGTCAGCTCCTCCAGCACACCAGCGGCCTCGCCCGAGTACACCGACACCACTCCCCGGTAGCGGCGATATCTTCCAGATCAGGATCACTACGCGCAACCGCGGGACCTGCTGGACACGGCTCTGAGCAAGCCGGCGGCTCGAGCCGGGGTACGCAGTGGAAGTACACCAATACGAACTCACATCGTGCTGGGGATGCTCATTGAGCGGGTGTCTCAGCGGCCGGTGGGGAGCAGATCGACCAGCGCATCGTCAAGAAGCCTGGGGCTGTCCCACACCTACTTCCCGGCCCGGGGAGGAGAAGATTCGTGGTACTCACCCTCGGGGGTACCACCTCAGCGGTGAGGGCAAGTTGGAGGATATTACCGAGATGGATCCGGCTTTGGGATGGGCGGCTGGTGCGATGGTCTCGACCCCAGCGAGCTCAACACCTTTCTTCCAGGCCGTCCTCGACGGCAGGCTACTGACCCAGTCCAGCATCGACGAGATGAAGAACGGGCGGTTGACGCCAGCTCGTACCTTGGACCGGGGACGGTGTACGGCTGGGCCTCATCGGTAGCTCGCTGTCGCTGCGGGGGCACTCCTGGGGCCACAGCGGGACGATCTACGGGTACCAGACCGACAACGCCGTCGGCCCCTGACGGCACCGCCGTCACCGTCGCCGTGACCGCCCCTGCCCACAGCCATCGCGGACCAGAGCAACTGAGAGCTCCGCCAGGAGAAGTACCAGCGGAACAAGGACGCCGTCGACGCCACCCCTGTGCCACAAGTGATGGGCTCGGAGACGGACTCGGGCACCTCGCGGCTGCGCATGTGCTTGACTCGGGCGTGCCCAGCCACGTGCCCGATTCCGTCGTCCGGGTGCAGTCGCCACCGCGCTCGCCCCGGACCGCGGTGGCGCTGTGCCTGCTCGGCGTGCTGTCCTATGTCGGCACGTTGATGGTCAGATCCCAGAGCATGTCGTCAGGGCAGGGGCAGAAACCGATTCCCGGGCGAGTCGTCCGAGCGCTCTGGCTATCTCAGGTAGCTGCTGTCACTGATGACGGCGCGTTTTCCCGTACCGAGTGCTCGTGATCGTGGCCTCTGCCGATCTCACCATCCTCATCGCCAGTGATCGATCGTGGGCTCGGATCCACTGCGGTCATGGTCGTCATCTGGTACCTCGTGCGTTACCGCGTCCCAGGCTGGCAGGTCGCGCTGTTTCACCAACGTCATCGTCTTTTATCCTGGTCTTCCTCATGGGCGAGGTGCACTCCGGCGAGCGTGCTGGTCGCCGTCATCGTCTTGCTCTCGGTGCACCTGCTCGCAGCGTTACCTCTCCCGGTAGTGGCGGCGGAGTACATGCCGGGGCGCGAGCGACTCCACCAGGCGCTGCGTGACAAGGCTGAGCTCCTTGAACGGGAGAAGCAGTGTTCGAGCGCGAGGAGCGCGAGCGGGCCGCGCGCGAGTTGCAGGCCAGCCGCAATGCCCTGGCTCGCGATCTCCACGACATCGCCGGCCACCACTCTCCGGCGTCATCGTCAGCGCCCAGGCGGCCGTGGCTTTGCGGCACAAGGACCGGAGCGTTCTGACCAGATGCTCCAGACGGTGCAGGACAGTGCCCGAACCGCTCTGGCCGATCTGCGTCAGGTCGTCGGTCTCCTGCGCAGCGAGGACAGGAATGATCTCCGGACGCGAGGATCAGGGCGAGGATGGTCGGCAGCAGCGAGCCGACGTCGTCGAGCACCGAGGCGACAGCCGAGCCGGCAGCCGTGACGGGATTCCTCAGATGGCAAGGGAGCCGGTGCCCTGCCCTCGCTGGAGGCGTGCCTCACCTCGTTGAGTCACGTCGTCGTCAACAGCGGGTCGGATACGCAGTCAACGGCCGGCCATGTCCCCTGAGCCCGCTGGCGGATACCGCTGCCACCGCATGGTTCAGGAGTCGCTTGCCAACTGCGCGCGTGCGCTCAGGAGCCCCTTGCCGGGTGCGGATCACCTATCAGCAGGGGTGCGTGGAGATCGTGGTGAGCAACCGACGTCCGCCGAATGCGGAGGCACGTCAGGCAGGTGCAGGTAGCAAGGGCGGTGGCTACGGCCTGTCCGGCATGGCAGAGCGCGCTGCCCTGGTGGGCGCTGAACTGGTCACCGGACCCGACCCCGACGGCGGCTGGCGCAACCGCCTCGTCATCCCCGTTCCGCCGGGCAGCGTCGACGGGTCCCGTACCGAGGAGGAAGTGGATATCCCATGATTCGACTCGTCATCGCTGACGATCAGGCCGTGGTCCGTGCCGGCTTGAGCGTCATCCTCGGAGCGGAAGAGGACAGTGAGGTCGTGGGTGAGGCGGCAGACGGCGCCGAGGCGATAGCGCTGGCTCGTGAACTACGCCCCGACGTCGTATGCATGGACATCCGCATGCCCGGGACCGACGGCATCGCGGCAACGCGGGCGATCGTCTCCGACCCCGATCTGGACGTGGACGTGCTTATTCTGACCACCTTCGATGTCGACGACGACGTCCTGGCCTCCCTCGAGGCCGGTGCCGCGGGGTTTCTCCTCAAGGGAGCCGATGAGGACACTCTTCTGGGAGCGGTCCGCTCCGTCGCAGCAGGGGAGGGAACCTTGGACCAGCGCGTCACCCGCAGGATCCTGCGTGAGCTCTCCAGGCGAGGCTCCCGAGGCGTGCTCGCCCGACCTGACACCGGGGCCCAGCATCAGTACACCGACAGAGCTGCGGATGCTGGCGGTGCATCCGGGCATGTGTCGTACGCCGGACCTGCTTCCGTGGACGTCGCCTTGACCTCTCGGGAGCTGGAAGTGCTCAGGCTGTTGGCCCAGGGCATGTCCAACGGTGAGATGGCAGCACACCTATATGTGGAGCCGACGACAATCAAGTACCACCTGACGGGACTCATGCAGAAAACCCGGTCTCGAGACCGCCTGCAAACGGTGCTCTGGGGATTCGCGCTGGCCTGGTACAGCCCTGAGAAGCCATGATGGGGACGTAGAACCAGAGGGCACCGGCGCAGGGAAGAGCGCGCCTGTCCCTCAGGGACCTGGATGTGATGCAGGTCGCGGGAGAAAGTCGTTTGACAGCCAGCGTCCCAGTCTGGCTATAGTACTCCTCGCTGCCGACGCAGACCGCACGGTTCGACGGCGGCATCGACGACGGAAACGCCGAGCCGGAAGGAGTGATCCTACCGGCGCGGAAAAAAGCAGAATAGTTCGAGATCAGGGTCACGCGATCCGAGTTTGATTCCCCGAACGACAACCTGCTTATGCTGGTCCGGTCGCCTTCGAGAGGCAACGGAATTCTTCCTGGTCTCAAATCTCGG
>BNJU01000667.1_pt1 | contig 129433 bp, 182 predicted proteins | sample 8539281 | NCBI WGS metagenome assembly BNJU01 (sample SAMD00202456, study PRJDB9452) | human saliva metagenome | isolation source: human saliva | place: Japan
AAAGCTCAGCACATGTTGAGACGGTAGTATTAATGTCAAGGGTTGATAAATAAGAGTGTAATAAGATAAGTAAATAAAGGCTTTCCGTGATTTGAGGTCTGGTTTTAAGCCGGAAGGATAATCACGGTTTTTTGTTTTGAGGGAAGATATCTGAAATTGGGGAATTTGAAAAGTAATCAGCCGATACGGTTATTGATTTGGTGAGTTGATAAGATGGTTGACTAAATAATGGTGAGTTGATAAGTTGATTGGCAAAAGTTTCTTCGTAACATTGAACTGCTTACTATTCTAAATATTTATCAAATCAGGGATTTTTTTAATACTTAAAAAAACAATGCCTTTTATTGTATAACATAAACACCTGATGGAGGTGTAATTATGCACGTAGGATATAGAGAGGGATCTGGCAGGAAAAATGGCAAAGTAGATGAAGCTATTGCACTTTTTGATAAAGCTCGATATAACGGCTATGATGCTCCTGCGCTATATGATTCTTATGCTAAAAGCTTATCGAAAAAAATTAAGGATTACGATAATGAAATTCTCATTCTTGATGAAGGAATTATGCGTAAAACACGACACGATGTTGGTACTTTAGCGGCTCGTAGGGATAAGGCAATTAAGCTATTATTTGCTAAACAAGAGGCAGAGCGGATAGCTAAGGAAAAAAATCTGATTTTCTAAAAAGCGAAACAAAAAAAGAGGATATTTAGAGGTTCAAAACGAAGTTAATAAGTTAATATAAAAAAATATACTAAGACTACGGAGTAAAATCTGTAGGCTTATTTTTTTATGGTATAATAAATATAAATTAGAATTTATAGGATAAAAAAACATGGTAAAAAGTAAAAAAATAACAAGATAAAAACATACATTCTATCAGCAATAACATTAATATGGCTAGCAGTTTCCATGATACTTTTATATAAAAAAAGTAGGACTGGTTATAGAATATTAATTGATTTCTTTGGGTTACAATTAAGGCAAGAAGATGTCCTATTTATTCTTTTTACTGATGATTGTAGCTTGGCTTATCTTTTTTTCTAAAAGCTATTTTGGAAGAAATATTCTAGTAACATTGCTAGAGTTATTCTGGTAACAGGCTGGATTTTTATTAATTGCAGGATTCTTATTTGGGTCTTTAATTTTTTTAGGTGGTCATCTTGTAAGTACCTACTATACTTTTTATTTCCCTGATAAAAAAAACATACGCTAGTAGTTGATGAGGCTTCGTTCTTGCTTTTTTGTCAAATGTAAGTTTATTTGAAAGGATAAATCCTTTATTTATTGAAGATTTAGGCGCAGAAACCTCCCTCGATGATGGATTTTCACCAATTTCAGCAGGTAAGTACTGGATAAAGTGGGATGGAAATAGGGTTAGCCTTGCGATGTTGGATGAACTTGGGACTGGGACATGGGATGTAGTAAAAGTTTCCTTAGGAGATAGTGATAGGAATGTTCAACATGATAATTTAGACTCTGAGGGCAAGCCTATTGTCTATGAGGAAAATTATTCTCCTACGCTTCCCTGCGAAAGATACCATTCATAAAACCACTAACTAAACAAGAAATATTAGATAGTTTATCTCTTGAAAATGCTATCATAATACCAAATTCTAACTATGGACTTATAGAGGTTGATAGGGCTATGGCTAGAAGTCTATGGTATTTTTGTAAGAATTGAGGAAAATAGGATGATTTATATTTCTGATGCTCCGGATACATCTCCCTAAAGTTGAGGGAGAAATTGATTCTGAAGGAAAAAAATACATTTAAGATTTACGGATATTAATAATAATCAAACCAATTATGAATCTTTAAACCAGGGAAAGACTTGGGAAAAATGCTCATAAGTTTTCGGGGTAACATGGATTAAAATCGGGGTAGACAAATGCAAATTTTTGGAGGTATAGATTATGGCTTCAAGTAAAGAATATTTAGATTTTCATTTTAGAACAATTATCCGAGTTGGAAGAAATAACATACAGATTAATGATGGGCGAATATATAATTTATTATCATGGAAAAATTGTTGGTGGAATTTATGATGATAGGTTTTTAGTGAAGCCTGTTAAATCTGCAATAGCATATATGCCAAATGCAAAGTATGAGTTACCATATGATGGAGCTAAGGAAATGCTATTGGTAGATGATGTTGACAACAAAGAATTTCTAACGGGCTTATTCAATTCGATGTATGATGAGTTGCCTGCACCAAAACCAAAGAAATAATCGAATTCGAGGGGGCTTAAAATGCTTGAGATAAAAGAAACAATGATTGAGGATATCAAATGTGTTCAACAGCTTTGGGCTGATGGGGATGTCATGAAGTTTGTCGGTTTTCCGGACGGCTTACATCAAACAGATGAAGGGATGCAAAATTGGTTTCGGTGGATTAAATCGAACAGACCGACTTTAAACCACTATTCAATTTTCGAAGACGGGAAATACTGCGGAGAAGCGTTCTATGAAATCAACGCAGAGCATCGAAGCGCCGCTCTGGACATAAAATTGTTTGGATTTGCACGGGGATGTGGAATTGCAACGGCCGGGCTCTCCCATGCAATCAAAGAAGCGTTTCTAAATGGTGCAGAGGTTGTATGGGTCGATCCGAATCCGGAAAATATGAAAGCAATCGCGTTGTATGAGAGGCTTGGCTTTCAGAAGAAAGACTTTCCGGAGTACCTGATTTCCGAGGGTGAGGAAAAACCTCAATCTATATGGAACTTCGCAAAAACTGATTCCATACGCAAAAATCCAGTTTGTGGAGGTAAAACTTTTTAATGATAACCTTATGTTATTGTTAAAAAGTATGTGGATATGTTTCCACATATGAACGCAACTACTTGACATACTTAGTGTTCACTAATTTCATGTTAAGAGGATATCACTACTTATACGTTCTTAGACAGGAGGAGAAAATAATGGAGATTTTGGAAAATAATCCTATTTCGGCCAAAAAAAGAATAACTGAACTACTATTTGATTATCTTTTAATCATAACTTACTTGGGTATTTTGTTTCTTTGCGCTATAACTTTTTACTACATTGTTTTTAATGGCGTGCCAATGCAAACAGAATTTCAGGCGCAGACTCTTACATTTTTTATCAGTGTTCTGCCAATCATGCTTTATTTCACATTTTCGGATTATGCAAAAAATGGAAGTTTTGGGAAATCAAAAGCAGGGCTTCGTCTGGTCTATCAAAATAAAACGATTCAGGCTAGCTTAATTAGAAATCTCATCAAATTTTTACCTTGGCAATTAGGGCATATGGGAACTATTCATGGAGTCTATAGCGATTTTGATTTAATATCTATTATCCTCTCGTCTTTAGCAACTTTACTTGCGCTGTTGTTACTGGCGATGGCAATTTTTAGGAAAGATAAAAGGCATCTAGGAGATTTGCTAGCTCATACACAGGTCCAGCTAGAGGGCGACAATAAGTGATTTATCTTAATCGTTTAAAAAGTGAATGAAAGTGCTGTAATAGACTATCCTAACCAATTCGAAAAGGTTTTTGAAAATCTAGATAGCAAAGAAGACGTTGAAGTATATTTATAATGGGTATTTTTAAAGGAGGATATTTATGTTAGGAGCAATTGTTGGAGATGTTGTTGGGTCTGTTTATGAATGGAATAATATTAAAACAAAAGACTTTCCATTTTTTAGAGAAGACTGCTTTTTCACAGATGATACGGTGATGACCTGTGCTGTAGCAGAAGCAATCATGAATGGCGGACAGAAGGATGACTTCATCGATGCCATGAAGAAGTACGGCAGAATGTATCCAAACGCGGATTACGGTGCTAGGTTTAACCGGTGGCTTATGACCGACAACCGTGAGCCTTACAATAGTTTTGGGAATGGTTCTGCGATGCGCGTTTCTCCGTGTGCTTGGGTGATGGATGCCACAACAAGCGAGTTGCCGTCTGAGGTGAAACGTCTGGCGCAACTTTCTGCAGAGGTGACGCATAACCATCTAGAAGGAATCAAAGGAGCGATGGCTACAGCTGATGCGATTTTTATGTGCCGTTATTTCTTTGGCAGAAATGACAATCCTGCGGAGATTAAAAGACGTATCAAGGAACATATCGAGAAAGAGTATGGATATGACCTTTCTAAAACGTTAGATGAAATTCGTCCTACGTATCGATTCAATGAAACGTGTCAGGATACCGTTCCTCAAGCTATCGTTGCCTTTCTGGAGAGTACAGATTTTGAAGATGCGATTCGAAATGCGATTTCACTTGGTGGGGACAGTGATACTCTTGCTGCAATCACAGGAAGTTTAGCAGAGGCAGCCTATGGGATTCCTGAGTGGATCACAGACAAGGTTTATACCTATTTAGATGAGCCTTTAAAAGATGTGCTCAGACGATGGGAAGAAACGGTTGTAACAAAATAATAGATAGGCGTTATGCGGACCGATAATGAAGGATGGAGGGGTATCGATGGTAATATTGGAATTGTATCAAGGTGATTATCAAAAGGATTTAGTCGCTTTTGATTCTTTAGAAGAAGGGAAAGCCTTTGTCGCTCAAATCCCGGGATATACTCTAGAAAATGAAGATGGGTTTGAAGTGGAGTATGTGAATCCTAAACGCTTGCCGGATTATATGGAAATTGTCTTCAATGGAAATATTGTGCCTTTATCTAGATTTTCGTTTGACCCCGAAGAAAATGTCGAGATTATTTGGAAAGAAATTTCGAATCTATCCGTTAAAAACGATAAAGTGGTCGAAGGGGCTACTAAAGTCGATGCTTATGTAGTGAATAACGATGAAGTCAAAGCCTATATCGAAGCAAGAGAAGCAAACTTCCGCAAGGCAAAAGCTTTCTTAGAACGCATTGGGTATGAAGTCGATAGAAGCTATTTTGGAAGTGAAGACGGCGAGGCGATTCTCTACAGAAGGAAAGGCGCTAAAGATTGGCACTTCTTATGCCACTTAGATCCAATGTTTGTAGAGATTGAAGATGTAGAAGGGTATGTCAAAAAAGAAATTCAATCGTTCAGCTAAAGGCCGTTGCGAAGGCATGGAGTAGTTGTACAAGCTTAATTATCTAGCAAGTTAAGAAAAGAGGAAGTTTGATGATTATCTTGATTAGTGGAGCTTCGCACACGGGAAAAACCTTACTAGCGCAAAGGCTTCTTGAAAAATATCATTATCCGTATGTGTCGATTGATCATTTGAAGATGGGATTGATTCGCAGTGGAAATACGTCGTTAATGGCGACGAGCGAAGATGATGCGTTGACTCATTATTTATGGCCGATTGTACGAGAAATGATAAAAACAGCTTTGGAGAATCAGCAGCATTTGATTGTTGAAGGATGTTATATCCCTTCGTATTGGAAAGAGGATTTCACTGAAGACGAACTGCGCGAAATAAAAGGCTATTGTCTGGTGATGAGTGAAGCGTATATTCAAACTCATTTTGACGATATCAAAAAATATGCCAATGCGATTGAGAAGCGAATCGATGATGAATGGTGTACTAAAGAGAGCGTGCTAGAGGATAACGCGCGCTGGTTAGAGCAGGCAACAGAAAACGGGAGCGAGTTGGTTCTTATAGACGATCGCTACCCTGTTGAAATTGATTTGCTGTAACAACGAATTAAAATAATAGAATTAAAGGAGCACCATAAGTGAAAGCATTAATTGTTTTAGATTGCCAAAAAGGAATGTTAGCTAGAGGGGATTTTGACCTGCTTAGAGAGAATATTTTGGAGTTACAAAAGATGTTTAAAGCAAGCTCGGACCTCATTATTCATACACGTCATATTGATGAGAATGAGGAGAGTATTATTTACAATGGCGATGAACGAGGAGAGCTTGACGAAGAGCTTTCTGCGGATGCGGATTTTATCGTAGAAAAAGACTCGCCAAATATTTTCCAGAGCGAAGAGTTGAAGGCGATTCTTGCGAACCATCCGGTCGACGAAGTGGTGATTACGGGACTGAACGCGGAATATTGCTGCTTATTTACTGCCATTATCGCGTCAGACAGAGGCTATAAGGTGACTTATATTGAAGATGCAACGGGAAGTGTCAATGACGGCAACACTTATGAAATGCCAGGGCTCGACCTTGTTGACTTCGTTGGCTGTGTCTTGGATTGGTCTGGGCAAGTCGAGGTCCTATACTTCGATGAGTTCAAAGATAGAGAGTAACAGTCGTTTTTTTGGCCCGAAAGAGTCGATAAAGGAACTATAGATAGAATTAAAATCAGAAGCAGGCAAAGTAAAATTTGTCTGTTTTTTATTATAGGAATATGCATTTTGCCATTGAAGGGGCCAAGGGAATGTGAGATAATAGCCTAAGACAGTCATTTGTTTTTATATAAATTGGCGAAGGAGAAATAAAGATGGCTAAGTTTAGTTTACAACCAGATGAAGCAATGATTCTACAGGAAGTTTCTGTAGAGCATGGTTTCGGAATAGCAACTGCTTATACGGATGAGTTGTATTTGACAACTCGAAATATATATTGTGTTAATAAGGGAGTTTTTGGAAATACCAAAAATATTTTTTGTTATCCTCTTAATCAACTGAAAAAAGTGAATGGACGTCCACAGGCTATTCAAGGCAAGAAATCTAATGGGACCCCGTCATTGGAAATTTATCTTATGAATGGTAATGAGTCTTTTAGTTTTAAGTCAAATAACAAATTAACGATAAAAAAATGGATTAAGGAAATAAATAAGGCACTTGGATACGAAGGTGAAGAAGATGATGAGTTTGATGATAGTGGAACTCTAATGGGAGAAATGAAAGGTGCCTTCAATAATGCTATGTCGGAATTGGGGATTAATTTTCAGTTAGGAAAGAAGCCACTACAAAAGCAGGCTATTCAAAGCGAATCGCAGAGTAAAATTAATAAAAAATGCATTTCGTGTTCGGCACCATTGATTGGTTATAAGGGACAGCTGGTACACTGTAAATATTGTGATACGGATCAAACATTATAGTTGGAGGATATTTGAAATATGGGAATTATTAAAGCGTTTACTGGAGCAATCAGTGGTAGTTTTGCTGATCAATGGAAGGATATATATACTGCAGGAAGTTTTGATGAGCATGTCGTAGTTATGCCGGCTATACAGAAGTCCTTTAACAATGGAAGAGGTTCTAATTATAAAGGTTCAGAGGGCGTTATATCGAATGGTTCTAAAATCTATGTACCTGAAAATACAGCTGCTTTTATCTTTAATCAGTCTGGAATTGAAGAGATTATTACTGAAGCTGGTGGATATGAATACCAGAACGGACAAGAAAGTATATTTAATGGAAATGGAGTAGTAAAATCTATATTTAACCAAGTTTCTGATAGAGTAGGCTATGGTGGAATCACATCAGACAATAAACAAATTGCGTTTGTAAATCTCCGAGAAATTCGAGATATTAAATTTGGCACTAAGGGAGCACAGGTCTATAATGACTACTATTACGGTACAGATTTAGAAATTTTTGCATTTGGATCTTTTACTATCAAGGTTGTAGATCCTGCAAAATTTATTCGTAATTTTGTGCCTGCCAATGTGAATTATTATACTTTTGATGATACTAAAGTTCGTTCACAGATTCTTTCTGAATTTTTACAGTCGTTTACTGTTGCATTAAATTCTATGTCTAATACATATAGAATTTCTCAGCTTCCATCGCAGGCAAATGCGCTCGCTCAAGCTGTTATTAACGATAATAATAATGCAGGAACTTGGCCTGAAAGATTTGGATTTTCAATAGTTCAAGTTGCAATCGAGAAATATTGAGTTTACTGATGATTCAAGAGAACTTGTTAAACAGTACTCATCGAATAAGATGAATATGAAGGCTTATGAGGATGTATCACAAAAAACATCCAATATTGCTGCTCAACAAAAAATTGCTCACGGAATCCAAGATCACGGCTTAGGAGACGGTGGAAATATTATTATGGGCATGAATATGGCTCAAGCGTTGAATCCAAATGCTTCTCAAAAACAAGAAAGTTCATCAATGTCTTTCGATCAGCAGATTGAAGCTTTAAAGAAATTGAAAGATCTTGTAGACGCTGGAATTCTTTCTGAGGACGAGTTTAATACCAAAAAGAAAGAGATTATGGGATTATAAATATAATTGTATTTTTCATTGATAGACATGGAGGGATGATGGATTTAAACTCGAAGAGATGAGCAAATCTGACATCCCTTTTTTTATACGAAAATATAATCTTAGACAAATTCCACTAAGAAGTTGGATATCTTCCCTACGACTTGATTTTTATAAAAAAATTCTTCGTGTAATTGAGCAAATTAACCCTTAAAAATTGTTTTATCCCTTAAAAATGGATGTATTTTAAGGGATAATTATAAAATATCGATGTTTTATTTCTTAATTAAACCGGAGTCCCGTCAAAGGGCTCCGGTATTTTTTGCTTAACGATGGAAAGTAAGCTTGACATTTTGATGGAAAATAATTATATTGTATGTAAAGTAAACTTTCCATCTTGAGAGGTGATTGAATGTGAAGAATAGACTTGAGGAAATTCGAAAGGCAAAAGGAATCACACAAGAAGAACTTGCGAATGCTCTTGAAGTATCTAGGCAGACGGTGGGTTCTCTGGAAAACGGAAGATACAATCCGTCCATTATATTGGCATTTAAAATCGCGCGTTTTTTTGACGTTTCGATTGAAGAAGTATTTATTTACGAGGAGGGTCAACATGAAGACGAATAAATTGTGGTATCTAGGATATGTAGTAGGGATTTGTAGTTTACTGGCAATATTTACACTTAACTTGAATGAAGTGGTTAGAGCGTTATTGAGTTTGTGTATGCCATTAGTGTATCTGTTTCACTTGTACAACTCACACACTATAGACTATTGGAAAAGGATCGCGATTACAAAATTAGTATGAATGATGAACGGAATGAAAAAATCAGAGATAAAGTCAATGCAACGATGACTCCAATTCTAATGCTTCTGATGGAACTTATTGCACTTATCTGTATTGCAGTAGAGGCATATATACCGGCAGCTCTTTTAGCAATTTCTGTGTGTTGTTCTCCTGTTATCATGCTTTTTATTAGCAAGTATTACGAGCGAAAATACTAGACGACTATCGAAAAAAAAGCCCGAAGAATATACATTTTGCCATTGAAGCGACCAATGGAACGTGAGATAATGGGCTAAGACAGTTATTTTGATTGAAGACATAGACATTTTTGTAACCGCAATCATATGCGAGTTGCGGCTTGGAGGAACGATATGGATTATCAAGCAGTACGAAAAAAATATACGCTTTATACAAGAGTTGCGGAGATTTTGACAATGGTTCTCATTCTTTGCGTCACGTTCGCAGTAAGTGAGATTCCGATGCGAACTGGGGGCATCCTTGTGATTGTTGCAGGGGTAGCTCTTGCCATCTATTTGATTAATAAATGGTATTTAAGCACTGTAGCGAAATTGTTGCATATAGATTTGGATTTTACATCATGGGAACAATATATCGAGACGAATAAAGAGGCTAAAAGAGCGATCCTCCGATTAGACGCGGCAACGTCGGAAGTGTCCTTGGCGTACATGACAGGGGACTTCGAGACGGCGATTCGAAAAGCCAAAGAAATCTTGAATCGGGACGGACTTCAACCGCAATTCCGCAACGTCTTGCAAAGCTATCTAATCCGTTCAGTCGTACTGAGCCAGCCGAAGTTGAGCCGAGAAGAGCTGGAGGAGATGATTGGTGAACTGACGATAACAGACCCTACGCTAGCCGAAAAGACGCAAAAGATGAGTGTGGCTCTCTATGACCTCACAATCGCGCACGAGAGCAACGACTACTTCGAAACGTTAACGAACGAATTCAAGTACCCACAGCTAGAAATCATCTACTACAAGGCGGTGAATGCTGCTATTAAAGGAGATACAGGACGTGCAAACGAGCTCCTAAGCCAGCTTGCCGGTGAAGATGAGAGGTTGTATGTCGTGAGGATGGGGAAAGTTTCCTTGAGTAGTGAGGATAAAATTTAAAAAGAAATAATAGTGAGGATAAGAATATATGAAATGGGAAGAAAAAAATCATTTGCAGGGAAATAAAAAAATGAGTATATTAAATATCTTCGAGGAGAGATAGAGTGGAATAGTAGTTTGTATACAGATCCTGATCAGACACATTATAAAGGTACAGAAAGTGAGTTTTATTGTTGGCTTGTAACCTATTTAAATGCTATGGAGTGTAAATATTGTAAAAATCAATGGAGTTATAAAGTGGTAAAAGCCACGGATGGGAATGAAAGACCTAGCGGAATTAAAGTAACCAACAAGGAAAATTCTATTGATATCTATTTAAGATCAGATCAATTTGGATTTACTGCTCCTCAGGGAAAAAGAGGCGGTAAGTACTGGGATGATAAGTATCCTTATGCGAAGTATTTGAATGATAAAAAGGCTTATGAGTTTGTCGCAGATGTAATTTGGGATACGCGTAGTAATGGAGGTTCTTTTATATGGCCTATTATTAACACTCAAACGGAGGCTAGTCCGAGATGGGCTAGTGTATATAATGTACGGCGTGGAGTTAACAGCTATATCGAAGATAGAGTTGATTTAACATTGTGTGAGATTAAAGAATTCTATAAATGTTATTCAGAAGCTCCTAATAAAGAAGAGTTAATAAAGAAGATGAAATCAAATATATTGTTAAAATCAGCAGATAGTAATGACATTATAAATTGGTTAAGTCATTTTGAAACGTTTGAAAACTATGTAAATTTCTTCTCCTTCGAAAGTTTTATGGTGGAAGGAACGTATGATGTACGTAATCTTTTAACGGGTGAGAAAAATCGAAAGTGATAAGATTGATAGACTGAAGGATGCAACTGCCGAAGAGATAGAGCAAGTACTTAAAAAAATTTGCAGAAGTGGACAAAATTGAGAAATCAAATTATGTTGAAAAAAATAAAAAAACAAATTTTAAAATAATACAACCGGAGCCCTGTAAAGGGCTCCGGCCTTCTTTTTATTTAGCAACTGCCTTCTTGTAGTACGTTTCTAATCCCAGTGCTGCGACTAGTAGCACTGCACCGACGGGTAAGTAGAGGGTTGGGTAGATGGAGCTGGTTCCGTAGATGTCGAAGACTCCTTTGAGGAAGCTGCCGAAGATGAAGGTGAGGACACCCATCTTGTAGGCTGCTTGTGCGTCTTCTGACTCGAGGAAGGTTTTCCCGGTCATTTTCGCTACGAGATTTGGCACCACTCCAAGCACGAGTGGAATCATAAAGAGTAAGTACATGAATGGGGAGTAGACTTGATGGCTGAAGAATTCATACACCGTTCCGACGACGAGTGTCACCACCGTTGCGACTGTGTAGAATGTCAGTCCTGTTTTCTTTTTATAAGTAGACAATGTCACTCACCTCTCTTTCTTCGATGTTTCGACCGTTTGTGGTCGGTTTGTTAATGATTTGTCCATTAAAGTACATGGTTGATGATCCGCCACCGTCTAAGTTATAAGCGGTTGTGACGTTCAATTCTTTCATAAAATCAGCTAATTGTTTCAACGATAATCCTTTACTTTCGCTCGTACGTCCGTCTGACACCACGAATACATAAGTGCTGTCGTCGACGATTCCGATGGCTGTACGCGGATTGCTCGCCATGGCTTTCCCAACTTCGTCTGAACTATCTACGGCTATTTGTCCGTTTTCAATCAACGCTGGGCCAAATGACAAGACTTGCATCGCGCCGTTGTCGACTAACTGTTGGGCCGTGATGTCGCCTTCTTTGATGATGCCGAAGCTTCCGTCTTTGTAGATGACTAAATCTTCTTGGCTAGCATTCTGACTCTCACTTCGTAACAGTTGTCCGTTACGAACGACGTATCCAGCATCTCTAGCGCCGTAGTAGTCTCCGTTAATCGCAAGGACTGCGTTCACGCTCTTTAGCGGTCGTTGACGTCTTCGCGGTTACGTTTCGACCGTATGTTTCGTCGGCCAAGGCGGTCTTAATCGAGGCGTTGCCTTTGAATTTTCACCGTTGCGACGTGGATTTGCGTTTTATTTCGCTCGTACGTGTCAATCGTGATGGACTTTGTATCGTCCTCGTAGGCCGTCGCCGTGCTCACGGTTGGCGTTGTAGAAGTGCCAGTGCTACTAGAGCTACTTGAGTTCCCTGACGTTCCCGTGCCACTTGCGCTCGTTCCTGTGGCCGTGTTCGTCGCCGCTGCCGTTTCGTTACTGAACTTTGCCAGGCTCTTTGAGATGAAGAGCGTATCGGCTATGACCATTCCCGAAGCCCCGATGAGGACTGCCGTATAAGCGGTCGTTAAGATTTTTCTGAGTGATTTTCCTTTTTTGTTATTTGACATAATGCACACCTTTCTCTTGTCCGAAAATGACTTTCTTCTGTACAAACCAGTTAAAGAAGAACATCCCGATTTCGGTGATGATTTTACCAACGAGTGGTCCGATACCGAATCCGTAGCTGAGGCCCATTAAAATTAATGTGTTCAGCGTTAATGAGAAGCTGGCGAGTAAAATATAGCCGCCGAGTTCTTTAAGAACGGGTTTGTCGCTGACAAAGACGAACTTCTTATTCACGAAGAAGTTGAATCCTGCGCTAATCACCCTTGCGACCACGTTAGCGGTCACGAGTGGTACGCCGATAAAAATCTGGAAGGCGTAGAGGGTGTAGTCTAGAAAAAAAGAGAGAATTGATGATAGGGCGAATTGGAAAATCTCTTTGTAGATTCTGAATGAATCGCGAAGAGGATTAAAGTGTGAGCCCTCATTTTTGTTCTCGTAAATCGTCTGAATTTCTAGTTCGCAGAATGGGCGTTTTTCTTTTGCCCAAACCATCAACACGTTCATTTCGTATTCGAAACGTGATCCTGAGATTTCAAGCATTTTCTCTAAATGCGTGCTTGAGAATCCACGAAGACCGGTTTGTGTATCACTAATTTTCGTGCCGCTTGTGAGTTCGAAAATTTTCAAAGTGATTTTGTTTCCGACACGGCTCCTGAGTGGGACGTGGGTTCCGTCGAAGTTTCGAACGCCGAGTACAAGGCTGTCATTCTCTAGAGATGCCCTGGTGGCGATACGCATGATGTCTTCTGGACTATGTTGCCCGTCTGAGTCCGCCGTTACGATGGCCACTTCCTCGTCTGCGTATGTTTCTTTAATGTAGCGATAAGCTGTTTTTAAGCCTTCGCCTTTTCCTTTGTTTTCAGGATGCGTTAAAACGGTCGCTCCTGTGAGTTGGTTGAAGATAGGAAGATATTTCTCCCCACTGCCGTCATCGACTACGACTACTTCTAAGTCTTTGGCGATTAGTTGTTGCGTTAAAGTGAATTAATTTTTTTCCTCAGGTTCATATGCTGGAATAATGACGATTGTTTTCATGTTTGTCACCGCTCGCCTGGTTGGGGAGCTTCTCCTTTCCGTTTGGTTAACTATAATTTGCACCATGAACCTAAAACGTACTTAAAAGAGGTGGAAAAAAATAAAAAAGCTCGGTAAGATAGTAAAGAAGAAATAAAAAATGGTAAAAATGTATCGATAGTAAAAATGAAAAAGGAGGTACGACAATGGCAACAATAGAAAGTGGAGCGAGATTTGGGATTCCGCTGGTATTCCTAGTGAGTTCATGTGTTTATTGCGACATGTGTGCTTGTCATTTTCGTTCGCCGATGGACAGCCGCAAAACAAAGCGGAGGTCCGTTCATGGCAGCTTTTCATATCGCAAATGGAACATTTTACATTCATGTGGCGTTCTGTTTCAAAAAGCGTCGGATTCCTCTATCATCTATTCGCCGGATTTCGTTTGATTTCATGCGTGGTCGAAAAGGTGGAGGTGCTCGTTATTTCGTCATCATCGAACAAAAGGATGGAACCACGACCATGTTCTTCATGGGAAAGAGCAAAACCAATGATGCGCTGCTAGAGCAGTTGCCTCAAGCTGTGAAGCGGTATCCGATTAAGGTTTCCCTAAACTAATTTGAAAAAGCAGTACCTATAGTAACATCTCACATTGCACGATGAGTGCGTGAGTGCTATAATAGGTACTGTTTTTTATATGGATATGACTTGTTTTCATAGAATTTACACAAAATGAAAATTATTTACAACAGAAAGGGGAGAACATAATGTCTACTCATAAAAAAGTATCACTTTCAGAAGTAAACCAATCGATTGAGACGCCGAAGAATAATAATTTCTGGCAAAACTTAAAAGCCTTCTTAGGACCAGGAGCGCTTGTAGCAGTAGGGTACATGGACCCAGGTAACTGGATTACTAGCGTGGTCGGAGGGGCTTCGTACAAATATACATTGCTCTTCGTAATCCTTATTTCGTCATTAATCGCAATGCAGTTGCAACAAATGGCAGGAAAACTTGGGATTGTAACGCGTATGGACTTAGCGCAAGCAACAGCGCATCACGCACCAAAATGGCTTCGTCACATTTTATGGGTGATCGTCGAATTAGCACTGATGGCGACAGACTTAGCGGAAGTGCTTGGATCAGCCATCGCCTTGAACCTCTTGTTCGGGATTCCAATCATGGGAGCCATCTTCATCACGGTTCTGGACGTATTCTTGCTTCTTGGAATTATGAAGCTCGGATTTAAGAAAATCGAAGCGATTGTATCAACGTTGATCTTAACGATTCTATTGATTTTCGTGTATTTAGTAGCGTTAGCAGAACCAAGTATCTCAGGAATTTTCACAGGATTCCTACCAACGGCGCAGTTATTCGAACCAACAACTCCTGGACACGATAGCATTTTAACATTGGCGCTAGGGATTATCGGGGCAACCGTAATGCCGCATAACTTATACTTGCATTCATCACTCTCACAAACGAGAAAAGTGGATTACACAAATCAAGATAACGTTCGTAAAGCTGTTCGTTTCATGACATGGGACTCAAACATCCAGTTGAGCTTAGCGTTCGTCGTGAACTCACTCTTATTAATCTTAGGGGCAGCGTTATTCTTCGGACACGCATCTGAAATCTCTGCCTTCTCGCAAATGTACAATGCATTGCAAGATTCTAAGATTGCCGGTGCGGTCGCAAGTTCGACATTATCGACACTCTTTGCCGTGGCCCTTTTAGCGAGTGGTCAAAACTCAACAATCACAGGAACATTGACAGGACAAATCGTGATGGAAGGTTTCTTACATATGAAATTACCACAATGGATTATCCGTCTTGTGACTCGTTTATTCGCCTTACTACCGGTAATCGTCGTAGCGATGTTATTCGGTTCGCAAGAAAAAACATTGGACCAACTCTTGGTTTACTCACAAGTATTCTTATCAGTGGCGTTACCATTCTCCATCTTCCCATTGATTTACTTCACTTCGAAGAAATCACTCATGGGCGAGTTCACCAACGCCAAATGGAATACCTTCCTTGGATACGCGGTAGCCGTTATCCTAACGATTTTAAACTTCAAGTTAATTTTTGATTTATTCTAAAACGAAACGGGCATCTTCGGGTGCTCGTTTTTTTATATTGTTTTCCTAAATTTCACAGAGGTTTTATTGTATTTTTCCAGAGAATAGGATAGATTATAAGTGAGAGAATTGAAACCGCATTCAACGGTTACGTCGATACAAAGTAGAATTAGGAGGATGGTTATGAGTTTTCCATTTCGTGAAGATCCAAATACGGCAACGATACTGTGCAAGCATATTGCAAGAGGAGAACAACCGATTCTATATGTAAGTCACGACGAGGACGATGGCATGTGGCAGTTTCTATGCAACGAGGAGCATACCATTGAGGACTTGATGCTAGTGACCTTTGAAACAAGCCTACGAGCTCGATCCGTCTATCGGGGAAATCAAATGACTTACCTCTAGGAAAAGAGGCTTGGAGGGAAAATCCGCAAATGCCGTGGAGAAGTTAAAGTTGAGGATGAATCGCTGGGTAATCGTAGAAAACGACAGTGAAAGGGAGAAAAGAATGAAGAGTATTTCGAAAACAGTAAAATTAGGACTTTGTGCAGTCGTGCTGATTGGCTTAGCAGGATGCGCTAAGACTCAAAAAGAAACGACGACACAGGTAGCTCCAGAGACGACAACCGTAGCGGCACAGACTCAGGAAGCGCCGCAATGGGTTGCGACCTATACCAATATCAGCAATCCTTCAAGCGTTGAAGAATTGAAGGCGTTGTTGTCTGCGTACTTGGATAAAGAAAGTGTGGAGAAGTTCTTCGATTTCGTGAATGATTATAATGAGATTGTCGGTGAAACGGGCTTGCAAGGGGATTTTGCGTCGTTTACAAAAACGGAGTATGACGTTGAGAAAATCAGTTCGCTTTGGACTGCAAAACACGGCGATTTTGTTGGAACAAACTGCCGCATCAATACGTATGCGTTGCTGAAGAATAAGATTACGATTCCGAAGATTGCTGCGGATAGTGAGCTCTTATTTATCGATAATGATGCGATTGATAAGGGACATCTCTTTAGTGCGGACGAAAAAGAAGACTTGAATCGTTTGTTCTCGCGTGTGGAAACGGAAGCTACGACAGATGTGAAGACGCATGCGAAGAAGATGGAACAGTTCCTATCGCAATTTACTTTTGACGAAAATGCGCGTATGCTCTCCGTCGTGATTCACGATAATTTGGACGGGGAATCGCTCTTTATCGGCCACGTGGGAGTCTTAGTGCCAACGGGTGATGGGTTCCTATTTGTCGAAAAACTCACCTTCGAGGAGCCATACCAAGCGATTAAATTCAAGACGAAAGAAGATGTCTACAAGTATCTTGAAACGAAATATCAAGACTATACCGGAGAAGGCCTAGCGAAGCCGTTTATTATGGATAACGATAAATGGGTAGAGATGAAGTAAAAATAAGTTATTCGTCTTGAACATAGAATTTGGAAGTAGCGATGGAGGAAGAAAGGATGGCTTCTAGCAAGGAATACTTAGCCTATATTTCAGAACAAATATCGAGATTAGAGGATATCCGCTATAGAGCAATGATGGGGGAATATATTTTGTATTACCGAGAAAAGGTTGTCGGCGGCATTTATGATGATCGATTCCTAATCAAAAAAATGACACAACTGCCAGAGAATGATGCCTGACGCTTCATTGGAACGCACATATGAAGGGAAAAAAGAAATGCTACTGATGGAAAATGTAGAAGATAAGGAGTACTTAACGGATTTGTTTAAGGCTATCTATGATGAACTGGCGGCTCCCAAACCCAAGAAAAAGAAATGATGCGTGGAAGAGAACCTTTCTGTTTTGGACGATTAGCAGTCAGTCCTGTGAATCTATAAAGTAACGATAACACCTGTAGCAGTTTTCAAAGTACTACAGGTGTTTTTTTGATGTGCTGGAAAAATGGTTGGATGAGAATATCCTCTTCTCCCGTTATTTGGTATAATGACGGTACAGTTTAAGTAGAATTCTGAAACAGAAAACAAACGACGAAGAGCACTAGTGCTAGTAGTTTTATAGAAAGTAGGACACTAAAGATGAACATGAGTATTAGAGAAATTATAGATAAAGAAGAAAAAGAATTGATTTCAAAAGAAGTTTTATATGATCTTCCGGAATGGTTTGGAATGCCAGAAAGTACGCAGGAATATGTCGATGATGCGATGGACAAACCGTTTATAGCTTGTTTTGTAGAGGATAAGCTCGCAGGATACGTTGTGTTGAATGCTACGAGTGAGGATTGTGCAGATATTTTTGTGATGGGAGTCAAAAAGGAATTTCACCGGAAAGGAATCGGCAAAAAATTAAATGAGGCGTATGAACAACTAGCTGGGAAATTAGGGTATACTTATTCCCAAGTGAAGACTGTAAAAATGGGACATTATGAACAGTATGATCGCACGAATCTTTTTTATAAGGCGATGGGGTATAAGGAGTTAGAATGCTTCCCGACTTTGTGGGATGAATGGAATCCGTGTCAAATCTATATTAAATATTTAGGGGCATGAAGCAGAAAACTACAGAAAATAGGAAACAGAGGAGAGTTTCGATGAAAGTAAAGAAGATAGGAATCGTTAGCTTATCTAGCGGAATAATGGGAGAGAACTTCATTCAGCATGAGCTCAATCTTGGAAAAAAAAACGTTTAGAAGAGTACGGTGTAGCAGTTGAATTTTTTACCCTCATGCTTTAAAAGGGCTTGAATTTATTAAGCAACATCCAGAATGTAGAGCGCAAGACTTGCTAGATGCATTTCAAGATGACTCGATTGATATGATTTTATGTGCGATTGGCGGGGATGATACGTATCGCCTACTCCCTTACTTATTTGAACAGGACGCGCTTAAAAAGGTTGCTAAACAGAAGATTTTTTTAGGCTTTTCAGATACAACAATGAATCATTTAATGTTACATAAAGTTGGCATTCAAAGCTTTTATGGGCAGGCTTTCTTACCGGATGTATGTGAACTTTCGTCGGAAATGCTTTCATATACGAAAATCGTATTTTTGAGGAATTACTGACAACAGGGAAGAATTAAAGAAATTCGCCCCAGTGACATTTGGTATCAAGAAAGAGAAGATTTTAGTGAAAAGGGATTAGGGGTTTCGATGCCAAGTTTTCCAAATCAAGGGTTTGAATTATTAAAAGGAAACGCTCAGTTTAGTGGGCCGATTCTAGGAGGATGCTTAGAAACAATGTATGATTGTTTCGATTCTTCAAGATATGCCGATTCTGTACAGCTTACTCAGAAATATAAGTTATTTCCAACGCTTGAAGACTGGAGTGGGAAAATTCTGTTGCTGGAAACAAGCGAGGAACGACCAAGTGTTGAGTTGTATCGAAAGATGATTCAAGCTTTAAAACAGTATGGAATCTTTGATGTAGTTTCTGGTGTATTGGTGGGTAAACCTCAAAATGAAATTCATTACGAAGAATACAAAGAAGTCCTGCTAGAGGAGCTAGAAGACAAAGAGGTCTCTATTGTTTACAATATGAATGTTGGACATGCTACACCACGCTGTATTGTTCCTTTTGGAGTACATGCTCAAGTTGATGTGGATGCACAAGTAATCCGATTTGATTATAATAAATAGAGTAGAGATTAGAGTTAGAAAAGGGGATAAAAGATGGATTTAAAAGATTTTACAGAAAAAGAACAAGAACAAATTAAAAAGGGTTTGAGCACAGCGGTGTTGACGGATAAAGAAGCGGCTAAGAAAATTATAGCGTTAGTGCCAGAAGAATGGATTAAGGCAATTCCGTTCTTAGTCAGAGGTCATGCGACAACAAAAAAACTGTTCAACGCATCGCGAAAGAAAATCCTGAACTATACGCAGTCGCAAAACAAGAAGGCGAACTTCCTGAAAAAGAACGCGAAGAATTGCGTGAAATCATCACTGGAATTTTCCAACAAAAAATGAACAAACATAATATTAAATAATGACAGTGCCGTGCATGGCGCTTTGTATTTTCGCTGGAATACGATACAGTAGGAAGTGAGAAGGGCCTCTTCAAGGTGGCCAGTAGAAAAGGGGAGTAAAAATGGAACGAATTAAACCAGCAGAGTTTCAAGCGTTGAATCAAAAAGAGGACATCACGATTCTAGATGTTCGTGAAGTGGATGAATTCCAATCAGGGCATATCGAGGGGTGCATTGAATGCGCCGCTAAGCACGTTGGAGAATGGATATGAGCAGCTGGATTCATCGAAACGCTATTATGTGATTTGCCAAGGTGGCATGCGTTCGGAGCGTGCGTGTCAGTTCTTGGAGACAAAAGGCTTTGATGTGATAAATGTAGAAGGAGGAATGAATCAGTGGCAAGCTTAAAGCAAACAACAGAGGTGCAACTAGTTCCTTTTTAATAAAAAGCTTCCTTGAAACGATTTGGAAGATTGGTTTTTCAACGGAGAAGCCAGAGTGGACGAAGTTGAACGCACCGTATTTTAATGATTATCGTAAGTTCGATGACGCCAAAAGTTTCATAGCAAGCCCAATTGCGGGCTTTTTAATGAGCGACGATTGCAGATGTGTTGTCGCTGACGGTAAGCCTGTCGGGATGGTTTCAAAATCATGGGAGGATGAAGCTACACGATGGCTAGAAATCGGAATTGTGATCTATGACGACCAGTTATGGAGCCAGGGAATTGCGACCACTGCGCTAACGAAGTGGGTGGACGCCATTTTCCAAGAAACCGATGCGCTCGAACATATTGGCATGACGACTTGGAGTGGGAACGGTGGGATGATGGCCGTTGCTGAGAAATTAGGGTTCCTAAAAGAGGGCCAAATTCGGAAGGTTCGCTACTATCAAGGACAGTATTATGATAGTGTGAAGTATGGAGTTTTACGCGAAGAGTGGAATAAAAGAGCATAAAGACAAAGAAAGAGACTGATTACGCGAATCAGTCTCTTTTAGTATGTGAGTGATTATTGTCCTGGAGTTTTTGAATCTAAGCCCCAAGATTGTTCGAGAACAGGTCTTAATGATTTAACCATTTCTTCTGTACCTTCGATTGCGACTAGATAAACTTTATCTCCTTTTTGGAAAATCCATTCGAACATCGTTTTTCCATCTGAAAAAGTTGCTTTTATTAAGTAAGCTTTTTCGCCAGCAAAGTCAGCTCTTACGCCTTGAAGACTAGTTTGGTCTTTATCACTTTTCAAATTAGAGAAGATACGGTTCGCAATTAATTCTGCGCCAAACGTTTCGCCATCATTAAGTTTAACTTTATCTTTACTATAAGAATTTAGATATAGAATATTGTATTTGTCTGTTGAAGAATATTGGAAGGTTTCAGCGTTGTTTGGATCTTTTAATACAACCCAGTCCTTAGGAACGTTGACATAGCCAAGAGTTTCGTTCCCAACACGTTGAGTGTCTGCCAGTGAAATTTCTTTGGTAGAAGAAGATCCAGGCGTTGTTGTTTGAGCTGTTGTAGTTGGAGCAACCGTAGTTTCTTTTAGTGACTTCAGTTGTTGGTGCAGCCGCTGTTTCAGTTGCTTTCTTTTCTCCGTTTCCGCAAGCGGCTACCATTAAAGCAGATAGAAGCGTTACAGAACCTAATAAAATTTTGTTTTTCATAATGATTGTTCTCCTTAATGGGTTTTATTATATTTGTATTATACCACTTGTAAAATAAAAAGCAAGTAGAGAATTTTTTGGTTAAAAAGGGGAACGATAGTGTATGAAAAAGAGGCTAATCATAGTGATTAGCCTCAGTTATTTAAATACTAATTATTTCCCTGGAGTTTTTGGATCCAAGCCCCATGTTTGTTCAATTAAGTCAAACATTTTTTGAAGAGTATCTTTATCTCCTTCAAAGCTTGTTGAATATACTTTGTCGTCTTTTTGGAAGACCCAGATGAAGAAATATTTACCATCTTTTGTAAGAATTTGAATTAGAAAAGCATCCATTCCGGAAACTTTTGTCTTAGCGCCTTGGATTTTTTCGATACTAGGATTTTTTTGGTATGTAGCATATAAACGATTCGCAACTAATTCTGCGCCATATGTCTCACCATCGCCAGGTTTTACTTGTTCTTTAGTGTGGACATTTAATGTCACAATATTGTATCCATCAAGTGCTGAGTATTGGTATTGTGGGCCACCATTGGTAGATTTGAATTCTACCCAGTCTTTAGGAACGTTGACATACCCAGTATCTTCACGTCCGATACGTTGAGTATCTGTCAGTGAAACTTCTTTTGTTTCAGAAGAAGCACCCGCAGTTGTCGTTGGAGCTGTTGTAGTTGGCGCAGCTGTAGTTACTTCTGTTGTTGGAGCTGCCGTTGTTTCCGTTGCTTTTTTTTCTCCGTTTCCGCAAGCTGCTACCAATAAAGCAGACAGGACAGTCACAGAACCTAATAAAATTTTGTTTTTCATCATGATTGTTCTCCTTAAAGGTTGTTGTCACAAGGTTATTTTACCATTCTTTAGATTAAATTTAAATAGTGAACTAATTTTTATAGAAATGTGAAAAGAGACTGATTGTACAACTCAGCTTTTTTTAGCAGTAGTGGATTATTGCCCTGGAGTTTTAGAATCTAAGCCCCATGTTTGTTCTAAAACAGGTCTTAATGTGGCGACTGTATTCTCTGTTCCTTCCAGTAAAACGTCATATACTTTTTCGCCTCTTTGGAAAACCCATTGGAACAAGTATTTGCCATCTTTCAATTGAATCTTAAAAAGGAAAGCATCCTCACCAGCAAATTTTGTCTTTTCCTTTTGCGTTTTTTCGACTTTAGGATTATATTGCCAGCCATCATATAAACGGTTAGCTAGTAACTCTGCCCCAAAAGTTTCCCCAGCATTCACGTGTAATTGGTCTTTGTCATATCCATTGATCGTAATCATGTTGTATGAATCTTTGGAAGCATATTGGAATTGAGGGCCACCGTTTGGGTCTTTGTATGCTACCCAATCTTTAGGAACGTTGAAATAACCAACATCTTCACGTCCGACACGTTGAGTATCTGCAAGAGATACTTCTTTTGTCTCAGAAGAAGCGATGGTAGTTGTTGTAGGAGCAGTTGTAGTTGCTTCTGTTGTTAGCGCCACAGTTGTTTCAAGTGCTTTCTTTTCCCCGGTACCGCACGCCGCTACTATTAAAGCTGATAAAAGTGTCACAGAACCTAATACGCTTTTGTTTTTCATAAAACCCTCCCAAATGGTTATTTGTTATTATTTTATCATGTTCCAAATAATATTAAAAGAAGCGGTAGGAATGGATTGGATGTAAGTTTTAGAATTGTTTTTTTAGTTTGTAGGAGAGATAATAATAGTGAATAGGTCGAAATCGTGATGGTTTTAGTAAGAATCTGAGGTGGTAAATATGTTAATTTTAAAATTAATCTTACTCGCACTAGGAATTACATTTTCGGTTTTTGGATATCACATTGTATTCAAAAAAATAAGTTTGGGCTTATCAATGATTTTGAAGCACGTAAGAAAGTTGGTAGCCGAACAGATGCGGATGCGATGCGTGTTGGGAAGGTTGCGTTAACCTTAGGCGCTGGATTACTTGTACTATTTGTGTTACTAATGATATTTACGTAGAGAAATACTGTAGAAAGAGAGTTTGGCAGTGAAGGAATTAGCATTAACATTAGAAGATACGCAGTGGGAGAAGACGGAGATTACGCATGATCGGCATGTTGCTCGTGCAATCGTTGTAGACGAGGGAGGATTTTTCTACTTTGTTCGTGTAGTTAGGGACGATATTTTCGGCAATGGAGCCTTTATCGAAACAGCTGGCGGTGGCGTGGAGGCAGGAGAGACTCCTGAAGAGGCTATTCATCGGGAGTTGAAGGAAGAACTTGGCGCTAACGTGGAGGTGCTGTGCAAGATTGGCACGGTGAGCGATTACTACAATCAGATTCACCGTCATAATGTGAACCACTATTTCCTCTGTCTCGTGACAAGTTTTGGGAAAACAGAGATGACTCCAGAAGAACTAGAGGAATTTGAGCTATCGACCTTAAAACTCACTTACGAAGAAGCATTCGAAGAGTACAAACGATGCGCAGCGAAACCGTGGGGCGTACTCTTGGCGAACCGAGAATTACCTGTCTTGGAGTGGGCAAATGAGTGGTTTTCAAGTAAAGAATAAATTATACGGAGACGAGCATTTTTCTCAATAAATCCGTCCGATAAAAATATAACAAAGCTTCATAGACCTGGCAGAAATGTCAGGTCTTTCTTTTTTTGTAAAAACCTCATTGAGAAAAAAATAACGTAATTAAATTATGAGAGGAGGATAAATGAAATTATGACTAAATTATGGTACAATTAAGTCACAAAATAAAAAGGAGGAATGGATATGAAAATTATTCCGATGAGAGATTTAAAAAACACAGTAGAAGTAGAAAGACAATGCAAAGAAGAACAAGGACCTATTTTTGTGACAAAAAATGGTTATGGGAGACTAGTCGTGATGGATATCGAATATTATGAAAGCACGATTCAAAAAATGGAAGAAGCTCGCTTACTGATTGAAGCACTTGAAGATGTTGAAGAAGGTCGCGTGCTAGATGGGAAAGAGGCGCTTCTAAAATTGAGGGAGAAGTATGGAATATGAGTTTGAACTGACCGAAAAAGCGAATAATGATATTGAAGGAATTCTCTATTATCTTTCCAAGGAATTAATGACTCCGAAATCTGCGACTCTTTTTATGGATGCGTTGATGAAAGGGTTCAATCAGATTTGTAGATTCCCTGAGAGCGGAGAAGTATTAGATAACAAATTTGTTCCGACAGATATGATTCGTAGAGTTCTGATTGGAAGGTATGTTATTTTTTACCTCATCATGAAAAAGACAAAAGAGAATTCTGATATTGAGGGTATCTCATGAATTGAGAGATGTGAGAAATATCCTTCAACATACAACGTTCAATATCGAAGAATCTAGTGCTACGCTATTAATTTAGTAAAATATAGGACTGACATAGAAGACCTGGCAGAAATGTCAGGTCTTTTTCTGTTAGCAAAATATCCTATACGGTTTTTTCACCCGAAAGGACGAAAAATAAATAAAAACTCTATTGTATTCAGGGTGTAGGAGGAATATACTAAGTCTAGTTAGTGTGTTTTTTAACAAAGTAAAATAGGGGGAATTAGGGTGAAGATTCAATCGAATTGGAAATTGGGTTTGTTAGTAGTCGCTTGCGTTTCTTTGGCAGCATGTGGGGGACATAAGGAAGAGTCAAAGGCAACAACTGAGACAGTAGTAAAGGTCAAAACGGTTGAAACGACGACAGTGGCACCTGCGAAGTTGCCGGATTCGTTGCTTCCGTTTAAGAAGGAAAAACAATTGGTTTTGGGAGACCTTGATAAATTAGAACGGTCGACATCAGCTCATATTCAACTGAATATCAAAGATAAACCGAAAGCAAAAAGGGAACCGAAAATCAGTGTGGATCCTGTTGGTTGGCATAACTACAAGATACCGATTGATGACTCCGGAAGTGGTAAAGAAGCATGGCTGATGAATCGCGGGCATTTAGTCGGATATCAATTCAGTGGGCTTGATAATGAATTACGGAATTTAACACCAATGACAGCCCTGTTAAATACAGGTAGTTTGTCCGATAAAGATTCCGCAAACCAAACCGCGATGCTCTATGAGAACAATCTTGCAGATTGGATTAATGCTCATCCGAATGATTGGTTGGATTATAAAGTAACGCCAATTTACGAGGGGGATGAACTCATCCCTCGAAAAATTGAGTTGCAGTATGCTGGAATAAAGAGCGATGGAACTTTGATGAAGATTTCTTTTGGAACAAAACAAGAGAACGTCGACAAAGATGGTGTGACTCATGTGGTTTTAGAGAATACTTCACCAAATGCAAAAATCGACTATGCGACTGGTAATGCGGAACCGCTATTTGCGAAGAAAGTAGAAACTACTGTAGTTCAAACGGAAGCTGTCACCGAAACGACGGTAAATCAGGAAGAGTATATTACAGTCTATGTAGCTACAAAAGGAAAGTCAGATATTTACTGGTACTATAAGGAAAATATGCCAGCAAACACAAACAAACAGAATGTTGTGGAAATGACAGAAGCTCAGGCGAAACGCTTAGGGAAACGGCATAGTTCTAAAGAACACTATAGACCATAAGTAAAAGGAGCACCACACAATCGTGTGGTGCTCCTTTCTTTTAATCTTCTTTCACTAAATACCCTAATTTGTCCAGGGAGTCTTCGATATAGTCGAGGTCTTGTTGGTTTTCGGCTTCAACCAGATGATAATGCACACCGTCTGTTAAAGACGACAGTGGGCGGAAGTCGGCTTGATGGATTTGCTCCAAGAAGTGCTGAACGTCACGGCGACAGGTCAGTTTCACGAGTGTTTGGATTTCACCATATACTGGATGGTCGATTTGGATATTTGAACGCGACCTCCATTATCGACAATTGCTAGCAGTTCACTTTCGATAGCCTTGGTATCATGTTTGACCTTAAAGAGGCGATGAACGTACGGCGAACTCTCTTGCTCTTTGTAGACATATCCGCGGTTGGTCGATAGAATCGTGACCCCGTCAGCGCGAAGAAGCGCGATATCTTGCACGATAATTTGTCGTGTCACGTGGAAATGTTCCGCTAGGCTTTGACCATTGAGTGGCTTTGGCGCGTTTTTCAGCAGTTTTAGTAATTCAGCTTTTCGTTCTTTTGGCATAGTTTCCCTCTTTTAACGTCTTTTTTGTAAAACTTTATACACCGCTAGTGCTATTTCATAGTCTACCATACTGTGAATCACTGTACCAAATCCGACTAGGACGAAGAGGACGTAAAACATGCTTTGAAGATCCGTTCCTGAAACGGAGTAGAAGAGCACGCAGGCTAATACTTCGCTGACTGCGTGAATGAGCGCAAGTACGAAGTTAAAAATCCATGACGCTTTGCGGTTTTCAAGAGTCTTTGGATATTTTTGTAGGAAAAAGGCACCAAGTGTCGCAAAAATAATATGCGAAAGCGCGCGGAAAACGATGACGAGTGGGTACGCCCCGGAAATAAAGAATCCATAAGAGGATCCTAGAACGACGAAGATGGCCATCCACGGATTGATAAACATCGCGATAAAGATTGCAACGTGGCTTCCAAGTGTGTACGAAGCTGGTGGAATCACCAATTTTAATGGCATCGCGATAGGAATGAAGATGGCAATCGCGGTTAATAGTGCGGTTAGTGTCATAAAACGAACATTTTTTTCATCAGAATAAAACTCTCCCTTTTGTTTACTGTATATACAGTAGTATAGTTCTGTGTATACAATAAATCAATAGGAAAACTCAACTTTTTCGCTCACTTTTCGCTCATAATTCGCTTGATTTAATAAAAAGGGACCAGTACAATAAAGAAAAGAGAGGTGAGACGGATGCAAGTAAATTTTCAAATTACAGAAAAGATGTTAGGGCTGGTACACAATATTGCGGAACTCCTGACGAAATATTCCATCGAGAAACGTCCGCTATTATTGCGTAAGGAAAATCGAATCCGCTCGATTCAATCCTCCCTTGCGATTGAAAATAATAGCCTGACGCTGGAACAGGTGACAGATATTATCGAGGGAAGACGTGTGCTTGGCCCACCAAAGGATATTCATGAGGTGAAAAATGCGTATGAGGCGTATGAACGTGTCTTTTCGATGGACCCGTATAGCGTGGAGGATTTCTTGGAGGCGCACCATTTGTTAACGCACGACCTTGTGAAGCATCCGGGGCAGTTTCGTTTGAGTGACGTCGGAGTTTATGATGCGAGTGGGCGAGTGGTTCATGTGGGCGCACGTCCGCAGTTTGTTCCAAGTCTTGTGGGAGAGTTGTTTTCTTGGGCTAAGGACAGTGATTTGCTCGATTTAGTGAAATCGTGTCTTGTCCATTTTGAATTGGAAATCATTCATCCATTTGAAGACGGAAATGGACGCATGGGGCGCTTGTGGCAAAGTCTCATCTTAAGCCGGTGGAATCCGTTATTCGAATGGCTCCCAATTGAGTCGGTCATACATGCGCATCAACAAGGCTACTATAATGCACTCGCTATCAGTAACAAGGAAAATGATGCGACTGCTTTTGTTGAGTTTATGCTCGAAGTGATTTTGGAAACTCTTGAAGAAGTAAAAGTGCAAGATCGAATCGAAGAAGAAAGTGCTAATTATGTGATTTTGCCTTCGTTAAAACCAAAAGAGCGCGAAGTCTTTGAACAAGTAAAGGCTTATTTAGAACAGTACGGCAATATCGGCAACCAGCAGGCACAAGACCTCACTAGGCTCAGTGCCGCAACTGTCCGACGTTATTTATCGTTCTTCGTAGAAGTAGGATTACTCACTTCAAGCGGAAGCACAAAAGGGAAGTTATATACATTAAAAAAGGCGTCTAAGTAGACGCCTTTTACTATTTTTTAAGGGATTGAATTTGTTCAAGAATATAGGTTTCAATTTGTTTGAATTTCTTGTCAGTGATTTTTCCGCCTTTTTGTTTAGCTAAGTATAAATAGAATTGGACAGGCTCTGTCTCGTCTAGTTCAATTAATTGAATACCGTTAAGTTTCAAGAAGTCCACGAGAAGACCTACTGTATTTTTTTGCTTGATAAAGTTTTCAAATCCATGAATATCGCTGACCTCGGCTAAAATATTTGGAACGATTCCGTACGTATTCATAAACCGCCAGAATACTTCATTGTGAACAAAGTGTTCGTTAAAAAGAATGAATTCTTCTTGCTCTACTTGAGAAATGTGAACATGCGATGCTTTTGCCAATGGATGACTTTTAGACACTGCCAATTTAAAAGGGAAGGTTGCGATTTTTTTCAAATCATGTTGCGAACTAGTTACTTCTTTGCATGTTCCGAATAAAGCAATATCTAGTTGGTTTGATGCAATCTTCTTCGTAATTTCTTTAGAGCCATCTTCCAGTAAGATGATTTCTGTACCAAAAATCTGTTCGAGTGAAGACAAATGTTGGGTCAAATCGAAGAATCGAGAAAGAGCAGCAGTAATTCCAATTTTTACACGGCTATTATTGGAGGCTTTTAGGGCAGCCTTTCCCATTTCAAGTTGTTGCAAGGCGTTTTGAGAAAATTGTCTAAAAATTTGCCCTTCTTTTGTGAGGGAAATCTTTGAATGGGATTGATCTCTAACAATGAGCTGAACGCCGAGTGTATCTTCTAACCCTTTGATTGCGTAGCTAACAGTTGGTTGACTGACTTTGAATTTGGAAGCTACTTTTGAAAATGATTTTAAACGGCATAACTCGTTAAAGTACTTCAGTTGTTGAAGTTTCATAAACGTTCCTCCTCATATATAAAAAAATTATAAGACGACCTCTGTTTGACTATGCTATAAGTTATTTTTAGAATGTCAATCGTAAAGAAGGCTGAACGATTGATAAAACTTTTTATGGTGAATAGAATTAACTTCGTTCTATATATTTATTGTAAAATAAGTGATATAATTAATTATATCAAAAATTCTCATTCGTTTTTGAGAATATACAATCGAGCGTCAATGTAAAATTGAAAGAAGGTGTTTGCTTACCAAAGGCGATAATGATAGTTCCTTTAGAAGACGAACACTTGAAATCTTTCTATGTCGAGTCTTCTAGAGAATAGAAGGCTTTTTTATTTATATACTCACCTAGACAGATGAACGACTTTACACCCGAGTATATAGTACAGTTTCATCAACAACCATTTAAGGAGGAATCACCATGCGTGGACACGAAATTTTAAACAACCCTTTCAAAAATAAAGGGACAGCATTTACACAAGAAGAACGTCAAGAATTAGGATTGGTAGGTTTGTTACCACCGTACGTTCAAACATTGGAAGAACAAGCAGCGCAAACCTATGCGCATATGCACCAAAAAGCCAATGATCTTGAAAAACGTCTTTTCTTAATGGAAATCTTCAACACAAACCGTACTTTATTCTACTATTTATTCTCACAACACTTAGAGGAGTTCAACCCAATCGTATATGACCCAACAATTGCGGACACGATTGAAAACTACAGCGAACTCTTTGTAGATCCACAATATGCAGCATACTTAGACATCAACCATCCAGAAAATATCGAAGCAACCTTGAAAAATGCGGCAGGTGACCGTGATATTCGTTTAATCGTTGTGACCGACGCAGAAGGAATTCTTGGAATCGGTGACTGGGGTACAAACGGGGTAGACATCTCTGTTGGTAAATTAATGGTCTATACAGGAGCGGCTGGAATCGATCCAGCAAGTGTTCTTCCTTTAGTGATTGATGCCGGAACAAACCGCCAAAGCTTATTGGATGATCCAAATTATTTAGGAAATCGTCATGAACGTGTTCGTGGGGACCGTTATTATGCCTTTATCGACCAATTCGTTGAAACAGCAGAACGTCTCTTCCCTAAACTATATTTACACTGGGAAGACTTCGGACGTGGCAATGCGGCTAATATCTTAAATAAATACAAAACTCAAATCCCAACTTTCAACGATGACATCCAAGGAACAGGAATCGTGACACTCGGTGGGGTGTTTGCCGCAATGGATATTGCTGGTGAAAAACTAACAGATCAAGTGTACTTATGCTACGGTGGTGGAACTGCAGGGGCAGGAATTGCTTCTCGTGTCCTTCGTGAAATGGTCGTTGACGGCCTTAGCGAAGAAGAAGCTTATAAACGTTTCTTTATGGTCGACAAACAAGGCTTGTTATTCGACGATATGGATGACTTAACTCCTGAACAACGTCCTTTTGCGAAAAAACGTAGTGATTTTGCAAATGCAGATAAATTAACCGATTTATTAGAAGTGGTAAAAACTGTTAAACCTACTATCCTAGTCGGAACTTCAACTCAACCAAGTACATTTACAAAAGAAGTCGTTGAAGCAATGTGCGAAAACACAGAACGTCCTGTGATTTTCCCATTATCAAATCCTACAAAATTAGCAGAAGCAACAGCTAAAGACCTCATCGAATGGTCAAACGGAAAAGCTTTCGTTGCAACAGGAATTCCTTCAGACGACATTGAGTACAACGGTGTGAACTATGTTATCGGACAAGCGAACAATGCGTTAATCTACCCAGGTCTTGGATTAGGAATGCTTGCTTCAGAAGCGAGTCTATTAACAGACGAAATGATTGGTGCTGCAGCGCATGCCTTAAGCGGTATTGTGGATATTACAAAACCAGGCGCACCTGTGTTACCTCCATTCAAATACGTGGCAGAAGTGTCATTGAAAGTGGCAACAGCAGTCGCTAAAAAAGCACAAGAACAAGGTCTAGCACGCGCAGCTGAACAAGATATGGAAAAAGCTGTTCGTGACTTCAGATGGACACCAAAATATTAGGAGGCGATGCGGATGTTATTTCTAACATCTCTTGAGTCCATTATTCCAATTATTGCACTGATTGTGCTTGGATATTTCCTACAAGTAAGAGGCTGGTTCCATAATGATTTTGGCAATGATTTGTCTAAATTGATTATGAACGTAGCGATGCCAGTATCAATTTTTGTTTCCGTGTTAAAATATTTAACACTAGAAAAATTGATTAGCTTATCAGGAGGGCTTATCTATACATTTGTTGCTTTCGCGCTTGGATATATTGTGGCATTTTTAAGTGTCAAAGCCTTTAAAGTGGCACCAGGTCGAAGAGGGACAGTCATTAATACATTCGTCAATGCGAATACGATTTTTATCGGTTTACCTTTAAATATCGCATTGTTCGGTGATGATGCATTAGCATACTTCTTGATTTACTATATTACGAATACGATTTCGACTTGGACATTAGGTGTCTTTTTAATGACAAGCGATAGTAAAAGCGGAAAGAAGAAACAAGAATCTCATTTCGATTGGAAGAAATTACTTCCTGCTCCGTTACTTGGATTTATCGTTTCAGTAGTGTTCTTGATTATTAATATTCCACTACCTAGTTTCGTATCAAGTACATTAGGCTATGTAGGAGGATTAACAACTCCGTTATCACTTGTATACATTGGGATTGTATTAGCCAAAGCGGGTATTAAGACGATTCGATTTGATAAGGATAGTATCGTAGCATTAGTAGGACGTTTTATCGTTGCCCCAGTATTAATGTTTGCGGTTCTTAAATTGATGGCACCTGGAATGGTTACTGCAGAATATCAAACGTTTATGATTCAATCTGCAACGCCAGCCTTAGCAGTGCTACCGATTTTAGCCAATCAAGGGGATGGGGATGTCGAATTCTCAACGAATATTGTCACTTTAAGTACAGTTCTATTTGTTATTGTCATTCCAATACTCCAAACAATTATTGGATAATAGGGTTTCCCGGCTGAAAAGCTGGGAGCCTTTTTTATTTTTAAAAGTTTGTTTGTAGCCAGTGATTTCTTGAAAAAAACAGCGTGGTACTATACTATTAGAAGGTAGAAATTCAAAGAGCAAGGAGCTTATTATGAAACAAAAATTCGGAATTATTTTAGCCGCGGGTAAAGGAACTCGTATGAAATCTTCCCTTTACAAAGTAATGCATCCCGTTTGCGGCAAACCAATGGTAGAGCACGTTGTAGACCAAGTTGAAAAAACTGGAGCTACTGAGATTGTAGCGATTGTTGGACATGGTGCAGAAATGGTACAAAACCATCTTGGAGACCGTGTTTCTTATGCCGTTCAAGCAGAGCAATTAGGAACAGGACATGCTGTATTACAAGCAGAATCTCTCTTACAAGGAAAAGAAGGAACAACTATCGTTATCTGTGGAGACACTCCATTATTAACAAGCGAAACTCTTTCAGCTTTAATGGAAGAGCATGAACGTACAGGCGCGAAAGCAACGATTCTTACAGCGATTGCCCAAGATCCAACTGGATACGGCCGTGTGATTCGTGATACGGACGGTTCTGTTCTTAAAAACGTGGAACAAAAAGACGCAACTCCTGAAGAACAACAAGTCAAAGAAATCAACACGGGTACTTACTGCTTCGATAATGTTGCTCTTTTCAGCGCGTTACACGAAGTTGGTAACGACAACGCTCAAGGCGAGTACTACTTACCAGACGTATTAGAAATCTTGAAGAAACGCGGAGAAGTGGTTTCTGCTTACCCAATGAAAGATTTCGACGAAGGAATGGGCGTGAACGACCGTGTGGCTCTTTCTAAAGCTGAAAAATACATGCGTCTTCGTATCAATGAAGAACATATGCGTAACGGGGTTACTTTAATCGACCCAGAAGCAACGTATATCGAATCAACTGTTCAAATCAGTGCAGACACTGTGATTGAACCAGGTGTTGTCTTAAAAGGCAAAACCGTCATCGGTTCAAATTGCTTCATCGGAGCACACAGCGTGGTTCGTGATAGCGTGTTAGAAGACGGCGTTCGTCTTGTAGCAGCAAACGTCGAAGAATCTCATATGAAACTCGACAGTAATGCAGGACCATTTGCACACTTACGTCCAAATTCTGTATTAGGCGAACGCGTTCATGTGGGGAACTTTGTAGAAGTGAAGAACTCAACGCTTGGGGCTGATACGAAAGTAGGCCACTTAACATACATCGGGGATGCCGACCTTGGCGAAGATATTAACGTTGGTTGTGGAACTGTGTTTGTAAACTACGATGGTAAAAATAAACACCGTGCGACAATTGGTAGCCATGTATTTATCGGATGTAATGCCAATATCGTTGCGCCAGTTACAGTGGGCGATGATGTATTTATCGCTGCAGGTTCAACGATTACCGAAGATGTTCCAGCTGGAGCACTTGCGATTGCACGTAGTCGTCAAGTAAATAAAGAAGATTATGCTTCAAAATTACCATCTGCTCAAAAAGACTAAAAATTTTTCCCAAAAATTTTTAGCAAAAATATTCAAAATTTAAACAAAACACGGTATGATAGTACTATAAAATAAACTTCGGGGGTTATCATTGTGGAACATTATTCCGATCCTAATTTAAAAAAATATTCGCATTTAAGCTCAAATCGTCCTTTAGCGGCAAAAGATTGCTGAAGAAAGTCGGTTTAGAACTTGGTAAAGTTTCTGTCACTCAATTCAGCGATGGCGAGATCAAAATCAATATCGATGAAAGTGTACGTGGTCGCCATGTGTATATCGTTCAATCAACTTCTTATCCAGTAAATGATAACTTAATGGAGTTATTAATCATGGTAGATGCATTACGCCGTGCGAGTGCAAAAACAATTAACATTGTTATTCCTTACTATGGATACGCTCGTCAAGACCGTAAAGCACAATCTCGTGAACCCATCACAGCAAAATTAGTTGCCAACATGATTACTCAAGCAGGTGCAGACCGTGTGTTAACACTTGATTTACACGCTGCGCAAATTCAAGGGTTCTTCGACATTCCAGTGGACCACTTATTAGGAGCTCCACTTCTTGCGAACCACTTTTTAGAAAACAACTTCAAAGATAAAGATATCGTTGTTGTATCTCCTGACCACGGTGGGGTAACTCGTGCTCGTAAAATGGCTGAGTTCTTACATGCGCCAATCGCGATTGTTGATAAACGTCGTCCGAAAGCGAACGTGGCAGAAGTCATGAATATCATCGGTGAAGTAAAAGGGAAAGTTGCCGTATTAATCGATGACATGATTGATACAGCTGGAACAATCACACTTGCTGCACAAGCGATTAAAGATGCAGGTGCTCTTGAAGTGTATGCTTGCTGTACACACGCCGTATTATCTGGCCCAGCATTAGAACGTATCAACAATTCAGTGATTAAAGAAGTAGTTGTAACAGACTCAATCGAAGTTCCTGAAGAAAAAACAGGTGGTAAGATTGTCCAAATCAGCGTAGACCAATTAATGGCGGAAGCAATTCGTCGTATTCACGAAAACCGCTCAGTGAGTCCGTTGTTTATCGAGAAATTTACTATTTTAGATTAATAAAGAATTGTTAAAATAAATGAGCCGAGGCTATAGTCTCGGCTCATTTTTGTTTATACTGAATCTAACATAAAGGAGGTTCGTATGGAACGAAAAGTGTCAAACAAAGCAGGGTGGTTTACCCTTATCTCATTTATCTGTTTAGTGGTTACGATGGCGACCTTCCAAGAGATGGATCCATCTGTAAAAACTATTGAAAATATGGACGAAATCGGTGTAGCCGTTTTACTGATCTTTTCATTGATGACCATTGGCGGGGGCTTCTGGATGGGGATTAATTATTGGCGTAAAACGTGTCAGGAACTTGTGAAGTTGCAATATACATCGGCTACTCCTGAAACGATTGAAGACTATTACAGAGTAAACGCAAAGGCTGTTCGGAAGGTCGGGGTTTCTGCCATTATATTGGCGCTCATGATTGGAGTGTTCTCGAATTTTAATAGCATCTTTGAAGTGATTGGCTCGGTGGTGTTCCTATTTGGAATTTGCATTTGCTTATTATCGCTTGCTCCAAAATCGCTGGCCAAACAAATTCAGAAACAAAATATTAGATAGTTTTGGAGGTTTTCAATGAAACTAGAGAAAGCAAAAAGTATTGCAGAAGTCTTGATGTGGCTTGGGTTAGTGCCGCAATGGATTTTCATGACCAGCCGTGGCGTCCCAGGAGGACTGTTGATTGCCATCTTCATCATGCCGATTCTCATGATCATGACATTTATCAGTTTCATGATGTACGTTTTCATTGCATTAGAAGAAAAATCGTTCAAAAACAATTGGTGGCAACTACTGCTCACAGGCACTTGGGTCACCTTTTTGTTATTGGTCTTCACTGGAGTAATTAGATTGGGATAAAAAGGTTTAGAAGGAAGAGGTTAGTGGAAGAACGACGTTTTGAAAAACAACCAGGTTTAGTAAAAATGGATAAGGTTGCACGGTCTTGATGTGGATTTCGTGGGACCCTAGTTTTTCTTTTGACGATGTTAGCAGCGGGTAACTTTTTTTCACTAGATGGTCGAATGCTCCTTTGTCATGCTGTATATTCTCGCAGCGGCAGCAGTGGGGTTTATTCTTAGCTTTTCGTTATTTAGTTGGATTTCGTTTCAACTAAAAACAGTGAACGCAACGGGATGGCAGTTACTCTTAACGGGTGGATTCCTCATTACGTACTTGCTGCTTTCGATGAGACTCTTTTATTAAGGGGAATCAAATGCAAGATGGCGCGGGTTATGGTACAATAATCCGGCAAGAAATAAGTGAACTTAGCGCACGAGTCGCACTCACTATTGGTGATGCAGCTCGTGCTTTTCGATTGAGTTAGAAAAAGTCGTTCACTTGATAGACGATTCAAAGATTGAAAAAGGAGATTAAGATGAGTTTCAAAATTGGAGATATTCAAATTGACAATAGCGTAGTTGTGGCCCCGATGGCTGGGATTTCGAACTCTGCTTTCCGTGTCACTGTAAAAGAATTCGGTGCTGGTTTAGTTGTGTGCGAAATGATCAGCGACAAAGGGATTCAATTCCGTAATGAGAAAACATTAAGCATGCTTCATATCGAGCCAAACGAGTATCCACTCAGCGTTCAAATCATGGGTGGTAACAAAGATACTTTAGTTGAAGCGGCCAAATACGTAGCTGAGAATACAGAAGCGGCGATTATTGATATCAACATGGGATGCCCTGTAAACAAAGTCATTAAGGCAGAAGCCGGAGCGAAATGGTTACTCGACCCAAATAAAGTATACGAAATGGTTGCGGCAGTAGTAGACGCAGTCGATAAACCTGTAACCGTGAAGATGCGTACAGGATGGGACCACGAGCATTTATATGCGGTCGAGATGCCCTTGCTGCAGAACGTGCGGGTGCTAGTGCCGTTGCGATGCATGGCCGTACTCGTGTTCAAATGTATGACGGAAAAGCCGACTGGGAAATCCTTGGTGAAGTGAAGAAGAACTTAACGCGCATTCCTTTAATCGGAAACGGGGACGTTCGTAGCCCAGAAGATGCTAAACGCATGATTGATATTGCAGGCGTGGATGGCGTTATGATTGGACGTGCAGCCTTAGCGAACCCTTGGATGATTCGTCAAACGGTTCATTATTTAGAAACAGGAGAATTGCTTCCTGAAAATACCGTTCCAGAGAAAATCGAAATTGCAAAATTACACTTACAACGACTTGCAAACCTTAAAGGCGAAGCAGTCGCAACGAAAGAATTCCGTAAGCTTGCAGGCTATTACTTAAAAGGAGTGCCACGTGCTTCTAAGACAAAAGTAGCCATCAACGAAGCTGAGAATTTACAAACTGTAGAAGCGTTATTAGACCAATTCGTGGTAGAACATTTAGAGCGTGAAGAACGTCAAAAACAACGCTTGGCAGAAATTTAAGCAAAAAGCCTTGAAATACTTTCAATAAAGCCTCTTCTTTTGGTACAATAAGGAGAGTTATGAAGAACAAGCATCGTTCAAAGGAGGAACAAACGTGTCTTTCGAAGTAGAAACACAAGAAACATTAAATGACCAATTACAAGTTCGTCGTGAAAAAATGAGTCAATTACGCGAAAAAGGAATCGATCCTTTCGGTACTGGATTCAAACAAAAAAATACAACTGAAGAAATCCACAAACAATTTGAAGGAGCTACTAAGGAATCTCTTGCTGAACAAGAGCCTGTAACGGTTCAAATTGCTGGACGGTTGATGACAAAACGTGGAAAAGGGAAAGCTGGTTTTGCCCACATTCAAGACGGCAAAGGCCAAATCCAAATTTACGTACGTAAAGATGCTGTTGGAGATGATGCGTACGAACTTTTCACAAAAGCAGACTTAGGGGACATCGTTGGTGTTGTAGGGACTGTTATGGTTACAAACACTGGTGAGTTATCTGTTAAAGCAGAGCAATTCGTTCATTTAACAAAAGCACTTCGTCCACTTCCTGATAAATATCACGGATTAACAAACGTAGAACAACAATACCGTCAACGTTACTTAGACTTAATCAGTAACCGCGAAAGCTTTGACCGTTTCGTTACACGTAGTAAAATCATCCGTGAAATCCGTCGTTACTTAGACGAACGTGATTACTTAGAAGTTGAAACTCCAGTACTACACACATTAGCGGGTGGGGCAAATGCTCGTCCATTTATCACACACCACAATGCGTTAGACATGGAATTATACATGCGTATCGCTACGGAGTTACACTTAAAACGTTTAGTAGTAGGTGGGATGGAACGTGTATACGAAATCGGACGTGTTTTCCGTAACGAAGGTATCGATACAACTCATAACCCTGAATTTACTTCAATCGAAATCTATACAGCTTACACAGACTACAAAGATGTCATGGATTTAACAGAAGGAATCATCTCAGACGTTGCCAAGAGAGTATTAGGAACAACATTAGTTCCTTATGGCGAACATGAAGTAGAATTAAAAGCTCCATGGAAGAGAATTCATATGGTCGATGCGATTAAAGAAGTAACAGGTGTTGACTTCTGGCCACATATGACAGACGAAGAAGCTCGTGCCATTGCGAAAGAAAAAAAGGCGTGAAAGTCGAAGATTCAATGACATTCGGACATGTCGTGAACGAATTCTTCGAAACATTCGTTGAAGAAACATTGATTCAACCAACATTCATCTACGGACATCCAGTGGAAGTATCTCCATTAGCTCGTAAAAACGATGAAGACCCACGCTTCACAGATCGTTTCGAATGCTTCATCTGTACAAAAGAGTACGGAAATGGCTTCACGGAGTTAACAGACCCAATCGATCAACGTGAACGTTTCATGAAACAAGTAGAAGAAAAAAATCTGCTGGGAACGACGAAGCGCATCCACATGATGAAGACTTCATCCAAGCGTTGGAATATGGTTTATCTCCAACGGGTGGAGTAGGTATCGGAATTGACCGTTTAGTTATGTTACTAACAAACAGCCAATCAATCCGTAATGTCCTATTATTCCCAACGATGAAAAACTTAGACTAATATTGAATTTAGTGCCCCGTTTAAGGTTCGCCTTAGACGGGGTGTTTTTTATTTCACCGCGATTACCAAATATGGAATTATCAAATTTGATAATTATCATATATGATAATTTCGAAAAGTGATTCAAGTAGAGTGAGCCAATTTAGAACACCAAAAGTAACAAATGTTCACAGGGTTGTAGTTGACTTTCCGTACATTTGAATATACTATGAGGGCAAGTTGGAAGAGAGAGCTTTTCCAGACTGAAATGTTATAGACGAAAGAGACCTGCACGCGATTCGAGCATGGCTTGAATGGGGTGTTTTTTACTAAAGGAGATCTAATGAAATATTTTAAGCAATTTGGCTGGATTATGATTGTGACCTGTATCGGTGAAATCATGAAATATTACATCCCTCTTCCGATTCCAGCAAGCATCTATGGACTTGTTTTAATGATGGCTTTATTAATGACAGGTGTTGTTAAAATTGAAAAAGTGTACCAAGCAGGGACGTTTTTAATCGAGATTATGTCACTGATGTTTATCCCGGCGGCCGTTGGAATTATCGAATCGTGGGATCAATTGCATCGTATTATTGTGCCAGTATCTATCATCACGATTATTACAACATTTGTAGTAATGATTGTTTCGGGAAAAGTAACGCAATACGTCCTCGAGAAAGGAGCCCAAGATGGTGAATCAACTCGTTCTTAATACAGCAACAATCGGGCTCGTGATCAGTATTATCGGTTTTGAAATTGGTGTATTTTTACGTGACCGTTATAAATGGCCAATCTTCAATCCGCTACTTGTAGCGATTATTTTCGTCATTATCGTATTAAATGCCTTTAATATCGACTACGATAGCTATTATGCGAGTGCGGATAGCTTAAGCTATCTCTTAACGCCAGCAACGGTTTGCTTAGCGATTCCGTTGTATCAACAAATCGAGCAATTGAAAAAGCATAAAGGCGCCATCTTTGCAGGAATTAGTGCAGGGGTATTAACGAGTTTATGTACGGTTTGGGTGTTATCAATGCTTTTCCAATTAACGCACGAAGAATACGTAACCTTATTGCCAAAATCCATTACGACTGCCATTGGAATGGGCTTGTCTCAAGAGGCAGGTGGCTATGTGACAATTACTGTAGCGGTGATTATCTTGACAGGGGTTCTAGGAAATATGTTCTGTGAAATCATCTGTAAAGTAACAGGAATTACGCATCCTGTTGCAAAAGGGATTGCGATTGGAACGTCTTCCCATGCGATTGGGACAGCACGTGCCATGCAATTAGGGGAAGTCGAAGGTGCGATGAGTGGTTTATCCATTGTGATTTCGGGAATGATTACTCTCATTGGCACACAAATTTTTGCAGGGTTTATTTAAGAAGTGGAGAAAAAGCAGAATTTCTGTTTTTTCTCCTTTTTATTTTGACTTTTGTCATACAAATTTAATGGAATAGTATTCGAAAAACATATAGTATTTATGCGGATTTAGGACTATGATGGAGATGCATAAACTTCATATAGAAAAGAGCGAGCGTTATGGAAAAACATTGGTGGCAAGAAGTCGTCGTTTATCAAATTTATCCACGTAGTTTTAAAGATTCAAACGGAGATGGGATTGGCGATTTAAGAGGAATTATTGAAAAACTCGACTATTTATACACGCTAGGAATCGGAGCGATTTGGCTTTCTCCAGTATACAAGTCGCCAAATGATGATAATGGATATGATATCTCGGATTATGAAGACATCATGGACGAGTTTGGAACGATGGCGGATATGGAAGAATTAATCGATGAAGCCGATAAACACGGGATTAAATTGTGATGGATCTTGTTGTGAACCATACGTCTGATGAACACCATTGGTTTATTGAATCAAGAAAAGGAAAAGATAATCCATACCATGATTACTATGTGTGGGCGGACCCTGCTGAAGATGGCGGTGTGCCGACGGAATTACAGTCAGTCTTTTTAGGTAGTGCATGGAAATACGATGAAGCAAGTGGTCAATATTTCTTGCATTTATTTAGTCAAAGACAACCTGATTTAAACTGGGAAAATGAAAAAGTGCACCGTGAAGTGTATGATATGATGAATTTCTGGATTGACAAGGGTGTTGGCGGATTCCGTATGGACGTAATTGATTTAATTGGGAAAATTCCATTAGAAGGGATTACTTCAAACGGACCAAAATTGCATGAATATTTACAAGAAATGAATAAGGCGACCTTCGGAGATAAAGATTTATTGACGGTTGGGGAAACATGGGGAGCGACACCAGAAATCGCGAAACTCTATTCAAACCCAGAGCGTCATGAATTATCGATGGTCTTCCAATTTGAACATTCACTCCTAGACAATGAACCGGGAAAAGAAAAATGGGACCTTAAACCGCTCGATGTGACGGAGTTGAAAGCCGTACTCTCAAAATGGCAAACAGAACTTGGGGAGGAAGGTTGGAATTCACTGTTCTGGAATAACCATGATTTGCCAAGAATCGTGTCACGCTGGGGAAATGATAAGGAATATCGAGTACGCAGTGCTAAGGCATTCGCCATTTTATTACATATGATGAAAGGAACGCCTTATATTTACCAAGGGGAAGAACTTGGATTGACGAATACACCAGTCTCTAGTATTGAAGAGTTGGATGATATCGAGTCGATTAATATGTATCATGATCGCGTCTCAAGAGGATTTAGTGTCGAGTCGATTATGGAGTCTCTAAATGCAAAGGGGAGAGACAATGCGCGTAGACCAATTCCGTGGACTGCCGAAGCCAATGGGGGATTTACGACGGGGACACCTTGGTTAGCTCTCAATCCAAATTACAAAGAGATTAACGTAGAGGCGGAACTCCAAAATCCAGACTCTGTATTCCATACGTATCGAAAACTCATTCAACTTAGAAAGAATCATCCAATCGTGGTTTGGGGTGATTATGAGTTACTTGAGACTCATTCTAATGTGTTCGCATATTATCGCACGCTTGGGGAAGAAAGATGGTTGACGGTTGTGAATTTATCTGATTTTGAGGAAGAAATCTCTGTAGATGCCCGATTTAATAAGGTTTTGGTGGCAAATACAGCGGAGGAGGTCACAGATTTACACGCTTACACGCTTTCTCCATGGCAAGCGTTCGTTGTGGAATTGTCTGGCAATTGAAACAACTTTCATATATAATGTAAGTGCATAAAAACTAAATGAAAAAGAATTGTGATTTTTTTGTAAAAAGTTAATTTTTCACAAACAAAGTTGCTAGATAGTATTGCAATAATACAGTTATATTTGTGATATCATACTTTTTTCATTCTACAAATATGAAAAAAATATGGTATAATAGTTTGAATAAAAAAATAAAAGGAGAAAGGGGATGGACGATGAAAGCATTTTTAGCAAAATTACAAGAAGGTTTTTAAATCATTAGGATTAGCGAGTCAATTGGGAATTACACTTGGCCTCTCTTTAGCGATGTTAGCAGGTGTTTACGGTATTTCACAAGCGATGAGTCCGATGCAAAAAGTCACTCAAGTCGTAGAAGTACAAACAAGTGCGCCAGCAAATTCGTCAACTCCTTCAAGTAGTACTGAAAAGAAAGCAGTCACCGAGAAAAAGCAAGAGACAACTCAAGCTCCAACAACTGAAACAGTAACCACAGAAAAACAAGTGGTAAGTGAAGAAGAAAAGAACACAAGGGACATTCAAGGAAATTTTGTGCAGGCAACTCCAAGCCAAGAACGCAGAAGAGAAGAGTCAGAAAATGGTTCTCAAACGAAGGAGGTAACTTCAACTCAAGCGCCTACGGTTACTTCAAATTCTGAAACAGGAGTAACACTACCGAAACGCTTGAAACCGTTAGGAAATACGGGAAAAGAGTTTGCGACATTAGACCAAGCTACAGCGTGGATGAAAGATCAGTTAGATCAATCAGCTAAAGATCAAGAAGCTGGAAAGCAAAATTGGGTTTACTCTGGAAGAGCGTTTGAGATTCCATGGAGTGACGGTTCTAAGACGGCAACTGTTGATTTAACGAAAATTGAGTTTTACACACCGAATCCCGCACCAACAGAGACAACTTCTGCTGAGACGATTGAACCACCTCAAACAGATTCTTTATAATAACGAGCACGTTGGTAGTCATACCAAAGTGCTTTTTTATTGTTCTAAGAATAGGCAACAAAAGGGGAATATGTTAGAATAAACTTATCTTATTAGAGGAGTGAATATAAGTGGAAAATAAAGGGCGTCGTATTTTAAGTGGGATTATCACAGTTGTGATTATTCTAGTGTATGCATTTTTTACGTTTCCAACGTTATCAAGCAAGACATGAGCATCAAAAAGCGCAACAAGAACAAGTTAAAAATTCTCAAGTGGTGCAACAAGCGCTGCAAGATAACCAAAATAAATTAAACGAAGCAGCTGCTAAAATTAAACAAGCAGCGGATAGCGTTAAAGACAAAAAATCAACAACTGAATCAGAAGAGTTGAAGAATGCTGAGATGAATAAAGCTATCGAAGATGGATATAGCGTTGTCAAAAAAAAATGATAAATTCTATATTGTTAAAGATAATGATTTTTTTCAAACTGCTACTGAATTAATAGGAGTTACAGAAGCGTTAGTAATTCCTACGAAAGATGAAACCAAGAATAAAGAATATAACTTACTAGTTTTGAAAAAGATGGCGAGTATCGTATTGTAGATGAAACTAAAGGTGGGAAAGATATTTTAGTTCTAACAGGCGAAACAATCACTGAAAGTACAACATTTACAGTCAAAGACAAAACAGTGTATATCAATTAAAGGATATGAGAAAAGGCGTTCAGAAACGAATCACTGGAGATAAATAACGCAAGGGACAAGGAACGAGTCGTGCAGCTATTTGTCGAAGTGGACGTCGTTTCTGCCTTTTCGAGTTCAACTACAGGATGTGAGCAATCGCGTTCAGAAATGGAACGTTGGACTCGAACGCCGGAAGGAACGTGAAACGTTCTGCGGACGTTTGAGGAAACGCACGCCATTTCTGCGATTGTGAGCTCAACTACACAAGGATGTGAGCAAAAAGGACATCAGCAAATTTGCTGATGTCCTTTCTTTTATCTTTCGATATACTTATTACTTCTGAGCCAGCATCGTCACAAATCTCATCTTAATGCGATTGCCGTTCTCGTCTGTTTTATGGAGTTGGCCAAAATCTTCATTATATTTATGCAATGTCCAGCCAGCGTAGTAGTCCTTCAATTCTCCGCTTGCAAATGTCTTAGGGAAGTTCACTGGGCATGGCGCGTCTTCTGTCGACATGGCCGTCACGATTAGGTTAAACCCGCCAGGTGCGGTATGTGATTGCATATTTTCAATCACATCTGGAATTGCATAGGGATCTAAGAACATCAAAACCACTGTTGAAATAATGACGTCATAGAGTCCTCCTGGAATATCTGCACTCTCGATGTTATACGGCTGAATATTAATATCAAGTCCTTCCGCTTCTGCGACCTGTGCTAATTTTGCGAGGCTCATTGAGTTGATGTCGAGCGAAGTCACATCGAATCCTTTTTTCGCCAAGTACAAGCTGTTTCTTCCTTCGCCACTTCCAAGGTCGAGCACCTTTCCTTTTGAAAACTTCGGTGTAGCCTCAATAACCTCTGAGTGCGTATGAGTGAGGTCGTATTTCTTAGCAAAATAATCTTCCAGCGTACAATAAAAAGTCAGGTAACATTTCAAGTCGTCACTAGCTGGTGAAACGCGGTGCCATGCTTGAGGTTCGACGAATGGAATCTCAGACTCTTTGGTGAAGAGATGTTCCGCTAAAACATTCCCTTCTTCGTCTAGTTCATAAAAAGTAAGCGCGCCTTCTAAAATCGTGAGGTGTGCCCAAGTGCCCACTTTTGTATTATGCATTTTTTTGGAAATGCCTCTGGTAGGGTCGTCGCCGTCCAAGTCGGCATTATTTTATAAGGAATTAATTCGTGTTCCATAGGAAAGCTCCTTTCGAGGTTGTCATCCTCATTGTACAAGAAAATAAAAAGGTAGAGAAATATAAGCTATTATATAGTAGATTTCATTTTTGATATAACCATTAGTTATAACTAGTGATAAAAAAGTGTTAATTGACTAGAAGATGATTTGCTGGTATCCTATTAACATGTTTATAAGACACGTTGATGAGAAGAGTAAAAGTGGAACTTTTCAGTAGAGAGTCTCGGTTGGTGAGAAGAGACATTAGTGGAAGCTTTGAAGATGGCCTCGGAGTGTTAATCGTCGAATGATTAGACGATTACGGGTAAGCCCGATACAGCTTTCTGTTTTGATTGAAACAGGCTGAGATAGTGTTTGTGAGAATACTATAAACAAAGGTGGTAACACGAGAATTTGACTCGTCCTTTTGCTAACCCATGTTAGTGAGGGGGCGATTTTTGTTTGAACAAAAGAAAGGAGCACACATGATTAAATTAGAAAATATCGACGTGACCTTTACGCAAGGTAAGAAAGTCGTAAAAGCCGTTCGAAATGTTTCTGTCAATGTGGAAGACGGGGATATCTATGGAATTATCGGATATAGTGGTGCTGGTAAAAGTACGCTAGTTCGTACCATTAACTTACTTCAACGTCCTACTAGTGGAAATGTGGAAGTCAATGGCGTAGATTTATTGAAATTGAAACCAAATGAATTGCGTGACGCACGTAAGAAAATTGGGATGATTTTCCAACACTTCAACTTAATGAATACGTTAAGCGTCTTTGACAATGTGGCTTTCCCGCTGAAAAAAGCGAAGAAACCGCTAGTGGAAGAAGGAGAAACAGCTGTTGATCCAAACGCGGAACCAAAATTGGTGAAGTTAACGAAGAAAGAAATTAAAGAGAAAGTGGATTCTCTCTTACAATTGGTTGGTCTTGAAGATAAAGCAAACAGCTATCCAAACCAACTATCTGGGGGACAAAAACAACGTGTGGCGATTGCCCGTGCGTTAGCCAACGACCCAGACGTATTGCTCTGTGACGAAGCGACAAGTGCGCTTGACCCTAAAACAACTTACTCAATCTTAGAGTTATTGAAGAAGGTAAACGAGCAATTAGGAATTACGATTGTGATTATCACGCATGAGATGCAAGTCGTTAAAGAAATTTGTAATAAGGTGGCCGTAATGGAAGACGGTGAAGTGATTGAGCAAGGAACAGTGCTTGATATCTTTACAAACCCACAACGTAACTTAACAAAAGACTTCATCGATACAGCAACTCATATCAACCAAGGAATTGAAACGGTTCTCTCCCACGAACAGTTATTGAATCTGAAAGAGGGAGACTACCTAGTGAAAATTTCATTCGTCGGAGCTTCAACAGGGGAACCGTTGATTACGAAATTATCGACTCAATTCCAAGTAGCAGCGAATATCTTATTCGCCAACGTGGAAATCATCCAAGAAACTCCAGTAGGAACATTATTGGTTGGTCTATCTGGTGAACAAGCAAGTATCGAAAGTGCACTTTCTTACATTAAAGGACAAGGCGTTTCAGTAGAAGTCTTAGAAGAAAAGGGAGGTGCCTAAGATGAATTTATTAGCCTTTATTGATTTTAAAACTTGGTTTCCAAACATCGACGCAAAAGTATGGGCGGAAATTCAAAAAGCAACAATTGATACATTAATCATGGTTGGATTAACAGGTTTAATCGCTGGTATCTTAGGGATCGCTTTAGGTGTGACACTGGTTGTTACGCGTGAAGGAAACATCCTTGAAAATAAAGGATTGTACTTGGTACTGGATAAAGTCGTGAACTTATTCCGTTCAATTCCATTTATCATTCTTGCCATGTTACTGATTCCAGTAACTCGTGCAATCGTAGGAACTACTATCGGTATTCCAGGAGCCATTGTTCCACTAGTATTCGCAACCGTTCCATTCTACTCTCGTCAAGTGCAATTAGCATTGACCGAAGTAGATAAGGGGTTATCGAAGCGAGTGAAGCGATGGGATGTACACCGCTAGAAATTATCTTCCGCGTGTACTTAAAAGAAGGCTTGCCAAGCTTAATCCGTGCAAGCTCACTAACAATTATCAGCTTAATTGGTTTAACAACCATGGCCGGAGCGTTTGGTGCCGGCGGTATCGGTAACGTAGCCATCTCACGAGGTTATAACCGATTCCAAGGAGACGTTATCGTGGTAGCCACAATTATCATGTTAATCATCGTCTTCATTTGCCAAGCAATCGGTGACTATTTAGAGAAAAAAGCTACTAAATAACAGGATGTGAGTCTTCGCGGTTAGAAATCGACCACTGGACCAAACCAACGCAAGCATCGTTAAAAACGATGTGCGTATGGTTTGGGAAGTGGACGCGATTTCTGCGAAGACGAACTCAACTACACAGGATGTGAGCTTTCGAGCTTAACAGCCCGAGTTCAACTAACAGGATGTGAGAAAAGGCGCTTATAGGCGATGACGGTTCGCAGGTTAGCCGCAAGGGACTTGGAACAAGTCGTGCGGACTAACCTCGAAAGGCTTGAGCCTATGCCTTTTCGAACTCAACTACACCAGGATGCGTTCAATCTCATCCAAAAACAAAAAATCAAACCAACACAAAAAGGGGAAAAACAAAATGAACATTAAAAAATTATTCGTAGCTGCAGCGGCAGCATTAACATTAGCGGCATGTGGAGCTGCACAAACATCAAACTCATCAAACTCAGCTTCATCAGAAGCAAAACAAGAAAACAAACACGTTAAAATCGGGGTTAACGCTGGTAACCACGAAGTTTGGGACGATGTTATTGCTCGCTTGAAAGAAAAAGAAGGTATTGAAGTTGAATTAGTAGAATTTACTGACTACGTACAACCTAACCAAGCGTTAGAAAACGGCGACGTTGATTTGAACTCATTCCAAACAATTATTTACCTAGAACGTTTCAACAAAGAACAAGGAACACACATCAAACCAATCGGCTACACAGTTATTGCTCCAATGGGTGTTTACTCTAAGAAAATCAAAAACGTAAGTGAATTAAAAGATGGCGATACAATTGCTATTCCTGAAGATACTTCAAACAACTCACGTGCATTACGTTTACTACACGCAGCTGGCGTAATCAAATTAAAAGATCCTAACAACACTTTAGCAACTAAAGATGATATCGTTGAAAATCCTAAAAACATCCAAATCAAAGAATTACCTGCTGGACAAACAGCTCGTGCTTTAGATGATGTTGCTGCTTCATTAATCAACAACGGTTTCGCTGTTGAAGCTGGATTCCAACCAACAAAAGATGCTATTTTTATTGAACAAATTACTGATTCTTCACAACCTTACTACAACGTAATCGCTGCTAAAGAAGGTAACGAAAACAACGAAGTTTACAAAAAAATCGTAGAATACTACCAATCACCAGAAACAGCTAAGAAAATCGAAGAAGTTTCAAAAGGTGCTAACGTACCAGTTTGGGAAAAAGCTAAATTAAACAACTAGGATGAGAGGCGAACGCTCAGGCCTGAAACGCTGGACCAGAATAACGCAAAGGACTGATTGCAGTCGTGTGCGGATATTCTGGGAAGCAAAACTTCACAGTGTGAAGTTTTGCAGGGCTGTGAGCCCGAACTCGACTACTAGGATGTGAGACAACCATTTCTGCGATGGCGAGCTCGACTACTAAGTTGAGAGAAAAAGCAAAATGTAACATATATGTTACATTTAGAAAAAACAAAACCTTAAGAGGCGTGCCTAGCATGCCTCTTTATTCAATGAAAGAAGGCAAAGACGATGAGTGAAATTAAACAAAAAGCACAAGCGTTAGAAGAATATCTTGTCGCAACAAGAAGACATTTCCATGAAAATCCAGAATCAAGCTTAAAAGAGTATGAAACTGCAGCCTACATTCAAAAAGAATTAACATCATTTGGAATCCCATTTGAAAAGGTGGGGGAAACAGGTACTTTAGCCATTATTAAAGGTGGTAAAGGAGAAGGAAAGAAAGTTTTACTTCGAGCTGACATCGATGCGCTCGAACTTCCTGACTGCACTGGTAAACCTTATGCGTCTAAACGTCCAGGATTAAACCATGCTTGTGGACATGATGCGCATACGACAATGGGGCTAGGAACGGCTAGAGTCTTGAATGAATTGAAAGATTCATTTGCAGGGACCGTCTTAATCGCGTTCCAACCTGCAGAAGAAATCGGTGCGGGAGCGAAGCAATTTGTCGCTTCTGGAAAAATCGATAATATCGATGAATCCTTTGCAATTCACGTAAATTCAGGACTACCCGTTGGATCGTTTGCGGTTGAAGGTGGACCAGTGAATGCTTCATGTGATATTTTTAAAATCAAAATCACAGGAAAGAGCGCGCACGTTGGACGTCCTCATTTAGGACATGACGCGCTAGTAACAGCCAGTGAAGTTGTCGTTGCATTGCAAACCATCGTCGCACGCGAAGTGAATCCAATCGACCGTGCTGTTGTCGGAGTTGGTAAATTAAATGCGGGAACTCGTTACAATATCGTTGCCAACGATGCTGAAATCGAAGGAACGATTCGTGCATTCAGTCATGAAACGCGTGCGCACTTGAAAGAAGCTGTCACACGTATCGCAAAAGGTATTGCTGAACTGAACCGTTGCGATTTTGAAATTGATTGGTATGATGCGGCTGCTCCAGTGATTAATACTCCAGAGCTAGCAGAAGAATTCCAAAAAGTAGTTTCGAAAGTAGAAGGAATCGACAACTTAATTACAAAATACGAATCATCTATGGGTGCTGATGATTTTGCGGATTACTTAGTGAATAAACCGGGTGTTTATGGATTGCTAGGTAGCCAATCTGGCGAAGACACAGCTTATGGACATCACCATGAAAAATTCGATATTGATGAACGAGTATTAGCATTAGGCGTTGAAATCGAAGTGAAGTATTTCTTAAGCAGACTTGCATAGAAAGTTAGAGAAGAAGGTCGAAAGGTTTTTCGACCCTCTTTTTTTCACTTTAAAAACGTTAAAAAAAATTAATATTTGTGGAAATGTCATAGGCAAGAAAGAAGCCATATGCTATAATTCTTTTGTGTCTGAAAATAGAACAGTTGTTTTTCAGAAAGAGAATGTGTAAGTTGATTTAGGAGGATAAAATGATTCCATTATTAGAACGATTAGCGGAAAATTGTGCAGAAGATAAAGTAGTATACAAACATGACTTGATGTTGGAAGAAGAATTGACCGCTAGCCTTGTCTGGGAGTACTCAGATAAGCTAGCGGCATACTTAAATGAAACGTATAAAGGAAATAAATCTCCAATCGTAGTCTATGGACATAAACATCCATTTATGTTGGTGTACTTCTTGGCTTGTGTAAAATCAGGTCATGCCTATTGCCCGGTTGATGTAAATACACCAATCGACCGCGTTGAAGATATCATTGCGACAGTAAAGAGTCCCGTTGTGCTCGTAAGTGAAGAAATTTCACTAGATGTACCAACGTTGACGGTTTCTGAAGCAAAAGAAGTGATTGCTTCTACGACGGAACGTATTTCAAAAGACCATTATGTTCAAGGTGAAGATGTTTTCTATATTATCTTTACTTCAGGAAGTACAGGAAAGCCGAAAGGAGTTTCGATTACTTACAATAGCTTGAACCACTTTTTAGATTGGTATACAGGTTATTACAGAGAGAAAGGACCACAAGTGTTTCTTGGACATCCACCGTTCTCATTTGATTTATCAGTAATGTCACTTTGGCCAGCGCTTTATATGCATGCGCCACTTGTTCAAATTGATAAAGAACACTTGCAAGATTTCAAAGTGTTATTTAAAACATTAGAAGAATCAAAAGCGACTGTATGGATTTCAACGCCATCATTTGCGGAAATGTGCTTAGTGGATCCAAGTTTTAACCAAGAATTGCTCCCTGAATTAGAGCAATTTGTGTTCTGTGGGGAGAAGTTATTTAGCGCCACTGTTGAAAAATTAATGGAACGGTTCCCGCGTGCGGAAGTGGTGAACACGTATGGTCCAACGGAATCAACCGTTATGGTAACATGGATGCCATTAACAAGAGAATTATTAGAGAAGTATCCAGATAATCTACCAGTAGGTGTGATTAAGCCTGGAACAACCGTGTTAATTGATGGCCCAGAAAGCGGAGAACTCATCATTTACGGAAATACAGTCGCAAAAGGTTATTATGAAAACCCTGAAATGAATGCGAAACATTTCTTTGAAGTGGATGGTGAGCGTGCGTACCGTACGGGAGATGTGGGACATTTCGAAGGAGATTTATTATTCTGCGAAGGACGAATCGATTTCCAAATCAAATTACATGGTCACCGTATCGAGTTGGAAGATATCGATAATAACTTATTAAAGAATCCGAAAATTCGTCAAGCTGCAACTGTTCCAGTACTAATGGATGGAAAAGTAAAATCCATTACGTCATTTGTCGTGTATAATGAACCAATCGAAAAAAACGTTTTGAAACAGTTAAACTCGTGAAAAAGAATTGGCGCAACATGTGCCGGAATATATGATTCCAAAGAAAGTCGTCTTCTTAGACGAAATGCCATTAAATAACAATGGTAAAATTGATAAAAAACAATTGAAGGAGCTTGTGTAGTCGATGCATTATTTTGAAGGTCTCTTTCTTCATGACGCTAGGACTCGTATTTGATCGTAGCGTTCATATTAAATGTCTTTCAAAAAAATCTACGTATTATCTATCATTACTATTCTCAGTAGTGATGGTCTATTTCGTGTTTATTAAAACGCCGGACCAACTGATTGCGCTATTGGGATTTGTAGTGTTAGGGTACATTTTGATGCAGCTGACCTCTAAGCTGAAAGACCGCAAGAAGACAATGCCGATGATGGTGTTGTTAGCGGGCTTGCCGTTAATTGTGGTGAAAGTGTTGCCTGTGTTTCATGTGAATGGATTTGGATTTTTAGGAATTTCTTATATGACCTTCAAATTAGTCCAAATCATTATTGAGATGTATGACGGGTTGATTGAAAAACCAATGTCTGTTCTCGATTACACGCATTTCTTGTTATTCTTTCCCAGCGCTTAGTTCTGGGCCGATTGACCGTAGCCGACGTTTTATGGACGATTGGCACAAACAAAGAAGCCGAGGAGAGTACTTAGAACTCGCAGGGACAGGTATTTTTAGATTAGTTTTAGGTTTATTCTATAAATTGGTATTATCCGGAATGGTATTCCAACATATGAATGGACCGATGGGGAAAGACGTGACCTATCTCATCGGGTATATGTATCTTTACACCGCATACTTGTTCTTTGATTTTGCTGGATATAGTTTAATGGCGGTAGGGGCAAGTAATATTCTTGGTGTTGAAACGCCAATGAACTTTAACTTCCCATTTATCAGTATCGATATTAAAGACTTCTGGAACAGATGGCATATTACGCTATCGACATGGCTGCGTGACTTTGTGTTCTCACGTGTTGTAATGCGATTCATGCGTAAGAAAGTCTTCAAGAAGAGACTGACGACGGCGATGGTGGCCTATATGATCAATATGACCTTCATGGGATTTTGGCATGGGGTGACGCTGGACTACATCATCTACGGTGTGTATCACGGGAGTGCTGATGGCGTCATTTGAATGGTATCAGAAGAAGTCGAAGTTTTATAAGAAAAACAAGAATAAGACATGGTATAAAATCACAAGCTGGCTCATTACGATGCATTTAGTAATGTTAGGATTCTTGATTTTTTCAGGAAAACCATTATTATGGATAAGTAAAATTAATGTTTCACACAAATAGGAGGGTATTTCCATGGAAGAAAGAATTTTAGAAATTTTAGAAGAAATTTGTGAAGATGAAGTAGTATACGAAGATAAAGATATTAACTTAAAAGAAGAAGGGATTAATGGATTCGTTAGCATTCGTTGAACTACTTGTTCGCTTAGAAGAGTTTGGTATCGAAGTGGCTCCAACAGAAGTGACTTACGAAGAAATCGATACTCCAAATAAAATTATTAAGTACGTTTCTGAAAGAACGAATTAATATATTGTTACAAATAAAATGTAAAGAATCGGTTCGAGTTATACTTGGACCGATTTTTTTCTTTTAGTTTATTGCATGTTTTAAAGACTTATAGATTTTTAGCGGGAAATCATGCTATAATGGAAAAAAACTATTGAAGGATGAATATTTTTTTATAAAATTGTAGGAGGTTTTTACAGAATGAATTATTTCGAGGGACTTGAATTTTTTTCCTTTTCTTATTAATTGTTCTTTGCGGTGGATTTGTATTAAATTTTTTTGGGAAAAAGAAAGAGGTTTATATACTTGCAATCTCGCTAATTTTTTTGCAGGGGACAATTTATGGGCAAAAGTAAAAAAATGGTTGTTTACCTCGTGGCGTTTATCATTTATCAATATCTTCTTGTGATGCTGTCCAATAGGTTAGAAAAAAAGTGGTTAAAAAAACATTGAGCCTATTATCTGTCGTCCCGTTAGTAATTAATAAGATATTCGCGATTATGAGTCTTCACTTAATGGCTTTTATAGGAATTTCTTATATGTCATTTAAAACAATACAGATAATGATAGAGATATCAGATGGCATTATTAAGGAAAAAAATATAGTTTCTTGGAATATTTACAATTTTTATTATTTTTTTCCCAACTGTTAGTTCAGGTCCCGATTGATCGTAGTAGAAGGTTCTTTGATGATATTAAAACAATTATGCCAAGAGAAGCTTATTTGGAATTAGCAGGAACTGGCGTTTATAGGGTAATCCTAGGGCTTCTGTATAAAATTATGTTTTTCAACATATGTTTATCAAATGTTATCGGCTTTTAAAAAAACACAGGAACTTTAACGTATTCTGTGAAGTATATGTATTTATACATTGTATCTTTTCTTTGATTTCGCCGGGTACAGTTTAATGGCGGTAGGAACTAGTAATATCTTGGGTATTCAAACTCCTATGAATTTCAATAAACCATTTTTTTGAGTATAGATATTAAAGATTTTCTGGACAAGATGGCATATTACTTTATCAACTTGGTTAAGAGACTTTGTTTTTTTCTAGAGTGCTAATGAATGCGATGAAGAAAAAAAGTTGTTCAAAAAGCAGATTACAAAATGCATCGTTTGCATATATGGTTAATATGTGTGTGATGGGTTTTTGGCACGGATTAAGTATTAGTTATATTATTTATGGTGTGTATCATGGTTTCTTGATGGCAGGGATTTGAATGGTATCAAAAGAAATCGAAAATTTTATAAAAAAAGAATAAGAACAAAAACATGGTATAAAGTTGACGAGCTGGTTTATCACAATGCACCTAGTATTTATTGGATTTCTTTATTTTTTTCTGGAGAACCATTAAAAGTTAATAATGTCGATTTTTAAAAGAGATAATTAAAATTTGAAGATTGGAGAAATTGTAGAATAAGATGATAAAATTAAAAGCATTTTTTTAACATCAATCGTTCTCGTTATAATAACGCTTATCATACTAAGTATGACATATGTAAAACAAGTAGAAGATTATTATAAAGTAAAGTGACAATAGTATTCGTTATAGTACTAACTATGAAAAAAATATAAAGAGTAAGGATATTTTAACGAGTAATATTGACGTGAATACTTTGGTATTATTAGGATCTTCGGAGTTAGTAGCTACGATTAATGAGGATTATCATCCAAATAAAATTTTTTTAATTATAAAGATTTTTAATATCATGCAAATTGGAACGAGTTATTCTCAAAAATATTATTCAAGCGACTACTTTAGCATCGATTGAAGAAGGAATGAAGAAGCGAAAGGTTGCTATTATTGAATCTGTACAATGGTATGAAAAAGATGGTACGCATCGGGATGCGTTTTTTTAAATAAAGCTTCACAAGAACATATTTATAATGCGTTGACGAATGATAAAATTAGTAAAAGAAACTAAAAACAAAAACTGATTGATAGAATTATTGAAATCACAAAGGGAATAAACAACAAAACGATCTCTATAAAAAAAGTACAAGAAAAGTTTTTAGTAGAAAATGAAGGGCTCGTTTTATCGATCGTTTATTGATGAATTTTGATAAAATGCTTTATTCGTTTAAATTGAAACTGATGTTTTATCGAAATCATAGCAAAATCAGATTATCCAGTAAGTGGAGAAGCAACTCCAAATTATAACTGGGAAAGAGATGACTGAGAAATTTGTGGATGAAGTGAAAAAGAAAACAGATAATAATGAGTTTGGAGTCGATAATAAATATTATGATACGTACTTACGAGAAAGATATGATTCGTTGAAAGGTGCGTATAAAGATATTGATTATACTGAATCGCCAGAGTACTCAGATTTTGAGATTTTCTTAACGGTTGCAAAAGAATTAGGAATTGAAGTTGAAGTGATTATTTTCCCAGTTAATGGTAAATGGAATGACTATACAGGGGTCTCTAGACAGATGCGTGAAACAACATATAAGAAGATTGAGAGTGTGGCTAATCGATTTGGTGTCAAAGTATTAAACTATGGTGATAGAGAGTATGAGGACTATTTCTTATTCGATGTGATGCACGTGGGCGTGAAAGGATGGATGGAAGTTGAAAAAAATCTATATGAATTTTCTAAATAATGCAACGGATAAACAAAAGTTCGTTCTATGGACTGCTTTCTTCTATGTGGTTATTTTGAGTTTAGTTATCTATTGTTTAGTAACTGATTTTTCGAATGTTCAGGAGTTTATTTATAGCGAATTTTAGTGATCATCAATATGGCTTTAATCAATACTTTAAGTATAAAAAGAGGGGGAGTTCCCCTCTTTTTTGTTTAGAATTTAATATTTAATAGTTCGTTTACTTCTATATAAGCGGATTGAATTCTCTCGAGTGTTTCTTTGTCTACAGTATGTTCTAGAGGACCGCCTGGCATATAGTTTTCAGCGAGAAAAATTTGGTAATCATAGGCTTGTCTTCCTTCGAAGGTCCGATCTATTCTTGTGCGTGAAACCCATGTTGGATGAGCTTTAACACTTGTGAGTGTGGTCTTTCCATTTTCTTTTTCGATGGTGATATCCATAATCACACCACGTTCTGTCCAAATATCATCAAGCGTTTCAAGTCGTTGGTTCGAAAGGAGATTTCCCATTGAGTAGATGATGAATTTCTTTTCACCGTCTTTTGTAATCGTTTCGGTTGGTTCAATGACGTGTGGATGTCCGCCGAAAACGACATCGGCACCCCATTCGATCATTTGATGATACGTATCAATTTGCCCTTGTGTTGGATGAAGGTGATATTCTTCTCCCATTTGTGGTAATACAATCGTAAAGTCGGCGATTTCTTCAGCACGCTGGATGAGCTGCTTCACCTTTTGCATATTTAAATCGTATAGATGATTGTTGTATTCTTCGTCGGTCAGAGTAGCTTCAATTCCATTAAATCCATACGCAAATCCAAGGATAGCCACTTTGATGCCGTTGACTTCTTTTACAAGAATGCCTTCTGATGGGTCGACCTTTACTCCGAAAATATCAAGTCCATTTTTGCGGAAAGCATTGGCTGTGTATTTCAAACCTTCGATTCCTGTATCGAGAATATGATTATGGGCTAAGTCGAGTACGTCGTATCCGGCATCTTTAATGCTTTGAATCACTTCTTCGGGCGCGTTAAAAATAGGATAACCAGCAAGAGGTTCGTTTGGATTAATGGTTCCTTCGAAATCCCCAATCGCTAAGTCTGCGCTAGATACGAGTGGAGTAATTTGTTCGTAGTCATTCTTGAAATCATAGGATGTTCCGTCAAATGCGCTGCCATAAACTATATCGTGATAGAGCATATCTCCACTCGCAGTAATGCGAGCAACTTGTTTATTCGTTGGTGGAGACTGAGGCTTATTTGGTGTAGCGGCAGCCTCTTTATTTTGTTCAGATGATGCCTTCGATGTTTGAACAGTCTCTATACTTTCTTGTGCGGAAGGGCGAGTAAGGAATCCTGCCGTAATCGTAAATACCGATAAGATACAAACCCCATAAAATTCCATTCGTTTGATTTTGTCTTGTTTGTTAGAGCCTCTCATATTATTCCACCATCCTACCTATTTTCTTCATTATAATGAAAAATAAAAACCTGTTTTAAAAGGCCTTTTTGGGATAAAAAAACGATAAAGTGAAAGGGGAACTTTTTTTAAAATACACAAATGAAAGATTCGATTAGTGTTTTATAGATTTGGTATTAAAAGCGTTGTTTTCATACTGGAAGATTACGAAAACGTTAAAAAACAACAAAAGGGTGGAAAAAAATAGATAAATTAGGGCTATAATAAAAACGTTAAAAATAAATGCTGTAAGCATCAAGGAGGAACTAAAACATGAGTCGTTTAGTAAGCATGACTGAAATGTTACAAAAAGCTAAAGAAGGTAAATACGCTGTTGGTCAATTCAACATCAACAACTTAGAATGGACACAAGCAGTATTAACAGCAGCCAAGAAGCTAACTCACCAATTATCTTAGGTGTATCTGAAGGCGCTGGTAAATACATGGGTGGTCCTACAGTTGTTTCTGCTATGGTAAATGCATTATTAGATGCAATGAACATCACTGTTCCAGTAGCATTACACTTAGACCACGGTTCTTCAGTAGAAGTATGTAAACAATACATCGACGCTGGATTCAGCTCAGTAATGTTTGACCACTCTCACTTCCCAATCGATGAAAACATCGAATTAACTAAAGAAGTTGTAGAATATGCACATCCAAAAGGAGTTTCAGTTGAAGCTGAAGTAGGTACTGTAGGTGGTACTGAAGATGGCGTAACTGGCGGAATCAACTACGCTGACTTAAACGAATGTGTACGTATGGTTAAAGAAGCTAAAATTGATGCATTAGCAGCAGCTTTAGGTTCAGTTCACGGAACTTACTCAGGCGAACCAGTTTTAGGTTTCGATGAAATGTTAGCTATCTCAGAAGCTACAGGTGCTCCATTAGTATTACACGGTGGATCAGGTATCCCAGAATACCAAATCAAAAAGCAATCGAACGTGGACATGCTAAAATCAACGTTAACACTGAATTACAACAACAATGGACAGCAGCAGTTCGTGCTAAATTAAATGCAGACGCTGGTGTTTATGACCCACGTAAAATTATCAAACCTGGTTTCGATGCAATCGTTAAGATTACAAAAGAAACAATGGACATCTTCGGTTCAACAGGAAAAGCTTAATAATCACTATTTTGAGGCAGGCGATTTCGCCTGTCTCTTTTTGGTCTAATTAAAACCCCCGGATTGTCCGGGGGTCCAAAAAGCTTTAGCGGAGTGATAATGAAAAAACAAGCCTCCTTAGTTATAATTCGTATGTGGTCTGCAAACTACATCGAAAGAACTAAGGAGGTTTTGTCATGGGATATACCGATGACTTACACAGTTTATCACATACGAAATGGAACTGTAAGTATCATATCGTATTCGCACCAAAATATAGAAGAAAGGCATTCTATGAGTCAAGGAGGCTTGATGTCGGCAGAATGTTACGGCAGTTATGCGAATGGAAACATGTAAATATAATCGAAGCAGAAGTCTGCGTGGATCATGTACACATGTTAGTAGAAATACCACCCAAAATGAGTGTTTCTGGTTTTGTAGGATATTTAAAAGGGAAAAGCAGCCAAATGATATTTGAAAGATGGGCGAATGCAAGATTTAAGTATCGAAATAGATCATTTTGGTGTAGAGGTTTTTATGTAGATTCGGTTGGAAAGAATTCGAAAGCCATTGGAGAGTATATACGGAATCAACTAAAAGAAGATCATATAGCGGAACAATTGGAATTAGAATTGGAAGATCCGTTTACAGGAAAACGTAAATAGGTGCTCGTCGCAGGCCACACGAGCGCCTTGAGGCGTCGCTCTGAGATCAGGGCTATGCCCGAAACTGAAAAACCACCGGCTTAGCCGGTGGATATTTATTTGAGCAAAATAATACTATAAAAGAGCAATATTATCATATGTGATAATTATCATATATGATAATTTTAAGGTGTGGAGGTGGGAGGAATGAAGCGCAAGTTTAAAATCGAAAGAGATATGGTAGATAAGCTAGATGAATATTCATACGAAGAAAAGGTAAAATATGCAGCTATATTAAAAATACTGCAAGAAGATGGGTTAACAGAAGAGATGATTCAAAAATGGGGTCGATGGTATAAAGGAAAACACGGATTGCTAATAACCCTTTCAAAAATGTTAAGGAGGAGATGGACGATGGGGACGTACCTAACTTCAAAACTTTGCAAGCTTTCATCAGAATATCCGACGTTTGAGTATGATTTAGAAAAGGAAATGATGATGCAGCGAGTTGCGTTACAAATGACTAAATTACAAACAGTGACAGGACTTTCTTTGGACGAATTTGCAAAAGAAGTCAATCTTAAAGCATCAAATCTTTCTAGATTGCAGAGCGGAGACCATAATCCAACTATTCTTACTCTGTTGGATTTAGCTTATCGATGTGGATATGATGTAGAAGTGAAAGTAAAAAAGAAAAAACTGCCTAAGTAGCATTACAAAATTACAATTGTTCACAGAAAAAATCTCTTAGAGCATAGCAATATAACTCCTAAATTTGTTTTTATAAGTGTAAGACTTATTAGATTATGAATAGAAATGAGGAGGAAAAATTATGACACATCATACATTTGTTGAGAAGAAACTGCATTTACGATTCAAAGGGAGTGACAGAAAAACAAAGAACCTGATTATTTCACGTCCTAAGGATAAATTGAAGAAGGATTCAGCTAATATAGCAATGGAGAGTATTATAGGAGCTAATCTTTTTGAAAAAGACGGAGTACAATTGTATGAAGGCCGAAGAGATGCTTATTATAAGACGCGGAGAGTGGATGTCTTTCTTTAACAACAATTAATAATCGAATAAATATCCACTGGCTAAGCCGGTGGATATTTATTTGTGGAGTAAGTTTCTTCTATATAGATTGTACCGAATAAAAGGGAACATTTTCTCTTAAGAAAATTCTTGACGTGTTGAAGGAGAAATGCTATTCTATTAGAGGTGCTTTTATACCTGATTCCTGATAAGTAATCAAATCAGTCGTGCTGACTGGTAAGAAGGCCATTTTATGAGACAGTGATGTCTTTTAATTTTTAACAAAAAATGGTCCGCCCGGAAGTGTGGACCAAGAAGAACCCGTTAGGGAAGGAGGAAGAGCTTAATGCCAACTATTAACCAATTAGTCCGTAAACCTCGTAAATCAGCAGTTGAGAAATCAGCTTCTCCAGCGTTAGGTAAAGGCTATAACAGTTTCAAAAAATCACAAACGAATACAAACTCTCCACAAAAACGTGGTGTATGTACTCGTGTAGGTACTATGACACCTAAAAAACCTAACTCAGCGTTACGTAAATACGCTCGTGTACGTTTATCTAACTTAATCGAAGTAACTGCGTACATTCCAGGTATCGGTCACAACTTACAAGAACACAGCGTTGTGTTAATCCGTGGTGGACGTGTAAAAGACTTACCAGGGGTACGTTACCATATCATTCGTGGTGCTTTAGACACTGCAGGAGTTAACAACCGTATGCAAGGTCGTTCTAAATACGGTACTAAACGTCCTAAAAAATAATTTTAAAAAAATAAAACACTCATTAAAATGAAAGGAGGATTATAAATGCCTCGTAAAGGTCCTGTCGCAAAACGTGATGTTTTACCTGATCCAATTTATAATTCAAAATTAGTTACTCGTTTAATCAACCGTTTAATGGTAGATGGAAAACGTGGTAAAGCTGCAACAATCTTATATAACGCATTTGATATCGTTAAAGAAAAAAACTGGAAACGATCCATGGAAGTTTTTCGAACAAGCAATGAAAAAAACATTATGCCTGTTCTTGAAGTTAAAAGCTCGTCGTGTAGGGGTTCTAACTACCAAGTTCCTGTGGAAGTTCGTCCAGACCGTCGTACTACATTAGGTTTACGTTGGTTAGTAAACTACTCACGTCTACGTGGTGAAGACACAATGGAAGTTCGTTTAGCTAAAGAAATTATGGATGCTGCGAACAACACTGGTGCTTCTGTTAAGAAACGTGAAGATACACATAAAATGGCTGAAGCGAACAAAGCGTTTGCTCACTATCGTTGGTAAGATTAAAAAGGTTTTTTTCAACCTTTTTGGTCTCACTTATTGTTAGAAATATAGAAAGAGGTGTAGAACGAAGATGGCAAAAAGAGAATTCTCTCTTGAAAATACTCGTAATATTGGTATCATGGCCCACATCGATGCAGGTAAAACTACAACGACTGAGCGTGTACTTTATTACACTGGTAAAATCCACAAAATTGGTGAAACTCACGAAGGAGCTTCACAAATGGACTGGATGGAACAAGAACAAGAACGTGGTATCACTATTACATCAGCTGCTACAACAGCACAATGGAAAGGTCACCGTATCAACATCATCGACACTCCAGGGCACGTGGACTTCACAGTTGAAGTAGAACGTTCTCTACGTGTATTAGATGGTGCGGTAGCTGTACTTGATGCTCAATCTGGGGTAGAACCTCAAACAGAAACTGTATGGCGTCAAGCTACAACATACGGAGTTCCACGTATCGTATTTGCAAACAAAATGGATAAAATCGGTGCTGACTTCTTATATTCAGTACGTACAATCCACGAACGTTTACAAGCAAATGCACACCCAATTCAATTACCAATCGGAGCTGAAGACAACTTCACTGGTATCATTGACTTAATCAAAATGAAAGCTGAAATCTATACAAATGACTTAGGTACAGATATCCAAGAAACAGATATCCCTGAAGATTTACAAGATTTAGCTGAAGAATGGCGTGAAATTAGTGGAAGCAGTTGCTGAAACTGACGAAGCTTTAATGGAACGCTATTTAGAAGGCGAAGAAATTTCAGAAGCTGAATTAAAAGCAGCTATCCGTAAAGCTACATGTGCGGTAGAGTTCTACCCAGTATTATGTGGTTCTGCCTTCAAAAACAAAGGGGTACAATTAATGTTAGATGCAGTAGTTGACTACTTACCATCTCCATTAGATGTTCCTTCAATTAAAGGGGTAGACCCTAACACAGACCAAGAAGTAGAACGTCATTCATCTGATGAAGAACCATTCTCAGCATTGGCCTTCAAAGTTATGACTGACCCATTCGTAGGTCGTTTAACATTCTTCCGTGTGTACTCTGGTACTTTACAATCAGGTTCATACGTTAAGAACTCAACGAAAGGTAAACGTGAACGTGTAGGACGTATCCTACAAATGCACGCGAACTCTCGTCAAGAAATTCCAGAAGTATTCTCAGGAGACATCGCTGCTGCAGTTGGTCTTAAAGATACAACTACAGGGGACACATTATGTGACGAAAAAGCAGAAGTTATCTTAGAATCAATGGAATTCCCTGATCCAGTTATCGAGGTTGCTATTGAACCTAAATCAAAAGCTGACCAAGATAAAATGGGTATTGCTTTACAAAAACTTGCAGAAGAAGATCCAACATTCCGTGCTTACACTAACCAAGAAACTGGTGAAACAGTTATCGCTGGTATGGGTGAGTTACACTTGGATATCATCGTTGACCGTATGCGTCGTGAGTTCAAAGTAGAAGCTAACGTAGGTGCTCCTCAAGTATCTTACCGTGAAACATTCCGTGCTTCTACACAAGCTGAAGGTAAATTCGTTCGTCAATCAGGTGGTAAAGGTCAATACGGTCACGTATGGATTGAATTTACTCCTAACGAAGAAGGTGCTGGATTCGAATTCGAAAACGCTATTGTCGGTGGGGTAGTTCCTCGTGAATACATCCCTGCAGTTGAAGCTGGATTGAAAGACGCTATGGAAAACGGGGTATTAGCTGGTTATCCATTAGTTGACATCAAAGCTAAACTTTACGATGGATCATACCATGATGTCGATTCATCTGAAACAGCCTTCAAAGTTGCCGCTTCTATGGCATTGAAAGCTGCTGCTAAGAAAGCTCAACCTGCTATCTTAGAACCTATGATGGCTGTTGAAATTACAGTTCCTGAAGAATACTTCGGAGATGTAATGGGACACGTTAACGCTCGTCGTGGACGCGTTGAAGGTTCTGAAGTTCGTGGTAACGCACAAATCGTTAAAGGTATGATTCCTTTATCAGAAATGTTCGGTTACGCAACTACATTACGTTCTGCAACACAAGGTCGTGGTACTTTCAGTATGACATTTGACCACTATGAAGATGTTCCTAAGAGCATTGCAGAAGAAATCATTAAGAAAAACGGCGGTAACGGAGAATAATCTCTAGCACTGCATCCTATCAAATGAACTGAATCGGCTGGTTATGTCAGTCATAACCAGTTGATTTTTAAGAGAGTTCTTTGGTATAATTACAATCGGTAGATACTGTTATAGAATCTAACAAAACTCAATTATTAGGAGGAATCATTTAAATGGCAAAAGAAAAATTTGACCGTTCAAAACCACACGTTAACATTGGTACAATCGGCCACGTTGACCACGGTAAAACAACATTAACTGCTGCTATTACAACTGTATTAGCTAAGAAAGGTTTCGCGCAAGCTCAAGATTACGGTTCAATCGATAAAGCTCCAGAAGAACGCGAACGTGGTATCACAATCAACACAGCTCACGTTGAGTATGAAACTGACACTCGTCACTACGCTCACGTTGACTGCCCAGGACACGCGGACTACGTTAAAAACATGATCACTGGTGCTGCTCAAATGGACGGTGCTATCTTAGTAGTATCTGCAGCTGACGGCCCAATGCCACAAACACGTGAACACATCTTATTATCACGTCAAGTAGGTGTTCCTTACATCGTTGTATTCTTAAACAAAGTTGACATGGTTGACGATGAAGAATTATTAGAATTAGTAGAAATGGAAGTTCGTGACTTATTATCAGAATACGATTTCCCAGGCGATGACACTCCAGTTATTGCAGGTTCTGCTTTTACGCGCTTTAGAAGGCGACGCTTCATACGAAGAAAAAAATCTTAGAATTAATGGTCGCAGTTGACGAATACATCCCAACTCCAGAACGTGACGTTGACAAACCATTCATGATGCCAGTCGAAGACGTGTTCTCAATCACAGGTCGTGGTACTGTTGCTACAGGTCGTGTTGAACGTGGACAAGTTCGTGTTGGTGACGAAGTTGAAATCGTTGGTATTTCAGAAGAAACTTCTAAAACAACTGTTACAGGTGTTGAAATGTTCCGTAAATTGTTAGACTATGCTGAAGCAGGGGATAACATTGGTACATTATTACGTGGTGTTACACGTGACAACATCGAACGTGGACAAGTTCTTGCTAAACCAGGAACAATCACTCCACATACTAAATTCAAAGCTGAAGTTTACGTATTAACTAAAGAAGAAGGTGGACGTCACACTCCATTCTTCTCTAACTACCGTCCTCAATTCTACTTCCGTACAACAGACATCACTGGTGTTTGTGTGTTACCAGAAGGCGTTGAAATGGTAATGCCTGGTGACAACGTAACTATGGAAGTTGAATTAATTCACCCAGTTGCTATCGAAAACGGTACTAAATTCTCTATCCGTGAAGGTGGACGTACAGTAGGTGCTGGTTCAGTAGTCGCTATCGAAAAATAATTTTTTTCTTAAAACTGATTTTCAAGACTATCCAATTTTGGATAGTCTTTTTTTATTAAAAATTTTTTTAAAATAAAATGTCAGACAATTGAAAGCGAAAAAAACAAAAACGAGGATAAATCTCTGAAAATGTTGATATACCAACGTTTGTAAAGGGTTTAAACAAAAACGGAACACACGGGCGCGTGTGCATAAATAAATGCTGTTAAATCAACGGTTTTCACTTGCAATCAAAAAAAGAGAATCTAGTATACTATTAAAAAGTGCCGCAGAGGAATGTAAATTCTAAAGCAGATACCCTCTTAATTTAAGAAGGGAGCTATGAAACGAGAGGTTGCGACACGCCCGGACGCTTTGCCACGAAAGGGTTAAGTCGGAAATTCGCGTGGAGCTAGTCTTATGACAACATTAGACGAAGGAGGAAAGACAATGGCAAAACAAAAAATCCGTATCCGTTTGAAAGCTTACGAACACCGTGCGCTTGATCAATCAGCGGAAAAAATCGTAGAAACAGCAAAAAGAACTGGTGCTAGCGTAGCTGGTCCAATTCCATTGCCAACAGAAAGATCGCTTTACACAGTTATTCGTGCGACTCACAAATATAAAGATTCTCGCGAACAATTTGAAATGCGTACACACAAGCGTTTGATCGACATCGTTAATCCAACGCCAAAAACTGTTGATGCCTTAATGAAGCTTGATTTACCAAGCGGCGTTGACATCGAAATCAAATTATAATAAATAGAAAAATGGAGGTGTAACCATGACCAAAGGAATCTTAGGCAAAAAAGTAGGGATGACTCAATACTTTACAGAAGCAGGTGAACTTATTCCTGTAACAGTAGTTGAAGTAACTCCAAACGTTGTTCTTCAATTAAAAACAATCGAAAACGACGGTTACGAAGCTGTTCAATTAGGTTTCGACGACTTACGTGAAGTTTTATCAAATCGCCCTGCTAAAGGTCATGTAGCAAAAGCAAATGCTACTCCTAAGCGCTTCATTCGTGAATTCAACAATGTCGAGCTTAGCGAGTACGAAGTAGGACAAGAAATTACAGTTGATGTATTCAAAGCAGGAGACATCGTTGACGTAACAGGTACATCTAAAGGGAAAGGTTTCCAAGGTGCTATCAAACGTCATGGACAATCTCGCGGACCAATGGCTCACGGTTCTCGTTACCACCGTCGTCCTGGTTCAATGGGTGGAGCATCATTCCCATCACGCGTTTTCAAAGGTAAAGCATTACCTGGACAAATGGGTGGCGACCGTATCACTATTCAAAACTTAGAAGTAGTGAAAGTTGATGCAGAACGCAATGTAATCTTAATCAAAGGTAACGTACCTGGATCTAAGAAATCATTAGTAGAAATTAAAACAGCAGTTAAATCTAAATAATAAATAGGGAAGGAGGAACGAGAGAATGACAAAAGTTACATTATTTAAACAAGATGGAACAACAAACGGAGAAATCGAATTAAATTCAGAAATCTTCGGAATTGAACCAAACGAAAATGTAGTATTCGACGCAGTAATCATGCAACGCGCTTCATTACGTCAAGGAACACACGCTGTTAAAAAAACCGTAGTGCAGTAAGCGGAGGCGGCCGTAAACCATGGCGCCAAAAAGGAACTGGTCGTGCTCGTCAAGGATCAATCCGTTCACCACAATGGCGTGGCGGAGGTATTGTATTCGGACCAACACCTCGTTCATATAGTTACAAATTACCTAAAAAAGTACGTCGCTTAGCGATTAAATCAGTATTATCACAAAAAGTATTGGATAACAAGCTTGTTGTAGTGGAAGCATTACAATTTGACGCACCAAAAACAAAAAGAGTTTGCACAAGTATTGTCTAACTTAAACGTTGATACAAAAGTGTTAGTAGTAGTAGAATCTTCAAACGATTTCGCATTATTAGCGACTCGTAACATTCCAAACGTAACAATCGTTGACGAAACAGATGTTATTGTATTAGACGTTGTAAACAACGACAAATTATTATTCACAAAAGCAGCTCTTTCTAAAAGTAGAGGAGGGACTTCAATAATGGATGCACGTGACGTAATCAAACGCCCTATCATTACTGAAGCTTCAATGCTTGCTACTGACGAAAAAGAAATACACTTTTGAAGTTGATGTACGTGCTAACAAAATTCAAGTACGTCAAGCCGTAGAAGAAATTTTTGGTGTTAAAGTTGAAAAAAGTTAACATCTTAAATGTACGTGCTAAATTCAAACGTGTTGGCCGCTACGGTGGTTACACTAACAAACGTCGTAAAAGCAATTGTGAAGCTTACAAAAGATTCAAAAGATATTCAATTATTCGCTGAAGAAGCTTTAATCTTCAGAAAGAAAAAAACTACTATAATAATAGGAGGAAATAGACGTGACGATTAAAAAAAATATAATCCAACCTCAAACGGCCGTCGTAATATGACAGGTTATGACTTCAGCGAAATCACAAAGTCAACACCAGAAAAAACTTTGTTGGAATCATCAAAAAATAACGCTGGTCGTAACAGCCAAGGTAAAATCACTGTACGTCACCAAGGTGGCGGACACAAACGTGCTTACCGTGTGATCGACTTCAAACGTAACAAAGATAACGTTGAAGGTGTAGTTCACTCAATCGAGTACGATCCAAACCGTACAGCAAACATTGCATTAATTCACTATGTAGATGGTGTTAAAGCATATATCATTGCTCCAAAAGGTTTACAAGTAGGACAACGTATCGAATCAGGAGAACATGCTGATATTAAAGTAGGTAATGCTTTACCATTAGCAAACATCCCAGTTGGTACTGTAATCCACAATATTGAAACAAAACCAGGTAAAGGCGGACAATTAGTTCGTTCAGCTGGTACAAGTGCACAAGTACTTGGTCAAGAAGGTAAATACACTTTAGTTCGTTTGAACTCAGGTGAAGTTCGTATGATTCTTTCAACTTGCCGTGCAACAATCGGTACTGTTGGTAACGAACAACACGAATTAATTAACTTCGGTAAAGCAGGACGTTCTCGTTGGAAACGTAAACGCCCAACAGTTCGTGGTTCTGTAATGAACCCTAACGATCACCCACACGGTGGTGGTGAAGGTCGCGCTCCTATCGGACGTCCAACACCTGTATCTCCATGGGGTAAACCAGCTCTTGGATACAAAACTCGTAGCAAGAAAGCTCGTTCTAACAAGCTTATTGTTCGTGGTCGTAAAAAATAATTAACTAGATAGCAAATCTGATTCTATTAAAATTCTGGAAGGAGGATTTCCGTAATGGGTCGTAGTTTGAAAAAAGGACCTTTCGTCGATGATCATTTGATGAAAAAGGTTGAAGCTGCTCAAGGTAGCGACAAAAAAGTTGTGATCAAAACTTGGTCACGTCGTTCAACAATTTTCCCAAACTTTGTTGGACAAACAATTGCTGTATATGACGGCAGAAAACATGTTCCAGTATATATTCAAGAAGACATGGTAGGTCACAAATTAGGTGAATTTGCACCAACAAGAACTTACCGTGGTCACGTGAATGACGATAAGAAATCTAAACGCAAATAACGAGGGGAGGACTTGAAAAATGTCAGAACAAATCACATCTGCAAAAGCAGTTGCTAAAACAGTTCGTATTGCACCTCGTAAAGCTCGTCTTGTTGTCGATCTAATTAGAGGTAAAAAAATCGGTGACGCAATTTCAATCTTGAAATTTACACCACGTTCTGCATCACCAATCGTAGAAAAAGTTTTAATGTCTGCAATTGCTAACGCTGAACACAATTTCGACTTAGATGTTGAAAACTTATATGTAAGTGAAGCTTACGTGAACGAAGGACCAACAATGAAACGTTTCCGTCCACGTGCTAAAGGTTCAGCTTCACAAATCTTAAAACGCACAAGCCACATCACTGTAGTGGTATCAGAGAAGAAGGAGGGATAATCAGTGGGTCAAAAAATTCATCCATTAGGAATGCGTGTCGGAATCATCCGTGACTGGGATTCAAAATGGTACGCAGAAAAAGATTTCGCAGAATTCTTACATGAAGATTTAAAAATCCGTGATTATATCCGTAAACAATTAAACGAAGCTAGCGTTTCAACAATTGAAATTGAACGTGCTGCTAATCGTGTTAATGTTTCAATCCACACAGCTAAACCAGGTATGGTAATTGGTAAAGGTGGATCTGAAGTAGATAAATTACGTACAAACTTAAACAAACTAACAGGTAAACGAGTTCACATCAACATTGTTGAAATCAAAAAACCTGATTTAGATGCTAAATTAGTTGCTGAAGGAATCGCTCGCGACTTAGAACGTCGTATTGCTTTCCGTCGTGCACAAAAACAAGCAATCCAACGTACAATGCGCGCTGGTGCTAAAGGAATCAAAACAATGGTATCAGGTCGTTTAAACGGTGCCGATATCGCTCGTTCTGAAAGCTATTCAGAAGGAACAGTTCCATTGCATACATTACGTGCGGACATTGACTACGCATGGGAAGAAGCAGATACAACATACGGTAAATTAGGTGTTAAAACTTGGATCTACCGCGATGAAGTATTACCAACAAGAAAGAACAAAAACTCTGAGAAAGGAGGGAAATAATCATGTTAGTACCTAAACGTGTAAAACACCGTCGTGAGTTCCGTGGAAAAATGCGCGGGGAAGCTAAAGGTGGTAAAGAAGTAGTATTCGGTACATACGGTTTACAAGCAACAGAATCTCACTGGATTACAAACCGTCAAATCGAAGCAGCACGTATCGCTATGACACGTTACATGAAACGTGGTGGGAAAGTATGGATTAAAATTTTCCCTCACAAATCATACACAGCTAAAGCTATCGGGGTTCGTATGGGTTCTGGTAAAGGGGCACCTGAAGGATGGGTTGCACCAGTTAAACGCGGTAAAGTGATGTTCGAAATCGCTGGCGTATCAGAAGAAGTAGCACGCGAAGCTTTACGTTTGGCATCACACAAATTGCCAGTTAAAACAAAATTTGTGAAACGCGAAGAAAATGGTGGTGAATCGAATGAAGGTTAATGAACTTAAGAAAGAACTTAAAGGGTTATCCACTGCTGAACTTGTTGAAAAAGAAAATGAATTAAAACAAGAACTATTCAACTTACGATTCCAACTTGCTACTGGGCAATTAGAAGGTACAGCACGCATTCGTGAAGTACGTAAACAAATTGCGCGTATCAAGACTGCATTGCGTCAAGAAGAATTGCAAAAATAATCATCAGCAAAGGAGGCAATGAACATGACTGTAGAACGTAACCAACGTAAAGTATATCAAGGACGCGTTGTTTCAGATAAGATGGACAAAACGTTAGTAGTTGCAATCGAAACTTACAAACGTCACTCAACTTATGGTAAACGTGTTAAATATACTAAAAAATTTGTAGCTCATGATGAAAATAACTCAGCAAAAGTTGGGGACATTGTTAAGATTATGGAAACTCGTCCATTGTCAAAAACAAAACGTTTCCGCTTAGTTGAAATTGTTGAAGAAGCAGTAATTATTTAATTTCAAATTGTGTATACATTTGAAAGGAGGAACCAATAGTGATTCAAACAGAAACTCGACTAAAAGTGGCTGACAACTCAGGCGCTCGTGAAGTGTTAACAATTAGAGTTCTAGGCGGATCTGGCCGCAAAACAGCTAATATCGGTGACGTAATCGTTGCATCCGTTAAACAAGCAACACCAGGTGGAGTTGTTAAAAAAGGGGATGTCGTTAAAGCTGTAATCGTTCGTACTAAATCAGGTGCACGTCGTAAAGACGGTTCATACATTAAGTTCGACGAAAATGCATGTGTAATCATTCGTGATGACAAGAGCCCTCGTGGAACACGTATCTTTGGACCAGTTGCACGTGAATTACGTGACAACAACTACATGAAGATCGTTTCATTAGCTCCAGAAGTATTATAATTCTCATCAAAATCGAAGGAGGTGTAACACATGCACGTAAAAACTGGTGATATCGTAAAAGTAATCTCAGGTAAAGACAAAGGTAAAGAAGGAAAAAAATCTTAAAGAGCTTTCCTAAAAAAGACCGTGTAATCGTTGAAGGTGTTAACATTGTTAAGAAACATCAAAAACCATCTCAAGCGAACCAAACAGGGGGAATCGTTGAAGTGGAAGCTCCAATTCATGTTTCAAACGTAATGTTCGTAGACCCAACTACAGGTAAAGCAACTCGTACAGGCTTTAAAGTAGAAAACGGTGAAAAGGTACGCGTACCTAAAGGTCGTAACAAAGCATAATTCAGTAATTTGAGGAAGGAGGACCATCCTGCATGAATCGCTTAAATGCAAAATACAAAAACGAAGTAGTACCTTCATTAATTGAAAAATTTAACTACAAATCAGTTATGGAAGTACCAAAAGTAGAAAAAATCGTTATTAATATGGGTGTTGGTGATGCAACATCTAACGCTAAAAACTTAGAAAAAGCAGTTGAAGAGTTAACATTAATCTCTGGTCAAAAACCAGTTGTAACAACTGCGAAGAAATCAATCGCTGGTTTCCGTTTACGTGAAGGTATGCCAATCGGAACTAAAGTTACTTTACGTGGTGAACGTATGTATGACTTCTTAGACAAGTTAGTAACAGTTTCATTACCTCGTGTACGTGACTTCCGTGGGATTTCTAAAAAATCTTTTGACGGACGCGGTAACTACACATTAGGTGTTAAAGAACAATTAATCTTCCCAGAAATTGACTACGATCGCGTAGACAAAGTTCGTGGTATGGATATTGTTATCGTAACAACAGCTAATACAGACGAAGAAGCAAAAGAATTATTAACTCAACTTGGAATGCCTTTCCAAAAATAAAAATAAAACTCACAGGAGGCGAGTAGTTTGGCTAAAAAATCAATGATCGCAAAGAACAAACGTCCAAAAAAATATTCAACTCAAGAATATACTCGTTGTGAACGTTGTGGTCGACCACATTCAGTTTATCGTAAATTCAAACTTTGCCGTATTTGTTTACGTGAGCTTGCCTATAAAGGGCAAATCCCAGGAATGAAGAAAGCAAGTTGGTAATCATTACTACTTGATAAAGGAGGTACTCATTAATGGTTATGACAGATCCAATCGCGGATTTCTTAACTCGTATTCGTAACGCGAACATGGTTCGTCACGAATCACTAGAAGTTCCGTCATCAAACATGAAAGTTGCTATTGCGAACATCTTAAAATCTGAAGGTTTCATTAAAGACTTCTCAGTTGAAGAAGATGGTAAACAAGGCATCATGAAAGTGTTCTTGAAATATGGAAAAAATAACGAACGTGTAATTACAGGATTGAAACGTATTTCTAAACCTGGTTTACGTGTTTATGCTAAAACAGGTGAAGTTCCTAAAGTATTAAACGGTTTAGGAATCGCTATTGTATCAACATCTGAAGGTGTTATTACAGACAAAGAAGCAAGAGCTAAAAACGTAGGTGGAGAAATTCTAGCATACGTTTGGTAATCTAGAAATTAAGGAGGTGCAGCCAAGTGAGCCGTATCGGTAATAAACCAGTCGTTATTCCAGCTGGAGTAACAGTAGACGTTAAGGACCATACAGTAACAGTTAAAGGTCCTAAAGGTGAATTAAGTTATACATTTAACCAAAATATTTCTTTAGAACAACGCGAAGGTGAAGTAGTATTCACTCGTCCAGATGATTCAAAAGAAAACAAAACAATCCACGGAACAACTCGCGCAGTTTTCAACAACATGGTAGTTGGTGTTACTGAAGGATTCCAAAAAGAATTGGAATTAATCGGGGTTGGGTATCGTGCTCAATTACAAGGTAAAAAACTTGTATTAAACGTTGGATATTCTCATCCAGTGGAGTTCACTCCAGAAGAAGGAGTAGAAATCGAAGTTCCTTCTAATACAAAAGTAATCGTTAAAGGTTATGACAAACAAAAAGTTGGCGAATTAGCTGCTAACATTCGTGGCGTACGTCCTCCAGAACCTTATAAAGGTAAAGGAATTCGTTACGTTGATGAATTTGTACGTCGTAAAGAAGGTAAAACAGGTAAATAATTTTAGTGATTATTTACCTTTTGTTGCGCTTATCGCAGCATGATTAATTAATAAGAGGTGAAAATTGTGATTACAAAACCAGACAAAAATAAAGTGCGTCAAACTCGTCACGCACGTGTTCGTCGTAAAATCTCTGGTACTGCTGAGTGCCCACGCTTGAACGTTTTTCGTTCTAACAAAAACATCTACGCTCAATTAATTGATGACGTAGCGGGTGTGACGCTAGCAAGTGCCTCTACTTTAGATACTAATGTAGAAAACGGAACAAAAACTGAGGAAGCTTCTGCTGTAGGTAAATTAATTGCAGAACGCGGACTTGAAAAAAATATTAAAGAAGTAGTCTTTGACCGTGGTGGATACTTATACCATGGACGTGTAAAAGCTTTAGCTGAAGCTGCACGTGAAAATGGACTAGTATTCTAGGAAAAGGAGGATCCACATTTCATGGTTAATATTGATGCAAGAAACTTAGAATTAGAAGATCGTGTTGTTGCGATTAACCGCGTTACAAAAGTTGTAAAAGGTGGACGTCGTTTACGTTTTGCTGCTTTAGTAGTTGTCGGTGACCATAATGGACATGTTGGTTTCGGTACTGGTAAAGCTCAAGAAGTACCAGAAGCTATTCGTAAAGCTATTGAAGATGCTAAGAAAAACCTTATTGAAGTTCCAACTAGTGGTTCTACAATTCCTCACGAAGTTATCGGTCGCTTCTGCGGTGGTAACGTATTGTTAAAACCAGCTCAAGCCGGTTCAGGAATTGCAGCAGGTGGACCAGTTCGTGCCGTTGTTGAATTAGCAGGTATTTCAGACGTAACTTCAAAATCTTTAGGTTCAAACACACCAGTTAACATGGTTCGTGCTACAATCGAAGGATTAAAACAATTAAAACGTGTTGAAGATGTTGCTGCATTACGTGGCAAATCAGTTGAAGAACTTTTAGGATAAGGAGGACATTAAAATGGCAGAATTAAAGATTACTTTAAAGAAAAGCTTGATTGGACGTCCTCAAAACCAAATCGATACTTGTAAAGCATTAGGCTTAACAAAAATTCGTTCAACAGTTGTTAAACCAGCTAACGTAGCTATCAAAGGCATGGTTAACACAGTTTCACATTTAGTGGATGTTGAGGAAGTTTAATTTAAAACTTATAAGAGGAGGTGCCCGGAACATGAAACTTCATGAATTACAACCAGCTGAAGGTTCACGTAAAGAACGTAACCGTGTTGGTAGAGGTCAAGGTTCAGGAAATGGTAAAACTGCTGGACGCGGAAGCAAAGGACAAAGCTCGTTCAGGTGGTGGCGTTAGATTAGGATTCGAAGGTGGACAAACTCCATTATTCCGTCGTATTCCAAAACGTGGTTTCCAAAATATTAATCGTAAAGAATATGCAGTTGTAAATCTTGAAACATTAAACCGTTTTGAAGATGGTCAAGAAGTAACTGCGACTGTACTAGTGGAGGCTGGTATCGTTAAAAACGAAAAAGACGGTATCAAAGTGTTAGCTAATGGTAAACTTGAACGCAAGTTAACTGTAAAAGCAAATAAATTCTCGCAAGCAGCAAAAGAAGCTATTGAAGCTGCAGGTGGAACTGTAGAGGTGATCTAATGTTCACTCTACTAAAGAATGCTGTTCAAATGAAAGATATTAGAAAACGTCTGTTATTCACATTGTCGATTCTAATTATCTTTCGTATTGGATCACAAGTTACTGTTCCTGGTGTAAATGCTGGAGCAATTCAGACATTTGCAACAACAGGAATTTTCGGATTGTTAAATACATTTAGTGGTGGGGCTTTATCAAACTTCTCATTGTTCTCAATGGGAGTTTCGCCTTATATCACCGCATCCATTGTTGTCCAATTGTTACAAATGGATATTCTACCAACGTTCGTTGAGTGGTCTAAACAAGGGGAAGTTGGTCGTCGTAAATTAAATTCGGCAACTCGTTATTTAACAATTGTGATTGGATTTTTCCAAGCATATGCAATTTCTTTTGGATTTAATGTTTGGTCAAACTATGGGTTAATTAACAACCCAGGGGTCAAAACATTCTTAATGATTGCACTTGTGTTAACAGCTGGTTCCATGTTCCTAACATGGTTGGGAGATATGATTACCGTTAAGGGGATTGGTAACGGGGTTTCCGTTCTAATCTTCGCAGGTATTGTAGCAAGAATGCCACATGATATTTATGAATTCTATGTAAATCAAATTCAAGGTCGTACAGACACTGATTTTTATCGTGCAGTAGGATTCACAGTTGCATTAATCGTAGCGATTGTTTTAGTCGTTATGTTAGTAGTATATATTGAACAAGCGCAACGTCGCCTGCCAATCTCATACTCAAAACGTGCAACTGGTTCAAGTGAAACATCTTGGTTACCTTTAAAAATCAACTCTGCAGGGGTAATTCCGGTTATCTTTGCTAGCTCATTTATGACATTGCCATCAACTATTTTAAGTTTGTATGCAAAAGACCATAATGAATCTGGCTGGTACCAACTTGCCACTAACATTTTTGATTTTTCTAAACCTGCTGGTGCAACATTATACACAGTGTTAATTGTTGTATTTACATTTTTCTATGCTTTCGTACAAGTAAACCCAGAGAAAGTAGCAGAAAACTTACAAAAATCAAGCGGATATATTTTAAGTGTCCGTCCTGGTAAAGATACAGAACAATTCGTTTCAGGTACTTTACTACGATTAAGTACAGTTGGTGCTCTTTATCTTGGTGGTATCTCAATCCTTCCAATGGTAGCTTCAGCATTATGGAACTTACCTCGTGGATTGATGCTTGGTGGTACAAACCTTCTAATCGTTGTTGGGGTAGCGTTAGAGTTAAGCCGACAAATTGAAGGACGTACAATTAAACGTAAGTATAAAGGATTTATTGAGGAATAATGGAAGAAATTGACAAGATGCAGCAATGCGTTTTGTCAGTTCTTCAATTATGATTCTAGGAGGCAACTATGAACATTATCTTAATGGGTCTACCTGGTGCAGGTAAAGGTACTCAAGCAGAAAAAATCGTTGCTACATACGGAATTCCACATATTTCAACAGGAGATATGTTCCGTGCTGCTATGCAACAAGAAACTGAATTAGGTCTTAAAGCTAAATCATTCATGGATAAAGGCGAATTAGTACCTGATGAAGTAACTAACGGCATTGTAAAGGAACGTTTACAACAAGCCGATACAGAAAAAGGATTCTTATTGGACGGTTTCCCACGTACTCAAGCACAAGCGGAAGCACTTGATAAAATCTTAGCGGAATTAAACCGCTCAATCGATGCAGTAATTAATATCGAAGTGAACCCAGAAATCTTAATGCAACGTCTAACAGGAAGAATTATTTGTCGTAACTGTGGTGCAACTTACCACAAAACAAATAATCCACCTAAAGTAGAAGGTACATGTGATCGTTGTGGTTCTCATGATTTCTATCAACGTGAAGACGACAAACCTGAAACAGTGGAAAATCGAATTCAAATTAACATTGAACAATCAAAACCAATCTTAAACTACTATAATGCAAAAGGCTTATTACGTAATGTTGATGGAGAAAGCGGCATTGACAATCTCTTCAAAACAATTCAATCAATTATGGGCGAACCTCGCTAGGAACTGCCTGTTATCTTGCAATTATGGTAGCTAAAATGGTATACTTAGAAAGTTAGATAACGGTAGAAGTCCGTCAAATAATCCGTAAAAACTTTTTACAAGTAAGGAGGATGAGACATGGCAAAGGAAGACGTAATTGAAATTGAAGGTATTGTTAATGAAACATTACCGAATGCGATGTTCAAGGTCGAACTTGAAAACGGTCATGAGGTTTTAGCGCATGTATCTGGAAAAATCCGGATGCACTACATTAAAATTTTACCGGGCGATAAAGTAACGGTTGAATTATCACCGTATGATTTAACGCGCGGAAGAATCACGTATCGCTTTAAATAATGGACTCCGTTAATGAAATAGAGGAGGGAACTTAAATGAAAGTTAGAGCATCAGTAAAACCAATTTGCGAAAAATGTAAAGTAATTAAACGCAATGGTAAAGTTATGGTGATTTGTCAAAATCCCAAACATAAACAACGTCAAGGATAATATATAAGGAGGTACTCATTAGTATGGCTCGTATTGCAGGTGTGGATATTCCACGTGAAAAACGTGTTGTTATTTCTTTAACCTATATTTACGGTATCGGTATTACTACTTCAAAACAAATCTTAGCAGCTGCTAACGTTAGTGAAGATACTCGTGTTCGCGATTTATCGAACGATGAGTTAGACCGTATCCGTGCTGAAGTGGATAAACTAAAAATTGAAGGTGACTTACGTCGTGAAGTGAACTTAAACATCAAACGCTTGATGGAAATTGGTTCATACCGTGGAGTTCGCCACCGTCGTGGTTTACCAGTTCGTGGTCAAAACACAAAAAATAATGCTCGTACTCGTAAAGGCCCAGCTAAGGCCATTGCAGGTAAGAAAAAAATAATTTAGAGAAGAAGGAGGTTAATTCTTCATGGCAAAGAAAGTTGTACGCAAACGCCGCGTGAAAAAGAATATTGAATCTGGTGTAGCACACATCCGTTCAACATTTAATAATACAATTGTTATGATTACAGACGTTCATGGTAATGCTATTTCATGGTCTTCTGCAGGTGCTTTAGGATTTAAAGGTTCTAAAAAATCAACACCATTTGCTGCTCAAATGGTCGCTGAATCTCTCGCAAAAGGTTCAATGGAGCATGGAATGAAAACTGTAGAAGTTTCTGTTAAAGGTCCTGGTTCAGGTCGTGAAGCTGCTATTCGTTCATTACAAGCTACTGGATTAGAAGTGACAGCAATTCGTGACGTAACACCAATCCCTCATAATGGATGTCGTCCTCCAAAACGCCGTCGTGTGTAATGGATTGTTATTGTTGAATTTTGTCGGACAATCGCACATTGAACGTACGTTTTGAAAGGGGTAAAAAACATGATCGAAATTGAAAAACCAAAAATTGAAACGATCGAAATCAGCGAAGATGCAAAGTTTGGTAAATTCGTTGTTGAGCCACTTGAACGCGGTTATGGTACTACCTTAGGGAACTCATTACGCCGAATCTTATTATCGTCACTCCCTGGTACTGCAGTAACAGATATCCAAATGGATGGCGTTTTACATGAATTTTTCAACAATAGATGGCGTGGTTGAAGACGTAGTCGCAATCATTTTAAATATTAAAAAAATTGCATTGAAGTCTTTCACTGAAGATGAAAAATAAAGTATTAGAAATTGATGTTAAAGGTCCAGCGGTAGTAACTGCAGGCGATATCAAACATGATAGCGACATTCAAGTTCTAAACCCTGATTTATATATCTGTACAGTAGCTGAAGGATATCACTTCCATGTTCGTATGAATGCTAAAAATGGTCGTGGATATGTTCGCTCTGACTACAATAAATCTGATAATATGCCAATTGGTGTAATCCCAATTGATTCTATTTATACTCCGATTAGTAAAGTGAACTACCAAGTCGAAACACTCGTATTGGTCAAAAAAATATTTATGATAAACTAACTCTTGATGTATGGACAGATGGTTCAATCGCTCCTCAAGATGCTGTTAGTTTAGCGGCTCGTATTTTAACTGAGCACTTAAATATCTTTGTTAATTTAACAAATGAAGCACATCCTATGGAAATTATGGTCGAAAAAGAAGAAACTCAAAAAGAACGTCTTCTTGAAATGACTATTGAAGAACTAGATTTATCAGTTCGTTCATATAACTGCTTAAAACGTGCTGGAATTAACACAGTACATGAATTAACAAGCAAGTCTGAAGCGGAAATGATCAAAGTTCGTAACTTAGGTCGTAAATCGCTTGAAGAAGTGAAACAAAAATTAATCGATTTAAATTTAGACTTACGTCGTGAAGACTAATAGAAACTCTTAAGAAGGAGGAATATTAAAAATGGCTTATCGTAAATTAGGACGTACAAGTTCACAACGTAAAGCGTTATTACGTGACTTGACAACTGACTTAATTATTAACGAACGTATCGTTACAACTGAAGCTCGTGCTAAAGAAATCCGTTCTACTGTAGAAAAAATGATTACTTTAGGTAAACGTGGAGATTTACATGCTCGTCGTCAAGCAGCTGCATTTGTACGTAACGAAGTAGCAGATGTTCGTGAAGAAGGCGAATCAATCGTTGTTGAAACAGCGTTACAAAAATTATTCAATGATTTAGCATCACGTTACAGCGAACGCCAAGGTGGATACACTCGTATTCTTAAAACTGAACCTCGTCGTGGCGATGCTGCACCAATGGTTATCATTGAATTAGTTTAATAAACATTCAATCGAACACTTTTCGATGGTTGAAAAGAGCGTCATGATGGTAATAATCATCTTGCTTATAAGATGGAAAGTCTGGGGCTACTGAACAGGTAGCCTTATTCTTTCTCAGATTATTTAGTCTAGCTCGTTGTTTTCCCGCCGAGTGAATTGGCGGGAGAGCACTTCATCATGAAAAAGTGTGTTTTTTTTATTTATACATATTTTTTTATACATACATAGGAAAAAGGAAAAGGGGTGTCCCCGTTGCAATCAACAATTATTGAGTTAAATAACATCCATTATCGTTATCATGAAGAGGATGAGCGTGAAGCGTTGGCAGGAGTATCCTTAAAGGTCGAACGCGGTGAATGGTTAGCCATCATTGGGCATAATGGTTCTGGGAAATCAACATTAGCCAAAGTCATGAATGGGCTTATCGAAGCAGGTAGCGGAGAAGTTCTGATTAATGGTGTTGTTTTAAATGACGAGACCGTATATGACGCTAGACGCGCAGTAGGGATGGTCTTCCAAAATCCAGACAACCAATTTGTTGGGACAACGGTGGAGGATGACATTGCTTTCGGATTAGAAAATATCGGACTCCCTCGAGAAGAAATGTTAGAGCGTGTGACTCGCGTTCTTGAAATGGTGAAAATGAGTGACTTCAGAACGAAGGAACCTGCACGACTATCAGGAGGTCAAAAGCAACGTGTAGCGATTGCTGGGGTAACCGCCCTAGAACCTTCTGTGATTATATTAGATGAAGCCACTTCTATGCTAGATCCTAAAGGGCGCATGGAAGTTATCGGGACGATTCAAAAGTTACACAAAGAGAAAAACATTACGGTCATTTCGATTACACATGATTTAGATGAAGCAGCACAAGCAGACCGTATTGTGTTAATGGAACAAGGTCAAATTCAACAAATTGGGACTCCAGAAGAAATCTTCAAACTGGGAACGAAACTGGTTGAAAAAGGATTAGATGTTCCTTTTGCAGAGAAATTAATCGAAGTACTTCGCGAAAAAGGGATGGAAGTTCCTGAAGCGTATCTTGATGAAGAAGGGTTGGTGGAATGGTTATGGACATCCGTTTTAACGAAGTAAATTTCGCATACCAAGCAAATACCCTTTTGAGACACGCGCTTTATTCGATGTGAACTTCGATATTCCAACAGGGAAGTATACGGCAATTATCGGTCATACAGGCTCTGGGAAATCGACTATTTTACAACACTTAAATGCGTTATTGAAACCAACATCTGGAACGGTAACGCTTGGGGACCGTGTAGTTGATTCTGAAACAAGCAATAAAGACTTGAAACCGCTGCGCCAAAAAGTCGGCATTGTCTTCCAATTTCCAGAATCACAACTCTTCGAAGAGACCGTTGAAAAAGATATCGCCTTTGGACCAAAAAACTTTGGGGTCAGCGAAGAAGAGGCGAATCAATTAGCGAAAGAAACTCTAAAAATTGTAGGACTTCCTGAAGAGGTTTTACATAAGTCCCCATTCGATTTGTCTGGTGGACAAATGCGTCGTGTGGCGATTGCCGGAGTATTAGCGATGCAACCAGAAGTCTTAGTCTTAGATGAACCAACAGCGGGCCTTGATCCAAAAGGTCGCTTTGAAATGATGGAGATGTTTGCAAATCTGCAACGCGAAAAAGGTATTACAATCGTCCTTGTAACACACCAAATGAATGATGTTAGCGATTATGCGGATTACGTGGTTGTGTGTAAAAAGGGAACTGTAGTGAAGACTGGGACTCCTGAAGAAGTATTTGCAGATGCTGCTTGGTTACAAGAAAAACAACTAGGCTTGCCTTCGACTGTTCAATTTGTCGAAAAGCTAAAAGCAAAAGGGTTTCAAACAGACGCTCGTCCAATGAACTTGGAAGCTTTAGCAGACTTACTTGTCTCACATTCGAAAAACGGGGGTGACACAAGTGCTCGATAAACTTATTTTAGGTCGCTACTTACAAGGCGATTCATGGATTCATAAACTCGATCCAAGAACAAAATTGATTGGAACATTTGTATTCGTATTAGTTATCTTCTTGGCGAATAACTGGGTAACTTATGGCTTATTAATCGGTTATACATTGATTGCATTGCTCTTATCGAAGATTCCATTAGGATTCTTCTGGAAAGGGATTAAGCCATTAATTTGGGTGATTCTATTTACAGTTGCGCTTCAAATCTTATTTACAAGTGGTGGAGACGTCTACTTCCAATGGGGATTCATTCAAGTAACGTCTGAAGGGATTATAAATGCAATCTTCATCTTCTTACGATTCGTTTTAATTATCTCGTTCTCAACACTATTAACACTAACAACTGCACCATTGCAATTAACGGACGCGATTGAAGCAGTGATGAAGCCATTAGCCGTTGTGAAATTCCCAGTGCATGAAGTAGCATTGATGTTATCCATTGCACTGCGTTTTGTTCCAACCTTAATGGACGAAGCTCAAAAAATCATGAACGCACAACGAGCTCGTGGGGTTGATTTTGGAGAAGGAAATCTCTTCGAACAAATGAAGGCGATTATCCCAATCTTAATTCCGCTATTTGTCAGCTCATTAAACCGTGCGGAAGATTTGGCAACAGCCATGGAAGCACGTGGATATCAAGGAGGAGACGGACGTAGTAAGTACCGTGTTCTGAACTATGAAATGCGTGACGCCATTGCGGGATTGTCTCTTGTGGGTGTAACAATTTTATTATTTGTATTAAAAGCATAAAAAAAAATAAGGAGCTTGACTTGTCAAGCTCTTTTTTGAAAGAAGGGGAAAGGATGCAGCGATATAAACTCGTCATTCAATATGATGGTACGCCGTACGTTGGATTTCAAGTGCAAGAGAATGGGAATAGCATTCAAGCAGAACTGAATAAAGCCTTGAAGAAGATGACAAAGGGGCAATACATTCCTGTTAGTGGCTCTGGTCGTACCGATTCTGGAGTGCATGCCAACGGTCAAGTGGTTCATATCGACTATCCAAAAACGATTGAAGCAGCGTCTCTCGTTCGTGCGATGAACAGTTTATTGCCGACGTCGATTCGGATTGTTTCGGCAGAGGCAGTGTCAGAAGACTTCCACGCGCGCTATAGTGTGACAGGGAAACGATATATTTATAAAGTCACGACTGCTGCTGTTCAGAGCCCATTCCGTCGTCAATATGAACTGTATCACCCATTTAAAACAGATGTGGAACGCATCAACAAGGCGTTTGAAGCGGTGATTGGGAGAACACGACTTCACGAGTTTCTGCTCGACTAAAAGCGATAAAGACTCTAAGGTACGAGTGGTTATGAAAGCAGAAGTGGCTCGTTACGGAGAAGAATTGATTTTCACGTTCGAAGGCAAAGGGTTCCTTTACAATATGGTTCGAATCCTCGTTGGAACGGCGCTTCAAATAGGAGACGGCTTACGTGAAGTGGATGAGATGAAGCGAATTTTGGAAGCCATGGACCGAAACGCAGCTGGCCCAACAGCACCTGCTCATGGATTGTACTTAGATGAAGTGTTTTATAAGAATTTCGGCTAGAAATATGATAGGATGAAGATAGTTATTTTAAAAGGAGTGTCAATATGGTATTAAAAGATTTCGATAAAAACTTAGAAAAATACGCTAAATTATTAATCTCAACAGGGATTAACGTGCAACCAGGTCACACTGTCAATATTGTGATTGACGTAGACCAAGCACCTTTAGCTCGTTTATTAGTGAAAGAAGCTTATGCACACGGAGCAAGCGAAGTAATCGTATCATGGGCTGATGATTTCGTAGGCCGTGAACGCTTATTACATGCTGCAGACGACCGTATCACAAACGTTCCAGAATACCGTGTAGCAGAAATGAACTACATATTAGAGAAGAAAGCAAGCCGCTTAAACGTTCGTTCAGCTGATCCAGATGCATTCGCTGGCGTGTCAGCAGAACGTCTTCAAAAATCAACAAAAGCATTAAGCCTTGCATTAAAACCATTACGTACAGCAACACAAGCCAACAAAGTGAGCTGGACTGTAGCATCAGCTGCTGGTAAAGAATGGGCAAAGAAAGTTTTCCCTAATGCAGCAACTGACGAAGAAGCAGTAGATTTATTATGGGATCAAATCTTCAAAACTTGCCGTGTTTACGCTGATGATCCAGTGGCAGCATGGAAAGAACACGAAGAAAAATTAGATGCTAAAGCAGCTATTTTAAACAAAGAACAATTCGTGAAATTACACTACACTGCACCAGGAACAGACTTAACTCTTGGAATGCCTAAAAACCATGTTTGGGAAAGTGCTGGAAGTATCAATGCTCAAGGAGAACACTTCATCGCAAATATGCCAACAGAAGAAGTCTTCTCAGCTCCTGACTTCCGCGTAGCTGAAGGATATGTATCAAGTACAAAACCATTAAGCTACAACGGAAACATTATCGAAGGTATCAAAGTGACTTTCAAAGACGGTCAAATCACAGAAGTTTCTGCTGAAAAAGGCGACAAAGTAATGAAAGACTTAGTATTTGAAAACAATGGTGCTCGTGGTTTAGGTGAAGTAGCGTTAGTAAGTGACCCATCACCAATTTCACAATCAGGCATTACATTCTTCAACACATTATTTGATGAAAATGCATCAAACCACTTAGCAATCGGTTCTGCTTATGCAACAAGTGTCAAAGGTGGAGAAAACTTCGAAACTGAAGAAGAATTAAGAGAAGCTGGATTAAACCGTGCTGATGTTCACGTGGACTTCATGATCGGTGGACCAGAAATGAACGTGGATGGTATCCGTGAAGACGGTACTGTTGTTCCAATCTTCCGTAACGGAGACTGGGCTATTTAGTCGGATAAATTGAAAAAGTAAAAGGAACGAACTTTGAGAGAAGTTCGTTCCTTTTTTTGTGTTGTTATAAGAAAAATTAATACGGCTATAAGAAAATTCAATTGGTAAAAACTTCACAAAGAAGGTACAATAAAAACAGAGGAATCCTTATAAAGTTCGTAATAATTCAATGAGTTCTAAGACGTTTTGCGAATAAGTTTCGTTTGGGCGATAGGCGACTCCGATTGGGAAAAATCCATTTTTATCGATGAGAGGAATCCATACGAGTTCGTCATCTGAATAAAACTCTTTATATTCCAGCGCCATGATGCAAACGGAGTTAAAGGTTGCAAGACTGGCAAGGAGTACTTCCCAGTTGTCGTCTACGTAAACGATATTCGGTTCAAAGCCAAAATGTCTAGAGCGTTGGTGTAATAATTTTCCAAGCATAAAGTGTTCAGACAAGGTGCTAAAACGTTCCTCCTTCAAATCTTCAAAGGTGATAGAGTCTCTCGAAGCTAGGCGATGACCCTTAGGAACGACAAGACTCGCCTGGTAACCAGCGAAGTGTTGTTGGAACGGTTCAATCACAATATCGGATTCAATCTTTGGAAAGGATAGAACACCAAGGTCGATTTCTTCATTCACTAGTGCAGTTTGAAGCTCACGCGAACCGCCTTGTACCATCGTTAAGTGAATCGAAGGATGCGACATCATAAAACGCGAGAATTCAGGCATTAATTTGATCGCAAAAAGTGTCGGTAGCCCAATTCGAATTGTTTCTTTTTGAGGCTGATTAAGCTCATGAATTTGAGCCACAGTCCCTTCCATCAAAGAAATGATTTTCTTACCATTATCGTATAAGAGCTGTCCAGCTTCAGTCAGTCGAATACTATTGTTAGTTTGCTGAATAAAAAGCGGAGTATGTAATTCGGATTCTAATTTTTTAATGGTTTGAGAAAGGGTCGGTTGCGTAATGAATAAACTACGAGCGGCATTGGAATATCCGCCATGGTCAACGATACTAATGAAGTAGTGTAGGTGTTTAATATCCATTGGACATCTCCTATTCTTTTAAGTGAAGTGTTATACAATAATTGTAACAAAGAATAAAGACGGAAACAATAAGGTTTTGAAAACATAAAGGAGGAATTATGATGAAAATTACAATCGCAGGTGCTGGCGCCATGGGAAGTCGCTTTGGATTAATGCTCCATCAAGCAGGGCATGAAGTGCTCCTAGTCGATGGATGGAAAGATCATGTGGATGCCATTCAAAAAGAAGGATTAAAGGCAAACTATAATGGAGAAGAAATCGTTGTAAAATTACCAGCGGTGCTCCAAAGTGAAGTCACAGAAGAGATGACAAGTGACCTAATCATTTATTTACAAAAGCGATGCAATTAGAAAGCATGTTAACAGATTTGAAACCAGTGATTCATGATGAAACAAAAGTACTTTGCTTACTCAATGGTATTGGACATGAAGAAGTGATTGAACAATTTGTTCCAAAAGAAGATATCTTTATTGGGAACACGATGTGGACGGCTGGAATGGAAGGTCCTGGTCGCGTGAAACTCTTCGGTAGCGGAACGGTAGCCATGAAGAACTTGGTGGATACACCAGAGGCAAAAGCCAATGCCGAAGAAATCGTTGAGGTGTTGAACAGCGGTGGTTTAAATGCATCTTACTCTGAGAATATTCTATTCGCCATTTATAAGAAAGCATGTGTAAATGGAACGATGAATGGACTCTGCACCATCTTGATGAGTAATATGTATGAATTTGGTTCTACAACGACTGCACACTTGATTGTTGAAAATATCGTGAAAGAATTTTCAGAAGTTGCAAAAAATGAAAACATTCTGTTAAATGTTTCAGAAATTGTAGATTTCATCGAAACGAATTGTTATAATCGTGAAACAATTGGGCTTCATCACCCATCGATGTATCAAGACTTAATTGAAAATAATCGTTTAACAGAAATCGACTACATCAACGGAGCGGTGGTGCGTAAAGGACAAAAATATGGCGTTCCAACACCATATTGTGAGTTTTTAACAGCATTGGTTCATTGTAAAGAACAAATTCTTGGAGCTAAATAGCTCAGATTAGAGGGGGACAAAACTATGGAAGCACAAGCAAAACAAAAAATGACGGCTTCAGTTTTTATCAATAAAATCTTAGCAGGGACAGCCCTAGGGGTTATCGTCGGACTGATTCCAAATGCCGTTCTTTCAGCAATTTTAAAACATTTTAGTCAATATCCAATCGCAGTAACCATTACGCAAATCGCGGTTATTTTCCAATTAGCAACTCCACTGATTATCGGGGGCTTAATTGCATTACAATTCGGATTTAAACCAATGCCGATGATGGTTGTTGCAGGGGCCTGCTTCGTAGCAAGTGGGGTAGTGACGTATAATGCAGAACTTCAAAAATATGTCGGTGCTGGAACAGGGGACTTGATTAATACAATGGTCACTGCTGGTATCGCTGTGGGAATGTTAATGCTGATCAAAGATAAATTTGGTTCAACTGCCGTTGTAGCAATGCCAATCGTTGTTGGTGTGGGTTCTGCCTTTATCGGATTGCTATTATTACCATACGTTAAAATGATTACAGCAGCCATTGGTCAAGTCATCAACGAGTTCACAACATTACAACCAATCTTGATGTCAATCTTAATCTGCTGCTCATTCGCAACATTAATCATTTCGCCAATCTCAACTGTAGCGATTGGTTTAGCAATTCAATTAAACGGTGTATCTGCCGGGGCCGCTGCTATGGGGGTTGCTGCAACAGCCGTAGCATTAGTGGTTCACTCATGGAAAGTCAATAAATCAGGGGTAACATTAGCCATCGCTCTTGGAGCTATGAAATTGATGATGCCTAACTTATTCAAATATCCAGTAATCTTGATTCCATGTTTATCAACAGCGATTCTTTCAGCGATTCCAGTAGCGCTATTCTCAGTAAGTGGTACTCCACAATCTGCAGGGTTCGGTATCGTAGGATTGGTAGGACCGTTAGCTTCTATCGATGCTGGATTGAACGTTGCCTTAGCAGCTATTGTATGGTTCGTTGTTCCAATTGCAGCAGCGATTGCAAGCAAAATTTTATTTGAAAAAGTTCTTAAATTATACGATTCTTCTGTCGTATTCAAATTCCAAGAATAAGCACAAATTCCTATCGACTCCTTCATGCAAATTGCATGGAGGAGTTTATTTTTATTTTTGCAGGAAGATGGTACAATAAACGTAATAGAAGGGAGTGGTCGGATGAGAATTCAACAATTAATTTATTTCGAGAAAATCGTTGAAAAAGGCTCTATGAATGAAGCCTCAAAAGACTTATATGTCAGCCAACCAAGTTTATCAAAGGCCATTCGTGAGTTGGAATTAGAAATGGATATCACCCTCTTTCAACGGGGGAATACTGGAATTACATTGACGGGAGAAGGGCGTGAGTTTTTAGTTTATGCTCGCCAAGTGTTAGACCAAGTCAATTTGATGGAAGAAAAATATAAACGACAAACAAAACGGAAACGGACATTCTCCGTATCCGCGCAACACTATGCGTTTGTGGTGCATGCCTTTGTCGATTTTATTCAAAAGGAAGCAGGAGACGAATATCAATTCACGCTTCGTGAAACGGAGACTCAAAACATTTTAGAAGACATCACGAACTATAAGAGTGAGATTGGTGTCTTGTATTTGAATGATTTCAACCGCAAAGTGATGGAAAAATTATTCAAGGAGAAAGACTTAGTATTTACACCACTCTTTACAGCGAAACCACACGTGTTCTTAAGCACACAAAATCCATTAGCAGAGAAGAAGAGTATCACATTAGAAGAGTTAGAAGACTACCCTTACTTATCTTATGAGCAAGGGGAAGAAAACTCATTCTACTTCTCAGAGGAAATCCTCAGCACGATGGAGCATAAGAAGAGTATTAAGGTAAGTGACCGTGCGACCATCTTTAACCTAATGATTGGCCTAAATGGATACACCATCAGTTCAGGGATTATTAGTAGTAAGCTAAATGATGATAAGATTGTTGCGGTGCCGCTGGACGTAGAAGATACAATGGAACTCGGAATTTTGCAACACGATCAACGCAAATTATCCAAAGAAGCAGGGCGATTCTTGCATATGCTAAAAACACATATTCAGGAATACGGCTTCGAAGTTCAAATCTTGATTTTTAGTTCACAAAGAGGTTGAAACTATTCGGAAAATCGTAGATAATAAAAGAACATAAGACATTATTACTCAGTAGAAGGAGACGAATACAAATGAGTTGGAAAGAAACAGCAAAATTATGGGAATCTTTTGAGGCACTTGAAGAAGGATTAAAAGTGCAATTACAATCAATGGATGACACACAAAAAGAGGAAGCCTTCTATACACCATTAGAGTTTGGTACTGCGGGAATGCGTGGAATTGTGGGACCTGGGATTAATAGAATGAACACTTACACAGTGCGTCAGGCAACTGAAGGATTATCACGCTTAATTGAAAGTTACGGGGAAGAAGCGAAAAAACGTGGGGTAGCGATTGCTTACGATTCACGTCATTTTTCACCAGAATTCGCAATGGAGTCTGCACGTACTTTAGCAACTCATGGGATTGCTTCGTATGTATTTGAAAGCTTACGTCCAACACCAGAATTATCATTTGCAGTACGTCACTTGCATACATTTGCCGGAATTATGATTACAGCTAGTCATAACCCAGCAGCTTACAACGGATATAAAGTATATGGTGAAGACGGCGGTCAAATGCCTCCAAAAGATGCGGATGCTTTAACGGCATATGTGCGTCAAGTAGTTAATCCGCTTGAACTTAAAGTGTTAGATGATGAAGCATTAGAAGCATCAGGACTTGTAACGATTATCGGAAAAGACGTCGATGATGCGTACTTGAAAGAAATCAAAACAGTCTCTGTAAATCCAAAACTTCTTAGCGATGTGGAAGGATTATCAGTCGTTTATACACCATTACACGGTACAGGTTTAATGCTTGTTGAAAAAGCATTAGAACAAGCAAACTTCAAAGGCTTGCACGTTGTTGAAGAACAAGCAATGCCAGATGGAGATTTCTCAACAGTTAAATCTCCAAACCCTGAAGAAGCGGGTGCATTTGAATATGCGGTAGAATTAGGGAAAAAAGTGGGCGCTGATGTATTATTAGCCACTGACCCGGATGCGGACCGTATGGGTGCAGCCGTACGCTTACCAGATGGAAGCTACCAAGTGATTACAGGGAACCAAATTGCGGCTATCTTAGTTGATTACTTATTATACGCTCACCAACAAGCAGGAACTCTTCCAAGTAATGCGCTTGTTGTAAAATCAATCGTAAGTAGTGAACTTCCAACAGCAGTCGCTCAAAGTTATGGCGCTGAAATGATGAATGTGTTAACAGGATTCAAATTCATTGCAGAACAAATCCAACATGACGAAGAAACAGGAGATCATACGTTCATGTTCGGTTTCGAAGAAAGTTATGGCTACCTTGTGAAATCATTCGTCCGTGATAAAGATGCCGTTCAAGCAGTGTTATTACTCACAGAAGTAGCCGCACACTTCAAGAATGAAGGTAAGACTTTATATGATGGTCTTCAAGCGTTATACGCAAAACACGGGTACTTCTTAGAAAAAACAATTTCTGTAACAGTAGCTGGTTTAGAAGGTCCACAAAAGATTAAAGCTTTATTAGATGGCTTACGCTCTTCAGTTCCAACAAGCTTTGGAGGATTGAAAGTAGCGTTAGCGCAAGACTTCGCAGTGAATGAGCAAAAAGATGCGAACGGAGTCGTTTCTGAAATCGGACTTCCAACTTCAAATGTATTGAAATATATTTTAGAAGATGAATCATGGATTGCGGTTCGTCCAAGTGGCACAGAACCAAAAATTAAGTTCTACATCGGTGCAAAAGCGGATAGTGAAGAAGCTGCAAAAGAAAAAGTAGCAGAATTACAAGCCGACTTAGAAAAATTACAAAAATAATGAAATGAGTCACTTACGATTGTGAGTGGCTCTTTTAGTTTCGCATTAAATATTGCGAATGAGGAAATAAAATGATATAATACATTTATATTACAAATGGTAATTGAACGCACAATATTTTTTTCAAAGTAAGAGGGAAAAAGACAATGAATAAAGAAACGAAACGTTTTTTACTAGGAAGTGTAGCACTATTGTCATTGGTAGTAGCAGGGTGCTCTACTGAAAAAAAAGATAGTGAAACGACACAAGTTACAACTGCTGAAGCTTCAACAGAAGAGACCACTCAAGTGACGACACAAGCGACAGCACAAGATGTCAGCAATTATAAAACAGACGGTACGCAACCATCTGAAACATTTAACTGGGAAGCAACAGTCGCTCCACTAAAGAATTTTGAAAAAGAATACATCGATTATGATGGGAATAGAGTAAAAATGAAATCGGCCTCTCTAGCAAATGCGGTTTCGGAGCTAAAACAGATGAAAAGTAAAATCACTGAGCCAAAAGTTCTTGAAGCATTGAAATTACTCGACGCTGTATTTATAGACCAGGGAAATATTGGAGAGCTCTTAAAGGCTGCAGGAGTATCGAGCCAAAAGGAACTTTATACGAAGATTTGGAATGATTTTATGATATCGTTCCTCAAATCAGCTAGACCAGAATTTACTAATGATGCTACGTATGAATATGCGGGTGTCACTTATGCAATTAAGGACTATGGCCCGATGAAATTAAAAGTTGATGTGAATTCGCTGGGGCAGGCTGGTGCTTATACTTTAGAAAGTTATGGTGTAGAGGGAGATACGGTGTACCTCAAGTATAGAGCGCCAATTAAGGATGAAGGAGTAGAGAATCTATTAATCAAGCATCAAACGAATAATCAAGCCTTCTTTGATGCCCTCAAGGAATTGTCTGCAAAAATTGTGAAAACAGATTATAGTAAAAATTTATTGTTGAGATTTTTATATAGTTTAGGATCTCTGGAATTTAAAGGAGATGGTTCCTTTGGCACAAAAGGTGATAAAGAATATTTAGACCAAAGCAGATATATTGTAGCGATTAAAGTAGATGACAATGGGAATAAGAGTATAGATATGAATAATTTGGTGGCTTTATTACAAATCTATGCTGATAATGCAAACGAGGCAAATAAATCCCGATTCAAGTCAACACGTTAACAATTTCATGTTAGCCAGCTACCCAATTGGTGGCTGGTTCTTTGTTGGAGTTTAGAGGAATTTTATAGAAAGATGGAACTATGTTATACTTACTACAAGTATATCGTGAATAACAAAATCTATGAAGATTGAGAGGGGCAGTTTATGAATAAAAATGCCAAACGATTTTTAGCAGGGAGTGTGGCCGTTCTATCACTAGTAGTAGCGGGATGCTCTCAGTCTAAATCAACATCAGAAGTAGCAAAGGAAACAACAGAAGCAACAAGTGAAGTAACAACACAGGTAGCTTCTAATACAAAAACGGATGCTAAAAATCCAGCAGCATCATTTGACTGGAATGCAAAGATCGCACCAATGACGAAATACGAACAAACGTATGTTGAATCAAATAGCGGAAAAACAGTTACGATGAACCTGGAGGGTGTCAAAAAAGCAGTAGAGACCTTGAATGAAAAGAAGAAGAGCATTACTGATAAGAAAGTTCTAGAAGCTTTAAAACTTGTGGATGCAGTATTTGTAAATCAAGAAAACTTTGACGTGCTTCTAAAGCAACAGGGACTTCAAGCCAAGAAGAACTCTATACTCGTATTTGGAATGATTACATGGTGAACTACTTGAAGGAAGCACGCCCAACATTTACTAATGACGGGGAAGTGGAGTATCAAGGAGTGAAGTATCCCGTTAAAGTCTATGCTCCAATGTACTTAAAGGTAAATACGAATGCCTTAGGAAGAGCAGCAGCTTATACGCTCGAAGATTACAAGGTTGAAGGCGATACCGTATATTTGAAATTAAAAGCACCTCGTGTTGACTTATACCAATATGAAGTACAAGCAAGCTATCAAACAAATAACAAAGCCTTCTTCGATGGACTGGTTGAAGAAGTACAAAAACTGGGACAAACAGACTTTACAAAAGCGCTCTTGTATAAATTTATTTACCGCTTAGCAGCCGTTGGATTTAGAGGAGATGGCTATGTCAACTTAGAAGGAATGGATTATTACGATAGAAACGAACACTATTTAGCGATTAAGGTGGATGACAAAGGCAATGCAACTATCGATGATAAGAATTTAGTGAACCTTCTACAAATCGATATGAAGCCGGCGAACGAAGCAAATAAGACAAAATTTGAATAATTAAACTGAAAAGGCCGATAATGCTGAAAAAGGATTACCGGTCTTTATTTTGTCTAAACGGTAAAAAATAATGGTGTTCCAGTCGGACTTGCATGGGATAATGAAGTCAAAGCATACGAAGAACAAGTGTTATCAAAAAGAAACTAAGGGAGAATTGAAAAATGACAAAATTTATTAAATCACTAGTGGTAAAAAATTATGTGAACTGACAAAAGAATCGTACTTGCGTTATTGGGACGAACGTAATGGCGGGAACGTATCCGTACGCTTAGAAGCGAGTGAAGAAGAAGCGTATGAAGATGTGAAAGAAGTGAAACGTGTCCTCGACTTAGGATTCGACGCTTCCACACTTGCGGGCTACTATTACTTAGTAACCGGTACAGGCCGTTACTTCAGAAACGTGATCAACCAACCGCTTCTTGATTTAGGCTTGGTTCGTATTTCAGAAGACGGACAAAAAGCAGAATTACTATGGGGATTCGAAGATGGCGGAAAACCAACCTCAGAATTCGCGAGTCACTTAATGAGCCACATCGAACGACTCAAAGTGAATCCAAATCATAAAGTGGTCTTCCATTGCCACCCAACAAACTTAATCGCGTCAAGCTTCACACAACCATTAGACGAACGTCATTTATCAAGACTTCTTTGGAAAATGCAGGCTGAATCGATTGTGGTTTTCCCAGAAGGGATTGGTGTGATTCCTTATATGACACCTGGAACAAACGTCATTGGGGAAGCAACGGCTGCGAAAATGGCTGAGTTTCGAGCTGTGATTTGGCCGCATCATGGATTGTTTGCGGCAGGCGATACTTTGGATGAAACATATGGGTTAATCGAAGTGATTGAGAAAGCTGCGATGATTTACTCTCAAGTAGGGGGCTCAAGGCGGAAAAAAATCCTACAAGAAATTACAGATGTGCAATTACAAGAAATTGCGGAATACTTTAACATGACTCCGCACGAAGGTTTCTTAGACGTTTAATAGATGAATCGTTTATAGGGCAAGCTGAAAAGGCTTGTCCTTTTTTGCGTTTTAACAGTCCTCAAGTCGCCAACCGTGTACATTAATACTGAACTGTTGTAAAATAAAGGGGTAACTACAATAAAAAAGGGGTATTGACAGATGAGCTCAATTTACAATGATGATAGTTTAACACTACATACAGACCTATACCAAATTAATATGATGAAAACCTACTGGGAAACAGGCGTTTATGAGAAAAAAGCCATTTTCGAAGCGTATTTTAGAAAATTACCATTTGAAAATGGATATGCGATTTTTGCTGGACTAGAACGCATCGTTCGTTACATTGAACAATTACGTTTCTCAAAAACGGATATCGACTATTTACGTGGACTTGGACATTATCCAGAAGAATTCTTAACATACTTAGAAAACTTTGAATTCAAAGGAAGCATCCGTTCAGCAGTAGAAGGGGAACTCGTTTTCGCGAACGAACCTCTTGTGCAAGTAGAAGGAACGCTTGCGGAATGCCAATTAATTGAAACTGCCTTATTAAATATCGTCAACTTCCAAACACTTATCGCAACAAAAGCGAGCCGTGTACGTATGGTTTCAGGAGACGATCCAGTATTAGAATTCGGAACTCGTCGTGCGCAAGAATTAGATGCGGCAATTTGGGGAACACGTGCAGCGTACATCGGTGGATGTGATGCGACAAGTAACGTTCGTGCCGGCAAGATGTTTGGCATTCCAGTTTCTGGGACACATGCCCACGCATTAGTACAAGCGTACCGTGATGACTACAAAGCATTTAAAGCGTATGCCGAGAGTCACCGTGACTGCGTATTCTTAGTGGATACGTATGATATCTTGAAATCTGGTGTTCCAAATGCTATCCGTGTAGCCAAAGAATTCGGCGACAAGATTAATTTCTTAGGCGTTCGTATCGACAGTGGTGACATGGCTTATATGTCGAAAAAGTTCGTCAACAATTAGACGAAGCTGGATTTACAAAAGCGAAAATTTACGCATCAAGTGACCTTGATGAAAAAACAATCCTCAACTTGAAGATGCAAGGTGCTAAAATTGACGTTTGGGGAATCGGTACTCGTTTAATTACAGCGTATGACCAACCAGCACTTGGTTGTGTGTACAAGCTTGTAAGTATCGAAGATGAAAACGGCGTAATGGTGGATACAATGAAGATTTCAAACAATGCGGAAAAAGTATCGACACCTGGTAAAAAACAAGTATGGCGTATTACACGTAATTCAGACGGGAAATCTGAAGGGGACTACATTGCGCTATGGGATGAACGTCCAGATCAACTAGATGAACTCTTTATGTTCCACCCAGTCTACACTTATATCAATAAAACAGTGAAAGACTTTACAGCGCGTCCAATTTTACAATCAATTTTCAATAACGGAAAATTAGTGTATGAATTGCCAAAACTTCAAGAGATTAAAGCGTACAAAAACGAGCAAATCGAAGCGCTATGGGACGAATATAAACGTATCTTGAACCCAGAGCAATATCCAGTCGATCTCTCTCAAAAGACATACGACCAAAAATTGGCAAGTATTGCGGAAATCAGAGAAGAAGTGCGTCTTAAATCAGAACAGTTGGCTAAAGAAAACGCAAAGTAAGGGGAACGTTATGAGACCATTACAACAAAAAATTATCGAAACGCTTCGTGTAAAACCAACCATCAATCCAGAAGAAGAAATTCGTAAAACCGTCGATTTCTTAAAGGCGTATCTTGCAAAGCATCCATTCTTGAATGGGTATGTCCTTGGAATTAGTGGCGGACAAGATTCAACGCTTGCTGGAAAATTGGCACAAATGGCGATTGATGAATTAAACGAAGAACAAGACCAAAAAGTGTATCGCTTCTATGCCGTGCGCCTTCCTTACGGCGTGCAAGCAGATGAACAAGATGCCATGGACGCGATTGCTTTTATGAAGGCAACCGACGTGCTCCGAGTAAACGTGAAGGATGCGGTAGATGCGTCTGAACGCAGTATTGAAGCCTTAGGAATGGAAATTTCAGACTTCAATAAAGGAAATATCAAGGCGCGTGAACGCATGGTCGTTCAATATGCGATTGCCGGCCAAACGGGGTGTGCCGTAATCGGAACAGACCATGCGGCAGAATCGGTGACCGGTTTCTATACGAAATTTGGTGACGGGGCTGCAGATATCACTCCGCTATGGCGTCTTAATAAACGTCAAGGCCGTGCGATGTTACAAGTGCTAGGTGCTCCAGAACACCTATACTTGAAAGTTCCAACGGCAGACCTTGAAGAAGATCGCCCATCGCTTCCAGACGAAGTAGCACTTGGGGTGACTTACGAAGAGATTGATGATTATCTCGAAGGGAAAGACATTAACGAAAAAGCGGCTGAGACAATTGAAAATTGGTATCGAAAGACAGAACATAAACGCCACTTACCAATTACAATCTACGATGATTTTTTTGGAAATAAAAGATTCAAAGGCTATTTCTATCAGGCAACTGGTGGGGATGGCTTTTTTGTTATTCCAAGCAAACCATCTATTGAATTTCAAATAAGGAGTGCTATAATGAAGGTAACAATAGTCGGTTAATAGTTTTCAATTTCATTGGAGGTGGTCTTTATGGACTCAGTATTACCAATGTTTCTGGGGACGTTTGCACTGATGGGAGTTGCTCTATATTTGTTCTACTGGATCATCCGATTAGCCGTAAAACATGGAGTAGAATCCCAACAAAGGAAGTCACATTAACGGCTTCAGAAAAAAGATATAGAGGTGGCGTGCCACCTCTATTTTCGTGGAGGAAGACAATGAAAGAAATGAACCATTTTGGAGTGTATGGTGTTTGCATTCGCGAGGGACGCATCCTTTGTATTCGTAAGACGCGTGGACCATACCGCGGGAGATTTGATTTGCCGGGAGGAACGCCGGAAGAAGGCGAGAGTCTGGTTGAAACATTGCGACGAGAAATGTTAGAGGAGACTGGATTCCAAGTATCTGCCATATACCAAAATACGATTCGTGATGTGTTTGTGACCGTTCCAGAAATTGCGCGTGTGCATCATGAGTTTGTGCTATTTACGATTGATGTTGAAGAAAAGAACGCTCAAACGGTAGAGGACTTCGTGACGAGTGAAGAGAAGAACGATTCGAAGGGAATTGTGTGGGTTCCACTAGAAGAAGTGAGCGTTGAAAATGCGTCTCCACTTGTAATCGAGGCTGCACAACCAACAGAGGCATTCGAGGCGAAACATTACGAACAATGGGTGATGTATGACGAAGATTTTATGAACTAAAATGAATTTAGCTATTTAAAGACCTCTGAATTTTTGTTATAATATAGTTAAACAGCTGTTCATGTTTTTTTAGTACCCTTTTTATGAAAGGGAATTCAGGGAGGTATTGTTAATGGAAGTTATTGTTGTTAAAACTCAAGAAGAAGGCGCATTAGCCGCTTTTGAGATTTTTAAACGCGCACACGGCGAAGGAGCGAAAGTGTTTGGACTAGCGACAGGCTCAAGTCCAATTGGATTATATGAATTACTTAGAAATAGCGATTTAGATTTTTCAGATCGTATCTCAGTGAACTTAGATGAATATGTTGGATTGGCACCAACGGACGAACATAGCTACGCTTATTTCATGAATGAATATCTTTTCAATGCGAAGCCATTTAAACATAGCTATTTACCAGATGGGATTGCAAAAGACGTAGATGCAGAAGTTGAACGTTATGAACGTGTTCTTCAAGAAAATCCAGTAGACTTGCAGTTATTAGGCATCGGAAGTAATGGACATATCGGATTCAACGAACCTGGTACACCATTCACTCAACGCACACATAAGGTTCATTTAACAGAATCAACCATTGAAGCGAACAAACGCTTCTTCGAAAAAAAGAAGAAGATGTACCACGCTACGCTTATTCAATGGGCCTACAATCCATCATGGATGCAAAAGAAATCGTGCTAATTGCATTCGGACCCTAAGAAAAGTCCATGCGATTAAAGGATTAGTGGAAGGTCCTATCACAGAGGAAGTTCCTGCAAGTATCTTACAAAAACCATCCGAAAAGTGACCGTCATTTGTGATGAAGCAGCTGCAGAATTATTAACAAAATAAAAGAGTTTGAAAGGGCGTCTTCCGGGCAACGGAAGGCGCCTTTTTGCGCTTTTTAAAAGAGAGATAATCAGCTGATTTAAGCGTGTAAAGGCTTGTTTTCAAAAAATTTTCTGAAAAATTTTTGGTAAACCTAAAAAAACACTTGACGAAATTATTTTTAGGGTAACCTAATAAATGTAGAATCTACATAAATTGAGGGGATGAATTCATTGATTACGATTAAAAATGTTGGGGTATCGTATGCGATGCAACCACATGTTTTAAAAGATTGTAATGCAACCATTGAAGGACCAACCATTACTGGGATTATTGGGCCCAATGGTGCAGGTAAATCAACATTATTAAAAGCAATATTAGGACTTATTCAATCGTCAGGAGAAATTCTGATTGATGGAGAACCCGCAAAAAAAGTATTACAGAAAATCGCCTATGTCGAACAAAAAAGCCAGATTGACTTTACATTTCCAATCACCATTCGTGAGTGCGTTGCTTTAGGAAGAACCGTTAAAAAGAAACCATTGCAACGATTGACGAAAGAAGATTGGGAAAAAGTTGATACAGCCATTGAAGAAGTTGGATTAACTGATTTAGCATCTCGCCAAATCGGGGCTCTTTCTGGCGGTCAATTCCAACGTGTACTATTAGCGCGTTGCATGGTTCAAGAAGCACAATATATTTTCCTTGATGAACCATTTGTAGGGATTGATATGCTTAGTGAGAAAGTCATTATGACAATTCTTCGTAAATGGAAAGAGGAAGGGAAGACTATTTTAATGGTCAACCATGACTTATCGAAGGTGAAAGAATACTTTGACCAGGTGATTCTTGTCAAACACGCGATTGTAGCCTCTGGAAAAACAGAAGACGTATTCATTAAGAAGTACTTAGATGATGTATACGGCGGAAGTGTGTATATTCCACAAGGAGGTGAGCAACATGCATAATTTTATTGAAGGGTTAATGGAATTCCATTTCCTACAAAATGCGCTTGTTTCAGCAGTCGTGATTGGTGCAGTTGCCGGTATTTTAGGATGTTTCATCATTCTAAGAGGGATGTCATTAATGGGAGACGCTATCTCTCACGCGGTATTACCTGGTGTAGCGTTGTCTTATATTTTAGGCATTAACTTCTTTATTGGAGCCCTCGTGTTCGGGTTATTAGCATCGTTCCTTATTGCGTTTGTGAATCAAAATAGTACTATCAAAGGCGATACTGCTATCGGGATTACCTTTAGTTCGTTTTTGGCATTGGGAGTTATTTTGATCAGTGTGGCGAAGAGTTCAACAGACTTATTCCATATTTTATTCGGGAATATTTTAGCCGTACAAGATATTGATTTACTCATTACATTGGTGGTGAGCGTGATTGTAGTAGTCGTTATTTTAGCGTATTTTAAAGAATTACAAGTTACAAGTTTCGACCCAGTCTTCGCACAATCTGCAGGGATGAATGTACAATTTTACCACTACTTATTGATGTTCCTCTTAGCGCTTGTATCGATTACAGCGATGCAAAGTGTAGGGACGGTCATGATTGTGGCACTTCTAATCACACCTGCAGCAACAGCGTATTTATATTCAAATCGTCTTAAAACAATGCTGATTTTAGCCGCAACGTTTGGCTCATTGTCATCAGTATTAGGATTGTATATTGGATATACGTTTAACATCGCTATTGGATCAACCATCGTATTAACAGCAGCAGCACTTTTTGTCGTAAGTTTTATCGTTTCACCAAAACAAAGAGAAAGAAGGAAATCTCATGAATAGCATTAAGAAACTTTTAGTAGCCGCTCTTGTGGTATTAGGAATTGCAGGATGCGCTACAAGTAAAGATAATAGTTCAAAGGCAGATACTGAAAAAATCAATGTGGTGACAACCAACTCTATTATTTATGATATGACAAAAAATATCGCCGGTGATTTAGTGAACTTACATAGTATTGTTCCAGTAGGACAAGACCCACACGAGTATGAACCATTACCAGAAGATGTTCAAAAAGTTCAAAAAGCAGACTTGATTTTCTATAATGGAATCAACTTAGAAAACGGTGGGAATGCTTGGTTCACGAAGATGGTGAATAATGCCAAGAAAGAAGCCAACAAAGACTACTTTGCAGTAAGTGATGGCGTTGAAGTTATTTACTTAGAAGGCCAAAACGAAGCTGGAAAAGAAGACCCTCACGCATGGTTAAACATCGAAAATGGGGTTATTTACGCAAAGAACATTGCGAAACAATTAATTGCAAAAGATCCAAAGAACAAAGAAACATACGAAAAGAATTTAGCAGCTTATGTTGAGAAACTAGAAGCGTTAGATAAAGATGCTAAACAACGTATCGCAAAAATTCCTGAAGAAAAACGTTTAATCGTAACTAGTGAAGGCTGCTTCAAGTACTTCTCTAAAGCGTACGACATTCCATCAGCGTATATCTGGGAAATCAACACAGAAGAAGAAGGAACTCCAGAACAAATCACGAAATTAGTACGTCAATTACGTGCATCAAAAGTTCCATCATTATTCGTAGAAAGTAGTGTGGATGACCGTCCAATGAAGACAGTATCTCAAGAAACTGGTCTACCAATCTACTCAACAATCTTCACTGACTCTATTGCAGAAGCAGGAAAAGATGGAGACAGCTACTACAGCATGATGAAATGGAACCTAGATAAAATTATCGAAGGTTTAAGCAAATAGTGAATCGGGGCTCCTGGGAAACCGGGAGCTCTTTTGTTTTGAGGTTTGAATGAGAATAACAAACAGCGAGGTGAAGAAGAATGAATAAATTTTTAAAAGTGATGTTTATCGTATTAATCATTGCGATGATAGGAGCAATGATTTTCCAAATTTTCTTTCCAGAGGTGATGGGTTCACACTCGGGATACGGAGTTGCAGTCGGTTGGCAAAGGGAAATCGGATTTTGGAATCTAGCCGTCCTAATGATTTTGATTGCTGTAAATGTGAAGTATGATTGGTTTTATTTGCGAGTGGTATTGGCAGCACTGATGGTTGGAGGAATTGGCATTGGAACCAATCATCTGTTAACGTATTTAGCTCAGGCTTCTTCAGTAAATCTCGTTGGAGCCATTGAAAACTACCTTCTTGTTGTAGGATGGGCAGTTGGTTGGTATCTTCAAGACAAAATGGAAAAGATGAATCCGTAGGGTTTATCTTTTTTTTTGCAAATTTACACTCACTAGTTGACAATCGAAAAGAATGGGTCTAAAATACAAAACAACTTAAGAACATAAATTCATTGACAAAGAGAGTACAGAATTTTGGAGTCGCAAGCGAGATGAGGTAGAGTGGAAGCTCATTGGATAAGAAATTCTGGAAGCGCACTTTGTAGAAAAGATGGGGAAATCGAGTAGCCATCTTCGCAGAAATCTGCGTTAACAAGGAAAAGGATCGGGAAGCAATTCCCCGTCAAAATAGAGTGGTACCACGACAGACATCGTCTCTTATGCTTTTTGCATAAGAGGCGTTTTTATTTTATAAGGAGGTTTCAAATGAAGAAAATTATAGCGATGCTCATCGTGCTTGTCGGCTTTTTAGCTTCGTGCACGAATCAAGTAACAACAGAAAATAGTACAGGGTCAGCGGTATTAGACCGCATTTACAAAAAGCAAAAAATCGTCATCGGAACGACAGCGGACTATCCGCCGTTTGAATGGCATTATATTAACGACGGTAAAGACTCTGTTGTCGGAATCGATATTGATATCGCCAATGCCATTGGTGAAGCGCTTGGGGTAGAAGTAGAGATTCGAGAGATGGAATTTAACTTCTTGATTGCGGCGATGAAGTCTGGGAAAGTAGACCTCGTTCTTGCAGGGATTACGCCCAACCGAAGAGCGTAGTAAGGAAGTGGCATTCACGAATATTTACTATGATTCTCATATGGTAGCGGTCGTGAAGAAGACAGATGCCGATAAGTTCACTTCGCTGGATAGTTTCAATGGTGCAAATGTCGGAGCGCAAAAAGGAACCTCTCAAGAAGGAATTGTAAAAGATGCACTGACAGGCGCAACGCTTACGTCACAACCGAAAAATCCAACCTTGATTTTAGCCTTGCAACAAGGAAAACTCGATGCGGTGATTATGGATAATATTGCAGCGGATGAATTCGTGAAGGCAAATAACGATATCACCGTTGCTTCGGTAGAAATCCCAAGTGAGGATGCCGGAACTGCAGCCGTGGCACAAAAAGGCAATGAAGTGTTTGTACAAAAAGTACAAGAGGTGCTCGATCAGTTAGAGTCTTCTGGGAAACTAAAAGAATCGATTATTCGCAATACGAATTTAATGTCAGAATAGAAAGAAGGAAAAAGAATGGAATTAATTATTAAATATTGGCCTCTGTTTCTCGAAGGGGCAACGACAACCGTGTTACTATCATTCTTCTCTGTAATTGTCGGGGTTGGATGTGGAACGTTAATGGCACTCGCAAGACTCAGCTCAAACCAAGTTCTTGTCAAAAGCAGCGAAGGTCTATATCGACATTATTCGTGGAACGCCACTTCTTGTGCAATTGTACTTAGTGTATTTTGGACTCGCGACCGTTCTTGATTTAAACGATTTTGTTTCAGGAGTCATTGCCGTGTCCGTTAATACGACAGCCTATATCGCTGAAATCATCCGTAGTGGGATTCAATCGGTGGATAAAGGGCAAATGGAAGCCGCTCGTTCAATGGGGATGCCGAAACGAATGGCGATGCGTCAAATTATCTTGCCACAAGCGATGAAAAATATTTTACCAGCCATCGGGAATGAATTTGCGACCTTAATTAAAGAAACATCCATCGTCTCTTTAATCGGTATTCACGATTTAATGTACAGCTCGGATACGGTTCGTGGAGCAACCTTTACGGTATTTATACCACTGTTAATGACGGCGTTCTTATACTTCGTCATGACTACGACGATTGCATTCTTTATGGACAAACTAGAAAGGAAGTTACAAGCCAGTGATTAGAACAGAAGAGATTAAAAAACAATACGGCGACAAGCAAGTCTTAAACGGAATTTCCACTCATATTGAACAAGGGGAAGTGCTCGTGATTATCGGTCCTTCTGGATCAGGAAAATCGACTTTCTTACGTTGCCTAAACTTATTAGAAGAACCCACTAGCGGGAAGGTGTTCTTCAAAGACCAATGCATCAATGAAAAAGGAGTGGACCTCGATAGCGTGCGTCAACACTTAGGCATGGTATTCCAACACTTCAATCTATTCCCGCATTTAACCGTGTTAGAAAATATCACGATTGGACCAATTCAATTGAAGAAAATCGACAAGGCGGTCGCAGAACAAAAAGCGCACGAACTTCTAGAGAAAATGGGTTTAGCCGACAAAGCGGATGTCTATCCAAACTCACTATCTGGGGGACAAAAGCAAAGAATCGCGATTGCACGTTCCCTTGCGATGGAACCCGATGTGCTCTTGTTCGATGAGCCAACGTCAGCCTTGGACCCAGAAATGGTCGGCGAAGTGCTTAATGTAATGAAGGAACTTGCAGCAGGCGGCATGACGATGGTTGTCGTAACGCACGAAATGGGATTTGCCCGTGAAGTGGGAACGCGTTTAATCTTCATGGACGGTGGCGTGATTGTGGAAGAAGGCCATCCAAAAGAAGTCCTTGAGAATCCGCAAATGGAGCGTACGCAATCGTTCTTATCGAAAGTATTAATCTAATAGAAGAGAAGTCTTATTTGCGATGATGCGGATAAGGCTTTTTTGTGGGTTGAAAAAACGTAAACAAAATGCTAACTTTATTATAAATTGTTAGTGGATTGTTTACGTTTTTAGGAGGTGAAAGAATGCATTCAAAACAAACAGAAATTATAGAGTATTTAAAAAGAAATAATGGCATCTTATCTTATCGTGAAGTAAAAGAAGCAGGATTAAGCTATCGAACCTATCGAAAAATGATTGAGCAAGAGGAACTTGAACCACTCGGGAAAGGTTTGTATGGGTTGGCAGAATACTATATGGATGACTGGTATTTAATTCAATTACGAAATCCAAAAGGAGTATATGCACTCGATACGGCATTGTGGTTACACGGATTGTCGCTAACGGTTCCTTTTGAAAAAACAATGATGTTCCCATACGGAGTGAATACTTCAACGATTAAACAAGCACAAGAAGTGAAACCTGTTGTGACACGTACTAATTTTGATGTGGGGATTGTAGAAATTGAACGCCAAAAAGGACAACAAATCCGTATATATGAAATAGAGAGGACTCTAGTAGAGTGTTTGCGTCCGGTATATAAAATGGATGTACAATTGATTGCACAAGCTTTCAAACTATATTTCCAAAAGCATTCGGTAAACTATCAAAAATTGATGTATTACGCAAAGCTCTTCAGAGTCACCGATAAAATTTATTCATATATTGAGGTGCTATCGTGAAGTTCAAAAATGCTACGAGTTTTAAGAACAGAATAAAAAAAGATTGCGCAGGAGAAAAAGTCCCTGCTCAACAAGTTCAACAAAACTATTTAATAGAAGAAGTATTAAAACTGTTATCTAAGAGTCGCTATAAGAACTCTTTTGTCATAAAGGGCGGGTATTTAATTGGACATCTGCTGGGGTTAGATAAAAGGACAACAATGGATTTAGACACCACTCTTAAAGGAAAAGAATTAAGCGAACAGTCTTTGTTGAAAATATTTTCGGAGATATTAGAGGGACAACAAAACTTAGTGACTTTTACTTATAAAGTAGATTCTATAGATGCGATTCGAGCGGAGGATCAATACGGTGGATTTACATTAAAATTAGTAGCAACATATGAAACTTTAAAAGAGGTTGTTGATATAGATATAACAACGGGAGATAGTCTAACACCTAGAGAGATTAGCTATCGTTTTCCCTCACTGTTTAATGATGAAGAGTTATCGATACAAGCTTATAATATAGAAACCGTACTGGCTGAAAAAATAGAAACAGTCATTTCTAGAGCAGAAGCCTCGACTAGACCGCGTGATCGGTACGATATTTATAATTTATACAGATTAAGACAAAATGAAATTGATATGGTAATTCTAAAAAAGGCCATTCAAAATACCTTTCAAGCAAGACAAAGTACAGAGTTCTTGATGAGGTGGAGAACTTCAATAAAGAAATTGATAGAATCAGAATATCAAATGGAAATGTGGAAAAGATATCAGAAAAGTTTTCGATATGCTCAAGGGCTGTCCTTTGAAGAACCGATTGTCACTATTGAACCGATTCTTTCTCAACTCTTTCATAACTAGCGCATGATGCGTTCGTTTCTGTCGAATAATTTTCAGAAAATAATCCTTGCAATGAATCTTGTGAGGTGCTACAATGTAAAACGTAAGAATTACGATTTAAGAAATGGAGACAGAATATATCATGAAAAAAACAACCTTTATTGGATTATTATTGATGTTTGTACTGGTTGCCGTTGGATGTGCGCCAAGTAATTCAAACAGCAAAACACAATCAGGAAAGCTAAAAATTTCAACAACTTTCTATCCGATTTATGATTTTACAAGAAATATTGTAGGGGATGAAGGAGATGTATCGCTTATCATCGGTGCTGGAACAGAGCCACACGACTACGAGCCTTCTGCAAAAGAAATCGCAAAAATGAGCGAGGCAGATGCACTTGTGTATGATAGCGAGTATATGGAAACATGGATTCCTGCAGTTCTTAAAGACTATCGAATCTGATAGCAAAGTCAAAGCCATCAGCGCTACAAAAGATATGGTACTTCTTCCTGGTGGAGAAGATGAAGAACACGACCATGACCACGCTGGCGAAGGTCACAGCCATGAATACGATCCACACGTATGGTTATCACCAGAACGCGCGATTCAAATGGTTCAAAACATTACGAAGCAGCTAGCAGAAGCTTTTCCCTGACCGTAAAGAAACTTTCGAAAAAAATGCTAAAGCCTACATCGAAAAAAATTAACAGCGTTTGCATAATGACTACAAAAATGCGTTTAAAGATGCAAAACAAAAAGAACTTTTGTAACACAACATACAGCATTCCACTATTTAGCATTAGATTACGGCTTAAACCAAGTGGGAATCACTGGGATTTCACCAGAAGCTGAGCCAAGTGCTGCACGTTTAGCAGAATTAACAAAATACGTGAAAGAAAACGACATTAAGATTATTTACTTTGAAGAAAATGCTTCTGAGAAAAATCGCGAAAACATTAGCGGAAGAAGCAGGCGTTGAGTTAGCCGTTTTAAATCCAATCGAATCTTTAACAAAAGAGGAAATGGATAAAGGCGAAGACTACATCTCTGTAATGCGCGAAAACCTTGAAGCGTTGAAGAAAACAACAGACCAACCAGGAAAAGACATTCAACCAGAACACGCAGAAGACGAGAAGACAGTTTCAAAAGGCTACTTCGAGGACAGTGCTGTAAAAGACCGCACATTGTCTGATTACGCTGGCGAATGGCAATCGGTATATCCTTACTTAGTAGATGGCACTCTTGATCCAGTCTTTGACTACAAAGCAAAAATTGGCAAAAAGATGACAAAAGAAGAGTACAAAGAGTATTACACAAAGGGATATAAAACAGATATCAAAAATATCAACATCACAGATACAACAATGGAGTTCCAAAAAGAAGATGGGACAACAGCTAAAGCGGAATACAAATATGTAGGATACAAAATTCTAACTTACAAAAAAGGAAACCGCGGCGTCCGCTACTTATTCGAAGCTGTGAACCCAGTAGAAGGTGCTCCTAAATACGTTCAATTCAGCGACCACAACATCGCTCCAGTGAAAACAGGACACTTCCACATCTTTATGGGAAATGAAAGTCAAGAAAAACTATTAGAAGAAATGGACAACTGGCCAACATACTACCCAGCAAGCATGACAGGGTTAGAAATTGCTCAGGAAATGGTATCTCATTAGGAAAAGCTAAAGACATAATCAAGCAGGATTCGATATCGAATCCTGCTTTTTTTGTTTACTCAAAAATTAACTTATAAGTTAATTTTGATTTTTTTAAACGACGCAAAATTATCATAAAAAGATAATTATCATATATGATAATTTCGCTTGTTTTTCACCAGAAAAAAATAAACTCAAAAACCGCACTACAATGTAGAAAAATAAGCTCTTAAAAAAGTCTGATTTTTGGAGGTTGTTTGGTTGACTATTACTAAACTTAATGTATAATGGTCTTTGTGTTAGTAAACAAATAGTTTAAAAGGAGAAGACAATGGAAATCGGTCATCAATTGCGTGCCCTCCGTATTCAAAAGGGTTTAACGCAAGAAGAGTTAGCAGAGAGAACAGATTTGTCAAAGGGATATATCTCGCAATTAGAGAATGATTTGAGCTCACCATCAATGGATACGTTCTTTGATATTCTTGAAGTGTTGGGATGCCCTGCAGCGGACTTTTTCGATGAGGGGCCAGAAGAGGCGCTCACGATCTACCGCGAAGAGGATATGACGATGATGGAAGACGCCAAGCACCATACGACGGTCACATGGCTCAATCCAGACTCGAACGAGCATGAGATGGAACCCGTTATTCTAGAATTTGCCGTTGGGGGAGCGTACAAGACGTTCCAACCATCACTTTCAGAAACATTTGGGTATGTGCTCGAAGGTTCGATTCAGGTCAAAGTCGGTAAACAAGTTGAAGTAGTTTCCAAGGGAGAGTCCTTCTATTTGAGGCGAAAGCCAAACACCAAATTAGCAACGCCGCTAAGACAACATCAAAAGTTTTAGTCGTGGCGACAGATTCATATTTATAATTAAGAAAGTTAGGTGCTAGCAATGTCAAACAACACAATTATCTCATTTGAGAATGTGAACAAATTTTATGAGGACACTCATGTTTTAAAAAATATCAACTTCGAAATCGAAAAAGGAAAATTCTATACATTACTAGGGCCTTCGGGATGCGGTAAAACAACGATTTTGCGTATTATCGCTGGATTTACAGATGTATCAAACGGAAAAGTGACTTTAAACGGGGCAGACGTTACTAACCTTCCACCGAACAAACGTAAAGTGAACACTGTTTTCCAAGACTACGCATTATTCCCACATATGAACGTATTCGAAAATATCGCGTTTGGATTACGCTTAAAGAAAACTCCAGAAAACATCATTAAAGAAAAAGTGGCAGACGCTTTAAAAATGGTGCAATTATCTGGATACGAAAACCGTGAAATCTCACAAATGTCTGGTGGACAACAACAACGTGTAGCCATCGCCCGCGCGCTTGTCAATGAACCAGAAGTACTACTACTCGATGAACCATTATCAGCATTAGACTTAAAACTTCGTACAGACATGCAATATGAACTTCGTGAATTGCAACAACGTCTAGGAATCACATTTATCTTCGTAACGCATGACCAAGAAGAAGCGTTAGCGATGAGTGATGAAATCTTCGTTATGAGTAAAGGAGAAATCATTCAATCAGGAACACCAGTAGATATTTACGATGAGCCAATCAACCGTTTCGTTGCGGACTTTATCGGTGAAAGTAATATCGTTGACGGGGTTATGAAGGAAGACTACCTTGTAGAATTCGTTGGTAAGAGTTCGAGTGTGCCGATGCCGGAATGCGTCCAAATGAAAAAGTTGAAATCGTGATTCGTCCAGAAGACTTATCGTTAACATCTATCGACAAAGGAAAATTAACGGTTGAAGTGGACACTCAATTATTCCGCGGAGTTCACTACGAAATCATCTGTTATGACGAAAATGGCAACGAATGGATGATTCACTCAACTCGTAAAGCAGAAGTTGGATCAAAAGTGGGCTTATACTTCGAACCACATGACATCCACGTAATGCGTTTTGGAGAAAGTGAAGAAGACTTCGACGCTCGTTTAGAAAGCTACGAAGACGAGGTAGAAGAAAATGACTAAACAATCTCGTTTCTTATTTTCCATTCCATACTTTATCTGGTTGTTATTATTCGTAGTAACGCCACTTGGAATGATTTTCTATAAATCATTCTTCGACATCAATGGTCAAGTAACGCTTGGAAACTATACAAACTATTTCGCGTCAGGAAACTACTTAGAAATGACATTCAACTCAGTGTGGTACGCCTTTCTAGTAACACTCGTAACGCTACTCGTGAGTTATCCAACAGCACTTTTCCTAAGTCGTACAAAGCATAAACAATTATGGCTTTTATTAATTATCTTACCGACATGGGTAAACTTACTATTAAAAGCCTACGCATTTATCGGAATCTTTAGCCAAACAGGAACAGTGAACAGCTTCCTTTCATTATTTGGATTGGCGCCACAAGAATTCCTATTTACTGACTTCAGTTTCTTAACGGTAGCAGCGTATATCGAATTGCCATTTATGATTTTGCCAATCTTCAACTCTATCGAAGAGTTGCCAGGTTCACTTATTGCGGCAAGCCGCGACCTTGGGGCAACAAAATGGGATACGTTTAGACGTGTCATCGTTCCATTATCGATGAACGGGGTGCGCAGTGGAGTACAAGCCGTATTTATTCCATCGCTCTCACTCTTCATGTTGACTCGTTTAATTGGAGGAAACCGCGTGATTACACTTGGTACAGCCGTTGAGCAACATTTCTTAGTAACGCAAAACTGGGGAATGGGTTCTACAATCGGGGTTGTATTGATTGTAGCGATGATTATTTTAATGTTTATTACAAGAGACCGTAGAAAAGGAGGCGTATCCGAATGAAATTAGAAAATAATAGTAAGTGGAGTAATTTTTACTTAGTGTTTGTATTTGTAGTCTTATATGCGCCTATTTTCTACTTGATTTTTTACTCATTTAACAGTGCTGGTAGCATGAACGGATTCGAGAGTTTCACACTTGACCACTATAAAGCCGTTCTTGCAGACACACGTTTAATCGGAATTGTGCTCGATACATTAATTCTTGCACTCTTATCTTCTTTAATCGCGACAGTGATTGGAACACTTGGAGCTATCATGATTCATTACATCCGTTCAAACCGTCGCAAACAAGTATTATTAGGCTTTTAACAATATTTTTGATGGTATCGCCAGACGTTATCATCGGTGCCAGCCTTTTAATTCTCTTTACAGTGGTTGGATTCAAACTCGGCTTTATGTCGGTATTACTTGCGCACATCGCGTTTAACATTCCAATCGTTGTACTAATGGTTTTACCAAAATTATCAGAAATGAATCCATCGATGATTACAGCGGCTCGTGACTTAGGAGCAACAAGCTCACAAGTATTAACACGCATCGTTTTACCAGCGATTACACCAGGAATTCTCAGTGGATTCTTTATGGCATTTACGTATTCATTAGATGACTTCGCCGTGACATTCTTCGTAACAGGAAATGGATTCTCAACGATTGCCGTTGAAATCTACTCACGTGCGCGCCAAGGAATCAGCTTAGAAATCAATGCCTTAAGTACATTGATGTTCCTATTCTCATTATCACTCGTGATTGGATATTACTTCATTCAAAAATTCCAACAAAAACGATTGAATGGGAAGGCTTCAGAGAGTGACCTATTGAAAGGAGTCACACTATGAAGCGACTAACGATGTTAATCGGGACGATCATAGTATCTTGCCTAGTGTTGTTTGGAATCCGTAAGAATTTTGAAACAGCAGCGGCAGGAGACCCTCAAACAATTATCGTATATAACTGGGGAGACTATATCGACCCAGAACTCATTACACAATTTGAACAAGAAACAGGTTACAAAGTTATTTATGAAACGTTCGATTCAAACGAAGCCATGCTGACAAAAATTAAGCAAGGTGGAACGAACTACGATATTGCCATCCCTAGTGAGTACACCATTCATAAAATGGTCGAAGAAAACTTACTTGAAAAATTAGATTATTCAAAAATCAAAGGGATGGAACATATCGACCCACGTTTCTTACACCAATCCTTTGACCCAGAAAACGCTTATAGCATTCCTTATTTCTGGGGAACGCTAGGAATTGTTTATAATAAGAAAGTTTATCCAGAAGGAACGATTAGCGAGTGGCGTGATTTATGGAACCCGGATTTAAAAGATTCCATTCTATTTATTGACGGAGCTCGTGAAATGATGGGGATTGCTTTACAAACACAAGGCCATTCTCTTAATGAAAAAGACGAAGCCATTGTTAAAGAAGCTGGTAAATTCTTGAAGACATTGATGCCAAACGCAAAAGCGATTATCGCTGATGAAATGAAGACATATATGATTCAAGGAGAGGCCAACGTAGCCGTCACTTTCTCAGGGGAAGCTTCTAAAATGTTGAGTGAGAATGAAGATTTAGCCTATGTGGTTCCAAGCAAAGGAACGAACTTATGGTTTGATAATATCGTCATTCCAAAAACGGTTGGTAACAAGGAAGGCGCGTATGCGTTTATCAAATTTATGTTGCGTCCGGAAATCGCAGCGAAGAATGCTCAGTATGTTGGTTATGCAACGCCAAACAAGGATGCGATAGCGCTCTTACCAGAAGACATTACTTCGGATGAGAGCTTCTATCCGAGTGAGGAAGCGATGGAGAAGATGGAGGTTTACGACAATTTAGGAACCGACCTATTATCGCTTTACAACGACCTCTTTTTAGAAGCCAAGATCTTTAGAAACTAAGAAAAGTTGAGACACGCTCTCAACTTTTTTTGTGCAAAAAATTAAAAGAACAATGAATAAAGGAACTTCGTTCCTTTGAAATTCGGGTGCAGGAATAAAAGAAGAGAAAATGAAATAGAGTCTAATTCGCCTTTAAATCCTACGGATATCTTCATAGTAGTGATAGTGGCTGTACCGTGTTGAGCCTGTCGTCTCAACTACTACCGAGCTTCAAAGTGACTCTAGGAAATAAATTTCCAGAGTCACTAATTCACATCGGTTACAACCGCCACTATTCCTACTATAGAATCCGTGGATTTTAGGCTCATTGAGCTTATTGATAAATGACCCTTCCTTTATTTTGCCGAATTTCAAAGTAACGAAGATTTTTTTGAAAAAAAAGGAGAGTGTGCGGACTTTTAGGATTCTGCTTTTAGAAAGAGGTGTTGGAAAGAGGAATAGGTCTTAGGGACGGCTAGGGGAACCGGGGAGAGTGCAGGGACGATGGTGCTATGATAATGTGACGTCTTTATTAGTTTGTAATTTCAAAGTAACGAAGATTTTTTTTGAAAAAGGGAGAGTGTGTGGACTTTTGGAGTTCTGCTTCTAGAAAGAGGTGTTGGAAAGAGGAATAGGTCTTAGGGACGGCTAGGGGAACAGGGAGAGTGCTTGGACGATGGTGCTTTGATAATGTGACGTCTTTATTAGTTTGTAATTTCAAAGCAACGAAGTTTTTGAAAAAGGAGAGTGTGCTGACTTTTAGGATTCTGCTTCTAGAAAGAGGTGTTGGAAAGAGGAATATTCTACCTTTAAGGAATTTCAAACGGCAGTTAAAGATTATATAGATTATTACAATAACAAAAGAATTCAAGAAAAAACAAAATGGATGTCCCCTGATTCTGGGTACATATCACATGCTCTCGACTTTTTTTGTGCAAAAAAATGATTAAAGGAACAAATGTTCTGATTAACAATCTTAAAAAAGAGTTTGATGTTTCCTATGGCTACGCTAGACGGTTAGCAGTAACCGAATCAGCGAGGGTATATTCAGAGGCTCAGAAATCGAACTATGAAGCTAATGGTGTCGAAGAATTTGAAAGCATGACTGATTTAAAAGCGTGTCAAACCTGTCAACCATTCAACGGGAAAATATTTAAAGTATCTGAATTAGTGCCAGCATTGAACGCACCAACGTTCCAACCTAACTGTCGATGTACGACAGTACTGCATTTTAGGAAAGATGTACACCGATATGAGAGAGATAATGATACAGATTATAAAGCTTTAAACAAGCATGTTTCTAAAGGCAGGGAAAAGATGTATAATCAGGGTATGGATAGAAATAAAGATCCTGATAAGCGCCGGCCGGTTAATATCACTAAACAAAAAGAACCACTGAGAAATTTTAAAGAGTCAGGTGGTTTTGTATGACAAGATGACCAAGCATCTTCCTACTTGAAAAATCAAGGAGTGGATGCATGTTGCTTGGATTATGACATGATTGTTTTACAAAAAAAGCCTCTGATATCAGAAATATTAGAGGAACTATTTCATGCTAAACAATTTAAAGATGGCTTGATTACAGATAGTCGAGAGAGTCAATTGTTAGCAGAAATAGAATCTCAAGAGTATTTAATCTCAGTGGCATCGAAATTTGATATTCCAAAATCTGAGCAGAGACAGACAAGGATGGCTTTGGATTTTTATAAACAAGAACTAAAGGAGTTGAAAAAACATGAAAAATAAGATAATTGATGTTTTTAAAGTAGCAAATCGTCTTGTTTCGATTACTGTTGAAAACCCTGATCTTTCTGAATTGAGAGTTAATCAGTTTGTAAAAATAGGGGGGAAAGAGTATAGAGTTCGCAGTATTCCATTTTTCGATTCAAATCCACCTAAGTCTATCATAGAGCAAGATACTTTTACAATCGATTATACAGATGACGAATTGGTTGATAAAGAAGTATTATTCAGCTAATTACCAAAGCACCTAGAGAAATGTAAGTGCTTTTTTTGTACTCAGAAGAGGAGTGAAAAAGGAGTTTTCTGATGAAGGTAGAAGAATTTGATACAGTAATTTTAAAAAATGGGCAATCTGCAGCAGTTGTAGAAAAGCTAAGCGAAGATACTTTTATTGCTGATATAGGTGATTCACCAAAAGATTGGGATACCATAACAATTACAATCAACGAGATAGAAAAAGTAGCACCTAGAGAAATCTAAGTGCTTTTTTTGTACTCAGAAAGGAGTGAAAGATGTTCAGATGGGATTTGGTATCAATCGCTTTCGGGTGGTTGGTATTTTTGTATTTAATGCTGTTTATCATAGCATTTGTAAAAAAAGTGATTGAAGAAATTACAAAATAATCTAACCGTTAATTATTTTGCCGCTCAAAACATTAAAGATACCATGGTTCATGAACTAACGCATAAAAAACATTGGGATTCTGCTAAAGCATTATACAAAGCCGACAAAAAGCGCTATAATAGCATTGAACAAGCAATGTCTGAATTGAATTCCCCATTAGTGTCGTATGTTAAGGAACAATTGAAACATAACTATAACTATCTTTATAGTATTAGCGATAATGCAGCTATTGCATTTTACAACGATAACATCAATGAGTTAGTTGCTGAAGTCGGGGTATTGGAGGATAAGGTTGAAGACCCAAATCTGTTAAATAAAGTCAAGGAGGTGTTATCATGGAAGTAATTGCTATGCCTAGCAAAGAAGTTTTTGATTTTTACAAAAGCAAATCCGTCACTGGATCGTTGGAGATAAAACTATTTCAGAAAAAGAAACAATTTATCTTCCGTGAAGATACTCCTCCTGAAAATCTTAAAACTTTATCAAGATATAAAAATCAAAACTTGAATTTGCTTATTAACAATCAAAAGCACTTAGAGAAATCTAAGTGCTTTTCTTATGCTCTAACCGTATGGAATCCCGTACGGTTTTTTTATTGTCCAAACTTTGAAGACATTAAAAGCTAAGGATATCAGTCCACTCGGACTTAAAAGGAGGGCCTAAAATGGCAGAAAATATTAAAGAACCTGTAGTTGAACCTGAACTTGAACAAGCTAGCGCTCAAGAAGAGGAAAAAGCTACAGAAAAAACATTCACACAATCTCAGCTAGATGAAATTATTCAGAAAGAAAAAGCTAAGGCCAAGCGTTCTGCTGAAAAAGAGTATCAAGCTAAGATGGATGAAGCCGAAAATCTACGTGCGATGAACGAAAGCCAGAAAGCAGAGTATGAGGACTTTTAGGATTCTGCTTCTAGAAAGAGGTGTTGGAAAGAGGGATAGGTCTTAGGGGCAGCTAGGGGAACAGGGAGAGTGCTGACAAGAGTGCTAGGAGGATGATTGTGCCAGTAAAAAAGCCCTCGTCCGAGTGAGTGCACCCCAAAAGTTAGACACAAAATCTAACTTTTGGGGTGTTTTTATTATGAAATTAACTTATGAAGATAAAGTTCAGATTTATGAACTCAGAAAACAAGGATTTAGCTACTCACGACTTGCAGATATGTTCGGTATAGATGCGAGAAATCTTTCCTACATGATTAAATTGATTGAACGTTATGGGTTAGAGATAGTTAAAAAAGGGAGAAATAATTATTATTCTCCAGAAATAAAACAAGAAATGATTGATAAAGTCTTACTCGAAGGTTGGAGTAAAGAAAGAGTTTCTCTCGAATACGGCCTCCCTGCGCGTGCCACTCTTCCCAACTGGCTCGCACAATACAAGAAAAATAAGTATACTATTGTTGAGAAAACAAGAGGGAGAGTACCTGAAATGGGACGTAAGCCAAAGAAAAAACCAGAAGAGATGACAGAACTAGAACGCCTTCAGGCTGAAAATGAGTATTTAAGAGCGGAGAATGCCATTCTAAAAAAGTTGAGAGAACTCCGCTTGAAGGAGGAAAAAGAGAAAGAAGAAAGACGCAGATTGTCAGAGAGTTAGTGTCAGAGTTTCCTTTAGATATTCTTCTAAAGATTATTAAACTTGCTCGTTCAACTTACTACTATCACTTAAAGCAGCTAAACCTAGAAGATAAGAATCAGGCCGTAAAAAACGAAATAGAAACCATTTATAACGAGCATAAAGGTAATTATGGATATCGCCGTATCACTCTTGAACTTAGAAACCGTGGGTTCATCGTAAACCATAAGAAGGTACAACGCTTGATGAAACTGTTGGGGCTAACTGCTCGTATTCGTAGAAAACGTAAGTATTCTTCTTATCATGGAGAAGTTGGTAAGAAAGCTGAGAATATTATTCAACGTCAATTTACAGCTGAAAAACCGATGGAAAAGTGCTATACAGACATTACAGAGTTTTCTATTCCAACAAGTAATCAAAAACTATATTTATCACCAATTTTAGATGGTTATAACAGCGAGATTATAGCGTATACTCTATCGTCTTCGCCAAATTTAAAACAAGTAAAGGATATGTTAGAACAAGCTTTTAGAGAAGAAGAATACAAGAATACTATTCTCCACAGTGATCAGGGGTGGCAATACCAGCATGAGTTTTATCATAGTTTTTTAGAAGATAAGGGCATTCAGCCATCTATGTCTCGCAAGGGTAATAGTACTGACAATGGCATGATGGAATCTTTCTTTGGCATTCTTAAATCAGAAATGTTTTATGGCTATGAGCAGACATTTAAGTCTATAAAGGAACTTGAGGGGGCAATCGTCGACTATATTGATTATTACAACAACAAACGAATCAAAGTAAAATTAAAAGGACTTAGTCCTGTACAATACAGAACTAAATCCTTTGCTTAAATTAATTGTCTAACTTTTTGGGGTCAGTACAGAGTGGAGAGGGCTTGGGGTTAGTTTGTGTAGTAAAGATTTGTACCAGCAAATTGTGGTTCGAAGGTCACCATGATTCCTAGGCTTCGGAAGGTTTCTTCGTCGGCTTTTTGAAGGATGACGGTGCTGTGTGCTTGTAAGTGGCGCAAGTTTTGCAATTGATTTTTGGCAGCTTCTGCGGCAGGGTTAGTGACTGCTGAGATGCTGAGGGCGATGAGCACTTCTTTGCTATCGAGTGAGCGGCGTTGGTGTTTTAGAACGTCGCTTCCGAGTTGGCCAATCGCATTTAAAATCACAGGTGGTAATAAATGGATGGAGTCACCAATTTCTGCTAATTCTTTAATGCAGTTGAGTAGGCAGGCTGCGCTGGCTGTCATGGTGTCTGATTGTTTTCCTGTAATGATTTTGCCGGTTGGAAGTTGTAAGGCTACAACTGGGACTTTGGCTTCAGCTTCTTTTTCAAGAGCGGCTTTTACGACTGGACGATCTTGTGGAGAGAGTCCACTTTCTTCCATGATGTACTTGCCTCGTTGAGCTGCTTCCAGTGTTCCGATGCCGCGTTTGTAGTCGCATTGGCCTGCGTAGTAACGTCGGATGATTTCTTGGTTGGAAGCTTCGCGAACGACTTCATCATCAGTGATAGCAAATCCGACACGGTTCACGCCCATATCTGTAGGAGAGTTGTAAGGGATTGGAGCGTCGCCGTAAATCTTCGTCAAAATACGACGGAGAAGTGGGAAGGCTTCGATGTCTCGGTTGTAGTTCACGGTTGTTTCGCCGTATTTTGCAAGGTGGAAGGTATCAATCATGTTGACATCTTCTAAGTCTGCAGTGGCTGCTTCATAGGCCACGTTCACAGGGTGGTTTAAAGGTAAATTCCATACAGGGAATGTTTCAAATTTAGAATAGCCGGCACGACGTCCGCGCTTTGTTTCGTGATACAGCTGGCTTAAGCATGTTGCTAGTTTTCCGCTGTTGGCACCAGGAGCTGTTACGACGACAAGTGGGCGAGTCGTTTCGATAAATTCATTTGCGCCATATCCTGCGTCACTAACGATGGTTTCAACGTCCATCGGATAGCCTTCTGTGTAGCCGTGCGTATACACTTTAATGCCGCGACGTTCGAGGGAGTTTTTTTAAATTGTGTTGCAGCAGGTTGGCCTGTATAACGAGTAATGAGGATACTATTGATTTTTAAGGTCCCAATAGTGAAGATCGTCCATTAAGCGAAGAACATCTTGGTCATAAGTAATCCCAAGGTCACTACGAACTTTATTTTGTTCGATATCACCAGCGTACACGCAGATAATAATCTCTGCTTGGTCGCGTAGGCGGTGAAGTAATTTGATTTTTCCGTCTGGATCGAATCCTGGCAATACGCGAATCGCGTGGAAATCACCGATTAATTTGCCTCCAAACTCTAAGTATAGTTTGTCATAAGCGTTTACTCGTTGAAGAATGTATTGACTTTGTTCTTCAAGGTATTTCTCACTATCGAATCCTAATTTCATAGAACAACCCCCTTAATTTCATTTCAGTAGTATAGCACGAAAAATGGGGGAATTCTATAGAAAATGACGGCTTTTTACCCCACAGGAAAAAGAGTTGCAAGCGCCATAATGACAGAGTAGAATAGTAATGGACTCACTCAAAATAACGGAGGATTTTCGTATGAAAAACATGTTGGATTATATTAAAGAGTTTGGGCACGTTTCGTTTGAAGAAAGAGCCTTTTCTGAAATCGACGCATTAGTTTTAACGGAATTAGAGTATTTACCACTTGAAAAAGTTGTTCCAAGCGATGAAAATGGTGAGATTTTTGTCACGGTGAAAGAAATCGCCGAGTATATGCAGGAACATAAACAAGAATTATTCGCCGAGAATCCAATGATGATGACCGAGGAGCGGCATGAAGCATCGCAGGTGATTGCGGATGCACCTCGTTTCCAATCGTTGAAATTCTTCGGTGTGGTAAGCGTTTGGGATAAAGATACAACAAAACAATTCGCAGCTGTCACGGTGGAAGTAGAACCTAGTGTCAGACTTGTTATTTTTAGAGGGACGGATGATACGCTGATTGGCTGGAAGGAAGACTTCCTAATGACGTATTCACCACTTGTTGCGGCTCAGACGGATGCCAAGGAGTATTTAGCCAAACAAGCCAGTTTATGGAGTGGGGACTTAATGGTCTCAGGACATTCAAAGGGTGGTAACTTAGCCATTTATGCTGCGGCCACTCAAGCAGAAGACGTGCAACTGCGCATTGTCGATATTTTCTGCTTTGATTCTCCTGGATTGTACCGTTCTGTACTTGAAACAAAAGGGTATCAAAATATAGTGCCATTAGCGATGCGTTATATTCCACAAGATTCACTTGTTGGATTAATGCTAGAATCCGAAGTGCCGTATGTGATTGTTAAAAGTAATGCCACCGGTGCGATGCAACATAGCGCCATGACATGGGAGATTGAAGACGGTCAATTTATTAAGATGGAAAAAAATTAACCAAAAAAATAGTCAGTTGAATGATCGAAACATTCAAGAAATGGACAGAATCGGTGAGCGATGAAGAACTGGAATTGTTCTGGAATGTGTTCTTTGAACTACTATTTTCTGTTGGAATTGATACGGTGAATGATTTATACGGACAGTTTATGCATTATGTGCAAGAGTTCTTGAAAGGCAGCAGGAGATATGGACGAAGAAAAACGTGAATTGTTAACACGTATTGCGTTATTACTCGTTTCAACTCGCTTTGAAGTTTGGAAAGGCTCGTTAGATATGTCTGAGTTAGTGCAGTTTGAAATGCCTGAGTTAAAATTACCAACATGGGATGAACTCATGACGACTTTAAGTTGGAAGAAGAATGGCTTTGAGGTCCATTATCGTGCTACTGAGGAAAACGAAGAGATTCGCGCGTACTATCAACAGCGCCACGAACAAAAGAAACACGAAGAAAAATAAAAAGAGAGTTGTCCAAAATTCACTTATAAGTGAATTTTGGGCAACTCTTATTATTTATACTATTGTTCGCGTTCAATCGCGATGGCAACACCCATGCCGCCGCCTATACAGAGGGAAGCAACACCGATTTTACCGTCAAGTTGGTCGAGAGCATTGATCAGTGTGACCACAATACGAGTACCAGAAGCACCGATTGGATGGCCTAGCGCAATGGCACCACCAAATGGATTTACTTTTTCAGTTGGAATCTTCAAGTCTTTGATGACCGCCATGCTTTGTGCGGCGAATGCCTCGTTTAGTTCAAAGACATCCACTTTTTCAAGCGGAATTCGTGTACGTGCCACTAATTTTTGAATGGCAGGGACAGGCCCGATTCCCATAATCGAAGGATCGACACCAGCTTCGGCATAGCCTTTCAATGTCGCAAGAATTGGAAGGCCAAGTTCTGTTGCGTATTCGCGTGTCGTCATAATGACACAAGCGGCACCGTCGTTAATCCCAGAGGCGTTTCCGGCTGTCACGGTTCCGTCTTTTTTGAAGGCTGGTTTAAGGCCTGCAAGACTCTCAAGCGTCGTGTTTGGACGGATAAATTCATCCGTTACTTTTAAGTCGTCGGATTTTGTCTTGCGATTGAAGACTGCTACAGGAGTGATTTCGCTAGCGAAACGTCCTTCTGCTTGTGCTTTAGCGGCTTTTTGTTGAGAAGCCACAGCGAAAGCGTCTTGTTCTTCGCGGGTAAATCCGTATTTTTCAACGATATTTTCAGCGGTAATTCCCATCGCGTCTTGTGAGTAGGCGTCCGTTAATCCATCGTTAAATAAAGAGTCTACTAATGTCACAGGACCATTTTTTGGAGCAAATCGTTGTTGTAATAAATGCGGTGCAAGGCTCATATTTTCCATACCACCGGCTAAAACGATTTTGGCGTCTCCTAGTCGAATAGCTTGTGCGGCTGAAATAATGGCTTTTAAACCAGAACCACACACTTCATTAACTGTAACGGCAGTACTTGCATGATTCAGTCCAGCGCCTAGTCCGACTTGACGAGCTGGATTTTGTCCAAGGCCTGCTTGTAAGACATTTCCAAAGATGACTGTATCAATTTGTTCAGGTGAAAGATTCGCTTTTTGGATAGCAGCTTTTGCAACCGTTGTTCCTAGTTCGATAGCAGAAGTGGTAGCAAATTGCCCACCAAATTTACCAATCGCAGTACGTGTGGCACTCACGATGACGATATCATTTCCGTTCATATTTTCATTCCTTTCCAGTCTATATTTCCTATTTCGTTTCTATTCTATAAGATTTTGCATAAGAAACCTATCAATTTAGTACAAATAATTAGTAAAGAATTGTTTAAATTCCCTAACATTTGGTGAATTCAATTGTCCTAACGGCGAATTTTTGCTACTATAGTGTGTGCTAAGAAAGAATAGGAAGCTCAATTTGTGTGTGTGGAGCTTCATTCGTAAAGGAGAACAATAAAACAATGAATATAGGGATAGATAAGATTGGCTTCTTCGTACCACCAACTGCGCTAGATATGGAAACACTAGCAGAGGCGCGTGGGGTAGAGCCAGCTAAATACACGATCGGAATTGGCCAGTCTACAATGGCAGTAGCACCAGTGACGCAAGATATCGTGACTTTAGCTGCAAATGCTGCATTATCCATTATCGATGATAAAGACCGTGAATTTATTGATATGATTTTATTTGGGACAGAAACAGGAATCGATCAATCGAAATCAGCTGCGGTTTATATGCAACGCATGCTTGGATTATCAAACCGTGTTCGTAGTGTAGAATTAAAACATGCCTGCTACGGGGCAACAGCTGCCTTACAATTAGCTAAAGGGCATATTGCCTTAAATCCAACTTCAAGAGTACTAGTTATCGCTAGCGACATTGCTAAATACGGATTAAACTCTGGCGGAGAACCAACGCAAGGTGCTGGAGCAGTCGCAATGGTTGTTTCTAGTGACCCACGTTTACTCGTTTTAGATAACGAAACGAGCTTATTCACAGATGATGTGATGGACTTCTGGAGACCAAACTATGCAGCGTATCCAATGGTAGACGGAAAATTCTCAAACGAGCAATACATCCGTTTCTTTGCAGAAGTATGGAACGACTATCAAGCAAAAACAAATGCGCAGTTCTCAGACTTTGATGCGATTTGTTTCCATTTACCATATACAAAAATGGGGATGAAAGCCTTCAAGCCATTCTTAGAAGAAATGAGCGAAGAGGAACAAGAACGCTTTACAGCGCGTTATCAAGAAGCAGCCGTGTATAACCGCCAAGTCGGAAACATCTACACAGGTTCATTATTCTTAAGCTTCATCTCATTATTAGAAAACAGTTCTGTATTAGTAGCCGGAGACCGCATCGGATTCTTCAGCTATGGATCAGGAGCCGTTGGGGAATTCTTCGCCGGCGAATTAGTCGAAGGCTTCGAAAACCAATTGCACATCGCAGAACATAAAGCGTTGCTAGAAAGCCGCAAAATGTTGACTGTTGAAGAATACGAAGAAATCTTCACAGAAGTGGTGGATGCAAGCGGTGAACAAACATTCACACGCGAAGACAACAGCCCAATTACCCTAACAGCCATTGTTGACCACCAACGTCAATACACAATCAAATAAGACGATAACCGTAGCCAATAAAAAGGTCTGCGGTTTTTTTGTTTAAGATGCAAAAAAAATAAAAATGTAGCATATATGTTACATTTCGAATTTTAAAATTAAAAAGTAAAAATATAAACGTTGAAATGATGCGGTTTTTAGCGGTATATTCAACAACCTCGTTTTAGGTCGATTGCACAAATTCAGAAGTTTGTAGTAAATTTTCCGAGAAAAAATCAAGAAAGATTTTTTTCAGTTGAAGAAATCTTCAAAAGGCAAAAAGTCTCACAAACCCCTATGGGATGCACTTTCTAGCACCCTGCACCAGTCCCTTCAAACTGAGTGGCGCAACACTTTTTTTCATTTTTTTAAAAGCAGAAATCATATACGTACTTTTTTTCGGGTTCTATAGTAATAGTAATGGGGAATAGTATTAAATGCGAATTAGCAGGAGTTGGAAATTTATTTCTTACTCCTGCTTTGAGGCTTTAAAGGAGAGAGCCCACGGGGCTCGAACCGGTACCCCATTACCGTTACTATAAAGAAACCCGGGAAAGAAAAGTGCGTATATTATAGTCAAATTTCGCCTTTTTGTGGTATCCTATGTAAAGAGAAAATGAAAGAAAGTAGTAGCGCCATGAAGAAAATTATCGTTATCAATACCGGTGGTACGATTGCCATGAGTGAAGATCGCTCAACCGGTAACGTAACCCCAACAAGCACCAACCCATTAACAAACTCCGACACGATTTTTGCACCAATCGCAAGCATCGTCGTAGAGGATCTATTTAACCTTCCGTCTCCACATATGACAGAGGAAAAAATGTGGGAAGTTCAAAAGCGAATCGTTCAAGCGCAACAAGAAGGCTTTGACGGAGCGGTGGTGACTCACGGTACCGATACATTAGAAGAAACAGCGTATTTCCTAGAGCTAACAACAGACGGGAAATTCCCAATCGTTTTAACGGGAGCGATGCGTTCAAGCAATGAAATCGGAGCGGACGGGTTAGCGAACTTGCGCAGTGCCATTATTACGGTAACGAGTCCAGAGAGTGTGGATAAAGGTGTTCTTGTCGTGATGAACGATGAAGTCCATGCGGCAACGTATGTGACAAAGACGCATACAACTAACGTAGCGACTTTCCAAACACCAACTTTTGGGCCGCTTGGATTAGTATCAAAGAGTGAAGTGATTTACTTCCAAAAATTCTTACATCATGAATACTATCCAATCCAAGAACTCGTGGATAAGGTATACTTATTAAAAGCATATGCTGGAATGGATTCGATGTTATTTGATGCCATTGCTGATTCAGATGCGAATGGATTGGTCATCGAAGCTCTTGGAGCAGGTAACTTACCGCCAACGACACTTCCTGGGTTGCAACGTTGCTTGGATAAAGGAATTCCAGTCGTGCTTGTATCTCGTGCATTTAACGGTGTGACCTACGATGTATATAATTATCTTGGTGGAGGCAAACAGCTTCATGAAGCAGGAGTGATTTTCACAACAGGGCTTAGCGGACAAAAGGCTCGTGTGAAATTATCGGTGTTATTAAGCGCTCATGCGAATAGAGAAACAATCATTAGAGCATTTCAAGTATAGGAAAGAGGAATAGATATGGTTAGAAAAATTGGACGAGTGGTTCGTCAATATGAAGGGAAACCGATTATTTACGGCATGCCACTAGAAGAGCTAACAGATTGGTTTGAAGCAAAAGGCGAAAAGAAATTCAGAGCAGGACAATTATGGGACTGGCTTTACCGCAAACGTGTAACTAGTTTTGAAGAAATGACAAACTTGCCAAAATCACTGATTGAACAGTTACAAGAAGAGTTCACATTCCCAGTGTTAAACGAACGTATCAAACAACAATCAACAGACGGAACACGTAAATTCCTCTTTGAATTAGCAGATGGCCTCTTGATTGAAACGGTATTAATGCCACAAGAATACGGCCTATCTATCTGTGTAACGACACAAGTAGGATGTAACATTGGATGTACATTCTGTGCCAGCGGAATTATCGCTAAACAACGTGACCTTGTTGCTGGGGAAATCGTAGCGCAAGTGATGCACGTGCAACGTACTTTAGACGAAGTGTCTCCTGGGGACCGCGTTAGCCATATCGTAGTTATGGGGATTGGGGAACCATTCGATAACTATGATAACGTGATTAAGTTCTTGAAAGTGGTTAACTCTGATAAAGGGCTTGGAATCGGGGCTCGTCATATCACTGTATCTACAAGTGGTTTGGCTCCAAAGATTCGTGAGTTCGCAGATGAAGGATTACAAGTCAACCTTGCATTATCACTTCATGCGCCAGATAACGATACACGTTCTCGTATCATGCGTATCAACCGTAAATATCCAATTGAAGTTGTGATGGATGCAATCAATGAATATATTGCTAAAACCAATCGTCGTGTAACCTTCGAGTACATCATGCTCGATCACGTGAATGACTCTGTGGAACAAGCGCAACAATTGGCCGACCTTCTTGCTGATAAGAAACGTCTTTCATATGTTAACTTAATTCCGTATAACAAAGTTCGTGAACATGACCAATATGAACGTAGTGGAAAAGAACGCGTAGTAGCCTTCTACGATGTCTTGAAGAAAAACCACATCAACTGTGTCGTTCGTAAAGAATTCGGACATGATATCGAAGCAGCCTGCGGACAATTACGTTCAAGCCAAATGAAACGTGACCGCGCTGAAAAAACAAAAGCCTAATAAAATAGATGGACCGCACCTCAAAATGGCACTGACCCCCGTAAATGAGAATTAAATAAAAACACCTCCAAGTTGGATTTGATACAATATTATCAAATGCTCATGGAGGTGTATTTTTATGGCAAAAAAACGTGTGGCTTATTCTGTCGATACAAAGAATAAAGCCGTAGAAATGAAATTACAGGGATATACTACAAAACAAGTGATGCAGGAGTTAAACATTAAAAATGAAACTCAAGTAAAAACATGGTTTAGATGGTATAAAAATGGAGAAACTCATCGTTTCCACCAACAGGTGGGGAAACAATATTCCTATAATAAAGGAATAGCTGAACTTTCAGAAATCGATCAATTAAAAATTAGAATTACAAAGAAAAAGAAGTTGAATTAGAAATATTAAAAAAATACAAGGAATTGGAAAGGAAGTGTCGCCTCAAGCAGTTGTAAAGTTAGTGGAAGAATTGAAATGTAAATATACAGTTCATTTAATCTGTTTTTGCCTTAATGTACCCATATCTACTTACTACCGATGGAAAAAAAGAAAGACTTTTCTCCAACCGTTATCGAGAAAACTATTGGTAAAATTTGTAAGAAAAAAACAAATTTATTTATGGGTACAGAAAGATTAAGTATTTGATTCAGAAGGAATTAAATCAGATTATTAACCATAAGGTTGTGCAATGGATTATGCAGAAAAAAATGGTTGGAATTGTGCCGTGAAACCGAAAAAGCTATCAAAAATAGGTAAACCTTTCTCAATCACTGGCAATGCTCTGAATAGGGATTTTACAGCGGACAAACCTATGCAAAAGTTGACTACTGATATCACATATTTACCTTTCGGTCCTAAACGATTATATTTATCTTCCATTATGGATTTACATAATGGAGAAATCCTTGCGTATACAATTGGTTCAAAACAAGATACTAAGTTTGTATTGGATACTTTAAATCAAATTGACTTACCTAAGGATGTTCTACTACATAGTGATCAAGGCAGCGTTTATACTTCCGCTGAATACTACAATCTATGTAAAGAAAAAGGCATTATCCGCAGTATGTCCCGTAAGGGGACTCCCGCAGATAATGCGCCAATCGAAAGCTTCCATTCTTCGCTAAAGTGCGAAGCTTTTACATAAAAAGATGAAGTAATAACTTCATCTTCTATTGTAATTCAAATTGTAGAAAAATTACATCAAATATTATAATGAAAATAGAATCCAACAAAAATTGGACTACCTGTCTCCGGTTGAATACCGGAGACGGTTGCTCTAGGGTGTTTTTATTAAATTCTCACTTTTTGGGGTCAGTCCCAAATAGAGGTGTGGTTTTTGTGCGCAAAAATCAAACGAAAGTCGATATTTTTTTATAGGATTTTTGATTGAAATCTACAAAAGAACTCTATTTTCTAAAAAGAAAATTTGTTATAATATTAGCAAAGGAAGCGGTAACAGAAACGGTTAAATTAAGATACAAGTATAGGAAGGTGTCGTTCGAATGTTAGAAGTTCATATTCAGAATTTTTTTCATATGGAAAGAAAGAGATTCTAAATCAGATTGACTTAGAGCTTCCATTGTCTCAAATTATTGGACTAGTAGCACCGAATGGCGTAGGAAAATCTACGCTTATCCAAATCCTGTCTGGACACTTAAGAAATAACGGTATTTCGGTGTATTATCAAGGGGAAAATTATACAACCGATACATTATTTATGAGACAACATATCGTGAAAATGCCTGATCAATCTGAATTATACGATGAATTAAATGGAATCGAGCATTTGAATTTCTATGCCTCGATGTGGAAAGTAGCTTCTGGAACTGTTCAAACTGTGATAGAGCAGTTAAAAATGGAAGACTATATTCATCAAAAAGTGGGTGGGTATTCACTCGGAATGCGGCAACGTCTTTGTTTTGCATTAGTGCTAGTTACAAAAGCAGACTATATGCTTGTGGATGAAGTGATGAACGGGTTAGATCCTGATAATGTGGAATTGATTTCTAAAGTGTTGAGACAGTTACGGGATGAAGGAAAAACGATTGTGATGGCCTCTCATCTACTGAACAATCTCGATTCGATTGCCGACAAGATTTATTTTATGAAAGAGAAACGAATCGCACTGGAATATTCACCGCAAAAGGAAGGCGTTGATACACTTCAATTGACCTTTATTTCCAAAGCGTATTTCGAGAAGTTTGTAGAGCAATTTTCAAGAGAAGTAGAAAGGCTAAATCGAGAAGGAAGACAGATTAGCATTCACCTTACGGAGGGTGAGCTTCCAAAAGAAAAATGGAAGTGGATACTAGAAAACATTCATCAATGTAGTGAAATTAAGATTGGAGCAAAAGGTTGCTACGCACTTTATAAAGAACTCTACGGATAGTACAATCGAAAGTTGAAAAAGAGAGGAGAAGCTAGCATGAAAACACAATTACTGTTGATTGTTCGAAATCGGTTAATGAAAATTCAGTTCATCGGTTGTGTATTGCTGATGGTTGTGTTTCTAGTGATGAACTTTCGACAAAAATCTTCTCTCAACGAACTTTTGAATAGCACTTTAAATCAAGGAGATAAAATTCATTTGATACTAATCAATGAATATGAAGAGGAAGCGAAGAACAGAAGTTTAACAGAAACAGAGGGAAAATGGTTAGAGGATTCAGTTGCTTATCATCGTTCAGTAACTGCGTTTCAAAATCAAGATTATAAAACTTATATAGAAGAACAGATTCATTTTTGGGAGTTGCGACTTGAATTAAGAGATAAAGAACAATCGCCTCTTCCGATTTATAATACAATTGGATTTAATCCTAGTAAGCAGGAACAGTTAGAGTATAAGAATGTTAAACAACATTTAATGGAGTTTCGTTCTTTAGAGGCGCAGGGGCGCTATCAATTAGACGATATTTTACAAATGGTCAATCGAATATTTTGGATGGAATGGACAAAATATAATGAACCAATGATGTATTGGTTGCCAGTTCTATTTTCAATCTTACTACTATTTATCAGTCCTATCCTTTTAGATGATTGGAAGCATCGTAGTATGTTAGCTGTGAAGCCGATTCGCGAGTGGAAATATTTATTACAAAAAATCAGTAGTTACTGGTTGGTAAATATGGCCCTAGTAATTCTGGCTTTATTTGTAGTTTTCTTAGTACAGAGTTTATCTTTTGGCTGGGACAACTTCACTACGCCGTTTCTTGTATTTCGTGGGGAAGAGGAGGCCCTCATGCTTCCGTTACAATTTATAGGAATCGCGTTACTCTTTGCAGCGTGCGTGCTCCTATTCTTAATCAATCTCGTCGCATGGTGTAATCAGTTGAGTAGAAATAAGATGGTAGGGTTCATCGTAGGGCTAATGGTTATTTGGGCAGAGTCTATCCTCCGTTCCATGAAGATTTATCCTTCTTTTGCAGACAAGTTGCCACTGTACTATGTGAACTTTGGATCTGTTATCCAAGGAATGAAAGATGATTTTTATGCGACGGGTACGTTCACGATTTCAAACGGATGTGCCAGTTTACTTGTAGGAGCATTCGTGTTCTTCTTGTTGACAGTTGGAACTTCATGCTGTCAAGAGCGTCAAAGACGAGGAGGTTCGGTATGAGTAGATGGGTTCAATTAGATAGAATGCATTTAAAGAAAAGAGGATTTTTCTATAAGATACCGCTTCTTATCTTAGTAGTTGCGGCGCTTGTCATGGGATATCATCACGTTACAGGAAAACCGGCCTTAAGAGATGTGATTGAACGACAATTTTCTCAGATAGATGATCTGAAAGATTCGTTTGAGAAACAAATGACGATCGATGAAGATACAAAAAAAGAGATGAATACTACTTTCCAGGCTCTTTACCAAACCTATGCACAAGAAAATGGGATTTATACAGTGAAGGGGAAAACGGAACGGCTGATTCCGATTTATGAAAAGCGGTTGGAATTGGTTGAGTTTCTTCTAGGACGTGGGTCGCAAGAATGGGCGGATTCGTTAGAGAGTCCTATGCAAATTAAAGCTAAACTCCAATTATTCCATTATTTAGTTGGAAAAGAGATATCCTACCAAACCTATTACCAGTATGGTGATTTTACACAGACGATTTTCCAACTTCTTGGCTACGGTATCCTTGTCTTCCTTTTCCTTGTGCAAGTTGGGGGCTATTTAGAAAGAAAACAACGACACAGAACGATGCTAGAAGTAGTGCCGATTTCTAATAAAGAAGAATTATTGACAGAAACGCTCTATTCTTTGAAATACTTTTATGCTTTTCCTAGTCTGCTGGTGATTCTGCCTGTAGTGGCGTATGGAATGCTAATTCAAGAGAATGTTTTTCTGTTTCCTGTATCGTATATGACTAATGGGGAAACAATCTTTATTTCAGCGACTCAAGGAATCCTGCTGGCAATTGGATATCCATTATTAGCAATTGTTGGATTATTCATTGCACAGATGCTGCTCGTTTCTTTGATTAAAGATACGATGGTGTCGACGATTGTTCTCTTTATCCTTGGATATTTGAGTGTTGGAGGATATTCGTTAGGGGCTATTATACCGATTAGTGTCTTACCAGCTTTACAACAGGGAGTCCCACTTGTGATAGGAGCCTGTGTAGGAGTTGTTTTCTCTATTCTATTGATTGGTATAAGATTAAAAAATATTAGGAAGTGAGAAATTAAATTTTCTCACTTTTCTTTTATTATCCGCCAAAAGTCCTATATACAATGGATTAAGACAGTGTTACACTTGAGCATAACAATAAGTTGAAGTGGAGTGAGTGTGTATGAGGGTTGTTTTTCAGCAGTTTAAAAAAGAAGTATTCATCATGATCACATTGCTCACCCTAATTGCAGGGGCGGAGCTTGTATCGAGTGTTGTAAATGCGCAGACTTTAGATACTTTAGTGAACATGGATATTCATAATTTCTTTTATAAAGCGATTTGTTTAGTCATTATTTTTGCATTTTATCTATTGTTTACGTATATGTTGATTCGCTATCAGGCCTACTTTAACCAAAAAGTAGCGACGTGGTTAAGGGACCGTATTAGTCATTCGATTGAAGCAACGTCTTATGGACGCTTCTATGAAAAGAATAGTCAAACGTATATTTCGTGGTTTACAAGTGACTTGGAACAGATTAAAGGGCATGCGATTGATCCAACCTTTGATGTTATCGGAGGAATTATTTCTGCGGTCATTTCTGCGGTAGCATTGTTTATGTATCATTGGTCTATCGTCTTACTAGCGGCTATCTGTATTGTCATCATGGCCGTGTTACCGGCTTTATTCTCAGCAGAACTGACAGAAAAAACCATCAAAGTATCAGAAGCTAATGAAAAATTCGCGAAATCGATTTCGGATTTATTGAGCGGATATGATACCCTATTTGTTTTTCGTAAGCTAGCGTATTTAAAAGAAAAAATCCATGAAAAATCAGTTGAAGTAGGAGATACGCATCGAGATTATAGTAAGTCGATGGCCAAAGTTGCCGTTAGTGGTGGGATTGGGAATGTGTTTAGCCAGATTTCCGTATTCATCTTAACGGGATACTTAGCTTATATTGGCGAAGTCAGTATCGGGAGTATTCTAGCAGCGATGGCGTTAAGTAGCACCATCTTCAACGTGTTAGGAAATATTAGTCAAAAGATCGGTTCAATTAAGAGTGCAGATTCGTTGTTTAACAAATATGAGCAATTAGAACCAGCAGCCCTTGTAGAGGAAGCGCCAGAAGAGGCACCGCGTACTCTTATTGAAGTGAGTGATGTTTCGTTTAACTACGGAGAAAAGGTGATTTTAAATCATGTGTCTCTTGGCTTTAACGAAGGACAAAAATATGCGATTACTGGCGAGAGCGGAACAGGAAAATCAACGCTGTTAAATATTATCGCTGCTAAATTAACGGAGTATTTAGGAGAAGTGAAACTCGCTGGAGTCGATGTGAAGAAACAATCCTATGATGAGTTATATCGTCAAATGGTCTATATCGCGCAAAAACCGCATATCTTCGCGACAACCATTCGCGAAAACGTAACGCTCACTGAAGAGTATTCGGATGAAGAAGTTTGGGAGTCTCTTGAAAAAGTTGGACTCGCTTCGATCGTTCGAAACTTACCACAGGGATTAGATACAGTTCTAGGCGATGGTGATTC